>JABLTO010208707.1_pt1 | contig 212625 bp, 211 predicted proteins | sample 7160091 | NCBI WGS metagenome assembly JABLTO01 (sample SAMN14651225, study PRJNA627086) | human gut metagenome | isolation source: feces | host: Homo sapiens | reverse complement strand
GGTTAAGATCATTTCTGGGGGCGGTCTTGACGATATCGGCAAAAACATGACGGTTTACGAATACGGCAACGATATGTTTATTATCGACTGCGGTATGACCTTCCCCGATGACGAAATGCCCGGCGTCGACATAGTCATCCCGGATTTCAGCTATGTGGTCAAAAATGCCGATAGGGTAAAGGGTCTTGTCATAACCCACGGTCATGAGGACCATATCGGAGGAATTCCGTATCTTCTCAAGGTGCTTAATTGCCCGATTTATGCCACAAAACTGACGGTCGGTCTTATCGAGGGAAAATTAAAGGAACACGGCCTGCTTTCCAAGGCAAAGCTTAACATTGTGAAGCCCGGGGACACCGTGACTCTCGGCTGCTTTAAAACCGAGTTTATTCATGTCAATCATTCCATTCCCGATTCGGTTGCCGTTGCGGTCAAAACACCCGTCGGAACAATTGTCCACACGGGAGATTTCAAAATCGACAGTACTCCCATAGACGGTGAAATGATTGATTTCGCCAAGTTTTCCGAGCTTGGAAAAAAAGGTGTGCTTGCGCTGCTTATGGACTCCACCAATGCCACCCGACCGGGTTTTACCATGAGCGAAAAAATCGTGGGAGCAAGCCTTTCGCATATTTTTAAGGACGCAGGCGGCAAGCGAATAGTTGTCGCGACCTTCTCGAGCAACATCCACCGAGTTCAGCAGATCGTTGACGAGGCTGTAAAATGCGGAAGAAAGGTGGCCGTTTCGGGGCGGAGCATGATTAACGTGGTGACCATCGCCACAGAACTCGGCTACCTTAAAATCCCTAAGGGCGTGCTTATCGACATTGACCTTATTAAAAATTATACCGACGACAAGCTTGTCATAATCACCACCGGGTCTCAGGGCGAGGCCATGTCGGCTCTGCATCGTATGGCTTTCGGCGACCACCGCAAGGTTACGGTGGGACCAAACGACCTTATTGTTATTTCGGCGAATCCCATTCCCGGAAACGAAAAGACAGTCAACATTGTCATAAACGAGCTTATGAAGCTTGGCGCCGAGGTTGTGTATGAGCGTATGTATGACGTTCATGTGTCGGGTCATGCCTGCCAGGAAGAGCTTAAAATGATGATGGGAATGATAAATCCCAAATTCTTTATTCCCGTTCACGGCGAGCAGATGCATCTGCGTAAAAACGCGCAGCTTGCCGTTCAAATGGGTATACCCAAGGAAAATATAGTTATTTCCGACATCGGAAAGGTTATAGAGCTTACAAAGAAAAGCATAAAAATCACCGACGAGGTTCCGTCGGGCAAGGTCTTTGTCGACGGTCTCGGCGTGGGTGATGTCGGAAGCATTGTGCTCCGAGACCGTAAGCACCTTTCGGAGGACGGAATTATCATCGTCGCCATAACCATGGACAAGGAGAGCGGAGATATTCTTTCGGGTCCCGAGCTCATTTCAAGAGGCTTTGTTTATGTCAGAGAAAGCGAACAGCTGCTTGACAATGCTCGCAATGTGGTCAACAGATCTCTTGACTACTGTTATGACAACAACATTACCGATTGGAGCTCGATTAAAAACGAGGTTCGGGATTCGCTTTCGAGATTTTTATATCAGAAAACCCGGAGAAGTCCGATGATTCTTCCGGTTATAATGCAAATCTGATCAGCGGGAGGTCTGTTTTGTGAGGAAAAACACTCATAGTGACCGTTCAACAGCCACCTTTAATACTGTTATAACAATTTTCTTTGCGGTTCTTTTGGCACAAACCGCCGCAGTATACATCCTTTCGGGAAACATAGTTTGTCTGTTTGTTTCCGCAGGGGTTATGCTTTTGTGCGCCGGTATAGTTTACTTTTGCAAAAACCGCTTAAGCTCATATTTCTTCAGCTTCTATTCGGGAACGGTCGAAAAGCTGAAAACTCCAGATTCAGATCTTTTCACCAATTTCACCATGCCGGTTTTGCTTTTAAAGGGCAACAAAATCGTGTGGTATAACAAGCGTTTCCGCACCGACGTGCTCAAGGGAAAGGATGTTTTGGGCGATCTTCCCGACGAGATCTTCCCCGAGACCGTTCGATCGGCCATTTCCGTTTCCGACCGCGCCGACGTTTCCTTCGGCGGCAGAAAATATACCGTTTATAAAACCTGCTACGAGGCGGGCGGGGAAAAATTCGACACGCTTTATTTTGTCGATGTGACCGACCTTAAAAGGATTGCCGATGAATTTGACGCAAGCCGCCCGGTGGTCATGATAATGTCGATCGACTCCTTTGACGAATTGACGGTGAATTTGGCCGAAAGCGAGCGCGCTTCGGTCAGAGGTCAGATTGAAAGGGAAATCGAGGCCTTTGCCTCAAAGACCGACGGCTTTATGAAAAAGCTCAACAACCACACATATCTTTTTGTGTTAAACGAGCGCGGTTTTGCACTTATGAAGGCCGAAAAATTCGACGTGCTTGACAAGGTTAGAAATTTAAAGGTGCACGGCGATAAAAACGCGACCCTTTCCATAGGTGTCGGAAGGGGAGACAAAAACCTTAAGGACTGCGAATTGAGCGCCAGACAGGCTCTCGAAATGGCACAGGGGCGCGGCGGAGATCAGACCGCGGTCAAGCGTCTCAACAATTTCGAATTCTTCGGCGGAATAAGCAGCAAGGGCGTGGAAAAGCGAACAAAGGTCAAGACGAGAGTCATTGCCGCCGCCCTTAAAGAGCTTATAAGGGGAAGCGACTGCGTTTTTATCGTGGGGCACAAATACGGTGACCTTGACAGTCTCGGCGCTTCCATAGGACTTTGGAAGGCCGTTCACACAATAGGACCCAAGGGATATATTGTGCTCAATCGTGAGCAGCATCTTGCAAAACAGCTTATCGACCGAGTTGATAAAAAATATGACAAGGGCGTTATTATAAGCGGCGAGAAGGCCATGAGCCTTATAACCAAGAAAAGCCTTGTTATCGTGGTTGACACCCACCGAAAGGACTTTATAGACGCTCCCGATTTGTTTTCTGTTTGCTCCACCAAGGTCGTCATCGACCACCACCGTAAAAATGTTGACTTTATCGACGATGCGGTTATTTTCTATCATGAACCCTATGCGTCGTCGGCTTGTGAAATGGTTTGCGAGCTTTTGCAGTATATGGGCGACGATATTATCGAAAAGCCCGAGGCCGAGGCGCTTTTTGCCGGAATTATGCTTGATACAAGAAACTTTGTGCTGAGGACCGGAGTAAGAACCTTTGAGGCGTCGGCCTATCTGCGGGGAAGGGACGCCGACCCCGTGGAGGTTAAAAAGCTTTTTGCCGATTCCATGGACGTTTATAAGGAACGTTCAAAAATCGTGGCATCGGCCAAGCGGTTCGGCCGTTGCGCCATTTCGGTGGATACCGCCGACGGTGGTTCGCGTGTTGCGGCGTCTCAGGCTGCCGATGAGCTGCTTAATATTGAAAATGTCGACGCGTCCTTTGTTATATACAAATCTCCCGACACCGTCAACATTTCGGCACGTTCACTCGGAGCCGTAAATGTTCAGGTTATTATGGAGGAACTGGGAGGCGGCGGACACCACACCATGTCGGCGGCTCAGCTTCGCGATTGCGACACGGATACAGCGGAAAAAATGCTTTTGGAAGCCATTTCAAAGCACGAAAAATAAAGAAAAGAGGTCAAAATTATGAAGGTAGTGCTCAGTAAAGATATAAAAGGCACCGGTAAGGCGGGCGAGCTTCACGAGGTGTCGGACGGATACGCAAGAAATTTTCTTTTTCCCCGCGGTCTTGCGGTGGAAGCAAACGCCCAGGCCATGAATGAGCTCAAAAACCGCGAGGCATCGGCCGCCTTTAAAAAGAAAAAGGCCGACGAAGAGGCAAGAGACATTGCCTCCAAAATCGGCGGTAAAAAGGTACATATTTCGGCCAAGGGCGGTTCAAACGGACGTCTTTTCGGTTCGGTCACAACTTCGGAAATTGCCGAGGCAATAAAGAAGGATTTCGGCTGCAACATCGACAAGAAAAAGATTTCCCTTTCAACCGATATTAAAAACTACGGCGAATACAGCGCCACCGTCAAGCTTTTCGGCGGTGTGACTGCAGAGGTCACCGTTGAGGTCGGCGAATAATTCAAATCATTGCATTTAAAAAGAGGTTCGAAGATTTTCTTCGAACCTCTTAAATTATGTTCTAAAGTTTAAAGAACATCTTCGGTTTCGTTTTCCTTCTTGGCCTTTTTGCCGATAAGATTTACGATTATTCCGAGAATAAGCGCGCAGGCAACGGTCTTGAGGGTGATTTTTCCGAAGGTGAGAGCAAAGTTACCGATACCGGCGATAAGGATGACCGAAGCGGTAAAGAGATTGCTGTTTTCGTCAAGATCAACCTTCTGAAGCATTTTAAGACCCGATACGGCTATAAATCCGTAAAGCGCTACGCACACGCCGCCCATTACGCAGGAGGGAATAGAGGAGAGGAAGAGCACAAAGGGAGTGAAGAAGGAGATGATGATGGCAAGAATTGCGGCGCCGAGAATGGAAACGACCGATGCGTTCTTGGTGATTGCGACACAGCCTACCGACTCGCCGTAGGTGGTGTTGGGGCAGCCGCCGAAGAGAGCGCCGGCCATGGAGCCCACGCCGTCGCCGAGGAGGGTGCGGGAAAGACCGGGGTCCTCAAGAAGTTCGCGCTCGATGATGGTGGAAAGGTTTTTGTGGTCGGCAATGTGTTCGGCAAAAACAACGAATGCAACGGGCACATATGCCACGGCAAGGGTTGCGATGTAGGAGCCGGAGAGCTCGCCGAAACCGCTGAATGCGGTGAGGAAGGTGAAGTTAGGAACCGACACAAAGGTAGAAAGGTCGATGTTTTTGAAGTTGTCGGCGATAGGAGCAAAATTGATGAGCTGCATGGCCTCGTTTCCGGTGCTGTTTCCGATTGCGGTAAATATGGCGGCAACGGCATATCCGGCAACAATACCTATAACAAAGGGAACGAGTTTCATCATCTTTTTGCCGTAGATTGAGCAAAGCATGATGACAAGCAAAGTTATAAGACCGCAGACAATGGAAAGGCCTGTTTTTTCGTTCATTACATAGGACGAGGTGGCGGCGTCAAACTGGGCTCCGCCGGTCAGGTCGCCGATAGCGTTTCCGGCAAGCGAAAGGCCGATGATTGCAACGGTGGGTCCGATGACGACGGGGGGCATGATTTTGGAAATCCATTTTACCCCCGCAACCTTTACGATTATGGCGAGAAGCACATAAACAAGGCCTGCGAACACGGCGCCGAGAATCAGTCCGAGGTAGCCGAGAGCCATGGAAACGCCGCCTGCAAAGGCAGAACCCATGGATCCGATAAAGGCAAAGGAAGAACCGAGGAACACGGGGCTTTTAAATTTGGTAAAAAGAAGATAAACAATTGTTCCGACGCCTGCGCCGAAAAGAGCGGCGGAAGGGGTCAGGCCGTTTCCGATGATGTTGGGCACGGCAATGGTTGCCGCCATAATGGCGAGCAGCTGCTGGAGCGAGAACACCAACAGTTGGCCGAATTTCGGCCGATCGTTTACGTCGTAAATCAGTTTCATAATTTTCCTCCTATATTTAAGGCTTTCGCCTTTTTTACTAATCTCCGAGAATAAAAACTCCCGTCTCTCCGTCGGTTTCGTCAAGCTTGACCGAAACCACCTCGGATTTTGAGGTTGGAATGTTTTTTCCGACAAAATCGGCCCGTATGGGAAGCTCGCGGTGGCCCCTGTCGACAAGTACGGCAAGCTGAATGGCGGCGGGACGTCCGATGGACATGACCGCATCCATAGCGGCTCTTGCCGTTCTGCCCGTGAAAAGCACGTCATCCACAAGAATGACCGTCTTATCCACAATGTCAAAGGAAATGTCGGTACGGTTAACCACCGGGTCGCTACTGACCCTGCTTAAATCATCACGATAAAGGGTGATGTCGAGCGTTCCGACGGGAATTTTTTTGCCTTCAAAGCCTTCGATATTTTGTGCCATGCGATTTGCGATGGGCACTCCTCGCGTTTTTATGCCGACAAAAACAATGTTGTCGCATCCGTGGTTCTTTTCGGCAATTTGGTGAGATATTCTCACAAGGGCGCGGGAGAGCGCCTGTTCGTCAAGCACTATTGCGTGAATTTTCAAGCCGTCAGCTCCTTTTTTGACATAAAAAAAGATCCGAAAACCCAAAAAGCCTTCAGACCGCAAAAATTCCGTAAATATGCTGTTGCTTCTCTTTCCTGCATCACGGTACAAGCTTAAAGATTTTAATTATAATATACCCAAAGCCCATACTTGTCAAGACCTTTTTCCGCAAAATATCCGATTTTGCGTCATTTAATTTGCAGTTGCTTAATCGGACACGTTGTGTTACAATTATATGAACGTTTCATATAATTGACTGAACAAATTCTTGAGAGAGGAACCTTATATGAAAAATAAAATCAAACGCAACAGCTTTGTGGAAGGTACGCTGATTGCATATTTTGCCATTATTCTGTCAAAGCTGATTGGAGCCTTCTATTCGATTCCCTTTTACGCCATAATCGGAGAACGGGGAGGCGTGGTTTATTCCTGCGCCTATAACATCTATAATCTTTTTCTAACAATATCCACATCGGGTATTCCCACGGCTATCAGTATCATCATAAGCGAATACAACTCGCTTAAAATGTTTGCCGCAAAGGAAAAGGCTCACAAAACGGCGAGAAACACCGTTTTTATTATCTCCTTGCTTGCTTTTATACTGCTTTTTGCAACGGCCCCCTTTATCGGTCGGTTTTTCCTCGGTTCAGATGCTCAAGGCGACGATGTCACCGCCGCCATTCGAACGGTTTCCTTCTGCCTGCTTGTGGTTCCTTTTTTGAGCATACGCAGAGGGTATCTTCAGGGGCACGCCTATATTGCTCCGTCTTCCACAAGTCAGGTCATCGAGCAGTTTGTGAGAGTCTTTGTTATTCTTGTGGGCTCTTATGTTGCCGTTATCGTTCTTAATCAAAGTCAGACGGTGGGCGTGTGCGTGGCGCTGACCGGTGCCCTTGCGGGAGCTCTCGCGGCCTATTTCTATCTTTCCTTTAAAATGAAAGCCAACAGAAGCGCCTTCCTTCCTGCCGAGGGCGATGTTGTAAACGATACGCAGGTTTCCACAAAAGAGACGCTTAAAAAAATTGCACGGATTTGTATTCCTCTCATTATCGTTGCAATTTCCTCAAATATATATGACATCACCGATATGAAGCTTGTTATAACCGGGCTTTCCTCTCTCGATGAATATTCTGCGGCCGACAGCGAGGTTATCGCGAGCATAATCGCCACCTGGGGGCCGAAAATCTGCGTGCTTATAACCTCTCTTGCAATGGGACTTACCTCCAGCATGATTCCCCACATGGTTGACTCCTTCGTTAAAAACGACCGACAGGGCGTTAACCGAAAGTTTAACCAGGCGGTAGGAACAATTCTCGTGCTTGCCGTTCCCATGGCTGTGGGAATGTGTCTTCTTTCTCATCCGCTTTACTATGTGTTTTACGGCGAAAGCCGTTTCGGTCCGACCCTTATGAGATTGCTTCCGTTTTTGAGGATTTTCGAAAGCGTCAGCATGGTTGCGAGCATGTGTCTCCAAAGCATAGGGCTTGCAAAGGTCGTATGCTTTACAAGTGTCGGCGGACTTCTTATAAATGCCGCCTGCGATGTGCCCTTTATCTACCTTTGCCACTTTCTCGGCCTGCCGGCCTATTGGGGTGCTGGTTTCTCAAGTATGCTCGGTTACACCGTTTCCATTGCCGCCGTGTTCATTCTTCTTAAGAAAAAATACGGGCTGAAATATTTCTCCCTTGTCAAGACGGTGGCAAAGGTGATTCTCGGGCTTATTCCCATGATTGCCGTCGTTCTTTTGTGCCTGCATTTTATTCCCATGAGCGGCGGACGTCTTGTACAGTTTGTGCTCATGGCCTTGATTGCTCTGCTCGGTGCCGTCTGCTACGGTTTTGTAACCTATAAAACAGGGGCCGTGACCGATGTTTTCGGCGAAAATTTTCTGAATAAAATTCTTGTTAAACTTCATCTCAAAAAGGCTCGTTAGCCTTTTCCGCCTTCGGAAGGATTCTGAAAAAATTGTCAAAGAAAGAAATATTTAAACGCTATACGCTTTTTGTCATCAGTCTGTTTTTTTCGGCCATGGGTGTTGCCGTGACCAAAAGAGGGAAACTCGGTGTTTTGCCCATTTCCTCGGTTGCCAATGTTATGAGCGGGAAATTCGATTTTTTATCCCTCGGTGTTTGGCTTATACTTTGGAACTGTCTTTTGATTTTGGGACAGGTAATTATTTTACGAAAGGATTTTAAGCCCATTCAGCTTTTGCAGCTGCCCCTTTCATTCCTTTTCGGCGTGTTTACCGATTTCGGCATGATGTGCATTTCTCACATCCCCGTGAGCGGTTATGCCGTGCGCCTTGCACTTGTTGCGCTCGGAATAATAATTTTCGGTTTCGGTGTATCACTTTCGGTAATCGCAAATGTTATTATGAATTCGGGCGAGGCCTTTGTAAAAGCCCTTTCCGATAAAACGGGAATTAAATTCGGAAATGTCAAAATCGGATTTGACGTTATATGCGTTGTGCTTTCGGTTGCCCTTTCGCTAATGCTTTTTGAGGGCAGCATAGTCGGAACAAGAGAGGGAACGGTGTTCACCGCCGTCTTTACCGGAATGATTGTCAATTTCTTTGTAATGCGGTTTGACAAACCGCTAAACCGAATCATGTGCAAATAAAGAAAAACGCCGCTTAAAAAAGCGGCGTTTTAATTATAAATAATGTTTTAAGGCGCTGCGGTAATTTTTCCGTCGTTGATTGTAACGCCCCAGCTTTGCACGGCGGCGCCGGTGGGGGAGGCCTGAATCGCTTCGGCAAAAAGCTCGACATTCTGATAAATCACATTGCCGTCGCGGTCGGTGCTTTGAGAGAGATGAAAAGGCTCGCAAAGGGACTCGGTGTATTCGCCCGGGGCAAGAGAAAGGGCAAAATAATAGGTGTCGTCCGAGCCCTTGAGCCAGTTGTCGTTAAGGGTGAGGGAGGGCATTTCGGAGGATATTCCCATGATTTCACCGTCGGCGTTCACCCAATTTGAAACCACTCTGAGACGAACAAAGGCCGATGTATTTGAGGTGTTTTCCACCGTTATGTCGTTTTTCCGTCCGCCGATATTGGTGCCGTCGGTGTGCTCGGTGCCGTCAAGCTTTTCGTGTACTGTGCAGGAAATGCTTGCTGGAACAAGCAGATTTTCTGATTTTGCCTTTTTAAACATGAAGGCAAAGGTCACACCCACAGCGGCCGCAAGGGTGAGAGCCGCGGCAATAATAAGTATTCTGTTGACTCTCTTTTTCACCGGGCTCACCCCTTTCTGTTTTGGATTTTTTTGCTGTTTCCGTTAAGCCAGTTTCTGTTCTGCGCCGCTTTTTCAAATGTGACGCTGTTTTCTCCGCTTTTAATGTCAACCGTAACGCTGCTGTCGGAATATCTCCACGACCAGCCGCCTACCTGCTCGACGGTATATTCTCCGCAGGGGAGATTTTTAACTGTTTCGCTTCCGTTTCCGGTTATAGACACATACATGATATGGTCGGGATTTGACACCGACGAAATTTTATAAACAAAGGTTGTGTCGCCGTTTGCCTCGTCCGCCGCGTTTTTGCGGACAATTGTCAAATTGCCGTAGGTTGGAACGAATTTTGCATAAAACACGTTGGTTTTGGGCGTCGGGTCAAGCTTTGCGGTCGTGGGGACGAGCCTTTCTCCCGAAAGGGTCGCCTTGTCGCTGTCGGAGGCGGGAGAGGAAACTGCGGGAACGGTGCAGGCCTCGTCAAGATACCAGCCGTCGAATACATATCCGCTTTGAGCCGCGGGAGCCGAGCCGGTAAAGGTGTCGGTTCCGTTTACAACCTCGATTGTTCTGTCGAGACTTCCTCCGCCGTATTGCCAAACCTTATATTCCACCGTAAACTGAAGGGGAGAGTAGTAAAAAATAATATGGTTCTGTTTGTCGTTTGCGCGGAGAACAATGGATTTGGTGAATTCCGAAATGCAGCTCATGCCCGGGATTTCGTCAACCGTTTTGCAGCTTGCGGTTATGGTTCTTCCGTTTTTATCGGAGCCGCTTTCCACGGGAGCAAGCACACCGTTGCTCTTGTCGGTATATTCGAGAGAGTCAAGGTTGCTTATGTCGGTTCCGTAACGGAGGTGATATATTTTATAATTTTGGATATTGCGAGTGTAGAAAATATAGAGCTCGGTTTCGTCGGCCTCAACGGTGACGGTGAAGTAGGGACGGCTTGACGTTTCGTCGTTCAGGTCGATAAAATCGGTCTGTCCCTTTATAAGTCCCTTACCGTAAACCGTAAAGCCGATGAAGTTTTGCGGCTCGATGTTTATTTCCTTGCCGATTTCTCCTATACCCTCGGTGTGAGCCTTGTTTTCGGTATAGTTTGTATAGCCGCCGTTTCCGTCCGAAACGGGTTCATCGGAATCCGCATCGGCGTTTTGCAGCATATGGTGCACGGCATAAAAGGCGTTGAGCTCGTTTTTGGAGTAGTAGAATACCACAACATTGTCGGGCGAGGAGATGACGTTTCCGTCCTTGTCCTTTTCCACGGCGAGGATAAGACGCTTATAGAAGGCGTCGGGCATATAGTCGGTTACAACGGCAAAACGTTCGGTCACTACCGCGAGCTTGGTGTTCTTTTCCACCTGTCCGTTGCCTGGAGCCGAGGTAATGAGCTCTCCGGTGTCAAGATAACGGTATTCCGCCGTATAGTCAATACTTTCCTTGTAAACATAGGTGAAGGTGAAAATATTGTGCTTGGGCTCGGCCTTGTTTTCCTCATACTGTATGGAAATCGAATGACCGGCAAGGGTGGGATAGTATCCGATGTTATAGTCGTCGTAGAGCTGATTATATGGGTCGCCGGCTTTGGGGTGGAAGGTCCTTGTGTTGCCCTGATAGGCAAAGCCCCTTGTCTGATCGGCTATGGACAGGTGATATTTTCCGTCGCTTTCAAGATAAATATATTTTGCCTGTTCACCGTTAATCGAAACGGTGTATTCGGTGTTGTCGGAAGGCTCTCCCTCGGCAGCGTCATCAAGCAAAGCGATAATTTCCGCATTGGTTTCGGGGTTGTCAAGGGCATAGTGGATGACATAGGGCTGCGCCGACTGCGAACCCCAGTCGGCAAAGACGTTAATGTCGTTTGTGACCGGCATATCAAGAGGAGTGAAGGCAGTCTTTTCACCCTTTTTGATTTGGAACCAACCGCTGAAGGTATATTTGTATTCCGAATCGTCGACGGCGTTGTCCACACTTCCGACCACGTTTCCGTGAGGCACCGTCCTTGTTTCTATAAGCCCGCTTTCATCGCCGTTTTGTTTAAATTTGAGCAAGGACTCATAGTTTTTAAAGAACCTTACCGTGTGCGGGATTGCATCCCATTTTGCATAGAGCGAAAGATTTGCGGCGGGCATAAGGGTTCCTTTTGTATATTCCGAGCCGTCATAGCAGCCGGGGCTTTCGTACCAGCCTCTGAAAACATAGGCGTTTTCCTCAAGGGTTTTCGGATAGTCGGGAACGACCTGATCACCGTCCCCGTCGTAAACATAATCGTCAACCTCGCTGTCAAAATCAACATTGGTTTTGCTTAAGTAAATTTCGTTGTAGTTGTGCATTACAAGGCTGAAATTATCACGTTTGTAGAAAAATCTTACGGTGTATGATTCACGGTTATCGGCAAGCAGACCGTTATAGACCCTTTCCGAACGGCGGGTATTGTTGCCGAGACTTCCCGACTCAAAGGAAAATCCCTCAAGAGCGGTTTGCGTCTGGTTGGAAGCGTCACGGCCGTCATCAGACGTATTGACGGTGTCAAAAAGGCGATAGACGGTGCTGTTATAGTAATAATAGGTGTTTCCGTCAATGTCAACGGTGCTGCCGTAGTGATAAACCTTACTGTCGTTTGCGGAGGCGGGGAGGGTATAGGTATTGTCCTCGGCGGCCGCAGCCTTCACAAGTTCAATTTGGTCCGAAGTCAACTCGCCGCTGAAAATCGGCACATAAATCTGATAATTCCATTCTCTCGGAACGTTCCACGAAACTCCCATGCCGTTGTTGAAGAAGTTTACAAAATAGTTGACGCGGGAGGTTACCTCCTTGCCGCCGACAGTTGTCTGTGTGGTTATGATTCTGTCGATTTTGGAATCGTTTTCGTAAGAAAAATCGGTGCCGCCCAGCGAGCCGAAAATCACAGTTTCATTAAGTTTTTGATAGCGTCCTTTTATTGTGGAGTTGCTGTTGGCAAGGGAATATCCGACCTTGTATTCGCCGTTCCATCCCGCAAGATAGGCATAATTTCCCCAACCGTCGTTTTCAAGGTTCTTATAGGCTCCGTTAGCTGTGTGCCTTTCGGGATGAGCAACCTGAACCTTGTCAAAAACCGCCGTCGGCCAAAGCTCGGTCAAATCGGCGCCGTAACGGGCGGTCAGCTCGAAATAAAAGAATCTGTCGCCTCTTTGGTTATAGTTGCCGTTGCCCTTGTCGCCTTCCTTGTATCCGGTTCCGGGTTCGGGGTATATACCTGTTTTGTATTCGGCGCCTGCGACGTTCGGCTGAATGATTTGGGGCAGACGGCTGTAATCCTCGGTTTGGTCGTTCGTTTCGTAAATTGTGCCCCATTGCTCGCTGTTTCCCTCGCATTTGTTCATGTTATAGATGATGTCATCGAGGGAATAGTCGTTTCCCGTGCCGTTTGGCCACGGGCGGCGGGAGGTGTTCTGATTTCCGAAACCGTGTGTACTTCCTCCCACGATAAGGTAACGAATTCCTTTAAAGCTGCTCGAACCGTAATAATCGTAAAAACCGTTATATTCCTTTGCATAGATAAAGCGCAGGGTATAATATTTCCTTGTGTAATAAACATTGACAACCGTCGAGCCGTCGCCGTTGACGGTCACGTCCTTATCTGCCTTTTCAAATTCGGCGTGTTCAAGCTCGTCGGGATAGCATTCGTCAGTATGCGTGTGGTCGGCGTCGGTATTGCCGCAAATGGGAGTTTGGTCGGTGAGGTCGTCGGATCCCGAAACAAGCGTTCCCGAATCGGCATAGCTTACCGTGCTGCCTTTATAGCTGTATCCGTCGTCGTCGGCATTTTGCAACCAATAAACCGTGGTGTATTTGGTTCTAACGGTGGTCCAAAGGGCTTTATAGCTTTGATTTTCGGCGGGAACCGAAGAAGGCAGCACATCGGCAATGCCGTCGCCCACTCCGTCGGTCAGAAGGTCCCAACCGGCAAAAATATAGCCGTGCCGTGTGGGTTCGTTGACGACAAAAGGCGTGCCGTATCTTGCATATATCGGTTCGGTGCCGTAGCCTCCGTCCATGTCAAATTTCAGAATGTAGTAGTTGCGGTCATAGTAGCACTCAAAAATTGTCGAGCCGTCGGCCGCAACGGCCTCGGGATAGTGGTAAAGCTTTGTAAAGCCCTTGACTCTGTCGGGGTCGCTTGCCTCAAGCTGTTCGTTGGAAATTATTGTGCCAGTTTTGGCATAATCCAGCTTGTAAAGGCCGTAATCCTCCGAATAGAAATCGTCGTTTATGTTTTGGAAGAAGTATCTTGCGGCAAAGGGCACGTCAATTGGCTTATAATAGACGTTAACGACATATGAATCGCCGTCAAAATCTCCGGGAATGTCGAGATATATAACCGAGGCGTCGTCGGGCGCGTCGATTTCGACCCCGTCGGTTTTCTTAATTGAGGGGTTTGACTTGTTATAAAAGGGAGCGTATCCGAGATAGGTGGGGGAGATAACCGAGCTTGTGTAGGAGGTTCCCTTTTGAATCTGCGCGGAATAGCCGCTGTAAATGGCGAGTCCCGCCGAGGAATCAAGATAGTTTATCGAAATATCCACATATTCGGGGTCGTTTGAAACTTCGTTTTCATCATTTTGCAGGGTGGTCTGCGGCGCGGGGGTGAGCAGCGAGCTTTCGTCCTCGGGAACGTTATAGTAAACGGTAACCGAGGTGGGCTCGGAATAACCGCAAAGGTCATTGTTTGCGGCACAGGCGCGGAGATATACGCTTCCCGATTCGTCGAGAAGATTTTCCACCGTGAGGTAGGAAAGGGTGAAGCTTTTTGATGTGCCGTCAAAAATATTTATCCATTCACCGTCGGTTACGCTGCTTAAAAGCTGCCAGCGGAAAGTCGTGTTTTTGTTTTCGGGTGCGGCCTCGGCGGTCAGCGTTATCTTGTCGGTTTGGGGAAGGGAAAGCTCGGAAACGGCCTTACCGTCCCTTGCGATATAAACCTCGGGAACGGTGTCGGCAGATGCCGAAAGAATTTGCGCCTGAAAAACGCCCGTAAGCATACAAAGGCACACGAGCGCCGAAACAAGCTTAAATATATATGAACTTTTTGCCGATTTACGTCTCATTTTGCCCGTCTGCCTTTCAATATTATTTGTTCTTCACGGCGTTCCAAGCCGCAATTGCCCGTTCGCTCTCGGTGTTGCCTTCATTAAAACCGCCATACTGAACGGCAGCGGCCTCGAAGGTCAGCCCGAGGGAGGAGGGAAAACCGTCGAGATCGGATTTTGTGATGCTGTCGCTGACCTTTATTTGACCGTCGTTTGTGACAATGTCGGCCGAAAACGGTGTGTTCGGCTTAACTGCGGTATAGAAAATCTCATCCGAGCCGTCGTCGCAGAGATAATTCCACCCGCCCGATACATTCCACGAAAGAAATTCGTCTCCGCTTTCATTGTCGGAGTAGGTATATCTGTGATTTGCATCGTGAGTCCACTTGGGGGCGTCAATCTTTAAAAACACATAACAGGCCATTTCGCTGCCCTCGAAATTCACGAGGGCCTTTTTTGTTATGTCGGCGCCGGGGGCGATAACCCAATTCTGCGGTTCGGTAAAATTGCCTGTTTCGGTTATGTCAAGATTTTTTATCACGGCAACTCTTGCCGAGTCGTCTCCGCTTGACGAAGCGATATACCGTGAAAAGGTTATTCCGCTCAGCGCAAAGGTGATGAGCAGAAGATAGAGAATATAGGCTCGAAGAGGGAGCTTGAGCTTTGAATTCTTATTTTTCTCTTTCAAACAGCTCAACTCCTTCTTTTCTTCTTTATAAGCTCGGGAATGTAAATAAACGCAATGAGGACTGCGAGAATACAGAGCATTCCGAGGGGACTTTTTGCGGCGATGATAATGTTTCCGGCGCCGCCGACCGTCAGCACCACCTTGCCGACAATACTGCTTTCTGGAACGGTTTCGCCGTCGGCCGTGTCGTTGGCGTCACCTTTGGTGATAAAACCGCCGTCGGTTTTTCCGACAATTCGGTGGGTGGTGGCGGCGGAAGAACCTTCAAAGGTAATTATATCACCGATTTCATAGCTTGTACAGCGTTTTGTAACGATAAAATCCCCTGCGTTAATCGCGGGAGACATACTTCCCGTGACAACGGCGGCCGAGGAAAATCCGAAAACGGTGGGATTATTTTTTCCGAAAATGTTACGGGCGGCCGCGACGTATATGTTAAGGACAAGCATAACCGCCAAAACAACCGTCAAGACCGTCCCGAGAATTTTACCTAAAAGGGATAGAAATCTTTTAGTATTCATATTTTTTTGCTTTTCTCCTGTCGATTGCAAGAGCCGAAATTATACAAAGGCTGAGCACAAGACACGCTCCGAGTCCCCAAACCGCCGATTTGTCGCCTGTTTTGGGAATTTCGGGAGTGACGTATGAATTGCCGTCGTTTACGATGATATAAAAACCGACCGTCAGCTCGTCGGGATTACCGTCGGCCGACTTGTTTCCGAGGGCGGTGTCGATTTTGTCCCGTGCGACGGAATTCTGCTGATTTTCAAAATCCCAAACCCAGTTTATATCAAAATCCTGAACATTTTTTGAGGAAACCGTTCCGCTCACAGCTCTTATGACCGAATTTTGGTCAATGTCGGAGGGAAGGAGAGCGTTTTCGGCGTCCGAAAAACCGTCTCCCGAAAGAGATACGGCGGCTGTCCTCTCGGCAGCCGTGTCCTTTGACCAGAGCACGGCGGTGTAGGAAATTTCTCCGCCGGACTCGTTTTTAAGACGGATGATACTGTTTTTATCGGTTCCGGGAGCTATTATTTTTTGCCCGTTTTGCGCCTCGGCGTTTTGATATGCCGTTTCAAAAAGCGAAAGCTTGGCAGAACCGTTTTCGTAAAGCTCGGTGTCGCTGTCAAATTCAAGGGAGCCGGGCGTATAGGTCAGCGTGTGCTCGGGATTTACCGAACGGGAGGCAAACGTCACACCGAGAGCGGCGGGGAGCAGCAGCACTTGAAGAATAAAAAGCAGAACAAGGGAGGGGATGAGGAATCGTTCGAAATTTTTAACCCTTTTCAAGTCCTTCGCTCCTTTCTTTTTTCCGGCACATAATCGAGAGTCTTAAAAAAGGCTTTCGATTATATACCGGGCCTCCGCCCGCCACATGACGGAGGCTCCGGGAATTGAGATTAAATAAGATTGAGATGAGACTATGCTTTTATGTTTTGAAATAATCAGTCAATCTGGGTTACGGTCGTGGTTACCTGAATGGACACGGTTGCGGCTTTTCCCTCGGCGGCCTGATCTCCGAGATAGGTGTCGTTGGCGTCATTTTCGTCGGTGGAGAAAGGCCATTCCCAAGAAACTGCAAGCGAGTGCTTTGCTACGGTCGACAAATCAGTACCGGCGGGATAAGTTCTGCTATATTTCTTAATGGCAGATTCAATTGCTGCGACATAAGCCTCTTTCGAGTTATAATCCTTGCCGGAGTATACTTCGTTTACCGTTTCATCAAGCCCGTCGTCATAAGTGGAAATCTTGAATGTGAGGGGGCAGTAGAATGAACCGTCCGCTTTTTTCCAATTATCATTAAGAACAATGTCGCCGGTGGCATCGTAATCAACTTTGACGGCAACTTCGGGAGTTCCGCTGAGAGTGGTGCTTACGGCGTCGCCTTTGGTACCGGGGGCAACAACGTTATCGGTGGAAACAACGGACTTTGCAATGGTTGCAACTATGTTCTGGGTATCGGTATCATATTCTTTGGCAAACATGGAGCCGTTTGAGGTTACGTTTACACCGAATTTTGCAACTCTTGCGCTGCCGGTAAGGTCTCCGTTTGTTACATACTTAGCAAAAGTGCTTCCGACAAAGCAGGAAGTGATGAGTACCAGCGCAACAAGCACTGCGGCGATTTTCATTGTTGGGTTATTCTTCTTAGTCATTTCAAAAATCCTCCTAATATATCAATTCGCTGTATTTTTGCGGCGAAAAGCCGCTGTATAGAATTGCGAGGCAACCTGTGGCGTCGGCCCCGCAAAAATATAACCTTAAATTTTTACTGACCTTCTCGGTCGTTTTGAGCCTTCTCTGCTTTAAGCCGTTCGAGCTCCTTTTTAAGCTCTTCGGTTTCGTCGTTGCCTTTTTTTGCCTGGCGCTGACGGCGTATAATGTCGTAAATTATAAAGGCGCAGACGGGAATACCGATAAAGACCGCCATGCCGAGGGGCGTTTGAAGGAACATGGCAAAGTCGCCGAGCTTGGGAATTCTTCCTTTATATTTGCCGATTATCTTGTCGGCCGAAATCGGAGAGTCCTCAATGTTGTTGGCGTCGCCTTTTGTGGTGAAAAGCTTTTGTCCGTCCTGCTGCTCGATTTTGACGATTCGGTGGGTGACAACCGTTCTGTTGTCCATAAAGGAAACGATGTCTCCCTCCTTAAGACTGTCGATGTCGGGCTTTGTGCAGAAAATCAGGTCGCCGACCTCAATGTGATCCTCGGCCGTTCCGCTCATGGAGCCGGAAAGCACAACCATCGGCGCAACGCCGAAAACTGTGGGCGGCTTGTCGGGATTTACCGTTCCTTTTATGATAATTGTAACATTACAGGCAAGGATAACGAGAAGCAGCGCACAAAGCACGCCTCCCACGGCAACCATAACCTTGCCGAAAGGGGACCGTTTCATTCTTCAACCTCCGTGTTCGATAAATCCGCAAGCTGTCTTTTAAAATGCTCTCCCGCGTGAAGATGATTTTCAAAGCAGACTTCATTTTCCGAAATATATCCCGAAAGGCCGGAAAGCTCGGAAAGACTGTAATCCGAAAGCTCCATGCGGCCGATGGCATTCAGAATTTTAAGCGGACGTTCGTTTTTTATGTCGGAAATATATTGGCATCCGAGGGCGTTTTTCAGCTCATCGAAAATACTTTTCATCTGTTTCTCCCGGGCCTTTAAAAAGGCCTGTCAGGGGAATTTATTCCCCAATAAATATATCTTCAAGAATTTGTAAAAGCAAAAAGGCCGGCCGCACACACAAAAAAGTGTTTGCAGCCGGCCGATCGTGCATCAAATGATGTTTAGACACCGTGGCTTTGCGTCTTTGTCTTTCGACAAATTTGCCCTTAAAATTCCTTTTACAATATATTTATAACATACATAAAAGAATTTTTCAAGGATTTTTTTATTGGATTAAAGAAAAATTTACAGGCTGCGAAGTCCCGAAATAACCTTGTTATATTGCTCCTTCACCTTCTCGAAAAGAGGGGAGGAGCCGTCGAAGGTTTTTGCCCTTAATACTTCGGTCAGCTCGCTTGAAGCCGCATAAAGCTCGGAAAAGCCGAGATTTACGCTGACGCCCTTGAGCGTGTGGGCGGCGCGGAAGGCCTTTTCGATGTCCTTCTCTTCAAATCCTTCGCAAAGCTCGGAAAAGCTTTTGTCCTTTTCAAAGCTTTTGACAAATTTAAGTATGAGCTGTTCGTTGCCGAAACGTTTGAAAATTTCGTCAAAATCCGAACCGATTGCTTGATAAAATTCTTTAAGCTCCAATTTATTTTCCGCCTTTCAAAATTTTTAGGACGGCCGCAACAAGACCGTTTTGGGAAATGGGCTTTGCAATGTGCCCGTTCATGCCGGCATTTAAGCATTCGGCAATGTCCTCGTCAAAAAGATTGGCCGTCATGGCAAGAATGGGAATGCTTTTTGCGTCGGGACGGTTCAGAGAACGAATGGCCCGCGCGGCGTCGGTTCCGCTCATGACCGGCATCATCACGTCCATAAGAATGACGTCGAATTCACCCGGCTTTGAGGCCGAGAAAATTTCGACAGCCCTTTTGCCGTTCTCCGCCGTTACATATTCCGCACCGGCATTTTTGAGAAAATGCTCGACTATTTCGAGATTCAACTCGTTATCCTCGGCCGCGAGAACCTTGATTCCGTTAAGATTTCTTGATACCGAGGTGTCGCAAAGGGTTGCTTTGTGCTCTGATTTGTCATATTCAAAGGGCAGGAACACTTCAAATTTCGTTCCGAAATTCTTTCTGCTTATAACGTTTATGCGGCCGCCCATTTTGTCGGTCAGTTTTTTGACCACCGAAAGACCGAGGCCGATTCCGCTGTGGTTGTAAAGCGTTTCGGAGGATTCCTGAGCAAAGGGCTCGAACATTTTCTTTTGGAATTCGTCGCTCATGCCTATACCTCTGTCGATACAGGTGAATTTATACTCGCCGAAGCTTCCGTTGTCGGAAATCTCATCCGCCGAGAATTTAACCGAACTGCCGCTGTCGCTGTATTTAATTGCGTTGCTGACAATGTTGAGTATGATTTGCTGAACATAAAGCGAGTCGCCGAGAACGCTGTCGTGTATTATGTTCATGCCGGTGTTTTCAAGGGAAATGTTTTTGTTTTGCGCCTGACTCTTCGTTATGGAAAATATTTTTCCCGCAACCTCGCTTAGCGAGAACGGCGATTTTGAAATTTCAAGATTGCCCGAGTCGAGCTTATTTATGGTCAAAATGTCGTTAACAAGCTCGAGAAGGAAGTTGGCGGCCTCTCTTGTCTTGTTTCGGCAGTATTTAAGCTTTTCCGGGTTATTTGCATTTTGATCGCCGATTTCCATCATGCCGAGAATAACGTTTATGGGGGTTCTGACGTCGTGGCTCATCTGACGCAGAAAATCGGTTTTGGCACGGCTTGCCCTCTTTTCGTTGGCAACCGCAATTTCAAGCTTTTGTTGGTATTCAAGCTCCAGCCGCTTTTGATTGTCGATGCTTTTGGTGACAAGAAGAAAACTCTTTACGTCTCCGTTCGGGAAGGTGTCGTTTGGAATTATCATGTCGTTGAGCCATTCGCCGCGGAGATTTTTATATGAAAACTCAATGTATTCCTTGCCGCCAAGTCGGCTGTTCAAGGTTGAAAAGTCGCAAAATTCGCGATATTTTTCCCGATCCTCTTCCGAAATATAGTGGAGAAATACCGTTTCGAAGGCTTGCTTTGCGGTCATGCGGTTGTTATATTTGGGAAATTCACCCGCACCGTACAAAAACTCCAGCCGATTGGCCTTAAGATTTACGAGTATATTGGTGACATAAATTTTGCTGACGGCGCGAATGATTTCAAACTGGCCGTTGATTTCTTCAAGGTGACGGTTTCTTATGCTGTTGTGAATAAACACGACAAAAACCATCAGCGTGCAGTAGGTGGCAAGTGCCACGAGCATAAGACTGTGGCAAAATGCGAAAACGTCATTTCGCTCATATACCGCATAAAGCTGATAATCCTGAAAGCTTGAGTGACCGCCGTAATATACCTTGTCATCGGCGTATATTCTTGTCAGCTTTTTTCGCTGCTCTACGCCGTCAAGAGCCGTTATACAGGCAACATCCGAAGCGGTCTTGCGGTGATCGCTTTCCTCGGTTGAGCCTATGACGGTTTGCCCGTCGGTTATATAAAGTTTGCCGTTTGAATTTTCCTCATAGCCTGTGAGCATATCCTCAAGAGCAAGTTGATAGGATGTAAGAGTGTCTCTGTCTTGATAACGAACGGCAAAGACAAGTCCCTTTTTATCCTTTCGTGAAACGGCGCATATATCATATATTTTTCCGTTCTTTTCGATGCGTGAGGAGTAAATCTTTGAGGGGTGTTCGATAATTTCGCTTATGGCCGGATTGGTCACCGCGCTTTCCCAATCGGAAATGCCGTTACCGTTTTCAAAATGCTGATAATCCGGATTGAAATTTTCATCGAGCACAAAAAGCGCTTCGAGCCGATCAATATCGGTTATTTCTTTTATAAATTCATCGGAATGGGAATAGTCGCCCACAGACAGGTTATAGCTGACGTTTTGTGCCTTTTCGGTGAGTCTGACAAGACTTTTGATTTCGTCGGACCTTATAACATCGTTGAAATCGATGCATTGGTTTTCCAAAAACAAAATTGAATTGTTTAGAGTATCCTGAGCCATATTTTTGCTGATTTTTTCTCCGACGAGCATCGATACCGATACCAAAACCACTCCGATAAGAATGAGAAAGCTGTAAAATTGAAATTCCGAGACAAACTTTTTCTTTCTTGTCATTGCAATTCCTCCGACAGCGCCGCTTCGGCATCAATGTTATAAGCGGAAAGAATGGAGGCGATGGTTCCGTCCTGCTTCATTTCAAAAAGAACGTCGGTCAGCCTTTGGGCAAAATCCTCATGGGTTCCTTTTAAGAAAGCGACTCCGAGATTTGCCCGAAGTAAGGGCTCGTCAAGAATGCGAAATTTACCGTTCCATTTTTTCATATAGCTGCGGTAGGCGTTTTCATGCCCCGCACAGGCGTCGACATATCCGTCCTTCATGGCCGAAATAACATTCGCCATGGAAGGGAAGGCATAGAGATTTTTAAGATGAATTTTGTCGGACAGCTCTCCGTCGAGAAAAAGCTCTTCCGGTTTTGAGCTGTTCTGCACGGCAAGAGTTTTGCCGTTTAAATCGTCAAGAGTGTAAATACCGCTGTCCTCCGCAACAAGGACTATTTGCCGGCTTGACATATAAGGCCCCGCCCAGGTATATCTGTCCTCGCGGCCGTTCATTGTAAAGCTGCCCCAAAGGCAGTCAACCTCTCCGCTTTCGAGATAGCTGTCCTTTGTCTGCCATTTAATTTGTTTAAAAACAGCTTTATATCCGAGACGTTTGCAGGCCTCTGTGGCAATGTCAATATCAATGCCGACATATTGCTTGTCAACATAAAAATACGGCTCATAAATGTCGCTGCCGATTGTCAAAATCGGAAGCCCGTCGTCGGAAGAGGACTTGCTGCCGCCGCAGGAACAAAGAATAAGGCATAGCACAAGCGCCAAAGCCGCGATATGTAAGATGGAGGATTTTCGCAAAATATCACCTCGCAGAAAAATTAAAAACCGTATACCTCGGTCATAATTTTGGATTTGACGGATTTGAGACATTCCACAAGCAGCGGATTAAATACTCCGCACTTGCCGCGCTCTATCATGTCGAAGGCCACGTCGGGCGAATATGTCTTCTTGTACACCCGATCACTTATCAGGGCGTCGAAAACGTCGGCAATCGACACGATTTGCGCCGATATGGGGATTTCGTCCCCCGAAAGGCCGTCGGGATAGCCATTTCCGTCATAACGCTCGTGATGCCAACGGCATATCTGCGCCGAAATTTTAAGCAGCGGTTCGTCCTTATATTCGTCAAGGGACTTGAGGACCGTTTCGCCGATGACGGTGTGCTTTTTGATTTCCTCAAATTCCTCGTCGGTGAGTTTGCCGGGCTTGTTGAGAATTTTGGTGTCGATACCCATTTTGCCTATGTCGTGAAGGGTGGAGGCGGTGGAAATGAGGGCACATTCCTGAAGGCTTAAGGGGTATTTGTCGGTCATAAACACAAGGCGATCGAGCAGAATTTGGGTTACCTTCTGAATATGCTTTATGTGGGGAGCGCTCTCACCGTTTTTAATTCCCACCACGCCGCTGAGAATGTCGATCATCATGCGGTTGGTGCGCTCTTTTTCTCTCGATTCCCTTGTTACCATGGAAATAAGCCTGCGCTGCTTTGCATAAAGCTTAATAGTGTTGAAAATGCGCCGATAAATGACCTTGGAATCAAACGGACGGCTGATGTAATCGCTTACACCGAGGTCATAAGCCTTGCGGATGTTTTGGTCGGAGTCGTCGGAGGTTATCATAATGACCGGGATATTGTCGATAATGTTCGTCTTGTTCATTTCGTCGAGAACGTCAAAGCCGTTCATAACCGGCATGACAATGTCGAGAAGAATGAGAGAAATATCGGTTTTTTCGTTCTCGATTATCGAAAGACAGGCCGAGCCGTCGGCCGCCTCGGAAATTTCAAAGTCGTTTTTCAGCATTTCTCTGAGCATCATGCGGTTGATTTCGGAATCGTCAACAATGAGGATGTGCTCCTTTTTGTTTTCGGAAACTTCTTCCGAGGATATCTTTTTCTCCTGCAGCACCATGCGCTCGGTGACAAAGGTGTTTTTCTGATTTTTTGCCCGATACATATATCGGTCGGCCCGTCCGACGGCTGTGTTGCAGGTTTCGTTTTTGGCCGTCACACCGCCCATGCTGACCGTTATTTTAAGTCCGTCGAAGCCCTCGATTGAGGAGGTCTCGATTTTGTGACGGATTTTAGAAAGAATATTTTCGAATTTATCGTCGTCTGTGTCGGGCATTATAAGGAGAAATTCGTCTCCGCCGAAACGTATGAGCATATCCTGGGGCTCGATAAAGTGCTTTATGGTGTTTGCAATCATGATAAGCGCTTTATCGCCGAGGCTGTGTCCGTAGGTGTCGTTGCAAAGCTTGAAGTCGTCAACATCTATGACGGCGACTCCGCCGAAAATCGGGCGGTATTTCAAATTTAATTCATAGAAATTGCGGTTGTGAGCCCCGGTCAGGCTGTCGCGGTAGTTTTCCTTGCGTATAAGACCGATTTGACGCTCATATCTTTTGACGATACCGCTTATGTCAAGGCGGGAATAGGTTATAAAACGGTGCTTGTCGTCAACATAGGTGAAAACGGCTTTTTTATAGGAAAACTCGCCGTTTTCGTTAACAATGGTGAAAAACACTTTATACTCGTCCTGATGCTCGAGGGCACTCACAACATTTTCAAGGCGCATACGGTCGACAATGTATTTCGAGTCCTCCATGGCGAGGTGTTTTGAAAAGAAACGCTCCATCTGACAGTTATAGTCAAATTCCTCGACGGGCGGTTTTTTCATGCGGCTGGAAAAAACTATTATATAGGTGCCGGTTTCGCTGTCGATGTTCAGAATGTTGTCAAAGGAATTCTGTATCGATTTATAAAGGGAGGAGAATTTTATTTCGTTGTAGATGTTTTTGCCGGAAATGTAAAGCCGATTGGAATCAACGCGCTCAACGGTTATGTTGTACCACATAAGCTCGGAGCCGTTTATCTTGAATCTGAGCTGAAAATGTTCGGAATTCTTTCCGCTTTTCAAAAATTCGCCGAGATAGCTTTTGTTGAGATAGTGGGTCCAGTTATATTCGCTTGCGTCAAACTTACATTCGTCTTTAAATATTCTCACAAGCTCATCCACCGAATATGCCTGCCCTTCAAGGGAGGAGGCCGCCCTGTCAAAGTGGACGAATATGCTTTCGTCGGCGATGTTATACTCCCAAAGACTATCGCAATAACGGGAAAGAATGTTTAAAAAATAGTTGTTTCCGGTCATTGATCCACGCCCTTTAAAATTTTAGTGCCATAATCTATGTTATATTAGCATACTTTTACTTTTTTTGCAATGTTTTTCGGTATAATTTTGGTATAAAATGAGATAAAATTTAAAGAAATTACAATTTATTCTCCATAAACAAAAATAAAAACCCGAAAGCAGCGAAATACCGTTGCCTTCGGGTTTAAAAATCTTATTTAATCTTTTCTTTTTTTGCTTCCGTCTTAGAGGAAAAATCCTTTTTTGCTCGGTATCTCCCATAATTTCCGACGTCCCTTTGTACTGCGGCTTTTGAACCGCCTTTTGAGACTCTGACCCTGTCGGAAGGGGAAGACGGTCTTACGCGTGGTGCGGCTTTTTTTTCGGTCGGCTGCTCTGCGGCAGGGGAAATGATTTTTTGTTCCTCTCCCGAGACCATCGCCACAATGCTGTCCGAAAGGCCTTCCTCGGAGGAGGGATCTTCTGTCGGGAGCTTTCCCGAGAAAGTCTCCTTGCTGCCGGCCGCAAATTCCGACGACTGTTTTTCATATTCGCACAAAAGTCTTTCGCCGTCAAGGCGTACCTCTTGCACACCGCGTTTCATGTCTTCATAAATGCCGCAAAAGCTTTTTGCGTTTATCATGGCCGTTTTTGCCGAATGGGTAACGGCGCTTATGTCGTTTTGCAAAGCTGCAAAGGAAAGATTTATGTTTCTTTCGATTTCTTCATATCTTGCGAGAATTTCCTTGGAGGAGGACAGGGCAAGGTCAAACCGACGGTCAAGATCGCCGAGCATTTTTTCGGCGGTTTCCTTGGAATCGCACACGATTTCTCTGCCTGCGCCGTATGCTCTGCCGTAGATTTTGGCAATGTCGCCGTAAAGCTCTTCGGTTTCGCCGTTTTTTTGCGTCAGGGCCTCGTTTTCGGCCGCAAGGGAATCGTTTTCGGTCTTGAGACGGACGACGCTGCGTTCAACGATCGCCACCCGATTTTCAAGCTGTCCGATTTTTTCCTGTGCAAGCTCGGCCTTTAATTCGCTTTTTTCCTTTTCTCTTTCAAGTTCTTCTATGCGGCCGTTTAATTCCCGCATTTCATCGTCAACGGCGGCTCTTTTATATCCTCCGAAAATCGCTCTTTTAAAGGTTCTCACCTATATGCCTCCTTTGGAAAAATCGCTTATCGCATCTAATTATATAATTTATAAAAGCCTCTGTCAAGCAAAAGAGGATGCACAAGGCCGATGCGGTTTTCCGTTTCATGCCTTTTCATGGCTGCTTTTGTATTCTTTTCCCCACAAAAGCATGGCGTCAAGAATGGGGCGGAGACTTTGTCCAAGCTCGGTCAGCGAGTATTCAACTCTCGGCGGCACCTCGGCAAAGACCTCTCGGTGAACGAGTCCGCTTTTTTCCATGTCGCGCAGCTGAGCCGTCAGCACCTTTTGCGAAACATTTCCCACAGACTTTTTTTATTCTCCGAATCTTTTTTTGCCGGGCAGAAGGTCACGCAAAATCAGCACCTTCCATTTGTCGCCTATAAGTGTCAGCGTTGTTTCAACGGGGCAGGCGGGGAGGGCTGCGGTGTCTTTTGTTTCACTCATATGAATAACCTCTTTATTCCGTAATATGCCTTGTCTGCCGAAATGCCTGTCGGTTTCTTACGGAAAGCAACAGGCAAAAGCGCACTTGCACTCCTCACGGCGTCCATGGGCATATTATAATGCCTGCCGCCGCAAAATGCAACGGGATTTAATAACTTTCGATTTTCCGATTTATTTTTTGCCGACGATCATTGCCGAATCGCCGAGCATCATCGCTGCGGCGCGCTTTTTTGAACCGAAAATCGGTTCGGCCGTCTCTACATATCGAACGTCGGAAAATCCCATGCCGCAGAGCTTTTCCGCAAAGGCGTTCATGTCACCGTACATGGCCGGTTTCATGTTGTCGTGCAGCAGGAACACGCCGCCTTTTTTCAGTACGCGCAGGCTCTCAAGCAGCAGATCCTGTTTGTTTGCTCCCATAATATTATGATAAACATAATTGCTGATAACCGCGTCAAAGCTTTCGTCGGGAAAATCAAGCTTGTTTGCGTCGCCGTGAACAAAGGTGCAGCGGCTGCCGACCCCTTCCGACTCGGCGTTCTTTTCGCAGACGGCCTTGCTGTAATTATACATTGCGCCCCAATAGTCGAGTCCCGTGATTTGTGCGTTCGGCCAGGTGAGCGCTGCGCGCACGGACATTGCGCCCGAGCCGCAGCCGACCTCCAACAGCTTTCCTTGTCCGTCAAAATCAAGATTGCTGAGAATGGTTTTGTGAACCTGTTCCATCATACCGCCCTTTCCGAAGGCATACTGACGGCGAATCCATGCCATCCAGCCGGTCATGACAAGCAAAACGGCAACGGCGACGGCGAAAATAATTCCGAGCACGGTGATTTTAAACACGGCAAAGGACAGCACGGTCAGCGCCGCAGCAAGCAGTATACCTGCGCCGAAAGCGTAGAACACGGGATTTGACATCCAGCTGCCGTAGTCCTCTCCGTGGGTTCCGACCTTGATTTTTTTCTGCATTTCGGATATGTTGTTTTTCATTTTATCCTTCCTTTCTTTTGTCTGTGAGTTTTTTGATTAAACGGGTATATGAGGTGCAAAGAAAAATGCACATTGCTCCGTATGCCGCAAAGACGGCGGCGGGAATAAAGAGCCATTCGCACAGCTTTGCCGCCGACAGCACAAGGAGCCCAAAGACAATCGGACACAATAAGCTTCCGAAAACCATCGGGCGGCGTATTGCACGGCAGATTTCAAGCTCCTGCTCCTCGGTATAAAGTCGAAAATCGCGTTTGCTGCGGAAAATAGCCCAAAAGGAGTATCGGGACACAAATTCGATTTGCTTTGCGGCCAAATCGCTTTCCGCGTCGCTTTTTCCGCGCAGGTAGCACACGCGAAAGGTATATTCGTCCGGCTCGCAGGGCTCAAAAGTCCAAACGCCTTCCACAAGGCTTTTTGCCGCAAAGCCCTTGTGACACATCTTTGCCATATATGCTTCATCCGCCTTGTGGTTTGGGCAATAGTTGAATTTTTTCATACTCTCACCGTTTGTTTAAAAAGCCGCGAATGACGCCGATATAATCGTCTGTCTTGAGAACCGTCGACAAATGCCCTCCCGAAACGTAAGAAATTTCAGGGTCGTGCATAAGCTTGATAAGATCCTGCTGCATTTTTTCAGAAAAGAAATCCCTGTCGGGCAGGATAAGAAGAATTTTTCCTTTAAGTGCCGCAAAATCCGCCGCCGTAACGGGCGTTTGGTTCATAAGGTCGGCGAGAAGTCCGGAAATATGCACGTCCTTTTGCTGTTTATAGTCCTTGAATATCGTTTCAAACATATCCCGCGCATAGGCGATTTCCTCGGGGCTTTCGTTGCGAATGTGACCCATGCCGAGCTTAATGAGCCTCGGTTTCAGCTTTTCATAGTTGCAATGTTTCATATACCAAAGCATGACCGGGGCAAGACGGTATTTTCTTTTGAGTGACTTAAGGGTGTTTTCATCCATACCGCCGGTGGAAATCAAAATCATTCCGCCGACGTCGCGGGGATAGTTTTGAACATATATCTGAGCTACCATACCGCCGTCGCTTGCGCCGATAAAAATCGGTTTTTCAATGCCGATTTTTTTGAAAAAGGCATTCATTCCAACCACAAGCTCACGGTTTGTTGCAAGCTCAAGGGGATAATCAAACAGCAGCACGCGATAATCCTTCGAAAGCCCGTCAACATAGTCCATCCACATTTCGAGGGTGTTCATTCCGCCGTTTAGCAAAACAACGGTTTTTGCCGTTTTATTGCCGCACAGCACATATCTGAACCGTGCCCCGTTCACCGTTATGTTTTCACAGGGGTGCTCTGCCGCAAAGATTTTCAGCTTTTCGGAAAACAGCATAGTTTATATCCTTCTTTCATCCGTTGATTTTACTGATGATTCGTTTTTACACAGGCGATTTAGTTTATGTTTTTTCGATAACGGCTACGGCGCAGGGGATTCTGCCGTCACATAAAATAAAACGGGTGTTTTCATATCCTGCGTCGGCAAAAAATTGCCTGTATGTTTTAAAGGTGAATTCGTTTTTAAAATCGGTGCCGACCTTTTTTACGGCGCCCGAAAGGCCGTTCCTTTTGCCCTTGTCGGTTTTATTCATGTAGGTGGGGATGATTAGTCTGCCGCCCGATTTGCACACTCGGTCAAGTTCATTCAGAGCTGCAGCCGGGTTTTCAAGAAGATGAATGACATTTGCGGCGACAACTGCGTCAAACCGCTCGTCGGGGTAGGGGAGGTTTAAAATATTTGACCTTTCAAATCGAACGTTTCGTCTGCCCTTAAGTTTTTTTCCTGCCCTTTTCAGCATTTTTTCGGAAAAGTCGGTGGCAATCAGATTTTTGCATTTCGGCGCCATGGCCGCGGTGAGCAGACCCGTGCCGCAGGCACATTCCAAAACCTCATCGGAACGGAAAATCAGCTTTTCGACTGCGGCGCACAGCGCCTTGTTTGCTTTTCGGTTAATGCCGTCGGCAAAAAGGTCGTATGCCCAGGCAACGTTGTCCCAAAACATATCATATCGGCTCCCTTAACAAAACAGAATTTCGGTGCTTTTGCAAAGTCACGGAGAATCAAAGATTTTTCGCCTTGTCGGTTTTGCACCCGACTCCCTCCAAAAATCCCTTTTTTGCGTTTTCCTCGGTGTCGTCCGATTCGTCGTAGGCATCATAGGGGGCGAGAGGATCATGAACCCTCTTTTTGAAGGGCGAGCAAAGCTTGTCTTTGTGGGCAAATGCAAATTCAAAATTATCGGTCCAACCGGTGTGTCCGGTTATGAAAAGCGGCCGTACACCGATTTTTTTCAGCTTGGTTTCCAAAACGGCAAGAGATTTTACGGCAAGCTTGTTGTTTTCCGCAAGAGTAGAAATAAAGCTGTATCCTCCGTCTGCGCCGAACCACAGCGTATCACCGGTGAACAGATATTTGTCGTCAATGAGATAGACCATATGTCCCCATGTGTGGCCGGGAACAAGAAAACATTTGATTTTAATGCCGCCGATACGAAGGGTTTGGCCGTCCTTTACAAGAAGTATCTTGTTGTTAACGGTAACCTGCGGCAGCTTATAAAGACGATAAATTACCTTTCTGCGAACCTCTCCCGTAAGATAGCGATTTTCAATTTCGCCCACATAAAGCATTGCTTTTTTGAAAAGCCTCGGGCCGTCGGCTTCAACTGCGCCGACGTGGTCGGTGTCCTGATGTGTAATGAGTATATGACGGATTGATTTCGGATTTATGCCGAGCCACTCCATTTTTTCTTCAAGGCGGTCATAGCTGTAGCCTGCGTCAATCATAATTGCGGTGTCACCCTTGCGGTAAAAGAAAATGTTGGCTGCCCATTCCCGCACGCAGGCAACGTGCTCGTCAATCCAACCCGTGTTAAGCGGCTTGAAAATCTCTTTGCCGCGATACATTTTGCTCATTTTTCTTCTTTGAAATTCGGTCGCTTTTTTTGACATGACGATACCTCTTTTTTTAACCGCATTGTTTTTTGCTGTGAGCCCTGCGGTTATCAAATGAATTTTGCGGGCAAGTTGTTGGTTAGTGTATGCTAACCTTTGGCGAATTTAAAAGCCGCCCGCGGCAGCGTTAAAAGTTTTTCTGTCGGTATTATATCATAAAGCTTTTGCTATTTCAATGACAGATTATAGATTTACTCATATTATGATTTTTTGGCGCTTGCGCAGAAACAAAGAGTCATGACTCTTCAGAAATACAAATCTCACATATCTGAGCGCAAGATATGTTGCGAGTTGGGCGATTATATGGTATACTATTCTCAGAGGTGAGATTATGGAACTTAGGGTACTCGGATATTTTTTGGCAGTAGCCAGAGAAGAAAACTTTACACGGGCGGCGGAGCAGCTTCATGTCACGCAGCCGACCCTTTCCCGTCAAATCGCTGATTTGGAAGCCGAACTCGGCGTCAAGCTTTTTGTACGCAGCAATCATAATATTGTTTTGACAGAGGACGGGATGCTGCTCAAACGCCGAGCGCAGGAGTTAGTGTCCCTCGCCGACAAGACAAAGCGGGATTTTCTCTACAAAGAGGAAAATTTAGAGGGAACGGTCACGATCGGCAGCGGTGAATTTTTGTCAACCGGGATACTGACCGACTGCATTGCTCAGTTCCGAAAGAAATATCCGCTTGTCCGTTATGAGCTGTACAGCGGCAACGCCGGCAATATCAAGGACAGCATCGAGCGAGGTCTTTTGGATATGGGGCTGATGTCGGAGCCGATCGACATCCGCAAATATGAGTTTGTCTCTATGCCGGTGAAAGAGCAATGGGGTGCGCTTGTAAAAGAGGATTCTCCGCTTGCCGAAAGAGAAGCGATCACGCCGGCAGACCTTGCAGGACTGCCGCTTATCTCTGCTGTGGGCGATATTGCACAGAGTAATCTCGGAAAGTGGTTCGGCCCCTATCTTGAACAAATCGAAGTCATTGCCAAGGGAAATTTGCTTTACAATGAGGCTATGCTTGCAGGAAGCAATGTCGGTGCCGTGCTCGGCATCAAGCTGAATTGCAGTTATAACGGACTGCGGTTTATCCCGTTTTCACCGGCGCTCACAGCGACAACGGCACTTGCATGGAAAAAAGAGCAGATTTTTTCTTCGGCAGCGGCGGCCTTTATTGAATTTGCCAAGAAATACATAATAAGCATATCTCACGATGATTTATAAGTATTAGACATTTCAACATCCTATCGTTATAATAAAGGTGTTCCAAAAACGGAGCACCTTTATTTTATTGCACGAAAGGACGAGCCAAATGACCATCAAAGAAGCTGCCGAGCGATACCGCATTCCCACAGAAATCTTAGACGAATATGAAAGCTGGGGCTTTTGCGGTAAGAACGACGGGAATATCGGAGAACGGCAGTACGACCAAACGGACATTGAACGGTTGAGCCTGATTATGACGCTGCATGATGTGGGCTTTTCGGGTACAGAAGCCGAGCGTTATATGCGGCTTGCCCTATCGGATAAAGATACTTCCAAAGAGCGGACGGAAATGCTTCGAAAAAAGCGCAACGGAACGCTTGACGAAATTCACATAAAACAGGAACAGCTCGACAGGCTCGACTTCCTGCGGTTTGAAATCACAAAATCGAATCATTGAGAGGAGTGTTCATGCTGATGGCTTTATCCTATCCACGGCCGATATGGTACAGATCAGCGCAATGGACCTGGAGTGCGGTCTGATTTTGGACGTTCCGAATGTGAAGGAAGTCTATCGGCTGCACGGCATCCGATTTGAACAATAAAAGGAGGAACTTTCCTTGAAAAACTGTTGCCGCTTTACTCACCATTTCCATCCCGACAAAATGAGGTGAGCGAATGAAACCGAAAATGATCGTCAAACTGGGCGCAGATATTCTGATGACAGTAGCTCTCCTGTTTTTGATGGGCTATCAGTTTTGGGGCGAGGCGGCTCACGAATGGGTCGGCACAGGAATGTTCGTGCCACCATATTCTGAACCTGAATTGGCACAAGCGGATATTCAAAGGCAAATATACGGCTATGCGAACCGTGACCCTGTGCGTTGACATTCTCGTGCTGCTTGCTATGCTTGCGCTCATGTACAGCGGCATTGTGATGTCCCGTCATGTGTTCGCTTTTCTGCCGATCGAGAGCGGCATGGCGCTCGCCCGAAAACTGCATATTCTCGGTGCGTATTGGGGATTTATTCTTATGAGCCTGCATTTAAGTTTGCATTGGAATATGCTCCTCGGTATGCTGAGAAAGCAGATAAAACAGCCGGTATCACGGACAAGAAATACGGCGCTGTTTCTTGTCTCTGCGGTCATTGCCGCTTACGGCGTGTATGTGTTTATCAGCCGTAACTTTGCTACATATCTGTTCCTGCAAAGCGAATTTGTCTTTCTCGATTACAGCGAGCCGAATCTGCTGTTTTATCTTGACTATCTGGCACTGATGGGGCTGTGTGTTTTTATCGCACATTACGCGTCCAAGCTGTTCCGCAGAAAAAAGGAGGTCAAAAAATGAAGAGAATACTTTCAATAATACTGATGAGCGTACTGCTGCTCGGTACACTTACTGCCTGCGGCAGACAGACGGATCCTTCCTCCATGCCGTCTGCTTCCGAGGAAACACGGCAGGAAAGCACGGACGCTCCATCTGACAGCGAGAGCGTGTTGCCCGACGAATCGGAAACGACCGAGCCGCCCTCCGAATCTGCGGAGAAAAAACTGAAAATGACCGTAAACGGGCAGGAGGTTCTCATCACGTTGTATGATACACCTATCGCAAATGCGCTATATGCGGCGCTGCCGATGAAACTGAATTTTTCCGATTTTAACGGCACAGAGAAAATTGCATATCCGACCGAGGCGCTTCCGACAGAGGGTGAGCCGGACGGCTGTGACCCCGATGTGGGCGATCTGTGCCTTTATGCGCCGTGGGGTAATCTCTGCATCTTCTACAAGGATTTTCGTTATTCTCAGTCCCTGATCAAGCTGGGCCATGTAGAATCCGGCATGGAACTATTGACCGGTACAAATGAAGATTTCACGGTCACGCTCGAAAGGATGGACTGATATGGAATATACGAAATTAGGAAAAACCGATATTGAAGTTTCAAAGGTCTGTGTAGGCTGCATGAGCTTCGGCAAAGCGGGCACCATGCACGATTGGACGCTGGACGAAACAGCCACCGAGAAAGTGGTGAAGCACGCCCTTGATCTTGGCATCAACTTTTTCGACACCGCCAACGGCTATTCCGTCGGGACGAGTGAGGAATATCTCGGGCGGGCGCTGAAGAAGAATGTCAGCCGTGACAAGGTGGTGATTGCCTCAAAGGTATATTTCAACCCCGGCAGGCTGTCCCGTGAGGCGATCCACCGTGAAATTGACGGTACGCTGAAAAGGCTCGGAACCGACTACCTCGACCTGTATATTATTCACCGTTTCGACTATGAAACGCCGATCGAGGAAACGATGTCGACACAGAATGACTTAGGGAAGGCAGGCAAGGTGCGAGCGTTGGGAGCCTCCGCCATGTACGGCTATCAGTTCTACAATATGCAGCTTTGCGCCAGTGACAACGGCTTTGCCCGCTTTGAGGCGATGGAAAACCACTACAACCTGCTTTACCGTGAAGACGAGCGGGAGCTGATCCCTATCTGCAAGCAAATGGGCGTGAGCTTAATGCCGTACAGCCCTCTTGCGGCGGGACACCTGACCCGACCTACATGGAACACGGATACCCTCCGCAGTAAAACGGATCGTGTGGCTATGGGTAAATATGACCGCACCGAGGAGCAGGATATGCAGATAGTCACCCGCGTTGCGGAGCTTGCCGAAAAGTACGGCGTAAAGATGCAGGAAATAGCACTTTCGTGGCATTGGGCGAAAGGCGTGGCTTCGCCTATCGTGGGTGCGACCAAAGCGCAGTATCTCGACGATGCCGCCGCTGCGCTGAATGTCACGCTCACAGACGAGGACATTGCCTATTTGGAGAAACCGTATCTCCCGCACCGTATCATGGGAGCAATCGACCGCAATCCGCCGCAGGGCGTGATGCTGCTGGAAGAGAAAAAATAAGCACAGCCCCGATGAGTTTCAGATTCATTGCCGCCGTTCGGAATTTTATGCAGATGGATAAGCTGACTGCACCGCTGCTGCGGGAACTCATTGACCGCATAGATGTGTACGAAGTGACCGGGACAGGCAAAAACCGCAAACAAATGATAAAGATACACTATAAGTTTGTAGGGTGTCTGGAACTGCCGAGCCTTTGGAGCAGACACAACTACCGAGAAGAAACCCGCAAGGGCATTGCCGTAGAATATGTTCCGAACGCACAATCGGCATAACAAAAAAGAGCAGGACAATTCCTGCTCATACAAAGAGGCACAAAAAGGCAAAAAGAAATCGAGTGTCCTTACCAAACTTAAGGTTGGTTAAGAACACTCGATATGGTGCGAGAGACGGGACTTGAACCCGTACGCCATAGACACACGCCCCTCAAACGTGCCTGTCTGCCAATTCCAGCACTCTCGCGACTGCAAGCAGAATTATATCAAAAAGGGTACCGTTTGTCAATACCTAATTTTAAAAAAATCAAACTTTTTTTCGGGTGATTTTTATTTGGCAGAGGAGAGAGCAATTGGGACGGGTTTATGAATAAAAAGCCTTGAAAATTCGAATGAAATTTGCCGTATTGTACAACCGAATAACATAAATTATTTCCGCTAAATATTCGTAAACCGCGACATGGGAAAATAAAAACGAAAAAAATCGGCGGAGAGCATTGCCAAGGGACGCTCTTCGCCGAAAATTTTTACCGTTCTTCTCGGAAATAATTGAGACCGAGATGTGCGGGAGGCTGATTTTCTCTTTTCTTTCTGACGCTTATAAGAATAAGCACCACAATAGTTACGATGTAGGGGAGCATTTTAATAAGCTCTTTTGCACTGCTGGAAAGGCCGGGAATATAGACGCAGATGATGTAAAGTCCGCCAAACAGGAAGGAACTTAAAATGGCGGATTTCGGTCTCCAAATGGCAAATATGACTATTGCGATTGCAAGCCATCCACGGTCGCCGAAGCCGTCGTTTGTCCATGCGCCTGCGGTATAATCCATAACGAAGTATAATCCTCCGAGACCGGCTATTGCACCGCCGATGCAGGTGGAAAGGTATTTGTATAGGGTGACGTTTATGCCTGCGGCGTCGGCTGTGGCGGGGTTTTCACCCACGGCGCGTAGATTCAGTCCGACTCTTGTGCGATTGAGCACAAAGGAACAGATGAGTGCAATAATAACGGCAAGATATGCAAGAAAACCGAAGGAAAGAAATGTCTGCCCGAATATACCGGTTTTATCGGCAATGGGGAGATAGGATTTGTATGCCTTTCCCGTTTCGATGAGCGAAATTGAACCGCTTTCGCCGAAAAAGTTAAGAAGCGAGCCGCCGAAAAAGTTTCCGATTCCCACGCCGAAGGTGGTGAGCGCAAGACCGGTGACGTTTTGGTTGGCGCGGAGCGAAACCGTCAAAAAGCTGTATATAAGGGAAAGAAGAACCGAACCGAGAACACAGGAAAAGAAGGAAATAAGGATACAAAGTATGGGAACGGGATTTTCGGTCGAGTGCTCGTAAAGATAACCGCCGATTATGCCGGAAATACCGCCGACATACATTATTCCGGGAATGCCGAGGTTGAGGTTTCCGCTCTTTTCGGTGATTATTTCGCCCGTCGAGCCGAAGAGCAGGGGAATGCCCTGAATTATGGCGGCGTTGATAAATGTCATAATTGTGGAAAACATCAGCCGATTACCTCCTTTGAAGCTTTTTTGCGGAAGTTGATTTTATAGTTTATAAAAAATTCGCAACCGATTATGAAGAAGAGGATGATTCCGGTAAGAATGTCGGAAACACTTTCGTTAAGACGGAAGGTCGTCGCGATTTCCCCGGCACCTTTTTGCAGAAATACAATCAGGAAAGAGGTGATTATCATGAGAATGGGATTGAATTTTGCAAGCCACGAAACCATAATGGCTGTAAATCCCATTCCTCCGGCAAGGTTTTTGGAAATAGTGTGATTGGTTCCCGAAACGAGCAGGAAGCCGGCAAGTCCGCAAAGGCCGCCCGACACCATCATGGTTCTGACAATAACCTTTTTAACATTTATGCCGATGTATCTTGCGGTGTTTTCACTTTCTCCCACAACAGCGATTTCATAGCCGTGTTTGCTGAATTTAAGGTATATAAACATAACGACGGTGACAATCACAACAATGAGAATGTTGAGGAAATATTTCTGTCCGAAAACCGAGGGAAGCCAGCCTGCCTCGGTGGATTGGTTGATGACGCCCATGACGTTGGAACCGCTCGGTACCCACACCATGATAAAGAAGGACACAAGCTGCATGGCAACATAGTTCATCATAAGTGTAAAAAGGCTTTCGTTTGTGCCCCATTTTGCCTTGAAAACGGCGGGGAGGAGACCCCAAATCATGCCGGCGGCGACACTTGTGACAAGCATGATTATTATGAGAAGGAGAGGGGACATGCTGTCTTTTATATAGAACATACATGCAGCCGACGCAAGTCCGCCCACGAGAACCTGACCTTCGGCGCCAAGGTTCCAAAACCGCATTTTAAAAGCGGGGGTAACGGCAAGAGAAATTATGAGCAGCATGGCGAGGTTTTGAAGCATATTCCAAAACTTTCTGCTTGTGCCGAAGCTGCCTTTAAACATGCTCTGATAGACGCTTACGGGATTAAGCTTTGTGAGAAGCACAATAACGAGCGCCGAAACGATAAGAGCGGCGACAATGGCGAGAGCGCGTATAAGCCAGCTTTTCCACCAAACTATACCGTCTCTTTTTGTGATATGTATAAGAGGCTCTTTTACTGCCTTTTGACTGTTACTCATTGGGTTGGGCCTCCTTTTTTGTTTCGTTTGCAAGCTGATGCTTTGATTTGGTCATGAGAAGTCCGATTTGTTCCTTGGTCGCGGTACGTCCGTCGACAATTCCCGTGACGCTTCCTCCGCCGATGACTATTATACGGTCGCAAAGCTCGAGAAGTACATCAAGATCCTCTCCCACAAAGATGACGGCTACGCCGCTTTCCTTTTGGGCGTTGAGAAGATTGTATATGGTATAGGAAGAATTGATGTCAAGACCTCTGACGGGATAGGCCGCCATAAGGACGCTGGGAGCGGCGGCAATCTCACGTCCGACAAGAACCTTTTGGACATTACCGCCCGAAAGACGGCGAACCGGCGTTTGGGCGCTCGGTGTCACCACCTCAAGCTGTTCGATAATGTTGTCGGCAAGGTTTTTTGGCGACTTTCTCGAAAGAAACATCGATTTTCCCTTGTTATAGCTTCTTAGCATCATGTTGTCGACAATGTCCATATTGCCGACAAGACCCATGCCGAGGCGGTCCTCCGGAACAAAGGAAAGGCGGACGCCGAGATTTCTGATTTGAAGGGGAGTCTTGTCCCTTAAGTTTTCAACCTTTCCGGTTTTGGGGTCGTTATATATTATTTCGCCGGAGTCAATGTGCTGAAGTCCCGCAATGGCCTCGAGAAGCTCTCTCTGACCGCTGCCCGCTATACCTGCGATACCGAGAATTTCTCCGGAATTTGCATAAAAGGAAACATCGTTCAAAAGAGGAATTCCGTCGCGGCTCATGCAGTTTATGTGATTGATTTCTATGCGCTTTTGAGGATCTTTGGGTTCGCTTCTTTCGATGTTGAGGTCGATCTTTTTGCCCACCATCATTTCGGTAAGCTCGGCTTCGTTTGTCTTGTGTGTATCGACCGTTCCGATATATTCGCCCTTGCGGAGCACCGATACGCGGTCGGAAATGTCAAGAACCTCGTGAAGCTTGTGTGTTATAATGATAATGGCTTTTCCGTCGTCCTTCATGCGGCGCAAAACGGCAAAAAGCTTTTGGGTCTCCTGAGGGGTGAGCACGGCGGTGGGCTCGTCGAGAATGAGAATATTGGCACCTCTGTAAAGCACCTTTATAATTTCAACCGTCTGTTTTTCGGAAACCGACATTTCATATATTTTTTTGTTCGGGTCAATGTCAAATCCGTATTTGTTGCTTATTTCGGCCACACGCTGAGCAGCCTTTTTTATGTTGTATTTTTCCTCAAGTCCGAGCACGACGTTTTCGGCGGCCGTGAAAACATCTACAAGCTTGAAATGCTGATGAATCATGCCGATTTTATAGTCGAAAGCATCTTTTGGGGACTTGATGACAACCTCGTTGCCGTCGATAAAAATGTGACCCTCATCGGGGAAATATATACCCGAAATCATATTCATCAAGGTGGTTTTACCGCTTCCGTTTTCGCCGAGAAGCGACAATATTTCACCGCTGTTCACCGACAGGTTGACATCGCGGTTGGCCACGACGCTGCCGAATCTTTTGGTTATGCCGCGAAGCTCTATTGCAACATTGCCCATAAAATCTCTCCCTTTTGAAACTGCATATATTTTTCTTAACTCTCAAAGCAATGTACTCAAAAATACACTCATTTCAAAGTTAAATTGTTTTTTAAAAAAGAAAGTATAGGCGGAGTGATTTCGCTCCGCCTATAACATTTTTTAAAAGATTACTCGCTGATACCGTCGATGTATTTAATGTCGAAGTAGGGAGCTGCCCTGTAGGTCGACTCCTTGAATTCGCCGTCTTTAACAACCTCGGTCTCGGGAACGAAATCGCCTGCGTCGTCAACATCGGCAAGATAGCTGGTGAGGACTTCGCCCTTTACGGTGAAGGTGCTGGTGTCGAAAACCTTGATTTCACCGGATTCGAGTTTAGCCTTGACCTCGTCGATCTTCTCCTGAGTTCCGGGAGCGGCGACTTTCTCGTTAAGCTCGGTAAGAGCAACATAGCCCTCGGCAAGAGTTCCGCACTTGTCGGTGGGGATGGCCTCGCCCTTCTGGGTGTTTTCGATGATGAGCTTGAAGTAGGGAGCCCAGTCGATCTTGGAGGAAATAAGTGCGGTGTTGGGTCCCATGGAAATGGTGCTTATGTTGTAAGCAACGTTGGGAACGCCTTTTTCTTCACAAGCCTTGGGAGCGCCTTCGGAGTCGGCATGCTGGCTGATGAGAACGCAGCCGTTGTTGATAAGGTTAAGAGCGGCCTCTCTCTCGAGAGCGATGTCGAACCAAGAGTTGGTGTAGGTGACCTTCATGGTGGCGGAGGGGCAAACCGAACGGGCGCCGAGATAGAAGGAGGTCATACCGGAAACAACTTCAGCATAGTTGAAGGCTCCGACATAACCGATAACGGCCTGGTCTGCGGTGATGGAGCCGTCCTCGATCATCTGATTGATCTTCATACCTGCGGCAACGCCGGCAAGATAACGGCCCTGATAAATATCGGCAAATGCATTGTGGAAATTGGCGACATTCTCGGTGTGAGCCTTTACGCCGGTAGCGTGGCAGAACTGAACGTCGGGATTTTCCTTTGCGGCCTGAAGCACAAACTGCTCATGACCGAAGGAGTCTGCGAAAATAACGTTGCAGCCTTCGTCAACAAGCTGTGCGGCAGCTTCATAGCACTCGTTGCTCTCGGGAATGTTGGTCTTGATAAGAACCTGTTCGTCGGTGAGACCGAGCTCCTTCTGAACGCTCTTGAGAGCCTGAATGAAGTTGTTGTCGTAGGTGGAATTTTCGTCGTGCAGGCAGATAAGACCGATCTTGAAATCGGCGTTCTTCGCGTCCGCCTTGCCTTCGTCGTTCTCCTTGCCGCCGCAGGAAGCGAATGCCGCAACCATAACAACAGCGAGAAGCAGTGCGAGAATCTTTTTCATCTTTTTGTTTCCTCCAATTTTTTTATTCTCAAAAGCCGCCGTCAAGCAAGTTCAAATTTGCCTTTACCGAGTTGCTTGACGATTGCTAAAGATTCAAGTCTTATTCCCATATTGCGGATGATTTTTCCGCCCTCTTGGAATCCCTTTTCAATGACTATTCCCACGCCTTCAACCGTTCCGCCGGCCTGTTTAACAAGGTCGATAAGGCCGAGAGCGGCATTGCCGTTGGCAAGAAAATCGTCGATAATAAGCACGCGGTCATCGGATTTGAGATACTCCTTGTCCACCGTGACGTCATAGTAAACGTCCTTGGTGAAGGAATAGACCTTAGTGCTGTATTTGCTGTCACTCAAATTCTTGTGATTGCCTTTTTTGGCAAAAACAACAGGCACAGCAAAAAACTGCGCCGCGGCGCAAGCTATTCCTATGCCTGATGCTTCTATTGTGAGTATTTTATTGATATTCTGATCCTTAAAAAGGCGGTGAAACTCTTTACCGATTTCGAAAAGAAGAGCGGTATCGATCTGATGATTGAGAAAACTGTCGACCTTGAGAATGTCGTCTCCGATGACCTTTCCGTCATTTAAAATTCGCTGCTTCAACAGTTCCATTCTCTCTCACCCGCAAAAACATAATCTTTTCAAAGAAAAAGCATACCTATAGTATATTTTAAACCCAAAATAAAATCAAGACCACAAAATATATTTGTAAGATAATCTATCTTTTGTATAAATTTTGCGGTCTTGATTGCGTTATTATCTAAAAATGTGACAAAATATTTAACGAAGGTTATCGTCGTCCGGATGGTCGGGAGAGCCGTCGTCGTCGCTGAACAGGTTGCGTGTACGTTCCTTGCCCTTGGTGGAAAAACTTGCAAGGGTGGGGTTTTCATCGTCCTGACTGTCATTATCGGATGATTTTCCGTCCATTTTGCGGTTATAGCGAATGAGCGAATAGACGCACACTCCCGCAATGCCGAGCAGCACGATAATGATAAGCGGCATCTCTATTTTTTTGAAAAAGGAAACCTTTTTTTCACGAGGTTCTTCATCCTCCTCGACTTCCGAAGTGCTTTCCTTTTTCTTTTTTATCTTGCTTGGGGTGTCATCCTCGGAAACTTCTTCCTCGTAATAAGTCCGCTGTGAAACGGCAGAGCTTTCCTCTTCAACCGAAACCGCCGAGCTTTCTTCGCTGCTCGAAAGGTCGCTTTCGGGGAGGGATGAGCTTTCGTGAGACACTTCGGACACATGGGAAACATCCGAAACATGAGAAACCGCCGAGGTATGTTCGGAAACGGTTGTTTCGGGCGAGGAATTGTCCGGTTCGGCCGCCGCCGAAAAAGCTATAAGGAATATGATTGCCAAAGCTGCCGTTACGGCGGAAATCTGTTTAACAAGAATGTTCTTGCCTGTTGTCAACAAAATGCACCTCTTTCGGATAAATCGGGGTACCCTTAATACTGCTTGCCCCAATAAAGCATATGCTTGGCAGGCTTTCCGCAGCACACGCATTTGTCGGAAATTTCCTCCTGCTCAAAGGGAATACATCTTGAGGTAAGACCTGCGTCTTCCTTGATTTTTTCCTCACAGGCAAGGTCGCCGCACCACATGGCTCTTACAAAACCGGGGTGATTGTCGGCAATGTCCTTCATTTCCTCCATGTTATGGGCGTCAAAGGTCATTTGCTCGCGGCGCTTTTTGCCCTTTTCAAGCAGACCGTCGTGAACGGCTTTTAAAAGCTCGGGAACCTTTGTTTCGATTTCGTCGAGGGACACAACGGTTTTTTCACCGTTATCTCTGCGCACGAGAACGCAGCAGTTGTTTTCTATGTCTCTCGGACCGATTTCGAGACGGAGGGGAACGCCCTTCATTTCATATTCGGCAAATTTCCAACCGGGGGAGTTGTCGGAAACGTCGGTTTTTACGCGGCAAATATTTTTAAGACGCTGTTCAAGCTGTTCGGCCTTTTCGGTGACGCCGGGCTTATGAGCGGCAATGGGAACGATGATAAGCTGAATGGGAGCAACGGCGGGGGGGAGCACAAGGCCGTTGTCGTCGCCGTGGGTCATGATAATGGCACCGATAATGCGGGTGGACATTCCCCAGGATGTTTGGTGAGGATAGCGAAGCTTGTTTTCACGGTCGGAAAACTGGATTCCGAAGGCCTTGGCAAAGCCGTCGCCGAAATAATGGCTGGTTCCGCTTTGAAGAGCCTTGCCGTCGTGCATCATGGCCTCTATGGTATAGGTGGCCTCGGCTCCGGCGAATTTTTCCTTGTCGGTTTTCTGGCCCTTTACAACGTCGATGGCAAGTGCGTCGCGGCAAAAATCGGCATAAACGTTAAGCATACGTTCGGTTTCTTCCTTGGCTTCTTCCGCCGTTTCGTGCATGGTGTGGCCTTCCTGCCAAAGAAATTCGGTGGTGCGGAGGAAGGGACGAGTGGTCTTTTCCCAACGCACAACGCTGCACCATTGATTGTAGAGCTTGGGCAGATCGCGGTAGGAATGTATTATGTTGGCATAATGCTCGCAGAAAAGAGTTTCGGAAGTGGGTCGAACGCAAAGACGTTCTGAAAGCTCCTCTTCGCCGCCGTGGGTAACCCATGCAACCTCGGGAGCAAAGCCCTCGACATGATCCTTTTCTCTCTGAAGAAGGCTTTCGGGAATAAACATGGGCATCATGACGTTTTCGTGGCCGAGAGCCTTGAATCGCGCGTCGAGATCCTTTTGAATGTTTTCCCAAATTGCATAGCCGTAGGGTCTGATTATCATGCAGCCCTTAAGAGAGGAATACTCGGCAAGCTCTGCCTTTCTTACAACATCGGTATACCATTTTGCAAAATCCACGTCCATGGATGTTATTTCTTTTACCATTTTCTTTTGATCTGCCATTTATTTTTCCGCCTCATTAAAAAGTATATAGCTCCATTATATTGTATTTCAACGAATTTTTCAATAGAAATTTTAAACAAAAGGCGGAAGAAAACAAATTCTTCCGCCTGAAAATTATTCGCTGAGCGCTCGCTTAAGCCAAATGGCGCCGAGATCGAGAGCTTCGTAAAGACCGTCTTTTTCGCTTGACTTTATAATACGGTCCTTGGGGCTCATGTTGTCGTCGGTGTGAATGAGCGAAACGGCCACCTTGTCGGCAACCTCGAGGTCGTCAACCTTTTTGGAACTTTTAATTTCCATTTTTATGACGTATTTATCGGTCATGTTGCCGTAGTAAACCGTCTTTCCGTTTCTGACGAGCGGACGGTTTTTATACATAAGAAAATCTTTGCTTTCTGGCATGGAATCCCCTCCGGTTATTTTGTGATATAGTTTTTAACAAGCGCCGAAAGCAGTTCGTCGCGGTCTATGCGGCGGATAAGGCTTCTGGCATTGTTATATGTCGTGATGTAGGTCGGGTCCTCCGACAGTATATAACCAACGATTTGATTGATAGGGTTGTATCCCTTTTCGCTCAGTGCCTCATATACCGAACAGAGAATCCTTTTCATCTCGGCCTCGCTGTCGTTGTTAATGGAAAAAGTGATGGTCTGATTTTTGTCCTGCATATTAACACCTCCGTTAAATATAATATACTACAAAGACCGTATAAATTCAAGCTTTTTTATGCTCTGAGCACGGCTCCGATTTTTGAAAGCGCGTCGATAACCTTATTTACCACATCGGTGCATTCTTCATCGGTGAGCGTGCGGTCGGGAGCGCGAAGCACGAGAGAATAGGCCACGCTCTTTTTGTCGGCGGAAATGCGGTCGCCCTCATAGACGTCAAAGAGCTTGACATCCTCTATAATGCCGCTCTTGACCGAACGAATGGCCTTTTCCAGCTGTGCGGCGGGAGTGGCTCTGTCGCAGACAAGAGACAAATCGCGGGTGACGGCGGGGAATTTGGGCAGGGGAGTGTAGACAGGCTGCGGTTTGCGGGCCGAATAGAGGGTGTCGAGGGAAATCTCGGCGGTGTAGACTCTTGTGTCGATACCGTATTTTGCCGAAATTTCGGGATGAATTTCACCGAATACGGCAACCGTATTGCCTTCGAAAACAGCCTTTGCCTGACGGCCGGGGTGGAGATAAACCTCAGCCGAACGCTCATATTCGGGAGAAATTCCGAACAGAGCAAAAACATCCTCCACAGCGCCCTTAAGCGTGAAGAAATCCTCGTCCTTGCCGTAAAGTCCGATGCAAAGGGCTGGTTTTTCGTCGGGCTGCTCCTTAAGCGGAAGCTCCTTCGGGATGAACAGCTTGCTGATTTCGAAAAGCCGTGCGCTTTCGTTCTTGCGGCTGACATTGGTGGAAATAACGGTGAGCATGCTTGTAATCAACTGCGTGCGCAGGCAGGAATATTCGTCGCCGAGGGGGTTAAGAATTCTGATGCATTTACGGCGGCTGTCGTTTTCGTCAAGTCCGAGTGTGTCGATGGCACCGCTTGAAATAAAGGAATAGGTGGATATTTCTCTCATGGCCTGTCCGCAAAGTAGCGCCTTAAGCTTGTTTTCCTTTTGGCGTGCGGGGAGAATCTTACCCTGCACAACATCGCCTCTCATGACCGTTCCGACAATATGGTCATAGCCGTAAATTCTCATGACCTCCTCGGCAAGATCGGCGCGCCCTTCGACGTCGTCGCGGAAGGACGGCACGCGGCAGGTCAGAACATTGTTTGCGTCAATGGAGGTTTCGATGTGGAGACTGTTGAGTATTTCCACCATTTTTTCAAAGGGAACCTCAACGCCGAGAAGATCGTTGATACGTTCGGCGGGAACGGTCAGCACCTTCGGGGAGGGAAGTCCTTGGTTTTTGTCAATAACTCCGTCGATAATGTCGCCGGCGTCAAGATCGTTTATAAGCTGGAGAGCGCGTTCCATGGCGAATTCGACGTTCATAATGTCAAGTCCGCGTTCGAAACGTGCGCTTGATTCGGTTCTCATGCCGAGAGCTCTTGCGGTTCTTCTGACGCTGTCGCGGCGGAATTTTGCGCTTTCAAGGAAAAGCTCGGTGGTATCGTCCTTGATCTCGCTGTCAAGTCCGCCCATGATTCCCGCAAGGCAGGAGGGAGCTTTTTCGTCTGCTATAACCAGCATTTCCTTTGTCAGCTTGTGCTCCTTGCCGTCGAGGGTTGTGATTTCCTCGCCGTTCTTTGCGCGGCGGACGATGATGTGGTTGTCTCTTATGTCGCGGCGGTCAAAGGCGTGCATGGGTTGACCGGTTTCGAGCATAACAAAATTGGTGATGTCGACAATGTTGTTGATGGGTCTCATGCCGGCTGCTTTAAGGCAGCGTTTCATCCAGTCGGGAGACTCCTTAATGCGGATGTTTCTGACCACGCGGCCGTAGTAACGATTGCAAAGGTCGTAATCCTCCACATCTATTTTTATATAATCGTTTATGTCTCCGCCGACGGTTTTATAGGCGGGAACAGGTGGGTGGAAGGGTTTTCCCAGCACAACCGACACCTCGCGCGCGACGCCGAGAACACTTTGGCAATCGGGACGGTTGGCGGTTATTTTAAAGTCGATTACATAGTCGAAAAGATGAAGCACCTCACGCATATCGGCCCCCACGGGAGTGTCGTCTTTAAGTATAAGAATTCCGTATACCTCGGCGCCTTTGTAGTCCTCTTCTTTAAGACAAAGTTCTTCGCCCGAGCAGAGCATACCGTTGGACTCCACTCCTCTGAGCTTGCCTTTCTTTATGTCGACTCCGTTTGGAAGATGAGAGCCGTGAAGAGCGACCGGAACCACGGCGCCTTCGAAAATGTTGTCCGCTCCGGTGACTATCTGTATATCTTCACCGGTTCCCACGTCGATTTGACAAATTTGAAGCTTGTCGGCGTCGGGATGCTTTTCAATTTTTACAATTTTACCGGCAACCACATTTTTCATGGTTTGAGAAAGGTCAACGATGCTTTCGACTTCAAAGCCGGCCATAACCATTTTGTCGCAAAGCTCCTGAACCGGAACGTCGATGTCGACGTAGTATTTTAACCAATTAAGCGAAATATTCATTTTAAAACCTCCTGTTAGTCGTCAAATTGAGAAAGAAAACGTACATCGTTTTCAAAGAGCAGGCGAATGTCGCTTATTTTATATCTTGTGGTGGTAAGACGGTCAAGACCGATACCGAAGGCAAAGCCCGAATATTCCTCCGGGTCGATTCCGCAGCGCTCGAGCACTCTCGGGTGAACCATGCCGGCTCCGAGAATTTCAATCCAGCCGGAACCCTTGCAGACGCGGCAGCCCTTTCCTCCGCATTCCGAGCAGGAAACGTCGACCTCGACGCTGGGCTCGGTGAAGGGGAAGAAGGAGGGGCGGAATTTGACCTTGGTGTCGGAACCGTATATTTCCTTCGCGAATTGTTCAAGTGTGCCTTTAAGGTCGCACATTGTAATGCCCTTGTCGACGACAAGTCCCTCAATTTGGTGGAAGACGGGAGAATGAGTGGCGTCAACATCGTCCGCACGGTAAACTCTGCCGGGGCAGATCATGCGGATAGGCGGCTTGCGGTTTTCCATTGTACGAATCTGTGTTGCCGATGTCTGGCTTCTCAAAATGAGGCCGTCGCCGACATAAAATGTGTCCTGCATATCTCTCGCGGGGTGATCGGCGGGAACGTTGAGCGCCTCAAAGTTGTAATATTCGGTTTCAACCTCGGGTCCGTCCACAACATCAAATCCCATGGATTGGAAAATGTTTATCATATCCTTAAGAACGGTGTTAAGGGGATGAAGTCCGCCTTTTTCGGATTTTTTACCCGGAAGAGTTACGTCAATGGTTTCCTTTTCAAGCTTTTTTGCCTGCTCGATTTTTTTGATTGCGGCGGATTTTTCGGCAATTTTCGCCTCTATATCGCTTCTTACCGTGTTGGCGAGCTGTCCCATTGCGGGACGCTCTTCTGCCGAAAGTTTGCCCATTTGTTTAAGTATTCCGGTGAGCTCTCCTTTTTTTCCCAAAAAAGCCACGCGAAGCTCCTCAAGCTCGGACTGAGCCGTAACGTTTTTAAGAGCATTTGTGGCTTTTTCGCTTATGGCCTTAAGTTGTTCTTTCATTATGTTTCGTCCTTTCACAAAAAATAAGACTTCCGTCCCGAAAAAGGGACGAAAGCCGAAAACTTCCGCGGTACCACCCAAATTTTTGCCCAAAAACGGACATATCCGTAACAGAGCAAACACTCGTTCGACCGATAACGGCGTCAACCGTCCGAGCCTACTGAAAGTTTCAGCCCGACCGCTCCGAAGGGAAATTCGGCACACACGAAACCACAGGACGGTCACACCCGGTTGCCCGCCGTCCATTCTCTTTGTGATTTAACCGCATGGCTTACTTGAACTTCATCAATGCGTTTTACTAAATATACCACAGCCGAATTTATTTTTCAAGTCTTTTTGAAAAAAACCATTGACAAAAGAGAATGATTGTGGTAACATCACGATGAAGTTAGCGCATGCTAACTGTTTCGAATGCGATTTTTCTATTTTAAGTTTTATATTTTTTAAAATGTGGTTAGTATAAGCTAACCGAGATTTGAGGTGACAAAATGTCCGAACGTCAGGTTATTCAAAACTGCTCTCCCACCATGGCGGGTCTAAAAACGGGAAGTCTTTTTTGCTGCGACGCAAAGACCCGTGAGGAGCTAAACAACTCGGTTCGGGATTTTAACAACCGACTTGTGCCAAAGGGCGTGAGATTTTTGCCGATGCGTTATCGAAACGGAAGGGCGCTTGTGTATATGTACCGTCCCGACAGATTGGAAAACGACCTGAAAAAAAGCCGTGCCAAGGATATTTTAAAGAAAAGGGAATATCCTGTTAAAAGCTCGGAGCTTTGCATTGTCGAGCTTATGAAGCGCATAAAAAGCGGAAATGAATTTCCTCACGAAATCGGTCTTTTCCTCGGCTATCCGCCCGAGGATGTGGACGGATTTATAAACAACGGCGCAAAGGGTGCAAAATGCGTCGGAACATGGAAGGTATACGGTGACGAAAGTATTGCCAAACGTACTTTTGCGCAGTATAAAAAATGTACGAAAGTGTACGAAAATGCCTATGACAGACACAAATCGTTTGATCGGCTCGTTGTGAGCTTTCAAAAATAAAATATAATGAAAGAAGGATTATTATGAGTAAAATTGCTGTTGTTTATTGGAGCGGAACAGGTAACACCGAGTCCATGGCCGAGGCCGTAGCCGACGGAGCCAAGGAAAAGGGTGCCGAGGTTGAAAGCTTTACCGCCGCCGATTTTTCGGCAGATAAGATGGACGAATTCGATGCCGTTGCCTTCGGCTGCCCCTCAATGGGTGTTGAGGAGCTTGAAGAAAGCGAATTTTTGCCCATGTTCGAGGCCTGCGAGTCCAAGCTTTCCGGTAAAAAAATCGTTCTGTTCGGTTCCTACGGATGGGGAGACGGCGAATGGATGAGAAACTGGGAAGAAAGGTGCATCGGAGACGGTGCCGTTATTGCGGCGGATTGTCTGACCGTTAACGAAGCGCCCGATGATGACGCTCTTGATTCCTGCAAGGAGCTGGGCGCAGCTCTCGCCTGATTTTTAAATTAAAAGCTCCGATACCAAAGGCATAATGCCGAAAGGTATCGGAGCTTTTTTCAGTCCTTATCGCAGGCCGAGCAGCCGCCCTGTTCGTCGGGAAGGCTTTGAGGCGGGAAAAACTCGTCGAGAGGGAATTTGATTCTTTTGAAAAGGTCGCAGGGATTGTCGGTTGTGGAGGTGCATTCCTTTTCGGGGATACAGAAATCGTAAACGGGAATGAGCATTTGAACGTTTCTGATAAGCTGAACAACCGTGAAGAGTCCGAGAGTGGCAACCACCTTGTTTTGCACGGTCGATTCGTCGGCAATGTCTCCCACGATGCTTGTAACCGATTTCGGGAAAGTGCAGCAGCATTCGCCGTCGCAGCGGCAAACGGGGAGAAGTGAAGAATTAAGTATAATGGGGTCGACGGTCTGAACCGAGGCGCGGGGCAAATTGGCCGAAGCCGATGAGCCGCAGCCCGATTGATCGGCTCCGTAGACATTCGAAAATGTCTTTGCATTACCGTCGCTTCCGAAAAGAATAACCTTTTTATTCCACAATGCAACGCCGTTGACATTGACGGGTGTCGAGGATGCGGCGGGATACAGGTCGATGTTCAGCAGAAAATAGAACATCATGTCAACCGAGTAATAACCGCGGTTGAAGGTTACCGGCTCCACCTCAATACAAACATTGATTATTTCGCAGGAGCGCACCCTTGCGCCGGCGCTTGTGTTGGCCGTTTCCTGATCATTGGGACTCAAATAAACCCTAAGATCTTCAAGGCAATCTCTTGAACAGCAGCTGTCGTAGACCCTGCCGCAATCGACGCAAACCGCGTCTTTAAAGCAATCTGCCATAATATTCCTCCTTAAATGTGTTGAAGGCTGTATTTACCGAGTTTCTCGGTATCAATACCATATTATGACGAAAACAAAAAAGAGGTACATAACAGTACCTCTTTTAATTTTTATTTTTCGATTTTTCCGTAAAGGGGAGCGTCGTTAAGATCCTGCTTGCTTTCGCGGGTGGGGGCGGGGGACTGGAATCTCTGACGGTCATAACCGCCGCGTCCGCCTCTGTCGGAACGGTAATTTCCTCTGCCGCCGCGGTTGCCCTTGTTTCCGATGACAACCTTGCGGAAGGGTTCTTCTCCGACCGACCAAGAGGTCACACCGTCAATATCCTGAACGGCGGTATGAACAATGCGGCGCTCAAAGGGATTCATGGGCTCGAGAGTCATGTTGCGGTGGGTGCGGAGCGACTGATTTGCCATTCTGCGGGCAAGAGCCTGAAGAGTTTTTTCTCTCTTTTCACGGTAGTTTCCGGTGTTGAGAGTGATGCGGTAATATCCGTCTACGCCGTGATTTGCGGCGAGAACGGTAAGATACTGAAGTGCATCGAGAGTCTCGCCTCTGCGGCCGACAATAACACCGAGATTATCGCCTTCAAGCATAATTGTGGCTCCGGACTCGGTTTCGCCGCTCTTTACCGTGGCCGAAACATCCATGCAGTCAAGCAGCTTTGTGATGTATGCAACGCCCTTGTCGGCAACGGCCTTTTTGGTTTCGTCGGTGAAGGGCTTAAGCTCGGTCTGAAGGGGAGCTTCGTCGGGCTCCTCGCGTCTTTCCGTCTTTGCTTTTTCGGGTCTTACGGGGCGCTGGGACTTTTTGTCCCTGTCAAAGCGCTGGTACTTTTCCACCTTTTCGATGGGCTTTTCTTCAATCTCCACGAAGGCCTTGACCTTTGCGGGGCATCCGCCGAAAAGTCCGAAGGTCTTTGCTTTGGGAAGGTCAATTATTTCAAATTGAATATCGTCGGTAAAGCCGAGAGCCTCAAGCTCCTTTGCGGCCGACTCTTTTGCTTCCTCAACCGTGCTTCCGGTTGCGATAGCTTCCTTTATCATCAGTTACACCTCTTGTGTTTTCGGAACTGGTCCGGTAGTTTTTAAGCTTTAAGCCTTTTTGGCTTTTAAAGCGCTTTCTTTCTTCTTGCGGTCGGAAATAAACCTTGCTTCATCCTTTGCGATAATGCGGTAGGGGCTCATGGTTTTGTTGAGAATGACCTGAATGACCATGTTCACAAGGTTTGAACAAATCCAATAAAATCCCACGGCGCCGGGAACAAGGAAGGAAATGTAGAGGGAGAAAAGAGGCATGAGAAGCATCATTCCGCCCATCTGAGCCGCCTCGGGATTGATTTTCTTTTGCATTCTCATGGATATAATCGAAGAAAGCATGGAGGATGCAAAGGAAAGGAATGGGATGATCCAAAGAGTGAAGTCAACTCCTGGATCGGCAAAATTCAACGTGAAGGTGGGAATGCGGGTCATGTCGATACCGAAAAGATTAAAGCTCTTTTTGAAGCTCTCAACGGCCGCCGACTGACTTGCAATGTCGGTAAGACCCTGTTCGTTAGCCTTTCCGACGATTGTACCGAAGTTGTCGATAATTCCGATTTCCTCATAGCCCGCCTTGATGCTGACGCCCTCAAGACCCGAAAGGAGACCCTTTGCGGAGTTTATAAGGTCGCTGCTCCAGTTAAGAATGTAGGAAAGGGGATTGCTTATTGCGCGCCAAACTCCCCACAAAAAGGGAAGACGTATAAGCATAGGAAGGCAGCCGCCCATCATGCTTATTCCTTCTCTTTGATTCAGCTCCTGAACCTCGAGGGAATATTTCTGACGGTCGTCACCGCACTTTTCCTTTATGGCGTCCATTTTGGGCCGAATGGCGGTCTGCTTGGCCGTGGTCTTTTGCTGTTTGATGTTCAGCGGAAGGAATATTGCGTTAATGAGAATGGTAAATACCGCAATGGCAACCGCATAATATCCGATTCCTGCCGAATTAAGCAGGTTGAAAAGCTGTTTAAGTATCCAGCCCATGGCTCCGTAAAGATAGCTCAATTTTTCGTCCTCCGGTTGAATTTTTCCGGAACGGGATCGTATCCGCCCTTGTGAAAGGGATGGCATCTCAAAAGTCTTCTTACAGCAAGATAACCGCCTTTGATCACGCCGAATCTATCGATAGCCTCAACGGCATATTGCGAGCAGGTCGGCATAAACCGACAGCAGGACGGGTGAAGGGGGGAGATACCTTTTTGATATATACGAATTATCCGGATGAATATTTTTTTCATTTTTAAAGCGACCCTCGGGTCACAAAATTCCCAGCGATTTCAGCTGAGACTCCATAATTTGCCTTATTTCCGTGCTCTTTTTATGAGCGGTTCTCGTGCGGGCCACAAAAACGAAGTCGTATGAGCCCGAAATTTTCGGGGCAATCTCCCTGTAAGCTTCGCGGATGACCCGTTTTGCGCGGTTACGCGTTACGGCGTTACCGATTTTTTTGCCGGCCGTTATTCCGATACGGCAAAAACCCGCACGGTTTTTCATTGCGTATGATACCAGTGCGGGATTTACATTTGATTTACCTCGACCGTAAAGCCTGCGGAAATCTTTGTTCTGATTTAAAACCGTCGACTTAACCAAAGTAATGATCTCCCAAAACTTATGCGCTGAGAACGTGACGGCCTCTTGCTCTGCGACGGGCAAGCACCTTGCGTCCGTTTCTGTCGCTCATTCTTTTGCGGAAACCGTGAACCTTGCTGCGGTGACGCTTTTTGGGCTGATAAGTACGTAACATAATATTACACTCCTTTCAAGAGTTGGTTATTTTGTCGCGTCAAATCTCAACGAATGACTAAACAATTATATATTACAGGCGGCCTTTTTGTCAATGCTTTTTTCAAAAAAAGTTAACAAAAAAATCAGAGGACTTGGGTTTTGCGGTGACAAAATCAAGCCCTCTGAAAAAATTTTAAGATTTAAACCATTTTATCGGCAAGCTCTTTGAGACAATCCTCGCAAATGCATTTGTCTTTATAGGTTTTTACATTACCTGTTTTTCCGCAGAAAACGCAGCCCGGTTCGGGATCGTATTTTTTGAGGACAATCGTATCGTCCACAACCGATATATCAAGATAGTCGACGCCGTCCTCAAGATCGAAAAGCCTGCGCATCTCCTTGGGTATAACAATTCGTCCGAGAGTGTCAAGCTGTCTTATGATTCCTGTCGTCTTCATAGTAAATCACTTCCTAAACGCAAAAATAACAAAATTATTGTTACTATATTGTAACCACTTAATTCGCTATTGTCAATGATTTTTTGCCGAAAAAAATGAAATTTAATAAAACTTTAACAAATTTTGTCCCCGAAATATGTGTATAAAAATAACAAAAAACATATTTTTATTTCAGGTCATATCACGGGACAAACCCACATAAATTTGAACGAGGTAAAAAAATATGGACAACAAATTTTACGAAGCTGTCTGCTTTTTGGACAGAGAAATCAGGAATGTTTTGCTTAAAATCGAAAAGAATATCGCCGAAAATGTTTCGGAAATACGTCTGCGCTGTGAAAGACCTGTCGCACTCACTCTTTTTGACGGACGTTCGGTATATTTAAAGGAAAACGGAACGGTTACCGAAAGACCCTTTGAAAACACCTTTGTCTGCTCCTTTTTTATGCTTGAAAAATGCTTTTTAAGTCTTTGCAATTTCTCGGTTTACAGTCACACCGAGGAAATCAGAGAGGGATTTATTCCCCTTAAAGGCGGGCATCGGGCGGGAATTGCGGGCAAGGTTGTTTGCGACGGAGAAACTGTCAGAACAATAACCGATATTTCCTCGATAAATTTGCGTGTTGCACATGAAATCAAGGGTGCGGCAATGTGTATTTCCGATGTTTTTCTCGGCGGGGGAGGCGTTCTTATCGCGGGGCCGCCCCTTTGCGGAAAAACCACCGTGCTCAGAGACGCCGTCAGACTTATATCCGACGGGGGCTTCGGCAGACCGAAAAGGGTGCTTCTTGTGGACGAAAGGGGAGAAATATCGGCGATGTATAAGGTGAGAACATACTGTGATGTGGGCGTTAACACCGACGTACTTTTCGGGGCGCCGAAAAATTTGTGTGAAATGGGAATACGGTCCCTTTCACCCGAATACATAGCCTTTGACGAAATTTCCGAAAGCTCGGCCGGGCAACTTATGTTTGCGCTTAACAGCGGCGTTGCGGCCGTTGCAACCGCTCATGCGCGCACGCCGGGTCAGCTGATGAAAAAGAACGGCATAAGAGAGCTTTTGGAAAACGGAGTGTTTGAAAGCGTCGCCTTTTTTTCGGCACCGGGGCGTCTGCTGCAAAAAAATTCCGTGAAGGAGCTTCTTTTATGAGATTTTTCGGAGGACTTATTATAGGTTTGTCGCTTATGGCGGCGGGATTTATGCTGTCGTCGGTTTACGGCAAAAGGGTGAAGGCTCTCGAAAGAGCGTCGGCGTTGATTGATTTTATCGAATCGGAAATTCGCTATTGCTCGAAGGAGGCTGGAGAAATAATCGAGGCGGCGTCGGCAAGCGCAAGTTTCGGACAGATTGATTTTTTAAAAAACGTCTTGACCTTTGAGCAGATATGCTTAAAAATCCAAAGCGATAAAAATTCCGCTCTTACCGTTGAGGATAAGAGGATTTTAGTGGATTTCTTCTCGCAAATGGGTAAAAGCGATTCGGAATATCAGATAAAGCTTTGCCGACAATGTGTCGAAAGACTTAAGGAGGCCGAAAATGAAGCAAAAAGGGATGAACGGCAGAAAACCGGTCCGGCCAGAACGCTTTCGGCCTGCCTTTGTGCGGCGGTAATGATAATTGTAATGTAAAGACGGTGAAAAAATGGACGTAAATTTGATTTTTAAAATAGCGGCAATCGGAATTATTGTCGCCGTGCTCAACCAAATCCTCGTGCGCTCGGGAAGGGAGGAACAGGCGCTTATGACGACCCTTGCGGGGCTTGTGGTGGTGCTTTTTATGCTTGTTGAGCAGATTTCGGCACTTTTTGAAACCATAAAATCGGTGTTTGAGCTATGAGCGTTACATCCGCAGCGGCTCTTGCGATACTTGCGGCGGTTTCGGTCAACGCGCTTAAAGAGCACAACAAAACGGCTGCTCTTGTGCTGTCTGCTTTTGCAGCCTGTGCATTGATGATTTTATGCGTTTCGCCCATAAAAAATTCCTTTGATAATATTTCAGAAGCATTAAAATCCGCACCATTTAAAGAGGGGTGGACGGATATTTTGCTGAAAAGTCTCGGAATATGTCTTGTTTGCGAGTTTGCGTCTGATGTTTGCAAGGATATGGGACAGCAGGGGCTTTCGGGGGCAATCGAGCTTTTTGGCAGGGTGACGGTGATAATTTTATCTCTGCCCATATTCGAAAGTATAATTTCGGCCGTTTTCGGCCTTATTTAAGGAAGAAAAATGAAGAGAATTGTGAGTGTTGTTGCGGCTGCCGTGATTGCCGTAATTTTGTCAATCGGGGTTTCGGCGGCCGAGCAAAAGGATTTTTCCGAAATTTATTCGGAATATTACGATGCGGCGGGCGTGGGCGAAATCGGCGGAAATCTTGACGAGGAAACGGTAAAAGTTCTCGAAAAAATAGGAGCCGACCCAAAAAACATAAATTCCGAAGGCATTTCGGCTGAAAAAATTTTTAAAGAAATTTGGGAGAGAATAAAAAATTCCTTTACGTCTCCCGTTTCTTCCCTTGCCGTCGTTTTCTTTGCTATCGTGATTTGCTCGGCTTTTTCGGCCTTCGGAAAAACATCGGTTTCCGAAACGGCGGACTTTGCCGCGGCGGTTTGTATTTGTTCGGCGGCTGCCGTGCCTTTTTGCTCGGCAATTGCGTCGGCGGTGGAAATGATAAAGGTATGCAGCGCATTCATGGCTGCCTTTATACCCGTGTTTTGCGGGATACTTCTAAGCCTCGGAAACGCCGCATTTTCGGCGTCGGTAAACGCGCTGACCTTTGGTGCGGCGGAGGCGGTTTCGGCTCTTGCATCAACGGTTGCGGCACCCGTTTCGGGAATGTATGTGGCTCTTTCGGTTGCATCGGCCTTTTCGCATGATTTGAGGCTGTCGGGACTTGTGGCGGCGGTCAAACGGGCGGTTCTCTGGGCTCTCGGCATTGCAATGACGGTTTTTTCCTCGCTGCTTTGCATAACCGGCGCGGTAAATTCCTCGGCCGATTCGCTCACGGCACGAACTGCAAAATTCTTTCTGTCGAACTCGGTTCCCGTGGTGGGGGGAGCAATGACCGACGCTGTGGGTACGGTTGCGGGATGTCTGTCGGTTTTGAAATCCGGGGTGGGAGCATACGGAATGTGCGCCGTAATATTGTTGATTTTACCGTCGCTTGTGCAGCTTCTTCTTTGGAAAGGTAGCTTTTCGCTTATGTCCGCGGCGGCGGGAATTTTCGGCAGGGAAAGATGCCGTGAGCTGCTGTGCGGTCTTTCCGAGGGGGCGGGGCTTTTCCTTTCGGTCATTGTTTCGGCGGCGTTGCTTTTTACCATTTGTCTTGCGGTGATGATAATGGGAGGCGGAAACTTTTGAATACTGTCAAAACGGTTGTAACTTCGGTTTGCTGCGGAGCTTTTCTGTGCGGAACGCTTTCCCTTTGTCTTTCGGACAAGAGCGTGTCAAAGACGGTTAAATTTCTGCTTTCGCTTTTTCTTTCGGCCTGTCTCGTTCTTCCGATTTTAAAGGTTGATTTTTCCAAAACCGCAAAGGATTTTGAAAATTTTGATGCCGACTGCAGCGTAAATACCGGGCTTTCGAGTCTTGTCAATTCTCAAACGGCCACGGTGCGAGAAAAGGCGGCGGCCGCACAGATACAGAGTCTTGCGGAAAATCTCGGCGTCGGGATAATCAGTCTGTCATTTGAAAGGGACGGGTATGCAAGGGTTGTGGTGTCTCGCTGTGAAAACGAAAAAAAGGAAAAGCTCAAAAGCGACATATATGATTTCACGGGAATTTCTGCAGAGGTGACGGAATGAGTTTTTTGAACGAAAAATTTAATTTTTCCAAAATAAAGCCAAAATGGCTTATTGCCGCGGGTTTTATAGGAATAGGACTTATATTTTTATCGTCTTTTTTTCCGTCCGACAAAAAAAGCGGCAAAACCGACTTATCAAGTGAGCAAAGTCTTTCGGAATATGAAAAAGAGCTGGAGCAAAAAACCACGAAGCTTGTGGAAAAAATAAGCGGGGCGGGAAAATGCAGCGTTATGATCACTTTTGAGCAGGATTCCGAGTATGTTTATGCCAAGGAAGAAAAGAGCTCCGACGACAAATCGGTGACATCGAAAACCGAAGAATATGCCGAAGGAGTAAAGAAAAGCGGTCAGAATGAATATATAATAATTGACACCGGAGACGGAGAACAGGCGCTTGTGGTGACAAAAAGGGCGCCAAAGGTCAGAGGGGTGGTGATTGTATGTGCGGGCGGAGCAAATTCGGCCGTCTCGGGGGAGATAAAACGGGCCGTGACCACGGCTCTTGACATAAGCGACTCCAAAGTTTGGGTCAGTCCCATGGCGTGATTACAACCTGAAAATTTTAAAACGAAAGGAAAGGCACACATGAAAAAAAGTTTGATTATAGGCAAAAGGCAATTTCTTCTTGCGGCGCTGGTACTTATTTTGGCTCTTGCGGTTTATCTGAATTGGAGGCTGTCAAACGGCGGCAGCCAAAATGTAACAGATGTATATGCCGGCGGAACCCTCGGTCAGGCGGTGCTTGTTGATTCCGATTCGGCGGCAGAACAGGACTATTTTGCAAAGTCAAAGGCCGACAGGGAAGAAAGCAGGTCGAAACAGCTAAGCGAACTCAAGGAAATATCCGAGGGAGTAAAAACCGACGGAGAATCGGCACAAAAGGCAAGCGAACAAATGGTAAAGATCAGCGGTTACAGAGAAAAGGAAAATAATATCGAAACCCTTGTTAAGGCTAAGGGCTTTGAAAACTGTACCGCCGTGATAAACGAGTCGTCGGTCAGCGTTATAGTCAAAACCGACGGTCTGCTCCAAAGCGATATGCTTCAAATTCAGGAAATCGCGGCGGGGGAAACGGGATATGACCTTGCGAACGTGAAAATCGTGGAAATAAAGTAGAAAAAATCACCGAAGGGAAAATTTCCTTTCGGTGATTTTAAATTTATGTCACTTGAATTTCTTTGATGTTAAATTCGTTTCCGCGAAGCAGAAAAGTGTCCTCGCTTCCGCAGTAGGGACAGATTTTGCCGTATTTAACGGTCGGATAATCGCGCTTGCAGTCTCTGCAAAAGGTAACTGCGTCGATTCTTTCCACCAAAAGCTTACAATCGGTCAGAATGTCGTGCTTTTTGACCGCCCAGTTCCAGCAATCGATGAGATATTCCGGAATGACGGTGGAAACCTCGCCGATTTCAAGCGTTACGCTGTGGACGTGCTCAACATCGTTTTCCGCGGCAACCTTTTTAACATCGTCTATGACGTAAAATACAACGCCGAGTTCGTGCATGGTTTACCTCTTAAAATTTCCCGGTATCTTTTCCGATCGATTTGCGGAATTCAACATACTTCTTTTCGTATTCTTTTACCTCTTTTGGAATCTTTTTGACCGTCAGCTTTGCCACATTGCCGGCAAAATAGGGCAAAATGTGTTTCATTTTGTCCTCGGCAACAACCATTTTTGAGGCATCGGGATGATCTCTGTGAAGGTGTATTGCGTCAAATTCGCATTTTGTGGTGCACACGCCGCAGCCGAGACATCTGTTGGGATCGACAACCGAAGCGCCGCAGCCGAGACAGCGGGCCGTTTCGATTTTGACCTGCTCTTCGGTGAGAGTCTTGTGGGCGTCTCTGAAGGATGTTGTGCGGTCGATGCTTTCGTCAAATCCCGCCTGCTGACGGGGAGCGTTGTCATAGCTTTCCACAACCGCGTTTTCCTTGTCAAGCTCGATGAAATCCCTGCGGTTTCTGCCTATTGTGAGACTTGCATGGGGGTGGACGTATCTGTGAAGCGATTCGGCGGCGCATTTTCCCGCCTCGATGGCGTTGATTACAAATTTCGGACCGGTGTAAACATCGCCTCCCACAAAAACGTCGGGCTGAGAGGTCTGGAAGGTGAGCCCGTCGGCAAGGGGATAGTTTCCGTGGTGGAATTCCACATTTTCGTCCTTTAGCATATCGCCCCATTCAACCGACTGCCCGATTGCGTATATAACCCTCTTTGCGGGAATTTCCAGCGTATCGTTTTCGTCATAGAGAGGAGAAAACTTACCTGATTCGGGGTCAATTGTCCGAATACATTTTTTGAACACAACGGCTTTGACATTTCCGTTTTCGTCCTTGAGAACCTCCTTGGGGCCGAAACCGTTGACGATCTCAATGTTTTCTTCAAGGGTCTCGTCGATTTCTTCCTTGGAGGCGGGCATGGTCTCTCTCGATTCGAGACATACCATGGAAACCTTTGACGCCCCGAAACGGTGAGCCGTCCTCGCACAGTCGACGGCAACGTTTCCGCCGCCTATGACAACGGCGTCCCCGTCGATTTTTCTGTCGCTGTGTTCAATAGCGTCGTGGAGGAAGTTTACCGCGATGTCAAGGCCTGCGGCATCCTCACCGCAAACGCCTGCCATTCTGCCGCCCTGGCAGCCGACGGCAATGTAGAAAGCCTTAAAGCCCTGCTTTCTCAGCTCGCCGAGCGTAATGTCGCGGCCCACCTCTACGCCGCATTTGATTTCAACGCCAAGCTCCTTTATAATGTCAATTTCGGCGTCTATAATATCCTTTTCAAGCTTATAGGACGGGATACCGTATCTCATCATTCCGCCGGGCTTTTCGTTTTTTTCAAAAACCGTGGGTTTATATCCCTTGGTCGCAAGGTAATAGGCGCAGGAAAGTCCGGCCGGGCCGGCACCGATAACGGCGATTTTCTGTTCCCAATGATCATATCTGTTTGAGGCTATAACAACCTCGGGAACATATCTTGTTTCGGCCTTCAAATCCTGTTCGGCAATGAATTTCTTCACCGCATCGATGGAAACGGCGCGATCCACGGTACCGCGCATACAGGCATCCTCGCATTTATGGTTGCACACCCTGCCGCAAATGGCGGGGAAGGGGTTATCCTTTTTTATAAGCGCGAGAGCGTCTTTGTATCTGCCCTGAGCAGCCATTTTCAAATATCCCTGAACTGCAATGTGGGCGGGACAGGCCGTTTTGCACGGCGCCGTTCCGGTGTCATAACAATTGATTCTGTTTTTGTCGCGGTATTCCTCTTCCCACTTATCTTCCTTCCAATTCAGATATTCTTTGAGAGAGGACTGCTCGGGCAGGGTTCTCCTCGGATAGACAACCTCGCCCTGCTTTGTACATAGCTTTTGACCGAGTCTGACCGCACCGGCGGGACAGTATTCGACGCATTTTCCGCAGGCAACGCAGTCCTTTGCCTCAACCTTTGCGGTATAAGCCGAACGGGAGAGATTGGGCGTGTTGAATAGCTGAGATGTTCTCAGAGCGTTGCAGATGTTTACATTGCAGTTGCATATGCCGAAAATTTTGTTTTCGCCGTCAATGTTGGTGATTTGATGAACAAAGCCGTTCTTTTCGGCGTTTCTGAGAATTTCCATGGCTTCGTCATAGGTTATGTCGTGCCCCTTGTGGGTTTCGCGGCAGTAATCGGCAAAATCGCCTACTCCGATGCACCAGCCGTAGTCGTCGTCGGCACATCCCTCGTCAAGAGCGGCTCGGGAGGCGCGGCAGGAACAGCGGGCCACGCCTATGTGGCCTTCGTATTTTTTAAGCCAATAGGAAAGCTGTTCAATATCCATGACGCCGTTTTCCATGGAAATGGCTTTCTCAACGGGAATAACGTGCATTCCGACGCCCGCTCCTCCCTGAGGAACCATATGTGTGATTCCGGCAAGGGGAACAAAGGTCATGCGCTCAAAAAACGAGGCAAGCTCGGGGTGATCTTCAAGCCGCTTGTTTTCGCCGTTCGGGGGCAGCTCGTGTATGTTTAAAAGCTCGGCAGATCCCGGAACAAACATGGGCAGAATATATCTTCTCTCGCTTTGGGGGGCGGTTCTGCCGTTGTGGTCATAGTGATAACCGTAGTCATATTCGAGAATTCCCACATAGCTCAATTCGTCGAGAAGCTGCTGAAGCTTTTCTTTTGAAAACTGCGGAGTCTTTTTTGCGATTTGGTCAAATGTCATGGGCTTGCGAAGATCCATGGCCAAAACAACGTCGCACATATCGTCGGTCAAAATTTCCGAAAGACCCCAATATTCGGCGTCGTCGGAGGTGACGCCTTTAATTTTGTGTTTTATGACGTCGGTGATTTTTTTGCCGACCGCCAAAACCTTGGGGCGGGGATTTTTTTCACCTAAGCTCGGAGGTGTAACATATTCATATCTTTTGGGCATGACACAGTTCTCCTTTGACATTTTTCTATTATATTCTACATACCGATGTGAAAAATGTCAACGGTTTGTTAAAATTTAATGTTGACTATGTCATATTTAAATGCTACTATACTAAAGGACTCGATTTGAGTCGAAAAAATTGAGGGAGAAACGAAAAATGTTTTATCACATTTACGGTGACGCGGCTGTTACTCAGCTGCTCGGTTGGTTTTTGGTGTTTATGGGTCTCATTTTGCTTAATGAGATCGCGAGACGCAGCAAGGCGGGTGGAATTTTCTGCTTTATTGTCGTGCCGGCAGCTTTGACGGTATATTTTGCCGCCATTGCCATCGGGGTTCAAAACGGCGCCGAGTGGGCGCTTAACAATCCGACCTATCTGCACATGAACGGCTGGTTCCATTATGCCAAGCTCTATGCGGCCACAATCGGATGTATCGGCTTCATGCTCCTTAAATATAAATGGGGTATCGGAAAAACCGATTGGTTTAAGGTTTTCCCGTTTTTAATTGTTGCGATAAATATTCTTATTGCCGTCGCCTCCGATTTCGAATCTGCCATAAAGGGCGCTGCGGCTCTTCGGGAAACCGGCTCCGCGTGGTGGTTTTCGAACGAGGGAGTATGGATATACGGCGGCTGGTGGAACTGGGTCAACGGCATTGCGGGCATAATAAACATTCTGTGTATGACCGGCTGGTGGGGCATTTATCAGTCGAAGGACAAAAAAGATATGCTTTGGCCCGACATGACATGGTGCTATATACTTGCCTATGACATTTGGAATTTCGAATATACATACAACAATCTTCCCACCCACAGTTGGTATTGCGGCCTTGCGCTGCTTCTTGCGCCCACCTTTGCAAATGCTCTTTGGAACAAGGGCGGATGGATTCAAAACCGCGCCAACACACTCGCGCTTTGGTGTATGTTTGCTCAGATCGTCCCGGGCTTTATGTTAAGCGACAAATTTGCGGTTTATCCGTCGGTTTATCCCGATGGGTATGTCATGAATTCCGCCGTCGCCCCCGCCGGAGCCGACCCGAGAGCGCAGGGTATTATTGCGATTCTTGCCCTTGCGGTTAATGTTGTCGTGCTCGCAATGATTTATAAGAGAGCGATTGAAACAAAGACAAATCCGTATAAAAACGAGATATTTACATATCAGAAAGACTACAAGCTTGCCATGGAAAGAACCGTTTCCGAGGGCAAATAATCACCGATTACAGGATTGGACGGAAATATCATGAAGGATTACAAGGTAATAGAAATCAAACGCTCGGTCTTTGATAACAACGACCGCGAGGCCGACAAGCTCAGAGAAAGGCTGAAAAAGGACAAAACCTTTCTTTTGAATCTTATGTCGTCTCCCGGCAGCGGAAAGACCACGACCATCAAAAGAATTGCCGAGGCGCTTCGGGACGAGTATAAAATGGGGGTTATGGAGGCCGACATCGACAGCGATGTTGACGCGGCGGCCATTTCGCAGGCGGGTGTGCGCTCGATTCAGCTGCACACCGGCGGAATGTGCCATCTTGACGCAGGTATGACAAAGCAAGGGCTTGACAGCTTCGGCACCGACGAGTTTGATTTTGTTGTGCTCGAAAATGTGGGAAATTTGGTTTGCCCCGCAGAATTTGACACGGGAGCAAGCAAGAACGCGATGATTTTGTCGGTTCCCGAGGGAGACGACAAACCGCTGAAATATCCGCTGATGTTTTCGGTGTGCGACTGCGTTCTCATAAATAAAATCGACACGGTGAGCGTGTTTGACTTTGATTTCGACAAGGTCACCGAGCGCATTAAAAAGCTCAACCCCAAGTGCGAAATATTTTTTATAAGCGCAAAAACGGGAGAGGGAACAGAGGCTTTTGCAAACTGGCTCAGAGAACAGATAAATTCTTGGAACAATTAAAGGAGAAAAATATGGCTTGTGTATTGGTTCCTGCGGCAGAGGCGGTCGTTGTCACCGCTTTGTACGCAGCGGCAAAGAAAAGAGAAAAGAAAATTGAATTTAAAGGAGACGTAAAGACAGATACCGTAAAGGAAAAATCTTCAAGGGTTTCCTTTTCAAGAAAGCTTTCTTGGCTTGTGGGACTTTTGTGGGGCGGTGTTTTGCTCCTCGTTTTCGAGCATATTTGGCACGGAGAAATTCAGCCCTTCCCGCCGTTTTTGACGGCAATGATGAGCCCCGACGACACAAGGGAAATGCTTTATGAAATGGCCACGGTCGGCGTTTCCATGGCAGCTCTTGTAACGGCCGTTTGGGGCGCTGCCTGTCTTTTTGTCGACGCAAAGCTGAAAAAATCCGAAAAAGACACCGCTTGCTCAAAGGCTTAACCGGAGGAACGTTAAATGACGATGCTTGTAACTGCCGCGGCAGCCGCCGTTTCGACGGTTGTTTGGTACATGAACGAAAACAGAAATCTTTATCGTCTCGGCACCCTTTCGCTTATTTTCTGGGGCGCAACACTTATGTGGTTTGTGGATTTTATTGCCGAATACATAGAGCTTAGAGCCGATTACTTTTCACCCGAGCCGTCGGAAGTGCTGAATGATTTGATTCTCGGACTTGCGGCGGTTGTCATCGGATTTATCGCATGGCTTATTGTTCTTGTTTTTAAGGACCCGAAAGGAATATTCGGCAAAAAGTGAAAATGCCGCATTTTCCGTGCAAATAAGTAAAAAAATATAAGACCTCCTGCCGCGGTACCGATGTACCGAAACAGGAGGTCTTTGCTTGTCAGGGACAAAAAGAAAAAGCGGCAATTTCCGCAAGAAAATTGCCGCTTTTCATGGTGGAGACGAAGAGGATCGAACTCTCGACCTTACGGATGCGAACCGTACGCTCTCCCAGCTGAGCTACGCCCCCGAATATGTTTGCTCAATGATTATAACCAAAAGCGGAGCGAATGTCAAGATGAATTTTTTATAATAATTGATATTTTGCGGTTGTTAAAAAATTAAAACCGTGATATAATGATAGAAATAATTTTGCGGGCATATAATCTTTGTAATCGCTGCAAATAATAATGGCAAACCACAAAAGGAGCGCTTGCCTTGTTTATTGAAAACGATCAACCGCAAATAATTGTTCCCGAGACGGAAAATCCCCCGCAAAACGATGAAAATTCGGAAGGTGCGGCGGAGTGTAGACAACCTTCTGCCGTTACGGCCCACGGAAAGCATATTTTTCACAGTCTGACCGTTATAGGGCAGATTGAGGGTCACTACTGCCTTCCCGCGGGGACAAAATCCACAAAATACGAACAAATAATTCCGCAGCTTATCGCCGTCGAGGAGTCGCCCGAGATAAAGGGGCTTTTGATTATATTAAACACAGTCGGAGGCGATGTTGAAGCGGGTCTTGCAATTTCCGAGCTTATATGCGGAATGAAAAAGCCCACGGTTTCTCTTGTGCTCGGAGGAGGACATTCCATTGGGGTGCCCCTTGCCGTTTCGGCCGATTGCTCCTTTATTGTTCCGACGGCTACCATGACGGTTCATCCCGTGAGAATGAACGGAATGGTGCTCGGAGTGAGGGAAAGCCTTGACGTTTTTCTGAAAATGCAGGAAAGAATAACCGACTTTGTGGTCAGAAATTCAAACATTTCCGCCAAGAGATTCAATTGGCTGATGACCCGAAACGGCCAACTGGTTAGTGATGTGGGAACAATGCTTGACGGACGTCAAGCCGTGAAGGAAGGGCTTATCGACAAAATCGGAAGCCTTAAGGACGCGGTGGGATGTCTTTATGATTTGATTGAAAGGGAGAATATCTAATGTCATTTTTACAGGGACTTTTTTTGGGAATCGTTCAGGGACTCGCCGAGTTTCTTCCCATTTCCAGCAGCGGCCATTTAAGCCTTTTTCAGCATCTTTTCGGGCTTGACCCGAACAACAATCTTTTTATAACCGTAATGATGCATGTGGGAACGCTTGCAGCCGTTTTCATTGTGTATTACAAGGTTATATGGAAGCTTATAAAGGAATTTGTTTTCTCGGTCAGAGATCTTTTTACGGGAAAATTCAGCTTTAAGGGAATGAACCGCTACCGTCGCATGATGGTTATGATAATCATTTCCACGGCCATGCTTCTCATAATGGTTCTTCCTGTTTTCGGAGGATATTCGCTGAAGGACGGGGCAGAGGCTATCAACAATTCAAAAAGCATTGTGCCTCTCGGTTTTGCCTTTATTATAACCGGAGTTTTCCTCGTGATGACATTCAAAATTTCAAATACATACAAAAAGACAAGGAACGGAGCCAAGGTCAAGGACGCTCTCATAATCGGCGGCGCACAGTGCGTTGCCACGATTTCGGGAATTTCCCGTTCCGGTTCGACGGTTTGTGCCGGACTCCTTTGCGGACTTAACCGCGAATATATGGTGGAATATTCCTTTATCATGAGTATTCCCGTTATTATCGCCTCGGCTCTGAGTGAGGGCAAGGATGCTGTAGGCGCGGGAATAAGCGTGCAGACAGGCCCTCTGATTGCCGGAATTATTGCGGCGCTCGTATCGGGCATTGCCGCCATAAAGCTCATTCAATGGCTTATCCGCAAGGACAGATATAAGCTTTTCGGATATTATTGCCTTGCAATCGGCGTTTTGACGCTTGTGCTCGGAATATTCGGAGTGGGCTATATCGCCTGATAAATTATAAAGAGGTATAAGAATAATGTCGTCAAAGAAAAAAACATCGGCGAAAAGCAAAAATAAAAAAAACACCGCAAAGAAGAATAACGGGTTTCGGTTTAAGGCCGAAGCCGTTTTTGTGATATCCGTTTTGCTTATGCTTTTTTCGGTTTTAAAGCTTGAGAGCTTTTGGGCGAAGATTCACGGCTTTATTCTCGGAGTTTTCGGCTTTGCCGCATTCCCCGCATTTGCGCTTTCCGGCTATACGAGTCTGAGAGTCGCAATCGATAAATTCGACAGCAGTACAAATGTACGGGTCGTTTTTGAAGGAATATTTATCTATCTTTTTTCTGCTGTTTTTAACGTCTTTTCATATGACCCGAGCCTTTCCTACGGCGATTTTCTCACGGCGTGCTACGGCAAAGGTGTTTCGGGCGGCGGGTTGCTCGGAGGAATTTTGAGCTATCCCGCAGCCTGTGTTTTCAGTAAGGCGGGAGCCGCGATTATTATTATTTTGCTGCTTGTCATCATCTTCCTCTTTGTGGCGGGAATTTCATTTAAGCAAATTGCCGAGGTTTTTTCGGGCTCGGCCGATAAAATAAAGAACAATACCCGCCGTTTTATAGACGAGCAGAAGATCAGAGAGGAACAGCGTGCGGAGAAAAGGGCGTCGATGCCCCAAATCGAAAATGTCAAAAAGAAACCCGCCGACTATGATATTTCTCTTGAGGGTTTTCACGGGCAAAGCCCCGAAAGCCATGCGCCCGTGTCCGAGGAACAACCGCAAGAGCAGCCCCGCGAGCAGCAGCTTGAGCAGCCAAAGGCTCTTGAGGACATAATAAAAGACGCGGTAAACGACAGGCAGACGGCGGTGCATGAGCAAAAAAAGGCGGCTGTTGAGAAAAAGCCGGGGAAAAAAGCCGAAAAGGCGGCAGAGAGCCTTCCCGACGACAAAACGGGAATTACCGTGGAGACCGAATCTGCCAAGGAATACCGTTATCCGCCTCTTTCGCTGCTTGAGGAGGGTACTTCCGGCGACGGGGTCGACATCGGCGACGAGCTTAAGCAAAACGCCGAGCTGCTTGTGGATACCCTTAAAAGCTTCGGCGTCGAAACAAGAATTATAAACATAAGCCGCGGACCGTCGGTTACGAGATATGAGCTTCAGCCGGCCGCAGGAGTTAAAATAAGCAAAATCACCAATCTTTCGGACGACATTGCGCTTAATCTTGCCACGGTCGGCGTGAGAATCGAGGCTCCCATTCCCGGCAAGGCTGCCGTGGGAATAGAGGTGCCCAACAAAACGACTGCGTCGGTGCGGCTGAGAGAAATTATCGGTTCCAAAAAATTTGAGGACGCCAAAAGCCGCCTGACCGTTGCGGTCGGAAAAGACATTGCGGGAAACGTGATTACGGCCGACCTCGCGAAAATGCCCCATTTGCTTATAGCGGGAACCACCGGCTCGGGAAAATCCGTGTGTATTAACAGCTTCATTTTAAGCATTCTTTTCAAATCCTCTCCCGAAGAGGTCAAAATGCTTATGATTGACCCGAAGGTCGTCGAGCTTGAGGTTTATGACGGACTTCCTCATTTGCTTGTCCCTGTTGTGACCGACCCCAAAAAGGCGGCGGGAGCGCTGGGCTGGGCAGTTACCGAAATGGAAAAAAGATATAAGCTTTTCGGAGAGCATAAGGTCAGAGATATCAAGTCATATAACGACCTTGCGAGAATCAATCCGAAAATGGACACCATGCCGCAGATACTTATTGTGGTTGACGAGCTTAACGACCTTATGATGGTGGCGCCGGGCGAGGTTGAGGACTCCATTTGCCGTCTTGCACAAAAGGCGAGAGCCGCCGGCATGAACCTTGTCATAGCGACTCAGCGCCCGTCGGTTGACGTGCTGACCGGTCTTATCAAGGCCAACGTGCCCAGCCGAATTGCCCTCAAGGTTGCAAACCGTTTTGATTCGGGCACCATTATCGACACGGTGGGAGCCGAAAAGCTGCTCGGAAAGGGCGATATGCTTTTCTATCCCGTCGGTCTTGCGAAGCCTCTGCGTGTGCAGGGCTGTTGGGTCTCCGACAAGGAGATTAAGGACGTAGTGGAATATATAACCGCCGACGACAACTCGGCGCAGTACAGCGAGGAAATTTCCGAGGAAATCGAGCGTCAGGCCGTTGAAAGCGGAAAGGGCAAAAAGAGCGGAGGAATTTCCGACGAATCCGACGACGGCGACGAAATGCTTCCTGCCGCCATCGAAACGGTTGTGGAAGCGGGAATGGCTTCAACGTCGCTGCTCCAGAGAAAGCTGAAACTCGGATATGCCCGAGCCGCCCGAATCATCGACATGATGGAGGAAAAGGGAATTGTCGGTCCCTTTGAGGGTTCAAAGCCCCGAAAGGTGCTGATTTCCAAGCAACGCTATATGGAAATGAAAATGAACGGAAACGACTCTGCCGAGCAGGGGGCTGTGCCCGAGGCCGAAACCGACGAGCCGCCGTTTGACGAAGAATGATTTTATATGGGTTGTTTGGCTTGTTTCCTTACAACCCATTTGCTGTTAAAGAGGAATTATGATTAAAGATTTTTTACCCATAAACAAAGAGGATATGGAAAAGCGGGGCTGGGACGAGCTTGATTTTGTCGTCATAACCGGGGACGCCTATGTGGATCATCCGACATTCGGAACCGCCATTATTTCCCGCGTTATCGAGGCCGAGGGCTTCAGGGTTGGAATTCTGGCTCAGCCGAACTGGAAAACCGATACCGATTTCAAACGTTTCGGCCGCCCGAAATATGCCTTTATGATAAATTCGGGAAATATAGATTCCATGGTGGCTCACTATACCGCTGCAAAAAAACGCCGCAGCGACGACGCCTATTCGGCGGGCAACAAGGCCGGAAAACGCCCCGATCGCGCCGTCACGGTCTATTGCAAAAAGGTCAGAGAAATATATCCCGATGTGCCCATTGTTATCGGCGGGCTTGAGGCATCGCTCCGCCGTTTTGCAAATTACGACTATTGGGACGATAGGGTCAGGCCGTCGATACTTGTCGAAAGCGGCGCCGATATTCTCATTTACGGAATGGGCGAAAACCAAACCGTTGAAATCGTCAACCGTCTGCGAAATGGCGAGGACATAAAGAGCATGACCGACATAAAGGGAACCTGCTATCTTTCCGATAAACCGATCGCCGGCAAGTTTGTTCCCTCATTTGAGCAGGTGAGAGACGAAAAAAGGGAGTATGCCAAGGCCGCGAGAATCGAGCTTGACGAGGCCGACCACATAAGAGGCAAAATGCTTGTTCAAAAGCACGGCGACAGATTTCTCGTGCAAAATCCACCCATGCCTCCGCTCACTCAGCCCGAGCTTGACAGGGTGTATGAGCTGCCTTATATGAGATATTACCATCCGATTTATGAAAGCGAGGGAGGGGTTCCCGCCATTAAAGAGGTGGAGTTTTCCATAACTCACAATCGCGGCTGCTTCGGTGCCTGCAATTTCTGCTCTCTTGCCTTTCATCAAGGCCGATTTATTACCTGCCGAAGTAAGCAGTCGGTGCTCAAAGAGGCCGAAGAGCTGACAAAAAATCCGCATTTCAAGGGATATATCCACGATGTGGGCGGCCCCACGGCAAATTTCCGACGCCCTTCCTGCGATTTACAGCTTAAACAGGGACTTTGCAAGGGCAGAAAATGTCTTGCACCAGCGCCCTGTAAAAATCTTGTGGCCGACCACAGGGAATACCTCGACATTCTCCGTAGCATGAGAAATATAAAGGGCATAAAAAAGGTCTTTATCCGTTCGGGCATAAGATTTGATTTTCTGCTCGAGGACAGCGACGAAGAATTTTTCAGAGAGCTTGTCAAATATCACATAAGCGGACAACTTAAGGTCGCTCCCGAGCATTGCTCCGCCGCCGTGCTTGACAAAATGGGCAAGCCGCACATTGAAAGCTATATTCGTTTTAAGAAAAAATATGACGAATTCAACAGGAACGAGGGCCTTAAGCAGTATCTTGTACCTTATCTCATGTCTTCTCACCCGGGAAGTACGCTGAAAGACGCAATAGAGCTTGCTCTTTTTCTGAAGCGTGAGCACATACACCCGCAGCAGGTTCAGGATTTTTATCCCACTCCGGGAACGATTTCCACCGCCATGTTTTACACCGAGCTTGACCCCTATACAATGGAGCCGGTTTTTGTGCCCAAAACCCGCGAAGAAAAGAAAATGCAGCGCGCCCTTCTTCAATATTTTAAGCCGGAAAACTATGACATTGTCAGAAAGGCTTTGAAAATTGCCGGCCGGTCCGAACTTATCGGATACGGCGAAAAGTGTCTTGTTCCGCCCGATAAAAATGAACGGACTTTCTCGGAAAAGGGCGGGAAAAAGAAGCAGGTCTCCTCGAAAAACATGAAAAATAACAAAAGAAAGGTAAGCCATCAATGGATCTCAGAACGGTCTACGGCGAACAGAAAAGGCTCAAAAGGAAAAAGACGGTAACCGTCTGCCTTGTGATTTTTTGCCTTGCTGTTCTTTCGGTTTGTTTTGCCGTCGGAGGAGCGCCTCTGAGGCAGAGCTTTTCCCGCGCCTTCGGCCTTGCAAACAGCAAGGACGGCGCAGCAGCGGTCATTGATTTTCTCGATGTGGGGCAGGGTTCCTGCACTCTTGTTTCAAGCGGCGGAGAATATGCTCTTGTCGACACGGGCCTTGAATCCGGCGGAGGAATAGAGGCATATAACAAACTTAAAAATAAGGGCGCAGGCAGCGTCAAATACGTTTTTATTACCCATTGCCACAGCGACCATGTGGGCGGTCTGCTCGGTCTTTTCGGAAAAATTCCGATTGAAAATGTCGTTTTGTCCGACAGGGTTTACGGTCAGGAGGCCGAAGAATATTTCGACTCTGTCAAAGACGCCGCAGCACGTTATAACGTTAACCTTGTTGTTCCGAAAAGTCTTGACGGGTTTGCTTTGGGCAGCGGAAAAATCACGGTTTTTGTACCTGAAAAGGCATACGGCCAAGATGAAAATTGCAGTCTCGCATTTTTGGCCGAGTTTTGCGGTGTGAGAACGCTTTTTATGGGTGACAACGGATTCACCGAAGAAAATATGCTTTTAAACGAAGGGTTTGATCTTGATACCGACATTCTTGCGGTCGGACACCACGGCAGCAAGTACGGAACCGGCGAAAGGTTTCTTGACGAAACGACTCCGTCGGCTGCGGTGCTTTCCTTCGGATATAACAGCTACGGTCATCCGACCGATCAAGTGCTTTCCCGTCTTGAGAAACACGGCTGTAAATATTACTATACTTTTGACGATTCAAGTCTTTCTGCGGCAATATACGGCGGCGGAAAATATGAAATTTACACTTACAAAAACGATTAAAAGGGAGAAACGACGCTAAAATGGGAGTATTAACCGATTTTGAGCTTGATTATTCATTTGTGGACGAAATCGAGTCGCAGGTTGCGGCCGTTGTAGTTGCGGCAGGGTCGGGCGAAAGATTCAAAGGAGATAAGCAATTTGCCGACTTGCTTGGCGTTCCCGTGCTTGCAAGGACTCTATCGGTCTTTGACGGCTGTCCGCATATCCGAGACATTGTTGTCGTCGGTAAAAAGGACAGCGTTGCCGATATTCAAAATCTCTGCGACAGGTATGAAATATCCAAGGTGACGGCTGTCGTCGAGGGAGGAAAAAACAGATTTGAGTCGGTTGTAAACGGTGTAAAGGCCTGTTCACCCGACATCAGCTTTTTTGCAATTCACGACGGGGCAAGACCCCTTGTTACCGATGAAATTATTGCCGACGCCGTTCTTCGTGCCAAGGAAACCGGCGGCGCCGCTCCGGCCGTGAAGGTCAAGGACACGGTTAAGAGGGTCAATGTGGAAAAACGCGTGGTGGAAACCCCAAAGCGTGATTTTCTCTATGCCGTGCAGACTCCTCAGGTTTTTGATTCAAGGCTCTATAAAAAGGCTCTTGAAAAGGCGGAAAATTCCGACGAGGAATTTACCGACGACTGTTCTGTTATGGAATTCGCGGGGTTTGACGTCTTTTTAACCGACGGGAGCTATGAAAACATAAAAATAACTACCCCGGACGACCTTGAAATTGCGAGGACGATACTTGAAAGGAGGAAAATCGGTGATTAGAGTGGGACACGGATATGACGTTCATGTTTTTGCCGAAAACCGAAAGCTGATGCTCGGCGGAGTGGAAATTCCGTGGGAAAAAGGGCTTGACGGACATTCCGACGCGGATGTGCTTATTCATGCCATTTGCGACGCCGTTATCGGCGCGCTGGGTCTCGGCGATATAGGAAAGCTTTATCCCGATAACGACGACAGATTTTTAAATATCGACAGCAAAATTCTGCTTAAAGATACCGCAAATCGTATGTATAATATGGGATATGAAATTTCAAACGTCGATGCGACCGTGATCGCTCAGGCGCCGAAGCTTGCTCCTTACATAGATTTGATGAAAAAGACCGTTGCCGACTGTATAGGCTGCGGTGACGATAAAGTAAATATAAAAGCCACCACCGAGGAGCACCTCGGATTTACCGGACGGGGAGAGGGCATTGCCGCTCACGCCGTTTGCTGTATTTTCAAAAATTAAAATTCCCCTTTGTCTGACCTTGACATAGAATGATATTGATACGAGGTGAGACAAATGAAAAAACAGCTTATAATGGTCAGCTCCATTACCTATGCCATCAAGGGCAGAGAGCTTTTGCGCGGAAAAGGCTTCAAGGCATATATCGAAAGAACACCTGGAAATCTTGATACGGCGGGCTGCGGTTACAGCATATATGTCAGCGGAGATGCCGACGCTGCCGAGCAAATTCTTAAAGATGCGGGAATAAAAATTCTCGGAAGAAGCGGCGGTCGTTGATATGATATATTTTGACAATGCCGCCACAACGTCGCCCAAACCGCTCTCGGTCATTAAGGCGGCGGATTACGCCGTGTCGGCTCTTTCGGCAAATCCGGGCAGAAGCGGGCACACCCTTTCGGTCAAGGCGGCCGATACGGTGTATGCCTGTCGGCAAAAGCTGGCGGATTTTTTCGGCTTTGCAAATCCCGAAAGAATTGTTTTTACCAAAAATTGCACCGAGGCTTTGAATACCGTAATAAAAGGTCTTGAACTTGAAAACTGCGAGGTCATTATTTCCTCCTTCGAGCATAATTCCGTTTCCCGCCCTCTTTTTTCGCTTAAAAAGAAGGGGGTAATAACAAAGGTTGCAAAGGTATATTTTTATGACGAAAAAAGGACGGTAGAGTCCTTTGAAAGTCTTATGAACGAGCGGACAAGGCTTGTGGTATGCACCCATGCCTCGAATGTGTGCGGGTGTATTTTGCCTGTCGGAAAAATAGGCAGACTTTGCAGAAAAAAGAAAATTCCCTTTTGCGTCGACGCCGCCCAATCGGCGGGTGTGCTTGACATAAACACCGAAAGGGATTGTATAGACTTTCTTTGCCTTCCCGGGCACAAGGGCCTTTATGCGCCCATGGGAACCGGCGCGCTGCTTTGCGGCGGAGAACTTTCGGGGACTTTGACCGAGGGAGGTACGGGAAATTTTTCACACACTCTTTACCAGCCCGACGACCTTCCCGAAAGACTTGAAAGCGGCACGCTGAATTTACCCGGAATTGCCGGTGTTTCGGCGGGAATTGACTTTGTGAAGGCAAGAGAAGTCAAACGTATTTTTTCTCACGAAAAGAAGCTCGCCTCCATGCTTTACCGAGAACTCGGTAAAATCCCCGGAGTAATTCTTTACGGGGAAGACCCGGAAAAAACAACTACCGCTCCCGTCGTCAGTTTTAATCTTTCAGACACCCGCTCGGAGGAGCTCGCCGCCGAGCTTTCCCGCCGCGGATTTGCCGTGCGCGCGGGTCTTCACTGTTCGCCCCTTGCTCACAAAAGTCTCGGAACCCTAAAGAACGGAACGGTGAGGGTGAGTTTTTCGGTTTTTAACCGCCCCGATGAGGTTGCTTTGTTTACAAAAAATATTAAAAATATATAATTTTATTTCTTTTTTTGGTATTGATTATATTGAAAATTAGTGTTAAAATATATGTATATTACAAATGTGTTATCGTGGCTGCGGTATGAAAAAAATGTTTTTTCTGCCCAAAAATGCCGTGCTTTTTAAAATTATAAATTCGGAGAAAACAATGACTCATTTATTAAACGGAATTTCGGAAGTGTTTTATAATATCTTCGGCGTTCTCAAGGGAATTTCCTTTGGGGATGTGCTTGATATACTCATTCTTACCTTCCTTATATATAAAGCAATTCAGCTTGTAAGAGAGACCCACGCGGGTCAGCTGCTCAAGGGAATTGTTTTTCTTGTACTCATCGATCTTCTGGTAAATCTTCTTGATATGACCATGATGAAGGTCATTCTGCAAACGGTTTGGAGCGTGGGAATTCTCGCCCTAATTGTTCTGTTCCAGCCCGAGCTTCGCCATGTGCTCGAGCAGCTTGGGCGCAACAAGCTCAGCTCTCTCGGTCGGACTCTTTCCGACGAAGAGGCGCAGGAAAGCATACGCAGAAGCATTGAAGAGGTATGTAAGGCCTGCGTTTCCATGTCGTCGGCAAAGGTGGGCGCTCTCATAGTTTTTGAAAACAAGACGATTTTAAACGACGTTGTGGAAAGCGGAAGCTCGGTTGACGCAATTGTCTCCCGTGAAATGCTTGAAAATATATTTTATCCCAAAGCGCCTCTTCACGACGGCGCCGTGGTAATTCGCGACGGAAGAATTCATTCGGCCGCCTGTATTTTGCCGCTTACCAAGAATACGAATATTTCACTTGCTTTGGGTACACGTCACCGCGCCGCAATCGGTATGTCGGAAAATTCCGATGCAACCGTTGTTGTGGTTTCGGAGGAGACGGGAACCATTTCGGTGGCAAGCAAGGGAAATCTCAAACGTGATTTCGACGCCATCACCCTTAAGACCGAGCTTGAAAATTCCATTTCTGGAGTAGAGTCGGCCGACGCGGGCAAAAAAAGCAAAAATCCTTTCAAGCGTATGGGGTGGTTTAAATGAACAAATTTAACAAACTGCTTGCCAACAACAAATTTCTTCTCGCCCTGTCTTTTGTTATTGCGCTGATAATATGGCTCTTTATTTCCATAACCTACAGTCCTCAGGTCGACCGCGTTATCTCCGATGTGCCGGTGGAAATTTCGCTTTCCTCGGTTGACGGCGCCGTTCCCATGTCGGTGTTCGGTAACGAAAATACGACGGTCAAGGTTGCCGTCAGAGGCAAGAAATACATGGTCGAGCGTCTCGACGCAAATTCGCTGACCGTTTCGGCAAATACCGAGTCGGTCACAAAGGCGGGCGAATACAACCTTTCTCTTTCGGCCAAAAAGAATTCTTCCAACAGCGATTATGAAATCGTTTCGGTGGAGCCGTCGAGCGTTTCGGTATACCTTGACGCCAAAAGCGAAACCACCTTCGAGCTTGCCATCGACTGTGTGGGAGCGAGCGTTGAAAATCTTCAGACCGAAAACACCGCCATGCTTCTTGAGCCCGAGTTTACCGACGAATCCGACAAGGTAATCGACCTTGTGGGTCCCGAAACCGAAATCAAAAAGATAGCGTCGGTGAGGGCAGTCGCCAATGTCAACAAGGTTTTGACCGAAACCGAAACCTATGACGCGGGAATATTCATGTATGATAAGGACGGCAACGTTCTCTATAATCCCTACTCCAACGACAACATTCTTAAATATACAAAGCCCAAGGCGAACACCGTTTCTGTCTCGGCCAACGTCCGCATGAGAAAGACCGTTCCGCTTAATGTCGACGTCAAGAACGCGCCGCAGAATTTGCCCGAGCTTGTTATATACGAGGTGACGGGCAGCGACACCTCCACCGAACGGCAGGTTTCCCAAATCGGAATTAAGGGCGCTCCCGATGTTATTTCTCAAATTGAAAATATAACGTTGGACGATCCCATTGATTTTTCGACGATAAATTATGACGACGCGACGACATTTAACTTTAAGTTGACCCTTCCCAAAATAAGCGGCGTGACCTACTACGATTATACCAAGGTTTCAAATGTTTATTTTGAGGTCAACATCGACCGCTCAAGCTTCACATCCAAGTCCTTTGACATTCCCGCCGACAACATTTCGGTTACCTCGGTGCCGGAGGGCAAAACCATCTCGGTCAAAACGGCTCTTAAGGGAGTGACGGTTATCGGACCCTATTCGGAGGTTAAGAATCTCACGGTAAGCAATATTCACATTTCCATAAATGCCTCCGAGCTGATTCAGACCGGTTCGTCGTCGGTAAATCCCACCCTGAGCGTTTCCTCGGGCGGATGTTGGATCAGCGGAAAATATGAAGTAATTGCCGACGTGTCTTAAGTTTTTCTTGACATTGTTCTTTCGGGAAAGTATAATCATTAGGTCGTATTTTCCCGATTATACGCTGGTGTGGCGGAATAGGCAGACGCCTGGGACTTAAAATCCCATGAGGGCAACCTCGTGCCGGTTCGACCCCGGCCACCAGCACCAAAAGGCACCCGTCGGATCTTGATTTAAAGATTCGGGTGCCTTTTTCTTTTAATTATTCTTGTGAGGATTTAGTATGAATTTTACCGACGCAGAAAAAAGAATAAACGAGCTCAGAAAGCTTCTTGAATATCACAGCAGGAAATATTATGTTGACGACAGTCCCGAAATTGAGGATTATGAATATGATATGATGCTCCGCGAGCTTGAAACGCTTGAGGATGAGTTTCCGAAACTTAAAAGTCCCGAATCTCCCACCGCAAAGGTAGGGGGGAAAGCGTCAAAGCTTTTTTCGCCGGTTGAGCATAAGGTGAAGATGGAAAGCCTTCAGGACGCCTTTTCCTTTGACGAACTTCGCGATTTTGACAGACGGGTGAGGGAAACGGCGGAAAATCCCGTTTACAGCGTTGAACCGAAAATAGACGGTCTTTCGGTTTCTCTCGAATATGTGAACGGAACCTTTGTGAGAGGTTCGACGCGTGGCGACGGTGTGACGGGAGAGGATGTTACCGATAATTTAAAAACGGTTAAGTCTATTCCCGCTCATCTTAACACGCCCATTGATTTTCTTGAGGTCAGAGGCGAAGTTTATATGCCCCATACAAGCTTTGAGCAGCTTGTGGAGCACCAGGAGCTTATGGGAGAAAAGCCCGCAAAAAATCCGCGTAATGCCGCAGCCGGGGCATTGAGACAGAAAAATTCCGCCGTAACGGCAACGCGTAATCTTGACATTTTTCTTTTTAATATTCAGCAAAAGGTCGGAGGGGTGCAGTTTGAGTCCCACATCGCCTCGCTCGACTATATGAAATCTCAAGGGCTTCATGTTTTGCCCTCTTATATTAAGTGCGCCGATATTGAGGAGGCGATAGCCGAAATCGAAAAAATCGGCCAAAGCAGAGGCTCTCTTGCCTTTGACATTGACGGAGCCGTTGTAAAGGTCGATGATTTTGCCATGCGCCGAAAGCTTGGCAGCACCTCCAAATTTCCAAAATGGGCTATTGCCTATAAATATCCTCCCGAGCAGAAAAGCACGGTGCTCACCGACATTGATGTAAGTGTCGGAAGAACGGGCGTACTCACTCCCACGGCCGTTTTCGAGCCAATGCTGCTTGCCGGGTCGACGGTTTCCCGTGCGGTTTTGCACAATGCCGACTATATTGCCGAAAAGGATATAAGAATAGGCGACACCATTGAGGTGAGAAAGGCGGGAGATATAATTCCCGAAATTGTGTGCTCGGTGTGCCACATTGAGGGTTCAAAGCCCTTTGAAATGCCCGACAAATGTCCCTCTTGCGGGGAAAGCGTTGTAAAAGACGAAGGCGAGGTTGCCGTCAGGTGCGTCAATCCCGAATGTCCCGCTCAGCTTGTAAGAAATCTCATTCATTTTTCTTCCCGCGGTGCAATGGACATCGAGGGACTGGGAGAAGCGGTTGTTATTCAACTGGTCGGCAAAGGTCTTATAAAAAAGCCCTCCGACATATATGATTTGAAGGCCGAGCAGATTGCCGATATTGAACGTATGGGTGAGAAATCTGCCGCAAACCTTATAAATGCCATTAAAAATTCCAAGAAAAACGAGCTTTGGAGGCTGATTTTCGGCCTCGGAATACGCCATATAGGCGAAAAAGCCGCCAAGCTCATCGAATCGAGCTTTGACGGCATGGAAAGCATTGCAAAAGCAAGCAAAGACGATTTTATGAAAATTGACGGTTTCGGAGAGATAATGGCTCAAAGCGCCGCCGAGTTTTTTGCCCTCGACGGTACAAAGGAGCTTTTGGAAAAATTCAAGCAAGCCGGACTTAATTTAAAATCCAAGGAAAAGAGCGGCAACAGCGTTTTCGAGGGCAAGACATTTGTGCTGACGGGAACCTTGCCCACGCTCAGCCGAGCACAGGCAACCGAAATCATAGAAAATTGCGGAGGAAAGGTTTCCTCGTCGGTTTCCAAAAAAACAAGCTATGTTTTGGCCGGAGAGGCGGCCGGAAGCAAGCTCCAAAAGGCTCAGAGTCTCGGAATCGAAATCATTTCCGAGCAGCGGCTTTTGGAACTTACATCTGTCTAAATTCCTCGACAAACCATATTTTGTCCACCGAAAATTCCTTGCCCTTAAGATAGGAAAGGCTTTCGGCGTCTGTGGGAAAATCAAATCTCAGCTTATATGAGCAAAGCGCCTGATGAATAAACCCTTTTTTGCGGTCGGCGGCGTTTTTGCCGTATTTTCCTTCCCCCACAAGCGGACAGCCGAGATGTGCCATGTGAGCTCGGATTTGATGTGTTCTTCCGGTGAGGAGCTGTATTTCCAAAAGGGATATGCCTTTTTTGTGCTCAAGAAGAGTATACTTTGTCTTGATTGACAGGCGCCCGGGGGCGGGCGAGTCGTATATTTTTACCATATTCCTGTCGCTGTCCTTTTCAAGAAATCCTTCGGCCGTGTCGCTTTGCTTTTTCGGTCTTCCGTGGACGAGACAGAGATAATATTTTGATATTTCTCTCTCCTTGATTTTTTGGTTAAGAATTCTGAGGGCTTCGGCGTTTTTTGCCGCCATGACAATTCCGCAGGTGTTGCGGTCTATGCGGTTGGCAAGGGAGGGAGTAAAGGAATTTTCTTCCTCGGGATCATATTCTCCGCTTTCATAAAGACGGCGTTTTATACGGTTTATGAGTGTGTCCCCGTATTCGTCGGCCGACGAATGGCAAAGCAAACCCTCGGGTTTGTTAAGCAGCATGATGTTTTCGTCCTCGTAAACTATGTCGAGCTTTTTGCTCGATTTTAGAAAATCATAATCCTTCTTTGCCTCATTTGCAAAGAATTCGTCGTTTATATAAAGCTCGAGAACATCGTTTTCACACAGTCTGTCGGAAATTTGGGCTCTTTTTCGGTTGAGCTTTATCTTCTTTGTACGAATATATTTATACATAAGCGATTTCGGGAGGTCGGGGACGGCCTTTGAAATAAATTTGTCAAGACGCTGGTTTGCGTCGTTTTTGCCTATAATAAATTTTTTCATTCTATCACCTTTCGGAGGAATATTATGTCATCGGAAATTCATGCGGGTCACAGAGAACGGCTTCGCCAAAGATTTTCTGAAAACGGGTTTGACGGCTTTCAGCAACATGAAATTTTGGAATTTGTTCTCGGATATGCAATACCGCAAAAGGATTTGAATCCTCTTGCCCACGAGCTTATAGACCGTTTCGGAAGTCTTTCGGGCGTTTTGGACGCCTCTGCCGACGATCTTAAAAAGGTCAACGGAATAGGCGACTATTCGGCGACGCTTTTAAGCATGATGCCCGGCCTTTTCAGAGTATACAGCGATTCCAAAAATCTCAAATCGGCTCTGTATACGCCCGAGCAGATCGGCGAGTTTTTGAAACCGAAGTTTTTGGGCTTTAAGCATGAAATGATATACGGAATTTTCATGGATAACAAATGCTCGGTTCTGAAGCATTGCCGTCTTTCGGAGGGCAGCGCAAATTCGGTTCCGCTTTGCACAAGAAAAATATGCGAAATCGCCTTTCAGACGGGCGCTACCGCCGTTGTCATAGCCCACAATCACCCAAACGGAATACCGCTTCCGTCAAAAGAGGATATTATAAACACGTCAAATCTTTCAAGCTGTCTGAAATGCTTTGACATATCTCTTGTGGATCATCTGATTTTCGGAGACGACGATTTTGTCTCTCTTGCAAGCTCGGAGGACTTTAAAAAATATTTCGATTAAAATTTCCGGTGTGCATAACACCGGATTTTTTGTAATAATTATTTCTTTCTCCCAATATAATTTACCAAGGAAAATTTACGGGAAAGAAGTGTCATTATGGAAATAACAATGGAAAAGCAAAGAATAACTCTTGAAAGCAAGGCCTCCGAAGAGGTTCTCGAGCAGGCCGTTGACAACGAGATCATGCTGCCGGAATTTTGCGGAAATATGGCGCGTATACTCAAATGCCGCGCAAAGGCCAAGATAATTTCCAAAAGAATTGTAAACTCGGTGCTAAACATCGACGGCAACGTATTTCTGACCGTGTTTTATATAGACGAAGAAGGCTGCCTTAAAACCTTCGACCAAACGCTGACATTCTATCGTGAAATGAATCTTGACAGGGACAAAGAGTTTTATCCGTCGGTTAAGTGCAAAATAGAACACATGGGCTGCCGAATGGTCAGCGCAAGAAAAATCGAGCTGCACGGCTGCCTTTCGCTGACGGTAAGTCTTTTTGAAATGCAGACCGAGGAATGTGTAAAAAGCGTTGCCGAAAACGATGTGCAGCTTTGCTCCGAGCAAAAAGACATAACGGTTACTGTGGGATGCACCGAAAAATATACCGCCATTACCGATGAAATCGAGCTTGACGAAAGCACCGAGCCCATAACCTGCATACTCAGAAGCGACGGCATAGTTGAATATGCCGACTGCAAGACCATGGCGGGCAAGGTTATTGTCAAGGGCGAGCTTTATGTTACCGTTTGCTATTCGACCGACAGGAAAAATCGGGTTGACAAAACCGACTGCGTTATACCCTTTACCCAAATCGTCGATATGGCGCAGGCCGACGAGGACTGCTTTGCAAGGGCAAAATGCGAAATAACGGCTCTTGACGTGAGAACCAAAACCGGTTTTGACGGCGATGTCAGAACGCTTTCGGTTTCGGCCGGAATTAACACCGAAATTTCTCTTTGCAAAAATGTTTCGCTTATGTACGCCGCCGACGCATATTCCGTGAAAAATGAGCTTAAGGCGGAAAGCAAATGCAAATGCTTTGAAAAATGCCTTTCCGAGGTTAAGGAAAATTTCACCCACGGATATAATTTTGATTTCGGCAACGAAATAAGCTCAATTCTTGACATTTTCGGCGACGCAGCCGTCACCGAGGTGAGAAACACCGAAAGCGGAATTTCGGTGCTCGGAACGGTTCAAATATGCGTTGTGGCCTGTGACGGAGATATGTCGACGGTGTATTTTGAAAAAAACGTCGATTTTTCTCATGAAATATGCCGTGACAACAGCTCAAGTTTAAAGTTTTCGCCTGAAATATGTATTAAAAGCTTTGGCTGTGAGCTTTCGCAAAGCAGCGCAAAAATAAACGTAAATATGACCCTTACCGGTTGTCTTTACGAAAGCGTCGAAGTAAAGATGCTGACCGATATAACGGTGGACGAGAAGGAACAATCGGCTGCCGAACGCCGCCCCGCGCTCATGCTTTATTATTGCGGAGAAGAGGAAAAGGTGTTTGAAATAGCAAGAAGATACAAAACTACCGTGGAGGCGGTTAAAAGCGCCAACGGCTTTGAAACGGATGAAATCCCGAAGGACAGCGTCGTGCTTATTCCCGTCGTGTGATAAGGTCTTTTATCAGGCCATTGTTTTGAGCATTTCGGGCTTTACCTCATAAAGCGGTTTTTCTCCCTTTTGTACCCTTAAAAATTCCTCGGTCATATATTCGCCCATACGGCTGACCTCGTTTCCGATGCTTCCGGCTATGTGCGGGCTTAAAATGACATTGGGCAGGGTATAGAGGGGAGAATTTTCTTCGGGCGGCTCGGGAAATGTTACGTCAAGGAGTGCCGTTGCAAAGGGGTGCTTTTCCATAAATTCGGCGAGAGCCTTTTCGTCAACCTGCCGTCCTCTTCCGGTGTTTATAAATGTTGCGGTATCGCTCATGCGGTCGAAAAGCTTACCGTTCAGCATACCGGCGGTTTGGTCATTGTCGGCAAGGTGATTGCTTACCGTGCCGCAGCTTGAAAAAATTTCTTCAAGTGAGGCTTTTTTCACATCGAGCTTTTTTGCTCTTTCATCGGACAAAAACGGGTCGAAAGCCAACACCTCAAGACGGTAGCTCTTAAGCATTTCCGCCACAAGCGAGCCTATCATGCCGACGCCTATAAGACCGACCCTGCTGTTGAAATTACCCTTTATATCGGCTCTTTTTTCAAGAGCCCTCTCACGGTTGCCCACCGACTGATAACGCGACGACCAAAAGAAACCCTTGTTTGCAAGGATTATTTGGGCAACGGTATATTCGGCAACGGGAACGCCGTTTGCGGCCCATGCGCTGTAAATTTTCACGCCGTTTTCAAAAAACGGCCCGGCAAAGGTTTGAACCGAACCTGCGGCATAGTATATTGCCTTCAATTTCGGAAAAAGCTTTGAAACGGCGGTGCCGTCGGGAGTGGGCATACCCCACGAGGAAAAAACAACGTCGATGTCGGAAAGCAGCTCGGCATTGCTGTAAATTTCGTCCGTGGGAAGCGTGTATTCGGTGTCGATGTCAATGTTTTCACGAAGCGTATTTTTAGTGCTTTCAAGGTATACCGTGTCTATAACTTCCTTGCGTCCCAAAAAAATTCCTTTCATTTCAAAGCTCCTTTAATAAAATCATTAAGTGTTTCCGCTGTGGCTTTAAGACTTTCGGGTCGGTCGTCGTGCATGAATTCAAGCATGAGCGGAATGTCAAGGCCGACAAAATGCTCAAGATAGCTCAACCATTTTTCCGCGCCGTCGCAAAGGGGATAGCGTCCCTTGTCGTCCCAGTTGAACACATGAACTCCCACCGTAAAGGGGGAAAGCGCCTTTGCAGCCTCGATGTTTTGCTCAAATGTTTTAAATTGATTGGGCTGCCAATAGGTTCTGAAATTTTCTTGGTCAACGTCCTTTAAGAATTTGAGACCGTCGGTGTGATTCTCGGTCATGGTTCCGAGATGGCACTCGGTGGCAATTGTAATGCCTTTTTGCGCCGCGGCGAGGGATATTTTCTTTGCTTCCTTAACAAGGGCTTCATATTCGTCTTTGTTAACCTTGTCGGGAGATTTTGTCCCCGCCCAAATTCTTATCACCTTTGAACCGAGCGCCTCGGCTGTCTCCAAATAGCTTGAAAAGGGAACGGTGTTTTCCGAAAGGCGGTAGTAGGAGCCGTAAGCGAACGGATCGACGCCGGCCGTTTTACATTTTTCGGATATTTCTTTTGCTTTTTTTATATCTCCGACGGGAACGTGCACGTCGGAGCCCCATTCGATTTTGCAAAGACCGTTTTCCTTGCAAAGAGAGATTATTTCGTCGGGACAAAGTCCTCTGAAGGAAATCGAAACAAGTCCGGGATAAAACATAAAATCACAACCTTTTTACTCTTTGGCTTATTTTATCAAGTTTAAAGCCGTTTTTCAAGAGAATATAAAAAATACTTGACGAAATAAAATATTGTTGATATAATACAAGTCGTTGACAGGCTGATGTGGCTCAATGGCAGAGCAGTTCACTCGTAATGAACAGGTTGTCGGTTCGATTCCGACCATCAGCTCCAAAAACCCGTTCGCTTTTGCGGACGGGTTTTTACTTGTCATAAAGACACCGTCCTTTGCATATAATTTCGGGCGGAGGTGTTTTTATGATTTGCAGGGTGGGCGAGCTTTCCGACAAGGAAGTTATATGCGTAAAAGACGGAACGAGACTTGGTTTCATCGGAGATGTGGATTTTGACGTTTGCTCGGGTAAAATCGAATCGGTGATAATTTTCGGCCGCCCGAAGTTTTTCGGACTTTTCGGGAGGGAAAGCGACCTTTGTATAAGATTTGACGACATAACCGTTATCGGAGACGACACGGTTTTGGTGGATTTCGAGCCGCCGAAAAACAGGGAAAAGGGCTCGGCTTTTGCCGGCTTTCTCGACCGATGACAAAAAAATGAAATTTATACTTGCAAAAGCGGTTGACTTATGCTATAATACGACGGTATCGGGTAAATTTTGCTTATCGCCCGGTATATTACTCACATTTTCCGATTGCCGTGAAGGTTGCCGCTTGCGGTTTTTCGGCAAGATGAGGAAAATGGCGGTAAAAACAAGGAGGAAATAAAAATGAGCGTAGTATCCATGAAACAGCTTCTCGAAGCAGGTGTCCATTTCGGACATCAGACCCGCCGTTGGAACCCGAAAATGGCTGAATACATTTTCACCGAGAGAAACGGCATCTACATTATCGATCTTCAGAAGACGGTAAAAAAGCTTGAGGAAGCTTATAATTTTGTCCGTGAGGCAACTCAGGACGGCGGCGAAATCCTTTTCGTCGGAACCAAAAAGCAGGCTCAGCTTTCCATTAAGGAAGAGGCTCAGCGCTGCGGTATGCCTTATGTTGACGCAAGATGGCTCGGCGGTATGCTCACCAACTTCACCACCATTCGCCGCAGAATCGACCGTCTCAACCAGCTTCGCAAAATGCGCGAGGACGGAACCTTTGACCTTCTCCCCAAGAAGGAAGTTATTAAGCTCAACGCCGAGATTGAAAAGCTTGAAAAATTCCTCGGCGGTATTCAGAACATGAAGAAAATGCCGGTCGCAATGTTTGTTGTCGACCCCAGAAAAGAAAAAATTGCCGTTTCCGAAGCTCATAAGCTCAACATTCCCGTTGTCGCCATTGTTGATACCAACTGCGACCCCGATGATGTTGACTATGTAATTCCCGGAAACGATGACGCTATCCGTGCGGTTAAGCTCCTTTCCGGCGCTATGGCCGATGCAGTTCTCGAGGCTCATCAGGGCGCTGTGGGTTCTGCCGAGGTTGCCGATCAGGAAGCCGAAGAGGCCGCCGAATAATTCGTTTAAATTAACCTAACAGGAGGAATATATAATGGCTATATCAGCTCAAGACGTTAAAAAGCTCAGAGAACAGACCGGCTGCGGCATGATGGAGTGCAAAACCGCTCTTACCGACGCAAACGGCGATTTCGAGCAGGCAGTTGTCCTTCTCCGCGAGAAGGGACTTGCCAAGGCAGAGAAAAAGGCCGGCCGTATTGCCGCCGAGGGTACCGTTGTTACCTACACCGACGAGGCCAAAAAGGTCTCCGTTATGATCGAGATAAATGCCGAGACCGACTTTGCCGCCAAAAACGAGAAATTCCTTGATTTCGCAAAGACCTGTGCCAAGACCGTTGCCGAGCAGGACATCAAGGATGTCGACGCTCTTATGAACGCTACTCCCGCCGGTGCCGACCGCACCGTTGACGGTATGCTTAAGGATCTTATCCTTGTCATCAGCGAGAACATGAAGGTTCGCCGTTTCGTTAAATACGAAGGCCCCGTTGTTTCCTACATTCACGGCGGCGGAAGAATCGGCGTTATGGTTAAATTCGACGTCACCGACGAGGTTGCCGCCAATGCCGAATTCAAAGAGGCTGCCAAGGACGTTGCAATGCAGATTGCCGCTCTTAACGTTCCCTTCCTTTCGGAGGACACCGTTCCCGCCGACAGAATTGCCAAGGAAAAGGAAATCATCACCGTACAGATCAAAAACGATCCCAAGAGCGCCAACAAGCCCGACGCCATCATCGAGAAGATGGCCACCGGACGTCTCAACAAGTTCTTCAAGGAAAACTGCCTGCTTGATCAGGAGTTTGTTAAGGACTCCAGCATGAGCGTTGCCAAGTATCTTGACTCTGTTGCCAAGAAGATCGGCGGAGACATTAAGATCGTTGATTTTGTTCGCTTTGAAAAGGGCGAGGGACTTGAAAAGAAAGAAGATAATTTTGCCGACGAAGTCGCCAGCATGATGTAATCTTTTTAGGAATTTTAAATGAGCTTTCGTTTTTCGGGAGCTCATTTTCTTTTGTGTTGATATTTTCGGAAAAAAATAGTATAATACTTCCTTGCAGAACATATTGGAGGTAATTTCATTGAAACCTTTGCTTGAAAATTATTATAACGATCTTAAAAATAAAACCGTTACCTTTTGCGGAATAGGCGTCAGCAACACACCCATGATAGAAAAGCTTGCAAAAATGGGCGTTAATGTGACTGCAAGGGATAAGCGCAGCGCCGAAAAGCTGGGTGAAAAGGGAAGTGCTCTTGAAAAGCTCGGTGTCAGACTTATCCTCGGAGAGAACTATCTTGACGACATAACCGAGGACGTTGTTTTCCGCACGCCGGGGCTTCCCTTCAACACCCCTCAGCTTGTAAAGGCAAGGGAAGAGGGCAAAACCGTGACTTCCGAAATGGAGGAATTTTTCAAGCTTTGCCCGGCCAAAATTTTTGCCGTTACCGGCTCGGACGGAAAAACCACCACGACCACAATAATATCAAAGCTACTCGAAACGACGGGTAAGAGAGTTTATCTCGGCGGAAATATCGGCACTCCGCTGCTTGATAAGGTTGACGGCATGAACGAGGACGATTATGCCGTTGTCGAGCTTTCCTCTTTTCAGCTTATTTCCATGAAAAAAGGTCCTTTTTCCGCCGTTGTGACCAATGTTGCGCCCAATCATCTTGACATTCACAAGGATATGCAGGAATATATCGACGCAAAGCGAAACATTATTTCCTACCAAAGCGAGGACAGCCGTGCCACCCTCAATTTTGAAAACGACATTACACGCGGCTTTGAAAAGGACGTTAAGGGAAAATGCCTTTTCTTCAGCGACGTGCACAAGGTGGAAAACGGCGTATTTTGCGATGAAAAAGGCGATATTTATTCGGCCGATAACGGGAATAATACCTTTATAATGAACAAGAAGGACATTCGTATCCCCGGGGAACACAATGTTCAGAATTATATGGCGGCAATTTCTGCCGTTATGGGATTTGTAACCGCCGAAAACATTGTAAAGGTGGCAAAGACCTTCGGAGGAGTGGAGCACCGCATTGAGTTTGTCAGAGAGCTTGACGGAGTAAAGTGGTATAACGATTCAATTGCCACGAGTCCCACAAGAGCCATAGCAGGCCTTAATTCCTTTGATAAAAAGCTTATTATAATTGCCGGAGGATATGACAAGCATATCCCCTTTGACCCCTTTGCAAAGAAGGCAATAACCAACATTAAGCTGCTTATTCTCACCGGTGCCACGGCCGATGCAATCGAAAGCTGTGTGCGTAAACAGGACGGCTTTGAGCAAAGCGGCCTTGAAATCGTAAGGGTGAAGGATATTAAAGAGGCTGTGGACGTTGCAAGAAAGCGTGCCAAAGTGGGTGATATTGTATCCTTAAGCCCTGCGTGCGCCAGTTTTGATGCCTTCCCGAATTTTGCCGTTCGCGGAAATTATTTTAAAGAGCTCGTAAACGAGCTTTAGGAGTTTTTATGGATCTGAAAAAAACATTATCGGAACTTTGCAACGCGTCAAACGAACAGGCTGCGCAGCTTGCGGCCGAATATCTTTCGGAATTTACTTCGCCGGAGCGTTCGGCTCTCGGAAATGTATACGGCCTTTTAAAGGGTAAAAAGGACTACACGATTCTTATCGATGCCCACATCGACGAGGTTCATTTTGTAGTGACCTCGGTGGATGACGACGGCTTTTTACACATTGATAAATTCGGCGGTCCCGATCTTCGTCCGCTTTCCGGCGCCGAGGTAACGGTATTTGCGGCAAAGCCGCTTTACGGAGTTGTCTGCAAATATGAGCTTGAGGAAGGAAAAGCTCCTTCTGCCGATAAAATTAAGGTTGACATCGGTTTTTCGGGAGACGAGGCGAAAAAACGGGTCAAGCCGGGGGACAGAGTGTCCTTTAACCAATCGTCGCTCATTCTTTTAAACAATAAAATCACCGCAAAATCTCTTGACGACCGTGCGGGTATCGCTGCGCTGCTTGCTGCAGCCGAAAAGCTAAAAAATGCGGGAGAAATTCCCGTAAACGCCGCTTTTCTTTTCAGTCAATTTGAAGAAATCGGCGGTATGGGCGCGTTGACCGGAACAAACCTTCTCCGTCCCGACGAGGCAATCGCCGTGGACGTCGGATTCGGCGATAACACCGGCGTTGACGAAGAAAAATGCCAAAAGCTCGGCAAAGGTCCGCAAATTGGATTTTCGCCGATTTTGTCGGGGAAAATAACATCAAAGCTTTGTTCCCTTGCCGAAAAGAGAGGCTATGATTATATGCGGGACGTGTGCGGCGGACGCACATACACAAATGCAGACAATATTTTTTCGGCGGTTTGCGGGGTGCCCTGCGGCCTTGTGTCGATACCCTTGAGAAGTATGCACACTCCCGTCGAAACGGTGGATTTTTCGGATATTGAAATGACGGCACAGCTTATTTTTGATTATGTTATGTCGGGAGGGATTGAAAAATGAACGGGCTTTTTGACATAATAAAAGAGCTGTCGCACATCGATTCGGTTACGGGCAGCGAGCAAAAATTTGCCGAAAAAATCAAGGAAATGATAACAGCCGACATACGCCTTTTTGAGGATAGGCTCGGAAACCTTGTTTATTCGAGAGGAAGGGATAATTCTCTTCTTCTTGCGGCTCACATGGACGAGCCCGGAATCATTGCAACGTCGATAAAATCAAACGGAAGAATAAAGTTTGACGCAATCGGCGGCATTAAGCCCGAGTCCGTTTTCGGAAAAAGAGTCAGTTTCGGCGGAGTTTTCGGAACGGTCGAATGTGTTCCGCCTCATCTTCTGTCGGGAGAAAATCTCGGAAAAATTCCGAACATTTCCGACATGACGGTTGACATAGGCTGCGACACAAAGGAACAGACCGAAAGGTATGTTAAAGGCGGGGACTGCGCCGCTTTAATGTCAGAATTGCGTGAATTCGGGCAAGAAAGATTTTGCTGCAAGGGGCTTTCAAGGCTTTTTTCCTGCGCCGTGCTTATTTATCTCATAAACAACACGGAAATTTCTGCGGATTTTCTTTTTGCGGTTAAAAACGAAGCGAGATTTGCGGGTGCAAAGGCGGCGGCCTTCGGAAAAAACTATTCATCGGCAATTGTCTTTTCGGCGGCCGAAAGCCTTGACTGCGTCTCAAAGGACGAGCAAAAGGCCGGCTGTTTTTTGGGAAAAGGCGCGGCGGTTGCCTTTAAGGGCAAAAACATCTTTTTTGACCGTGAATATTATAACGGCATTTTTGAAATTGCCGAACAAAACGGAATCAAGCTGCAGCAAATGAAGGCATGCGGCCTTCAAACGGCTGCCGAGGTGCTTCAAACCTCGGGCGGAGGGATGAGGGTTCTGCCTGTACTGCTTCCTGTCAGAAACTTCGGAACTGCAAACGAGACGGCCGACAAAACCGATCTCGAAAGCGCAAAGAGCATTGCAAGGCTTTTTTGCGAAAAATATAAATTTGGAGAATGAAAATGAACAAGTTTTTTTCAGTGGACAAGCGTCTCGACGCCATTGCCGATGAGGTGAGAAACGAGCTTAAGACGATTTTTGCCGAAATAGACGAAACAACCGAGTATAACCAGCAAAAAATGCTGTCCGCTTTTATCAAAAACGGCGTGAGCGAGTCGCATTTTGCCGCCTCGACGGGATACGGATATGACGACAGGGGAAGGGAAACCCTTGAGCGCGTTTTCGCCGACGCAATGGGCGCGGAGGATTCGCTTATCCGCCACAATTTTGTTTCGGGAACCCACACCCTGACCGTTGCACTTTTCGGAGTGCTTCGCCCGGGAGATACCGTACTTTGTGTTACGGGGACTCCCTATGACACCATTCAATTTGCTTTCGGAATAAAGGATGCGCCCGGTTCTCTTAAAGAATTCGGCGTAAAATATGAGCAAATCGACCTTAAAGACGAAAGACCAGATCTTGACGCCATAAAAACAAGGCTTGAAAAGCAGCCGGTCAAGATGGTATACATACAGCGTTCAAGAGGCTATTCGCTGCGCCCTTCGCTTTTTGTTTCTGACATTGAAAAAATCGTCAAAGCCGTTCGAGAGGTGGATAAAAAGGCCGTTATTATGGTTGACAACTGCTACGGCGAGTTTGTGGAAAAGAGAGAGCCCCTTTCGGTGGGAGCCGACCTTATTGCAGGTTCGCTTATAAAAAATCCCGGCGGCGGAATTGCTCCGACCGGCGGATATATTGCGGGCAGAGCCGACCTTGTGGAGCTTTGCGCCAACAGACTTAACGCACCGGGAGTGGGAAAGGAGCTTGGAGCAACCCTCGGCCATTCCAAGGAGCTTTTTATGGGAATTTTCAACGCTCCCCACGTCACCGGAGAGGCCTTAAAGACCGCCGCATTTGCCGCGGGACTTTTTTCCCGTCTCGGATTTTCGGTGACTCCGACTCAAAACGAAAAAAGAGCCGACATCATTCAGGTCGTCCGTCTCGAAAGGGAGGACGCTCTTATCGCGTTTTGCAAGGGCATGCAAAAGGGTGCGCCCGTTGATTCTTTTGTCACTCCCGAGCCTTCCGATATGCCCGGATATGACTGCAAAGTTATCATGGCGGCGGGAGCCTTTCATCTCGGAGCTTCCATAGAACTTTCCTCCGACGCGCCGCTTCGCGAGCCCTTCGCCGTTTGGATGCAGGGCGGTCTGAATTTCCACAGCGCGGGAATGGGAGTGCTTTTGGCGGCTCAGTCCTGTCTCGAACAGGGTGTTTTCACTTTGGATGATAAATAAAATCTTTCGCTTTGGCTTTTTGCCAAGGCGATTTTTTATTTAATGTCTTAAAAAAATTCGGTATATAACACTTTGACTTATAGACATATTGACCGTTTTGTGATATAATAATTCTAAATTTTACTTGTATGAGGTGTAGTTTTGGCGCGCAAGAAATGGATAGTCAAAAACGCCGATAAGGCTCTTGCGAAAGAGCTTGCCGAGGAATGCGGAATAAATCAGCTTGTGTCGCTTATTTTGCTTTCCCGCGGCATGACCGACCCGGTGGACATCGACGAATTTTTGACCGATGAGCTGTATTTTTCCGACCCCTTCGATCTTCCCGATATGGAAAAGGCCGTCGAAAGAATCGAACAAGCCAAACAAAATAAGGAAAGAATTGCCGTTTGCGGGGATTATGACGCCGACGGTGTGACTGCCTCTGCCATTTTATATACATATCTGAAGGATAACGGATATGATGTTGTCTGCAGTATTCCGAAACGCCTCGAAAGCGGCTACGGACTGCATAACGACACCGTCGACGAACTGCACGAAAGCGGAGTTAAGCTTATTGTGACGGTGGACAACGGAATAAGCGCCGCCGAAGAAATAGATTATGCCAAAAGTCTCGGAATAGACACGGTGGTGACCGACCACCACCTGCCCGGCGAAAGGCTGCCGAGGGCCGAGGCGATTGTAGACGCCCATTTGCCCGATTCATTTTGTGAATTCCGCGACTATGCGGGAGTCGGCGTTGCGTATATGCTTGTGTGCGCTCTTGAACGCTGCCCTTGCGAGGATATGCTTGAAAAATTCGGCGATCTTGCGGCGCTCGGTACGGTGGCGGATATGGTTCCGCTGCTTTCGGAAAACCGCGCTATTGTAAAGGCCGGTCTGTCGGTTCTCAACCGCAGAAAAAGACCGGGGCTGTGCGAGCTTATAAAGCTGACGGCTATCGGAGACAAAAAAATCGACGCCACCAACATTGCTTTCACAATTGCCCCCCGCATAAATGCCGCGGGACGTATGGGAAACAGTATTCGCGCTTTCGAGCTTCTTATTGAAAATGACTCCGAGCGCGCCGCCGAGCTTGCCAAGGAAATATATGACGAAAACGATCTCCGCAAGTCCACCGAAAGCGGCATAACAGAAAGTGCCGTCAAACAGATAATAGAAAAAAGGCTTTATGACAATAATTTCATTGTGGTTTACGGTGAAGGTTGGCACAACGGAGTGCTCGGAATTGTCGCGGCAAAGCTTGTCGAGCGTTTCGGAAAGCCGACTGCGGTTTTGTCGGTCGAAGGCGATATTGCCCGCGGCTCGGCAAGGAGTATTGAAGGGTTTGATCTGTTTGAAGGATTGAGCAGCTGCTCAGATACGCTTATTCAGCTCGGAGGGCATAAAATGGCTGCGGGACTGACCGTTTGCACCGATAAAATCGGTGAATTTGAAAAAGCCATAAACAAATATGCCTGTGAGCTTGAAATGCTGCCCGTTCCGACGATAACTCTTGACTGCAGATTGAATCCCCTCGGCGCCACGCTTAACACTCTTGACGCAACCGAGTGCCTTGCTCCCTACGGCTGCGGAAACGCCGAGCCGATTTTCGGGCTTATGGGAATGACGGTTTATGCCGTTCATCCTCTCGGAGCCAAGGGAAACACCTTGAAAATCACCCTTAAAAGAGATGATTTGCTTCTTGTTTGTCTTAAATTCGGACAGTCCATGAAGGACTTTCCGTTCCGTGCGGGCGATAAGGTTGACGTTGCCGTAAATCTCAAGGAAAACGTATACAAGGGAACGAGAGGCATTACCGTTCTTGTCAAGGATATAAGGCCGTCGGGAGAGGATGAGGACGCCTTTTTCGGCGACAGGAGCATTTATGAAAAGTTTGTCTCCGCAGGCGGGCTTTCAGCGGAGCAGGCCGAGAAAATTCTGCCGACGAGAGAGGATATGGCGGAGGTTTTCCGTTATCTGCGCGGTCACAGCGGATTTAGATTTTCTTATGAAATGCTTTGGTACCGACTCGGCTTTCGTCCGAGCTTCGGCAAAATGATGATATGTCTTGACGTTATGACCGAATTCGGTTTCATAACAAGGGATTATGACGGAAAGAACTGTGTAATTACCCTTGCGGACAAGATGCAGAAAAACAATTTTGACAATTCCTTAATCATAAAAAAGCTAAAGGACAGGATTTTAAATGGCTGAATATAAATCCAAGCGTAATGATCTTTTAAAGGCTGTTGCCGAAAATGATAAATACGATCAAAAGCTGATAAAAAAGGCTCTCGATTTTGCCACCGAATATCACGACGGCCAGTTCAGACATTCGGGAGAGCCCTATATCGAGCACCCAATAAATGTCGCCCTGATTCTTGTGGGACTGGGTATGGACAATCAGTCGATTGTGGCCGCCCTTCTTCATGACATAATCGAGGACACCGAAGTGACCTATGAAACGGTGGAACAGCTTTTCGGCTCCGAGGTTGCAAAGCTTGTGGACGGTGTCACAAAGCTCGGTAAAATCCCTTATTATTCAAGAGAGGAGCAGCAGGCCGAAAATTTAAGAAAAATGTTTCTCGCCATGTCGGAGGATGTGCGGGTAATCATTATCAAGCTTGCCGACCGACTGCACAATATGCGGACGATCGAAAGCCACAATCCTCAAAAGCGGCTTGACATTTCCAAGGAAACGCTTGAGGTTTATGCTCCCATTGCCCACCGCCTCGGTATCAGAGGGATAAAGGAAGAGCTTGAGGATCTTTGTATCCGCCAGCTTGACCCGGTGGCCTATGCCGAAATCCTCGGCAATTTGGACGAGCGCAAGACCGAGCGAACCGAGTTTATAAACAATATAATCGAAAAGATAAAGGAACGCCTGACCGAGCTTGACTTTAAAAATTTCAACATCGACGGCAGGGTCAAGTCGATACACGGAATTTACCGCAAAATGTATCTTCAGGGAAAGGCGTTTGACGAAATTTACGACATATATGCCGTCAGAATAATTGTTGACACGGTAAACGATTGCTATAATGTGCTCGGAATGATTCACGATATGTTCCGTCCCATTCCCGGCCGCTTTAAGGATTATATTTCCACTCCCAAGCCCAACAACTATCAGTCGCTTCACACCACCCTTATCGACCGCGAGGGAATTCCCTTTGAAATACAGATAAGGACGTGGGAAATGCACCGCACGGCCGAATACGGTATTGCCGCTCATTGGAAGTATAAAGCCGGGGTCAATGAAAGCTCAAAAATGGATGCTCAGCTCACTTGGATAAGGCAGATTTTGGAGGCACAGCAGGACTCGGGAGAGGCCGAGGATTTTGTTCAGAGTATAAAGACCGATCTTACATCCGACGACGTGTTTGTGGTAACCCCGAAGGGCGACGTTATAAGCCTTCCCGTGGGGTCGACGGTTATCGACTTCGCCTATGCCATTCATTCGGCGGTGGGAAACCGCATGATAGGCGCAAAGGTGGACGGACGTATAGTTCCCATAGACTATAAGGTTAAAAACGGGGAAATCATTGACATTATCACAACAAATCAGCAGGATCACGGTCCTGCGAGAGATTGGCTGAATATTGTTAAAACGAGCGAGGCCCGCTCAAAAATCCGTTCGTGGTTTAAAAAGGAGCGCCGCCCCGAAAATATTGCCGAGGGCAAGGCCATTCTTGAAAGGGAATTCCGTAGGGATTTTGTTTTCACCGAAGAAAAAAAAGAACAGTTTATTCAGCATTTTTCCGAGGTTTATCATTGTAACAGCGTGGATGATTTTTATGCGGCGATAGGCTATGGAGGAATTCTTATTTCCCGTCTTATACCGCGAATGAAAGATGAATATAATCGGAATTACAAGCCGACGCCGGAAGCGCAAAAGCCTGTTCTTTCCACCGTTTCGCCGAAGCTTGTCAAATCCACCGAGGGCGTTGTGGTCGAGGGCGTGGACAACTGTCTTATAAAGCTTGCGCGCTGTTGTGAGCCTCTTCCCGGAGATTCCATTATCGGCTTTATAACAAGAGGCCACGGTGTGTCCATTCACAAGAGAGACTGCCCGAACGTTCCCAAGGATATTTCTTCCTGCGAACAGCCCGACCGCTGGATAAAAGCGCGGTGGGCGAACAGGCAGGGCGACGGATTTAAAGCTACCGTTGTTATTTTGGCGGTTGACAGGCAGTCGCTTCTTGCCGATGTGACAAACACGCTTGTCAACATGAGAGTGCCCCTTCACAATGTCAATGCACGGGAGCTTAAGGACGGCAACTGCGAAATTCTTATTACAATAAGCACCGAAGGAACCGAGCACCTTAAAAACATCATTGCAAAGCTCGGGAAAATTTCCAATGTTTTTTCGGTGGAGCGAACAGGTAACTAAAGGAGAAAAAAATGACTGTAAAAACTTTTACGGTGGGAAATATGGACAATAAGTGCTATCTTGTGACCGATGATGCCGGCGGCGAGTCGGCGCTTGTGGACGCATCCTTTGCACATAAAAGCTTTGTGGATGAAATTTCTTCGCTTAAAGATAATCTGAAATATATTTTTCTGACCCACGGGCATTATGACCATATTCTTTCGGTGGCGCCCATAAAGGAGGCAACCGGAGCAAAGGTGGTCATACACAAGAGAGATGCGATGTGCCTTTCGAGCCCGGCTTTTTCTCTCGCCGAGCGCCACGGGCTTGATCAGCACCCGGTTTCGGCCGACATTCTTTGCGACGACGGGGATGAAATTTCCTTGGGCGAGCTTACCTTTAAGGTGATTTACACGCCGGGACATACCGTCGGCTGTGTATGCTATGAATGCGGCGACGCGCTTTTTACGGGTGACACCCTTTTCCGTCTCGGGGTGGGGAGAACAGACCTTCCCACGGGAAGCACGCCGAAAATGGTTGACTCGCTGAAAAAGCTTTATAATATCAAGGGAGATTTTGAGGTCTTTCCCGGTCACGGAAAGCCGTCGACTCTCGATGTGGAAAGAAGCATGAATCCCTTTATGAAAAGAGCGATGAGTATTTGATGGATTTCTTTTTGGAGCGTTCCGAGTATAAATATGAGCTTGAAAATATTTGCCGCCTGTTCTTTCCGTCGGAAAAAATAAATCCTGCGCCGAAACCCGAAAGCTCCGAGCTTTGCGCTTCGGTGGAGTTTTCAGAGTGTGAGGGACAGACCGTTATAACCTGCAAAGCAACCGCCTTTTCCAAAAAAAGTGAGAAAAAGGCCGTTTTGCCGATTGTTTCCGATGCTTATGAAAAGCGGCTTGAGCTTGCGGCAGCAAGGGCGCTTTACGGCGCTTTTTCCGAGCTTTGTGATTTTTCTCCCGCATGGGGAATTCTCACGGGAGTTCGTCCGGCAAAGCTTTTTTGTTCATTTGCCGAAGACGTGGGAACAGACGAAGCCTGCTCGATTTTTAAAAACGAATATCTTGTGGACGGCAAAAAAATCGAGCTGTGCAAAGCTTCGGCCGACGCGGAAAAGAAAGCAAAAAGCAAAAGCTTTGGGAATTCCTTCAGCCTTTATGTTTCCATTCCTTTTTGTCCGAGCCGCTGTCACTACTGTTCCTTTGTTTCCCACTCGGTGGCAAATGCCGGCAAGCTTGTGCCGAAATATGTTGAGCTTTTGACCGAAGAAATCAAAAAAACGGCAGAGGTCGCAAAAAAAATCGGACTGAGGCTTTCCACGGTCTATTTCGGCGGGGGAACGCCGACGCAACTGTCTGCGGCTCAGCTTGAGACGATTTTGTCTCAAATCGAGCAAAGCTTTGACCTTTCTCAAATTGCCGAATATACGGTGGAAGCGGGCAGACCCGACACCGTGACAAAGGAAAAGCTTGATACGCTTAAAAGGTACGGCGTGGGAAGAATAAGCATAAATCCCCAGACGCTTGACGACCGCGTACTGCAAAATATCGGCCGAAAGCACACCGTTGACGATTTTTATAAGGCTTATGACATTGCAAAATCCGTCGGTTTTGATACAATAAATACCGACCTTATCGCTGGACTTTCGGGAGATACAGTCGAGGGATTTTTAAAAAGCGTTGAGGGAATAATCTACCTATCCCCCGAAAATATAACGGTTCACACCCTTGCCATGAAACGTTCTTCATCATATGTGGAAAACGGTGCTGCGGTTTATTCCGCCGAGAGTAAAACCGCTTCCGAAATGGTTGAAAAAAGCACTTTGCTGCTGCAAAATGCGGGGTTTTCTCCCTATTATCTTTATCGACAGAGCAAATGCCTCGGAAATCTTGAAAATGTCGGTTGGAGCAGGGAGGGGCACGACTGTCTCTATAATATTTACATGATGAACGAGCTTCACACTGTGCTTGCGGTGGGGGCGGGAGCGGTCAGCCGTTTGAAGGCTCCGAGCGGAAATCATATCGAAAGAATTTTTAATTTTAAATATCCTTATGAATACATAAACCGTTTTGAGGAAATTTTAAAAAGAAAGGATACGGCAGGTGATTTTTATGAAAAATTTCCCTTTTGAAACAACTCTTCAATACACCGATATAAACGAGCTTATTCACACCAACGCAGCCGAGTATATTAAGACAAGCGACAGAAATTACCGTGCGTTTGTTAAAAATGTGGCAAACTCCGTTGCGTCCGACGACAGCAATAAAATCGTTATGCTTTCGGGACCTTCCGGCTCGGGAAAAACCACAACGGCGCATTTTGTGGAAAAATATATTAACGATCTCGGCAAAAAAGCCGTTACCGTTTCTCTTGACAATTTCTATCTCGGAAAGGACAAGGTTCCGAAGCTTCCCGACGGCAGAAGTGATTTTGAGTCGATAAACGCTCTTAACGTGGAGGAAATGACAAAGTGTATCGGGGACCTTATAAAGCACGGACATTGCGATATGCCGGAATTCGATTTTGTGGCGGGAAAGCCCAAGGATGAGAAAATCCCGCTCGACCTTCCCGAGGACGGTATTGCGGTTTTTGAAGGAATTCACGCTCTGAATTCCATGATTTTGGACGAGCTTCCTTCGGAAAATATTTTTAAAATTTATGTCAGCGTAAAGGACGGTATATACGACGGTCCGAATTTGCTGCTTTCCCCGCGGGAAATTCGTCTGTCAAGACGTATGATAAGGGACAAAAATTTCCGCAATTCCGATGTGAAAAACACTCTCCATATGTGGACGGGCGTTGTAATGGGGGAGGAGAAATATCTTTTTCCCTTTAAAGACACAGCCGACATTTCCATAAACTCGCTCCACCCCTTTGAGCCGGCCATATACAGAAATCAAATGCTCGAGCTCCTTGCCACCGTTGAGCCGGAGGACGAAAATTTCTCCGTGGCGGCCGAAATGTACGGTGATTATATGAAGATAGCCCCCGCCGACGGCAGCCTATTGCCCGACGGTTCGCTTATACATGAATTTGTAGGATAAGGAAGGATAAAAATGAACTATCAGTTTTCCAAAAGAGTAAGCAATCTCCAGCCGTCGGCAATAAGAGAAATTCTCAAGGCCACCGCCGACCCGCAGCTCATCTCCTTTGCGGCGGGCAATCCCGCTCCCGAGGCCTTTCCCTGTGAGCAGGTCAGAGAAATTTCCGACAAACTTCTTGAAAATAACCCCATTCTTGCGCTTCAGTATTCGGTCACCGAAGGATATAATCCTTTGCGTTCCACCGTTTCGAAATATATGAAAGACAAATTTAATGTCGGCAGGAATTTTGACGACATAATAATCACCTCCGGCGCCCAGCAGGTTATGGAGCTGACCGCCAAGGCCTTTCTTAATTTCGGCGACACGATAATTTGCGAGGATCCGTCATTTGTCGGTTCTCTTAATGCCTTCCGTTCTCTCGGAGTCAACCTTAAGGGCATACCCATGGAAGCCGACGGAATGAATATCGAGGCGCTTGAAAAAGCTCTTGACAGCGAAAAGAATGCCAAGCTTATATACACCATTCCGAATTTCCAAAATCCCAGCGGAACCTGCATGTCTCTTGAAAAGCGCAAGGCGCTTTACAAGCTTGCCCTTAAACATAACGTAATTATTATAGAGGATAACCCCTATGGCGAGCTTCGTTTTGAAGGGGAAAACATTCCCTGTATCAAGAGCTTTGACGAAGAGGGTATCGTGGTATATGCCGGCTCCTTCTCCAAGGTGCTTTCCCCCGGAATGAGGGTCGGATATGCAATTGCGCCGAAGGAAATAATCGCAAAAATGACTGTCTGCAAGCAGACCGAGGATGTTCACACAAATATCTGGGCTCAGGCCGTTGCAAACGAGTTTATGTGCAAATATGATTTTGAGGGTCACCTTGCCAAAATCCGCAAAATCTATAAGCATAAGGCGGAGCTTATGCAGGGTCTGCTTGACGAAAAGGTTTGCCCGAATGTCAGCTATAATAAGGTTCAGGGCGGTCTCTTTATCTGGGCGGAGCTTCCCGAAAAATTCAATATGCTTGATGTTGTTAAAAAGGCGGTCGAGCACAAGGTGGCGGTTGTTCCCGGCACGGCATTCCTTAACGACGAGTCGGCAAAGACAAACAGCTTCCGTCTTAATTTCTCCACGCCGACCGATGAGCAAATCGTTAAGGGAATTGATATTCTTGCAAGTGTTTTAAATTCAATGAATTGAGGAAAGTAAAATGGAAAAGGAAAAGAAACTTATATACAGCGCTATCCAGCCCAGCGGTATGCTGACGCTGGGAAACTATCTCGGAGCGCTGAGAAATTGGGTCAAGCTCCAGGAAGAATATGACTGCATTTACACGGTTGCCGATCTTCATGCCATTACTGTAAGGCAGCAGACGGCCGCTTTCAGAAAGCAAATTCTTGAAACCTACGCTTTGCTTATCGCGGTGGGCGTCGATCCCGAAAAAAGCCTGCTGTTTATACAGTCTCATGTTGCGGCTCATAGTCAGCTTTCGTGGATTCTTTCCTGCTATACCCAATTCGGAGAGCTGTCCAGAATGACTCAGTTTAAGGACAAGTCGGCCAAGCACGCAGACAATGTTAATGCGGGACTCTTTACATATCCTTCGCTTATGGCTGCCGATATTCTTCTTTACAAGGCCGATTTGGTGCCGGTTGGAGCCGACCAAAAGCAGCATCTTGAAATTACGAGGGACATTGCCGCCCGTTTCAATAACATATACGGCGATGTTTTCACCATTCCTGACGGATTTATTCCGAAGGTGGGCGCAAGGGTCATGTCTCTTCAGGACCCCACGAGAAAAATGTCAAAATCCGACGAAAACGTGAACGCATGGGTGGCAATTCTCGACAAGCCCGAGGATATTATGAGAAAATTCAAGCGTGCGGTTACCGACAGCGAGGCCGAGGTTGCCTTCAGAGAGGGCAAGGACGGAGTCAATAACCTTATGGGAATTTATTCGGCCATAACTGGAAAAAGTCTTGAGGCCATAACCGACGAATTCGCCGGAAAGGGCTACGGTGATTTTAAAACCGCAGTCGGCGAGGCCGTTGTGGAAGAGCTTCGTCCCGTGAGAGAAAAGTTTGACGATCTTATGAAAAACAGGGACTTTCTTCAGGAAACATGGAGAAACGGTGCCGTTTCGGCCGAAAAGATTGCAAACAAAACCCTCGGCAAAGTAATGAAAAAGATAGGATTTATATACTGATATGGAAAAAGTTGATTATACCGAAATTGTTTTTTCAATTTCTCCAAAGGACATTGACATTGCCGGAGACATCGCCAACATGGCGGTAAAGGGCGGAATTTATGTGGAGGATTACACGAATCTTGAGGAGAATGTTGAGCAGATTGCTCACATAGACCTTATTGACGAGGAGCTTCTCAAAAAGGACCGTTCGGTTGCAAAAATCCATATTTATCTTGACGAAACCGAAAATCCCGCCGAGACAATTTCATATATTTCCGAAATGTATAAGGCCAACGGAATAGATTTTTCGGTGGACAGCTCCATGTGCCTTTATGAGGACTGGGCAGAGAATTGGAAAAAATATTTTAAGCCGATAAATATCGGGAACAAGCTTGTGATAAGGCCCGCGTGGGAGCCCGAAACGGCTGACAAAAGCCGCACCGAGCTTATTTTGGAGCCCGGTATGGCATTCGGAACAGGAACTCACGAAACGACAAGGCTTTGTCTTGAGCTTTTGTCGGAATATGTCGGCCCCGATTCGGAAATTCTCGATGTGGGAACGGGAAGCGGAATTCTCGCCGTTGCGGGCGTGCTTCTCGGAGCGCAAAAAGCTCTCGGAGTCGACATCGACGAGCTGTCGGTTAAAACAGCCGAGCAAAATGCCGAGCTTAACGGCGTTGACAATAAAACCGAATTTATCTGCGGAAATCTTACCGATAAGGTGAGCGGAAAATTCAACATTGTCACGGCCAACATTGTTGCCGATGTCATAATCATGCTCAATAACGATATTCTTAAATTCCTTGACAAGGACGGAATTTACATTATGAGCGGAATAATCGACACAAGAGAAAATGATGTGCTCGAAAATCTCAAGGGAAAATTCGAGGTGCTTAAAATAATCCGCGAGCGCGGTTGGACGGCCATTGCCGCAAAACCTTTATGAGCGTCAAAGAACAGTTCCTCGGCGGCGGAATGAGCGTTTTTACAAGCGACGTTCACACGTTCGGCACCGATGCGGTCTTGCTTGCAAGCTTTGCTCAGCCGAGAAAGAGAACAAAGGCCGCCGAACTCGGAACGGGCTGCGGAATAATTTCACTCATATGGTGCCGTGACGGCAATTGCAGCACTATTGATGCCGTGGATATACAGAAAGAGGCCTGCGAGCTTGTAAACGCCGCGGCAAAAAAGCACGGGCTGACGGACAAGCTCAGGGTTCACAATGCCGATTTAAAGTCTCTTGACGGGGTTTTGCCTGCGGGCAGCTTTGAGCTTGTGGTGATGAATCCGCCTTATAAACCAAAGGACGACGGACTTCGCTGCGAAAGACGCGAGGTGGCGATTGCGCGCCACGAAATAATGTGCAATACCGATGATATAATGTCCGCCGCAGCCTGCCTGCTTAATACCGGCGGGAGGCTGTGTATGTGTCAGCGGCCGTCAAGGCTTTGCGATGTTATGGCTTCCATGCGCCTTCACGGTATCGAACCTAAAAGACTGCGCATGGTTCATCAACGGGAAGGTACGCGGCCGAATTTGTTTCTTATTGAGGGCAAAAAGGGCGCCGCAGGCGGATTGATTGTTGAAAAGCCTCTTGTTATCGAAAACCCGCAGGGGGACTTTTCGGACGAAATCAAGGAAATATACGGCGAATATTACGCCATGAAGGGGAAGGCATAATGGCCGGAAAGCTTTATGTGGTGGGAACACCCATAGGAAATTTATCTGATATGTCAAAGCGGGGAATCGATACACTCTCCTCTGTGGATTTTATTGCGGCCGAGGACACAAGGGTGACGCTTAAGCTGCTCAACCGTTTCGACATTAAAAAGCCGCTCATAAGCTATTATGAGCACAACAAAAACGGCCACGGCAGGGTCATTATTGACAGAATTGCCGCCGGAGAGGACTGTGCCGTTGTGACCGACGCGGGTATGCCGGCCATTTCCGACCCGGGAGAACAGCTTGTTTGCGCCTGTCACGAAGAGGGAATAGAGGTCGTTTCGGTCCCGGGACCGTCGGCCGTTGTCACCGCCCTTGCAATGTCGGGACTTCCCGGCGGAAGGTTTTGCTTTGAAGGTTTTTTGAGCGTTTCAAAAAAGAGCAGATTTGAACATTTAAACTCGCTTAAACCGGAGCAGCGCACCATGGTTTTTTATGAGGCTCCGCATAAGCTTTTGTCAACGCTTAAAGATATGCTTTCGGTTTTCGGGAACAGAAAAATCTCCGTTTGCAGAGAGCTGACAAAAATTCATGAACAGGTTAAAATTACGACTCTTGAGGACGCTGTGGAATTTTATTCTCAAAATCCTCCGAAGGGCGAGTTTGTTCTTATTGTTTCGGGCTGTCGGCCCGAATCGCTGCGAGAGGAATATACCCTTGAGGATGCGGTCAAAATGGCCAAGGATTATATGAGCGACGGTCTTTCGGCGTCCTCTGCGGCGAAAAATGCGGCAGCCGAAACGGGAATAAGAAAAAGTGAAATATATTCACATTTAAACTGAGCGGACGGGGTGCAAATGTTTTTTAAAAAGAAAAAAGACGATACCGAAAAGGTTCTCAAAAGAATTGACGGAAAGCTCATTAAATATGTCTCCTCCCGTGATCAAAATAATGTTGAGGAAATCATCGGAAGGGGAGGACGCCTTATCGTCACCGACAGTCAGGTTGCCGTTAACTGTGACGGAAAGGACGTCTTTGTTTGCCCGAGAGAGACGGCCTCCGTTTCCGAGCTTTTAAGTCTCAACGGCGTTGTTATTACCGGAATGGTTGACGGAAAGCGCAAATCCGTTACGGCGTTTTATACCTATTACAATAAGAAATAAGGGCGGGAGAGAATGGAAAAGCAAAAAAGAGTTTTGGCAATTCATGATATTTCCTGTATAGGAAAATGTTCGCTTACCGCCGCGCTTCCCATTATTTCCGCCGCGGGAATTGAAACGGCCGTAATTCCCACCGCCGTGCTCTCAACCCACACGGGAGGTTTTGAAAACTTCACATACAGAGACCTTACCGACGACATTTTGCCTATTGCAAGGCATTGGCAAAGTCTCGGTATCGAATTTGACGCAATTTACACCGGCTTTCTCGGCTCGGAAAAACAGGTCGATATTGTGCTTGAAGTTTTCAACATTTTCGGCTCATCGTGTTTAAAAATCGTCGACCCCGCCATGGCCGACGACGGAAAAATGTATACAACCTTCGACTGCGGATTTATAACCGAAATGAAAAAGCTTTGTTCAGCGGCTGACATTATTGTTCCCAATATTACCGAGGCATGTTTTTTCCTGGGCAGGGAATATAAGTGCCCGCCTTATTCAAAGGAGTTCGTCGAGGAGCTTGTCAGGGGGCTTTACAGCGAATTCGGTGCAAAGGTCGTGCTTACGGGTGTGAGCTTTGACGGTAAAAAGCTCGGCTGCGCCTCGCTTGAATCGGAAAACGGGAAAACCGAATTTTTATTTTCCGATAAAATTCCCGTCAACTATCCAGGATCGGGAGATGTGTTCGCAAGCGTTCTTACCGCCGCGGTTTTAAGCGGGAAAAGTCTTTATGAAAGCGGAAAAATTGCGGTTGAGTTTACCGCGAATGCCGTTAAAAAGACCTTTGAAGCGAAAACCGAACCGCGCTACGGATTAAATTTCGAGTCGCAAATTCCTTATTTGATAAACAAACTTTCCGACAAGTTAAGACAATGAAAAGTAAAACCGCAATTATTGCTCCGGGAACAGGCATAGAAGATTTTCTCAAATCTAAAGGCGTAAATGAAATTGTGTATACTCGGCAAAATCCGCTGATTCAGCCGGCTTTGGCCTTTCATCCCGATATGAATATAACTTTTTTAAATGAAAAGTGCGCTGTGGTGAACGGTTTTCAACACGATACTGCCGAAATGTTGAAATCTCGAGGCGTAAAGGTTATTAAAACAGATTTTCCGAATCGTAAAGAATATCCGTTTGATGTTGCGCTTAATGCCGTTTGTTTTAATAAAAAGCTGTTCGGGTTGAAAAAATTTCTTTCTCCGGAGCTTTTAAACGAGACCGAAAAATCGGGAATCGAAACGATAAACTGTAAGCAGGGGTATACCCATTGTTCTGTTCTTAAAATATCGGAAACTGCCGCCGTGACAGGGGATAAGGGAATTTATGAGGCGCTGAAAAACAACGGAATTGATACACTTCTTGTGACAAACGACTGCATTCAACTTAAGGGCTATGACTGCGGCTTTATCGGCGGCTGCAGTTTTATGCTTGATAAAGACTCTCTTGCCTTAAACGGCAGTCTTTCATGCCATCCCGACGGAAAAAGAATAAAGGATTTTTGTATGTGTCACGGAGTTGCCTTTTTTGAAATGTCACAAGGCCCCTTAACCGACATCGGCGGCGGATTTGTTTTCCCATAAATTATAATTTGATTTTTGAGGTGATTATCGTGGCGACCGAGTATAAAGACCGTGTTTCCGTTCGAAAAGAAATTTTGATGAAAATTCAGAATTATATCGAGTTTGGTTGCTATGAACAGGCTGTTGAAATGCTCGGTGACCTTTGCGACGATAACGAACGCCGAAAAGCGCAGGAGCGGAAAAAGACTTTGTACTTCAAGGCGCGGAAAGCTGAAACGCCCGAGGAAAAGAAAAGGGCTTGGGCGGCTTATTACAGCTTTATGGACAGCACTATTTTTTAAGGAGGTGAACAGAGGCGCGTGGGCATAGCCCGAATTATACAAAATGAATATTTTGTATAATTGAGGGGAGCGGAAAAGTTGTGATTAACGGTTTTAAGGCAGTTTTATAACATTTAGTCATTAAGTTATGATGGATTAATCTTTTATAATTTATAATGTTTAGTCGTTTTTGTGTGCTTTTTATGTCTGTCAATGTCTTTCTTTAGCGTCAATCTATATTGTGCTGAATTGATTTTATTATTATACGGATTGTGTCGGTATCAACTGAAGTGATGTCGGCTTTATTTTTTGTCATGCAAAATTTTTGGATAATGTTTTACTGTGTGTCTCTCAATTTGTTTTTACAGCTGTTTTATTTGATCTTATCTTTTCTATGTTTTCCTAATTAGATTTCTTGCCGTACATTTGCGCTTTTCTTTTTAAGCTTTTTATGTTATAATTTTATTGTATTATTTTTCGGATGTGATTTTTTTGAATCAAAAGCTTGATTTTGAAATGAAACATACTGCACCGATTATTCGGGACTATTTAAATTATATGACCGTTGTTAAGGGCAAATCCAGGCTTACCGTGCAGGAATATTATACCGATCTTCGCACATTTTTCAGATTTTTCAAGTCTTTTCACGGCATATCAAAGGAAGAATTTGACAAAATTCCTGTTGATGACGTTGACATTGATATGATTAAATCGGTTACTCTTTCCGATGTATATGAATTTATGAATTATTGCATTGATGAGCGGCACAATAATGCGGCCACAAGGGCAAGAAAGTCCTCTTCCCTGCGCACTTTTTTTAAATATCTGAAAAATAAAGCCAATCTTATCGATGAAAATCCTCTTGAGCTTCTTGACACACCTAAAACAAAAAAATCCCTCCCGAAATATCTTTCGTTGGAGGAATCTGTTAATTTATTGCAATCGGTTGACGGACCGAACCGCCAAAGAGATTACTGTATTTTAACGCTTTTTTTAAACTGCGGACTGAGACTTTCCGAGCTTTGCGGCATAAATTTCAGCGATATACGGGATGAAAACACCCTTAAAATTACCGGAAAAGGAAATAAAGAACGCATAGTTTATCTTAACGACGCCTGTGTTGAGGCTTTAAACGAATACCTCAAGGTTCGTCCGCACGACGGCGTCAAGGACAAAAACGCGTTGTTCATAAGCCGAAACGGCAACCGAATTTCGGGCAAAACCGTCCAACACATGGTTTATACAAATCTTGAAAAGGCCGGCCTTTCCGGACGCGGTCTTTCGGTTCACAAGCTTCGTCATACGGCGGCAACGCTTATGTATCAGTACGGCCATGTGGACATCAGAGTGCTTAAAGATGTGCTCGGGCACGAAAACCTGAACACGACCGAGATTTATACTCATCTGTCGGGACAGGAGCTGAAAAATGCTTCGGAATCAAATCCCTTGCATAATATTAAGCCGCCTAAAGCCGATAATGATTAAAAAAAGCAGGACTTAAAGCGCAAGAAAAGCGCCGAAAGCCCTGTTTTTATTTACCGTCCTCCTTATCCTCAAGCACCTTGTCGCCGTAAAGATTGAAACGGAACAAAAAGCTGTCGTCCTCGGGGTCGGTGCACACTATTTCGGCTTCGTCGATCTTTCCGCCTTCGATGATCTCGGTCAAACCGATGAGCTGGCAAAGCTTGCTCTTAAGATTGAGCTTATCCCCTTCGCTTGTCACGAGGAAAACATCGCCCTTGCAGAGATCAATGGCCTGAAGAAACTTTTTGAAGTCGATTTTATGCAGACTGACTGCTCCCATATTTTCACCTCACTTTCACTATTTTTAATTTATCACATTATATGCCTGCTGTCAATACGGCGAAATGTAATTTTATTTATTTTTTAATATTTTTTTTAATTCCCTCTTGACAAACGCCTTTTAGTGTGCTAAAGTGAAGAAAATTAAACAAACCCCTTAAACCTGTGATTAAGAGGAGTAACCGATGCAAAGCGCTTAAAGAGAGCCGAAGGCGGTGTGATTTCGGCAGTTGCGGCAGCGGCGAATGGACTTATGAGGGCAATCCGAACCGACTTTTCGGTGTAGGTGCGACGGGTGCGACCGTTACATCGCAGACGTATGCAGTACGTTGAGTGCGCAAAGTAATTTGCGAATTTGGGTGGTACCGCAGGAAATTTCCTGTCCCATGTTTTTGTGGGACGGGTTTTTATTTTTTAGGAGTGATTTTATGAAAATGTTATCAAAGCGATGGTGGAGCCTCTTTTAAATCGGAAAATCAAATTTATTTAAATTAAAAGAGGTAATTAAAAATGAAAAAAGCTTATAAAATATTCGCACTTGTTCTTTCGGTTGTTATGATTGTATGCGCCCTTTCCTCCTGCTCGGGAAAAAGTGAAAATTCCGCGTCGGATGTTAAAAGTACCGACAAAACCTTAAAAATCGGAGTCATTCAGTATATGAGCCACCCTTCCCTTGACAACTGCTATCAGGGAATCAAAGAGGCGTTGGATGCGTCGGGTCTCAATTTTGAAATAGATTATCAGATCGGCTCCAGCGCGTCCGCCGATTCCGACTGCGCAAGCTTCGCAAAGAACATGGTCGCTTCTGAAGTTGACATGATTTTTGCCATTGCAACCCCTGCCGCAAAGGCCGCATACAGCGCTACCGACGATACCGACATTCCGGTCATCTTCTGCGCCGTAAACGATCCCGTCGCCGCAAAGCTTGTTCAGACTGCCGACGAGCCCGGAGACAAATGCACCGGAACCTCCGACGTTCTCGACCTTGAGGCTCAGGTCAACATGATAAAGGCAATGCAGTCCGATGTTAAGAAAATCGGTATTCTCTACACCTCTTCCGAAGACAATTCCATTGCAAACCTTGCAAGATTTAAGGAAATCTGCGACGCCAAGGGTATCGAGGTTGTTCCCTCCGCCGTTCAGAATGCTTCCGATATTCCCTCTGCCGCCGACGAGCTTGCTTCAAAGGTTGACTGCATCAACAACTTCACCGACAATAACGTTGTAAACAATCTTTCGGTTGTGCTTTCGGCTGCCGACAAATATAAGATTCCCGTATACGGTTCCGAGGAGGAGCAGGTTAAAAACGGCTGCCTCGCATCGGTTTCCATCGACTATGTCGCTCTCGGAAAGGTCACCGGTCAAATGGGCGTTGATGTTATCGGCGGCGAAGATATAACCAAAATGGCCGTGAAAACCATAACCGATGCCACTCCGATTGTCAACACCGATGTGCTTGAAACTCTCGGAATGACTCTTCCCGCAGATTATACAAACGCTCAGACAGTTAAGAGCAACTGATTTTTAAGGAGATTGCCGAATGTTGTCGATTTTAAGCTCAGCAGAGGTTTTTATTTCAAGCGGACTTGTTTTTTCGCTTATTGCCATGGGATATTATATATCCTATCATATTCTTGATTTTCCCGATCTGACTGTGGAAGGAACCTTTCTTTCGGGAGCGGTCACCTTCGGACTGTGCTGTTATCACGGCATAAACCCCTGGATCGGACTTATCGGAGCCTTTGTTGTGGGGTGCTTTTTCGGATTCATAACCGGAATTCTCAACGTAAAACTGAAAATTCGCCCGCTGCTTTGCGGAATACTTGTTTCGACAATGCTTATTACCGTCAATCTTATTGCCACGTCGGCTGGAATTGTGGGAGATTTTACGGGTCAGGAAAGCTCGTCCATCTCCTTCGGCCGCTCGGTTAAAACCCTTCACGACTATTTCTTCGGAAATCTGATTCCCTCTAAGGTCAGCGGCATTGCCGTTCGCGATCTTGTTATTTTCCTTGTCATTACCGTTGTTTTAAAGCTGCTGCTCGACCTTTATCTTAAAACCAAGAACGGACTTTTGCTCAGAGCTTCGGGAGACAATCAGCAATATGTCAAAATGCTTGCCAAGGACCCGGGCAGAAGCAAGGTTATCGGTCTTGCCGTGGGAAACGGTCTTGCGGCGATTTCTGGAGCTCTTTACACGCATATCAGCGGAAACGTCAGCCAAAGCATGGGAATCGGCACCATTGTTATCGGTCTTGCCTCGCTTATAATCGGTCTTTCCCTTTTCAAGGGCGTAAAGTTCTTAAAACCCACCACAAAGGTAATTTTCGGAGCGATAATTTATCAGGCATGTCTGACGGTTGCCCAAAAGCTCGGTGTTCCGAGCGCCTATAACAAGCTGATTATGGCGCTGATATTCACACTTGCCCTTGTTTTAAGCGGCAAATTCGGAAAAAAAGGAGGTAATTCCCGTGTTGAAGTTAAATAATATTAAAACGGTTTTTAACAAAGGCACGGTTGATGAAACCAACCTTTTTGACGGATTTAATCTGAATGTCGATAAAGGCGAATTTGTTTCGGTAATCGGCTCAAACGGCAGCGGAAAAACCACCATGCTTAACCTTATTTGCGGCTCGCTTTTTCCCGACGGCGGCAGCGTTGAATTCGACGGCAGGAATATAACCAAAATGCCCGAATACAAGCGTGCAAGATTTCTCGGCCGAGTTTTTCAGGACCCGAAGCTTGGAACCTGCGAGGGACTTACCATTCTTGAAAATATGTCCCTTGCCGACAACAAGAACAAGGCCTATAATCTCCTCCCCGCCCTCAACAAACGGCGTTTCGATTATTACCGAACGCTGCTTGAGGAATGTGAGCTGGGTCTTGAAAACCGCATGAACGTTCCTGTGGGAAATTTAAGCGGCGGGCAGAGACAGGCGCTTGCCCTCGTCATTGCCAACATGACAAAAATCGACATGCTTATTCTTGATGAGCATACGGCGGCCCTTGACCCGAAATCCTCGGAGATAATAATGAAGCTTACCGATAAGTTTGTGAAAAAATCCGGAATTACAACCATGATGGTGACCCACAATTTGCGATTTGCAATCGAATACGGTTCACGGCTTATTATGATGCACGAAGGACACTGCGTTCTTGATTTAAAGGGCGAGCAAAAACAAAATGCCTGCGTTGACGACATTTTGAAGCTTTTCAATGAAATAAGTATTGAATCAGGTAACTGAAAAAATCCCGGAGTTCGGTTTTGCAGCCGAAAATCCGGGATTTTTTTATTCCTCCGACGGTGATATTCCGAGAATTCCGTCGGCCTGAGCCGAATCGATAAGCTCGACCGACCTGAGATTTTTTTGAATAATGCCGTTGCGCTTTTGAGCGTCCTCGATTGTTGAGCCGGCCTCGTCGATTTTTTTCTTTGTTTTGGCAAGCAGCAGCTCAAATTTGTCATACTGTGTTCTGACCGCGCCGAGCACCTTCCACACCTCAGAAGCCTTTTTGTCAAGAGCAATGGTCCTAAATCCCACGCGCAGCGTGTTTAAAAAGGCGGTTATGGATGTGGGGCCGCAAATCATGACGCGGTATTTATTCTGAATTTCCTCGCAAAGGCCGGGGCGGCGGAGAACCTCGGCGTAAAGACCTTCGGTGGCGAGAAACATAATGGCGAAATCGGTTGTTTTTGGAACGTCGATATAGAGGTCGGAAATGGTTTTTGCTTGATTTTTAACCGTTTGTTCAAGGGCTTTTGACGCAGCCTCCATGGCGGCTTTGTCGGCATTTTCGGCGGCGTCGCATATTCTTATGTAGTCCTCTTGCGGGAATTTGGAGTCGATAGGCAGCCAAACAAATTTTCCTTCCTCGGTTCTCGAAGGAATTTTTACGGCGAATTCCACCCGCTTTGTGTCGTTTTTGGTGGAGACGTTGCATTCATACTGCTCTTTGGTGAGGGTTTGTTCAAGTATGTTGCCGAGCTGTACCTCGGCCCATGTTCCGCGCGACTTCACATTTGTGAGCACTCTTTGCAAATCCCCGACGCTTCCCGCAAGCTTGTGCATTTCGCCGAGAGATTCGTGAACGCTTTTAAGCTGTTCGCCAACCACCTTAAAGCTGCTGTCAAGGCGCTTTGAAAGGGTGTCGGTCAGCTTTTCATCAACGGTCAGCCGCATTTCCTCAAGCTTTTTTTCGTTGCTTTGCTGAAGCTTTGAAACATTTTCGGTCAGCGTAACATTCAGCTTATCGCTTTGTCTGACGTTCATTTGCTGCATTTCGCGGATGAGCTGATTCATATCCTTGAGGCTGTCGGCCGTTTCCTTGCGGTTTCTTTGAAATTCATCGGCCACATAGCCTTCCATGTGGCGGAAATTTTGCTCAAGACCGTCCGATTTTCCGCTTTTGCGGCTGCCTGCGAGAATGATTATTTCAAGAACAACAATTATTGCCGCAAGACAAAGTAAAATATAAAGCTCCATTTTTGTTACCGTACTTTCATTTGATTTGACATTATTTTATCACACGGCGGTGTTTTTGTAAACAGCATGAAAAAGCTAAGTCCCGAAAATGGTATAAAGAAACGGAAGGCTTTTAATAAAACCTTCCGTGATGGTGCTCGGTAAAATTATTTTTTAAATTTCCCGAAAAAAGATTTGCGTTTTTTATAGTTTTCGTCCGAAAGCGTCGCTCCGAATTCTTTAAGAGCGGACTTTTGTTTCGAATTCAGATTTCTCGGCACCTCAAGCACGATTCTGACATACTGATCGCCTCTGACCGAGGAATTTATGCGGGTTATTCCCTTTCCGCGGAGCTTGAAAATGTCTCCGGGCTGCGTTCCCTCCGGGATATTATATTTAACGTTTCCGTCAAGGGTGGGAACGGTCAGCTCGTCGCCGAGAGCGGCTTGGGTAAAGGTTATGGGAAAATCACACCAAACGTCAAAGCCTCTGCGCTCGAAAATCGGATGGGGACGAACCGAAACGGTAATACGTAGATCGCCGGCCGGGCCGCCGTTATCCCCCGCGTGTCCGCCGCCGCGAAGCACAAATGTCTGACCGTCGTCGATACCGGCGGGAATTTTAATATCCTCGCTTCTCGTGCGGCGAACCTTTCCCTTTCCTCCGCAGGAACGGCAGGGTTTTTCTATTATCTTACCGGTTCCTCGGCATTGGTCGCAAACTCTCTGAGACTGCATTACTCCGAAGGGGGTGCGCTGGCTTACGTTGATTTGTCCCGTGCCGTGGCAGCTCGGACAGGTTTTGGGCTGGGAGCCGGCCTGGGCGCCGCTTCCGCCGCAAGTATCGCACTTCTCGATTCGTGTGACATTTATGTTTTTCTTGCAGCCGAAGGCCGCCTCCTCAAAGGAAATGACCACGGTGGCACCGGCGTCCTCCCCTCTTCTCGGCGCATTGGGGTTGCGGGTTCGCGCGCCGCCGCCGAAAAAGCTGCTGAAAATATCGCCGAGATCGCCGAAATCAACATTGTATGAACCGCCGCCGTATCCGCCCGCACCGAAGTTGGGGTCGACACCTGCGTGTCCGAATTGGTCGTATTTAGCCTTTTTTTCGCTGTCGGACAGAACTTCGTAGGCTTCGTTGACCTCTTTAAACTTTTCCTCAGCAGTCTTATCACCCGGATTTAGGTCCGGGTGATATTTTTTGGCCTGCTGACGGTATGCTTTTTTAATCTGATCCTCCGACGCGCTTCGGTCGACGCCGAGCACCTCGTAATAATCGCGTTTATCCGCCAAGTTTATTCACTCCAAAATCGGTTAGTTCTTTTTGTCGTCGTCGGCGTCCTTATAATCGGCCTCATAGACGTTGGAATCGCTGCCCTGAGCGCCTGTTGCTCCGTCGGCGGGATTTGCACCCTGTTGTGCTGCTGCGGCCTCCTGAGCGGCCTTGTAAACCTTTTCGGAAATCTTGTAAATTTCCTGCTGGAGAGCTTCGGACGCGGTCTTGATTTTCTCGATGTCGTCGCCCTTAAGAGCTTCCTTGGTTTCGTCGATTTTAGCCTGTACGGCGGATTTTTCGCTTTCGTCAAGCTTGTCGCCCATGTCGGTTATGGTCTTTTCGCACTGATAAACCATCTGGTCGGCATTGTTTCTGACGTCAACGTCCTCACGGCGCTTTTTGTCCTCGGCGGCATACTGCTCGGCTTCCTTAACTGCCTTGTCGATGTCGTCCTTGGACATATTGGTGCTGGAGGTTATGGTAATGTGCTGCTCCTTGCCTGTTCCCTTATCGGTGGCCGAAACGTTTACGATACCGTTGGCGTCGATGTCGAAGGTAACCTCGATCTGAGGAATTCCTCTGGGTGCGGGGGCAATTCCGTCGAGATGGAAAACGCCGAGGGTTTTGTTGTCCTTTGCAAATTCACGCTCACCCTGGAGAACATGAACCTCAACCGAGGTCTGTCCGTCGGCGGCGGTGGAGAAAATCTGACTCTTTTTGGTGGGGATGGTGGAGTTTCTTTCGATCACCTTGGTGTTGATTCCGCCCATGGTCTCGATACCGAGAGACAGAGGAGTAACGTCGAGCAAAAGAAGTCCCTTGACGTCTCCGCCGAGCACACCGGCCTGAAGTGCGGCACCGACAGCAACGCACTCATCGGGGTTTATGCCCTTGAAGGGCTCTTTGCCGGTGAAATTCTTGATTGCTTCCTGAACGGCGGGAATACGGGTGGAACCGCCCACGAGAAGCACCTTGTCAAGGTTTGAAGCCGAAAGGCCGGAGTCGGAAAGCGCCTGCTTTACGGGACCCATGGTGGCCTCCACAAGATCTGCGGTCAGTTCGTTGAATTTTGCACGGGTGAGGGTTGCCTCAAAATGCTTGGGGCCGTTGGCATCGGCGGTAATAAAGGGCAGGTTTATGTCGGTGGAGGTCATGCCCGAAAGGTCGATTTTTGCCTTTTCGGCAGCCTCTTTAATGCGCTGCATGGCCATTTTATCGCCGGTAAGGTCAATGCCGTTCTGCTGTTTGAAGGTTTCGACCATCCAGTCCATAATGCGTTTATCAAAGTCATCGCCGCCGAGACGGTTGTTACCTGCGGTGGCGAGAACCTCCTGAACGCCGTCGCCCATTTCGATTATGGACACATCGAATGTACCGCCGCCAAGGTCGTATACCATGACCTTTTGGTCGGTTTCCTTGTCGATACCGTATGCAAGAGCGGCCGCGGTGGGCTCGTTGATAATACGCTTGACTTCAAGGCCTGCGATCTTACCCGCGTCCTTGGTTGCCTGACGCTGAGCGTCGGTAAAATATGCGGGAACGGTGATGACCGCTTCGGTCACCTTGTCGCCGAGATAGCTTTCGGCGTCGTTTTTAAGCTTTTGAAGAATGATTGCCGAAATTTCCTGAGGAGTGAAGTCCTTTCCGTCGATGTTGACCTTGCGGGCGGTGCCCATGTCTCTTTTAATGGACGATATGGTGCGGTCGGGATTGGTGATTGCCTGTCTTTTGGCAACCTGACCCACCATTCTTTCGCCGTCCTTGGAAAATGCAACGACCGAAGGAGTCGTTCTTGCGCCTTCTGCGTTTGCGATAACAACGGGCTCGCCGCCTTCGATAACCGCTACGCAAGAGTTTGTAGTACCGAGATCAATACCTATGATTTTTGCCATTTTTATTTCCTCCAAATCAGATTGTTTATTATATTTTGTGCCGCGTATTTTCACCGTTTGGCATTGAATGTATTTTATTTGCAGTTAGCAACCGAAACCATGGCATGGCGGATAACCTTATCCCCCATTTTGTATCCGGTCTGCATAACCTGCGCCACCGTGTTTTCTCCGAGGTTTTCGTCCTCGACCTGAGCAACGGCGTAATGTACCTCGGGGTCAAAAACCGCCTTTTCACACTCGATTTCTTCAAGCCCGAGCTTGTCAAGCGCATCGGTAAAAGATTTGATGCTGAGTTCGACGCCCTTTTTAAATTCGTCAGAGCTTTGATCGGCGGCCTTCACTCTCATAAAATTGTCGAGCGCCGGAAGCAGAGATTTTATAACCTCGGCACGGGTGTCCACGCCGATGCGCTCGGTTTCCCGCTTTGTACGCTTTTTATAATTGTCATACTCGGCGGCAAGCCTCAGGTAAAGGTCTTTCTGTTCCTTAAGCTCGTTTTCCAGCTTTTCGATTTTTTCAAGATTTTCATCGGTCTTTTCGGCCTGCTCGGCCTTTTGTTCGGTTTTCTCGGTTTTTGTCTCCTTAACCGAATCCGTTTCCTTTTCGGTATGCTGCTTTTTTTCTTTCAAAATTCACACCTCTTAAATATTTTTCAAAAGTATTTTTTCGATTGCCGAAGCAAAATATTCTATGCTGGGGATATAGTGAAAATAATCAAGCCTTGTGGGGCCGATTATTGCTATCTTTCCAATCATGTGAGAGCTGCCCGCATATCCTGCCGAAATGATGGCTGCGGACGAAAGCGCCTCTTCGTCGGTTTCCTCACCGATAAGTACCTCGGTTTTTTCGCCCACTCTTTTAAGTATCTGAGAGAGCGATTCCTTTCTGCTTAAAAAGCCGAGAATATTTAAAAGATTTTCCTCTGTCATGTCTCCGCGGAAAAGCAGATTTGTTTCTCCCTCAAAGCGGTATTTTATGTCGACAAAATCCTGAACCGTCAGGAAAAAGCCGTTAAGCACCGAGGAAAGGGCAAGCATTTTGTCACCGAGCATAGGGGCAAGGGTCTGAACCTGTGCCGGGGTGATGTTACAAAGCTTTTTGCCGGAAAACGCCTTGTTGATTACCTTTACGAAAAGATCTGCGTCGTCGGATGTTATGCTTACATCGCAATGGCAAACCCTGTTCTTTATCATTCCCGACGAGGTGAGAACCGCCAAAAGCAGGATTCCCCTTCCCATTGGGATGACCTCGACCTTTGAAAGAGCCGCATCCTTGTCCACCGGAACGGTGGTAACGGCGGCGCAGCGGGTAATGTTTGCAAGCACCGTTCCCGCCTTGACCATAAAATCGTCGGGATTGTCGACGTATTGGGGAAGCGCATTGTCAATAAACTGTTTGTCGCGGTCGGAAAGCTTATATTTCTTCATAAGGCTGCTTACATAGAAACGAAAGCCCTTGTTGGAAGGAATACGGCCCGCCGAGGTGTGTGGCTGAACAAGAAAGCCGAGCTCAATGAGCTCACTCATTTCATTTCGCACCGTTGCGGAAGAACAGGCCGAATCAAGGGCACTGCACACGGCTTTTGAGCCGACGGGAGCGCCGGTGGCAATGTACTGCTCGACAATGTTTGACAGAACGAGCTTTTTTCTTTCGCTGAGTTCCACTTGATTCACCTCCCATGTGTTTAGCACTCATTACCTCGGAGTGCTAACGTAAGTATAATTTACCACCGCCTGACCTTGTTGTCAATACCATTCCGTGAATTGTTTGTTAATAATTTGTGAACTTCTTGACCTTTCTTGACCAAATCAATTACATTTTTTTACGGTTGAATTCGGCATAGCCTTAATATATAATAATTGTAAAGTTTAAGCGTGAGGAGGAGAAACCGGGTAATGGCTAATTTTACAAAGCGTGAAATAAAGAAAACCTTTGCCGAGCTTCTAAATCAAAAGCCTTTAAGCAAAATAAGCGTGAAAGATATTGTTGACCGCTGCGGGGTCAGCAGAAACACCTTTTACTATTATTTTGAGGATATTCCCACCCTGCTTAACAGCATTGTTGCCGACCAAGCCGACGAGCTTATTAAAAATCATTCGACCTTTGACAGCCTTGAGGACTGCGTCGACGTTATTTTTAAATATGCTCTTGAAAACAAAAAGGCCGTGCTTCATGTTTATCAGTCGCTCGGGCGGGAAATATACGACGATTTTCTTGTCAAAGCCTGCGGATATGCCGTGACCGAACACATTAAAATTCTCACGTCGGATTTGAATATATCCGACGACCAGCGAAACGCGGTCATAAAATTCACGAAATGCACCCTTATAGGCGCCTGCATAGATTGGATAAGCGAGGGCATGAAGGACGATTATACCGAGGACTTCCACCGTCTGTCGCGCATGTGCAGGGAGCTTCTTGACAGCTTTGTCGAACAGCATAAAAAATAATATTTAAAATAATTCTGTGCCTCTCGGCTGCCGGCGTTTAAGTTTTCGGCTCCGAGGGGCATTTTCGAACATTTTCGATAAAATGCACAAAAATGTGACATTGCCGATTCATTGACAGTTTTAATCAAAGCGGTGCCGAGTATAATATAATCGTAAATCACTTATATCTTGAAAGGAGCATATATATGCATGAATTTAAAATGAGGTCGGTGGCTCCCATGCGCGTTGCAAAAACGGGATATATCGCCGTTTCGATTCTTCTTGCAGTTCTCGGCATTGTGCTTATCGCATGGCCGACATTTTCGGTAAACGCTTTGGGGGTTATATGCGGAATACTTCTCATTCTGTTCGGAGGGGTAAAGCTTGTGGGCTATTTTTCCAAGGACCTTTACCGTCTTGCCTTTCAGTATGATATGCCCTTCGGAATACTTCTTATAATTCTCGGAATAATCATGCTTATCCATCCCGGAAATCTTGCAAGCTTTATTTGCGTTGTTTTCGGTCTGTCGGTTCTTATAAGCAGCCTGTTTAACATTCAGACCGCCCTCGACGCCAAAAAATTCGGTATAAATCAATGGTGGCTGATATTTGCGCTTTCGGTCATTGCCGCCGTTTGGGGACTTATTCTTGTTTTCCGTCCCTCTGAGGCAGCCGACGTTATGGCTGTTCTGCTCGGTATAACTCTTCTTTTTGAAAGCGCCGTTAATATCTGCACGGTTGTCACTTCGGTAAAAATCGTCAAAAATCAACATCCCGACGTTTATGTTGAAGAGGATTATTATTTTGACGATAAAAATAATAACAATTAAGTAAATCAACACAGACAAAGGAGAAAAAAATATGAGACCCGTAAAAATTCTTTCCGATTCCTGCTGCGATCTCGACGCCGGACTCAGAGAAAAATATGATATTGATTATTTGAGAATGAAAACCGTTTATGAGGATAAAGAGCAGTCGGCAAGCCTTGATTGGGAATACTATTCCCCGAGAGAGCTGTATGACATTATGAGAGAGGGCGGCCGCGTGCTGACGGCGCAGGTTCCCGTTGAGGAGTTTCGCCGCGGATTTACTCTTTATCTTGAAAAAGGCTTTGATATTGTTTATATCGGCTGTTCTCTTAAGCAGTCAAGCTCTGTCAACACCGGTATTGTTGTGGCCAAAGAGCTTGCCGAAAAATATCCCGACGCCGAAATTTATTGTATTGATTCGCTTAACGCCTGCGTCGGCGAAGGTATGCTTGCAATTGAGGCGGCAAAAATGAGAGACGAAGGTCTTTCGGCAAAGGAAATCGCCGATAAGGTGAGCGAAAAGCGCAATTTTGTCAATGAATACTGCACGGTACATACCCTTGACTGTCTCAAACGCAGCGGCCGAGTAAAGGCATCGTCCGCATTTTTCGGAAACCTTCTCGGTGTTAAGCCTATTATTATTTCGGATAAGGTCGGAAACCAGACACCTATCAAAAAGGTAAAGGGCAGAAAAGCTTCTCTTGAGGAGCTTGTAAATCTTCTCAAGGAGTCGATCGTCGAACCGGAGGAACAATGTGTATATGTCGCTCACGCCGATTGCGAGACCGAGGCTGTAAAACTTGCCGAGCTTATCAAAGAAAGAATACCCTGCAAAGAAGTGCATATAGGATACATAGGACCGATTATCGGAGCGTCCATCGGACCCGAGGCGCTGGCGATTTTCGGATTCGGTAAGGAAGTTACTTTTGAGGGGTGAAATCATGCAGTCAGCAACTCTCGACGGACAGACATTTAAAAAGCTGTTAAGCGGCGGCGCCGCAAATCTTCAGCAGAATTCCAAAACGGTGGACGACCTTAACGTCTTCCCCATTCCCGACGGAGATACCGGCGAAAACATGAGCCGAACCATAAGGGGCGGTCTTTCCGACCTTGAGGGATACGGCGGAAACTCTATTTACGAGGCTGCATCCATTCTCGCCGACGGAATGCTTCTCAGCGCAAGAGGAAACTCGGGAGTTATCCTTTCCCGTCTTTTCTACGGCGTTGCCAAGGGTCTTGAGGGCAAAAAGGAGGCCACCGTCGGCGATATGGCGGCGGCTCTTAAAAGCGGAGTGGACAGCGCATATTCGGCTGTGGCAAATCCCACCGAGGGAACCATTCTGACGGTTGCGAGAGAGGCGGCCGACTATGCCGCATCCCGAATAAACGAAAACAGTACGCTTGAAAGCTTGGGAAACGATTATTATAATGAGCTGTGCGCCTCCCTAAAAAGGACTCCCGAGCTTCTTTCGGTTTTGAAAGAGGCCGGCGTTATCGACAGCGGCGGAGCGGGTCTTTATTACATAATGGACGGTATCATGAAAACCGTGAGGGGCGAGCAGCCCGAGGCGACGGAAATTTCCGTCGAACAAAAGGACGGACTTGACCTCAGCCTTTTTGACGAAAACAGCGTCATGACATACGGATATTGCACCGAATTTTTGCTTCGTCTGCAAAATTTCAAGGTAAATATCGATGGACTTTCGGTTGAAGATATGATAAAATGGCTAAATACGGTCGGAGATTCGGTGGTGGCGTTTAAAAACGGTACGGCCGTCAAGGTTCATGTACATACGCTCACTCCCGGAAAGGTGCTTGAACATTTTCAGCAGTACGGCGAGTTTTTGACCGTGAAAATCGAAAACATGACCCTTCAGCACAGCGATCATGACAAAAAGCTCGGAGAAACCGCTCCAGAGGTGAGCAGAAAAAAGTATGCAACCGTAACCGTTGCGACGGGACAGGGCATAAAGAAAACCTTTGAGGAACTCGGCGCCGACTATGTCATATTCGGCGGGCAATGCCAAAATCCTTCCGCAGAAGATTTTATCGAGGCCTTTGACAAGGTCAACGCCGACAACATTTTTGTGCTTCCCAACAACGGAAATATCGTGCTTGCGGCAAAGCAGGCCGCCGAGCTTTATAAAAAATCGGCTGTTTATGTCGCCGAAAGCGAGAACATCGGCGAGGGATATGCAGCGCTTACAATGCTCAGCTATGATTGCGACGATCCCGAAACAATTCTCACCGATATTCAAAGCTCGATGTACGGAGTCGTTACCGGAATGGTGACAAAATCCGTCAGAGATACGAGCCTCGGCGGTCTTGACATAAAGAAAGACGATTATATCGGCTTTTCGGGAAAGACAATGCTTTCCGCCTCCGAAAACAAAATCGATGCTGCGGAAAAATGCCTTGAAAATCTCGACGCCGACGATCATGAAATACTTATTGCAATTTACGGCAGCGATGCTTCAGATGATGAAAAGCAAAGCTTTCGCCGTATGGCAATGCGCTGTTTTCCCTCTCTCGAGCTTTATGAGATAGACGGCGAGCAGAAGGTTTATGATTTTATACTTATCTTAGAATAAACTTTAGAAGGTGAAGCAATGTCGCTTGACTTTACCAAACAAATGAAAAAAGAATACACCATAATTGCCCCCGATATTTTCCCGACTCACATGGAGCTTTTGTCCGAGCTTTTCAGGCAGTACGGATATAAGCTTGAGGTGGTTCACTATGAGGGCAAGGAGGTTATCGACGAAGGCCTTGCCCACATACATAACGATATGTGTTACCCTGCGATATGTATGGCGGGACAGCAGCTTTACGCCCTTAAATGCGGTGGTTTCGACCCTCACAAGTCTGCGCTTATTCAGTTTCAGACCGGTGGGGGTTGCCGTGCGTCAAACTATATTTGTCTGCTCCGCAAAGCACTTAAAAACATGGGAATGGAGTATGTACCCATAATTTCCTTAAGCTTTACGGGAATCGAAAAATACAGCGGATTTAAAATTACTCCGCTTATGCTGCTTTCGGGTATAAGATCTCTTGTTTACGGGGATATGCTCATGCTGCTTAAAAATCAGACTCTCCCCTATGAAGTCAACAAGGGCGATACCGACAAAACGGTCAAGAAATGGATTGATATTCTGACCGAGCAATTCCGTCATAAAAAGGGGCTTACCTCAAGAGCTATGAAGAAAAATCTCGAGGGAATCGCCGCCGACTTTGCCGCAATAAAGAGAGAAAAGAAAAATCTTAAAAAGGTCGGAATAGTGGGTGAAATATACGTCAAATATTCCTCCTTCGGAAACAACAATCTTGAAAAGTTTTTGCTTTCACAAAATTGCGAATATATGGTTCCGGGTGTGCTCGGCTTTTTCCAATATTGCTTTTCGAACATCGAAACCGACCATAAATATTACGGCGGAAGCAATTTTGTGCTGCTTGCCGGCAAAACTGCCGAAAAAATGGCCGACGGCTGGGAAAAGCTTATGATTGACGTGCTCAAAAAATATCCCGAGTTTACTCCCCCGTCCTCCTTTTCCGACATAAAGAGGACTGCCGAGCGGGTTATTGACAGAGGAGTCAAAATGGGCGAGGGTTGGCTGCTTCCGGGGGAGGCTGCGGACCTTATCGAAAAAGGATATAACAATGTTATTTGCGCCCAGCCCTTCGGATGTCTGCCCAATCACATTGTCGCAAAGGGTACCGTAAGAAAGCTCCGCGAGATTTATCCGAAGGCCAACATCTTCCCCATTGACTATGACGCAGGTGCCTCAAAGGTCAATCAGGAAAACCGCATTAAGCTTATGCTTTCAATGGCGGATGACGAAAGGAAACCGAAAAATTGAAGAAATTAGGATTGGACATCGGCTCGACCACAATGAAGTGTGTGTTGATTGACGAAAACGAAAAACTGCTTTTTTCAAAATACATAAGACATCAGGCCAAAATTGCTCAAACGGCGGTTGAAATTCTCGGTGAGGCCGAGAAATACTGTCGCGGGGAAAAGGTCGGCGTTTCCATGTCCGGCTCGGCGGGAATGGGTGTCAGCGAAAAGCTTGACATTCCCTTTGTTCAGGAGGTTTTTGCCGAAAAGATTGCCGTGAACGCTTTGAATCCCGGAACCGATGCCGTTATAGAGCTCGGCGGCGAGGACGCAAAAATTCTTTTTCTCACCGGCGGATTTGAAATGCGCATGAACGGCACCTGCGCGGGCGGAACCGGCGCCTTTATCGACCAAATGGCTTCGCTTATGAAGGTTACCCCATCTGAGATGAATGAGCTTGCAAAGTCTCATGAAAACACCTGTGTAATTGCTTCCCGCTGCGGAGTTTTTGCAAAATCCGACATTCAGCCTCTTTTAAATCAGGGTACGAGACGGGAGGACATTTCGGCGGGAATATTCAAGGCGGTGGTCAATCAGACCATTGCGGGTCTTGCCCAAGGCAGGAGCATAAAGGGAAAAATTCTTTATCTCGGCGGGCCGCTCACCTTTTTGTCCGAACTTCGCAGCTCTTTTGACGAATCTCTCGGCACCAAGGGAATTTGCCCGGAAAATTCTCTTTATTACGTTGCTCTCGGAGCGGCATATTCCGATGTTTACAGGGAAACGAGTCTTGACGAGCTTTGCGGTCTCTTTTCGAAAAGTCCCTCGGCGTCGGGATATGTTCATTCGGCTCCGCTTTTTAAAAACAAGGATGAATATGAACTTTTTAAACTGCGTCATCAAAAGGCGTCGGACGGCATAAAAGAAATAGACCGTCCGAACGGCCCAATGTGTCTCGGCGTGGACGCGGGCTCGACCACGGTCAAAATTCTGTTGATCGATAAAGAAGGAAACATTTTCCGTCCCTTTTATGCCTCCAACGACGGTGATCCCGTAACCGCCGTTAAAAACTATTTAAATGACATATACCGCGATTTTCCCGATATTGAAATTGTCTCGTCCGCTTCGACGGGATACGGCGAGGAGCTTGTTAAAAACGCTTTCGGGCTTGATTTCGGAATCATTGAGACGGTTGCTCATTTTACTGCGGCAAAAAAATTCCGACCCGATGTTGATTTTATACTCGATATAGGCGGACAGGACATAAAGTGCTTTCACATCAGAAACGGAGCAATAGATAACATTTATCTCAACGAGGCCTGTTCCTCGGGCTGCGGGTCGTTTTTGCAGACATTTGCAAGCGCTCTCGGCTATACAAGCGAGCAGTTTGCGAAGCTCGGCCTTTTTGCCGACGCGCCCGTTTCTCTCGGTTCCCGCTGTACCGTTTTTATGAACAGCGCCGTCAAACAGGCGCAAAAGGACGGAGCAAGCGTGGAAAATATCGCTGCGGGGCTGTCTGTAAGCGTGGTTAAAAATGCGCTTTACAAGGTTATAAGGTGTTCCTCGGCCGACAGTCTCGGAAAGAACATTGTGGTTCAGGGCGGCACCTTCCTTAACGACTGCGTACTGAGAGCCTTTGAACAGGAAATCGGACGTGAGGTTATCCGTCCGAAATATGCTCCCATTATGGGTGCCTACGGCGCGGCGCTTTATGCCATGAATAACGCGAGCGGAAAATCCTCCGTTTTGAACAGTCGGCAAATGGCGAAATTCAAACATGAGGTTAGGTCGGTCAAGTGCGGAAAATGCACCAACAACTGCACATTGACGGTGAATTCCTTCGGAAACGGAAGAAAATATATAGCGGGAAACCGTTGCTCCCGTCCCGTTTCGGGCGGAAAGCTTAGGGAAAAGCTCGATATTTATGAATATAAGCTTTCGCTTTTAAAGAAATATTCCGACAAGGAATTTGAGTCTGATAAAAAGACTGTGGGTTTGCCGCTTGGGCTTAATATGTATGAGCTGCTGCCTTTTTGGAGCACTTTTTTCAGAAAACTCGGTTTTAACGTGCTTGTCTCTCCCCTGTCCGATCGAAAGATATATCTTGAAGGACAGCATACCATTCCGTCGGATACGGCCTGTTATCCCGCCAAGATAATGCACGGCCACATCGAATGGCTTTTGAAGAACGACCCGGATGTTATTTTCTATCCCGACATGAGCTATAACGTGGAGGAAGGCCTCGGAGTCAATCATTTTAACTGCCCTGTTGTTGCATACTATCCGCAGGTTATTAAGGATAATGTTTCCGAGCTTTCAAAAACCGTGTATATTTGCGACTTTATGAGTCTTGCAAATCCCAAGCAGTTTGAAAAAAGGATTTTCGATGTTATTACAAAATATTTTCCGAACATAACCAAAAAGGAAATAAAATCCGCCTGCAAAGCGGCATACGAAGAATACGGGAAATACCTTGAAAACATCAGAGAAAAAGGGAAAGAAATAATCGAAACTGCCAAGCAAAAGGGTATGCCGATTATTGTTCTTGCGGGACGGCCTTATCATCTTGACCCTGAAATAAATCACGGTATCGACAATTTGCTTTGCGAGCTTGGCGCGGCGGTCATTAGCGAGGACAGCGTGAGCGGCGCCGTTGACCCCTTCCCTGTGGATGTGAGAAATCAATGGACCTATCACGCAAGGCTTTATGCCGCGGCAAAATTTGTCGGTGAAGCCGATAAAAAGACCGACATAAACCTTGTTCAGCTTGTGTCCTTCGGATGCGGAGTCGACGCTGTTACGACCGATGAGGTTCGCTTTATTCTCGAGAAAAACGGCAAGCTGTATACTCAGCTTAAAATTGACGAAATATCAAATATGGGCGCGGCCACAATCCGTCTGCGCAGTCTTTTTGCTATTGACGGGGAAAAGAGGAAAAACAATGGGTAAAATAATTCTTTATGTTGTCGGGGCGGTTTGCGCCTATCTTGTGGGCGGAATAAATCCCGCCATTGTGATGTCAAAGCTGATTTATCACAAGGACATAAGAACCCTAGGCAGCAAAAATCCCGGTTTCACGAATTTTAAGCGGGTGTTCGGAGGAAAATATGCTTGGCTTGTTTTTGCTCTCGATCTTTTAAAATCTGCGCTGCTTTGCGTGATTTTCGGGCCGATATTCGCAAAGGTGTGCGGTTCCTTTTCTCTCGGCGCGGCCTATGTGGCGCTTTTTGCCATGCTCGGACACGCCTTTCCCGTTTGGTACGGATTTATGGGAGGAAAATGCTTTTCGGTTGGCGCGGCGGCCGTTTGGTTTGTTGATTGGCGGGCGGCGCTGATTGCCATGGCAATTATGATGATTTTGCTTTTCACACTTAAATATATGTCGCTGTCTGTTATTGCGGCGGCTGTTTCCTGCCCGGTTTCCATGCTTGCGTTCGGAGTTCGTCCGGCGGGTGTAATCGTTCTGTCGGCGCTGTCGGCGGCTTTGCTGATTTTCCGTCACAAAGCAAATATCAAGCGACTTATAAAGGGTAAGGAAAATAAATTCAATCTGTTTTAAAAAAAGCGCCTAAAGCGGTTTGTTGCTGCTTTAGGCGCTTTTGCTATTTGACACATTTCTTACAGGGCGTCTTGCCCTCCGACAGAGCTTCGTCAAGAGTGGTTTGATAGGCGTTTGCTCCGCCGCAGGACGAAGAATAGTGATATTTCTTGCCCGACGGAGTGATATAGACGTGAACTCCGTCAAAAGTAGGCTCGGCTTGCTGAGGAGACGCCGAATAATTCTGCGAGTGGGATTTAGAGGTTGAGTTTTCGGCGGAATCCGTTTTGGAATTTTCCTTTGAAACTGTATCGGATACAGTCGCTTCCGACTCGGCCGACGTGACATCGGATGAGCTTTCGGACGTCTCGCCGTCGGAAGAAACGCCGCCAAAAGCCTCGGCAGAAGAATTTTCGACGTCGGAAGAATAGGAGTAAAGGTTCGAATCGACATAAACGGTTTCCTTTGCGCTTTTGAGCAAAAAGAAACCTGTGGCATTTCCCAAAATGAAAAATGTCAGCGAAAAAATAATCAGCAAATATATTGTGCTTTTTTCTATGCCCTTTTCGTGAAGCTCGTTTTGTTCTTCGTCGATAAGGGGTTTTTCGGTTTTGCCGGGTTCCTTTTCCTTTCTCATACTATTCCCTGCTTTTTTTAAAAGTGTGAAATTTTGTTTACCGTTTTCTGCAGAACCAAAAGGGCGTCGGTAACCGTGACTGCCGAATCGCCGTCCACGTCGCAAAGCGTTGTCTGTCTTTCGTTAAAAGTTATTTTGCCAACCGAATTCTGAAGAATGAGCAATGCGTCGGACACGGTGACCGAAAGGTCTCTGTTCGCGTCGCCGTAGATTTTGGGCTCAAAAGTAATATATATCGGCTGGGAAAGATCCGATTCAAAGGACAGAACTCCGTTTTCGTAGGAATAAGGAATTTCCCTGATACCGAGACCGTGAGGAACATTGACCTTGAGGGTTCCCTCAAAGAAGGAATTGCCGTCGATATTTGCCGAAAGGGTCAAGGGCGTTTCGGGGGATATTTTCTCGCCGTCCTTTTGAAGGCTTATGCCGACGGCCTTAAGGTCATATCCTGCCTCAAGTCCGCGTTTGACGGTCTTATATCTCGCACTCTGCGTGTCGGGTGTGAATATCAACTCTTCTTCCGAATCTATTCTTGCCGAAAGGCCGGAATACTCATCCGAAACGTCTTTGTATTTAAGCTTGAACTCCACCGCAGCGGTCGTAACGTTAAAGGTGCGGTAGTAAAGATAAAGCTTATCCCCCAGCGTAAGCCATGCGGGGCCGTCATAGGCATAATCCCATTCGGTGAACTCGTGAAGAGCCTTGGGCGCCTTTTCCCAATGAATCATGTCCTTGGAACGCGCGAACATATGTCCCCAGCTTGCGTGCTGAAAATCATAATAAACGGTGGTGCTGTCGGTGCTGACCTCATAGCACATATAATAATAATCGCCGTATTTCAAAATGTCTCTGCGGCCGCAGGTTCCGCTGTCGTGGGCGGTTTTGTCGTCGGAGGTTTCGATAACCGGGCCGGGGTGAATTGTCAGATTAAAAAGATCGGTTCCGTAGGCAACGCCGATTTGAACGTCGCGCTTACCGTTGACGTTTCCGAAACCGTGGAAGGTAACATACCACATGTCGCCTTCTTTATATATATCGGGCGTTCCGACATTGTAGCTTGTCCAGGCGCCGCCGTCTTTATGGTCGATGATTATCCCTTTCTTTTCAAAATGAATACCGTCTTTTGACACGGCAAGCGCCACGTCGCCGTTGTCGCCGGCCTGATTGCATTCATAGGCGACATACCATGTTCCGTCTTCATACCAAACTCCGGGAAAGCTTGCCATATAACCGTCATATCCCGTTGCGGCTTCGGGGGCGATAACAAGCCCCTTGTGGTCGAAATTTATACCGTCTGTGGTCGTAGCAAGACCTATACCCGCACGCTCGATCGGCTTTCCTTCGTCATTATATCCGTAGGCACCGCCGTTGTCGTCCCACTTTATATAATAGGAATATGTAACGCCGTCAACGGTCACAAAATCGGGAAAATGCATCTTAACATCGCCTGCGTCGTCCACGATGCCGTTGCCGTTTTTGTCTTCAAATCCAACCTCTTGTCTTTCGGGATCTTCAACCTCTATTGTACGTCCGTCGAAAATTCCTTCAAGCAGTTCTCCGACCGTGTCGGAAACCTGTCGGTCGACTTCACCGGTTTTTGTGTCGACATACTGAAAAGCCGAACCGGCCACGGTGCATCCGAAAGCAACCGAAAGCGCGGTTATAAGCCCCAGAATCCTTTTAGATTTCTTCATATTATTCTCTCCGTATCCGCAATTTTGCACAAATTATATCACAAAACTGTCGATAAGTCAATCTAAAACAACTATATAAATGATGAAACAAGCCGATTTAGGGCAAAGGGACAGCAAATTAACTTTCCGTGTTCCGACAAAACCGAAAGAAGATATTTTGAAAGCGGCATTTTTTCGCCAAACTCGGAAAATCTGCCAAAATCGGATGAGACGTTAAAAACGGCAAGATAATAATTCTTTTGGTATATAAAAAGACAGCTTTTGATTTTTTCGTTTAATACTCCGAGGGTTTCGATTGCCCTAAAGAGACTTTCGGAATTTTCAAATTTATATATGATCGAATTATGTGTTTTGCATTTTACGGTATATTTTTTGCCGCCGCTTTTTTGCTTTGTAAAATATATAAAGCATCCGCCGAGGGCCGCCGGAAAAATTTCAATCATAAGTCTCTCTGCCCTCTGCCCCAAGTGCCTTTTGGCCGAGCTCATAAGCTCTCCGAGCATTTCCTTGGTTTGCGCGTTGTCGTAACTGATTTGACCGTACGTCAGGCCGTAAAGCATTAGCTCATTGGCCGAAAGCTTAATTTCAACAGTATCCGCACCCTCTTTTTTTATCTCCATCTCCCATACCTCCAAAGGTTTCTCTTAACATAATATTATGCGTACGGGCTCTTTGCAAGCGGTGAATGTTGGAAATAAAAAAAGCCTGTTCAAAAGAACAGGCCGTGAAAAAACTTTAAAGCTTGATTTTATAAAATCTTTCGAGAAGCTCGAGAACTTCTTCCCTTTTCGGCATCGAGGGACCGGAGCCCTGACGGGTAACCGAAATTGAAGCAACGCAGTTGGCAAATTTGAGGGCGGTGTCAACGGGCATCTTTTCGGCAACGGCAACTGCAAATCCGCCGTTGAAAGCGTCTCCCGCACCGGTGGAGTCAACCGCCTTAAGGTCGGTGGTGGGCACAAGAACCTTGTATCCGTCCTCCCCGCTGTAATAAACGCCTCTCTTGCCGAGAGTTATAATTACATTTTTAACTCCCATGGCGTGGAGCTTTTGAGCGGCCTTTTCGGCATCGTTTTCGTCCACAACGGGAATTCCGGTGAAAAATTCCGCCTCGGTTTCGTTGGGGGTGAGATAGTCGATTCCGTCAAAAAGACCGTCGGGAATGGCCTGGAAAGGTGCGGGATTGAGTATAATCGGCACACCGTATTTCTGAGCAAGCTTTTTACCCTCGAGAATGGACTCCTCGCTTGTTTCAAGCTGCATAATGAGCACGTCGCTGTCCTTGAAATCCTCCTCGGCGTTGTCAACCTCGGCGGCGGTCAGCTTATCGTTGGCGTCCTTTATAACGACGATGCGGTTGTCTCCGTTGTCGTCGATTTCGATAAGAGCCGAGCCGGTTCCGACGCTTTCGTCCTCATATATATATTTGGTGGACATTTTTTCGCCCTCATAGTGGTCGAGCATTATTTTCTGAAGAAAATCCTTGCCGGTTTTGGAAACCATAAACACCTCTCCGCCTGCGCGGGAGGCGGCTGTTGCCTGGTTGTTTCCCTTTCCGCCCGGGCCGAATTTAAGCTTGGTTCCGAGGGCGGTTTCTCCCACAACCGGAAAATGGGGTGTATATGCCGCAACATCAACAATAAGGCTTCCTACAACCATTATTTTACTCATAACAAAACCTCCGAAAATTTCTTGTATCAAACAAGAATTTTATATCTTTTCAATAATAATCCAATTTGAAGGAATTAAATTTACAAATCAGAAATAAAAACAATTTATTTTAATTAAATAGCTTGTTTTCGTTATTTTAAAAAGCTTATGTTCATAAACATATCTCGAGTGGAGGTAAAGGGTATGGCAAAATATTTTATAATTTCAAAAAAAGGTATGGCGACCGCCGTAATTATATTGCTTGCGGTGGTTGCGGGAATTCTCTTTGTGGCTTTGGGCGAACCTGCGGTTGCCGCCTCGGCCTCGCAAAAAAAGCTGCCCGTTTATTCGGTTAAAAGGGACGATAAAAAAATAGCAATAAGCTTTGACGCGGCATGGGGAGCCGACTCGACCGACAGCATTATAGATACTCTTGAAAAATATAATGTAAAGACCACGTTTTTTGTTGTGGGAAAGTGGGCGGAGCAATACCCCGACAAGGTGAAAAAGCTTTCCGATGCGGGACACGAGGTGGAAAATCATTCCTACGGCCACCCGCACATGACAAATTTGTCCAAAGATGAAATGAAAAATGAAATCGAAAGCTGCAACTCAAAAATAGAAGAGATTACGGGAAAACGTCCTTCCCTTCTCAGAGCTCCCTACGGAGATTATAACAACTCGGTTATCGAATCGGTTGAAGAATGCGGCATGACGACGGTGCAGTGGTCGGTGGACAGTATCGACTGGAAAGGAATATCTGCCGACGAAATTGTCAATCGGGTAATTTCCAAGGTGACAGACGGCTCCATAGTGCTTTTCCATAACGCCGCCGAGCACACTCCCGAAGCATTGCCGTCAATACTTGAAAAACTGCAGGCCGACGGATATGAAATAGTTCCCGTGTCGCAGCTTTTGTATACGGAAAACTACTCGATCGACCCGAACGGCGCACAAATAAAAAATTGAGAAAAAAATTAAAAAAAGGGGTTGCAATTCAACTTTGGTTGTGGTATAATCAGCAACGCTGAGTGAGAAACACGTCAGCGTTATCCGGGTGTAGCGCAGCTGGTAGCGCGCTTGACTGGGGGTCAAGAGGCCGTGGGTTCAAGTCCCGCCACTCGGACCATATCGAGTGTTCTTAACCAATCTTAAGTTTGGTGGGGGCACTCGATTTTTTATATAATATTATTTTTTATATAATATTTAAGAGCAGAGGTTTATCCCCTGCTCTTTTTTGCTTTTGTTTTGTACTCTTGAGTTTTCAACACAAAATCGACTTTTTCTCAAATCTGTTGCTTTTTTATTGATTTGTTGAGCGGACGTATTATGCAGACCGTTAAAAACGCGATTGTGCCTCCCGTAACAGTCGAGACCGAGAGAAGAATCGGAAGATAATATAAAAAACCGATTTGTCTGTAGATTAAAATTGCGGCGGAAATTTGGCCTGTTTGGTGAAGAGCGGCACCAAGGGTCGAAAGTCCGTAGACGCTGAATTTTTCTGATAAAAAAGCCAAAGAAACCGCAGCGGCGGAAAGTGTCCACCCGCAAAGCGAAAAGACAAATCCTATGCCGAAGCCGCCGAAAAGCAGGGCGCTTAAAACGACCCTTAAAAAGCCGACGGTAAAATAGCTTTTCAAATCATAATAATAAAGCACAAAAAGGTTAATAAAATTGGCAAGGCCGAGCTTTATGCCGGGAACGGGTATCGGAAGGGATACAAAAGACTCGAGAATTCCAACCGTTACCGAAAGGCAAAGCAGCATGGCAAGACCGACAATCTTTTTCGTTTTGTTGATTTTCACGGGCTTATCCTCCCTATAATTGCGTCGGGAGCGTCAATATCCACGTCTTCGGATTTGAGCACGGCAACAACGGAATTCGGGGCGCAAACCACGGGAACGTCGGCCTTGTCGATAAAGCCCTGCTTTACACAGTCGTGATTGGGACAGGAGGAATTCGTTATGGCTATGCCCTTTTGCCGGTCAATTGTTACGGTAACCTCACCGTTTATATTCAAATTAGGAAATTTATCCTTTGATATAATGATTTCACGGGTGTTTTCGACGGAGGACAGCGGGATTTCCCCCCCGTCGATCAAGCTGCCGTCCGCATAAATATATGCGACAAGCCCGGTTTTTTCGGCGTGAGAATAGGGGCGGTAAATTGCGTATATCCCGACGGAAAGGGCAACGGTTAAAACAACGGCCGCCAAATCCCACAGATTAAATTTCAGTGAAAAATTTTCTTTTATTTTTGCCGTCTCCCCTCTTTGCCTTTTACACACGCTATTTTACCTCTTAAAAGGCAAGTCTGTCAATATTTTTATTATATTTATACTTGACAAGAAAGATAATATATGGTAATATTTCAGCAAGGTTAGCTTTGGCTAACTATATTTAATACGATAGAGTTAGCGGTTGCTAACAGGAAGGTCGGAAGGAAATGTATCTTGAAATTGAAAATCTGTTCAAATCCTTCGGTCAGGGTGACACAAAAACCGAGGTAATCCGAGGAATTTCTTTCGGAGTTGAAAAAGGCAATATATGTGTTTTGCTCGGGCCGTCGGGTTCGGGAAAATCAACCCTGCTCAACATAATCGGAGGAATTGAAACGGCAGACAGCGGTTCGGTTAAAATTGCCGATGATAAAATCGAAAACATGAAGGAAAGTCAGCTGACGATGTATCGCAGAAAACATCTCGGATATGTTTTCCAAAGTTACAACCTCATTCCCAATCTGACTGTCAGGGAAAATATTGAAGTGGGAGCGTATCTTTCCGACAGCCCCCTTGACGTGGATGATATTCTGAAAACTCTCGGACTTTATGAGCACAAAGACAAGATTCCCAACCAGCTTTCGGGAGGACAGCAGCAGCGCACCGCAATTGGTCGGGCAATCATCAAAAATCCCGATATTTTGCTTTGCGATGAGCCTACCGGCGCCCTCGATTACAACACCTCCAAAGAAATTCTGACCCTCATTGAGGACGTTAATAAGAAGTACGGAAACACCGTCATCATGGTCACCCACAACGACGCCATTAAAAATATGGCCGACCGCGTTATAAAACTGAGGGACGGCAAAATCCGTCACAACGATGTGAACGAAAACAAAATTAAGGCTTGCAATCTTGAGTGGTGATAATGAAAAATGAAAAATCCTCTTATGAAAAGAATTCCGAGGGAACTTAAATCCGACCTCGGAAAGTATATAGCGCTGTTTCTTTTCCTTACCCTTACAATCGGATTTGTTTCCGGTTTTCTTGTGGCCGGAGGAAGTATGAGCTATGCATACGACCAAAGCTTTGAAAAATATAACATCGAAGACGGACATTTTACCCTTGCCTCCGAGATTCCCGACGAGCTTTTAAAAGAAGTTGAAGAACAGGACGTTTCGGTCTATCCCCTGTTTTACAAGGATTTCGACCTTTCAAACGAGCATACGGTCAGAGTCTATAAAATAAGGGACGATGTGGACAAGATATGTCTCATGGACGGAGAGTTTCCTTCAAAAAGCGGCGAGATCATGATCGACCGTCTTTATGCCTCCAACAACTCGATTGAAATCGGCGACAAAATCGAGGTAGACGGAAAATCCTATGAAATTTGCGGTTTCGCGGCTTTTTCCGATTACAGCGCCCTTTTTAAAAATCATACCGACATGATGTTCGACGCCAATAAATTTACCGTGGCGGCCGTTTGCGACGATGATTTTGACAGGCTGTCGGACGATAAGCTGAAGTATAATTACGCATGGGTAAACCGTGACAGAACCCTTTCGGATGACGAAAAGTCCGACAAGGCCGATGAAGTCAAGGCTGTTTTGGGAAAATCGGGACTGACCACCGACTTTATTGCCGCAATAAACAACCAGGCAATAATCTTCACCGGAGACGACATCGGCGGCGACCGAGTAATGATTATAACAATGCTTTACATTATCATGGCCGTTATTGCCTTTGTTTTCGGAATAACGACGCGCAACTCTCTCGATAAAGAGTCCAAAACCGTCGGAACTCTCCGTGCATCCGGTTTTAAGAGAAGCGAGCTTGTGAAGCAATATGCCGTAATGCCCCTTGTCGTAACGCTTGTGTCGGCTGTCATCGGAAACATTTTGGGGTACACCGTATTCAAAAACATTGTTGTAAATACATATTATCACAGCTATTCCCTTCCCACATATGAAACAAGGTGGAATTCAAACGCCTTTGTTCTGACCACCGTTATTCCGGGTCTTATTGTTTTGGCGGTCGTCGTTTCGGTGCTTGTTTATACCCTGCGGCTCTCTCCCCTTCAGTTTTTGAGACACGAGCTTACATCCAAAAAGAAGAACAAGGTCATAAAGCTTAAAAGGAAAAATTTCATTTCAAAATTCCGCCTTCGTGTTATTTTCCAAAACCTTTCTTCCTATATAACCTTGTTTATAGGAGTGCTGTTTGCAAGCGTTCTGTTGCTTTTCGGCATGATGATGTCTCCCCTGCTCACACACTTTAAGGATGAGGTCATAAATTCCGAAATCGCGGCTTATCAGTATATTTTAAAGGCTCCCTGCGAAGCGGACGAAGGAGCCGAAAAATATGCCGTGTGCTCCCTTGAAAACGAAAAAGGCGAGGAAATTACCGTTTACGGAATTGAGGAAAATTCCGAATATTTTGATGAAAATCTCGGAAAAGACGATTTGCTTTTGTCCGACGGTTTCAGCGACAAGTATAATATCGAACCCGGTGACGAAATAAAGCTTTCGGAAAAATACGGCGATAAGAGCTATACCCTAAAGTCTACCGGTCAGTATAAATACCCCGCCGCCCTTGCGGTTTTCATGTCGCGCGAACGCTTTAACGACATATTTGATAAGGACGATGATTATTACAGCGGATATTTCTCAAATGAAAAGCTTGATATAGACGACAGCTTTGTTGCTTCGGTTATCACCCGCAGCGACCTAACGGTCATGGCCGATCAGCTTGACGATTCCATGGGGGAAATGTTCTATCTGCTTTATGTATTTGCCATTGTGATATATATTCTGCTTATTTATCTCTTTTCAAAGCAGATAACCGAGAAAAACATAACATCGATTTCCATGCTGAAAATTCTCGGCTATGACGGGCGTGAAATTTCCCGAATATACAATATGACCACGGGAATTGTCATGATGGTTTCCCTTTTGATTTCCCTGCCGCTGAGTTATCTGCTTATCAAGGTCATATATTACGCAATGATGCTTGATTACAACGGGTGGCTCACACTATATTTTGCGCCGTGGATCTGGCCTGTTATGACGGCCATAGGCGCCGCGTGTTACCTTTTGGTTCACGTTTTCCAAATGAAAAAAATCAACAAAATACCCTTAAGCAGCGCGCTTAAAAATGATGAATAAAGGAGGTAAAAAATGAGCGTTGTCATAATCGGAGGAAATGAGTGCATGGAGCGCAGATATATCGATCTGTGCAAATCATATTCCTGCAAGGCAAAGGTCTACACAAAAATGAAGGCCGGAATGAAGGACATCGGTTCGCCCGATCTTCTTGTGCTTTTCACCAACACCATGTCGCATAAGATGCTTCGTTCGGTGCTCAGCGGTAAAAAGAAAAACGACATGCTTATCGAGCGTTGCCACACAAGCTCCATGAATGCTTTAAAAGACATTCTCGAAAAACATGCCGTTAATTGATTTGAAAATATAAAGAAACGACCTGTCAAAGAATTTTTGACAGGTCGTTTTTATGTCTTATTTATCGTTGCTTTCGCTTTTTACATCGTCGTTGAAAAGCGTTTCGGCTTCAAGCACCGAGCGGTGGACCATTCTTCCGTTGTGATAAACGTATTCGGGAAGTGGCTTTCCGCTTTGCTCTTCGCTATCGAGGGATTTGGAAGTTTCGTCTTTATTGTTTTCGTAATAGGGGTCGATTATAAATTTCTTAAGCGCGGGGAATGTTATAAAATTGACCGAATAGAACATAAATCCCGTTATGAAGCAGGCGGTAATTATTATGAAAATTCCTATAAAAAAGCTGACCGACAGTCCGAGGGCAAATATTGCAAAACAAATAAGAAGGGTGACGAGCAGCACAAGGGTAATGAGAAAGTTCCTTAAAAGAACGGCAAAGGAAAGAATGAGTCCGTTTTTAATAATCTGCGACAGCTTTAAGTTAAAGGAAACGGCCATTGTAAAGACATAATACTGCATAAAAAGATAAACAAGCGCCGCAAGCATACAAAGCGGAAAGCAAACATATCTGAATACGCCCGACATGGCATAATAGGTCGGGAGCGCATAGGTCAGAGCCGCAAGGCAAATATATCCTATAACCGAAAGAGCAAGAGGCTTTGCTATATTCTTTTTAACGGTGGAGAAAAAGTCGGCAAATATAAACACCGGCTCTTCCCTTGCAAAATCGCGGGCAATTCGGCAGGCACCTCCGATAAAAGGGCCGATAAAAGCAAAGGGGGCTCCGATAACGATGAGAGAAAGCTGAAGGTCGGAAGCAAGCCTTGTGCCCGAAATCAGGGTGAAAATCAAATAGGAAAGGGCTATAAAGGGAATCATGGTCAGCAGAAAAACGAGACTTAAAATACAGATGTCCCAGAATTTTCTGCCGAGTATTTCAAAGTATTTTGCAAAAGCGCTTTTTTCATAGGCCTCGTTTTTTGAAACACCCTTGCCGGGTTTTGAATATCCGCCGAAAATATTGAATTTAGCCAATTTAAAGTCCTCCGATTATGCTCTGCGAGCCTTGGGGTGAAAATGAGAGTAGGAATTTTTATATTTCTGCTTGACAAGTCTTGCATACATTTGAGTGGAAGAAATGTCGGAATGGCCGAGCATTTCCTTTATGTCGTTTAACTGAGCACCGTTTTCAAGAAGGTGAGCCGCAAAGGAATGGCGCAGGGTTTGAGGTGTTATGTCTTTGTTTATGCCGGTCTGCTTTGCATAGGTCTTGATTATTTTCCAAAATCCCTGGCGGGTCATGGGAGAGCCGTTCATGTTGGTAAAAAGCACGGGCTCGTTAAAATCGAGAATTATCATGCTTCTTACCCTGTCTATGTAATCTTTGACGGCACGGACCGCCTCGTCATAAATCGGTATGATTCGCTCGTTTTTGCCGCCTCGGCAATGAAGAATTCCGACCTGAAGATTAACGTCGTCGACCCGAAGCTCCACAAGCTCGGAAACGCGAATTCCGGTGGCATAAAGTATTTCGAGCATGGCGCGGTCTCTGCAGCCCTTAAGCTCGGTTTGGTCGGGAGCCGAAAGAAGCATTTCTATTTCGTTTTCGGTCAGAATTTCGGGAGCCTTCTGATCGGGCTTTGAAGATTTTATGCCCGACGCGGGATTGACAACCAGGCATTCGCCCTCGAGATTCATAAAGCGGTAAAAACATCTTATGCTTGAAAGCATACGGTTGACGCTGGATTTCGAACGTCCTCTCGATTCGAGACCGAATATGTATTTACCGATTTCGTCGCCCGATACGTCCTTTGCGGAAATTTTTCGGCCGTCAAGATATTCGAGAAACTGCTCAATATCCCTTAAATATGAGTTAAGTGTGTTTTCCGACACTTTTTTCTTTTTTTTGAGATATTCACCGAATCTTTCTTTAAAGTCGGTCATCATTAAAACTCCCCTCGACGATCACAGGGAAAACGCGCCCGAAAACAGGGAAACGGTTAAACAGTCGATTAAAGAACTGAACACAGTGATCGAAATGTATTTTATAAATCCTATACAGTATTTTTTGAATTTCGGTTTAAAGTCCTCCGACCCGTCGGAAAAGCAGCGGCTGTACAGCTCGGAGGAAAATTGTCCCGCACTCAGACAGCAATAAAGAAGCACGCAGGAAAAGACAAATGCTCCGGGTAAAATGATCAGGGTGCAGAATGCCATTCCCTCGATGCCCATGACGGAATATGCCGACGAGCAAATACATCCGAGGCCGACGCCTTTGAAAAAAGGAACGGCAAAGGACAACGGCTTTCCGAAAAGAAACAGGCCGCAGCAAAAGGAAACCAAAAGAAAAATCAGATTTCCCGCAAAGGAATTAAGAAAAATTCCGAAAGCCGAAAGCTTTGTTCTCGAGCTTACAAAGGAAGAAAAAAGATTTGAGTATAAACTCCCGTCGGAAAAGAAACCGCTTTTAAAGGCCAGCGTACCGGCAAGAACGCCGAGCACAAGCGACAGCGACATGAAAATGAAACGGGTATTTTTGTAAAAGAAACCGAGAACTTCCTTTTTGAGCCTTATACTGTTATAAAATCCTTTCATATTAAACCTCCAATATCTTGTCCTTACAAGATATGAAGACAAAAGGATAGATATGTATTAAAGCTTTGACAGTTCCTCGGCACGGTCAAAGCAAGCTTTCATTGCACGCTTTATCGAGCCTTCATAGTCGTCTCTGTCAAAAGACTCATTGGCGGCAAGAGTCGTTCCTTTGGGAGAGGTGACCATTTTAACAAGTTCGTCGGGAGAGTATCCCGATTGCTCAAGCATGTCTGCGCTGCCTCTCATGGTTTGAAAAAGCAAGTCCTTGGCAGTTTGCTCGGAAAGACCGAGCTTTTCAGCCTCCTCAAGCGCCGCACGGGCAAATTTAAAGAAATATGCAGGACCGCTTCCGCTTAAAGCGGTGACGGCGGAAATGTCCTTTTCCTCAACAACGGCGGCTTTTCCGCAACTGTTGAAAATATCAAAAACAGGAGCAAAAAGCTCGTCGGAAACGTCGTCCGGTTTTACAAGAGCAGAGGCGCCTCCCGAAACAAGCATGGGTGTGTTTGGCATCACACGAATTGTGTGAATGTCACCGAACACCTTTTTAATATCGAAAATCTTAATTCCTGCCATAATCGAGACTATACAGTCTGTATTATTTGCAAGTCCCGAAAAGCTTTGAGAACATTCTCGGAAGACTTGGGGTTTTATACAAAGAAATGTATATGTTCTGCCGTCAAAAGCCTCTTTTGCGCCGGTGCAAATATGCATACCATATTTTGCGAAACGTTTGCTTTTTTCGATGTCGGTATCATATATGTAGATGTTTTCGGGTTTTATGTAACCCGTCTTTCGAAGGGTTTCTATAATTGCCGAGGCCATATTGCCCGCCCCGATAAAACCGATTGACATAATCATGATACACATCGCTCCGATCAAGTTAAACTCAACCTCTATACTATACCTTATTTTATTTGAATTATCAAGGGAAAAATCAAGTTGTTACGAAATTTTAACCTTTCAAAGCACGATTATGTAAACAACATTATGTTATCTTAAGTGAATGTTATGTAAATCACTTTATGTTAACCACATCATATATTGAAACGGCAGCTGCCTTTGATACAACAACTGCCGTTTTTGCTATTTCATTCTTCTTTTTCCCGCACGGTTGACTCCGAACACGCTGCCCGCAACCGAACAGATAATCACCGTGACAAGTCTCAGTAAGGTAAGCAGCGAAAAACTGCCGCCGAGCGCCAACCCGACAATTGTTATCGCTGCGAAAATCCCGAGTCCGATGATGACTCCGATTTTAATTCCGTCCTTTTTGTTTTCCTTTCCGGCCTTTGCCGCCGCACAGAACCCCCCTGCCCCGCACACGACGAGTGAAAGCAAATTCAGCGTTCCGTCATTCAAATCTCTGAATGTCAGAATAACCGCCGCCGCGGTGTATAAAATCAGCATGACGATAAGTCCGAACAAACCACCCTTAAAACAGCACTTAATCCTTTTTGTATATTCTTCGTTCATAAAAAAACCTCCGCAAATAACCTGTTAAAGATTATTCACAGAGGTCTTTAATTATTCCGATTTATTTCTTTTTGGAATCCGCAGAAGCGTCATCGTCGGCATGAACGGTAAGATTGGTCTGAATAGCCCAACGAGCCATTCTGTATTTGCTGCGGTCGGGACCGGATTCAATAATAAAGGAATCTTCCTTGACAGCAACAACGCGGCCGTAAATACCGCCGATGGTGATTATTTCATCGCCGATTTGGATGTTGTTACGCATCTTGTCCTCTTCTTTTTGTTTCTTTCTCTGAGGACGGATGAGAAGAAAATACATAATGCCGAAAATGACGGCCATATATATGAGCATCAACCAAAGAGATTGTCCGCTTCCGTTTGCGGCGGTGTCCATTGCAATTGCCATTTTTTTACCTCCAAAACTTTATCACGTTAATTATATATCAAATCAGTATTATTTGCAAGAAAAAAATATCAAATTTACAAAATATTAAATTCTGCGGGAGAGTATGGGCAGCATTTGTTCCTTATACTCCGTAAATCTGTCCTCGTCAAGAGCAAGCCTTATTTCCTCCATAAGGGTATTATAGAACCAAAGATTGTGCATGACGGCAAGCCTCATTCCAAGCATTTCCTTTGCAACAAGCAGATGGCGTACATATGCCCTGCTGAAATTCCGACAAACGGGACAACCGCATTCCCTGTCGATGGGGTCGGTGTCGAGGGCGTATTTGGCATTGTTGATGTTTATAACGCCGCTTTTGGTGAAAAGGTGGCCGTGGCGTGCATTTCTGCTCGGCATGACGCAGTCGAAAAGGTCCACTCCCCTTTCCACCGACTCGAGAATGTTGGCCGGAGTTCCCACTCCCATGAGATAACGGATTTTATCATCAGGAGCAAAGGGCTCGACCGCCGAAATAATTCTGTACATATCCTCGGCCGGCTCACCCACGGCAAGACCGCCTATTGCATAACCGTCCAAATCCAGCTTTGCAATCTGTTTCATGTTTTCGATTCTCAGATCGTCGTAAACGCAGCCCTGATTTATTCCGAAAAGCAATTGGTTTTTATTGACCGTATCCTCAAGAGAATTAAGTCTTTTCATTTCCTCCTTGCACCGCGCAAGCCACCTGACGGTTCTTTCGGAGGATTTTTTGGCATATTCATATTTTGCGGGATTTTCCACACATTCGTCAAAGGCCATTGCAATGGTAGAACCGAGGTTTGACTGGATTTGCATACTCTCCTCCGGCCCCATAAAAATTTTATGTCCGTCGATGTGAGAGTTGAATTCCACCCCTTCTTCGGTTATATGACGCAGCTTTGCAAGGGAAAAAACCTGAAATCCGCCGCTGTCGGTGAGAATGGGGCCGTCCCATCGGGTGAATTCGTGAAGTCCTCCGAGGGTTTTGACGTTTTTGTCACCGGGGCGAAGATGAAGGTGATAGGTATTTGAAAGCATGACCTGACACTTGACCTGCTTTAGGTCGAGGGCGGACAGTCCACCTTTTATGGCGGCGCAGGTGGCGACATTCATAAACGCAGGGGTTTCAAAAGAACCGTGAACGGTGGTAAAACGCCCTCTTCTTGCCGTTCCTTCTTTTTTTATCAGTTTAAACATTTAAAAACTCCGTTAAAATGGATTTGGTTTAATTTTAAAGTATAACCATGGCGTCGCCGAAGCTGAAAAAGCGATATTTTTTCTCTACGGCGATTTTGTAGGCATTCATGGTATGCTCGTAACCCGCAAAGGCCGAGACGAGCATTATAAGCGTGCTTTCGGGGAGATGAAAATTGGTTACGAGACCGTCCATGCATTTGAATTTATAGCCGGGATATATGAAAATATCGGTTTTGCCCGAGCATTCCTCCATTGTCCCGTCGTCCTTCGCGGCGGCCTCAAGGGTTCGGCAGCTGGTTGTACCGATGCAAATAACGCGTTTTCCGGCCTTTTTTGTGGCGTTGATCAGCTCGGCCGTGCTTTTGGGAACATAATATCTTTCGGTGTGCATAAGATGATCTTCGATTTTTTCTTCCTTAACCGGGCGGAAGGTTCCGAGCCCCACATGAAGGGTGACATATCCGATGTTTATACCCTTTTCCCCAAGCGTTGCAAAAACCTCGTCGGTGAAGTGCAGACCCGCCGTGGGAGCGGCGGCCGAACCGAGGTGCTTTGCGTATATCGTCTGATACCTTGAATTGTCTTTAAGCTTTTCGGTAATGTAAGGCGGAAGAGGCATGTTTCCGATTTCGTCGAGAATTTCGTAAAAATTCCCGTCATATTCAAATTTAACGACCCTGTTTCCGTCGTCCTTTACATCGACCACTTCACAGGACATCTTGCCTTCGCCGAAGGAAAAACGGTCGCCCTTTTTGGCCTTCTTTCCCGGGCCCGCAAGACATATCCATGCTCCGTCCGGCTGCTGCTCGAGCAGCAGGAATTCCACAACCGCCCCCGTGGGGATTTTTGTGCCGTAAAGACGCGCGGGAAGAACCTTTGTATCATTTAAAATTACCGTATCTCCTTCATTTAAAAGGCTCGGTAAATCGTAAAATTTCAGGTGTTCGATTTCGCCTGTTTTTCGGTTGAGATGCATGAGCGAGGAGTTGTCACGCTTTTCACAGGGGTGCTGAGCAATAAGCTCGGCGGGCAGGTCGTAAAAAAAATCGCTTTTATTCATATTTTCCCTCTTATTTCGTTTGACAAAGTAAAGCTTAAATGATATTATAATTAGAAGTAATTTGTATTATAGTACAGTTGCGGTTTTTTTACAAGCCATTTATTGATTTTGGAGGGACAAAATTATGAAAAAATATAATGTCGGTATTATCGGTGCAACCGGAATGGTCGGTCAGCGATTTGCCACCCTGCTTGAGAACCACCCTTGGTTTAATGTTGCGGCTCTTGCGGCCAGCAGCCGTTCGGCAGGTAAAAAATACGAGGACGTTGTTTCGTCCCGTTGGGCAATGGACACCCCTATCCCAGAGAGCATGAAGGACATGGTTCTTTTTGACGCTCAGGCCGACAAGGAAAAGGTCGCCGAAATCTGTGATTTCGTTTTCTGCGCCGTCGACATGAAAAAGGATGAGATATTGGCTCTTGAAGAGGCTTATGCAAAGCTTGAATGCCCCGTTGTTTCCAACAACAGCGCCAATCGCGGCACCCCCGACGTGCCCATGGTGGTTCCCGAGCTTAATGCCGATCACATCGAGATAATCAAGGCTCAGCGAAAGAGACTCGGCACCAAAAAAGGATTTGTGGCCGTTAAGTCCAACTGCTCTCTTCAGTCCTATGTTCCCGCCCTTTTCCCTCTTGAGAAATTTGAGCCCGAAAAGGTTCTTGTCTGCACTTATCAGGCTATTTCCGGCGCCGGAAAGACCTTTGAGCGTTGGCCGGAAATGATTGACAATGTTATTCCCTACATCGGCGGAGAGGAAGAAAAATCCGAGCAGGAGCCTCTTAAGATTTGGGGTCACATTGAGGGCGATAAGATCGTCAATGCAACCCGTCCCGCTTTTACGGCTCAGTGCATACGCGTGCCCGTTACCAACGGTCACCTTGCCGCCGTTTTTGTCACCTTCAAAAAGAAACCCACCATCGAGGAAATTAAAAAGACGTGGAAGGAATATGCCGGCGAGGCACAGCGTCTTGAGCTTCCCAGCGCTCCCAAGCAGTTCCTTAACTATTTTGAAGAGCCCGACCGTCCTCAGATTCACTCGGAAAGAGAGCTTGAGCACGGAATGGCCATTTCCATGGGCAGACTTCGCGAAGATACGCAGTATGACTATAAATTTGTTTGCCTTTCCCACAACACCCTTCGCGGCGCTGCCGGCGGTGCTGTGCTTCTTGCCGAGCTTCTTGCGGCAAAGGGCTATATGGACTGAGTGCCCATTAAGTAAGTATTTAACGATATTTTAACTCCGCGTCGCGGGAATAAAATCCCGTGCGCCGCGGTCTAATTTCAGGGAGGAATTTATTATGGCGTCAATTTTTACGGGAGTGGCGACCGCCCTTATCACCCCTATGAACGAGGACGGTTCGGTAAATCTTTCGAAAATCGATGAAATTGTTGAAGAGCAGATAGAAGGCGGAGTTGCCGCAATCGTTTCCTGCGGAACAACCGGCGAAGGAAGCACCTTGAGCCGCGATGAACACGTTGAGGTCATGCGCCACACCATTAAAGCCGTTAACCACCGTATTCCCGTCATTGCCGGGACCGGAAGCAACGACACCGCTTTTGCCGTCGAGCTTTCCAAAGAGGCCGAGGAAATGGGTGCCGACGGTCTGCTGCTTGTTTCGCCTTATTATAACAAGGCCTCGCAGAAGGGTCTTATCGAGCACTACACCTATATTGCCGACCGAGTCAATATTCCGATAATTCTCTACAATGTTCCCTCCCGCACGGGCACGAATATTGCCTGCGAAACATATAAGGTTCTGTCGGCTCACAAAAACATCGTGGCCGTTAAGGAGGCAAACGGTGATATTTCGAGCGTAGCTCACACCGTTTCGCTTTGCGGCGACAGTCTTGACATTTATTCCGGCAACGACGATCAGGTTATTCCCATGATTTCTCTCGGGGGCAAGGGAGTAATTTCGGTGTTTTCAAACTTTGCTCCCAAAACCATGTCGGAAATAACCGGTCTTGCTCTTGAGGGAAAATTCAAGGAAGCAACCGCTTTGCAAAGCAAATATCTTGAGCTGATGAACAGCATGTTTATCGACGTTAACCCCATTCCCGTCAAAGAAGCCATGAATCTTCTCGGGTATAATGTCGGCCCCTGCCGCCTTCCCCTTTGCTCCACCACTCCTGAAAAGCTTGAAAAAATCAAGGCGGCTCTCAAGGGAGTAAATCTTCTTTAAATTAAACGGATGTGAAAACTATGGTAAAAATTTTTCTTTCGGGCTGTAACGGCCGTATGGGGCAGGTCATCATTTCCTGCGTTGCCGCAAGAGACGACTGTGAAATTGTCGGAGGAGCCGATATTTTCAATGAGCAAAAAAACGAATTTCCCGTCTATTCCGACATAAAGGAGTTTGACGGCGAGTGTGACGTGATTATTGACTTTTCCAACCCTGCGGCTCTCGGCGGCTTGCTTGAATTCTGTCTTGACAAAAAGGTGCCCGCCGTGCTTGCGACTACGGGATATTCCGAGGAGCAAAAGCAGCAGATTTCCGAGGCATCCAAAACGGTTCCGATTTTTTACACGGCTAATATGTCAATCGGCGTAAATCTTATTGCCGAACTGTGTAAACGTGCCGCCACCGTGCTTGAGGACGATTTTGACATTGAAATTGTCGAGGCTCATCATAATCAAAAACTCGACGCTCCGTCCGGAACGGCGAATATGCTTGCCGACGCGGTTATGGAAGGCTGCAACAACAAAAAAGAGTTGGTATACGACCGTCACGAGCGCCGCAAGAAACGCGAAAAGGATGAAATCGGTATGCACGCCATTCGCGGCGGTACCATTGTGGGCGAACATTCGGTCATCTTTGCCGGCAGAGACGAAATAATAACCGTTTCCCATTCGGCGCGTTCCCGTGAAATTTTTGCCGTCGGAGCTCTTAACGCCGCTCTGTTTATGGTCGGCAAGCCCTCGGGAATTTATAACATGGGTGATCTTATCGGAAAGTGTTAGGTGAACAGTATGGGATATAATTTTACCTTTACCGAAGATATTACTCTTGTGGTGCTCGATGAAGCGCCCGCCGATCTGTGCTTTGTGGCCTCTGCCTTTGAAGCGCTGTCTGTCGGGAAGATAAATATTGATATGATTTCCCAATCTCCGCCAAAAGGTTCATCATCGGGTCTCGCATTTACCCTCTCAGACAGCGATCTCGGAGCGGCTCTCGAGACCATTGCAAAGCTTCGCGAAATTTTCCCGAAAATCAAAATTTCGGTCAGCAGCGGTAATACAAAGCTGCTCATAAGCGGAGACGACATGAAAAATAACTACGGAATTGCGGCCGAGGTTTTTAACGCCGTCGCCGCAACCCATGCCGATGTCAGGATGATAACCACCTCAGAAATCGACATTTCTCTTCTGATTACCAATCCGGATGTTGAGCTGATAAAATCAAAGCTCAGCATGGCACTTAACGCTTAATAAAAAAATCACCGTCTGAAATCGGCCTTGTGAACACTCGGCCTTTGCAGGCGGTCTTTTTTTGCCTTTACCAGCATAAAAATATAAAAAATGAAAGTAAGTGAAAGTAAAGGTGAAAAAATCCTATGTTCCCGCCCTTATGTTTTTCGCCGTCTTTTCGGCAATAATATTTTTCGGCGGCGAGATGACAAATATATCACGATCTCTGCTTAATGCCTCGGTGAAAATTCAGCTTTTATCGGTGGGATATAAAGCGGAGAATATAAACGTAAATACAGAACCGCCGTCGGACGGCGAAAGAGTTGCTCTGCAGCCTGAGGTTTCAAGTGTCGGGCAGAGCGATGCGGCCGTCGAACGCCCGACAGACGTGGAAACGGGAGACATAAAGACCGTCGCGCTTGAACCGTCGGCCGGAAATTCCTTTTCCGAGGGAATTCACTATAACAACACGGCCGGTGTCGATATTGACGTATCTTCCCTTCTGTCCGAAGGACTTCCGTTTAAAATCGAGGACAGCTCCGAGCCGCAGGTGCTTATATATCACACCCACGGAACCGAAAGCTATTCCGACTCCGACAGCGGATTTTATGTTAAAAACGACGACGGCTCCCGTTCGACCGACACGTCGAAAAATACGGTAAGGGTGGGCGACGCCATTGCCGAAGTGCTTAACAATAACGGTATTGTGACGATTAACGACCGAACAATGCATGATAAAGACAGCTATACCGGCAGCTATTCCCGATCGGAGGCCACCGTCAGGCAATATCTCGAGAAATATCCATCAATAAAGGTTGTGATTGACGGTCACAGGGATTCTATCACACAGTCAAACGGCACAAAAATCAAGCCTACAGCCGAAATAAACGGAAAATCGGCGGCGCAGGTTATGGTTCTCGCAGGGTGCGAAAGCGGCGATGTGACAAATTATCCGAATTGGATGGAAAATCTCCGTTTTAATCTCCTGCTCCAGCGTCAGCTTGAAAACGATTATCCCGGCCTTGCAAGGGCCATGAGCTTTAAGTCCTGCAAATATAATTTTAACATTATGAACGGTTCAATTCTTCTTGAAATCGGCAGCGAGGCCAATACCCTCGACGAGGCGGTATATTCCGGACAGCTTATCGGCGAAGCCTTGGTTAAAATATTTAAGCAATAAAAATGCCCCTTGGGAGAAGTTTACTCTCAAGGGGTTTGTTTATCCTTCGATTATTTCATAAAGCTCTTTGGCGCCGTCCTTGGTTACAAATTCGGGAACGGCGAGAACCTTTGCGGTTATGGGGTGCTGCCCCATCCTTATTGTCATAACGTCTCCGACCTTAACGTCATATGACGCTTTGACAACACGTCCGTTGACCTCGATTCTGCCTGCGTCGCAGGCCTCGTTGGCCACGGTTCTTCTCTTTATGATACGGGAAATTTTCAGATATTTATCAAGTCTCATATTTAACTCCTTTTGGCCTCCTCCCAAAGCCTGTCAAGAACTTCGAGGGAGGAGCTTTTCATGTCGATTTCTTTTTGCTCCGTAAGCTTTTCAACCTTTTCAAACCTTTTGATGAATTTGTCAGCGGCTCCGTGCAAAGCCTGTTCGGAATTTATTTTGAGAAAACGGGAGACATTCACCATGGAAAAGAGCAAATCACCGTATTCTTCAAACATTTGCTCCTGATTACCGTTTCTAACCGCTTCCTTAAATTCGGCAAGCTCTTCATCGATTTTTTTGGAGGCATCCTCCGCATTGTCCCAATCAAAACCCGCTTTTTTGGCTCTTTTTTGCACCTTTTCGGCGCGAAGCAGGGCAGGAAAAGCCATCGGAACGCTTTTTAAGGTATCGGTGTAGGTGGTTTGATTTTTGGATTTTTGCTTGATTTTATCCCAATTATCGAGAACCTCGTCGGAATTATTAACGTTAACCGAGCCGAAAACATGAGGATGCCGTTCAATTAGTTTTTTACAAATTCCGTCGCAAACATCGGTAAAATCAAAGGACTTCTTTTCGGCTTCGATTTGGCTGTGAAAAACAACCTGAAGAAGCACGTCCCCGAGCTCTTCGCACATATCCGTTGCGTCGTCTCGGTCGATGGCATCGATTGCCTCATAGGTTTCCTCGATAAAATCATTTCTGATCGAATGGTGATCCTGTTCCCTGTCCCAAGGGCAGCCGTTGGGACTTCTGAGCTCCTTCATTATTTCAAGAAGATCGTCGATATTATATTTTTCCTTGTTTATTTCTATCATGAGAATTTACCTCCTTTGAGTATCTCTTTGGGAGAAATGACCTTGAAAAGTAAAATAAAAATCAAATATACAAAAACCGCAAGTGCAATCGAAAGAACGGTCGAAAGCTTTGGCGAAACAAAGCCCGAAAGCAGCAAATGCCCGAAATGAGCCGAAAGGCCGGAACACGCCGCCGAAATAACGGGAAAGGCAAAATCCTTTAGCAAGTTCGGCGCAAAGCCTGTTGTCCTAACAATTGCGATAAAATCGGCAATGAAAATGTAGAGATAACAAACGGTTGTTCCGATTGCCGCTCCGTTAACGTTAAATTCGGTTCTTGGCACAAGAAAAATGTTTATGGCAAGCTTTAACACTACCCCGACAAACATATTTGCTACGGGAATTTTTTCTTTTCCGACGGCCTGCAAAACCGCCGTGAAGGGAACGGAAAAACCCGCAAAAACGGCGCAAAGGCTTAAAATTCTCAGCTGGTGTGAAGCAATTTCGGCACCGTAGGGCTTTGACGAATAAAGCAGCTCAAGCAACGGACGGCTCAGCACAAAAATTCCAACGGCGGTGGGAAAAGCGATAACCGACGTCAGTTTTACCACCGAGTGAAGAGTTCTGTTTGCAGCCTCCCTGTCCCCCGTCTCCCAAAAGCCTGTGAGAGACGGAACGAGCCCCACTCCGATAACTGCCGTAAGGTTCGGAACAAGGGCATAAATCGGAGTGGCAAAGCCGCGAAAACACCCGTAAAGATAGGCGGGAACGTCTGCCGCACCTTGATTTATCAGCCCATTTGAAAGGCCGGGATAAACCTCAAATATCCCCTGCGGATCGGAGAAAAGCATGGAAGAAAGCCCTCTTTGAACGGTGAGCACGTCCACAAGACCCGAAATTTGGGTTATCAGCGAGCCGACCACAATCGGAACCGCAAGCGAAAAAAGAAATTTCATATATCCGTCGGGAAGTGTGCTCTCTTTTTTTGAGCATTTAAAGCCGTATCTTTTAAATTTAAAATAAAGGTATAAAAATCCGAAAACCGTACCCGCAAGCACACCGCCCGCAGCGCCCGCAGCCTGAATACCGACCGAAAAGCCGCAAATTTTAAGTACGGCAGCGGCGGCAACGCCCGCAACGGCCTTTCCGAGCGCTTCGATGACCTGTGAAACGGCGGCAGGGGCCATGTTGTTTATACCCTCAAAATATCCGCGGTAAATTCCCATAAGCGAGGAAAAAAGCACGCATGGAGCAATAACATACACGGCCGTTTTGGCGTCGTCGGCTCCTCCGAAAAAGGTGAGAAAAAGACTGCACAAAACAACTGCCGCGGTCATTATTACACCGAAAACCGTAAAAAGAATTCGGCAGGAGAAAAAAGCGGATTTAACTCCATTTCCGTCGTTAAGGGAAACCGACCTTGCGACCAGCCGCGACAGCAGCACCGGCAAACCGGAAATTGCGACCGAATAAAACGGCAGGTAAAGGTCATAGGCTGTTTGGAAATATCCCATTCCCACCTCGCCGATAAAATTGGCAAGAGGGATTTTGAAGAAAACTCCGAGAACCTTAACAACAATGTCGGCAACTATAAGAATAGTTGCCGATTTAATGAAGGTATCCCTTTTAATTTCAGAATTCAAGCTTCTTTTCGATAAAGCTGCGAAGGTCTTCGATTTTGACCCTCTGCTGTTCCATGGTGTCGCGGTCTCTGACGGTTACGCAGTTGTCGGCGGGAGTCGTGTCGTCGCCCACCGTTTCGAAATCAACGGTAATGCAGAAAGGCGTTCCGATTTCGTCCTGTCGGCGATAACGCTTGCCTATCGAGCCGGCTTCATCATAATCCACCATAAAGTATTTTGAAAGTTCGGCATAGATTTCCTTTGCCTTGTCGCCGAGCTTTTTGGAAAGGGGCAGCACGCAAGCCTTAAAGGGAGCGAGCGCCGGGTGAAAACGCATAACTACGCGGCTGTCGTTCTTTTCGGCATCAACAACCTCCTCGTCGTATGCCTCGCAAAGATAAGCAAGGGCAACACGGTCGGCACCGAGACTGGGTTCGACAACAAAGGGAATATATTTTTCACCGGTTTCGGGGTCAAAATACTCAAGGCTCTTTCCGCTTGCCTCCTGGTGGCGGCCCAAATCATAGTTTGTGCGGTCGGCAATGCCCCAAAGCTCTCCCCAACCGAAGGGGAAAAGATATTCAATGTCGGTTGTGGCTTTGGAATAAAAGCTGAGCTCCTCCTTTTCATGGTCGCGCAGCCGCATGTTTTCTTCCTTCATGCCGAGAGAAATGAGGAAGTTTTTGCAGTAGCTTCTCCAATAGTCAAACCATTCAAGGTCGGTGTCGGGTTTGCAGAAAAATTCGCATTCCATCTGTTCAAACTCGCGGAGACGGAAAAGGAAGTTACCGGGAGTGATTTCGTTTCTGAAACTTTTACCGACCTGGCAAACGCCGAAGGGGAGTTTTTTTCGGGTGGTACGCTGGATGTTGGCAAAGTTGACAAAAATGCCCTGAGCCGTTTCGGGACGGAGATAAACCTCGTTTTTGGCATCCTCGGTTACGCCCATATATGTTTTGAACATGAGGTTGAATTTACGGATGTCGGTGAAATTTTTGCTTCCGCATTCGGGACAGGCAATGCCGTGCTCTTTTATATAGTCGGTCATCTGTTCGAAGGTCATGCCCTCGGCAGCTCCGCCCGCATCCTCGATAAGCTTGTCCGCACGGTGGCGGGTGTGGCAATCCTTACAGTCCATAAGCGGATCGGAAAATCCGCCCACATGGCCGCTTGTTACCCAAGTTTGAGGGTTCATGAGAATGGCGCTGTCAAGTCCGACGTTGTAGGGAGACTCCTGAACAAACTTTTTCCACCAGGCTCTTTTCACGTTGTTTTTATATTCTACGCCGAGAGGACCGAAGTCCCAAGAATTCGCAAGACCGCCGTATATTTCGGAGCCCGCATATATAAAACCGCGGTTTTTGCAAAGGGCGACAATTTTATCCATTGATTTTTCGGTAGCTTTCATGATATTTTAATCCTCCTAATTTTAGACAACAACAAAATACCCCGTTTAACGCCGGGGTATCATAATTTATCTTCCGCCGCGCCTTGACGAGCCGCGTTTTTGAAAACCGGCTTTTTTCATATCGGACATTTTTTCCTCGCTCGACTGTTTATATTTTTGCATCATGTCCTCAAAGGCGGCATTTCCGCTTTTGGTGGGAGTCCAATCAAGGTCGGGATTTCCGGTGAAAACGGGATATTGCGGTTTCTTTTCCGGACGGGGCTTTTGAGGTGCGGAATTCTGTCTGTTAAAGGGTTTATCCCTGCGCGGCTGAGGAGCTCTCTCCACCGCTTTTTTCATACTCAGACTTATCTTTCCGTCGTTTCCGATGGAAATGACCTTCACCTTGACGGTCTGCCCTTCGCTGACAAAGTCTCTGATTTCATTGACATACACGTCGGCAACTTCGGAAATGTGAACCATTCCGGATTTTCCCTCGGGAAGCGACACAAATGCTCCGAATTTTGTAATTCCCGTGACAGTTCCCTCATACACTGTCCCAATCTCAAGCGCCATAAATTTAACTTTTTCCTCCTGAATTAAAATACAATGCAAAAAACCGAAAATCAGTTTCCTGCAATATCAACATACTCCTTTTCTCCGGATTTTATATAACCTCTTTCCCGGAGAGCTTCTTCGATCATTCCGTCGGCGGAACCGTTTTCGACCTTCTGCTTAAGTGCTTCCACACGTTGGCTCAATGCGGCCTCTTCGGATTTTGCCGAATCAAGCGTCGCTTTGTCGCGGCTGTATTTAACTTGGGTTACAACGATATTGACGACACTTATTATTACAAAAAGCAGAAGCACCGCCTTGATAAGAATTTTATTTTTTGCCGTCATCGGTTTTTCCTCCGAAACGCAGATATTGTTATTTGAATTATACTACACCTTTACTTCTTTTTTCAAGGCTTTTTTTACTTTTTTATCTTTCTTTTTAAGATTTATTTTTTGCTTTGTCGACCATGCTCTTCCCTTTTTTATAAGAACGCTTATTTTTTCTGCCGCAAACCTATAAATCCTCGTAAATAAACCGATTATCAACGAAAAAAACTTTTTTATATATTTTCCTGCGGTCATGCGGCAAATGACGCTGCCCGCAAAGCAGCCGACAAGGCAATATATTCTGATTTTTCCGTCCTCGCTGATAATCGAAAAACAAAAGAAAACAAAAGCGCATATTACGAAGAAAAATACATCCTCTAAAAAAACCGCGAAATTTTTGTGTCGTATTTCCGAGCGAAATGCGCGGAATATTTCATATATTGCGCAAAGGAAAAAACCCAAAATCACCGCATAAAACAGCCATTTACATTGGTCGAGACTTTTTTCGACGGGAAATTCCGTCAGGCTCATTTAAGAAACCTCGCGAAAAATCCGCTTTGGACCTTTTTGTCATCGGTATACATGACGCCGTTTATTGTTCCCGATATTTCAAGCTCTCCCGTTTCCACCGAAAGACAGTCGACGCGAAGATTTTCTCCCCTTACGGTGAGCTCACCGAGGTCTGTCAGCGCAATGACGGTGTTGTCGTCAAAGCTTGCAACGTCCTTTACCCCGCTGACGGACATTTTCTTTCTGCTTTCTACAATCAGATTGTTGGGTCTTTTGACCGATTGCGTTTCTTGGCTCATTTTAATACCTCCAGTCATAAAAAGATATGACAAAAGGTTTTTTTCTATTCTGATTTTTCATAGTTTGAAATTATTTTTTTACCGACCTCATAAACGTTTCCGCAGCCGACGGTTACGATACATTCTCCTTCTTTGCAAACATTTCGACAACAACTTGCGGCGGTGTCGAAATCGTCGGCATAAAAGGCATTTTCAAGCCTTTTTACAAGCTGTTTTGAGTTGATGCCGTAGATGTTTTCCTCCCGTCCGCCCATTATGGGACAAACAATTACGCAATCGGCTTTTTTTAAAACCTTTATAAAATCGTTGAACAGAATAGCCGTTCGGGAAAAGGTAAAGGGTTGGAAAACAAGTGTGAGATGTTTATATCCCTTTGATTTTGCGGTGTCGATAACCGTTTGTATCTCCGAGGGATGGTGACCGTAGTCGTCATAAAGCGTGAATTTTTCACATTCGTATATTTTTTCAAATCTTCTTTTTGCACCCGAGAAATCCCCGATTGCCGATTTGACATTTTTGAAATCCAAATTATATTCAAGACATACCGAAATTGCCGCAAGGGCATTTAAAGCATTATGTTTTCCCGATATTTTAAGCTTCACCCTGCTTAAAAATTTGTCTTTTTCATAAAGGTCAAAGTAGCAAAAACCCTCGCTCTCGGTTATTTTAACGGCACGGTATTTGTCCTTTGCTTTAGTGCCGAAGAAAAGGGTGTTTTTAGAGCTTTTTAAGCCGAAATCGGAACAAACGATTGCCTTTTTCGACCGTGCGGCGAATTTTTCGAAAGCACCCTTAAGCTTTTTTTCGGTCTTGTATACCTCAAGATGATCGTTGTCTATGTTAAGAACAACTCCGACGGTCGGGCGGAGAAGAAGAAAATTTTTTGCATACTCGCAGGCTTCGATGACAAGAAAATCCTTTCCGTCAAAAATTCCGCCGCCGTTTCCGTCAAAGTCGCCGCCGATAAGCGACGAGGGACGGTATCCGGAGGACTTTAAAATGTGATATATCATTGAAGAAACGGTTGTTTTACCGTGGGTTCCGGAAACGGCAATGACATTTTTAAACTCCTTTGAAATGAGCTGACAAGCCTTTGCGCGAGAAAGCGTTTTTATTCTCGATTTTCTTGCCGCTTTTATTTCGGCGTTGTTCTTTTTCACGGCGGACGTGTATATTACAAGCTTTGCTCCTTTTATGTTTTCCGACGAATGTTGCCCGAAAATCTTGAATCCGTCTTTTTCAAGCTTTTTCACGTTCTGACCGCAAAGAATATCCGAGCCGAAAACACTATATCCCGCGCTTTTAAGAAAATATGCGAGAGCGGTCATTCCGGCACCGCCGATACCCACCAAAAATATTTTGTCTCCCCTTTTTAATGACAGCATAGCTTCACCCTCATATGTTTTTGATACATACTATGAAAAAAATCTGTTTTGTTACGTAAAAAAGAAGTGACAAACCCGCAAAAAAGCGGTATAATGATTTGAATAAAGCAAATGTTGATTTTTGGAGTGTAAAAATGAGTTTTAAAGCCGGAAATTTTGATGTTGCGGTTATCGGAGCAGGCCACGCCGGTATCGAAGCCGCACTTGCCGCCGCCCATCTCGGGTGCAACACCGCGGTTTTTACCATTTCTCTCGATTGGGTGGGAAATATGCCGTGCAACCCGTCCATCGGAGGTACCGCAAAGGGACATCTTGTCAGAGAAATCGACGCACTCGGCGGGGAAATGGGCCGTGCGGCCGATAAAAATCTGATTCAAAGCAGAATGCTTAACCGCGGAAAGGGTCCCGCCGTTCATTCCTTACGCGGGCAGATCGACCGACGTGAATACAGCGGTTATATGAAACACCGTCTTGAGCTTGAGGAAAATCTGACGGTTAAACAGGCCGAGATTCTTTCGGTCGAAAAAAACGGAGATTTTTGGAATATCGAAACCAAGCTCCATGCCGTATACACCTGCAAAACGGTGGTGTTTGCCACGGGAACATTTCTCGGAGGAAAGGTTTTTGTGGGCGACGTGGATTATGAAAGCGGACCCGACGGAATGTTTCCCGCAACAAGCCTTTCGCTCTGTCTTAAGGCTCTCGGCGTTCCTCTGCGCCGTTTTAAAACCGGCACCCCCGCAAGGGTTCACCGCCGTTCGATTGATTTTTCAAAGCTTGAGCGCCAGGACGGGGATGAAAATATAGTTCCCTTTTCCTTTGACACGGATAAAGATTCTCTGAGCAACAAGGCCGCCTGCTATATTGCTTATACGAACGACAGGACAAAGGAAGTTATTCTGAAAAATCTTCACCGTTCGGCCATGTACGGGCACAAAATCGAAGGCGTGGGACCGCGCTATTGCCCGAGCATTGAGGACAAAATCGTTCGCTTTCCCGACAAATTACGGCATCAGACCTTTGTCGAGCCCTGCGGACTTAATACCGAGGAAATGTATCTTCAGGGACTTTCCACTTCCCTTCCCGAAGATGTTCAGGTTGAGATGTACCGCACCATAGAGGGGCTTGAAAACGTTGTTATAATGCGTCCCGCATATGCCATTGAGTATGATTGCATCGATCCGCTTTATCTTAAACCCACCCTTGAAATCAAGGGCTTTGACGGGCTGTACGGTGCGGGTCAGTTTAACGGCTCGTCCGGATATGAGGAGGCCGCCGCACAGGGGCTGATTGCCGGAATAAATGCCGCAAAAAAGGTTCAGGGCAAGGAACCCTTTATAATAAGGCGCTCTGAAAGCTATATCGGAACACTTATCGACGATTTGGTGACAAAGGGCTGCTCCGACCCATACCGTATGATGACGTCGCGTTCGGAATACCGTCTTGTTCTAAGGCAGGACAACGCCGAGGAACGGCTCATGCCGAGAGGATATGAAATCGGTATGGTATCAAAGGAAAGATATGAGAGATTTTTGGCCGAAAAGGATATGAAGGAACGGGAAATTGCCCGTGCAAAAAAGACAAGCGTCGCTCCGTCGCAGAAGCTTAATGAAATTTTGGAAAGCTGCGGTTCCCCCGTTCTTAGTACCGGTGCAAAGCTTGCCGACCTTATACGACGTCCCGAGCTTTGCTACAAAATTCTTTCGCCGATCGACACCTCCCGCCCAAATTATCCCGAGAAAATATTTGAGCAGGCCGAAATTGAAATTAAGTATGAGGGATATATCAAACGGCAGCAGGCTCAAATTGACGAGCAAAAACGCCTTGAGGTCAGAAAGCTTCCCGAAAACTTTGATTATAATGCCGTTAAAGGTTTGAGACTTGAGGCGGTGGAAAAGCTTAATAAAATTTCACCGGTAAGCATCGGTCAGGCCGCACGCATTTCCGGTGTGACGCCTGCCGACATTTCGGTTCTTCTCATTTGGCTTGAAAAAAACAAATGAACATAAAAACATCCGTCAAAGTCTGACGGATGTTTTTTTATCACATGGAGTGTATTTTGTTTTGAAAATCGGCGTCGGAATCGACTCCGTAACGGCGGTTTCTTCTTCTCTCGAAGAATTTTTCGGCAACCGCCCCGAACTGGGCGTAGGAAAGAACGTCCTCTTCCTGTTCGGTAAAGGGTTTTGCCTCTTCCCTGAGCTTTTCAAGCTCGGGCTTTAACAGGTCGGCGGGACGGCAGGTTATGGGCTGCTCGTCGCCGATTATTTTTTTGCGGAATTCGGGGTCGATTTCCACGGGAGTTTTACCGTATTCGCCCCTTACGATGCCTTTAAATTCCTTGGTGACCGTCTTATACCGCTCGCCGAGAATGACGTTGAAAACCGCTTGGGTTCCGACGATTTGCGACGTCGGAGTGACAAGAGGCGGAAATCCGCAGTCGGCGCGAACCTTCGGAACCTCGGCAAGAACCTCCGAAAGCTTGTTCTCCTTGCCCGCACTTTTGAGCTGGGAAACAAGATTTGAAAGCATACCGCCGGGCACCTGATATATGAGCGCCTTTGCGTCGGAAGAAAGAAGTTTGGGATTGAGAAGTCCTGATTTGAGATATTTCTCGCGGAGAGTTGTGACATATTTTGCAATCTCGTCAAGAGCGACAAGATCAAGACCTGTGTCGTATTCGGTGCCTTTAAGAGCCGCAACCATAGACTCGGTGGCGGGATGTGAGGTTCCGAGGGCAAGGGGCGACATGGCGGTGTCGATAACATCCGCGCCCGCCTCGATTCCCTTGAGCATTACCATGGATGCAAGACCCGAGGTGTAGTGGGAGTGGAGCTGAACGGGAATTTTAACCGTTTGTTTAATGGCTTTGACAAGGTCAAAAGTGAAATACGGAGTAAGGAGTCCCGCCATATCCTTTATGCAAATGGAATCGGCTCCCGCCTCTTCAATCTGTTTGGCATAATTTTTATAATATTCAAGGTCAAACACGGGGCCTGTTGTGTAGGATATGGCGACCTGAGCGTGAGCCTTTTCTTTTTTTGCGGCGTTAATGGCGGTTTGAAGATTTCTGATGTCGTTAAGGGCATCGAAAATACGGATAATGTCGATACCGTTTGCCACCGATTTTTGCACAAAATATTCCACGACATCATCGGCATAGTGACGGTAGCCGAGCATATTCTGCCCGCGGAAAAGCATTTGCAGCTTGGTGTTTTTGCATTTATCCCTTATTATTCGAAGTCTTTCCCACGGGTCCTCGTCGAGAAAGCGCAGGCAAGCGTCAAAGGTTGCGCCGCCCCAGCATTCGAGAGAGTGAAAACCGATTTTATCGAGCAAAGGAAGGATGGGAAGCATTTCCTCGGTGGTCATTCGCGTTGCGATAAGCGATTGGTGAGCGTCGCGAAGCACCGTTTCGGTTATACCGATTTTAGGCATAAAAACTCCTCCTTAACCGATTGTGACGACGGGCGCGCCGGTTTCCACAACGTCATCCTTGGAAACGTTGACCGAAATGACGGTGCAGTCTCTGGGAGCCTTGATTTCATTTTCCATTTTCATGGCTTCGAAAACCACCATAACATCGCCGGTTTTAAGCTTGTCTCCCGCCTTGACCCTAACGCTTAAAATGGTTCCGGGCATTGGGCAGGAAATTGTCTCCCCGTCCGCAGGAACAGCGGGAGCCGCAGCAGGAACGGCGGCAACGGGCGCAGCGGCCGGTGCAGGTGCGGCTGCGGGAGCGGAAGTTTCGGACAACTCTTCAACTTGAACATCATAGGCTTTGCCGTTAACGGTTACTCTTAAATTTTTCATTTTTTATACCCCCAAAAATCAGAAAGGAAAATCAGTGTGTTTTTTTGCCGGTCTTGATTCGCGCTTTGAGTCGAGTGCGTCGAGAGCGGCGGACAATTTAACTCTTATTTCGCTTTCGGAAATTATTTCGTCTATATATCCTTTTTCGGCGGCATAAAGAGCCGAACCGAATTTTTCTTCATATTCTTTCGAAAGAGCGTCAATGCTCTCCCCCGCCTTTATGCGTTCGCCAAACATAACGATTGCGGCAGCCTCGGGAGAAAGAGGCGATACAACACCTTTTTCGGTGGAAAGAACGATGTCCGCCGAGGTTCCTTTTGCGGCAAGGGCGGTGTAAATTCCGCCGCAGGCTCTTCCGAAAATCAGCGATATTTTGGCGGTTGTCGCCTCGCAGTATACACTTGAAAGCTCGGCCGCAAGTTTGGCTCCGTTTGAAATTTCGTCATCCTTGCAAACGGAAAATCCGTCGGCGTCGATTATGGTGACGAGCGGAATGGAAAAAGCGTCGCACATACGGACAAATCGGCTGATTTTTTTAACCGAAGCGGCGTCAAGCTTTCTTTGCTTTGTGAGGACGGCGCCGCAAGGCTTTCCGTCGATTCTCGCAAGCAGAGTTTCGGCTGTCTCACCGAAATTGTCAGCAAGATGTATTTTATCCTCGCTGTCAAGAAGCTCGTTTTTTATGACCGGGCAAACGGTAGGCGTTCCGCCGTCCAGCCTTTTTGACGGGGCAAGATTGTTTTGGGGCAAAACCGAAAGAACCGCGCCCACCTGTTCAAAGCAAGCCGAAAGCCCGTCACAGGCAATGTGAGCCGTACCGTTTTTAAGCGCAAAGTCGGCTGTACCGATTTCTTCTCCCTTTTTATATACGGAAGAGGGATAAAGGGAAAGCTTGGCTGTTTTATCCATTATAACAATGTCGAACTGGGCGCAAAGAACCGCGCTTTGACCCGTGCATGCTCCCGCAACAACGGCGATTTGAGGAACCACTCCCGAAAGAAGCGACGCCGAATTTATAACCTCGGAAAATGCGTTCATAGCGTCGGCACCGTCGTCGATACGAACGCCCTTTGAATCAAATATTCCCACAACGGGACGGCCGTTTTTTGCCGCGAGGTCATAAACGGTTTTTATTTTTTTAGCCTGCGCAAGGCTCATTGCTCCGTCCGAAACGTCGGGGCTTTGGGCAAAAACGTATATTCCCTCGCCGCCGACAGTCGCAAATCCGCAAACGGCCTCGCAAAGCCCGTCACGGCTTTTGTAAAACTCTCCGATTTCCGAAAAGCTTCCTTCGTCGCAAAGACTTAATATCCTCTGCTTTGCGGCGGACGAACCGCTTAAATCTTTAAGCTTTGAAATTTGTTCCTTTACACTCATGTTATTTCCTCCCCTGTGCCTTTGAAAGGGTAATAAGATCCCTGATTTCCTGCTTTTCGAGCAGCCGCCATTTTCCAACGGGAAGCCGTCCGAGGCGCAGGTTTCCCACGGCGACGCGTTTAAGTCTCGCCACCTCAAGACCCACCGACTCGCACATCTTTCTTATCTGCCTGTTTCTGCCCTCGTTAAGCTCAAATTCGAGTACCACTCGGTCGTCGTCGTCCACGAGAGGGACAATGTTGCATTTGGCGGTTTTTTTGCCGTCGATAACAATTCCGTTTGACATCTCGTATAGCTGTTCATCCGAAACCGGCGGACGGACGGTGACCCGATAAAGCTTTTGAACGTGGCCCGACGGATGGGTCATCATGTTGATAAATTCTCCGTCGTTTGAAAAAAGCAAAAGTCCCTCGCTGTCCTTGTCAAGACGGCCGGCGGGAAAAACCCTTTCGGGTGCGTCGTCCACAAGATCGGCAACGCATTTTCTTCCAAGCTCGTCATTCATGGTGGTGACATAGCCTCTCGGCTTGTTGAGCATGATATAAACACGCTCGTTTTGGCCGTGAACGATTTTTTTACCGCCTACCGTGACAATGTCGCCTTTGGGACGAACCTTGTCGCCGATATGAGCCGGGTGGCCGTTGACCTTCACCTTACCGCGTTCGATAAATTCCTCGGCCTTGCGGCGGGAACAAAATCCGCATTCGGACAGATATTTTTGAAGTCGTATGGGTTCGTTTTTCATATTATTCTCACTTTACTTTGAAATTGTGTTTTGCTCCCACGACGTGTCGTCGGCCGTTTGAGCCATGGTCAGAATATACCATTTTTTTTCGATTTTGACGCACACAAAGGTGATGTTCTGCGTCGATTCGTTAAGGGAGCCTTTTGTGACAACGTCGCCCTTTACGATGGTGACGGCGCTCACATTCATATCGGTCATATCCTGACCGTTGTATTTTCCGTTTTCAAACTGCTGTTCCTCGGATTTCAGCGAGCTTTCGTCTATTTCGATTGATATGTTTTCGCCGAAATCGATTTTTTCGGCATTGTTTTCCATGGCGTCGTAGATTGTGTCAAAAACAGTATCTCCCCCGCCGTTTTGCTCGGCATTTTCCTTTATGCTGTCGGAAATTTCGGGAATGACGCTTTTACAAAGAAGGTCAAAATCCCTGTCTTTTACGGCGGTAATATAATTTATGGCGGCACCCTCGGCGGTGGATGTGACGCGGTTTGTAATTCGCGGAAGAACCTTCCATATAAAAAGGGTCACAAGAAGGGCAAGTATAACCGAAAGCAGCGCCACAAAGACAAAAAGCCCCTTTCGCTGCCTTTTAGACATCTCCCCGACCTTGTCGTGAAGAATTTTTCCGTAGTCGGGGGAGGTCTTAGTTTTTTTGTTTTTTGCAATACTCAATTTTATACCGTCCTTATAAACCCATTAAGATCTGTATTCTCTTTTATAATAACACCTATAGGCCGTTTCGTCAATAAAATTATAGCAAGAAGCGCCCGCAAAAACAACATTTTCGCAGACGCTTTTTCGCTATTTGGAATTTTCTTCGTCGTAGGCTTTTCGAACGGCTTTTGCAAGCTGATCGGCACATGAAGTGGGCTTCATGCCGCAGGTGTTTCCCAAAAGCTTTTGCTCGATTTGTTCAACGGTGAATCCGTCCACAAGCTTTGAAATAGCCTTGAGATTTCCGTTACATCCGCCGATAAACTCGATGTTGCTGACAACATCGCCGTCAAGGTCGAAATCAATTTCCATTGCACAGGTAAACTGCGTTCTGTATTTATGACGCAAAATTACACCCCATTTGCTGTTTTTGAAGTATTTTACTACCCTTTTGATTTTTTGTCAATGAAATATAGTGCGGATTTTTTTGATTGTTATGGGAAAAATATTAAAAAATTTAAGGACTGAAAAGAATGAATAAAATGTCGAGAAAAACAAAAATAAGAGTTTTCAGCTTTGCGGTTGCCGCCGTTTTGGCAGTCGGAGGGCTTTGCATAAGCTCCTTTGCAGCTGCCGAAAAATACAGCACCATGCTGGGAACGACATATGAACGCAATCTTTCCGAGCTGTCCGAGCACGTAAGCAGCATTGAAAACCATCTGAAAAAGGGGCGTTATTCGGTTACCTCCTCCGGCGCATCCGAACTTTCCATGAAGCTTTGGAGCGAGGCGCTTGCGGCAAAGACCTGTCTTTCGGGACTTCCCACAAGCGGGACGGACCTTGATAACACATATAAATTTCTTTCTCAGGTCGGCGAATTTTCCCTTTCTCTTTCAAAAAAGATTTCGGCGGGAGATGAAATTTCGGATGAGGAAAGAAAAACGCTTGAAAAACTGCTCGGATATGCCGCCGACATAAACGCGGAGCTTGATGAAATGTGTCTTGCCATGAATGAGGACGGTAAGTGGGCGGAAAACGTTAAAAACTCAATTTATGAAACCGGCAATGATAACGATAATGTCTTGGAAAGCGGGTTCAACAACATGGAGGATCATTTGTCGGACTATCCCACCATGCTTTATGACGGTCCTTTTTCCGACCATATTTTACAGGCTAAGGCAAAATATATCGAAGGAAAAAATGACGTCACAAAGGAAGAGGCGGCGGAAAAGGCAGCTAAAATGCTTGATGTTCCGTCCGAGCACCTTATTTTTGACGGCGAGGAACAGGGCGTTATACCCTGCTATAATTTTTCATACGACAGCAGCAGCGTTTCGGTGACAAAGCAAGGAGGATACTGCTCATATATACTCACAAACCGCGATATTTCCGAGTCGGTTTATCAGTATGAAGACTGTCTCGAAAAAGCCGAGCGTTTTATTGAAGGGCTTAATATCGGTGATTTTTCGCCGAGCTATTATGCCCTTAACGAAGGGATATGCGTTATAAATTTTGCCTATACCGAAAATTCGGTCGTTTATTATACCGATCTTATAAAAATAGGCATTGCCACAGATACCGGAGACGTTGTTTCCTTTAATGCTCAAGGATTTATAATGAATCATTGCACCAGAAATTTTTCGGCTCCGAAAAACGACATTTCGGCGGCAAGAAACAAGCTTTCTCCCCTGCTTTCGGTAAAATCCGAAACCGCCGTGGTCATTCCCCTTGACACCATGGAAGAGCGGCTTTGTTATGAATTCCTTTGCGGCGGTGAAAACGGCGAGGAAATACTTGTTTATATAAACGCCGATACCCTTGAAGAAGAAAAAATTCTCATTGTGCTTAAAACCGACGGCGGAGTGCTTACAAAATAGAAAACAATATTGAAAAAGATTTTTATTCGGTGTATAATTTTCAAAAAAAGAGAGGAAGAATTTTTTTGAGAATTATAATAATCCGTCACGGAGATCCGAATTATGAAATAGATTCATTGACCGAAAAAGGTTTCAGAGAAGCTGAGCTTCTTACAAAACGAACCGTTAACATGGGTATTGACGAGATTTGGTGCTCCCCTCTCGGGCGGGCAAAGGCCACGGCGGAAGGGACGGTAAAAGCTCTAGGCATGGAGCCTCATGTTGTTCCGTGGCTGCGGGAATTCGACGGAGCCGTTGCCGACGCCGAAAGCGGAATCCCGAAATATCCGTGGGATTTTAAGCCGAGAATTTTCGGCGAAGATAAGCTTATTTATTCCGACGAATGGCAAAAGTCACCCCTCTATGATTCGGAGGACTTTCGCAAAAAATACCGGGAAGTATGCGACGGTATGGACGAGCTCTTGGCACTTCACGGATATAAAAAGCAGGGTAGAATTTTCCGCACCGACGAGGGAAATACCGACACGGTCGCGCTTTTTTGCCACTTCGGTGTGGAGGGATTTATTCTGTCTTATCTTTTCGGGGTTTCTCCCCATGTTTTTCATCAGAATTTTGTTGCGCTTCCCACATCGGTCACGACAATTTACACCGAAGAACGCGAGGAAGGTTATGTTTCCTTTCGCTGCTGCGGCTACGGCGACGTTTCCCATCTTTATGCAGGGGGCGAGCAGCCGTCTTTTTCGGCAAGATTTTGCGAAAAATTCCACTCTCACGATCGTCATAATTAAAGAGAACTTGTATATAGAAAAAAGCGTATCGCTTCAAGCGATACGCTTTTTAATTACTGAATTTCTTCACGCTTTTGCTGCTCCGGCAAAAGATTTGTCATACTTTTAAGACTTATGCCGAGCGTCGAGGTGTTGTGAAGAAGAGCCGATGTCGTCGGCTGAATAACTCCCGTGACGCCGAGCAGTATCAGCAGGAAATTAAATCCGACAATAAACCGATAATTTCTGTCTATTCGGGACATGAGAGCCGTTGAAAGCTTTCTCAGCGTTACTATTTCGAAAAGATCCTCCGACGAAACGGTTATGTCGGCAATTTCCCTTGCAATGGCCGCGCCGGAATTTATCGCAACACCTGCGTCGGCTTCCGAAAGGGCGGGCGTGTCGTTGACGCCGTCGCCGATCATCATTACCGTTCTTCCCTCTCTGTGCTCCCGTCTTATAAAATCGGCTTTGTCTTCGGGCAGAACCTCGGCGTGAAACTCGTCTACACCCACGGTTTTGGCAATTGCGGCAGCGGTTTTATGGTTGTCTCCCGTCATCATAACCACCTTTTTGATACCGAGGGCGTGAAGGGCGTCAATGGCATCCTTTGCCTCGGCTCTCAGCGGGTCAAAAACGCATACAACGGCGCAGAGAACGCCCGAAACGGCAAGATAAAGATGAGAATACTCATCGGAAATGCTGCTGAATTTCTCGGCTTCTCCGTCGGGCACGGTGCATCCTTCGTCCTCAAAGACAAAATGATAGCTTCCGATAACGACCTTTTTGCCCTCGACCGTGCTGGAAATTCCGTGAGCCACCACATATTCAACCTTTGAATGGTATTCTTCGTGATTAAGGCCTCTGTTCTTCGCCTCGTCGACAACGGCGTTGGCAAGAGAGTGAGGATAATGCTCTTCGAGACAGGCCGCAAGACGCAGCATCTCGTTTTCCTCTTTGTCGGCAAAGGTGACGATTTGCGCCACGGTAGGCTTTGCATAGGTCAATGTGCCGGTTTTGTCAAACACGACGGTGTCGGCCTTTGCCACGGCCTCAAGAAAACGGCCGCCTTTAACCGAAATGTTATATTTATTTCCTTCCCTCATGGCCGAAAGCACGGCTATGGGCATGGAAAGCTTGAGCGCACAGGAAAAATCCACCATAAGCACCGAAAGCATTTTTGTTATGTTTCTCGTCAGAAGATATGTGAGCAGCGTTCCGCCGAGAGTGTAAGGCACAAGTTTGTCGGCAAGCCGCGAGGCCTTGTCCTCGGCCGTGGACTTGAGTTTTTCCGATTCCTCTATCATTTTGACGATACGGTCATAACGCCCGCCGCCGGTCGTCTTTTCTACCGAGATAACGCACTCGCCTTCCTCAACGACCGTTCCGGCATAAACATAGCTGCCGGAATTTTTTCTGACAGGCAGAGATTCGCCGGTCATGGATGCCTGATTTACGAGAGCCTCGCCCTCATAAACCTTGCCGTCAAGGGGTATCATGTTTCCGGTTCTGACCACGATCTTGTCGCCGGCCGAAATATCCCCGACGGGAACGAGAATTTCGCCTTCCTCCGCCTTGAGCCAAACCTTGTCGACATTAAGCGACATGGCGCCCGCAAGATCGGAAACCGACTTTTTGTGGGTCCAGTCCTCCAGCATTTCGCCGAGGCCGAGCATAAACATAACCGATGCGGCGGTGGAGAAATCGCCCCTTAAAATCGAAACCGAAACCGCCGTCGCGTCAAGCACCGACACCGACAGCTTTCCCGCAAGCAGGGATTTTACTCCCGCCTTTATGTATTTCACCGAGCGGAAAACCGCAATGGCAGAACGAATAACAGACGGCAAAAACAGCTTTGAAGCGAAACGTCTTATAACCGAAAAAACAAGTCTGTCCTCAAATTCGCGGTTGAGAGCGCGGGAGGTGTTGACCGGAACAAGCTCCGCGTTTTCGGCCTTTTCAAAGGAAAATGCCGAGAGCGCCGCAATAACGGCGCTGCGCTTACAGCTGTAAAAAACAACCGCGTCGGCAGTGCGGTCAAAAACCTTAACGTCGGCTACGCCGCAAACGCCCCTCAAATAATACTCTGCCAAATCGGCCTGAGAAAGGGACATTCGGGAAATACAAAAATGAATTCTCATTCTGCCCTTTGATTCATGCAGAATCTGACACTTCATAAAAAAACCTCCGAAAAAAGAGAGCCGAAAAATGCGGCTCTCTCAAAGAAAATTATTCCTCGGTCTCCGCTTCGGCCGCCTCGCAGCATCCGCAGGAGCTGTCCTCGATTACTTCCTTCTTTTCGGCGCATTTTTCATTGATGTCCTTTGCATCGGCAAAAATGTCCTCGGCATTCTCTTTTATGGTCGTAACCTTGGTCATAATCTCTTCCTTGGCTCTGAGCGCCGCGGCGGTGGAGTAGGTGTAAACCTTTCTGGCCTCACGGCTGCTTAAAATCTTCAGTCCGGCAGTTCCGAACAGAACGCCTCCGGCAAAAAGTCCGAGTTTTCCGAAATCAAATTTCATTTTAATTACCTCCGTCTGAATAATGGGAAAAGAGATATTCTTTTCCGATAAATAAATTTTATCACCGCAAGAACGGCTTGTCAACAAAAGTCGAAAAAAATTTACATTTTCACATGTGAGCAGCTGTGAAAACGTTAGTTTTTAAGGCTTTGCAGCGGTGCGGGAAGCCGTCCTCCCCTTGAAATAAACTTTGCGGGAGAGGCGGTGTTGACCGCCATTACAGGTCCGCTTCCGAGAAGCCCGCCGAAGGAAAGCTCATCCCCGACGCTTTTGCCGATTGCGGGAATAAGGCGGACGGCGGTGGTCTTGGAATTGACCATGCCGATTGCGGCTTCATCGGCGATTATGCCCGAAATCACCTCGGTTGGAGTGTCTCCGGGAATGACTATCATGTCAAGTCCCACCGAGCATACAGAGGTCATGGCCTCAAGCTTTTCGATGGTCAGGTGGCCGTCGCGGGAGGCGTCAATCATACCGGCGTCCTCGGTGACGGGAATAAATGCTCCCGAAAGCCCGCCCACATGAGACGAGGCCATTACCCCGCCCTTTTTCACGGCGTCGTTAAGCATGGCGAGGGTGGCTGTGGTTCCGCAGGCACCGCAATGCTCAAGACCCATTTCTTCAAGAATATGAGCAACCGAATCGCCCACCTCGGGAGTCGGAGCAAGGGACAAATCGACAATTCCGAAGGGTACGCATAGCCGCTTTGAGGCTTCCATTGCCACAAGTTGACCCATTCTGGTTATTTTGAACGCAGTGCGCTTTATAATGTCGGCAAGCTGATCCACCGAACAGTCTCCCGCTTTTTCAAGGGCGCATTTTACGACTCCGGGTCCCGAAACGCCGACATTTATCACACAGTCGGGCTCTCCCACACCGTGAAACGCACCTGCCATAAAAGGATTGTCCTCGGGGGCGTTGCAAAGCGTCACTAATTTTGCGGCGCCGATACAGTCGCGGTCCTTTGTCAGCTCGGCAGACATTTTAACCGCCTTTCCCATCATTTTCACCGCGTCCATATTTATGCCCGCTTTGGTGCTTCCCACGTTTACCGAAGCGCATACATGGTCGGTCTCGGCGAGAGCTCTCGGTATGCTTTCGATGAGAGCGTAGTCCCCGTCCGAAAAGCCCTTCTGAACAAGAGCCGAGTATCCTCCCACAAAATTGACCCCAAGCTCGTTTGCGGCTTTTTCAAGAGTCTTGGCGAATTTGGTTATATCCGCCGAGGGGCACGCCGACGCGATCATGCCGATGGGTGTGACCGAAATACGGCGGTTGATTATCGGTATTCCGTATTCGCTCTGTATTTGGTCGCACACCGGCACAAGCCTTTCGGCATATCCAGTTATTTTGTCGTATATTTTGGCACAGGCCTTGTCAATGTCGCTGTCAATGCAGCTTAAAAGAGATATACCCATGGTAACGGTTCGGATGTCGAGGTGCTCCTCCCGTATCATGTTTATGGTTTCCATTATATCCGACGGATTAAGCATAACAATTTCCTTTCCGATAAAGACTAAATGCGGTGCATGGAATTGAAAATGTCCTCGTGCATGGCGTGAACGGTCATGCCGATTTCCTTTCCGAATTCCTTGATGTTTTCGGCAAATTCCGAAAAAGGAACGCTGCAGCCGTCAATTTCCACCTGCATGATCATGGTAAACATTCCGTCAACGACCTTTTGGTTGACGTCGATAATATTTATGTTGTTTTCCGCACAGCGGCCGGAAATTTTCGCAAGAATTCCTACCCTGTCGGCGCCTATAACCGAAATAACAGCTCTCATTTTTATTCCTCCAACCAATTTTTATGAAATTATATCACAATTTTCTTTTGCCCACAAGATTTTTATAAAAAAACTCTGTTATTTTTTCCTTTGTTGTGCTATAATCTTCAAGTAAATATAATTTTTCGGGGTGTATATAAATGGGTTTTAAAAATCTTGTTGATTTTCATTTGCATACCGACAATTCCGACGACGGATTTGACCCGGTTATGCTTATGTGCGAGCACGCTGTCAATGTGGGTCTGCGTGCGGTGGCCATTACCGACCATTGCGAAATTAACCGTTACCGAGCCGATATATACCGTTTTGACAAATCGATAAGGCAGAGCTTTATCGAGGCCAAAAAGGCAAAGGACGCCTTCAAAAACCACCTCATTATAATGGCGGGGATCGAGCTTGGGCAGGCAACCCAAAATCTCGAGGACACAAACGACGCTCTGTCTGCAAACGATTATGATTTTATTCTCGGAAGCCTTCATTGCATCAAGGGCGAAGAGGATTTTTGGAAGGTGGATTATGAAAAGAACGATCCTTTCGAATTTTTCGATATGTATCTCGACCAGCTTTACGAGCTTGTTCGGTGGAACGGCTTTGACAGTCTTGCCCACCTGACATATCCCCTGAGATACATCAACGGTGAACATCATTTCGGAGTCGAGCTTAAAAACTATGCCGAAAAGGTGGACGAAATTTTAAAGCTTCTTGCCAAAAATCAAAAGGCGCTTGAAATCAACACCTCCGGCTACCGACAGGCCTATGGAAAGCCTCTTCCCGATCTCGAAGTCGTGAAACGGTTTAAAGAGGTCGGAGGACGGTATATCACCTTCGGTTCCGACGCTCACCATTATTATGACGTGGGCAAAAACATTGCCGACGGAATGGAAATGGCCAAGGCGGCAGGATTTACCTATTTAACTATATACGAACAGCATGTTCCCATGCTCGTTCCCATTATCTGATTGGAGGATTACTATGGATAAGCTTGCTAAACTTCTCTTTAAAAACGCCCGTTATTCGGTGGCCGACCTTGCCGCTATGCTCGGAACTACCGAGGAAGAAGTTAAGGAACACATAAAAAAGCTTGAGGCCGACGGTGTTATCAACGGCTATAAAGCGCTTATAAATTGGGAAAAGCTCGGCGACAAGCGTATTACCGCCATGGTCGAGCTTAAGGTTACTCCCCAGCCCGATGCGGGATATGAGGAGCTTGCCAAAAAAATCATGCAGTTTGACGAGGTTTCCGATTTGTGCCTCATGTCCGGCTCATACGACTTTCTTGTCACCGTCAAGGCCGATGATCTTCAGTCGGCGGCAATGTTTGTTTCCCACAGACTCGCGCCCATTGAAGGCGTAACATCCACCGCAACTCATTTTATGCTCCGCAACTATAAGCAGATGGGTGTGCGTATATGCTATGACAACAAGGACGACAGGAGGATAATGTCGTTTTGATGAACTATGATAACATTTTGAACCCTATTACCGTGTCGCTCAAGCCCTCGGGAATAAGGAAATATTTTGACATTGCAAGCACCATGGACGACGTGGTGTCTCTCGGCGTCGGCGAGCCGGATTTTTACACTCCGTGGCACATCAGACAGGCGGGAATTTCCTCTCTCGAGGCGGGATATACAAGATATACGGCCAACGCCGGACTTGCCGAGCTGCGCGAAGAAATTGCCGCTTATTACAACCGAAGATTCGGAATAAAATACGAACCGAAAACCGACGTACTTGTTACCGTGGGCGGTTCGGAGGCCATTGACGCCTGCTTTAGAGCCATTGTGTCGGAGGGCGATGAGGTCATAGTGCCCGAGCCGAGCTTTGTGTGCTACTCCCCTCTTGTCAGTCTTTGCAGAGGCGTTCCCGTTCCGCTGAAAACCACCGTTGAAAACAATTTCAGAATTACACCCGAGCAGCTGAAATCCGTGATTACGCCGAAAACCAAGCTGCTTGTTCTGCCCTATCCGAACAACCCCACAGGCGGAATTATGGAAAAACACGATCTTGAGCAAATCGCCGAAGTCCTCAAAGATACAAACATAATGATTTTGTCGGACGAAATATATGCCGAGCTGACCTATGGCGGCCGTCATCATGTTTCGATCGCGTCAATTGACGGAATGAAGGAACGGACGGTTATTGCCAACGGATTTTCCAAGTCATATTCCATGACCGGCTGGAGGCTTGGATATGCTCTCGGACCCAAGGAAATCATAAAACAGATGACCAAAATTCATCAGTTCGGAATAATGAGCGCGCCCACCACGTCTCAGTACGCCGCAATCGAAGCGCTTAAAAACGGCGACGGCGATATTGTCAAAATGCGTGACGAATATGACATGAGAAGGAAATTTCTCTTAAAAGGTCTTGAAAAAGCGGGACTTGAATGTTTTGAGCCGCTCGGTGCGTTTTACGCCTTTCCGAGCATAGAAAAATCCGGCATGAGCTCGGACGAATTTTGCGAAAAGCTTCTTTATTCCAAGCACGTTGCCGTTATTCCCGGAACCGCCTTCGGACAAAGCGGAGAGGGACACATTCGCGTTTCCTACTGTTATTCTCTCGATCATCTTAAAACGGCACTTGAAAAAATCGAAGAATTTATGGGCGAATTATGAGAAAAATATCACAGAAAGCCTATGCAAAGCTCAATCTGACCCTCGACTGTCTCGAAAAACGTCCCGATGGTTATCATAATTTAAAATCAATAATGCATCCCGTTGACCTTTATGATACCGTCACCGTAAAAAAGACCGAGTTTGGCGGAATAAAGGTTAATTGCAGTCTTGTACGCCGAGAGGAAAATCTTGCCTTTAAGGCGGCAAAGCTCTTTTTTGAAACGAACGGTATTGCCGATGACAATATTGAAATAACCGTGGAAAAGCGTATTCCTTTGCTTTCGGGGCTGGGCGGCGGAAGTGCCGACGCGGCGGCCGTTATAAACATTTTGAACGTTCTCTACGGCGTCGGATTGACAGATGAGCAGAAAATCGGCCTGGCGAAAAAGCTCGGTGCCGACGTACCCTTTGCCCTGTTTTCCAAAACCGCTCTTGCCGAAGGAATTGGAGAAAAGCTCACCTTTCTCGAAAACTTCCCCAGAATGTTTTTTGTGCTTATAAAGCCCTGCGACAAGGGCTCGACGGGCGAAATGTATAAAATGCTTGACCAAAGAAAAAGCTTTGACGAAAATTACACCGATAAGGTCCTCTCTCTTTTAAAACAAGGAGAGACGGTTTCGGCAATAAAATCCTTCGGAAATGATTTTGCGCTTTGCAACAGCCGCGGCGTATACGGCCGCATAAGCGAAATTGCCGCAAAAAAAGGCGGTATTGCCACTTCGCTGACCGGCAGCGGACCGACCTGCTTTTCGGTTTTTGACAATGAGACCGACTCGACAAATTTTTTCAACGACGTGAAACAAACTTTTTCGTTTGTTTCACTTGCAAAATCGGTCGGATAGGTATACAATATATATGTTTATAATTGCGTATTTCGGCGTTTTGCCGTCCGAAATCCGCTAATTCCCGAAAGGAGATAGAAAAATGACTTATTCACAGGAAGTCGAAAATATGTGCGTAGTCGCAAAGGGTCCCCATCACGGACCTGCTCCCATTCCCGAAGAGGGCAAGTGGATTGAAGCAAAGCAGATAACCGACATTTCCGGTTATACCCACGGTGTCGGCTGGTGCGCTCCCCAGCAGGGTGCTTGTAAGCTTTCGCTCAACGTCAAAAACGGCGTTATCGAGGAGGCTCTTGTCGAGACGGTAGGATGTTCCGGCATGACCCATTCGGCAGCAATGGCGGCCGAGATTCTTCCCGGAAAAACCGTTCTTGAGGCTCTTAACACCGACCTCGTTTGCGACGCTATCAACACCGCAATGCGCGAACTGTTCCTTCAGATAGTTTACGGCCGTACCCAGTCTGCATTTTCCGATGACGGTCTTGTTATCGGCGCCGGCATGGAAGATCTCGGCAAGGGTGCCCGTTCCATGGTCGGAACCATGTACGGCACAAAGGATAAGGGTGTTCGTTATCTCGAAATGACCGAAGGTTACTGCACAAGAATGGCTCTCGACGAAAACGGCGAGGTCATCGGCTATGAGTTTGTTTCCCTCGGAAAAATGACCGACTTCATCAAAAAAGGCATGGAACCCAACGAGGCATACAAGAAGTCTATGGGTACCTACGGCAGATTTGACGAGGCCGCCAAATATATCGACCCGAGAAAAGAATAAGAAGGAGGAAAATTCTAATGGCACAGTTTGAAGGTTATGAAAGACGCGAGGCCAAAATCCTCGAGACTTTAAAGAAATACGGAATTTCCTCCATTGATGAATGCAAGGAAATCACCACCGCAAAGGGTATCGACGTTGACCAGATCGTTCGTTCGACTCAGCCCATTTGCTTTGAAAATGCCATTTGGGCATACACCGTCGGTTGCGCTATCGCCATCAAAAAGGGCTGCGTAAAGGCCGCCGATGCCGCCGCCGCAATCGGTGAGGGACTTCAGTCCTTCTGTATTCCCGGTTCGGTTGCCGAAAACCGCAAGGTCGGTCTCGGCCACGGAAATCTCGGTAAAATGCTTCTTTCCGAAGAAACCGAGTGCTTCTGCTTCCTCGCCGGCCACGAGTCTTTTGCTGCCGCCGAGGGCGCTATCAAAATCGCTCTTAACGCCAACAAGGTCAGAAACAAGGACCTTCGCGTTATCCTTAACGGACTCGGAAAAGACGCCGCTTATATCATCTCGAGAATCAACGGCTTCACCTATTGCGAAACCGAGTTTGACCCCTATACCGAGCAGGTTACCGTTAAAGAGGAAATCGCATTTTCCAAGGGCGACCGCGCCAAGGTCAAATGCTACGGAGCAGACAATGTTCCCGAGGGCGTTGCCATCATGAAGCTTGAGAACGTCGGCGTTTCCATCACCGGTAACTCCACCAACCCCACCCGTTTCCAGCATCCCGTTGCAGGTACCTATAAAAAATGGTGCACCGAAAACGGCGTGAAGTATTTCTCGGTTGCTTCGGGCGGCGGTACCGGACGTACCCTCCATCCCGACAACATGGGCGCAGGACCTTCCAGCTACGGCATGACCGACACCATGGGACGTATGCATTCCGACGCACAGTTCGCCGGTTCTTCCTCCGTTCCCGCACACGTTGAGATGATGGGTCTCATCGGCATGGGTAACAACCCCATGGTCGGTGCCACCGTTGCTTGTGCGGTTGCCGTTGAAGAGGCTTCCAAATAAGTCATTTCACAAAAATTAAGACCGTCTTATCCAGACGGTCTTTTTTTATACTGTAACTGTTCTAATGCTCTTTATGGCGTTTTTTTCAAGGCGGCTGACCTGCGCTTGGGAAATTCCGATTTGTTTTGCCACCTCGACCTGCGTTTTACCCTTAAGGAATCTTAAATAAAGAATTTGCTTTTCCCTTTTGCCCAGTTTTTGCATTGCGTCTCTGAGCATTATTCCTTCAAGCCAGCTTTTGTCGTCGTTTTTATCCCCTATCTGATCCTCAACATAAATTGTGTCTCCCCCGTCGGAAAAAACAGGCTCGCTTAATGAAAGCGGGTCGACAATGCTCTCAAGCGCGATTACGATTTCCTCTTTCGGCAGTTTCATCTCGGCGGCTATTTCCTCAATTTTCGGCTCGCGTTGAAGTTTCATCTGAAGCTTTTCCTTAACGCGCATTGCATGATAGGCGGTATCCCTTATCGAGCGTGATACTCTAAGCTGGCCGTTGTCGCGAAGAAAGCGCCGCAGCTCTCCCAAAATCATGGGTACGGCATAGGTGGAAAATTTCACGTCGATGTCAAGATTAAAACGGTCGATTGCCTTGATAAGGCCGATGCACCCAACCTGAAACAGATCGTCGGGATTTTCCCCGCGGGAGGAAAATTTCTGTACTGCGCTGAGCACAAGCCGCAAATTGCATTTTATAAGCTTGTCCCGCGCGGCAGAGTCTCCATTATGCGCCTTCTTTAAAAGCTCGATTTTCTCACTTTCCTTAAGCACCGTGAGCTTGGATGTGTCGACCCCGCAAATTTCCACCCTGCTGTATTGCATAATATTACCGCCTTTTTTGTTGTCGGTAATATTATTGTCAGAAGTGAAAAAAAGATACATTCGGATTTTTATTTTAAAACATATAAAATCCATAATTTATGCAATTTAACCATTTAATGGTTTCAGTTTGACTCTGATTGTCAAATTATACAAAACACAAATACTTTTAAAAAAAGCATTGATTTATACTGTAAAAAGTAGTATAATTTGATGGTAAAAAACAAGCGGGGGTGTGCCTTTTGAGTGATGTAGGCAAAAAAACATCTGTAATGAAAATTGTTATTATCGCTCTTTCCGTTTTGCTTGCGGTGAGCATTGCGGCGCTCGGAATCGTTATCGTGAAAAGCAACAAACGTTCCGAAGTGTCCGTTTCGGGAGAAAATATAATCACCGACAAGGCGGAAACCACGGGAACATCAAAAAACATTCCCATGATGATTGACGCGTTTCCCGCAATCTTTGCTGCAAAAAGCGTCCCCGGAAACAGAACGGTCATTTCCTTCAGCACCGAAAACACTGAGGAAACTCTTCCCTTCTCGGTTGCAAATATGTTCCCCGGCGATTCGGAAAACAAGGAATTCAACGTTGAAGTTTCCCACAAGGACAGCGTGACACTTCATTTTCATGCTGACGTGCGCGAAGGGTATGAAAAGCTTGCCGAGGTTATGATGGTCAAAATAAGCGAGCTTTCCTCCGGCGAGACCCTTTATGACGGCCTGATGAAGGATATGCCCTCATCGGTTGACAGAGTACTTTCGGGCGCCGAAAAAACCGATGGGCTTGTATACAGCATAACGGCATACCTTAACACCTCCGTCAACAATGATTATATGAACAAAGAGCTTGTTGCCGATTTCAGATGGTGGATTGAAGAGGATGATGTTAAAAATCTTGACACTCCGCCAAAAACCTTTGATGTATTTACCGTCGGAATTCCGGCGGCGCTCATCGTTGCTTCGGTTGTTGTGTTTATTGTTATGAAAAAGCGCAGGAGGGATACCGAAAATGTCTGAAAAGTCAATTCAGAAAAAAATCAAAGCGCAGATCATTACAATAATTGTTCTTTTGCTTTGCCTTATAATTACCACCTTTGCGCTTGTCTACTCCACCCTGACTCTTGAGGACAACTATTTCAAAACCGGTCTTGTGGACATAAATTTAAACGACGGAAAACCCGTTATTTCGGAACATGAATTTTTGTTTGAACCGGGTATGACAGTCAAAAAGGATTTCTTTATCGAAAATAACAGTACCTGGTCGGTTTATTACAAGCTTTATTTTGACCATGTTGACGGCGGTCTTGCCGATGTGCTTGAAATAACCGTCAAGGACGGAGACGACACCTTATACAGCGGAACCGCCGCTTCCCTTTCGAGAGAAAAATCCGCCGTTTGCGACGACGTTCTGTCGGTAAGCCAAAAGAAAAGTCTTTCGATTTATTTCCATTATCCCGAAGGTGCCGGAAACAAAACTCAGGACCAGACACTGACCTTTGATTTCTGCGCCGACGGTGTACAAACAAAAAACAATCCGCAAAAATCTTTTTCTTAACATATTTATTTTAGGAGAGAAAATAAATGAAAAAGGCTTTGAACATTGTAAAAAACATACTTGTGTGGCTCGTTGTTGTCTTTGCGGTGCTTATGATGGTGTTTACCGTTGTGTCGGTGAATACATTCGACCGCTCCGATAGAAGTCTTTTTGGATATAAGGCGTTTATTGTCCTGTCCGACTCCATGAAAGCCACCGATTTTGACGCCGGCGACCTTGTTCTTGTCAAAGCGGTTGACCCCGCAACGCTTGAGGAGGGCGACATTATCGCATACACCTCACAAAACACCTCCAACTTCGGCGAGACGGTGACCCATAAAATCCGCACTTTAACGGTCGACGAAAACGGCAATCCCGGATTTATCACCTACGGTACTACCACCGATACCGACGATGAAACCATTGTAACCTATGATTTTGTTATCGGAAAATATCAGACAAAATTAAAGGGTGTCGGTTCCTTCTTCCAATTCCTCAAAACAACGCCCGGATACATCTGCTGCATTTTTGTTCCATTTGCTCTTCTTATACTTGTTCAGGGCATAAACTGTATCAGACTGTTCAAGCGTTATAAGAGCGAGCAATATTCCGAAATTGAGGCCGAGCGCCAAAAGCTTGAGCAGGAACGCGCCGAATCTCAGAAAATGATGAGCGAGCTTTTGGAGCTAAAAAAACAGCTGCAGGACAGCGACGCTCAACCCTCCGAAACAGACGGCGCCGCAGTTTCCGCCGACGACAACTCATCCGACCAAAGCAAATAATTTTCCTGTTTTAAAACACGAAAGGAGTCGAGCTTAAGTGTCCGACAAAGGTTTTGTTGAAAAACTTTTATATGTCCCGAAGCATGCCGAACCGGAGAAACCGGATAAAATCATGGCTATGATTATGCCTTCGATAATCGGTATCGTGCTTTGTCTTGCCTGTCTTTTCGGATTGACATGGGCGTGGTTTACCACCGCCGCCACAAGCAAAACAAGCGCCGTGGCTTTTTCTAAGTTCGATTATACCGTCTCTGTTGCCAAAGTGACGACGGATGAAAACAATGTTAAACAGGAAACCGCCGTTGCCTGCACCTCAACAAGTGAGGAAACCGAAAAAGGAATTTTTAAATTTTATTTTGAGGCTGACACCGACTATACAATAACCTTTGCCGTCACCGAAAGCAACACGGCCAACGGATATTACACCCTTGAAAAGGACGGCACAAAGTATTATGTCGGTCCCGTAACCACCGAAAACATCGCCTCCTCCCCCTTTGTCAGAAGTATTCGGCCCGGTCAAAGCGGTGAATACATTTTGACCGCGCAATGGGGCTCTCATGCGGGAGGGTATAATTTACCCGAAGTGACCGCGCTTTATGCCGTAAATTAAAATTTAAATTAAGCATACTAAAAAAAGCCTTTGAGTTTTTCTCAAAGGCTTTAAATATTTTGCAGCTCCTTTTTCAGCATGGAAATTATTTTTTTCTCAAGCCGTGAAATGTAGGATTGAGATATGTTCATGCTGTCAGCCACCTGTTTTTGCGTGTGCTCCCTTTGCCCGTCGAGGCCGAACCGCATATACATTATTTCTCTGTCGCGCTTCGGCAGTTTATCGAGAACAATGCGCAGCATCCTGCATTCGTCGTCCCTTTCGACGTTCATTCCCACCATATCCGGGTCGGAACCGAGCACGTCGGAAAGCAGCAGCTCGTTGCCGTCCCAATCGGTATTCAACGGCTCGTCAAGAGAAAGCTCGCCCTTAAGCTGTGAATTCTTTCGTATGAACATAAGAATTTCGTTTTCAATGCACCTTGAGGCATATGTTGCAAGCTTTATGTTTTTTTCGGGTGAATAGGTATTTACCGCCTTAATAAGTCCGATTGTTCCGATAGAAATTAAGTCCTCGATTCCTGCACCGGCAACGTCAAATTTTCTTGCGATATATACGACAAGGCGCAGATTGTGAGTTATAAGCTCTTCCCTGACGCCTTCATCTCCGTCCTTAAGCTTTTCCATAAGACTTGCTTCCTCCTCCTTTGAAAGCGGCGGAGGAAGGGTTGACGAACCGAATATGTAATCTATTCTGTTCGGTCGAAAAAGTATAAGCTTAATTTTTAATATCAGCCGGTTCAGTTTGTTTTTCATGTTGCTTTATCCTTTCAATCACATTTTTTCCGAATATAACGCTGTAATCCCCTGCCAAATCGTCGCTTACGGCAAGCAGACAATCATCTGCCGAGCCGCAAAATTTTTTTGACTTTACTGTTATGCCGTCCGGAACAAAGGCCGGCAAAATTCCCTTTCCGCCTACCACACTATATGGTATGTAGCGAAATCCGTTTAAATTTTGGGCTGTGCCGTTTAAGCTGTCGGTAAAAACCGAAAGCTCCTTTGCCGCATTGCCGCTTATTATAATTACCGGGCGCTGTGAAAACGAATCGCAGAGCAGATTTCCCGTGTCAAGAAAGCCCTTAAAATCCTTGGTTGCTCCATTGTGATTTATAATCACGTCATATTCGCACGTCTTCAAATCGTTTTTTACAAAGTGCTTTTTCAAAATCCATAAAATCACATAGCAAATTGCCGCTGTCGATACAAGTATAATAGGTGAAATATCAAAATAAACCACATCGTTTTTTATAATCATTTTTGACGGCTTAAAAACCGTCCAAATTCCAAAGCATATCCCCGCATAAGCAAATGAAACAGAAAAAAATCCGCCCACAATCCCCACAAATCTTCTGAGATTTCCGAATCCGAAGGCTGCTAACACCACCGTAGATGAAACGGCCAATCTCAGCGCAATTGAAAACACTACCCCTAATTCGGGAAGAAAAATTGCAAGTGAGCAAAGCGACGCAGCAATGTCGGATATAATCATTCTTATGGGTTTTATTTTTTCCTTGCAAATTTTTTCGGTGGCCGAAAGAATGAAAAAATTTACTATCATATTGACAAACACAAGCAAATCCACATAGATGATTTTCATTGCCGCTCCCCTCTTTACAAAAAAATTATACCCCCGCGGCTCGGCTTTTTCGGTCGAACCGCAGGGGTATAAATTATATTTATGTGTCGATATTATTGGCTTGAGGCCTCATCGGCGTCAACCCATTCATACTCGCTTTCTTTATAAGCGTCAAATGCGGGTTTGCTTATTGGCTCAATGTCAACATATTGACCGCCCTTGGGCTCGGGCATTGAGCTGCTGTCGCGAAGGGTGCTGCCATGCTCGCAAACAGGCGTGTAATCATCCTTAAAATAGCCCATGGATGTGGAACCGCAGGCCGTTGTGGCGGCGCTTCCCGTTGAGGTGCAGTAGGCGCGATAGCTCACGGTATCCGAAACGCGGAAGTCGCAAAGGGACTTGCCCTTGAGAATTTTTTCCATGGTTGTTCTCCAAATTACGGGAGAAGGATTATATCCGTCGCGGACGTTTTGCGAAATGTCATAACCGCACCAAACGCCGCTGACATAATAGGGCGAGCCGCCCACAAACCAAAAGTCGTGGTTGTTATCAGTCGTACCGGTCTTGCCGTAGAGCGGCCAATCGCCGATTTGGGCTCTTGTTCCGGTACCGTCCTCAACAACGGTTTGGAGAATTTTATTCATAATCGTGGAGGTATCGGAACTGATAACCTGAGAGCCCTGCTCATCCTGCTCAAGAACGACATTTCCGAAGGTATCGTAAACGACGGTATAGGTCGTGGGAGCATAATACACACCGCCGTTGCCGAAGGTGGCAAAAGCAGCCGTCATTTCGGTGACTGAAATTCCGTTGACCGTTCCGCCCAGAGCCATTGAAGAATAGGTCTTATCGGTATGAATACCGCCGTTTTCATCCTCATAGCTGTCCACAAGGGTGGAAATTCCGAAACGTCTTGTTAAAAAGTCGAAACAGGTGTCGACACCGAGCTTGTCGGCCATACGGACGGCCGTCGCATTGTAAGAATTCTGAACGGCGTACTGAACAGTTACATAAGAACCGGTTCCGCTCTTTTCGGGATAATAGGAATTACCGATTTGAAGGTGGAAATCGTATAATTTTGAAGAATAGGTGATTATATTGTTTTCTATTCCCGGAGCATAAACCGAAAGGGGCTTTATACTCGAACCGGGCTGACGGGTCGTTCCGTAGGCACGGTTGAGCGAACGGTTTTCGGTCTTTTCCCCTCTTCCGCCCACAATTCCAACAATGTGACCGGTGTAATCCATAATGCATTGAGCGGCTTGAGGACGTTCTCCGCTTCCGTTCATGGGGAAAAGTTCGTCATTTTGGAAGGACTTTTCAAGGCTTTCCTGAACCTGCTTATTCATGGTGGAGTAAACCTTAAGTCCGCCCGAATAAATCATGCTTTCGGCCTCGGAATAGGAATAGTCATACTTTTTCTGAAGGTCGCTTATGACATTTTCGATGACGGTATCGGTAAAATAGTTGTTGATTTTACTTTTGCTTGCGGGGTTGTCGGTATCGGTGGGAAGATCGCCCGCGCTGCTGGCCAAAACAAGGGTTTCGGACATGGCCTGGTCATATTCAGCCTTGGTAATATATCCCGCGTTGAGCATTTCTTTAAGACAGATCTCGCGGCGTTCCTTGTTCTCTTCGGGACCGTCGATGGGATTTTTAACATTAGGGGTCTGAATGGTGGCCGCAAGAGATGCACACTCAAGAAGGGTCAGGTCCTTTGCTTCCTTGTTAAAATAATACTTTGCGGCAGTTTCAATACCGTCGCAGCCGTTGCCGAAATGCACGGTATTTATATAACACTCGATAATGGTGGATTTTGTATATTTGCTTTCAAGGTTTCTTGCGCGGACAATTTCTCTTATCTTACGGTCGGAGGTCTGCTCGTTATCTTTGGTAAGGTTTTTAACAAGCTGCTGGGTTATGGTTGAACCGCCCTGCCTGTCGCCGTAGAAATCAAAGAACATATTCAAAAACGCACTAAATGTACGCTTCCAGTCAACGCCCTCGTGGTCGTAAAAACGTTTGTCCTCAATGGAAACAATGGCATTTTCAAGATACGGTGAAAAATCCTTGGCGTCGACCCAAATGCGGTTTTCGGTTCCGTGGAAGCTTGCCATTTCATAATATTGCTCGATGTCGGTATCGTATGCGTAAACAATACTTGTATACTGAAGCTCGAGATTATTAAGATCATAAGGAATGTCGCCGTCGATAAATGCGAAGACATAAATTCCGAATGCTCCGGTAACGAGACAAACGGTTATTATGCAAATGAGGAAAAGAGACAAGAAAGTTCTCTTAATGCGCCCCATTTTCTTCTTCTTTTTCTTACGGCTCTTTGAGCTTTTGGCGTGCCCGACGGGAACGTCTTCCCTCTTTTTGTCGGCTCCCGACGGACGACCGCTGTAAATTTCGTCGGTATCGTTAAAAGAACGGCCGCTGTCAATTTCAGAAGATGAAAAAATGTCGTTGTCCTGATTTTTAAGTATGGAATTTATACTCCACGGATCAGACGGATTGCCGGAAGAAGTGTTATCCGGAACACCGTTTTGTCCGCCGTATTTACCCTTTTCATTAAAGTCGCTCACTTATATGTAGCCTCCAATCAAGTCGGTAAAACCTTTCGGAGATATTATACCACAGTCTTTGCCAAATGTGTGTAACAATTTTTTAAACAAAGGCGATTATTTTCATTTTTTCGGGGAAAAATAACCCAAATAAAGGGGCTGATAGAATGAAAATAAAATCAAAAGTCTTTGAAATTGCTTTTTTGGCAATTGCTTTAATTTTCGCTGTGATTTTATTGACTTCAATTTTAAGTTCTCCGCCTCGGCAAAGCACCGAAATTTCCGACTCACAACAAACCGAATTGCCGAAATATATCATGAAAACCTATAACGACATTATAGGTGTTTACCGTTTCGGTGAGGACGAGCCTTTCAAACTGCTAAATGTCACGGTGGAAAAGCTTCCGAAAAACGACATATCGGCACTAAACAGCGGAATAGAGATTTTCACCGACGATGAGCTTTTTTCATTGACCGAGGATTTTAGCTAAGGGACGTGCAAAAGATTTAATCTTAAATCATAAAATATATCGGTGATAAAAATGATAAGCTATATAATCGGAATTCTTCTTTCAAACATCGCATACTTTGCCCTTCACATTACAAACGGCGGAGGTTTCCCCCGCCCTCTTTCGGAAAAAGAAGAAAGTGAGGCAATCGAGCAAATGAAAAATGGCGACAGGGCAGCCAGAGAAAAGCTTATTGAACACAATCTTCGCCTTGTGGCTCATCTTGCGAAGAAATATTATTCGGTCAGCAAGGACACCGACGACCTGATTTCGGTGGGAACAGTGGGCCTTATAAAAGGTATTGATTCCTTTAACAGCGAGAAAAACTACCGTTTGGTAACATATATCTCACGGTGCATAGAAAACGAAATTCTCATGAGCCTTCGCCTGCGGAAGAAATCCAGTCAGGACGTTTATATGAACGATCCCCTTGATTACGACAAAAGCGGCAATCCCCTCACTCTTGTGGATATTATCGCCGAGGACGACAACATCGTGGAGAAAATCGACAGCAAAATCAAAATTTCAAAGCTTGCGGAATACATAGATATGTGCCTTTCTCCGAAAGAGAAAAAAATTATATGCGAAAGATACGGGGTGTTCGGCAGCCCCGAACGGACGCAAAATGAAATTGCCAAGGACCTTGGAATTTCGAGGTCTTATGTTTCGAGAATTGAAAAAAGAGCGCTGAAAACGCTCTTTAATCGGTATGAGGGGCATTAAATTCGGTCTGCAACCGCTTCAACGGCCTTTCTGACGCTGTTTACGCCGATAACCGTCATGCCTTCGGGAATATATGTGAGATTTTTTTTGTTTGAATAAGGGATGATACAGCAATCAAATCCGAGTCTCGCAGCCTCGTTTATACGTTCGGAGGCACGGCTGACTCCTCGTATCTCACCTGCCAAACCGATTTCTCCGAAACAGAGAAGCTTGTCGGGAATAACCAAATCCTTAAGACTTGAAACAAGCGCCATCGCAACCGTCAAATCGGCCGCAGGCTCGTCGATTTTCAGTCCTCCGACAATGTTGACATATGCGTCAAGATTGGAAAAGAAATAACCCGCCCGTTTTTCAAGCACCGCAAGCAGCACATTCATACGGTTATAGTCAAAACCCGTCGACATACGTCTCGGGTTGCCGAAATTTGTGGAGGAAACAAGCGCCTGCACCTCGGCAAGAATTGGTCTGGTTCCCTCAATTGCGCAGGCAACGCAGGTTCCCGCGGCGTTTTTCGGACGTCCCGAGAGAAGCATGGACGAAGGATTTTCCACCTGGCACAGCCCGTCCTCGGTCATCTCGAAAACACCTATTTCGTTGGTCGAACCGAAACGGTTTTTTACCGCTCGAAGAATTCTGTAAGACAGGTTGCGTTCGCCTTCAAAATAAAGCACGGCATCCACAATGTGCTCAAGAACCTTTGGGCCTGCAATGGCTCCGTCCTTGTTAACGTGGCCGACGATAAAGAAAGGAATGTCGTTTTCCTTGGCAGTATGCAAAAAGGCATTTGTCGATTCGCGAATTTGAGGAACGCTTCCGGGAGAAGAATTAAGCTGGGAGAGATTCATGGTCTGAATCGAATCTATAATGACCGCGTCGGGTCGGTTGCGGTTAATATAATCAACAATCGACAAAACATCGGTCGAACACATGACAGAGAGATTATCACCCGTAACGCCGAGGCGGTTTGCACGCAGCTTAATCTGGCGCGAGGACTCCTCACCCGAAACATAAAGAACATTAAGTTCGGAAAGCTTTTGGCATATTTGAAGCATTATCGTGGACTTACCGATTCCCGGGTCGCCGGAAATCAACATAACTGCTCCCTTGACAATTCCGCCGCCGAGAACGCGGTCAAGCTCGGAAAATCCCGTTTTATACCTATGCTCGCCCGTGGAGGAAATTTCCGAAAGCTTCATTGCACGGGCGTCGGAGGACGGCTTTGCGGCCGAAGGGCTTTTGGAGGGCGCGGCGGAAACCGAAATACCCTCCTGCATGGTGTTCCATTCACCGCAGGAAGGACATTGACCGCTCCATTTTGGGGCTTCGTATCCGCAATTTTCACAAATATAAACAGATTTTGATTTTTGTGCCATTACATTCACCGTTTTTAAAGTTCTATTTTTCCTACCGCAATCTGCAGCACCGTTAAGGCATCGGACGGCGTGACCTGTCCGTTGTCATGCACATCTGCGGCATAAAAAGCAAGATCGTCAAGCTGAATTTTACCCACCGAATGTTGGAGCGAAAGCAGCGCGTCGCCGACCGTCACCTTTCCGTCAAGATCGACGTCGCCCTTTATTATACTCTTGAAGGATTCAAAGGTTTCCTTTGAGGAGATTAAAATGTCGGTCAGCTCATAAAAACCGTCGTTCTCGATGTTTATAAACCCGCTAAGCCGCTCTTTTGCCTCAAAAGCGGACTCAATAGCCGACTCAGACCTGCCGGTTACCCTGCCTATGGATTTAACAGCCGCGTCAAAGGCGGTTTCGGCGGTTTTTCTGTTTTCGGCATAGTTTTGGGAAACAAGAGCAAGATTTTTAATCGAAAAATCCCCCGAATTTGTTTGAGCAAAATGAAGCAAATTCACATTGTCAAGGCTGAATTCCGCAGATCCCTGCGCCGCCGATGGTGAAATGTCGGAAATTTTAATTTCTATTCTCTGCCATTTTCCGCCCGAAAGCTCGACTTCGGCACAATACTGCCACTCCATGTTGTTTTTTTCATTTCCCGCCGAAACAACAAGGGTATTGTCGTTTTGTGAAAAGACAAGGGCTTCCAACAAGTAATATTTTGAAAAATTATAATATTTCGTATAATCCCCGTCGCCGTAATTTCTTCCGACGCGGCAATAAAAAAGATTGTAAAGCGCGTCTTTCCCGGGAAACGTGTTGCTTTTCGAGGAAGGAACAACGGTGATTGCGGAATTTTGAACGCCGTGGGAGTTTTGGCAAAAATCAAAAACATCGTCGCTGTCCTTTTTGCAGCTGCAAAGTATATCACAGTCGGAGGGAAAAACAGGCTTTGAATTGTCCTCAGGCTCTTTCGGTTCGGCCGCCTCAATCTGTTCCATAAGGGAAATTATAAGATTTCCGTAATTGTCGTTTCCCGCAGATGTCCATCCGCGAAGTCCTCGATGGGCATCGTCGGTATATTCGATTTGATTGCCGCATCGACCGTAGAGATATGAAAAATGACGCGGATCGTATGTATCGGCCCTCGGGTAACCGGGAGCACCGGCATAAAGAGCCAAATGGTCAAGATGAGCGGAAATGCCCGTCTGCCAATCGGGGAAACGTTTGTGCGCGTCGGGTTCGCGGTCGCTGTCGGTGAAACCGCTTGTGTCGGTCACCTTAAGCCCGCAGGGATTATGAAAAGAGGCGTCGATTATTCCGCCGAATTTTCCGTAGCCTGTTTCAACCGCCGCCTGACAATAGGCCATGACGGGATTTATTCCGATTTCCGGTGCCTGCTGCCAATAAATTTTTGCAAGGGAAACAAATTCATCGGTGGCGCCCCTTCCTCTCGCCCAACTTTCGGCCGTTTCAAGGGAGGCGGTGGGGCTGCTCATTATCGGTGTCACGCCGTTGGAGTTTTTTTGAGCAAATACGGGACAGCACAACAGCCAAAATACCGAAAGAGAAACAAGCAGAGAAACGGTTTTTTTACAGGTCCTTTTCATAACAAACGTCCTTTCCCTTATATCTAATCCGATGTGCCGTCAAAATCAAGCACTCCGTTAAGAATACAAAAGCAAAGCTTTTTTTGATATTCCGCCGACAAAAGGTCCGAAAGCTCGTCGGCATTTGAAATAAAGCCGCACTCGACCATAACTGCCGGCTTTTGCGAATGAAAAAGAAGATATATTTCCTTGCCGACCGCCTTTATCTGACGGTCGTTTTGTGGCTGCAGCAGCCTTGACACATCCGACTGAATACAGCAAGCAAGGCTGTTGCTCAACGGATTATTTGAAGAATAAAACACCTGTGTTCCGCTGTATTTTGGATTTGAAAACTTATTTTGATGTATGCTCAGAAGTATCGAATTTTCCGCCTGTTCGGAAATCTCAAGGCGTTTTTTAATGTCGCTGCGTTTGGCGTCCCTGACGCTGTCGTTATCCAGGTTGCCGATGAGATTGTCGTCGCTCCTTGTCATTATGACATTATAGCCGAAGGCATTTAGAAAATCCGAAAGACATTCGGAAACCGAAAGGTTAATATCCTTTTCAAAAATTCCTTCGGCCGATACGGCCCCCGGGTCTATTCCTCCGTGCCCCGCGTCGACGACAACTGTTTTAAGGCTTTGCTCTGCGGCAAAGGATTCCGCCGACATGATTTTCGGCACCTTTATAACCGAAAGAATGACACAGAAAAGAATCAAAGCCGAAAGAACTCCGAAACAAAGTGTTTTTGCTGTTTTATTCATATATTTCACCCGCTAAAAAATATTCGGCGGGCGAAAATTTTAGTACAGCAAAGGCCGGGCTACCAAAGCTTGCGTTCTCTTCTTGCCTTTTTGTCAATAAGCTTTTGCTTATGCTTTTCACGGGACTCGGGAGTGCGATAGATTATTTTGTCGATTATGGAATAATCATAATAACCGAGGCGATATGAAAAGCCAGCAATGAGAGGCATAATAAGGCTTGTGAGGGCAACGGCAAAAACGGCAAAAATAGACTGCTCGGCGCCCGTGAGCGTTTGCGGCATGAGGGTCAAAAGGAAGGGATAAAACGGGGCGTTTAAAATGCCGTATACCGCCGTATAGACTCTCGGAAGCACCTCGGCCTTTGCGAGAACAAGCAATATAATCGTGAGAAAATCGGGAACGGCAGCCAAAAATCCCGCCTTAAAACCTCTGTTCAAATCCTCGTTTAAAGCGCCTGACAGAGTGCGGTTTCTGTCCTTGTTTCCGACCTCAAAGGAGGTGGAAAAGATTATGACGGCGAGAATAATAAGGTCAAAAATTTGGGTAATGACCGTTCCTGCCTTTCCCCTCACCGCCATAAAGAAGGTGAAGAAAAGCAGAAAGCAAAACAGCTTTGACACAAGATTTTTTGCAAAAAGTTTAAGCGCAAATTGAAAGATGTTGTTTTTCATATTATTCCGCCCACATTCCTCTGCTGATAAGATCGTTGATTTCCTTTGTGTGGCCGTCTATGGTGTCATTAAAATAGAAATTCATGCTTTTATCGGTGACAAAATAGAAGGCGGTGCAGGTCGTATCGGGGTCAAGGCAGGCCTTGATTACGTTGAAATTCATGCTGCAAAGCGGTCCGGGAGGAAGTCCCTCGGATTTATATGTGTTATAAGCGTCGGAATTGTGCTGATATTTCATCGTCGGGTCGGACTGCAAAAATCTTCCGCCCTCGTCCCATTTTTCAAGACGGTTGTAAAACACCTGCGCAACCTTTTTCATGTCGCTTGTTTTGGCGTCCCCCGCCTCAAGCTGAACAACCGAGGCGAGGGTCAGAATTTCATGAACGGTGTAGCCCTTGTCGGCCGCTTTTTTCTGAAGTTCGGGAGTAAAATTCTCGGCAAGGGTGTCAATCATTTTCTGAACCACGTCGTGAGGATCGTCATTGCGATAGAATTTATATGTTTCGGGGAAAAGATAACCCTCAAGCTGATAATAAATATCGCTGTCGTCCGGAATGCTGTCGAGAATTCCGTTTGTGGAGGTAAATGCCGAAGCGCCCTTTTGCACTTCCTTGATAAAGGAGTCGGCCTTGCATATCTCCGCCTTTTCGAGGGCTGCGCCGATGTCCTCGACGGTTGCGCCGGGGCGGACGGTCACCGAAATGTCCTCGGCGTGAACCGACGTTTCTTCAAGCACGCTTATGATTTTGTCGTAGCTCATGCTTTTTGTAAACTGATGTTTACCGTAGTTTATGCTCGGATTTTTGCCCGTAACCTTAAGATAAAGCTGAAAAACCTTTGCATTGCAAATAACGCCCTTTTGAGCAAGTTCCTCATAAACGCGTATGCTCGGAGTTCCCTCCTCGACGGTTATGTAAAGCTCGGTGTTGCTGTCGGAGCCTTTAAAGACCTCTTTGCCGATACCTGTGACATCTGAAATGAGGAAAAGAATAATACCCGCAATTATCACCGAAATAACAACGATAACGGCGCCACGGATTATTCCTACGACCGCACTTCCCTGCTTTTTCTCCTTTGATGCTTTTTTGTTTTTGTGATTATTTTCGGAAGAATTTCTCCTTTCGGCAGAAACGTTGCGTGTTTCGCCGCTTCTGTTTACTGCGTTTTGCTCGTTCTTTTTTGCCGCGTCGTTTCTTTTAAGCTCGTCAAAAAGACTGCCTTTGATTTCCGCTTTTCCCATGGAAATCGGGGTTGTTTTTTCTTCAAAAGCAGGCTTTTGCTCCGATTTCACGGAAGGTTCTGCGCTTTCATTGTTTTTTTCTTCCTTCTTTTGCTCCCCCGTTTCGATACTTTTCAAAATATCGTCAATGGAAAAATCACCGAAGGCGTCTCCGCTTTTTTTGTTTTCATCCATCGTTTTCCCTCCGATTTATCTTTTTTATTCCGCTTTCGGTCACCAAACAGTCGACCGAAACATCATATTCGTCAAAGTCAATACTCTTTAAAACATTTTTATCATAACAAAGTCCTGCCGAAAGGCCCTTGAATTTACAAAGAAACCTGTCATAATAACCGCCGCCGTATCCGACTCTGAACCCGTTTTTATCAAAGCAAAGCCCGGGAACAACACACAAAGCCGGTTTGCTGAAATCAAATACTTTTTTCAAATGGTTTTTAGGCTCAAGAATTCCGAACTTTCCGATTTCAAGTTCATCAAACGACTCGATAAACACGAAATTCATATGGCCGTTTCCTTCGGTTTCAGGGACGGCAACCCGCTTCTCACTTTCAAAAGCCCTCTCAATAATCGGTCTTGTGTTTATTTCCGGTTTTGTCGAAACGTAAATTAAAATCGTGTCGGCAGATTTGAAAATTTCACTTTCAAAAAGGTTTTCGGCAATTTTTTTGTCAAGATGTTCATTGATTTTCGGGTCAATGTGTCGTCTTTTTTCAAGAAAAGTTCGACGAAGCTCTTTTTTGTCTCTTAAACCTTCCATACAACGTCGGAAAGTACGTTTTGAGCGACCGTTTCACCCTTGAAATATTCGATGATTTTTGCAGCAAATTGAGTTGCACAGCCCGCGCTCATGCCTGTGATAAAATTCTTTGCACAGCACACGGGGCGCTGTTTGCGTATGTTGGCGCCGTAGCATTCGCCCTCCACTCCGGGATAGCAGGTGGCGTCAAGGCCGTAAAGCAAATTTTTGTGTCCTAGAATTGACGGAGCGGCACAAATTGCAGCCACAAGACGATTGTTTTCCACACAAAAATCAATGGCCTTTTGCACCGTTTCGGATTTTTCAAGATTGGTTGTGCCCGGCATACCTCCGGGAAGAATAACTCCCATAACCTCGTCATTGAGTCTGATTTCGTCCTCGGTCTTGTCGGCCGTCACACGAATATCATGGGTTCCTCTGACTTCTCTGCCGCCGATTCCCACCGTTACAACGGAAAGCCCCGCGCGTCTTAAATAATCAACGGTGGTTATTGCCTCCACCTCTTCAAATCCGTCTGCAAGAAACAAATAAATCATAATATCGACTCCTTAACAATTTCAATTATTTTTTTATGAATTTCATCAATGGAAAGCGGCTGCCCTTTTTCGGCGCAGTTTATAACCTTCCAACCGCACTTCTCGGCCGCATAGGCCGCCGCGGTACGGCACTTTTTCAGAAATTCGATGTTTTTTTCATGAATGTCCTTTTTGCTTTCGTCGCCGCTGTATCTCTTTGACATAAGCTTTTGAGAAATTTCCACCGGCATGTCAAGATAAATTACAAGATCGGGACGGGGAATTCCGAGCTTGTTATACTCAAAATCCTCCGACCAGCGAATAAATTCGTCCTTCGCGGCATCGGTTTCGAGCTTTGACATCTGATATATAATATTGGAGGTTGCATATCGGTCGGCCACAAAGACCTTTCCCTTTTGATATTCTTCCTTCCAATCGGTGACAAATGATGCAAACCTGTCGACCGCGTAAAAAGCCGACGCGGCAAAGGGACCCACGTCATTGGCGTTTTTTCCGAGCTTTCCCTCAAGATACATTTTCACAAGGGCGCTTGACTCGCTTTCGTAGCACGGGAAAGACAGCTTTCTCACATCGCCGAGCTTTTGACGCAAGAACTCGCACAAAAGCGGCGTTTGGGTTCCCTTCCCGCTTCCGTCGAGTCCCTCGATTACAATTACTTTGCCTTTCATATACATTACACCATTTTAACACAAATTATTATATAAATTATAATAAAAACGCCCTGCAAAGTCAACCTTAAAGTATATAAAATCCCTTTGTAAAAATAAAAGCTCTTCCCGCAGACGTTCCGAAGGAAGAGCTTTTATCGATAAAAAATTATTTAAGAGAAATTGCCTTTTTGGCCTTTTCAACAATGTTTTCGGGGCAAAGACCGTATTTTTTCAGAACTTCTCCCGCAGGGCCCGAGGTTCCGAATTTGTCCTCAACTCCGACGCGGATAACGGGAGTCGGAACGGTTTCGGAAAGAACCTCGCAAACGGCACCGCCGAGACCGCCGATTATCGACGCTTCCTCGCAGGTGACAACGGCACCCGTCTCCTTTGCGGTATTTATTATAATTTCGCGGTCGATAGGCTTAATGGTGTGAATGTTGATAACGCGGGCGTCGATGCCTTCGTTTTTAAGCGTTTCGGCCGCCTCAAGAGCCATTCCGGTCATAAGTCCGGTGGCTATGAGGGTAACGTCTTTACCGTCCTTAAGCTTTACGCCTTTGCCGATTTCAATTTTATAATCGGGTTCGAAAATGAAAGGCACGGCCATTCTGCCGAATCTCAGATATGTGGGGCCAACATATTCCGCTGCGGCACGGACGCAAGCCTTGGCTTCATATCCGTCTGCCGGGCTTAAAATGGTCATCCCCGGAATAGAACGCATGAGGGCAATATCCTCGTTGCACTGATGTGTTGCACCGTCCTCGCCCACCGAAAGACCCGCATGGGTTGCGGCAATTTTGACATTCAAATGAGTGTATCCTACCGCGTTTCTGACCTGCTCAAAGGCACGTCCCGCAGCAAACATTGCAAAAGAGCTGCAAAATACAAGTTTTCCCGCGGCAGTAAGACCCGCTGCAACGCCGATAAGGTCCTGCTCGGCAATACCGCAATTAAAAAATCTTTCGGGGAACTCTTTTTTGAAGGTCGAGGTTTTGGTGGCGCCCGAAAGGTCGGCATCCAAAACAATCAAGTTATCATATTTATGTCCGATTTCGGCCAGCGCCTCGCCGTAGGCTTCGCGGGTGGCCTGCTTTTTTACGTCTGCCATGGATAATCCTTCCTTTCCTTATTTTTCAAGCTCACGGAGAGCCTCGCCGAGCTCTGCCATTGCGATATTATACTGTTCTTCATTGGGGGCGGCTCCGTGCCACGACGCTTTATTTTCCATAAAGGAAACGCCCTTGCCTTTAGTTGTTTTCATGATAATGGCGGTGGGCTGTCCCTTGGTGTTTCTTGCCTCTTCAAAGGCCGATTCGATTTGGTCAAAGTCGTTGCCGTCGATTTCGATAACATGCCAATTAAAGGCTTTAAATTTTTCTGGAATGGGATAGGGCGAATTAACATTGTCAAGCTCACCGTCTATTTGGAGATTGTTGTTATCCACAATCGCCGTGAGGGTGTCGAGCTTTTTATGAGAGGCAAACATGGCCGCCTCCCAAACCTGTCCTTCCTCAAGCTCGCCGTCGCCGAGAATTGAATAGACGCGGAAACGGTCGCCGTCAAGCTTTGAGGCAAGAGCCATTCCGCAGGCAACCGAAATACCCTGACCGAGAGAGCCCGAGCTCATATCCACACCGGGAGTTCCCTTCATATCGGGATGTCCTTCAAGGAACGAATCGGTTTTTCTCAGAGTCTTGAGATACTCAACGGGGAAATATCCTCGGTTGGCCAAAGCCGAATAAAGTCCCGGAGCCGTGTGACCCTTGGACAGCACAAGGCGGTCTATGTCCTCCCACTTGGGATTTGCGGGGTCGATTTTCATTTCCTTAAAATAAAGATATGCAAGCACATCGGCAATCGAAAGAGAACCGCCGGGATGACCGGACTTTGCGTTATACACTCCCTCGATAATACCCATTCTGATCTTGCAAGCCGTTATTTGGAGCTTTCTTTTTTCATTGTTGTCCAAAATTCTGCACTCCTATCTCTTATTTATTTGCACACTTTCGATGTAGCTGATGAAATCGGCAACGGCGCCGTCTTCACAGCTGCAGGAAATATAGTCGGCAATGTCTTTTATTTCGTCGGGCGCACCCGAAACGGCACAGGAGCACCCCGCCGCTTCAAGCATGGTGACGTCGTTATAATAATCCCCAATGGCGCAAATATTCTCAATGGGAACATTAAACATTTTTGAAATTTCCTTTACGGCCTCGCCCTTTTTGGCGTTTATGGGCAAAAGCTCGAAAAGAGTCGGTTCGCTGCGTAAAAAATAATATTTATTTCCGTCGGAATTTCTTGAGAGAAACTCGGCTGAAAGACGGTCAATATCCTCTCTGCTTCCGGTAAAAAGCACCTTTTTATATTGCCCTTTGGGAAGCTCGCTCATGTCATAAAGTCTGAATTCGTCGTTTTCTGTCAAAATATGACGGCCCGAGCGTTCGGAATATTTAACGCAGTAGAGCACATTTTCCACATTAACCTCAAGCCCGACATCGGGATATTTTTCAAAGACTTCATTAACAAAAGGCGTTACGTCCATATCAAGGCCGCTGTCCTTTATATATTCGTCTTTTGAGTAATCGTATATTCCTCCGCCATTGAATATAATGGCGGGAAAATTGAAAATACTGACATCCACCGCCCTGCGAAGGGACAGCGCCGACCGACCGGTACAAACCGAAAATCTTCCGCCCAAGGCTTTGAACCGCTCTATGGCGGCAAGGTTTTTTGCGGGAATTTTCTTGTCATATGTGCAGAGCGTACCGTCTATGTCGGAAAAAAGAATTATATCTTTAAAAATCAAATTATCCATTCCGTAATTTCTCTAAAAACAAATTGAAATAATCCGGTAAATCAGAGGTAAATTCCATATATTCACCGGTTCTCGGATGTATAAATCCGATTTTGCGGGCGTGTAGGCATTGTCCGCCTTCGATAGCCCTTTGAGCGTTTTTACCGCCGTAAACTCCGTCGCCGGCAAGAGGATGGCCGATATAAGCCATGTGAACCCTGATTTGATGTGTTCGTCCCGTTTCAAGGCGGAGTCTCACATGGGAAAAGCCGCTGAATTCCTCAAGCACCTTATAGTAGGTAACGGCGTTTTTGGAATTTTGCTCGGTAACGGCCATTTTTTTTCGGTCCTTTTTGCTCCTGCCTATGGGAGCGTCGATTTTCCCCTCTGAGTCGTTTAAGTGACCGACGATAACCGCCTCATATTCTCTTGTGAAGGAATGTTCCTTTATCTGTTCCGACAGACAAAGATGAGCTTCGTCATTTTTCGCAACCATAAGCAGACCGCTTGTGTCCTTGTCGATTCGGTGAACGATACCGGGGCGGATAACGCCGCCTATTCCCGAAAGACTTCCTTTGCAATGAAAAAGAAGAGCATTGACAAGAGTGTTGTCGGGATTTCCCGCCGCCGGGTGAACGACCATGCCCTTAGGCTTGTTTACAACAAGCAAATCGCCGTCCTCATAGAGAATATCAAGCGGTATGTCCTGAGGAACAACGTCGGAGGGCTCGGGATCGGGATAGGTTATTTCAAGCCTGTCAAAAAGCTTGACCTTATCGCTTTTTTTCGCGGTTTTGCCGTTCAAAAGAACCATTCCGCACTCGATGAGCCGAACGGCAGCCGCTCTTGTCAGCTCACCGTCGACAAGACACAACGCCTTGTCAAGCCTTTCGACGCGGTCAAAGTCAATTTGAAAGTGTTTCTTTTCCATCTTTTTTTTTTGACCTGAAAATGTCTGTTATAAGATAAATTATAAGCATTGCCGCGCCGACGGTGACGGCACAGTCGGCAATGTTAAAGGAATAATTGAACCAGCTTACAGGAAATCTCACAAAATCGACCACATAACCGAATTTAATACGGTCGATTAGGTTGCCTATTCCTCCGCCAACCACAAGGCTTAAGGCCCAAACAATCAGCGGAGAAGTTATTTTCCCGCTGAATTCAACGACAAAAATTGCAATAATCATAACAATAGGCAGAGCGATGAGGAAAAATCGGTTTCCCGACAGCATTCCCATTGCGGCGCCGTCGTTATGAAGATAGCAAAATTCAAGCAGACCTTTTATGATCGGGGTGGTGTAGTAAAGCTCAAAATTTTCCGCCACAAGATATTTTACGAGCCGGTCGGCAATCAAAATGACCGCCGACACGGCAAGAGAAATATTTCTGTGTTTACTTATGCTCATGTTATTCGGAAACAACCTTGGCGCATCTTGCGCAAATGTCGGGATGATTCGGGTCGGAACCGATGTCCTCGGTGTACTTCCAGCAGCGCTCGCACTTGTGTCCGCCGGCCTTTTCCACGGTCACCGAAACTCCTTCAAAGCTGCCCTTGAAGGCACCCTCGCCTTCATTTTTAAGCTCAACGGCCGAAACGATAAACACGTCGGCAAGCTTATCCTTTACACCCGATAGAAATTCAAAGGTATCACCCTTTGCAAAGAGCGTCACCTTGGCCTCAAGAGAAGCGCCGATAACCTTTGCGTTTCTTGCCTCCTCGAGAGCCTTCTGAACATTGTCGCGCAGAGCATGAATTTTATCCCATGTTTCCATAAAGCCTTCGTCACAGGAAATTTCCGAAACGACGGGCATATCGTTATAAACAGCACGGTCGGGATTAACCTTGGAAGTGTGTTTCATGCTGCGCCAAATTTCATCGGAGGTAAAGGCGAGTATGGGAGAAATAAGCAGCGTCAGCGCCTCAAGAATGCGGTAAATGACAGTCTGTGCGGCGCGGCGTGTGGCGCTGTCGGTCTTTTCGACATAAAGTCTGTCCTTTATAACATCGAGGTAGAAATTCGACATATCAACAATGCAGAAATTATGAACGGCGTGATAAACGTTGTGATATTCATAACTTTCATAACCGTCGGTGACGTCCTTTATAAGTCCGTTAAGCTTCATGATCGCCCATTTGTCGATGCTTTCGAGCTTTTCATCGGGCACCATATCCTTGTCGGGGTCAAAATCTCCGATACAGCCGAGAATAAATCTTGCGGTGTTGCGGATTTTGCGGTAACCCTCGGACAGCTGCTTAAGAATTTCGGGGGAAATTCTTATGTCGGCATGGTAGTCGGAGGAAGCGACCCACAGGCGGAGAATTTCGGCGCCGTATTTTTTGACAATGTCGTCGGGATTGATGCCGTTTCCGAGGGATTTTGACATCTTTCTTCCCTCTCCGTCCACGACCCAGCCGTGGGAAATAACGGTTTTATAAGGAGCCTTGCCCTCAACGGCAACCGAAGTGAGCATGGAGGACTGGAACCAGCCTCTGTACTGATCGGCACCCTCAAGATAAACGTCGGCGGGCCATTTAAGGTAAGGACGGTTTTTGCAGACGGCGAAATGGCTTGAGCCGGAATCGAACCAAACGTCCATTATGTCCTTCTCTTTGGTAAATCCGTGATCGTTTCCGCAATGGGGGCACTTAAATCCGTCGGGAAGGAAATCCTCGGCAGGACGCTCGAACCAGGCGTTTGTTCCCTCTTTGCCGAAAATGCCGGCCACCTTGAGCATGGCCTCTTTATCGACAATTTCCTTACCGCATTTGTCGCAGTAGAAAACGGGAATGGGAACGCCCCATTTTCTCTGACGGGAAATACACCAATCGTTGCGGTCTCTGATCATGGACTGGAGACGGTCATGACCCCATTCGGGAATCCATTTAACCGAATCGACGGCCTTTATCGCATCCTCGCGGAAATCGGAGATGGAGCAGAACCACTGACTTGTCGCACGGAAAAGCACGGGCTTTTTGCAGCGCCAGCAATGAGGATATTGGTGAATTATTTTTTCCATGGCGAACAGCGCGCCGGTCTCGTCAAGATAAATCGCAATGGCCTTGTTGGCCTCGTCGGTGGTAAGTCCCGCAAAGCGCTCGCCTGCCTCGTCGGTCAGCACGCCCTTATCGTTTACAGGCACGACGGTCTCGAGAAAATCATAGTTTTTGCACACGTCAAAGTCCTCAACACCGAAGCCGGGAGCGGTGTGAACGCAGCCGGTACCGCTTTCAAGGGTGACATGATCGCCCACAATGACGTGTGAGGTGCGGTCGAGGAAAGGATGAGCGGTTTTCATACCCTCAAGCTCGGAACCGACAATTCTGCCCACAACCTCATAGTCCTCGATTTTGGCCGCGGCCATGGCGGATTTATAAAGTCCGTCGGCCATGACGTAATAGTCGTTTCCGGCCTTTATGAGGCAATAATCAAAGGAGGGACCGACACAGATGGCCACGTTTCCGGGGAGGGTCCATGTTGTGGTCGTCCAAATTACAAAATAGGTATTGTCAAGATCGGCGCCGAGAGCCTTAAGCTTTCCGAGATCATCGGTAACCTTGAATTTGACATAGATAGAATGGCAGGGATCCTCGGCATATTCGATTTCGGCCTCGGCAAGCGCGGTGTTGCACTCGGGGCACCAATAAACCGGCTTCAGACCCTTATAAATGTAGCCCTTGTCGGCCATTTCGGCAAAAACCTTGATCTGAGTTTCCTCAAAATCATGGGTCAAAGTAATATAGGGATTGTTCCATTCGCCTATACCGCCGAGTCTCTTAAACTGATTGCGCTGACCGTCTATATAGGTGAGCGCAAAGTCGCGGCAAATATCGCGAAGCTCGTTGTCGGAAATGGTGGAATCGGCCGTAATTCCGGCCTTTGCGCGAGCCTTAAGCTCGGTGGGAAGACCGTGAGTATCCCAGCCGGGCACATAAGGAGCCTTGAATCCCGACATATTTTTATATCTCACAATGAAATCCTTAAGCACTTTGTTGAGAGCCGTGCCCATGTGAATATCGCCGTTGGCATACGGAGGGCCGTCGTGAAGCACAAAGAGAGGTCTCCCCTCGTTCTTCTTAAGCACATTTTCATACACATTTTCCTTGTCCCATTCGTCAAGCACAACCGGCTCGCGCTGAGGCAGTCCCGCCCTCATGGGAAAATCCGTCGAAGGCAAATTTAAAGTCTTGTTATAATCCTGAGACATTTCTATTGGTTCCCCTTTAATGAATAATTACTTTTTTCTTCTGAAGATTCCGGTTTTCGCACCGTCGTCTTCATCCTCTTCCTCATCCTTGGAAACGTCATAATCGTCTCCGAATTTGAGATTTTTAAACTTATCGCCGTCGGCGTTCATGCCGCCGATTTTAAATCCGTCGGAAATATTTTCGGAGGAAGGCTGTTCTTCGGACTCGTTTTCCACCTTAAACTCTTTTTCGGCAGGTTTTTCCTCAACCTTTTTTTCGGCCTTTTCGGGCTGCTCCTCGGTTTTTTCGGCGCTTTCGGACGGCTTTTCGACCGAGTCAATGCTTTCGTCGGCCTTGGGCTGCTGGATAAACTTGCCGTCCTTGATAATTTCAAACTGCTCCTTGTAAAGCTGAAGAAGGGCACTCCTGAATTCAAGAGCCTTTCTCTTCATAAGTTCGAAATTCTCGGTTTCTTTGCGGCTTCCCTCTCTTGCCTCGGTCACCATTGTTTCGGCCTTGTTTTTGGCCTCCACAAGAACGGCCGACGCTTTTTTCTTGGTTTCCTCCACAAGGGATTCGGCAGACGTGCGGGCGTCCGAAAGAATTTTGGAAGCCTCGGAATTTGCATCGTCAACAATAGCCTTGGCCTTGGTTTCGGCCTCGGCGACCGAGCCCTCAACCGACCGCTTTGCCTCCTTGACAATGGCGTCGGCAGAGCGCTGAGCGGTGATAAGAGCCGCGCGGATATTATCCTCGTCCTCTCGGTATTCCTGAACCTTGGAGGCGAGAATTTCCATTTTCTTCACAAGCGTTTTGTTTTCTTCGGTCAGCTTTTCAACCGAGTCGGCAACCTTTTCGAGGTATTCGTCGATTTCATCGACCTTATAGCCTCTTGCGGCGCGGGAAAAAGTGGACTCTCTGATGTCCTTGGCAGTAATCATAAATCTATCCTCCCGAAAAATCAGTAAAGACCATTGCTTTCAAGCTCGTCAATAAGCATATCGCCCATAATGTCAACATTATAGGGAGTGATAATAAAGGTGCTGTTGGCAACTCTTTTGAGTGTTCCGTGGTTGGCATAGGCAACGCCGCTTAAAAAATCCACGAGTCTTCTGGCAATGTCCTTGGGAGTGGACTCGAGATTGAGCACAACGGTACGTTTATTGTTAAGATGATCGCCGATGGAAGGCGCCTCGGAAAATTCCTCCGGCTTAACAAGCACAACCTGAAGCTGGGTGGTGGCGTGTATGTTTACAACCTTGTTGTTCTTGGATGAAGAACGGCTTTCCGAACGCTCGGAATAATCGTTTACAAAATCCGAATCGTCGGTTGTTTCCTCAAAATCGTCCTCATACTCGTAATCGTCGTCTCCGGGGGCATTCATAACCTCTCTGATCTTGTCTACAAAACCCATAACCTATTTCCTCCGTTTATAAAAATTTATTTTTTGTATATTCTTTTACCGAACAGCGCGGAACCGATTCTGACGATGTTTGCGCCCTCGGAAATTGCCTCATAATAATCTCCCGACATTCCCATCGAAAGATACATAATATCTTTATTATCTCTGTTTTTGTCCTTAATGTCAACAAACAGTTTGTAAATTGTCGAAAAATATCTTCTTGCGTCGTCGGGGTTTTCACAGGCCGGCGGTATGGACATAAGCCCCATGACCTTAATTCCGCCGAGAGAAAGCATCTGCTCAAAGGCGCTTTCGGCCTCGTTTGGAGCAATTCCCGACTTAGAAATTTCTTCTCCCACATTCACTTCCATAAGCACCGGCATAACGGTTCCCGCCGCAATACATTTTTTCGAAATTTCTTCGGCAAGATGAATGCTTCCCACCGATTCGATCATGGAAACATGGGGCAAAAGCATATTTATTTTGTTTGTCTGAAGATGTCCGATAAAATGCGTGTGCTCTTTATCGGTGTTAAGCTCGTCCTTTTTTGAAAGAAGCTCCTGCACCCTGTTCTCGCCGATAAGCTCGATTCCCTTTTCGAGACCGTAGTTTATAAGCTCGGGGCTTACCGTTTTGGTGGCGGCAAGAAGCTTAATATCCTTTTGCTCTCTCCCCGAAATTTTCGCAGCCTCTGCAATACGCTCCTTTATGATTTCATAGTTAAAATCAAAATCTGCTTTTTTCTTTTCAAAAAGCTCTTTGTCCGGATGCGTCCATTCCATTTTTATCCCTCCGTTTTATTTAACGGTTTTTCCGTCATATAAATCGCTGCCTCCGAGAATTACCTCGTCATACATACGAATTCCCGAAGAACTTTGAACATCGTTTTTACATATAACATAATTTGAATCCGAATACAGAATTTCAATGGGCTTAAAAACAGCGTTAATTCCCGAAAGAACATACACGCCCGTCACACCGTCGGACACCCTAACGGCCCCCGAGGAAATTTTAAGTCCGCTGTAACTTCCGACGCATATCTCGACCTTTTCGCATCTCACTCCGGTGAGCTCAAAGCTCATGCGGTCGCATTTAAGGGCGACCATGCTTTGGTCGGAGGAATAATCGGGGTTAACCGCCGCAACCGTACAAAGCAGACGTTCGGAGGTCACGCCAGGAAGAAAAGCCGAAATCTGGTTTCCGACAACAAGCCTTTTTGCAACGGCGGTGCTGATGTTTGCGGCAATATACCATTCGTTGCCTACAATGACTTTTCCGACGGCAGATTCCTGCTTTTGGGGCTCGGCCGACAGCTCTTGAACGAGACGTTCAACCGAAAGCCCGGCAATATCCGACGAAGAAAGTCTTCCCTCATATCCGTCTACTCCGTTGACAAAATATCCTGCATTTTGGCAAACAATTCCCGTGGGAGAACCGACAGACGATTCAAGAGACTGCTTTTCCGAGGTGAGCGCCGCAATTTCCGACTCAAAACCGGTCGAGCCGCCCACAGCCATCTGCTTTTTTTCCATATTTTCAAGCAATTCGTCGGCAAACTCGGCATATCCGCGAAGGTTGCCGGTATCGGTCAGCGACAGCATATCGCTTATATTTTTTTGAATTTTCGAATCTATAAACTCCGCCCCCGCGTTGACCTGTCTGTTGGAGGTTTGAAGCGACTCGAGACGTTCAAGAGTTTTATCGATTTCGATAATGCGGTTTTTGGCGGCCGCCTGTTGCTCGGCGGAAAAAATCTCGGCAACGGTGCTCTCGGCCTGAACCTTGCTTCCGCTTTGCTGGCAGTATCCGATAACCCCGCCCGATGTCTGTGCCGAAACGACCTCCTCGTCGCGGATTATGTATGCGTCTGCCGAAATTTTATCGTCAAATTCATAAGAGAGGGCAAATTCTGTGGTGATATTTTTGCTTAAAACATTGTGCAGCTGGAATATAAGATAAAGCAGCACAAAGACCGAAACGGCAACAGAAATAACGACTCTGCCCTTTCTTGTTTTAAACATAATATCACCTTCTTTTTATTCGTTTAAATCAATATTTCGTGAAGGAACGATGGTGGAAATGGCGTGCTTATAAACAAGATTTTGTTTTCCTTCGTTTTCAAGCACCACGGTAAAGCTGTCAAAGCCTCTCACCGTTCCCTTAAACTGAAACCCGTTGGTAAGAAAGACGGTCAAACTTATTCCGCTCTTTCTCGCCTGATTTAAAAAGCTGTCCTGTAAATTTAATTTTGTCATTTTTCTCACCTTTCTTTTTTCGGTGAGAAAATCATATCACATATTTACAAAATTTTCCACAATTTTCTTTGCTTTTTCAAAAACTTCCTGTCGACAAATTTCGTCAGCATATATCCAGTTTATGCGGCCGTCCCTTTTAAACCATGTAAACTGGCGCTTTGCATAACGGCGGCTTTCCTGTTTTATTTTGTCGGCCGCCTCGTCAAGCGAAACTCTCCCTTCAAAATAAGGAATAAGCTCCTTGACGCCTATGGCCTGCATCCCCGTTCCGTTTACATTGTTCTTTATAATATACTCGGCCTCGTCAACAAGTCCGTTTTCAAGCATTATATCCACCCGCTTGTTTATGCGATCGTAGAGCTTTTGCCTGTCCCGATAGGTAATTCCCACCGCGCACAAATCGTAGGGCGAGGGCTCCTTTTTTGACTCCTTAAGCTGTTCCGAGGGAGTTTTTCCCGTGGCATAATAAATTTCAAGACCTCTGATTACTCTTTTTCGGTCGTTCGGACTTATTTTTTCGGCGGCAATCGGGTCGATTGAAAAAAGCTCCGCATAAAGGGCTTCGCCGCCCTCCATGTCAAATCTTACTTCAAGCTTTTTTCTTATGTCGGCATCAAATCCGTCATCCAAAAAATTTATGTTGTCGACGACCGTCGAATAATAAAGCCCGGTTCCTCCCGTCAAAATGGGAAGCTTTCCCCGTCCGTGGATTTCTTTTATTGTTTCGTGGGCAAGCTTTGCATATTTCGACACCGAAAAGCTGTCGCCCGCCTTTAAAATTCCCACCAAATGATGAGGAGCACGGGACAACTCATCGGCCGTGGGGCTTGCCGTCGCAATTGGAGCAAAATCGTAAATTTGCATGGAATCGCAGGACACGACCTCGCCGTTGAATGCGTTTGCAAGGCCGATTGCAAGGTCGGTTTTTCCGCCGGCGGTGGGCCCGACAACAGCCGCAAGTTTTATTTTTGACATAATATTTTACACCCTGCCGAACTGTTTTTCAAGCTCGTATTTTGAAAGCCACACCGCAACGGGTCGACCGTGGGGACAATAACGTATGCTGTCGTCTCTGATTATCTGCTCGGCAAGAGCGATAAGCTCGGCTCTGTCGGACTTGTCCCCCGCCTTGACGGCGGCGCGGCAGGCAATCGAATGGTATATCCACTCCTGCTTTTCGGTGGAAACGACGTTCGGATTTTCCGAAAGACGTTTTGCTATTTCTTCAATAAGCTCGGATACGCTTTCTCCGTCAAGATTCATGGGAACCGAACGAATAACAACCGAACCCATGCCGAAGTCCTCGGCGATTATGCCGGCGTTTTTAAGAAGCTCGAGACTGTCGAGAAGAACGGTATATTCGGTTTTTCTCAGCGTTACGGTAACGGGAGAGAGCAGCATCTGCGCCGACGGAGCACTGTGATTTTCGCAAAGCTTATTAAAAAGAATTCGTTCGTGGGCGGCGTGCTTGTCGATAAGCAGCAGCTTTTTGCCCACCTCCATAATAACATAGGTTGCAAAAGCTTCGCCCACAAAAATCGGAGTAGGTAAATTGTCGTCCTCAACGATTTCGGCCGAAACGTCTTTGATTTTTTCTGCTTCATCGTTCTTTTGAGCGGAAAAATTTGAAATTTTGGTTTTTTCGGGCTCAAAAGAGCTTTCAGCCGCTTTTTCTTCGGTCAAATCGACCTGCTCGGCAGGCTTTCTGACCTCGATAACGCGGTTGTAAAGGCTTCCCTCCTGTTTTAAAACGGGAGAGGGCTCCGGTGCTTTGACGGCGGAAATGTGTTCGGCAGGTTTGTTAAGAGCAGCGGTATCGGCTGCGGCGGATTTCTGAGCAAAAACAAATTTCTGCTGAGCAAACATATTGCTCTTTTTATAAAGACTTTCGGGTTTTGTAAAAGCGGGAGCCGATTTTTGCTCGGGAAGCTTTGCCTCCGGACGGGTATCGCCCGCGGCAAGGGCATTTTTCACGCCGTAATAGACGGCGCCGAAAACGGGTTTTTCGTTTGTAAACCTGACCTCAAGCTTGGCAGGATGAACATTGACGTCAACGGCGCTGGGAGGAAATTTAATGTGCAGCACACAGGCGGGGTATTTGCCGACCATTATGGAATTGCGGTAGGCCTCGTTAAGGGCGGCCGACGCAGTTCCCGTTTTGACAAATCTTCCGTTGAGGAAAAAGAGCTGCATACTTCTCGATTTTCTCGCGGCCATGGGCTTTGACACAAAGCCGCTGACACAAACGCCGTCCGACTCATAATCAACGGGAATAAGCCCCGAGGCAAACTCCCGCCCGTAAACCGCGTAAATTGCGGAAAGCAGCTTTCCGTCACCCGGAGCGGAGAGGGTCTCTTTCCCCTCTCTGATAAAGCGAACGGCAACCTCGGGATGGGAAAGAGCCATGCGGTCGAGCACATCCGCCACGGCATTGGCCTCGGAAACATTTTTCTTCAAAAATTTCATTCGCGCGGGAGTGTTGTAAAAAAGGTCGCGAACGACAATTGTCGTTCCGTTGGGGCAACCGGCATCGTCAAGAAGTTTTTCGGTTCCGCCCTCGATAACATATCTTGTTCCAAAGGGCTCATCGGCCGTTTTGGTCAGAATATCGACTCTGGAAACCGCCGAAATGCTGGCAAGAGCCTCTCCCCTGAATCCGAGAGTCATAATGGAATTAAGGTCGCTTTCGTCGGCAATTTTACTTGTCGCATGGGGTAAAAAGGCGTTTTTTATGTCCTCGCGGGAAATGCCGCAGCCGTTATCGGTTATACGAATGTAGGAAATACCGCCGTTTTGTATTTCCACGGTAACCGAGGTTGCTCCGGCGTCAATGCTGTTTTCCACAAGTTCCTTGACGGCGGATGCAGGCCGCTCCACTACCTCTCCGGCAGCGATAAGATCGGCCGTATGTTTGCTTAAAACGTTTATTTTCGGCATTTTCCCACCTCACTTTAAAATTCAAATAAAATTACATTTTGTCGGCCTCTTTTTTCAGCTCATAAAGCTTATTCATTGCCTCAATGGGCGTCAGTGTGTCAAGGTCGACGGCTTTAAGCTTTTCGATAACAGGATTTTCGAAGGACGACATGAGCGACAGCTGCATTCCGTCGTCGGCGGGGGCGGCCGAATGTTCCGACATGCTGCCGTGCTCACCCGATTCAAGCTCGGAAAGGATTTCCTTGGCTCTTTTGACAACGGTTTTGGGCACCCCGGCAAGGGCGGCAACCTCAATGCCGTAGCTTCTGTCGGCTCCTCCGGGGACAATTCTCCGCAGGAAGGTTATGTCGTCTCCCCTCTTTTTGACGGCGATGTTAAAATTGTTAACGCCCTCAAGGGTTCCGGCAAGACAGGTAAGCTCATGATAATGTGTGGCAAACATGACCTTTGCGCCGAGTTTTTTTGAAACAATATATTCAAGAACGGCCTGTGCAATGGACATTCCGTCAAAGGTGGATGTCCCTCGGCCGATTTCGTCGAGAATAAGCAGGCTGTGTTTGGTGGCATTTTTAAGTATTCCGGCCACTTCGTTCATTTCAACCATAAAGGTCGACTGACCCGAGAAAAGGTCGTCGGAGGCGCCCACCCTTGTAAACACGGCGTCGACAATACCGATTTTGGCATAGCTTGCCGGCACGAAGGAGCCTATCTGGGCCATTATTGTAATAAGGGCCACCTGCCGCATATATGTGGATTTACCCGCCATATTCGGTCCCGTTATGACTGCACAGCGGTTTTTACCCATGTCAAAATGCGTATCGTTGGACACAAACGGAGTTTTTATAACCGTCTCCACAACGGGATGTCTACCCTCTTTGATTTCAATTTTTCCGTCGTCGGAAATTTCGGGGCGGCAATAGTTCTTTTGCCTTGCCACAAGGGCAAAGGACGTCAGAACGTCAAGGCGGGCAACCGCCTTTGCGGTTCTTTGAACACGTTCGAATTCGGCGGCTATGCGGCTTCTCACATCCGTAAAAAGCTCGTGCTCAAGACGAATGGAGCGTTCCTTTGCTCCCAAAATTCTTTGTTCGAGGTTTTTAAGTTCCTCGGTTATATATCTTTCGGCATTTGCCGTTGTTTGCTTTCTTATGTAATCATCGGGAGTAAGATGCTTAAAGGAATTGGTTATTTCAATATAGTATCCGAAAACCTTGTTATATCCCACCTTGAGATTTTTTATTCCGGTTCGTTCGCGTTCTCTTGCTTCGACCGCGGATACGGTGCTGCTTCCGCCGTTCATGTCGTCACGGAGAAGGTCGAGATCGGCGTTATAGCCTTCCTTTATAATACCTCCGTCTCTCATAATGGCGGGAGCCTGTTCGTCAATGGACTTACCCACAAGCTCGCATATATCGTAAAGCTCGTCGATGTCCTTATGTATCTCCTTAAGCATGGAGGATTTTGAATTTTGAAGCAGCTCCTTAAGCTTCGGAAGATGAGACGCGGCAGAGGCAAGGGACAAAAGATCCGGAGCGTTTGCGCTTGAATAAACCACCCTTGTCATAAGACGCTCGATGTCAAAAACTCCCGAAAGCAGATCGTTTATTTCATAGCAAAGGGCCGTATCGTCATAAAGCTCCTCAACCGCCGAAAGACGTCTTGTTATCGCGGCGGGATTTATAAGGGGCTGTTCAAGCCAGGAGCGAAGCATACGCTTGCCCATGGCGGTATTTGTCTTGTCAAGCACCCAAAGAAGCGAACCCTTCTTTTCCTTGGAACGCATGGTTTCGAAAAGCTCGAGATTTCGTCTTGCGGAAAGGTCAAGCTTCATAAACTGGGAGCTTGCGTATATTTCGATTTTGGTTATGTTTTCAAGGCCGGTCATTCTTGTGGCAAAGAGGTATTCAAGGGCACATCCCGCTGCGCCGACAGCCTCTTTTTTGCCGTCAAGCCCGAGATCCCCGAGGTCTTTTGCGGAAAAATGATCGGTCAGAGTTTTTTCACAGCGGGAAAAATCAAATTTTTCCTCCTCAAGAAGGTCAAAGCAGCAGCCAAGCCTGTCCCTCATAAATGCCGAAACGGCATCGGAAACGGCAGCCTTGTTGGCAATGACCTCGGTGGGGCAAAAGCTTCCCAGCTCGTTTACAATGCTCTCGTCAACATTTTGACCCGAAAGCTCGGTAAGATAGAACTGACCCGTAGAGGTGTCAACAAAAGCAATTGCCGCGCCGTCGCCGCTCCTGTAAACCGAGGCAAGAAAATTGTTTTTGCCCTCGTCAAGCATGCTGCTTTCGGTCACCGTTCCGGGGGTGACCACACGGACGATTCCGCGTTTCACAAGGCCCTTGGCGGTGGCGGGATCCTCGGTCTGTTCGCATATAGCCACCTTATATCCCTTGTCTACAAGTCGTGCGATATAACCCTCACAGCTGTGAAAGGGCACTCCGCACATGGGAGCCTTTTCCGCCTGACCGCAGGCCTTTTGAGTGAGGGTCAACTCAAGTTCTTTTGACACAAGCTTTGCGTCATCGTAGAACATTTCATAGAAGTCGCCCAAACGGAAAAACAAAATCGTCCCCGGGTTTTCTTCTTTTATTCTGAAATATTGCGCCATCATGGGAGAGAGCAAAGCCATGACCCTCACCTACCTTTCAAAGAAATTAAATCAGTGGCAGCCGCCGCAGGAAGAACAGCTTCCCGAGCAGCCTGCGGGCTCGCAGGTCTCGGGATCGGCACCCTCGATGCACATGGCGATAATGGAGGTTACACGGTTGGAAACCTCGTCCATGGCCTGCTTTGCCTCGTTGTATTTCTGCATACTTTCGTTGCTCATAACCTGATCGTAAAGCTTTTGGAGCTGATTGTTGAGCTCCTCGATTTTGCTGCGGCTCTTCTGATCCTCGGGCTTTTGCAGCTCGGTGGCAAGAGACATACGCTGAAGATTGAATTCTCCGATAAGAGCCTGAAGCTTCTCGTCGGCGTCGTTTGCCTCTTTGGCAGCTCTGTATGCTACATAGGCGTCCTCCTTCTGAATGGCGGCGCCAAGCTGTCTTGCAAGTTCGATAATATCCATTTCTTTTCCTCCGAAATTTATTTTATATTAGCCGTTTATCTCGCCCTTTAAAACAAATGAAAGGGGTTCGGTAACGGTAACATTTACAAATTGGTTTATAAGGGACTCGTCTCCCTCAAATTCCACGTTTATATTGCCCTCGCTGCGCCCGTTTAAAAATCCGGGCTTTTTCGCCTTGCCCTCGCAAAGCACACGGAGGGTTTTTCCCATGTATTTTTTGTTGTTTTGCTCGGAAATAATCCTTTGAACATCCGAAAGAGCCGTCAGACGGCGGGACTTTTCCTCCGGTGAAATCTGATCCTCCATGGCTGCGGCGGGTGTTCCCTCGCGCGGAGAATAGGCAAAGGTGAAAAGCGCCGAATATCCAACCTCACGAACAAGAGAGAGTGTATCTTCAAAATCCTCGGCCGTTTCACCGGGAAAACCGACAATAATATCGCTTGTCAGACAAATGTCGGGAATGTTTTCCTTAACCTTTTTGACAAGATTTAAATAATGCTTGCGGGTATATACTCTGTTCATGGCCTTCAGAATACGGTTGCTGCCCGACTGAACAGGAAGATGAAGATGAGGCACGACCTTTTTGCAGTCTCTCACCGCCTCTATAAGCTCATCGGTGCAATCCTTGGGATGAGAGGTCATAAATCTTATGATAAAATCTCCGTCAAGGGCGTCAAGCCGTCTCAGCAGCTGCGCAAAGCTTATGGGATTTTCAAGATTTTTTCCGTAGGAGTTGACATTCTGGCCGAGCAGGGTAATTTCCTTATATCCGTCCTCTATCATCTCCCGCGCCTCGTTTATGACGGCCTCGGGATCGCGGCTGCGTTCCCTGCCCCTGACATAGGGCACAATACAGTAGGTGCAGAAATTGTTGCAGCCGTACATTACCGGCAGCCAGCCTTTAACGCCCGTTCTTCTTGTGGGAACATCCTCGGCAATAACTCCGCTGCCCGAAATGTCAAAAACACGCGCCTCTTTGGAGAGCACCTCGTAAAGAAGCTCGGGAAGCTTGTGCTGAACATGGGTTCCGAAAAGAAGGTCGACGTGAGGGTATGACTTTCTGAATTTTTCGGCAACCGACTGCTGCTGAACCATACAGCCGCACAAAGCGACAATTCGGTTCTTTCGGTGCTCCTTGAAGGCCTTGAGCGCACCGACGTTTCCGTATATTCTGTCCTCGGCATGTCCCCTTACGGCGCAGGTGTCGAAAAGCACAAGATCGGCGTCGTCGACCTCGTCGCAAAATTCAAAGCCCATGCTTTGGAGTATTCCTTCAATGCGCTGGCCGTCGCTGATATTTTGCTGACAGCCGTAGACCTTTACAAGCGCCTTAGGCGGCCTGCCGAATCTGGCGAGAAGCAGTTCGCGGTCTTTTTCGCAAAACTCCCTCTGACGTTCGGTTTCGTCGGCACCGACACGGAAATTACGGTTGTTTTGCAAAGACGCCATATCAAAATTCCTCTCAAAGCATAATAAGTCACTTTAGAGTGAATTATACTATATATTGTAGAAACAATCAAGTCAATTTAATAAATTTATGAGAAATATTTGATTTTAATTTTTTGCATTAAATCCCGACGCTCAACAGAAAATAAATAAAAAGGAGAAAAAATGAACAAACAAAAACAGACTGTAAAAAATAACAATAAAATTTCCGGATATATTTTCCTCGCACTTCGCGCGGGGCTTCCCTTTATTATTTCCACGGTAATCGGTCTTATGACAAAACTTTGGTGGATAGGCTGGTTTATTTACATTCCCATTCACGAGATTTTGCGCCCGTTTGTCGAATATCCCTTTGCAAAATTTTTAAAATCCCGCAAAATGCCGCAAAAAGAGCTTTTTGGCAAAATTCCCGCCTCTCAAAAAGCACTTATTTTACTTTCCGAAAACTTTATGTCAAAGCGTTCGGCCGAAGACTTTTTCACTCTGGCCGAACTGTGTGCCGAAAAAAGCGGAAACATCGGTTTTTGCCTTTTCTTTAAGGGCGAAAAAAACGATTTAACACAAGGGTTTATATATAATAAAATCACCGAGCTTAACAAAAAATTCGGCGGCGGCTTTGCCTGTATTTTAAAAGGAAAGAACGCTCAAGACCACATCCTTACGGTAAAGAGGGGCGCCGTTACCGAAACGGTGAGATATATAAAAACGGGGGTGCATGAATTCGAAGAAATATTCGGAGATCTTTCCTGCTTTGACGGGGTTAAAAATCTGATAACGGTAAACGAAACGACAAAATTCGACTTCGGCTCGATCATAAGTCTTATTTCCGCCGCGGCGCACCCGCAAAACGGTGTTAAGCTGTCGGACGAGGGCAATACCGTCATTGAAGGGTACGGCATTATATCCCCCATGGTCATTTGCCGTTTTTCCAATTGCAGCTCCGCGTTTTTTTCAAGGCATTACAACCGAAGAAACATTAAGACATCGGAGGATTACCTTTGCAAAAAAATTTATATGAACGCCTTTGATTTCGGCATTTTTGAAGGTGTCGGACTCATTCGAACCGACGCCTTTTACAGCTGTTTAAATCAAAAAATCCCCACCGAAAAAATCGCGGCCCATACGATGGTCGAAGGCAGTTTTTTGCGGTGCGGAATTTGCTTTGATTCGGAAATGACAGAGCAATTTGACGGCACGGTCAAGGAATATTTTTATCGAACAAAAAATCTTTCCCGAGAATATTTTCAAAGCCTTTTTTGGATGCTGCCCTTTATAAATCTCGGAGGGAAAAGAGAGAAAAATCCCGTTGTTTTTCTAAATAAAATTTTTCTTTCCGACAGAATAACGCACCTTCTCGGTCCGCTTATGAGTCTTTTGACAATTGTCATTTCGCCGTTTGTTTCTTTCGGCACGGCGTTTTTTGTTTTGTCTATTTTTTCGGTCGTTTCGTTCGGAATACTTGACACTTTTTTGCTTGTTTATAAAAATATCGGTTCATTGTTCACGGGTAAAAAGCGCGAAAAGGATTATAATTTAACTTGCTCATTGCCGCCTTGTTTGTTCGGCCTGATAACGCTGCCGCAAAGCGCCTTTTTTACCCTCTGCGGTGCCGCCCAAGGAATTTTTTCACGCAAGGTCTCAAAAAGACGAAAGACAAATGTCAAAACGAGAGATAAAAGTACCTTGCTTTGGATTTCCCGTGTTGTTTCATTTGTTTTTGCCGCTTTTATTTTTTTAAAATTCCCGCTTCCCGGAAAAATATTTGCGATTTTCTTTGCCGCAGGGCCGCTCGCGGCTTTTTTTGCGGGGCGCGGAAAAACCGAACGGCGGGTTTAAATCAAAATTCCCTTTAAACGCTTGAACTGAAAGAATTTTTATTGTATAATAATACTACTTTTTGTATCGGAGGAATTTGCTTTGAAATCTTCAAATATAAAAAAGACTCTGTCGGAGGGTCTTTGGGGTATAAACATTAAGACCTCGAAATTCAAAACCGCCCGCACGGCCGTTTGTTTTGCCATGCCGATAACCGAGCAAAACACCGCCTGTGCATCGCTGCTTGCAAAGCTCATCTGCCGTTCAACGGCCGATTACAACTCGCCCAAGGCCTTGAGAGAACGCCTCAACTTTCTCTACGGAGCCGATTTGAATGCGTCGGTCATGCGCTGCGGCGACAATATGATTCTTAAATTTTCCTGCATTTCCCTCTCTGACGAATATGCCCTTTCAAAGGAAAGTGTGGCCTCCGAAACCTGCGATTTGCTTAAATCCGCAATTTTCCGCCCGAATTTGAACGGAAAAGCCTTTTCGCTCGATGATTTTAACGTGGAAAAACGTCTTGTTAAGGAAGAAATCCGTGCGCTGATAAACGAAAAACGCGGATATTGTATAACCAAAGCCCTTGAAAAGATGTGTGAAAACGAGCCTTTCGGAATCATGCGAAAGGAGCAGGCGGTGGAAAAAATCACTCCCGAAGAGCTTTATGACTTTTGGGAAAATCTTCTCGAAACCGCTCCGGTGTATATAATCAACGTGGGAAAGAATGACGCCGAGCCGATATTCGAATCCTTTAAAAACGCTTTTGAAAAGCTTGACCGCCGTCCCGTTAAAATAGCGGCCGATTTTGAGCCTAAAATTCCCGAAGCCGTCAAAGAATATACCGAGGAAATGGAAATTTCTCAGGGCAAGCTTGTCATGGGATTCAGAACCGCCGCGTCCTCGGCGAAGGAAAACATTGCGCCGCTGCGCGTTATGACCGATATTTTCGGCGGCGCTCCCTATTCCAAGCTTTTCACCGTCGTAAGAGAAAAAATGAGTCTTTGCTATTACTGTGCCGCACGCCTTTATTCACTTAAAGGAATACTCTGCGTTGACAGCGGCATAGAAATCGAAAATCTTGAGGCCTCGAAAAAGGGTATCCTCGATCAGCTTGAGCTTATGAAGAACGGAGATTTCGACGACGATGTAATAACCGCATCAAAAATCGGTCTTTCCGACGCAATACGCTCGGTTGAGGATACAAGCGGCGGAATAGAGGGCTGGTACGCCTCACGCCTTCTCGACAGCGAGCTTATCACTCCGTCGGAATTCATCGAACAAATATGTGCGGTCACCAAGGAACAAATCGTCGCCGCCGCAAAGGGCATAAGCCTCGATACGGTTTACGTTCTTAAGGGTAAGGAGGAGAAAAACTAATGGAAAAGCAGATTTTTGAAAACAAAAAAATCGGTGAAAAATACACCCTCGCCACCCACAAAAGCGGTCTGAAAATCTATGTCTGCGAGAAAAAGAATTTTCGCGGAGCCTATGCCGTTTTCGGAACAAGATACGGCTCCATTGACAACGCGTTCCGTCTTATGGGCGAAAAGGAATGGACCGAGGTTCCCGAAGGAATAGCGCACTATCTCGAGCACAAGCTTTTCGAAAGCGAGGACGGTGACGCCTTTACCCGCTATTCAAAAACCGGTGCTTCTGCCAACGCCTACACCTCTTTTGACCGCACCTGTTACCTCTTTTCCTGCACCGACCGTTTTTTCGATTCCTTTGACATTCTGCTTGATTTTGTTCAGCACCCATATTTCACCGAGGAAACCGTGAGAAAAGAACAAGGCATAATCGGACAGGAAATCAGTATGTATGACGATTCTCCCTCGTGGGTCCTGCTTCTCAATCTTTTCACGATAATGTATAAAAACAATCCCGTTAAAATCAACATTGCGGGAACCGCCGAAACCATAGCGAAAATCAATGCCGATTTGCTTTATAAGTGCTATGACACATTTTATAATCTCAACAATATGTTTATAACCGTGTGCGGAAACGTTGACACCGACAAGGTTCTCTGCGCCGTCGAAAAGGAACTTCGCGATGTTGAGAAAAAGGAAATCGAGGAAAAACCCTACGACGAACCGTCGGAGGTTGTAGCTCCTTATATTTCACAGCAAATGCCCGTCGCTCTTCCGCTTTTTGCTCTCGGATTCAAGCAGGACTGCGTAGGCTACCGCTCGGTCAAAGAGCGTGTGGAAACCGAAATGCTTCTTGAAATCATAATGGGCTCGCAAACGGATTTTTACAACGAGCTTATGAACGAGGGGCTTATCAATAAGGAATTCTCTGCCTCCTATTTTGAGGGCAGAAATTTCGCCTCTGTTCTTTTCAGCGGAGAAAGCAAGGATCCCGCCGCACTTTCGGAAAAAATCAAGAACCGTATACGCGAGGTGTGCGAAAAGGGCGTTGAGCCGGAAAAATTCGAGCTTGTCAGACGTCAGTTCTACGGCAACTATGTTATGAATTTCAACAATGTGGAAATCGTCGGCGATATGCTGACAAACTGCGCCTGTGCGTCAAGCGGGCTTTTTGACGAAGCCGAGATTTACGAAAAAATGACGGTGAACGATCTTAACGAGCGGGCAAAAACGTCATTTGATTTTGACCGTCTTTGTATGTCGGTCATCGAACCGATAAAAAGCGAGGAATAAAAATGGATACGGTTATGACAGGCTCGATTTTGGGAATTGAATTTTCCTTTTCCCGAGTCGCCTTTGAAATCGGCGGATTTCAGATCTATTGGTACGGAATTCTCATTGCGATGGGATTTTTACTTGCCATTATTTACGCTTTCCGCCGAGCCCCCTATTTCGGAATCAAGCAGGACCCCATGATAGACGTTGTGCTCGTCGGGTCGGTTTGCGCCATAATTTGCGCAAGAGCATACTATGTTCTCACCTCCCTTGACAGTTATCATTCCTTCAAGGAAGCAATCAGCATACACGACGGCGGCCTTGCCATATACGGTGCCGTCATCGGAGCGGTCGTGTTCGGCGGAATTATGTGCAAGATAAAAAAGGTAAATATGCCTACAATGTTTGATCTTGCCGGCATCGGCCTTCTTCTCGGGCAGGCAATCGGCCGTTGGGGAAATTTTATTAACCAGGAAGCTTTCGGCAACAACACTTCAATGCCCTGGGGAATGATAAGCAACGGCACAATAAACTATCTGTCAAAAACATCGGTTCAGAGCGCGCTTTCATCCCAAGGCGTGACCGTCGACCCGCTTTCCCCCGTCCACCCCTGTTTTCTTTATGAGTCACTTTGGTGCTTTGCGGGATTTATACTGCTGCACTTTCTGAGCAAGCACCGCGCTTTCAAGGGCGAAACCTTTTTACAGTACATCGTCTGGTACGGTCTCGGCAGGTTTTTTATCGAATCGGTCAGAACGGACAGTCTCATGATCGGAAGTTTTAAGATTTCCCGCATTGTAGCCGCAGTATGCGTTGTCGGAGGAATTGCCGCAATTGCGATTATAAGACATAACATAAATGCAAAGAAGTCAGAGGTGACATTAAAATGACAATTATCGACGGAAAAGCCGTTTCGGCGGCGGTTAAAGACGAGGTCAAAAATGAGGTTGAGCAGCTTAAAAAAAGCGGTTATGTCCCCTGCCTTGCCGTTGTGCTTGTGGGAAACGATCCCGCGTCCAAGGTATATGTCGGCAACAAGAAAAAGGCCTGTGAATACTGCGGAATAAAATCACTCGAATATCTTCTCGACGAGAACACCACCGAGGAGGAGCTTTTGAGCTTGATAAACGTTCTCAACAACGACTCGGCCGTAAACGGAATTTTGGTTCAGCTGCCGCTTCCTAAGCACATAAACGAAGAACATATAATAAATTCAATTGTTCCAAGCAAGGATGTGGATGCGTTCCACCCCGTGAACGTGGGAAAAATTATGATCGGAAACCCGGATTTTCTTCCCTGCACCCCCGCCGGAGTAATGGAAATGCTGAAGAAATATAACATAGAAACCTGCGGCAAGGATTGCGTTATAATCGGACGCAGCAATATTGTGGGAAAACCGATGGCAATGCTCATGCTTGCGGCAAATGCCACCGTAACTGTTTGCCACTCTAAAACCGCAAATATTAAAGAAAAATGCAAGAATGCCGATATTATTATCGCAGCCGTGGGAAAGGCGGGATTTGTCACGGCGGATATGGTCAAGGACGGCGCCGTCGTAATCGATGTCGGCATTAACAGAAACAGCGAGGGTAAGCTCTGCGGAGACGTGGATTTTGAAAGCGTTTCGCAAAAAGCGTCATATATCACGCCCGTCCCCGGAGGGGTCGGCCCCATGACAATTGCAACCCTCATGAAAAACACGCTTGCTGCATTTAAACTGACATTAAATAAATAAAAAAGCTCTTATCACCCGCCCGAAGAAAAAAATAAAATTTTCTTAAAAAACCGCTTGACAAAACAGGTGCTCTGTGATAGTATAGTTGCGTTGCGAAACACGCGGGTGTAGTTCAATGGTAGAACACCAGCCTTCCAAGCTGGATACGTGGGTTCGATTCCCATC
>JABLTO010058027.1_pt1 | contig 216881 bp, 186 predicted proteins | sample 7160091 | NCBI WGS metagenome assembly JABLTO01 (sample SAMN14651225, study PRJNA627086) | human gut metagenome | isolation source: feces | host: Homo sapiens | reverse complement strand
GGATTGTCGTCCACATAGATATTCAGTCCTGCCAGCACGCCGGATTTGAAGGCGGACAGATGCCGTTAGCAAGACGTTTGCCCAAAAGAGGGTTTAACAATATTTTTGCTACAAAGTATGCAGAAGTAAACCTTTCTGATTTAGAAAAATTTGAAGATGGTGCTGTTGTTGATGCAGAAGCTTTGGTTGCAGCCGGCGTATTGAAAAAGACGCTGGACGGCGTAAAGATTTTGGGTAACGGCGCACTCAGCAAAAAGCTGACAGTTAAGGCGGCAAAATTTTCAGCGTCTGCAAAGGAAAAAATTGAGCAGGCAGGTGGAAAGGCAGAGGTGATCTAAGTGTTCGAGACTTTTAGAAATGCGTTTAAAAATCAAGACCTTAGAAAAAAAATCCTTTATACCTTTTTAATCATTGTTGTATTCAGAGTCGGCGCGGCTTTGCCGGTACCATTTCTGGATCCGTCGTCTTTAAAGAGCATGGTAGAAGAAGCAGGTAGCTTTTTGGGTTATCTGAATGTTATCACCGGTGGCGCTTTCGCCGATGCAACACTCTTTGCCATGTCTATCACCCCGTATATTAACGCTTCGATCATCATTCAGCTTCTGACGGTTGCGATTCCTCCGCTGGAGAGAATGGCGAAAGAAGGAGAAGAAGGCAGAAAGAAACTCAACAAGATTACCCGTTGGACTACATTGGGATTGGCTTTGATACAGGCACTCGGCTTGTATTTCACCCTGAAATCCCAAGGCGGTATCACTTATACCACCGGTTTTGCCGGATGGTTCACGGCAATTATTATTATGTTGATGTTTACAGCCGGTGCATCTTTGATTGTTTGGCTGGGTGAACAAATTAATATTAAAGGTATCGGAAACGGTATCTCCATCATCTTGTTTGCGGGTATTATATCCCGTGGACCGGCGGCAGTTATGTTTATTGTCAGCTTGATTCAGACCGCGATCAGCGATCCGACCACTTATGCAATTAACTATCTCTGGGCGCCGCTCATCGTCATTATCTTTATTCTTATCATTGCGTTTGTTGTATGGATGACTAATGCGGAGCGTAAGATTCCGGTACAGTACGCCAAACGTGTGGTAGGACGTAAAATGTATGGCGGACAAACAAACTATATCCCGATCAAGGTTGCAATGAGCGGTGTTATGCCGATCATTTTTGCGAGCTCGATTACGTCAATACCGAACATGATTGCAAGCTTCTGGCCGCCGAAAACGGCTTTCTGGACAGCGGTTGCAAACGCATTCAGGTATGACAGTTGGATATATGCAATTCTTTATTTCCTGTTAATCATTGCATTTAATTATTTTTATGTAGCGATTCAGTATAATCCGATTGAAATTTCCAATAATCTCCGTAAGAACAACGGCGCAATTCCCGGAATTCGTCCCGGAAAGCCGACCTCTGATTTTATTCAGCGGGTTATTTCCAAGATCACTTTTGTGGGTGCGATATTCTTAGCGCTGATCGCCATCTTCCCGATTGCGTTCTCACATCTTGTGCCGAACTCGGGTTCGCTGGCGTTGGGCGGAACAACCGTCTTGATTTTGGTTGGCGTTGCGCTGGAAACGATGAGAACTTTGGAGTCTCAGATGATGATGCGTCATCATAAAGGCTTTTTAGAGTAAGGAGAACACCAATGAATTTAATTTTGTTAGGAGCTCCCGGTGCGGGGAAAGGAACTCAGGCGGAGGTTATCTGCAATCACTTGCAGATCCCTGCCATTTCCACCGGAAACATACTGCGGGAAGCAATATCAAACGGCTCAGAAGTCGGCATGAAAGCGAAAGCGTTCATGGATGAGGGAAAACTGGTGCCGGATGCAGTTGTCATTGAAATTCTGAAAGAAAGAATCAGCAAGGACGACTGCAAAAACGGATTTATCTTGGATGGATTTCCAAGGACCGTACCTCAGGCGGAAGCTTTGGATGCAATGGGCGTTGTCATTGACAAGGTCATTGATATCGAAGTTGCCGATGAGAAGATTATGCAACGCCTTTCGGGCAGACGTGTTTGTGAAAAATGCGGCGCTTCCTATCACATTGATTACAAGCCTTCTCAAAAAGAAGGAATGTGTGATAAATGTGACGGCAAAACCGTACAGCGCAAAGACGATCACCCTGACACGATTAAGGAACGTCTGAGCGTGTATCATGAACAGACAGAACCTTTAAAAGGCTACTATGAAAAGACCGGAAAGCTTGTTGTTGTAGAGGGACAGGAGGAAGTAAAAGATACAACCGCCCTGACCTTGAAAGCATTAGAAGCATAGTTTGTTTCAGCGACCGGAAAAGGAAGTAGTTATCAATGATAGAACTGAAAACTGCAAAAGAGTTGGAGCGGATGGCAGAAGCCTGCCGGATCTCCGCGCTGGCGTTGAAGGTTGCAGGAGAGTCCATTGCGCCGGGAATGTCAACCAAAGAGTTGGATACCATCATCCATAAGGAAATTTGCTCCTGCGGAGCAAAGCCGTCCTTTTTGGGTTACGGCGGGTTTCCGGGCTCGGCATGTATTTCGATAAACGATGTGGTGATTCACGGAATACCGTCCCATCAAATCCTCATTCATGAGGGCGATATCGTCAGTGTGGATGTCGGAGCGTATTACGACGGATTTCACGGAGACAACGCCTACACTTTCGCGGTAGGCGAGGTCAGTGCAGAAGCAAAAGCCCTGCTTGATGCCACAAATGAAAGTCTTTATGAGGCAATCAAAGCGGTAAAACCCGGTGCGCGGCTGGGCGATGTATCTCATGCAGTGCAGAGTTATATTGAAAAACGGGGTTACGCAATCGTTCGGAAGTATGTCGGTCACGGAGTGGGCAGAAATCTGCATGAGTCGCCCGATGTGCCGAATTACGGAACAGCAGGGCACGGCATCCGGCTTGCCGCCGGTATGACGTTGGCAATCGAACCGATGGTGAACGCCAAAGGGGAGGATGTAAAGGTCATGAAAGACGGCTGGACGGTGAAAACGGTTTCGGGAAGTCTATCAGCACACTTTGAGCATACCATTGCAGTTACCGAGCAGGGTGCGAAAATTCTCACCATAGCATAGGAGAACACAGATATGCGGATTGTGGAAGGCTTGATTGTTTGCTCAGATGCGGGACATGATAAAGATCGGTTCGGCGTGGTAGTGAGGCTGGACGCCTGCTATGCTTATATAGCGGACGGAAAGCATCATAAGCTGTCGAACCCGAAACGGAAAAATGTCAGGCATCTGAAACCAACTGCTGTGACAGTAGATTTGTCACAGTGCTGTACAGATAAAAAGATTCGGGAAATCTGCTGGCCGTATCAATACGGCGGGCAACCGATTGCCGACTAAGGGAGGTAATTTGCTTGTCAAAAGATGATGTAATCGAAATTGAGGGTACTGTCGTCGAGTCATTGCCGAATGCAATGTTCCAAGTGGAACTTGCCAACGGTCATAAAATCCTGGCTCATATTTCGGGCAAGCTCCGGATGAACTTCATTCGTATCCTGCCCGGTGACAAGGTCACAGTCGAGATGTCACCCTATGATTTATCCAAGGGACGCATCACATGGCGCTCAAAGTAATAAAGCGTCTTTGACGTCCTTTATCAGAAAAAACGTTCTGCCCAAAGGCAGAGATAAATGTTATTTTGAGACCTGCGAAGGAGGTATTTCAAATGAAAGTAAGACCTTCGGTTAAGCCTATCTGCGAAAAATGCAAGGTTATCAAGCGCAAAGGCCGTATCATGGTTATTTGCCAGAATAAGAAGCATAAACAGCGTCAAGGCTAATAGAATCATTGAAGTTACAAACTTTATTTATTATGCTGGTGTCGTTCGTAAACTGCCGGGAAGCCGACAGGAGGGAGAATGATGCTGAGCACTGGAGGTGCAACGATTAATGGCACGTATTGCTGGTGTCGACCTGCCGAGAGATAAGAGAGTAGAAATCGGACTCACTTACATTTTCGGAATTGGTCAAAAATCCGCACAGGATATCCTCGCTGCAACCGGAGTAAATCCCGATACAAGAGTAAAGGATTTGTCCGAGGACGAAGTATCCAAGCTGCGTGATTATATTGACAAAAACTATGATGTTGAGGGTGACCTTCGCCGTCACACAGCGCTCAATATCAAAAGATTAATCGAAATCGGTTGTTATCGCGGCGTGCGTCATCGGAAAGGTCTGCCTGTCAGAGGACAGAGAACCAAAACCAATGCGCGTACTCGCAAAGGACCGAAGAGAACGATAGCGAACAAGAAGAAGTAATAGGGAGGGATACGAAACATGGCTAAAGCAGGTGCAGCTAATAAAAAAGCAACTGTTCGCAGAAGACGCGAAAAGAAGAATATCGAGCGCGGTGCCGTTCATATCCAGTCCACCTTTAACAATACGATTGTTACTGTTACTGATGTTCAGGGAAATGCGCTGTCGCAGTCTAGCTCAGGAGCATTAGGCTTCAGAGGTTCCAGAAAATCCACTCCGTTTGCTGCGCAGACCGCAGCAGATGTAGCAGCGAAAGCAGCTATGGAGCATGGTTTAAAATCAGTAGAAGTTTTCGTTAAAGGACCGGGTTCCGGTCGTGAAGCAGCAATCAGAGCGCTTCAGGCAGCAGGCTTGGAAGTAACGATGATCAAAGACGTTACACCAATCCCGCATAACGGATGCCGTCCGCCGAAAAGAAGACGCGTATAATCTAATTATCAGGAGGTGTAACTAGAATGGCAAGATATACCGGTGCGGTTTGTCGTCAGTGCCGCCGTGAAGGTCAGAAGCTGTTTTTGAAGGGTGAAAGATGTTACTCTGACAAATGTGCAATTGACCGCAGAAATTATGTTCCGGGACAGCACGGACAAAGCCGTAAAAAAGTATCCGAGTATGGATTACAGTTAAGAGCAAAACAGAAAGCAAAACGTTTCTATGGTGTTTTAGAGAGCCAGTTCGCAAAATACTATGAAATGGCAGACCGTAAGGCTGGCATGACTGGTGAGAACTTACTGCGAATTTTGGAGTCTCGTTTGGATAATGTTGTTTACAGACTGGGCTTTGCATCTTCCAGAGCGGAAGCAAGACAGTTGGTGGTACATGGCCATTACACTGTTAACGGCAAGAAAGTAAACATCCCGTCATATTTGCTGAAGGAAGGCGACGTTGTTTCTATCAACGAGGCAAGCCGTCAAAGCGAAAAGATCAAAGCAGTGTTGGAAGCGTGCGGTGCACGTCCGGTTCCGATTTGGCTTGAGCTTGACCGCAATACGTTAGAGGCAAAGGTTACCCGTTTGCCGAACCGTGAAGATATCGACCTTGATGTTGAAGAAACATTGATCGTTGAGCTTTACTCTAAGTAATGCGACAAATCTTTTTATCAGCAGGGGAAGGCGTATCGAATACGCAGCATAGAGCTGTTAAACAGGAGGGTCAAACATGATTGAAATAGAAAAGCCAAGAATTGAATCGGCAGAAATCAAGTCGGACGGGACCTACGGAAAGTTTATTCTTGAACCTCTTGAGCGTGGCTACGGTACCACTTTGGGCAACAGCCTGAGACGGGTATTGCTCTCCTCGCTTCCCGGCGTGGCAGTCACCTCGATTAAGATCGACGGTGTGCAGCACGAGTTTTCAACTGTACCGGGCGTAAAAGAAGATGTTACAGAGATTGTTCTCAACCTGAAAGGTTTGATTGCAAAAATTCACGGAGACGCCCCGAAAACGATTTATATCGAAAAAGAGGGCGAAGGTGAAGTAACTGCCAGAGATATCAAGGGCGATTCTGAGGTAGAGATCCTGGATCCGGGTATGCATATTGCAACGCTCGGAAAAGGCGCAAAGCTTTATATGGAGATCACCATTGATAAAGGACGCGGCTATGTTCCCGCTGAGCGGAACAAACAGGCAATGCAGTCCTCTATCGGAGTAATTCCGGTCGACAGCATTTATACCCCCGTATTAAAAGTAAACTACACAGTGGAGAATACTCGTGTAGGTCAGATTACAGACTATGATAAGCTGACGCTTGAGGTCTGGACTGACGGAACCATTTCCGCGAAGGAAGCGGTTTCTTTAGGAGCCAAGGTTCTCAACGAGCACCTCAACCTTTTCGTCGATTTATCGGAAGAAGCATATACTGCCGATATCATGGTAGAAAAGGATGACAAAGGCAAGGAAAAAGTCCTCGAGATGACTATTGAGGAGCTTGACCTGTCGGTACGGTCCTTCAACTGCTTGAAGCGTGCCGGCATCAATACGGTGGAAGATCTGATCAACAAATCGGAAGAAGACATGATGAAGGTCAGAAACCTGGGCAGAAAATCGCTGGAGGAAGTTGTGGCGAAGCTGGAATCATTGGGCTTTAGCTTGACGCCGACGGACGAATAATCCGGGACTGATGAAAACGAAACGGAAATCTTATGGTAAGGAGTGAATTTCGATGCCAGGAACAAGAAAATTGGGCAGAGCTACCGATCATAGAAAAGCAATGCTCAGAGCTATGGTTACTTTTCTGCTCGAAAACGGAAAGATTGAAACGACCGTAACAAGAGCAAAAGAGGTTCGCGCGATGGCTGAAAAAATCATCACAACCGCGAAAGACGGCTCATTACACTCCAAGCGTCAGGTATATTCCTATGTAACAAAGGAAAGCGTTGCCAAGAAAGTGATTGACGAAATAGCGCCGAAGTACAAAGAAGTGAATGGCGGCTATACCAGAATCATTAAAATTGGACCGCGCCGTGGAGACGCTGCGGAGATGGCAATTATCGAATTGGTGTAACTATAAAATTGGTGTAACTGTAATAAGATAAAAATGCTCTGTATTTTATAATACAGAGCATTTTTTATTAATATTCGGTCACAAAATGGTTAAAATTAAATATTTTGTGCTTGACAAATGTGACCGAATGTCATATAATACAATTGATTAGTTGGTATAACGGTTATTAAAAGTACATACCAATTGATTTATAAATATTTGTAAGGTGGTTTTTAACATGAAAAAAGCAATTGCATTGGTAGTGGGGCTTTTTATAATGTGCTCCTTTGCATCATTTTCTACATTTGCAGAAGAATCTGACACTGTAGCCAAAATAGGGGATCAAGCCTTTGCTTCCTTGCAGGATGCTGTTGATTCAATTACCGACAATACAACAGCTACTACGATCGTTCTTCAGAAAAACACAGAAGGGGATGGTGTTAAAGTTCTTTCTGGAAAAAACATTATTTTCGATTTTAATGGATGCACCTATACTATTAATAACAATACTGTCGGTTCTGCCGGCACGGAAACCAACGGGTTTCAGTTGCTTAAAGGATCAACAATTGTTATGCAAAACGGTTCTCTGAAACACGGGGGTTCTGAAAGTTTAAAAATAATGATTCAGAATTATTCTAATTTAACTTTAAAAGACATGACAGTTGACGGAGTTGCCCAGGGTGACGATCAAGCTTGTCAATATGTTGTTAGTAATAACTGCGGAGCATTAAACCTTGTCGGAAAAACAAGCATTACAGCTCCTGAAAAAGCAGTTGCATTTGATGTTTGCGTTACTGACTACTATCCTGAAGGTGTAACTGTTACAGTTGATACAACCGGTGATATTAAGGGTGATATTGAATATGGTGTTTGGGGAGAAACACCTGCAGAAAATAAGACAAAGCTTGATATCAAAAATGCTAACCATACCGGAAAATTCGTGATTGATGAAAAGTTAGTTGACGTTGCACCTGAAAAAATAACTATTACAGGCGGTAGTTTCACAGAGAAACCGGATGATTCGTTTATCAAAGCATCGGTAGTAGCGAAAGTAACAGAGAATAATAAAACCAATTATTATCTTGGCACTGCGGCTTCGGTAGAGGAAGCTGTTCAAACTGTCAGTGCAGGCAGCGCTGTTGAAATTTTCAAAGGCGATGTCAGCTTAACCCTTCCCGATAACGTAACAGTGAAAAACAGCGGAAACGGAACCGTTACAGTGAATACGGTTGCAGTGGAAAGCGGAAAAGAGATTGTTACTAAGGTCGAAAGCGATACCGAAAGCAAAGTGGAAAGCCAGCCGCAAACAGACACATCTTCTGTTTCTTCAACAACCCCTTCTGTAGAAACAGGCGTAGGAAATATGACGGCAATCTGCGTGGCACTGTTAGTGATTTCCCTGTGTGTTGCGAGCGTAGTCATTTATAAAAGAAAAGAGCAGTAATTTGTACAAAGCGGACAAGCTTTGAAAAATAGAGGATGAAAAGAAACGGCAGCCAAAGGCTGCCGTTTCAGTCTACGTAGGAAATATAACAAAAAGCGAAATGTCCCTCGCCTCTATTGGCGGCAAGTAGCGGGTTCCACTTACTTTTTCCAGTGGTGGATTGTACCAACACCGGAACGTTGAATGGCGGGGCTTTGCCCCTTATTGAATACAAAAATGATAATATCATATTCTGCTTGCATACACTTTTATTTTAACTTTTCCCTAAACGATTGATTTTGAAAAATGTATGCAAAATCCGGACAGCAGGGCTGTCCGGATACGGAAATGCATAGGAAAGTGACTAAACCTGTAAGCCGGGTTCTGTTAAATACAGCAATCTATCTTGGCGTCGCGTCGCCGCGACGCTCCAGCCACCCGTCGAGACCGTCGAGCCAACGATAACATCCCGGTCGGTGTTGCATCGGATAGGGTTTACATGGCATTGCGGTCTCCCGCAATCCGGTGAGCTCTTACCTCGCCTTTCCATCCTTACCGGATTGCTCCGGCGGTTTCTTTCTGTTGCACTAGCCCTAAAGTCGCCTTCGGCTGCCGTTAGCAGCTATCCTGCTCTGTGATGCCCGGACTTTCCTCACGGTAAAAACCGCGCTGCTGTACAGTTTACTCACTTTTTATAACAGTATAGCATATTTTGAAAACAGATGCAAGGAATAATTTTATAAAACACTTGCAAATCAAAGTAATTTATGTTATAATAACAAAAGCTATCAAAAAGAAACCGGAGGAATAATATATGAATCCTATAGAGATTGTCGGCGGTGTATTATTGCTGATATCCAGTGTTTTAATTATACTGATCGTTATGATGCAGAGTGGACGGGAGTCTAATATGTCTGCCAGCTTAACCGGAACCCAAGCTGATTCTTATTTGGGAAGAAACCAAAGCAGAACCAAGGAAGCAAGACTTGCAAGATTGACTAAGGTCCTTGCCGTTGTTTTCTTTGTAGTTACGCTTGCGGTTAATTTAATTACCGTGTTGGTGAAATAACCGGCGAGATCCGATCAGGCAAGTATTACTTTCAATTGTAAAAGCCGTTGCAACGAAATTTAATTTCGTTGCAACGGCTTTTGTATTTTTCTTTTCAAACGATACATTTATAGATTGCCTGGCGAACATGAAACAAAGGATGCGCATTGTGTGTGCTACCGAAAGCCTCATATTTCCGGTTCTTCATCCGGCATTTCCGATTTGGGATTTCCAATATAAGCCAGTGTATCTGAAGGCTGTTTTTTCTTTTTCAACCGTTCCTCTATTAAGGTTTTTAGGAGGGAATAAACCACCGCAAAAGTCGGTACGCCGAGGAGCATGCCGAGGAATCCGAATAAGCCGCCCCCTAATAATATAGCGAAAATGACCCAAAAGGCAGGCAACCCGGTAGAATCACCGAGAATTTTCGGGCCAAGTAGATTGCCGTCAAATTGCTGGATGATAATAATGATGATAATGAATAAAAGCGCCTTTAGCGGATCTTCAAACAGCAGAATCACTGCGCAGGGAATAGCACCGATAATCGGACCGAAAAACGGAATAACGTTAGTGACGCCGATAATAACGCTGATCAGTACCGCGTAGGGCATTCTGACAATAAACAACACAACAAAGGTAATGATACCGATAATTAGGGAATCCAAAAGCTTTCCGGTTACAAATCCGCCGAAGATATGATGAGTGCGTCTGGTGTTGCGGAGGATGCGGTCGGTATGTTGTTTGGAAAACAATGCGTAAAGGATTTTTTTAGTTTGTGCCGCAAATTTTTCCTTGCTGAACATTACATAGATAGAAATGATGATACCGAGTACAAAGTTTTTCACACCGTTTACGACGCCGATGGCGCTTCCGATCACAAAGTCGGTTACGTTGCCGATGAGTTGATTGATGGTAGGCGTTGCTTTTTCCAGTAAACTTTGCGCGCTGTTAATCAAACCGTCCAGGCTGTTGCCTAATAAAGAGGAAAGCATTTTGTTGCCGGCAATGGTTTGATCTCCCCAGTTCTTTGCCGCTTCCAGATAGCCCGGTATCTTGTCAAATAAGCCTTTGATGCTGGCTGCCAATTGAGGAAGGATAATGCTCAGCAGTCCGCCTAAGCACAGCAGTACGGTCAGAACTGTCACTGTAATGGAAAGAATGCGAGGCAGACGGGATGACGGATTTTTACCTAAGTTTTTTTTCAGCAGTTTGCGGAAACATTTTTCTTCAAAAAAAACCAATATGGGATTCAATAAATAGGCAAAGGCAAGCCCGAGAATAATCGGCATTAAGATAGAGAAAACCTTGCTCATCGCGCTCAGGACGACATCTATTTTTAACAGGAACAGCAAAAATAAAATACTTGCTGCAACAACGAGAAAGGCGACTAATCCCATAGCAATATATTTTTTGCTCCATTGGAGTTTCATTTTCTGCCTCTCCTTTCAAAAAGTATATTTGTGAGAAAGCCCTCTGCAATAATTATTACAGAGGGCAAAATGTTTTAATTAAGATAATTTCAGTTTGGACAGTTTATAGCGTTTGATAGAATCTTCGTTGGTATCAAATTTGTAATCCTTGTACCATTCTTTCTGCATGGCTTCATATTCATCGCCTTTTAAATCATACAGAACGGTGTCACGATATTCTTTAAAAGTATTTTCGTCTTTGGTGATATCGTATTTGATGGTGACGTAGTAATTCTCGTCGTCTTCGATGATTAACGGCTCGCCGATTTTAGCGGTTTCAAATACGCCTTTGATAAACTTATCAGATAAGGACTCATCCTCTTTGTTTACGATTACGATATTCGGATCGGTTTCTTCCTCTTCCGTTGCTGACGAAGTAGCACCGGAAGAAGTGGAAGCTGTTGAGGAAGTTGACTGAGCAGAAGTTGTTGATACAGTAGAAGTAACTGCGGAAGAGGTTGCCGAAGAAGCCGCAGATGATGTAGAAGCAGCAGAGGAAGTAGAGGAAGTAGAGGAAGTAGAGGAAGAAGTAGACGCGGCATTTTTTTCTGCCTCAACCACTTTTGCGTAATCTGCAATTAAATCGTCAATCTTTTCGCCCTTCTTCAAACGGGCAAGATAAGCTTCCGCCTTTTTCTTGAGTTCTGCTTTCCCTTCGGTCTTGAGCTTGTTGCCTTCCGCATCGACCATTTCCATCTTGATGTATTTCAGCTGTGCATAATTTTCACCCAGTTTTGTCTTGAGATCTGCGTCGCTGACTGCCTCTAAGCCGTCTGTATCATAATATTTTTTAAAGATCAGATTGCTTTTGTAGCTGTTGGTCAAAATCTTCTTCAAAGAAGTTTGACCGGCGCCGTTGGGCTCATAAATCGTGGAATAATAGTTCCAATAGCTGGAGATCTGCACATTCAGTTTGTTTTTATCAGATTCGCTTAGTGTTAAACCAAGCTCATCAAATTTCTTTTCGACTGCAACGTAAGTTTTGCAAAGTTCTGCCACGCGCTCGTTAATCCATACTTCGGCGGTTTTGTCGTCGATTTTCTGAGTGAGAATATCTTTAGTCTTATCCTCTACCTTGCCGCTGGCTTCCATGTATGCATTCACTTGATAAGCAATATACATACCGGAGGTAATCGTGGTATCGTCTATTTTGTAAGACCACGTAGTGTCTTTGCAGGCGGCGAGAGAAAGCAAAGCGGAAACCGCAATCAGCCCGGCTGCAATTCTTTTCATCATCTTCAATTTTTTATCATTCCTTCCAGACGCAAAACCACGTCTAATTAAAACTGAAATAAGAAGCCCGCCGTTCTTCTGAGGAGCGGTGCTCTTATTTTTTCTCGGCGAAAATACAGATATCCGCTGAGAACGCTGAATCTTAGATCGAATCAATTAAACTTTATTATACAGGAAAATCAAAAAAAAGTCCAGTATAACTTTGTTAATTTTTGTATCATTTTTCTTGGGAGGAGGAAAGTTCCTCACTGGTTTGACAAACTGAGAAAGCCTCCCGCATTGTATCCAGTGCAGATTGTCCCTTTTTCATTTTTACCGAGATATACGGTTTTGCGCCGGCGTTTACAAAAACACGTCCGTTAAGAACCGAAGCAAGAACGCCTGCAAGAGCCATATCCAGTTTTTCAGGTACCATCAGAAGTGCGTCGCCCTTCTGATTGATTTCGGTGAAACCGAGCATTGCCGCCGTGTTGCGGAGCATTGCAATATCGATCAACCCTTTTACCGACGCCGGCGGATCGCCGAATCGGTCGATCAGTTCATCCAGCATTTCCATGCAGTCTGTTTCGGTTCGTACACAGGCGATTTTTTTGTAAACATCAATACGCTGAGAAAGATTGCTGATATATTTTTCGGGAATATGCGCATCAATCTGGATATCAACCAGACACTCCTCGGTCTTTCGTATCGGAGCTTCGCCGCGTTTTTCGCTTACCGCCTCGGACAGCAGCCGCAGATACATGTCATATCCGACCGCTTCCATATGTCCGTGCTGTCTGGCACCGAGGATGCTTCCGGCGCCGCGGATTTCCAAATCCCTCAGAGCAATGCGGAAACCTGAGCCAAATTTGGTAAATTCCCGAATTGCAGCGAGGCGCTTGGTGGCTACTTCACTGAGAACCTTGCCGCGATGAAAAGTAAAATAAGCGAAAGCACGGCGGCTGGAACGGCCGACGCGTCCCCGAAGCTGATATAATTGAGACAATCCCATGTAATCTGCATTTTCAATAATTAAGGTGTTGCAGTTAGGAACATCAACGCCGGTCTCGATGATGGTTGTGCAAACTAAGATGTCGATTTCATGCTCCATTAACTGTCGCCAGACGGCAGAAAGATCATCTTCCGACATTTTGCCGTGAGCAATTCCGATGCGTGCGTCAGGAATCGCGTTTTTTAGCTTTGCGGCACAGTTTTCAATGCTTTCCACCCGATTGTGGATATAATATACCTGTCCGTTTCTCCGGAGTTCTCGTCGGATAGCGTCGCAGATAATACTAAAATCGTATTCCACGACATAGGTCTGTACCGGATGGCGGTCCTGCGGAGGTTCTTCAATGACCGACATATCCCGAATGCCGGACATAGCCATGTTCAGCGTGCGGGGAATCGGAGTGGCGGATAAGGTCAGCATGTCTACCCCCCGGAGCATCTCTTTAAACCGCTCTTTGTGTGCCACGCCGAATCGCTGTTCCTCGTCGATGATGGCAAGACCGAGATCTTTGAATTCAATATCCTTTTGCACCAGTCGGTGTGTACCGATGATGATGTCGATTTCGCCGGTTTTCAACTGCTTGATAATTTCCTTTTGCTGCTTCGGCGTTCGGAAACGGGAGAGCAGTTCTATCTTGATGGGGAAGCCCTCCATCCGTTTGAGCACTGTTTGATAGTGCTGCCACGCCAGAATTGTAGTCGGACAAAGGATGGCGCATTGCTTAGAATCCAGCACGCATTTAAAGGCGGCGCGAAGCGCTACCTCAGTTTTGCCGAATCCGACGTCGCCGCACAGCAATCGTTCCATCGGTGTTTGACGTTCCATATCTTCCTTGATTTCCTGTACACAGCGGAGTTGGTCGTCTGTTTCTTCATAAGGGAAATGCGCTTCAAAATCGCGCTGCCAGTCTGAATCGTCCGAAAAAGCATGTCCCTTGACCTGCATCCGTTCTGCGTAAAGCCGAATCAACTCGTCCGCCATCTCTGCGACTGCTTTTTTTACCCGTGAGCGTGTTTTCTGCCATTCTCCGCTGTTGAGTTTGTTTAAGCGTAAATGGCCGTCTTCCCGCGGACCGATGTATTTGGATACCAGATCCAATTGCGTGACTGGGACATAAAGGGTGTCGGCGCCGGCATATTTGATTTTGATATAGTCCTTGATAATCCCGTGCAGCTCGATTTTGTGAATACCGTCAAATACGCCGATACCGTGGGTGACATGAACGACATAATCTCCTTTTTCCAGGTCAGAGAGACTTTTGATTTCTTCTCCCTTTTTCCTTTTGACCTTTTTTGCGGCAGAACGTATCGTCTTTGCAGAGGTCATCAGTGCAAACTTGACTTCAGGATATTCAAAACCGGAAGAAAGATTTCCTGCCAGAACATATACTTTTTTATAGGTGAATTGAGATAAATCCTTGACATAATCTGCGGGCAGATTTTCATGGCGTAAGTCTGAAGCCAGTATCGAGGCAGCCTTTTCGGTGCCTGCCAGTACGGCGCAGGAATACCCTTGCTCCAACAACCCTTGCAGATCTTCTTTTAACAGCCGGATTTCGCCGCTCCAGCCGGATGTTTGCATCGCGTTTATATGAATCAGCTTTTTGGGACGGATTTCGGAATTGGTGCGGGCAAAGGTGTCCAGATAAACGGTCGGGTGCTGCTCCCAACGGCTCTGTAATGCGCCGAGAGTGGTACAGTATAATCCCAGCTCACTGCAAATCTCGCCCTCTTCCAGCAGAATTTTGATGTCCTCGCTATGTTGTTGTAAAAATGCGCGCGCATTTTCCCGCATCGCACTGTATTCGCTGATGAATACGATTCCATCCTCGAAGTAATCAAAGATGGTTGCCGGTGCGGAATAAGCGAGAGATATATATTTGTCTAAGGAGGAAAGCTCCGCGCCCCCATCCAGATGCTCGATATCATGCTGTAATGTTTTCTGCATGTCGGGATTTGCAGCTTTTTTTTGTAAATCCGCCAATTTTTCCCGCAGCGCTTGCAGTGTCGGGAACAACACTTCTGATGCAGGGGTGATTTTCAGATAATCGGTAACATCGGTGCGCCGTTGGGACTCCAGATCAAAGTATGCCATGGAATCAATTTCATCGCCCCAGAATTCGATTCTCACAGGCGCGCTTTCTCCGGGCGGATAGACGTCCAGAATGCCGCCTCGTACCGAAAATTGCGCAATACCGTCCACTTGGGGACGGCGGGCATAGCCTGCGGCAACTAAGCCGGTTATGATTTGATCCAGCGAATAAGGGTTGCCGGTGCATAAAACAATGCTGTTTTCGGTCAGAGCCGTGGCGGGAATGGTGAGTTGCAGCGCCGCTTCGGCGCTCATTACGACTACTTTGCAGCTGCGTTCAGCGAGCCGTGCCAAAACGCCTAACCGGAGATATTCGTATTCTCTGGAGCGTCCCTCCATTTGTCGAAAAGAAAACTCTTTGGCAGGAAAATGCAATGCCATTTCGGCGCCGCTCATGTTGTTGATATCGTCTGCAATTTTGACAGCATTTTGCTCGTCTTCGGCAATGACTGCGATTGTTTTTCCGGTAAATGACATTGAGGCAGCCGTACTTTCGATAAAATGAGCTTTGTGCACGGCAGAAAGCCCCACCGCCAAAATGGGGGTGAGGTTGTTTTGGATGGCTTCTGCCATATCCTGATATTGAGGAATTCGTTCTGCAATTTTTGGGTAGAGTTTCAAACAGATACACTCCCTGTAAGATTGGCTTGAAGTGCTGATGCAATCAGTATTTCCTTAAGAATTATATTGATTCATGGCTTTATCAATATTACCTGCCACCATCAATGTCAATGCGGCACAGGCATGAGAGATGCTTTGGTCAATTTGTGTTCGTTCCGCGGGGGTAAAATCAGACAGTACCCATGCGGCAAGGTCATAATCAGGACGGGGCTTTTTACCTACGCCGAGCTTGATGCGGGGAAAGGCATCGCTGCCGGTGAGTTCAATAATACTTTTAATGCCGTTATGACCGCCGTCACTGCCTTTTCTTCGAATACGCAGAAAGCCGGGTTCCAAAGAGATGTCGTCATATATTACAATCACGTTTTCGATCGGAATTTTGTAAAACCGCATCGCCTCTGCAATAGCTTCTCCACTGTTGTTCATAAAAGTAACCGGCTGCATCAACAGGCAGCGCTTGCCCGAAATCATGGCATCGCCGATCATAGATTTGAATTTCAGTTTGTCTGTTTTTATATCATACTCTTTTGCCAACGCGTTAATTGTCAAAAAACCTACGTTGTGGCGGGTATTTTCGTATTTAGGACCGAGATTGCCCAACCCGACGATCAGATATTCCACTTTGCCGGATAGCGGTGCCGCGGAATTGGATTTTTTGAGCTTGTCAAAGATAGAAAACATGGAAAAACGCCTTTCTGACAGAAAATATTTGAAAGTTTTGGTTTAATGAAACGGCAGATTTTGCAGGATATTTCAGAGTTTATGAGAGTTCTCCAAACTATTATACTACACTTTATTGAAAGAACGCAAGAGAAATATCATAATAACGGATTACGCAGAAAAAATAAAAAACTTCCGCTGAAAAGAGATCTCTTCAGCGGAAGTTTTAATACGGTAAAATTGGCAACTAGTTTTCAAGTACTAGTTTAAGACATAAATGTCCACTTTTTTTGCGCCCCATTTCACGCTGTCGCTGTAAGAATTGAAAAACAAATCCACCAGCACCGAGGAATTGGGATTTTTAGCAAATGTTCCGGTGTCTGCCACGACCGAATACCCGTAAACGAACTTTTGGTCAGGGGTACAAATCCATAGTTTAGATCCTTTCGGGAATTTGCGGTAATCCACCGCCACATTTCCCTGCTTCAGCTTTGTTCTTCTTCCCAAAGCGCTGTAAGCCACCGCTTTGCCGGACACTTTTCTTTTGTACCCGACCGGGACGCCTTTGGCGTCTAATGTCAGGCTGTTTGGCGGTGTAAGAGTAGAAAGCGGATTCTTCGGAGCCAGTCCCACCAGTAAAAGCTGTGTTATCGGATTGGATGTGACTTTTTCCTCTAAAATTTCGGACTCCACAACCCGTCCGTCAACGACTTTTTCTTTGGAAACGGTTGTACGCACACCCTCTTTTCCGGCAATTGAAATCTTGGTGTTTCCCTTGCCGACCATTAAGGAATTCTGCTTTTTAACAGTAAAAGGAATTGCGCTAGCAGAAGTAACCGTCCGGTAAACAACCCGGTTTACTTCGATTTCAGTATCTTCATGCACTTTTTCATTCAATCCGACGTTAATTAAATCATCGTCGGATAGTGTGACATTGGCAATCTTGAGCACATCCGCAACAGTTGCGTCGCTGACCGAAATGTTCTGCGTTACGCCGTCGGCTGTTACCGGGACTTCAAATGCCCGTAAGATGTTGATTGTTCTGATGTTTTTATCCTGGAATCCTTCAAGCTGCAAAGTGTCATCAGCAGAAAGGCTGATTCCTTGACTTTCTAAAATATCTTCTGCGTCGTTTTTCATCGTATATAATACACGAGTATCATTGCCGTCATTAATATATACAACGTTGGTCGCTACGGTAATACCGGTAAGAACGGATGCCAATACGATGCAGAGGGCACTAACTGAAATTGTCTTGATTTTATTTGATTTCACGCAATCGCAAATCATGGGAAGTATTTTATGAACGACAATATCAGCGTACTTTTTCAAAAACGTACCCATTCAAAATCTCCTTTATAGTTTTACGATTTGTTACCATTGTTACCGTTTTGTAGCTATTATATTCACTAAAACGACGTTTGTCAAGGATTTGGAATAGCGTTTTTTTGTGTATTTTGCCAACAGACATGCTGCCGTTTGAGAGAATAAAAATCCAAAAAGTCCAATTTTCGCCATTTTTTGTGAAGTATCACCAGGGCAAATGGGAGGCGATTTTGCTGTTTTTACCAAATATCGCGAAAGCATGCCGGGTGTACAATATTACTCTCGGATTCGAAATTGATGAAGAAAAATTGGATAAAATAACAATAGCTTTTTGCACAATTCATGAATAAAAGGAGTGTTTGTTGGGCAAGCTGTACGATTTCAGAGTTTGAAATGAGACTTTTGCTTCAGGTATTCCCCCAGTATGTTGGCAGCATCTTCTACATAGCAAGCGCAGGGACGCTTTTTATAGTATTGCGGAGTGCGTTCGGACGGGACTGCGTTGGTATCTTTTCCGTCTGTTCCCAGCAATTCATGGCAGATGATGGAACCGTTCCCAGCTCGGAATTCACCGGCAAGCTCCTGAACAGTCTGATATACCCGTTTTTTTTCGGGAAGGTCGGTGGGGGAGCAATATCCATCCAGTATGCCAAGTACCATCATCATGCCGGATACTGCGCCGCATACCTCGCGCATTCTTCCCATGCCGCCTCCGAATGGAGAAGCGAGCCGGAAAACCGTGTCGCGCGGCAATCCCATCTCTTCGGCAAAGGCGCCTGCCACAGATTGTGCGCAGTTGTAGCCGGATTCAAACAGGCGGCGGGCTTCTTGTCCTTTTTCAGTTTGGATAATCATAAAATCACATTCCTTTTTGAAGCAGTTTCGTGTGTACTTTGAAGATGTTTTCATAAAGCCGGCAGCGTTGCGCTTGCGCATTCTTTCACAGTAAAGAAGAATTTGAAAAATGATCTTCTATTATATATAGTGTTTTTTTGCATGTCCTTTTCCACGGGTAGCTGCAATTTTATTCGCTGGTGAACCATTTTTCTTGTTGCGTGTAATTCCTAATTAAAACTGTTTTTTCTTATGTCATGGACGGGCAAAGACACCTGCTTTTTTGTGATAAACAGGGAGACTGTAATTGACAGCCTCCCTGTTTGTTATTTTGCAGGTTTTAATGCTTTTTTTGTTTCGCGAATTTGATTCAGGCTGTTAAGCAAGGTGTTTTCCACATCGGCAAGCCGCTGTTCCACAAAGTCATTGGTTGCCTTTTTGATTTCCCGAGCTTGCATATGAGCCTGGGTAATGATTTCGTTCGCCTTATCCTGTGCCTGTTTCATGATCTCGCTCTGATCCAGAATTTTTTTGGCGCGTTCTTCCGCGAGATGGACGGTATCTTCCGCCTCTTTTTTAGCAATATAAAGGATATTTTTTCGGTCATTCAGCAAATTTTTTGCTTGCTTGAGCTCGGTCGGCAGATTCAGCCGCATATCGCTTAGTAATTCCTGAAAGCGTTCGGCATCAATGACGCATCTCCCGTTGGAAAGCGGAATTCGCATTGCCGAGTCCAAAATGTCCTCCATTGTTTCGATTGTGTTGAGCAGTTCAAGGTTTCCCTTTTCATCCATAGCAATCATTCCTTTCCAAAATCTTTCTATTGATATAAACGGTTTAGCCGTTGATTGATCGGGGTAAGGATTTCTTCAGGTACAAAGCCTGAAATGTCACCGCCGAAACTGGCGATTTGTCTGACCAGACTGGAACTGAGATACATGTTTTCGGCATTGGTAGTCAAAAATATCGTTTCGGCATCAGCGTAAAGCTTTTTATTGGCAAGCGCCATCTGAAACTCATATTCAAAATCAGACATTGCGCGAAGTCCCTTGACGATAGCGCACGCTTTCTTTTCCCGCACATAGTCGGCAAGCAAACCATCAAAGCGATCCACCTGGACGTTCGGCAGACCGGTAATGCAGGCACTTATCAGATCACAGCGTTCTTCCGCGGTAAAGCTGGTCTTTTTGTCATAGTTTACCGACACCAGTACAATCACGGTATCAAACAGTTTGGCGGCACGGGTAATAATATCCAAATGCCCTTTGGTAATCGGGTCGAAACTGCCCGGACATACAGCGATTTTCATTTTAAATGTTCCTTTCTGAGCTTTTGTACAAATTCGGTAAAATCGGGCGCAGACCGAAATTTTTTCTTACTGCTTGCCGAAAAGCAGATCAGCTGTTATTTTGACAGCTCTGTTTGATTGGAGGTGATTCGGCGGTAAGCCGTAATCATGATTTTTCCGAATTTATATTGTTTGTCTATGACGAAGTCGGCGCACCGTTCGGGAACGTTTTCATCAATAGCGTGCTCGCAGAGGATGATTCCGCGGTCGCTCATTTTTGGCGTAAGCAGTTTTAATGCGCGCGGCAGAATATCCTTATGGTAAGGAGGATCTAACAGTGCAATATCAAAAAAATCCTTGGTACCGGTTAAAAAACTGCTATACTCGGCAGAAACTACCCTTGATTTCGAAAACAAGCCGGTATTTTTTAAGTTTTCTTTTACAATTTCCTGCGAGTGTCTGCTGTTGTCAATGAAAACACAAAGTTCGGCGCCGCGGCTCAGCGCTTCGATGCCAAGTTGTCCGGAACCGGCAAACAAGTCAAGAACGGTTGCTCCCGGAACATCAAATTGAACGATGCTGAACATCGCCTCTTTCACTCGGTCTGAGGTGGGGCGGACATCCAATCCGTCCGCTGTAATTAATTTTCTGCCTTTGGCAGTACCGGTAATAACCCGCATAGAGGGAACCCAGCCTTTCTGAATAATGTGGAAAAGATGCCGTAATCCGAAAGAACTAATACCCTCGTGATTCAAACATCGTTTTTTTCTTGTTTTTGCGGTAAACGCTAAGGACGATCCCGATTGCCAGATAGGAGGTGACAACCGATGTGCCGCCTGAACTGATCAACGGCAAAGTAACTCCGATAACCGGCAGCAGACAAAGTACCATTCCGATGTTTACTACCGTTTGGAAAATAAAGATCGCAAATACACCGGCGCACAGATAGCAGCCCAGCGGATCCCGGGACATTCTTGCCACCAGAAGCATTTTGACACAAAGCAACGACAGCAAAAGGGTGACGCCGACACAGCCGACAAAGCCAAGGGTTTGTCCGATATAGGAAAAAATAAAATCGTTATAGACTTCTGGAGGAACAAATAAATTATCGCTGAACAAGCCTCTGCCGAAAATTTGTCCGGAGCCCAGCGCAATTCGTCCGCGGATTTGGTGGTATCCGGTTCCCATAGGATCAAGCTCAGGGTGGAAAGCAATCAAAATACGCTTTTGCAGGTAGTCGGGCAATACAAAATTCCAGACGATCGGTGCTGCCACAGCGGCTGCCGCAATTCCGCCGAGTACGTATTTCCATGAAATTCCGGCAGTGAACAGCATGACAATAAAGATAAAAAGGAAAACCAAAGCCGAACCAAAATCACCCTGTGCCATAATCAATAAGGTGGGAGCAGCTCCGTGCAGACAGAGCAACAGAATGTTGCGGGGATGATTGATGTCCTCCCGCACTGACTGGAGATGAAGCGCAAAGGTAAAAACAAATGCGATTTTTAAAAGCTCGGAGGGCTGTAATGTGGTGATGCCGAACAGACTCAGCCACGCCTTATCATCTGATCCTGCCCGGGTGATACCGAGCGGGGTAAACGTAAGCAGCACGAGAAACAAGGCCGCCGGCGTGTATATTTTCCAAAGCTTTGCGAGCGTGTGATAATCAAACAGTGACACAATAATCGCGGCGGCAATTCCGAGCGCGATTGCAACAGCCTGAATAATCAGCAGCTTTTTATTGCTCAAAAAACCGTTGTGAATAATGGAATACAGCATCACCAAACTGATTGAGGAGGCGATCAGACAGAAAAGCATCAGCAGTTTGTCTATTGATTTCAGATATTCCCATATGGCACGAAAAAACTTTTTCACCTGTCTCCTCCTTTCTTCGTTGAAATCATGTTACCGTATTAGTATGCGCTAAAACAATGGTGTTAAAACAATCCGGCAATGGTGCCGTCTTTGTCGATATCAATGCGGAGTGCTGCCGGCGATTTCGGCAGACCGGGCATGGTCATGATATTTCCGGTTAATGCAACAATGAATCCGGCACCCGCGGAGAGCTTTAAGTTGCGCACCGTCACAGAAAAATGTTCCGGCCGTCCCAAAAGCTCTGGATTGTCGGATAGAGAATATTGTGTTTTTGCCACGCAGATCGGCAGCTTATCGGCGCCGAGCATTTCAATTTCTTTGATATCCTTTTCTGCCTGGGATGTGTATACAACGTCATCTGCACCGTAAATATTTTTTGCGATGCAGGCAAGCTTTTCTTTAATCGGCAATTTTTCATCATAAAGCGGGTGAAAGTCAGACGAACGGCCTTCCTGCTTTTCAATGGTGTCGCAGACTGCCTGCGCAAGCTCTGTGCCGCCCGCTCCGCCTTTGGCAAATACATCGGCAAAAGCATAGCTGACACCCGACTCGGCACAAAAATCACGGATGTACCGGATTTCCGCATCGGTGTCTGTAGCAAAACGGTTGAGCGCTACTACGACAGGAACACCGAAGCGATGCATATTCTCGATGTGCTTTTGCAGGTTGGCACTGCCTTTTTTCAGTGCATCAAGGTTTTCCGCGCCGAGATCGGCACGAGGCACTCCGCCATTGTATTTCAGCGCCCGAATGGTGGCGACCAGAACAACACAGCTTGGCGTCAAGCCGCCGAAACGGCATTTGATATCGAAGAATTTTTCAGCACCGAGATCGGAACCGAATCCTGCCTCGGTGATGGTGTAATCGGCAAGTTTGAGCGCCAGCTTGGTAGCCCGCAGGGAGTTGCATCCGTGGGCAATGTTGGCGAACGGACCGCCGTGCATAATGACAGGTGTGTTTTCAAGCGTCTGAACCAGGTTGGGCTTGAGCGCGTCCTTGAGCAGAACTGTCATAGCGCCGTTTGCCTGTAAGTCACGGGCATAGACCGGCGTGCTGTCGTAACGATAGGCAACCAGGATGTTGCCCAGCCGCCTTTTTAAATCCTCTAAATCGGAGGCAAGACAAAGAATTGCCATCACCTCACTGGCTACGGTAATCTGGAAGCCGTCCTCCCGCGGAATACCGTCTGTTTTTCCGCCTAAACCTACTACAACATTGCGCAGCACGCGGTCATTCATATCCATACAGCGTTTAAATAGGATTCGCCGGGGGTCAATACCGAGTTCATTCCCCTGCTGCATATGATTGTCAATCAACGCACAAAGCAGATTGTTTGCCGCGGTCAGAGCATGCATATCACCGGTAAAGTGCAGGTTAATATCCTCCATCGGGACAACCTGCGCGTAGCCGCCGCCTGCTGCGCCGCCTTTAATACCGAAGACTGGTCCGAGAGAAGGCTCCCGCAGTGCCAGAATCGCCTTTTTGCCGATTTTGTGCATTGCCTGTCCCAGCCCGACGCTGATCGTCGTTTTTCCCTCTCCTGCGGGAGTCGGGTTGATGGCTGTAACCAAAACCAGTTTGCCGTCGGGACGGTCTTTGACTTTTTCAAATAAGTCTTCGGTGAATTTTGCTTTGTATTTTCCGTACGGTTCCAAGAAATCGACGGATACGCCGATTTTTTCGGCAACTTCGGAAATCGGGAGCATTTTTGCACCCTGTGCAATTTCAATATCTGTCAGCATCTTTTATCCCCCTAGTCATGCGTTTTGCATCGCCTGATGATGTAAAGGCTACTTTGCTTTATTATAGCATATCTGTCAGCAGAATACTACTATAAAATATGAAAGATTTGAACAGATATCCAAGAGAAAGAATTTGTAAACATTTCTGCTAATTGTGAAAATGCCGTTAAAATTCTGAATACCACTTTACATCAATGTCAAGTTGTTGTAAAATAGAATAAATATGAGTAATAATCGGTGCAGACCGGCGTTTTTGCAGGGGCGGAAAAAGCCGGTCTTCAGAAAGGATTGGGAACCAGATGCAAACCAAGTATAAAAGAATATTGCTGAAATTGAGCGGTGAGGCGTTGGCGGGAGAAAAAAAATTCGGTCTTAATTATGACGTCATCACCGATATTTGTAAAAGTATCCGGGACGCGGCAGCGCTCGGCGTGGAAATCGCTATTGTTGTCGGCGGCGGGAATTTTTGGAGAGGACGCTCCAGCGGGGCGATGGATCGGACCAGAGCGGATCACATCGGCATGCTCGGCACAACGATGAATGCATTGGCTGTGGCAGATGTTCTGGAGGGCTTAGGCGTTGATGTCAGAGTACAGACCGCTATTGCAATGCAGGCGGTTGCAGAGCCGTATATTAGAAATCGGGCGGTGCGTCATCTGGAAAAGGGCAGAGTAGTCATCTTCGGGTGCGGCACCGGAAATCCGTTTTTCTCTACCGATACCGCTTCTGCGCTGCGTGCGGCGGAAATTGAAGCGGACGTCATCTTTAAGGCCACCATGGTGGATGGCGTTTATGACAAAGATCCCAACAAGTATGAAGATGCAGTAAAATATGATGAATTAACGTTCTCTGATGTCATTACACGGGAGCTTGGCGTCATGGACAGCACTGCGGCGGCGATGTGCAGGGACAACAGCCTGCCGATTCTGGTGTTTAATTTAAACCATCCCGAAAACATTGTTGCTGCCGTGAAGGGCGAACCGGTCGGTACGTTGGTGCATGATTAACGGTTCATTTTAACTTTGGCGACAATGAAAAGATTGTATTGATCAAAAAAGCAGGAAAATACGGCGATTTGCCGAAAAATGAAATCATCGTCCGATGGTGTATAAAAATGCGGATACCGGCACAGGATAAGGTGTTACGGGTTTGATTGCAGCGGACGGTCGGGGCGGCGTCCCTAAGAAAGGATGAAGGTGAACGGTATGAAAGAACAAATGAAAATCACAGAGGAAAAGATGAAAAAATCCCTGCAGGTATTGTCGGGCGATTATGCTGCAATCCGCGCGGGGCGGGCAAATCCGGCGGTACTCGATAAAATCGTGGTAGATTATTACGGAGCGCCGACTCCGATTCCGCAGATGGCTGCTGTTTCGGTAGCGGAGGCACGGGTTTTGGTGGTTCAGCCTTGGGATCTGTCCACCCTCAAATCAATTGAAAAAGCAATTCAGACCTCTGATTTGGGAATTAACCCAACCAATGACGGAAAGGTTTTGCGCATTGCGTTCCCCCAGTTAACCGAGGAGCGCCGCCGCGATATTGTTAAGGAAGTAAGCAAGCTTTGCGAGGAAGCCAAGGTTGCCATTCGGAGCATTCGACGGGATGCAATCGATAAATTTAAAGCCATGAAAAAAGCGTCCGAAATCACTGAAGATGATTTAAAAGGCTGTGAAAAGGATGTTCAGACGCTGACCGATAAATATTGTAAAGAAGCAGACGAGATGAGCACCGCAAAAGAGAAAGAAATTATGTCAATCTGAGTATTATCGGGAGGGCATAGCATGCTTTTTCATAGAAAACAAGCGGATCTGCCCGAAGTGCTTCCGGTTCATATCGGAATCATTATGGACGGGAACGGACGTTGGGCAAAAAAGCGGGGATTGCCCCGTTTTGCCGGACATAAAGCAGGAGCGGATACGTTTAAAAAAATTGCCCGCTACTGTAATAAAATCGGAATCAAATATTTAACGGTATATGCTTTTTCCACCGAGAACTGGAAAAGACCGCAGAAAGAAGTCGAGGCGATTATTGACCTGCTTCGGAATTATCTGCGAGATGCCGAAAATTATAAAAAAGAAAACATTCGGGTGCGGTTTATCGGAGATATCTCGGTATTCGACCAAGAAATTCGAATGAAAATCGCCGAGTCACAATCGGAAAGCAAGGAGTTTACCGGTCTGAATCTCAATATTGCCATTAACTACGGCGGCAAGGATGAGATTGTGCATGCCGCGAAGCTGTTGGCAAAAGAGGCGGCAGAAGGCGCCCTTCGTTCTGATGACATTGATGAGACTGCGTTCGAGTCGCGGCTGTATACAGCGGGACAGCCGAACGTGGATTTGGTTATCCGTCCTAGTGGGGAATACCGGCTGTCCAATTTTATGGTCTGGCAGTCTGCGTATGCAGAATTTGTGTTCATGAATGTGCTATGGCCGGATTTTACCGAGAAGCATCTTAATGAGGCGCTGCGGGAATATGCCAATCGCAGCCGGCGGTTTGGCGGGCTGTAAGCAAAAGAGCGCTTGTTTAGGATCATGTAAAAAAGGGCAACTTATGTTTGTCAGATTAAACAGATAAGGAGCGACGGTCGGAGCAGAGGACCGTTACTGTCAAATATGAAACAAAGGATAATCACTGCTGCAGTCGGCTTGGCACTGCTTTTGATCGTATTATTATTTTTTAACACTCTGATTTTTAACGCTGCAGTGTCATTGCTTGCATGTATGGCGGCGTTGGAAATATTGGTGTCTGCAAAATATGCGAGCCACAAGTTATTGACGGCCGCTTGTCTTCTGTTTGTTGCGGCAGTTCCTTTTTTTCGGATGCCGGGCTTTAATCTGTTTGGTCGGATTACGGTATTGGTATATCTTGTCATTTTGTTTCTGTTTTTGCTTGCGGAGCATGAAACCTTGCGGTTTGAGCAGATCGGCGTGATTTTTACAACATCGATTTTAATACCGTTTTCTTTTTCAACCCTGCTTTATATCAGAGATCAGTTTTCCCGAGACGGCTTGTTTTTTGTGATGCTGGTGTTTGCGGGAGCATGGTTTGCCGATGCAGGCGGATATTTCATCGGTCGCTTTTTCGGCAAGCATAAGCTGGCTCCGAAAATCAGTCCCCACAAGACGGTGGAGGGAGCAGTCGGCGGAATTTTATTTAATGTTTTTTTCTTTTTGGTCATGGGAATTTGCTATGCGTGGTATATGAGGGCAGTGGGCACGCCAGTGACGGTACATTATCTTACTATGGGGCTTCTTGCTGTTCCGACCGCGCTTATCGGAATGCTTGGTGATTTGTCTGCGTCGATGATCAAGCGGCAGTGCGGTGTAAAGGATTTCGGAACCATTATGCCGGGGCATGGCGGCGTTATGGACCGGTTTGACAGCGTGCTGTTTGTGTCGCCGTTTTTGTATGTGGCACTGCAGTTTGTGACATTGATAAGCTGAAAGTAATAAACGGTTCCGCCCGCGTGTATCTACCCGGGCGGTATCCTGTTTTTACGGGAAAACCCAGTCCGTTCTTTTGAAAAACAGTTTGCTTTTGCCGTGGCATTGCCGCTTGTTTCGTGATTCTTTCTGATAGGTTCGCGACGTAGGATGGCAATACCCGTAAATTTTAAACTGTTTTTCAAGCGAATGGACGATAATCAATAAATAAACGGAAGAAAAGTCACATAAACTGATAAGTAGATTCTATCGTGAAAATGCCGCTTTTTGAGTCGGTTGACAGAATAATGGATTTTGTCGGAAGTAAAGGGGAAATCGGAGCAATGAAAAAAATTACAATACTCGGCTCGACCGGTTCCATTGGCACACAGGCTTTGGATGTGGTGCGCGCACAACATTTTGCAGTGTCCGGTTTGGCGGCGCATAGCAGTATCGAACGGTTAGAACAACAGGCGCGCGCTTTTTTGCCGGATACCGTGTGTATTTACAGAAAAGATTTATACAAAAAGTTAAAAGATAATCTGGCTGATACCGGTATCCGTGTTACTGCCGGCATGGAGGGCTTGTGTTCACTGGCGGCAGGAGACCGTGCTGATATTGTGCTTAATGCGGTGGTAGGCATGATCGGCTTGCAGCCTACTTTGGCGGCGATTGCGGCAAAAAAAGATGTCGCGCTTGCCAACAAAGAAACACTGGTGACCGGCGGAGAAATTGTGATGCGGGCGGCGGCGGAAAACGGCGTGAAAATTCTGCCGGTGGACAGCGAGCATTCCGCTATCTTTCAGGCGTTACAGGGAAACCGCGCAGATCAGGTGAATCGCATTATTCTGACAGCGTCGGGCGGCCCCTTTTACGGATATACTTCGCAGCAGTTATCCGCAGTCAAGCCCGAGGATGCGCTGAAGCACCCGAATTGGAATATGGGCGCAAAAATTACCATTGATTCGGCGACCTTGATGAATAAGGGACTGGAGCTCATTGAAGCGGTACGTTTGTTCGGCAAACAGGCAAAGGATATTCAGATTGTGGTGCATCGGGAGAGCGTACTGCATTCGGCGGTAGAGTATAACGATTATTCAATTATTGCACAGCTTGGCGTACCGGATATGCGGATACCGATTCAGTACGCGCTGACTTATCCTGACCGGCTCAGTTGCCCGACAAAGCAGCTGTCGCTGATGGAGTGCGGGAAGCTGACCTTTGCAGAGCCGGATGAGGAAACCTTTATCTGCTTAAAGGCGTGTAAAGAAGCGATTACCCGCGGCGGCTTGTATCCGACGGTAGTGAACGGCGCAAACGAGCAGGCGGTTGCCTTGTTTTTGGAAAATAAGATTTCTTTTACCGATATCGGAAGGTTGGTTTTGGAGTCGCTTGACTGCGTTGCCTGTACCGGCGCGGTAACGGTGGAAAACATTATTGCGACAGATGCCGGCGCAAGAGCGTGGGTGTTACAGCAAACCGGATGTCCAACGGAAAGCATCCTATGATCACTCAACAAAGAGAGCGGAGGAAGAGTGCATGCAGACTTTTATTACGGTATTAATCACCATTTTGGTGTTCGGTGTTATTATTTTTATTCACGAATTGGGGCATTTTATTGCTGCAAAATTGAGTGGGATCACGGTGCATGAGTTTGCACTCGGGATGGGACCGACCATTTTTCACTTTGAAAAGGGCGGTACCAAGTATGCGCTGCGGTTGTTCCCGATCGGCGGGTTCGTCAGCATGGAGGGCGAGGACAGCGAATCGGAGGATGAGGGCGCTTTCTGCAAAAAACCGGTATGGAAGCGGATTATCGTGGTGGTTGCAGGCGCGGTTATGAATGTTCTGCTGGGATTTGTGATCCTGATGCTTCTCAACACTTTCCGAACCGGAGGCATTCCGACCACAGTGATCAAGCAGTTTAACGGCACTGCGCCCTATGCAGTGGAAGAATCCGGCTTAAAAGTCGGTGACAAGATTCTGAAAATCAACGGCAGAACCATGTTTATCGAGCAGGATATCGCATTCTCCATCTCGGAAGATGAGGACAAAGTGGTAGATATGGTGGTGCGTCGGGACGGAAAAAAGGTTTCGCTTGACAATGTTTCGGTCGGTTATGTGACGGTGACGAATGAGAGTGGGCAATCCGAGGAAAAGTATCCTTTTGCAGTGGACGTTGAAAGCAAGAATGTACTCAGCGTTTTAAAATATACCGCGTTAAATACGCTGTATGTCGGGCGGATTGTCTGGCTGTCCTTGATACAACTGCTGACCGGCAAGGTCGGAATGGATGCGCTGTCCGGACCGGTGGGCGTCGGCTCTGCGCTGGGACAGATGGCGGGCATCAGCATAAGCAGTTTGTTTAGCATGATTGCGTTTATTACCATCAATGTCGGGGTGTTCAATCTGCTGCCGATACCGGCGCTGGACGGAGCGCGGCTGGTGTTTTTGATTATCGAAGGAATTCGCCGCAAACCGGTGAATCCCAAATATGAAGGATATATTCATGCGGCGGGATTGATTGCAATGCTGTTATTAATGGTGTTTGTGACCTTTAATGATATTGTCCGGCTGTTTCAGGCTTAAAATATTTCGGGAAAGGGCAGACGGTTATGAACAAGCAGACCAAAAAAGTTCGGGTTGGAAATTGCATGCTGGGCGGAGATAAAATATATATCCAGTCGATGCTGAACGTGCGTTCCGATGACGTTGACGGCAGCGTTGCGCAGGCAGTGAAGCTGGAACAGGCGGGTTGTGATATTATTCGGGCTGCTGTTCCGGATAAGGAAGCAGTGAGGCTGATTCCTGCCATTAAGGAAAAAGTAAGGATTCCGCTGGTGGCGGATATCCATTTTGATTATCGCTTGGCATTGGAAAGTGTGGCGGCGGGCGTTGATAAAATTCGTATCAATCCCGGCAATATCGGGGACTCCGATCGTGTAAAAGCGGTCACTGAAGCGTGCCGTGCAAAAGGAGTGCCGATTCGAATCGGCGTGAATGCAGGCTCCTTGGAGAAAGAGATTTTGAAAAAATACGGTAAGCCTACGCCCGAAGCGCTTTGCGAATCGGCGGAATATCACATTGGATTGCTCAATCGGTACGATTTTGATGATATCGTGATTTCTATTAAATCTTCTGACGTACCGACTATGGTTGCATCCTACCGATTGATGGCGGAACGCTGTGATTACCCGCTGCATCTCGGCGTGACTGAAGCGGGAAGTGAGCGGATGGGGATTATCAAGAGTGCTGTCGGAATCGGCAGCTTACTGCTGGACGGAATCGGCGCGACCATACGGGTATCGCTGACCGCCGATCCGGTGCGGGAGGTCTATGCCGCTAAGGATATCTTAAAAGGAATCGGTAAATATGACAGCGGGGTACAGTTTATCTCCTGCCCGACCTGTGGCAGAACGAGAATCGACCTGATTCCGTTGGTGGAACAGGTAGAGGAAGCACTGCGGGCTTGCGATAAAAAGATAAAGGTCGCGGTAATGGGATGTGTTGTCAACGGTCCCGGAGAGGCGAGAGAGGCAGATATCGGGATTGCCGGCGGCGATGGCTGTGCAGTACTGTTCAAAAAAGGAGAAATTATCCGCAAGGTGCCGGAAACCGAAATTTTGCCGGCGTTGCTGGAGGAGATTGAAAAGCTGTAAAGCGCTGAAAAGAGTAGGTGATAGACATGAAGATTTGTCCCAAGTGCGGAGTCACTCAGTCTGATAAGCGAACAAGCTGTGTGGACTGCGGCACCCGTCTGGAAGATCCTGTCAGCAAAGAAATCGAAGCTAAATTACAGGCAGAAGGAGAGCAAAAGCTGGAAAAGCTTTATAACAAAAGAGATCCTCTGCATCGGAATCCGTTTGACATCGTTATGGGTTGTATTATGGCAGCGGAATTGGTTGCGGTAATTGTGATGTCCGTTTTGTACGGCGAGCTGTACAGAGATGTAGAATATCTGTTTTGCGGGTGGCTGTTTCCGTTGATCGGTGTGATTGAGGCGTTTTTTCCGAAAATCGGATGGGAACTTGAAAAGCTACGGATGAGTTTCTCAGCCAACGGCGCAGACGACCTGACGCCCTCCGACTTTTATTTGATCATGCGCAAGGTGGGACATATGGTATGGGCTTTGCTTGGCGGCTTGATTTTATACGCTATGATTGAACTGGTGGCAAACCCTCCCGCATACAGCATAACGGATACCGAAAACATAGAGCGGTTAATTGCATCAATGGTGCAATAGTTTACATAATCAAAAGAAAGGGAATTTTCGATGGCAACTTTAAAGGACGTGTTTGGCGGACTGATTGATGACAGCTTTATCACGGTGTCAGAGGGCGAAGTGCTGGCTCTGGATATTTCGCGGGAAAACGCCGAGGTCTTTGTGACGGCGAAATTCGGACAGCTGTTGAATCGATCGGTTATCGCAGATTTTGAAAAGCATATTACAAAGGTGATGGAATTAAGATGTTTTCGTCTTTTTCCGAAGTACACCCCTGATATGCTCTGCGCCGAATATTTTCCGCAGTTAGTGGAGCGGCTGAAAACTACCGCCAAAGTTGTCAACGGCTATTTCGACCGGGCGGAGGCGTCTTTTTCGGAAGGAGTCTGTACGATCAACCTGAAAAACGGCGGTGCCGAGATCCTTCAAAAAGCGCAGGTGGATTCCGCGCTTGCCAAGCTGATTGCGGAAGAATTCAGCACCAATGTCACCGTTGTGTTTGACGGTGTTTTATCGGTCAGCGATGAGGATTTTGAAAGTCTGATGGCTTCGATGCCGGCACCTGAGCCGGCGGTCAGACCGGAACCGCCAAAACCGGCGCCGGCGCCGAAGCAGGAATATAAACGGGATTTCACCATACCCAAACGGATGAAAATTGATTTTTCCACTTTGCCTTTTGTGAATGACAGCGCGGAGGTTGTGATCGGCAAGGCAATTGCCGAACAACCGATTTCGCTGTCTGAGGTTACCATGGAGAGCGGCAGGATTTGCGTGTGGGGCGATATCTTCGCGATTGAAAGCCGGGAGTCCCGAGACGGCTCCAAGGTCATACTGAGCATCAACATCACCGATTATACCGGCTCCAACACCTTGAAGGTGATTATGGACAAGGCGAAAGCGGAGCCGCTAATGGAGTTGAAAAAAGGGCAGACGGTGCTTGTCAAGGGTGAGGTTACATACGACAAATACGATAAGGAAATCACCATTAAGCCACAGCATATCATGAAGGTGAAAAAGAAAAAGAAAACCGATAAATGCGAGCAAAAGCGGGTGGAACTGCATCTGCATACCAACATGTCTGCAATGGACGGAATGACGCCGGCGGACAAGCTGGTCAACACAGCTTTTGAATGGGGGCATAAAGCCATCGCTATCACCGATCATGGTGTGGCGCAGGCATTCCCCGACGCCATGAATGCGGTGGAGGCAATTCGGAAAAACGGCGGAGAATTCAAGATTATTTACGGTGTAGAGGGCTATTTTGTCAACGATATCGTGGAAGTGGTGGTCGGAGAAGACAACAGCGGTCTGGATGACGAATTTATCGTTTTCGATACCGAAACCACCGGACTCAACGCCTATAACGACCGGCTCACCGAAATCGGCGCGGTGCGGGTGCGGGGCGGAGAGGTAATCGAAAGCTTTAACACCTTTGTCAATCCGAAACGGAGTATTCCGCCTAAGATTACCGAGTTAACCGGTATTACCAATGAAATGGTGGCGGATGCGCCCGACGAGGCGGAAGCGCTGCGGCAATTTTATGATTTTTGCGGGGAATGCAAAGCGTTGGTTGCACATAATGCTCCTTTTGATATGGGGTTTATTGAGGCGGCGGCACAGCGTTCCGAGCTTCCCTGTGCGTTTACGGCGATTGATACGGTGCCGATTGCCCGGAATCTTTTTCCCGGGTTGAAAAATCATAAGTTGAATACGGTGGCGGATCATTTGAAATGTTCCGAGTTCAATCATCACCGCGCCTGCGATGATGCGGCAGTGCTGGCAGAGATTTTCATTAAAATGTCAGCGATGATGAAGACGGATTACCAAATCGAGCGCATTCAGGATATTAACTGCAAGCTGTCGGGCTGTGATGTCAAAAAGGCAAAAACCTATCACCAGATTATTCTGGTGAAGAATCAGGTCGGATTGAAGAATCTTTATAAATTGATTTCGTATGGGCATTTAAAATATTATTTCAAACGTCCCCGCATTCCCAAAAGCGAGCTGATAAAACATCGGGAAGGGTTGATTATCGGAAGCGCCTGTGAAGCCGGAGAACTGTATCAGGCGATTGTTTCGGGGAAAAAATGGGCGGAGCTTTGCGACATCGCTTCGTTTTATGATTATCTGGAAATCCAGCCCCTTAAGAATAATGAATACATGATTCGAGAAGGAATCGCAGAGGATTTTGAACGAATCAAAGAGTTTAATAAAACGGTGGTTAAGCTGGGAGAAACGCTGAACAAGCCGGTTGTGGCGACCTGCGACGTGCATTTTCTCAATCCCGGAGATGCTATATTCCGCGCGGTATTGATGTCGGGGATGAAATTCAGCGACGCTGACCAGCAAGCTCCGCTGTATCTGCGCACGACGGATGAAATGCTGGAGGAATTTTCCTATCTGGGACGGGAAAAGGCTTTTGAGGTGGTAGTCACCAACACCAATCTGATTGCCGATATGGTGGAGGATGTTCGTCCGATTCCGCTCGGAACCTTTACTCCTACCATTGAGGGCGCTGAGGAACAGCTGCAGGAAATCACATGGAACCGTGCCAAACAGATTTACGGCGAACCGCTTCCCGAAATTGTCAGCACACGGTTGGATAAAGAGCTGACTTCTATCATTAAACATGGATTTGCCGTATTGTATATGATTGCGCAAAAGCTGGTGTATGATTCGGAACAGCACGGATATTTGGTTGGATCCCGTGGATCGGTCGGTTCCTCTTTCGTTGCCAGCATGGCGGGAATTTCAGAGGTAAATCCGCTGATGCCTCACTATGTCTGCCCGAAGTGTAAATACAGTGAATTTATTACCGACGGTTCGGTCGGGTCCGGCTTTGACCTGCCCGAGAAAAACTGTCCGCATTGCGGAGCTTTTCTCAATCGGGACGGACACGACATTCCGTTTGAAACCTTTTTGGGATTTAACGGCGACAAGGCGCCCGATATCGACCTGAATTTCTCGGGAGAATATCAGGCAAGCGCCCATCGCTATACTGAGGAGCTGTTCGGCAAGGACCACGTGTTTAAAGCGGGAACGATTTCCAGCGTGGCGGAGAAAACCGCATACGGTTTTGCACTGCACTATCTGGAAGAACGGGGAAAAGTGGTGCATAAGGCGGAGGAATTGCGGCTTGCTGAGGGGTGTACCGGCGTCAAGCGGACGACCGGACAGCATCCCGGCGGCATGGTGGTTGTGCCGTCCGAATACGAGGTGTATGACTTCACGCCGGTACAGCATCCGGCGGATGACGCCAATTCGGATATTATCACCACTCACTTTGACTTCCATTCGCTGCATGATACGATTTTAAAGCTTGACGAGCTGGGGCATGATGTGCCGACACTGTATAAGCATCTGGAGGATCTGACCGGTATTAATGTCATGGATGTGTCGATGAGCGATCAAAAGGTGATGAGCCTGTTTACCTCCACCGAAGCGCTGGGCGTTACTCCGGAGCAGATAGACAGCCAGACCGGCACCTTCGGATTGCCGGAAATGGGCACCAACTTTGTGCGCGGCATGCTGGTGGAGTCACAGCCCAAGCACTTCTCCGACCTTTTGCAGATATCGGGACTATCCCATGGTACCGATGTTTGGCTCGGCAACGCACAAGAGCTGATCAAGAACAAGACCTGTACCATCAGCGAGGTAATCGGTACCCGTGACAGCATCATGACCTATCTGATCTATAAGGGACTGGATCCCAACATGGCATTCAAAATCATGGAAATTACCCGAAAAGGAAAGGCGCCGAAGCTGCTGACCGATGAGCATAAAGAGGCAATGCGCGCCTGCAATGTGCCGGAATGGTATATTGAAAGCTGTCTGAAAATCAAGTATATGTTCCCGAAGGCCCATGCGGCGGCTTATGTTATTGCCGCAATCCGTTTGGGATGGTATAAGGTTTATCAGCCGCTTGCCTTTTATGCGGCATATTTTACGGTGCGGGGCGGAGATTTTGACGCAGACAGCGCGGTGAAAGGGAAAGCCGCAGTCAGGATGCGTCTGGACGAGCTCAAGGCAATCGAAAAGCGTTCGGTCAAGGAAGAAGATATGTATGGAACCCTGTTGATTATTAATGAAATGATTCAGCGGGGGCTGGAATTTTTGCCGGTTGACTTGTATCGGTCGGATGCGGTAAAATATAAAATAGAGGACGGCAAGATCAGACTGCCTTTCACCTCGCTCAAAGGGTTGGGGGAAGCGGCGGCAAGAAGCTTGCAGGAAGCGGGCGCACAGGGCAGTTATATCTCGGTGGACGAAGTGCAGTCCCGTTCCGGAGTATCAAAATCGGTGATTGAAACCTTGGAAGCGGCAGGGACTTTTGAGAATCTGCCGAAATCCAGCCAAATGTCGTTGTTTGGATAACGACGCTGAGAAAATCCGACAAGGGAATGAGAGCCGGAAGGGTGTGGACTAAAATGTACATGCAATGGAGTAATATGGGACAGTATAACTGGCCGAAGGAGAATGAAAAGCAGCAGCTAAAAAGGATAGCGAATCGATGCGGGGTACTGCTGATTGCTCTTCTGGGATTTATGTATTTGATATCATTTGCATTCGGCTTTTTGAACGCATCTAACTTTCTTCCGGAGTCGGTTCGGCAATTACAGGAGGATGCAACTCTTTGGGAGGCAATACAGAGCCTGACTTTGAATTTGTTGTTTTACGTTGTCGCGGTGCCGCTGTTGCTGTGGTATGCCAATCGTCAATCGAATACACAAGTCAGCGAATATCTGCGTTTTCCGGACATATCGGGGAAAGAATTTTGGAAATGGGTGCTGATGGGAATCGGTGTGGTTTATGCCGCTTCGGTAACCGGCAATATTTTCTATTCTGCCATCAATTATCTGCTGAATTTGGTGGGCTTTCCGATGCAATCTCCCGACGTCAGTGTGGCGCCGGATATTGTCAGTATCATGGTGTTTACATTGGGCGTCACGATTTTGGCACCGTTTTTTGAAGAATTGCTGGTTCGATGCGGGCTGGTAGGTACCCTGCGCAGCTACGGATTCCGTTTTGCGGCGATTGCAACCGGCGTTTTGTTCGGATTTATGCACACTAGTTTTGAGCAGGTGTTCTTTGCGGCGATGATGGGGATTTATGCCGGCTTTGTTGCGGCAAAGTTTCGGTCTGTTTGGCCGACCATCGTGCTGCATATGATCATTAACGGCATCTCTAACGGACAGGCGATTTTACTCAGCTTTTTGGAAATTGATCTGGACGCGGTATCGAAAGAGTTGGCGGCGGGAGATTTTTCCACGATCCGGTCGTTTTCTCCGGAGGAACTGTTGACACAGTTCGGCTTGCTGACGGGAATCATGCTGTTATCGGGCTTGCTGATGGTGTTGGGTATCGTCGGATTGGTGAAATTGGTAAAAGAAACGTCACAGCATCCTGCGGCGTTTCGAGATCAGCCGACCGACAGCCTGCTTACGCTAAAAGAGAAATGCATCACCTTTTTCACAGCGCCGGGCGTTGTGGTTTTTCTGGTAATGAGTGTGGGTCTGTCGCTGTTGAATGCGTATTCCTATTTGTTATATTAGAAAAAACTGTAATCATCTGGTCAATTGGATTTTCGGGAGTATAGTGTGAAAAATATTATTTTTCACACTCCATTTGTTCCGGTATTGCACAAAGCGCAATACCGGAACAAATTCAAAAAGGAATGATGATTAATATGAAAGTAACCGATATTATTTTTACGATTTTTACTTTTTTTCTATCAGCGGGGGCATTTGCGGTTAGTGTTATGCAGTTTCACGAGAAAGGCTTTTTGTGGAATAATGCCTATATTTTCGCATCAAAAGAAGAACGCAGAAAAATGGATAAAAAGCCGTATTATCGTCAATCAGGATTCGTGTTTATGCTGATCGGTATTATCTTTTTGACAGTATCTCTTCAATTTATTTTAGATATTACATGGATGTTTGGAGTGACATTGGTAATTGAGATTATTACCGTTATTTATGCAATTGCTTCTACTGTGAGGATAGAACGTAAAAAAAGATAACATGATGAGCGTTGTCGACTTTATCGACACGCTCGTTTTTATTATGGGAAACCGGTCAGGGCATTTTTTCTTGCCGCCCTCACTTTATCTCCCGTTTTATCTTCAAAGCAGAGGGTTGATTAATAGATTAACGAAAAACGTCCATCAAAGTACACTAAACGGGTGGATTTTAACATTGAAACTTTGTTGTAATTTTAACAAAAATATCGGTCGGATATTATCCAAAAGTTACATGGAAATATGAGCGTAATAATGGTATAATTAGAATTACGTAAATATGTCCTGAAAACGCGGTGCAGCAAAGCTTTTCGGGTGTATTCGGGCGTTATTTTATCCGCCGGTATTCCCGGCACAATTGGGAGGGTTCATTTATGGCGACAAAAACAGCATCCGTTGCTTTCGCCGGCACAGAAGAGCAGAAACAAAAGCTGCTCGCGGTAATCGAGAGCCATCGGAACGACGGGGGTGCATTGATGCCGATCCTGCAGCAAGCGCAGGAAATCTACGGTTATTTGCCAATCGAGGTACAGACGATTATTGCGGAGGAAATGGATATTCCGCTGGAAAAAGTTTACGGCGTGGTTACCTTTTATTCTCAGTTTTCTTTGTATCCGAAAGGAAAGTACAAAATTTCGGTATGTCTGGGAACGGCATGCTATGTTAAAGGCTCCGGTGATGTTTACAGCAAGCTGATTGAAAAGCTGGGTATCGAGGGCGGAGAATGTACTGCCGACGGTAAGTTTTCATTGGAAGCATGCCGCTGTATCGGCGCATGCGGACTTGCTCCGGTGCTGACGGTGAATGATGACGTTTACGGCAGACTGACAGTTGATGATGTTGACAAGATCCTGGAGAAATACAACTAAACCGTGCGAAGGTCAGTTTAATAAAGGGGTTTTGTAAAAGATTATGAAAATCCGGGAAATTGCTGCGCTTTTAGAGGCCGAAGTGCTTTGCTGTGAGGATAGGCTGGACAATGAGGTCTATTCGGCGTGCGGCAGCGATATGATGAGCGACGTATTGGCTTATGTCAAGGATCAGGCGGTTTTGCTGACCGGGCTTGTGAATGCCCAGGTGATACGAACCGCTGAAATGATGGACATGGTTTGTATTGTTTTTGTACGGAATAAGCGTCCGACCGAAGAAATGCTGCAGCTTGCTGCTGAGCATGACATGGTGGTGCTCGCAACCTCCAAGAGAATGTATGAAGCATGCGGCAAGTTGTATCAGGCAGGTTTATATACGTTGGGGGAAAGCAATGAGTGAGGCGTTGAAATTTCATTTTGATGTCGATGGGGAGAACTTCACCTCTGCCGGCGAAGCCTCGGTGCAGGTAAAGAAAAAGCTGCGCCAGTTGGGAATGCCGCCGCATGTGATACGTTGCGTATCGATTGCGATGTATGAGGGAGAAATCAACATGGTGATCCACGCGGGCGGAGGTGCTGCCGATGTCTGCGTCAATCAGAATGAAATTACCATTATATTGGAGGATCACGGTCCCGGTATTGCGAATGTAGAACTCGCAATGCAGGAAGGATTTTCCACTGCGCCGGAAAATGTCCGTTCACTCGGATTCGGTGCAGGGATGGGTTTGCCGAACATGAAACGATACACAGATACCATGGAAATCGATACCAAACTCGGACGCGGAACGAAAATCACCATGACGGTTCGTACCGACCGAGACGCACTTACATAAAAATAAAAGGAAAGTAGGTACGCGGGCATTTGTTTTCCTTTCGGAAAGACAGATTGCTCCTTGCTTATGAATACTTATAAACATTCTGTTTCTTTGGAAGTGGAAAAGTGCAAAGGCTGTACCACCTGTTTGCGGCATTGTCCGACCGAAGCGATTCGGATCAGGGAGGGAAAAGCAGTGATCAACCCGGATCGGTGTATCGATTGCGGGGAATGCATTCGGGTTTGTCCGAATAAGGCCAAAAAAGCGATATATCGAAAGTTTGAAAGCATTACCGGATATAAATGGAAAATTGCACTGCCGGCTCCGACGCTGTACGGGCAGTTTGAAAACCTGGAGGATATCGATTATGTGCTGCAGGGCTTGCTCGACATGGGGTTTGATGATGTTTATGAGGTATCAAGGGCAGCGGAACTGGTTTCGGCATATACCCGGCGTTATTTAAAACGAACCGATATCAAAAAGCCGGTTATCAGCTCGGCTTGTCCGGTGGTTGTCCGTTTGATCAGTCTTCGATTTCCGTCGCTGTGCGATAAGATCATGCCGATTTTGCCGCCCATGGAAATTGCGGGAATGCTGGCGCGGGAAAAGGCGCGGGAGAAACATCCTGAGCTGAAGGATGAGGATATCTGCATCTGCTTTATTTCCCCTTGTCCGGCGAAGGTCAGTTATGTCAATAACGGTTTTGCAGGAAGAAAAAGCAATGTCGATGTGGTGGTTTCGATCAGCGATGTGTATTTTTCCCTGCTTGGCGTCATGAAAAAGGAGAAAACGCCGATACCGGTATCCCGTTCGGGAATGATCGGGATTAGCTGGGCGGCGACCGGAGGGGAATCTTCGGCAATCTTCAATGACAAATATCTGGCTGCAGACGGAATCGACAATGTCATACGGGTGCTCGATCAGATCGAGGACGGCAATATTCCGGAACTGGAATTTATTGAGCTCAACGCCTGTAACGGCGGTTGCGTGGGCGGCACAATGTCGATGGAAAACCCTTATATTGCCAAGGCAAGATTGCAGACATTGCGGCGGTATTTGCCGGTTTCGCAGAATTGGCTGTATAACAGCGGAAATGAAGAGGATACCTGGATACCGGATGAATATTTTTTCAAAGAACTGCCGACATACCAGCCGATCAACCGATTATCCGGAAATATGAGCGAATCATTTAAAATGATGGCGGATATTGAAAAAATCGTGAAGCGGTTGCCGGATATTGATTGCGGTTCCTGCGGGGCACCATCCTGCCATGCGTTTGCCGAGGACATTGTATTGGGAGAAGCAACCGAAAACGATTGCATTTTCCGGATGAGAGAGCAAATCCAAAGCCTGTTGCAGCGCAAGGAGGAGCAAAATCATGATAGTGAATGAATTGGCAGAAATCGACGAATTGGAATCGGTGTTGTTGACTGATCCGGAACGGAGTGTGCAGGGCGCTTATGCAGGTGACTTGCTGAGCTGGGTGATGGGCAGAGCGGAGGCGGATAATGCTTTTGTGACCATCATGACCAATGTCAACGTGGTGGCGGTGGCGGCATTAGCGGAGCTGTCCTGTGTGATATTTGCAGAGCATGTTGAGATTCCGCCGGAGGTGGTTGCGGCGGCAGAGCAAAAAGGTATCAATCTTCTCAGAAGCAGGCTGCCAACCTATGAAACCTGCTGTTTGCTGGGACGGAAAGGCATATGAGCCGTTATTATTATGACCTGCACCTGCATTCTTGTTTGTCGCCTTGTGCCGACAATGACATGACACCGAATAATATTGCCGGAATGGCGGCGCTGGCAGGTTTGCAGATCGCCGCGCTGACCGATCACAACAGTTGTAAGAACTGTCCGGCGTTTTTCGCGGCATGTAAACGCTACGGCGTGGTGCCGGTTGCCGGAATGGAGTTGACGACGGCGGAGGACATTCACTTAATCTGCTTGTTCGAGGACTTGGAGGCGGCGATGGAATTTAACCGGGCATTGTCGGTGCACCGGATTTTGATTCGCAACCGGACCGACATTTTCGGAGAACAACTGATATTGGATGAAAATGACGGTATCATCGGCACAGAGGAATATCTGCTGTCTAATGCAACCGATTTGAGTATCGAAAATGCGGCAGACTTTGCCCGATCCTACGGAGCAGTCGTTTATCCTGCGCATATTGACCGGGAGGGAAACGGCATCCTTGCCGTTCTGGGTATCTTGCCCGAAAAGCCGTTGTTCTCTGCGGCAGAGTTTCATGATGCGGAGCAGATTGCGGCAATTCAGGCAAAGCATCCCGGGATTGCCGGTAAAAATATTGTCATTTGCTCCGATGCGCACTATATGGAAGATATTCCGGATGCCAAAAATGCCGTTGAACTGGAAGATGAGCCGTATAGCGCCACATTGATACGCAGGAATTTGCTGTCGTGGCTGCGCACAGAGCAGGAAGAAAGCAGGATTGACCGATGAAAGAAATATCGCTGAACATATTGGATATTGCCGAAAATTCGGTCAAGGCAGGAGCAACGTTGATTGAGATTGACTTAACACAGACCGGAGCAGTACTGCAAATCGTCATCAAGGATGATGGATGCGGGATGAGCCCCGAAACCCTGAAGCGAGTGGAAAATCCGTTTTATACCACCCGAACAACCCGTTCGGTCGGTTTGGGAATCCCGTTTTATAAATTGGCGGCAGAGCAAACCGGAGGCAGCGTGACGATTGAGTCGGTACAAAAGAGTGAAAACACCGAAGAGCACGGAACAACTGTGACGGCGTTGTTTCATACCGATCACATCGATTTTATGCCGTTGGGAGACATGGCGTCTACCGTCTGCACATTGATTCACGGATCTCCCGATATTGATTTTCTCTATCAGCACAAAACGGACAAGGGCTCGGTCAAATTGGATACCAGAGAGGTTCGAAGCGTATTGGGTGAGGATGTTTCGCTGGACTGCTTTGAAGTGATGGAGTGGATCAGGGAATATCTGGAGGAGCAATACCAAGCGTTAGAAATTCAGAATAATAAATAATACCAATATAGAAAGGAATATCAGGATGAAATCATTAGAAGAACTCGCGGCAATCAGAGATAAGATGAAAAGCACTGTTGTGCTGCGTGAAGGCAGTAATGCAATTCGGATCGTAGTCGGAATGGCAACCTGCGGAATTGCGGCAGGCGCGCGTCCGGTACTCAACACCTTTGTGGAGGAAGTAAACAAGCAGGGGTTGCTCGACAAGGCAACCGTGACACAGACAGGCTGTATCGGTATTTGCCGTTTTGAGCCGGTCGTGGAGGTTTATGAAGCGGGCAAGGAAAAGGTTACTTATGTCAAAATGACACCGGAGAAAGCACAGCGGGTTGTTGCCGAGCATATCAAGGGCGGCAAAGTCGTTGCGGAATATACCATAGGCAATATGAAAGGCTAATATTGGAGGAAGAAAGAATATGTTTCGTTCACATGTACTGATTTGCGGAGGTACCGGATGTACCTCATCAGGCAGCAAGAACTTGCAGGCCGCATTGCAGCAGGAATTGGAGGCAAAAGGGCTTTCTGAGGAAATCAAGATCGTCCAGACCGGCTGTTTCGGTCTTTGTGCGCTCGGTCCTATCATGATTATATATCCGGAAGGAACTTTTTACAGCAGAGTCACCGTAGAGGATATTCCGGAAATCGTAGAAGAGCACCTGCTCAAGGGAAGAATCGTGGATCGTCTGGCTTATAACGAGGTTCCGGATGAAATCACCGATGAAATTCACGCTTCCCTGAATGACACTGATTTTTACAGAAAACAGCATCGTGTTGCGCTGCGTAACTGCGGCGTTATCAATCCCGAAGTGATTGATGAATATATCGGTATGGACGGATATGCCGCTTTGGGTAAGGCTTTGACCGAGATGACGCCGGAGCAGGTTATCCAGGAAATCAAGGACAGCGGTCTGCGCGGCAGAGGAGGCGGAGGCTTCCCGACCGGCGTAAAATGGGGCTTGGCGGCAATGAATGATGCCGATCAGAAATATGTCTGCTGTAACGCGGACGAGGGTGACCCAGGCGCATTTATGGACCGTTCTATTTTGGAAGGCGACCCGCACGTTGTATTAGAGGCAATGGCAATCGCAGGCTACGCCATCGGAGCAACACAGGGTTACATATATGTTCGTGCGGAGTATCCGATTGCGGTACAGCGTTTGGAAATCGCGATTGCACAAGCCAGAGAGTATGGCTTGCTCGGCAAAAACATCTTTAACAGCGGATTCGATTTTGATATCGGCTTGAGATTGGGTGCCGGCGCATTTGTTTGCGGTGAGGAAACTGCGCTGATGACCTCGATTGAAGGAAAGCGCGGCGAGCCGAGACCTCGTCCTCCGTTCCCGGCGCAAAAAGGCTTGTTCGGCAAACCGACCATTTTGAACAACGTGGAAACCTATGCAAACGTACCGCGGATCATTCTCAACGGCGCAAGCTGGTTTAATGCGATCGGTACTGAAAAATCCAAAGGTACTAAGGTGTTTGCGCTCGGCGGAAAAATCAATAATACCGGTTTGGTGGAAGTCCCGATGGGAACTACCCTGCGTGAAATCGTCGAAGAAATCGGCGGCGGCATTCCGAACGGCAAAAAGTTTAAGGCGGCACAGACCGGTGGACCTTCGGGCGGATGTATTCCGGCTCATCTGATGGATACCCCGATTGATTATGACAACCTGATTGCAATCGGTTCCATGATGGGTTCCGGCGGACTGATTGTTATGGATGAAGATACCTGTATGGTAGATATTGCGAAATTTTTCCTGGAGTTCACCGTAGACGAATCCTGCGGAAAATGTACCCCTTGCCGTGTCGGTACGAAACGGTTGTACGAGCTGCTTGAAAAGATTTGCGACGGCAGAGGCGAGATGGAAGATCTGGACACCTTGGAGGAACTTTGCTATCACATCAAGGCAAATTCCCTGTGTGGTTTGGGACAGACTGCGCCGAACCCGGTTTTGTCTACCCTGCGTTATTTCAAGGATGAATATATCGCTCATGTGCGGGATAAAAAATGTCCGGCTGGCGCTTGCAAGAAGCTGCTCAGCTATGAAATTCAAGCCGATAAATGTAAGGGATGTACTGCCTGTGCAAGAGTATGTCCGGTCGGCGCCATTTCCGGCAGCGTAAAAGAGCCTCATGTGATTGATAAGTCAAAATGTATCAAGTGCGGTGCTTGTATGGAAAAATGCCGTTTTGGTGCAATTATCAAGAAATAGATCACATGAATTGGAGGATTGAATCGATGGAAACTGTAAATATAAAAATCAACGGTATGCCCTTGAGTGTGCCGAAGGGTTATACCATTTTGGAGGCTGCGCGCTCGGCGGGAATCAATATCCCGACGCTGTGCTACTTAAAGGATATTAATGAGATCGGCGCTTGCCGTATCTGTGTGGTAGAAGTAAAGGGCGCGCGTTCGCTGGTTGCCTCCTGCGTATATCCGGTTAACGAAGGGATGGAGGTTATCACCAATTCGCCGGCAGTTTTGAAATCCCGCCGTCTGACATTGGAGCTGATCCTGTCTACCCATGAGAAAAAATGTCTTTCCTGTGTGCGCAGCGGTGACTGCGAATTGCAGCGTTTGTGTAAAGAACTCGGCGTGGAGGATTCGGGCAAATTTGACGGTGCAAGACCGGAGTATGAACTCGACACTTCCGCACCGCATATGTATCGCGATAACAATAAATGCATCCTCTGCCGCCGTTGTGTTGCCGCTTGTGAAAACCTCCAGGCAGTAGGGGTAATCGGACCGAATGAGCGTGGCTTCAACACCCATATCGGATGCGCGTTTGAAGCGGAATTGGGCGAAACCGCCTGCGTTTCCTGCGGTCAGTGTATTGTAGCATGTCCGACCGGCGCATTGTCTGAAAGAGATGATACCGGTAAGGTTTGGGCGGCTCTGGACGATCCGGATAAAGTGGTTATCGTCAATACGGCGCCGTCTATCCGTGCAACATTGGGCGAGGCGTTTGGGATGCCGATCGGCACCAATGTAGAGGGGAAGATGGTAACTGCCCTGCGGATGCTGGGCTTTGATAAAGTGTTCGATACCGATTTCTCCGCCGACCTGACGATCATGGAGGAAGCAAATGAGTTTATCGAGCGGGTAAAGAACGGCGGAAAATTGCCGCTGATTACCTCCTGTTCACCGGGCTGGGTAAAATTCTGTGAGCACTATTTCCCGGATATGGTGGATAACCTGTCCTCTTGTAAATCTCCGCAGCAAATGTTCGGTGCGGTTATCAAAACTTACTATGCCGAGAAGATGGGCATTGACCCGAAAAAGATCGTGGTTGTCAGCGTAATGCCCTGTACCGCAAAGAAATTTGAAGCAGGACGTGACGATCAGTCTGCGGCCGGCGTGCCGGATGTGGATATCGCATTGACCACCAGAGAACTTGCCAGAATGATTGACCGCGCCGGTATTATGTTCACCGAGCTTCCGGATTCCGAATTCGACGCACCGCTCGGCACAGCGACCGGAGCAGGCGTTATCTTCGGCGCAACCGGAGGCGTTATGGAAGCGGCTCTTCGTACTGCGGTAGAGACTTTGACCGATACAAAGCTGGATGATCAAACAATGGAATTCCATGATGTTCGCGGCACCGAGGGCATTAAAGAAGCTTCTTATCAGGTTGGCGATCTGAATGTAAAAGTAGCGGTAGCTTCCGGACTTGCCAATGCGAAGAAATTGTTGACCGACATCAGAGAGGGCAAAGCGGAGTATCACTTTGTGGAAATTATGGCTTGTCCCGGCGGATGTGTAAATGGCGGCGGTCAGCCGATTCAGCCGGCTTCCGTACGGAACTTTACCGATTTGAAAGCATTGCGGGCAGCAGCTCTTTATGAGGAAGACCGCAATCTGCCGTATCGGAAATCTCATGATAATCCGATTATCAAAGAGGTTTATGACAACTACTTCGGCAAGCCGGGCAGTCATAAAGCACATGAAGTTTTGCATACCACTTATGTAAAACGCGGTTTGTATAAATAATGTCTGCTGAACAGATCAAAAATTTGATTTTGTTGGAATGAAGTATCTTATCAAGGCGTCTGAGATTATTGTTTCGGACGCCTTGTATTATGGTCAAAAGGAGGATTCGCATATGAAACTGCACTATCAGGGGAAGTATGATTTAAACCCGGAGTCACTGCCGCACGGAGAGCATCAGCCGAACGCTGTGCCGTTTAAGGAGGCAAAGGACTCCAAGACAATGGCTTTGATTGCCAATACTGCAAGCATTGTTATCATGGTTTTGCTGGCTGTTCCGGCAGTGCTTCGGGGAAAGGCGCATTTTGATCCGCTGCAGATGATGCTCGGCTGTATTGCTCCCATGCTCATCTTGTTCCCGCATGAGTTACTGCATGCAATATGCTTTAAGGATGATGTATATCTTTATACGAACTGGAAACATGGGATGTTGTTTGTGGTTGGCCCGGAAACGATGTCAAAAAGCCGATTTATTCTGTTGTCACTGCTTCCCAATATCCTGCTTGGCTTTGTCCCGTATTTGATAGGAATGCTGTTTCCGCAATTCGTCTTTTTTCTTACCTTTGGAACGATTTCCATCGGAATGGGAGCCGGGGACTATTATAATGTGTTTCATGCGCTGACGCAAATGCCGAAAGGGGCGAGGACGTACTTGTATCAGTTTAACTCGTTTTGGTATCTGCCCGAGTAAGACTATGAACATCATCAGAGACAGTGGCTTGATAACATTCTGATTCTACGATTTCTGTTGGACTTATTTTCAGATTTGGGAAAGTAATTTGCATTTCTTCTCTTGATAAAGCCTTGGAAATAATTTCTTTGTATAAATCCATTTTCATCACCTCAAAATGCACTTTTATCGAAATATTCGCTAAAACTAACAAGTTTTCTTATTTTGTATTATACTTATTTTGAGGTGATCAATATGTATCTAAGAATAAGAGAATTAAGAGAAGATAAAAACATGACACAAATAGAAATGGCAAAATTATTGCATTGCAGTCAGCGTGTATATAGCGACTATGAATGCGGTAAAGTAGATGTTCCGTTATCGATTCTGATTTGTTTAGCGGACATCCATCTTACAAGTGTGGACTATTTATTAGGCATAACCGATCAAAAAATACCGCATCCCCGCAAAAAATAAAGTGATCAGAAAAACTTGCATGTATATTAACACAGCCCCCGTTTATGCTATCCGCATAAACGGGGGCTGTATGAGCTTTATGAATAAATATATTTTTTAGCTTGCATCCGCGCTGTCAAACTGACTGTTATAGAGTGTTGCGTAGAATCCGTCTTTTGCAAGCAATTCCTGATGATTGCCCTGCTCGATGATGTCGCCGTCTTTCATGACAAGGATCAGGTCGGCATCCCGGATGGTAGACAGACGGTGCGCAATGATAAAGCTGGTGCGGTTGCGCATCAAGCGCTCCATGGCTTTTTGAATCAGCAGTTCGGTACGGGTGTCGACTGAACTGGTTGCCTCATCGAGAATCAGCAGCGCAGGATCGGCAAGCACAGCGCGCGCAATGGTCAATAATTGCTTTTGACCTTGAGAGATATTGCCGGCTTCTTCGTTAATCACAAATTGATAACCGCCCGGCAGTGTCTTAATGAAGTGATCGGCGCAAGCGGTTTTTGCAGCCGCATATACTTCCTCATCGGTAGCGCCCAGTTTGCCGTAACGAATGTTATCCATAATGGTACCGTTAAACAGCCAGGTGTCTTGCAGTACCATACCGATTTCGGAACGCAGTCCCTCGCGCAGATAATCTTTGATATCAATTCCGTCTACTGTAATTTTGCCTGAATTGGTTTCATAGAACCGCATCAGCAGTTTTACAATGGTAGTTTTTCCCGCACCGGTGGGACCCACAATCGCAACGCGCTGTCCTTCTTTGACCTGAGCGGAGAAATCGTGGATAATGATTTTGTCTTCCTTATATCCAAATTTGACATGCTCGAAAGACACATCCCCGCGTACTTGTTCCGGAAAAGCAGAACCGGTTTCCTTTTCCTCTTCCTGCTCCAAAAATCCGAATACACGTTCTGCCGCAGCGGCGGTGGATTGCAAAGTGTTGGTGATGGTTGCCATCTGGGAAATAGGTTGATTGAACTGGCGCAGATATTGGACAAATGCCTGAATATTACCGACCGTAATCATACCCTTGACCGTCAGATAACCACCTAATACACAGACGATCACGTATCCCAGGTTGCCGATAAAGCCCATAACCGGCTGCATCAGGCCCGATAAGAAGTGAGAGCGCCAAGCCGAATTGTAGAGCTCATTGTTGTACTCATTAAAGGTTTGCAAGGACTTTTCTTCGCCGTTATAGAGCTGGACGACGGTGTGCCCTGAATACATTTCCTCGATGTGACCGTTGACGTGTCCCAAATATTCCTGCTGACGGGAGAAATGCTTTTGGGAACGCTTTACGATGATTGAAATAAAACCTAAACTCAGCGGTAAAATCAATAATCCGGCTAAGGTCAAAATCCAACTGATTTTGATCATCATAAACAACACGCCGAATACGGTGACCACCGAGGTCAGGATTTGGGACAAGCTTTGGTTCAGGGTGGTGGAAATGGTGTCGACGTCGTTGGTGATAAAGCTCATGACCTCACCGTGCGTTGTTTTGTCATAGAACGACAGCGGAAGTTTGTTGATCTTGGTGTCGATATCCTTTCTAAAACGATAAGATAACCGCTGTGCCACTCCCGACATAATAAATCCCTGAATGTACATGATTAATGCAGATGCACCGATCATGATGATCAGCAGGATGATGATTCTGCCGATTTCAGCAAGATTAACAGAAGGACGTTGCTGCATGGAGGTGGCTAAAATCTCTTCCCGGTATTTTTCCGGAATGTTTTCTACCATTTTGCCGGCTTCAGGAGAAGCAGCCTCCATCGCGGTGACAAAGTCGCCGATGGTTTCATAGCTTTGCGCAGCTGTACCGGATTGTGCCGCCTGCATAAAGGCGGATAGAGGGAGCTTTAAAAATTCCTCACCCAATTTTTCAGCGGTATCGGCGGACAGATATCCTTTGTCAGCCAATGATGCAAGGGTGGCAGTTTGATCAGTTGCCATTTTTTGCAGCTCTTGTTTTGGGATTTTTGCGACAGCCGCCGCCAAATCCTCTATGCTGTCCTGCATCTCGGTTAGCTTATCATATACTGTCATTTTGGTAACATCGATAATTAAACGGTCGGTTGCTTCCCCCAGAATATTTGGGACATTCAAAGTAAGAATTACGCTGGCAATCGCAAATAAGAATGCCACCACAATTGCGGGGATGTTGCGTTTCATGTAGCGCAGGATTTTTTTCATGGTTCCGGTAAAATCCTTTGCCTTTTCGCCGCCGTGCATGGCATGAGCACCGCCGCCGCCCATTGGTCCGCCCATCGGTCCCTTCGGGCGCTGCGGAGTCGGTCGTTGAATATTTTTATTTTCCATTATGCCAACTCCTCCTCTGACAGCTGAGAATGTGCAATATCCGCGTAAACCTGGCAGTTCTGAAGGAGTTCCCGATGTGTGCCGATACCGGCAATTTTGCCTTCGTCGAGTACAATGATTTGATCTGCTCCCATGATCGTGCCGACCCGCTGTGCAACAATCAGCACGGTCGCATTGGTTGTTTCGGATTTCAACGCTTTGCGAAGCTGTGCGTCGGTTTTAAAGTCCAATGCCGAAAAGCTGTCGTCAAAAATATAAATCGGGCATTTTTTAACGAGTGCGCGTGCAATCGCCAGACGTTGTTTCTGACCGCCTGATACATTGCCGCCGCTTTGCGCGATTGCGCTGTCATATTGCTCCGGCTTTTCATTGATAAATTCGGTTGCCTGTGCAATTTGCGCCGCCTTTTTCATACTGATGTCGGCAAGTTTGGAAACCGCTTCTTCCTCGGAAAGATTGTTTTCCTGCATTTCCTTTTGAACATCTTTGGGATCTGCTTCAAAGCCATATAATAAATTGGAAGCAATCGTGCCGGAAAACAGAACGTTTTTCTGCGGAACATATCCGATCTGACGGCGCAAAGACTCTTTTGTTATGTTGCGCACATCAACGCCGTCAATGGTGACTTTTCCTTCGGTTACGTCATAAAGCCGGGGCACTAAACTGATCAGCGTAGATTTTCCGGATCCGGTAGAACCGATAAAAGCGGTGGTCTGTCCCGGTTTTGCCGTAAAGCTGATGCCGCTGATAGCCGGATCCTCGCCGCCCGGATAGGTAAAGCTGACATTTTCGAATTTCAGTACGCCGTTCATATTCTCTGCCGGCTTTGCGTCGGGCAGGTTTTGAATCGCAACATCGCTGTTCAGAACTTCACCGATACGGTTGGCAGAAACAAGCGCACGCGGCATCAGAATAAACATCATGGAAACGAACATGAAGGACATGATGATGTGTAAGGAATACTGCATAAATGCCATCATGTTGCCGACGTCGGTGACAGATTGCGCTGAAATAGCGGCAATCCAGACAATAGCAAGAGAAAGTCCGTTCATGATGCAGACCATAAACGGCATCATGACTGTCATGACTCGGTTAACAAATAAGTTTAGTTTGGTCAAATCGGTATTTACCTGATCAAAGCGTTCTTCTTCAAATTTCTGGGTATTGAATGCCCGGATGACCAGCATACCGGTCAGCCCCTCTCTGGCGACCAGATTGGTTTTGTCCACCATTTTTTGCACCTTGCTGAACTTTGGCTGTACCACTAACAACAGCAACACAATAAAGGCAATTAGAGCCCCGACTGCGATTGCAATAACCATGCTCATCTGGGGCATATTCTGGCTCATGGTTACACATTTGATTACACCGCCGAAACCCATGATCGGGGCATAAAAGCAGGTACGGATCATCATAACGGTAAACATCAGAATTTGCGTAATGTCGTTGGTGCTGCGTGTGATCAGAGAAGAAGTTGAAAATTTGTCGAACTCGGTGTTGGAGTAGGACGATACTTTGGCAAAGATGCTGGTACGCATGTCTTTTGCTAGAATAGCGCCTAACCGTGCCGAAACAAAGCCGACTGCGACAGCGGCAGCGACACCCAGCAGGGAAATCAGCAGCATAATGCCGCCGTTTTTGATAATATAGCCGGTATCGCTGACTGCGATACCGTTTGACACAATACGGGACATATAGTCGGGAAGTGCCAGATCACATTGAGCTTGGATAAAAAGAAGAATAAAAGCTAATAGTATTAAGCCAATGTGTTTTTTGTAGTATCGAAATAATGTTGACACAAAGATTCCTCCGTAAATGATTAAGACTGTTTTGGTTCTGGAAAGGGAGACTCTCCATACATTTTTTTCAGTAAGGAAAGACCTTTTAAAATATCCTCCCGTTCTTTTTGCGTTAACCGTGATGCAAGTTCGTTCTGCAAATTGTCCATGGAATCACGAGCAGTATGCGCGAGTGTAATCGCTTTTTCACTCAATGCTACATAAACAATTCGCTGGTCCGATTGATCTCTCCGTCGAATCAAAAGTCCGTTGTCCTCCAGCCTACCGCAGATAGCCGAAATGTTGCTTTTGGGCGTTCTGACCTTCTTGCTCAGCTCCGAGATGTTCATCTCTCCGTGCTTATCCAGGTTGACGATGACTGCCATCTGAGACGGAGTAATACCAAACGGAATCAAATTTTGATTCATCATCTGCATAATTTTGAAGTTAATTTCATGCAGACAGGCGCGGACCTGTTCATTAAACGCGGCTGTTTCCAAATTCACTCCCCCCGCATTAGATCGTACCGGTATGAATACAGCAGTTGAAACACGAATCACATACCGACAAGATCTGAAAATACTCAAGCTTGTTTTAGAATAAAAAAATTATCACGGTAACAGTTATTACAATAACTGTTACCGTGATAACTATTATAACGTAATATAAAAAAGCTGTCAATCAATCACTGTAAGAATTCATATAAAGTTCATTTTGTATTAATTTGTGTGATGCTTACTTTGTAATAAACCATTCTGTGGGGAGATAGAGCAGATACGGCGCTGTAAAAATTGCCAAAGAAAGTGCCAGAATTTTTCGTTTTGTTTTTTCCAGCTTTGCTTTACGGAAACAAATAAAATAGTTTGCCAAAAAGATGATCACCGCACTGATAATGACAAATATCGTTATAATTAAAACCGCAAATGCATTTTTAAAAGGATTATAAATAATGGCGTTCAGGACATTATTCCACCATAAGAGGAAAGGGGTTTGTACGTTGGATATCGTCATCGTCAGGCACATCAGCCCCAAGGAACCTAAAATATCAGCAACAAATCCCGTTGCCCATACTCCAAAAATAATAGGAAAGGTGTTACGCCGGATATCCGGCACTTTCATGCATTTTAGAGTGATTAGCATGACCAGCAAATCAATCACAAAATTGGCGGGCAATACAATGAGCCAAGTGGTAGGGAATATTATCAGTATCCAAATCGGAAATATTGCATTGTATAGTTTTACGGGCTTGTTTGTCATACCTGTCGCATCCTAGTCCAAATCAATATTATAGAATTTGCCGGATTTTTCCTGTTTAAACCAGTTTCTTTTTCATGCTTTCTAAATCGGTAGAATAGAGCAGCGCATTTTCCCGGGAAATTTTGCCTTCCTGATACAGCCGGAGAATATCGCTGTCCATGGTTCGCATTCCTTCGGCGGCACCTGCAAAGATCACGTTGTTGATTTGATGTACTTTAGACTCCCGAATCATATTGCGAATCGCGCTGTTTACCGTCATGATTTCAAAGGCGGGGATCAAACTGCCGTCAACCGAAGGAATCAGCTGTTGGGAAACAACGGCCTGAAGTACCATTGATAGTTGCACCCGAATTTGCTGCTGTTGATTAGCGGGGAACACATCGATAATACGGTCAATGGTTTTGGCAGCGCCCACGGTATGCAGGGTAGAGAAGACAAGCTGTCCCGTTTCGGATGCAGTCAGTACGGTCTGAATGGTTTCAAAATCCCGCATTTCTCCCAGCAGAATGACATCGGGAGCCTGCCGCAGTGCTGCGCGCAGAGCCTGCTTGTATCCGTCGGTGTCATGCTCGATTTCCCTCTGGCTGACGATGCTTTTTTGATGGGAATGCAGATATTCGATTGGATCCTCAATGGTAATGATATGGTTATAACAGTTGCGGTTGATTTTATCAATCATACAAGCCAGGGTGGTGGATTTTCCGCTTCCCGCCGGACCGGTGATCAAGACGAGTCCCCGTTGTTTTCGATAAAGATCAATGACCGCAGGGGGAATGGAGAGCATATCGGGATCGGGCAGTGAAAAAGAAACAACCCGCAGAACAGCTGACAGAGAGCCACGTTGTTTATATGCGTTGCACCGAAATCGTCCCAGCCCGCTTACCGAGAAAGAAAAGTCATCATCACCGTGCCGGAGCAGGCGATCCATCTCCCGCTGATGATCCAGTGTATAAATCTCATGAATGATGGTTTGGGTGTCTTCGGGAGATAGGCGATGTTCTGATAAAGGCTCAACTCTGCCCCCTATTTTAGCGGATACTGGACAGCCGGATACAATGAAAACATCCGAAACCTTTTTGTTTATTGCCAGTTTGAGTAATTCGCTTGCAGTCAAAATCAACACTCCTTTTGCGACTATTCGGAAGCACCGGGCCAAAGCTGTTGTATCTCTTCCTCATTAATGAGTTCGGGTGTTACGAGCTGGTATCGTGTCATTTCATAGCGCTTGTCTTCCTGATATTTTTTAAGTAAAACAGATACCTGTAAACTTCTTCCGTCGGATAAAGGAACCGAGAAAGTGACGGTGTCCTGTTCCAAAGAAACCTTGTCGGGCAATCCTGTTCGAATCAGTGCAGTATATATATCCTGGGCTGACTTTGCCCGGGCGGATATATCATCAGGTAATTTGCTGCAAACACCGGTTTGCTGCCACACTGCTGTGTCAGATGCCGCCAGCAGTAAACAACCGTCTATTTCCGAAAGAATCTGTTCGGCAGTCTGCTCCGCCTGATAGTCAGCGATCAGCGCCGCCTCGGTTTTGTCAGTCAGCTTGCTGTCGCTGTTGGCGGAAGTCAGAGAAAGCACACCGAGAGAGGTAAGGCACAGGATAATGAAAATCATTAATATCGTGGGAATACCAAGTCCGACCGGAAATCCTGTTTGTGTTTTTTTCATGTTTCGGTTCCTCCTTTCGACGGCAGATAAACAGTCACGGGGAGACGGCAGAGCAGATTCTTCTCGGAATCGGATGCAAATACCGATACCGTAGCGGAAAAGAGTTGTCCTGCTGCAGTGCTCTGACTGCTTAACGTTATCTGCGCCGTGTAAACGGCATTGTCTTTTCCGGTTTCCTGCCAGTTTTCATCTAAATAGCGTTCCTCGGTTTGCTCCGAGGTGCGAGCAAGGAGGTTTTGTCCGGAGGATTTCATTTCTTCGGCGAGGGTTTGCGCATAGAGCAAAGCTTCGTTTTTGGAAGAACTTTGTTTCTGAATGTTGTGTGAGGAAGCGAACAGTTGTAAAATCACTGCGGCAGAAACAGAAAAGAATAAAATCATCAGTATCATTTCCAGCAAGAAGCTGTTTGTTTTTCCGGATGTTTTTGCCATTGCTACAACCCCCTTTGTGTGATGATGTCATCTCATTATCGTAATTTGCTCAAGTTTATTGCCTGATCGACAGCTTAGTTTCGTAAGCTTTTTGGTTGTCATCTTCCATCCGAAGAGAAAGAAGATGATTCTCTAATTTGGCTTCAAAGGACGAAATCGGTACAATTTCTGTGCCGTTTTCGGGATGAAAAGTTCTTCCTTGGCGGGAAAACATTTCGCGCAAGGAACCGTCATAAACGTAGATCATGGTTTCGTAAACAGTGTCTTCGATTGATTCGGTGAACAGCAGCACCGAAATGTTGTTCCGCTGCTCGATGCGGATTGTACTGCTGTCTGCCGACCGAACCTTGTTGGAAACATAGGAAAGCGATGCGCGGACTTCATTGTTGCGCCGGGTGTTTTCCACGGTGTTTTTGTAAACGCCGGCACCGGACAGTACCAGCATCAGTGACAGCATGGAAAACAGTAGAATCAGCAACACCGGCAATAGCCGTATCGCGGTATATTTTTTTTGCATATCGGATGCGCCTTCTTTCTTGTTTGCAGACCAAGTTAACCGTTGTTTTCGGTGCTTTCTTTCGGAATGATTTGAATTGCAGGGCGGACGTTGGAACCGAATACGGAATATTCTATTGTGTAATGCTCCCGGTCAACCTGTACCCCATAGCGTTTCTCCAGATAAGCAAGGCTGGGGGGATAACTGCCCTCAATGGCATAACAGGTTACAACGGCTCGGTCGATGGCATTTGCCATTTGTGTCATCTGCTCAGCATCAGCGCGGCGGTTTGTGTTGCAAAGAGCGGCAATCACAAACGCCGTAATTCCGATAAACAGCAGGCAGGACAGTAAGATGCCCGCATAGCCGAAGCGCCGATGGGGACGATATAAATGCACCACTAAAACCACCTCATAACCTCAGTATGTCGAAAAAACTCATATCTTTATCTTATCCGATTGAGGACATAATGCTGACTAACGGCAGCATCACCGATAATAAAACGATGCCGACAATAATTGCCAGAACAGCCACCATAATCGGCTCCAGCAAGGACACCGTTTTGCTGATGGAATCGTCAACTTCCTCTTCATAAACAGCGGCAAGCTTTTGCATGACAGTGTCGGTCTGCCCTGTTTGAAATCCTACCTTTATCATTTGACTGTAAAGCGGAGAAAACAATCCGGTACGCAGGATTGCTTCCGGAAAAGAAATGCCGTCTGTCATCAAATTGCGGCAATTTACAGCCTTTTGCCGCGCGGCATTATCCGGTAATACGGAGGGGACAAGCTGCATTGCTTCGTCTATGTCATATCCGCTTGACAACATCATTGACATCAGAGAGGCAAACCGTGCCGAAGCAATCAAACGGTTGATGTGCCGAATTGCCGGAAAACGGGAAAAGAGCTGTGTCAGCTGTTCCTTTTTTCTGCCGAAACGGAACAGCAGTGTCAGAATGCCCGAAATGACAAGAAACGCTGTAATCAATATCAATGCGATCACGGCGGTAATTTTTGCCGCTTGCATCATGATACCGGCGCTGCTGTCCGGCTGAATACCCAGTGATTCAAAAACGTTGGAGAAGATGGGAAGAACCCCGATGACAAGGACAGCAATTACAATTGCCAGCATCATTAAAAGCACCGAGGGATAAAGCACAGCATTTTTAATCGATTTTTTGATATTGTGTTCTCGTTCATAGTAAAGCCCCAGCGCCTCCATTACGTCATCCAGTTTTCCCGCGCGCTCACCGATTCCGGTCATTTCGACCATATAAGACGGAAAGATGCCGACCTGTTTTACCGCCTCGTAAAGCGAGCCGGTTTGAGTGACCGCAGTGCTTATTTCCTCGAAATATTTCTTTCCCGGGCCATTTTCACAACTGCTGTAAATAGCCTCCGTGCCGTCAGCCAGTGAGATGCCGGATTTTAGCACTAAGGCGATTTGTGTGCAGAACATTGATGTTTCATCCGCCGGTAGAACAGATGATTTTCTGTCTTTACCAACCTTCATAAGCGAAAGCCTCCTGTTAATATTCCCATAATTGTGTGTAATTTGTTCCATTTCCGATAAACTTTTCCATACTTTCGCCGGCGGCGGCAAAGGTAGGATCCATTCGTTTCCATTTTCCGTTTTCAAAGTAAACCCCTAATGCAATCCATCCGGTTTGTTTGAGATAGACCATGTTCCAGGCATGCCTTAGATTATTGGGTGCAACGTTGCCGATGATCAGCTTGGTCGGAATGTTCTGAGCCCGCAGCATAACGGCCATCATAACGGCATAGTCGTAGCAGATGCCTTTTTTTGCTTTCAGTACTGCATCAGAGTCCGGGATATAAGTGGACGTCACAGTCGCTGCTTTTGCGGTGTCATATGTAATATTCTTTGTAATAAAGGAATAAATCGCTTGCACTTTTTCTAACTCGCTTTCAGCACCGACGCAGAGATCATAAGATTTTTTAACGGTTGTGCTGGAGGCATCAAACCGTATACGGTGATTCGGATATAAAAAAGGGGATTGTTCATTTTGCAGCGTGACCGAAAAAGAGACGTTGCAAAGTGTTTCGTATTTGGTACCGCTGATATTTTCGCCGACCCAGACATGATAGGTTCCATTCCCCATCGTGAGTGGAAAAGCCTCGTATTCTCCTTTTATATTCAGATCATCGGTATTAGTCACCGAGGAATCCGTATAGATTTGCACTTTGACCCGTTTGGATGCGCCGACGCATTTGATCATGACATAACCTTGGGATGTGTTGCTGGCATCAATGGTAACGCCGTTTTCGCCGTAAACCGTCGTGCCGGGAGCCTGCGTGGTTTTGACGGTTATTTTCCCGGTATATCCGGCGGGCTTGCTTTGCGCGGAGGAGGACGAGGTGTTGCGGCTGCTTGTTTTGGAGGAGGAAACATCCTTATTGGAACTGACCGCAGGCGGTGGAGAAGAAGTTTCCAAATCGGAATAGGAAGGCTCTTGCCAACTGCTGTCCGTGATGTCGGAAATTTGATCTTTTTCCGAGGAGAGCAATCCGGAAGATAGTTCATTGTTGTTTTGAATGATACTGCTGCCGGATAAAGAGGAGGAGTGGACATCGGTGTTCTTACATGCGGATAGGAAAACGGATGCAAAAACAGCCGTTGCAGTGATCAAAGCCCACATAGTGATTCTGTTGTTTTGGCTCACACTTCCGCTCCTTTCCGGACTTGTTTTTCAGTATACTAATGGTTATTAACGGCGCGATGCACCGTTCAGCCCCAGTTCATGCGGTGCACAGAGTGCTTTTGAGGTTATTAACGCCGTCGCTTATCGGCGGACGGCGTTTTGCTTCGCCCTTGCCGCCATATATCATCGGCGGCATTTCGGCACAGCCGAAACCGTGCAAAGCCCACCCAAATTGAAATGAATGAAAAAATCAAAAGCGCAACGTGCTTTTGAGGTTATTATAACACAGGTTGCGTTTAAAGTCCATAAAAGGAAACGATCATTCTGTTTTCCGTATAAAAAAACTGTCAATTCAAATTTGTTTGAATTGACAGTTCAGTCTGTCGAAAAGCTATAAGTTATAGTTTTTTATAAATCACGTCACGCAGGTGGACATGCGCCGCCGTAGTGACACTTTGAAAGAAAATCAGCGGTGAGCAACGGCAAAGCCGCTTGCGGAGCTGATTTTTGCTGAAAAGGGGGAATCGGGGGAAAAACGCAGAGCAAGGTTTTACCGCAGCGATTGCGTTTGTCCTTCGAGAGCGTTGTCGACTTTATCGACACGCTCAACTGTAGACTTATGACTGAGAATTTTGCTTGGCAAAACGGTTTATCAAGAGCAGGATTACACAGACAAAAATGCCAGACAAAAGAATAACCAGTAAATCAATTATGGCGAACGGAAGGGGAGAAAGCGGAGAAAACAAGGCTCCTCTGCCCATCCCATAGAGCTTTCCATCCAGCAATATCAATTCTCCGATATACATCAGTAAGGTGGTGACAGAAGCGATAACAGAGGGCAGCACGACAGAAAGAAATCTTTTCCTGCGATAAAAGAACGAGCCGATATAGATGCCGGTGGTCATACCGAACAGAACGAAAAAGAGACTCATCAAAAAGGCGGAAACAGCCGACACAATAATTGTTCCGGTGCGGAAGAAGGCGGTGAAGCAAGCAAAAATGCAAAGTCCGGCAAAAATGGTAGCGGCGATTGCCTGAATAATCAGCGGCACTTTTCGGGTATTGTCCTTTTGCTTGAGCATAAAAGCGAATCCTACCATGCAGTTGAGTATGGCAAGAATTAAAACAATCGAGATCATGTAGAAATGAAATTTAAAAGCGGGACTGTATTCGCCTGCTAGAATATCGCCGCCAGCTTGTATTGTCTCGGGGGTTACTGCGCAGGAAAACATCTGCCAATCCCGAAAGGTAACGAGCTCCTCTTCGTTGACAATAATCATATTCTCAAAAAGCAATTCTAAGATAAAAAAACAGACGATAGCCGCTGAAGACAGCAAAAGAGTACTGTATTTTCCGCACCGTTTTAGGATAAACGGCAGAAGAGCCGCAGAGATAATCAGCGCAATGCAAATCGGTGTGTAAGGAATAATGTATTTCGGATAATTTGTCGCGTCTACCGCTCCGAAACGAAGATAATCATAGATTACCCGAACTCCCATATATAACGGGTAGAACGAAATCAGTACCGTGGTAATCAGTGTAAGCAGACAGTATCTTTTGTAAGTGTTCATCTTAACTCATCCTTTCATTGCTTTCTGATAGCTGTTTTCATATAGTTTTTTTAAAAACTGATAGTCAAAAGAGCCGGTCTGTACTTGATAATAGCTGTCATTTATCCAGAAAATGTTGTTTTCATCTACAAAGAAACGGGCAAGTGTTTCTTCTCCCTGATTAATTACAACATGAAATGCCGTAGAAAAAGAAAACGGCTGCTTTGTTTGAGTAAAAGTCAAAGATCGATATTGATTTAAAATGAAATTGATGTCTTGTTGTTCTGCCTCAAACATCGCATAGCTGGAAACACCGTAATAAACCGCTATTTCCTTGTCAATGTTTGTACCGTTTTTTGAGCATGAGCTAAGACAAAGCAGAATTGCCGACAGGATAGCAAAACATGATCTTCTCATATTCATTCATATTCCCTCCACATGTTTTTCAATAGCTGACGGTAACCACAGGATGATAACACATATGAAAAACAAATGCAGACTACTGTGGTAGTACATTTATATACTATCACAGTAGTCTGCACTTGTCAAGTAAGGAATAAACTTCTTTCATGGAAAGCGAATATTGCAGAGAAATCCCGTTGATACTAATAGTGGAAAGGAATGATGATAGTGGAAGAAAACTATACAGTGGCAAACATGTCAGCGGAATGTCTGAAAAAAATCATCGAGTTGGAAAACGATTTGACCGGTAAAACGAATCAGAATATTGTATTAATCGCTTATGAACCAAAACATCCCGAACAGCAATAAACTGTTCGGGATGTTTTCTCGAAGGACAAACGCAAATTCTCCTTGCTTCGCTGATAATCACTTATTTGTAAATTACGCGGATAAAACTGTATTGTCCGTCGCCCGAAAGTTGAATCTGAGAAAGCGAGGCTTTGCTTTCGGATTGTGTCAATAGCTGATTTAAATCTTTTTTTGCATTATTTAACTTTCCGGATAAATCGGAGATTGTGCCGTTTATCCGGATGGTCAAATAACTTTCTCGGGCGGAAACACAAGCCAAAAGGAGTTGCTGTGCGTTTTCTGAAAGCTGACCTTTTTCATTCATTTGTATGTAATAATTGTCACGATAGTTGTATTTGGTCGCGCTGCAATCGGGAGGGGGATAAATGGAGTCAGACGCTCCGTCAATACCGATGACATGATCTTCTGAAATTTGTTTGTCGGTCAGGTTGAAGTAATGATAAAATAACAAGCCTTTTATTGATTGGTAGCTGGTGTCATCCCAGGTAGTGTCTGTGTGATACCAGTCCCCGTCTATTTGTACTGCATTCCACATGTGATTTTGCTGATTGCTCGTCCCTATCACCGGAATGCAGGGAATCCCTGTTTCGTAGCAAAGGTATTGGAATAGTTTGGCATATCCTTCGCAAACAGCTTTCCCTTTGGTCAGGGCGCCGTAAGAGGTAAAAGAGGAGTGGCATAGCCATTTTGAATCACTGGGGCTTTGATTTAATCCTTCCAGCAAATCATTGTCATAGGTGACGCGGTTTACTACATAATCGTGGATCTTTTTTTCCTTCTCAAAGGAACTGCCGTTTGCAGGAATCGTTTTTAACACAGCCGAAATTTGTTGATTAAAGGAGTTTCTCTGTTCGGCAATTTTTTCTCTGTCGACCAAAGTCCATCCGTTGCTGTCTTTGCCGATCTTTTTTTCGTCATAGCTGTCGATTGTTTCTCCGTCGGTATAGAATAAAATTAACTGTGTGATTTTATTATGGGAAGTCACATAGGAAAACTCATATTTGTAAAGCCAGAAATACTGCGGAAAATCAGCGATAAAGTAAGCCAGCACCTTCTGAACATCGCCGAGGGTGTAATTCCCCTCTGACAGATTGATGAGATTGGTTGTTGCCTGTACCGCAGTGTTTAATCGGTTGTATAGTGCTTTTTCGACGGTGTTGAGCCGAGCATAACCGTAATAGGACGATTGGGTAATTGCGGTGTGTGTGGTTTGAACCTGCGTAACTGGAGTCGTTGTTGTTTCAACTTCTGGAGTTGGAAGCGGGGTGTCTTTTTCTTCGGCTACGGTCGGAGCGGCGACAATACCACTTCTGTTCGAAGAAACAGATGCTGACGCTTTTGAAGATGCAGTAGATTTTGCCGCCCGAGAGGAAATTGGCAAACTGCTTGATCCGTAAGAAGACGCTTCGGAACTGTCGGATGAGGCGTCAGAGGAAATTGACTGAGAAATAATTTCAGAGGCAGTTTCCCCGTTGTCAGACAAGACGGAAACGACTTGCCTGCTGCAGCCGCTTAATACAAACAAGGCAGCAAGCAGGAAAATCAAAATACGTTTTCGCATAGAGATCAACCATACCTTTCAGGACATTTGTTTTTCGGAGATCGTTGCCGGTTGAAGAACAAAGCCGTTTCATCCTCCGGGCAAAAAAGTGTTATTTTAAGTCCACACCGCCCAGAACAGCGGTGCAATCGAAGTAAACGGTAGGAGCATCCGCATCAACCGGTAAAGACGCAGCAGTATTGTCGCATCCTCCCAAAATCGGAACGCTGCGCATAACCACTTTCACGTTGCGTGGTACGATAATGTCAATTCCACCCAATATTGCGGTTGCGGTAACTTGTATATCATGGGTGACAACTGCGTCGGATAAATCCAGATCTACACCGCCCATGATCGCCTCTACATGAACACTTTCTAAATTTCGGGAGCAGTTTTTTACTGTATTCCCAGATAAAATGGCAGTGTAGGAGGGATTGGAATCAGGATCCCCTGCGGCGCAGTAACCTTCCTGCGGTGCAGCCGAGACTGCACCGGTACTGTTGTATTGACCTGACATAGGCGGATATCCCTGCTTGATTTGCTTTTGTTTCGGTCCCATAGCGAACTTGACGACAATTACAAGCCCCCAGTAAACGATGAAAATTCCCAAAAACAACTGCCATGACATAAATGATTTAAACCAGTCCTGACAGGCGAGCAGCATTAGCACGCCGAAAATAAGCCATGCAACATTTCCGGTATGGAAACCTTGACCGACGATAGCGGAAAAGGCGGGGATAATGATAAATAAAGTCCACCATCCCGGAAAGAAGAGATTAAAGTTCCATAAATGAGTCGCCTCACCGATAAAACCAACCCCGATAATCAATAAAAGCAAACCGGTAATCAGTGCGCCGATATTCCTTCTTTTCATTGTAATACCATACCTTTCTGTATTTCATGCTTACTGAACAATAGATTAAATTGCGTAACTGCGAAGAATATCCCAGGGAGAGTTGGTGAAAGCTTCCGAAGCGCCCCAGTCAAATTTGAAAAAAGCGCCGTTCCCTCCGCCTCCGCCGATGGCATGTATGTGAGTAGCCCCGCGCATATTGTCAATGATAACAGTGAGAGTCAGACGATTTCCGGCGCGGTAGTAAAATTTTTCATAAACTGCTGTGATGCAAAGATATCCGGCTGTGTTATGTACTTCATAATAGTCGATTCGTTCTCCCGACAAGGATCCGTTCACAATGCCGTTGTCTATCATTTGCATGGCAACCTGCGGTGCCAGATTGACGTTAAAGTCAAGAGCCATTGGAATCTCTCCTTTTTTATGCCAATTCAAAGCTTTGCTTTAAAGCCGTAAGCGCCTCTTCGGCAGATTCATCGTCAACCAGAATGGAGATATCCACTTCGGAGGTTGTAATCATGATGACATCAATCCCCTTTTCCTGTAAGGCGGAGAAAGCCTGTGCACCGACGCCGACATAATTTGCCATGTCTTCACCGTAAAGCCAGATTTTTGCATTACCGCCCTTGATAATCGGCTTCAGGGTAGGATGTTTTTCCCTGATGGAATTTGCGAGTGTCATGATTTCGCCTAAGCTTTCGGCGCCGAGGGTGAAAGAGAGGGTGACAAAGTCTCCCATAATGGTGGTTTGAGAAATCATATCAATGTTGATGCCGGCATCTGCAACAGCAGAAAAAAGCTTGGAAAGGAATGCACTGCCGGCAGGGGCTTTTTCAAAGGTAACCAGATAAACATCTTCAACCATACTGATTTTTGTAACACAATTTTTCATAATAATCACCATTCCTTTTTATAGTTTGATTCGGTATTGTGCAACGCACAATATTTTGCCCGCCGTATCTGGGCAAAAAGGAGCAAACGGAGCGTAAAAAGCATTTTTACGCTAATCACCATTCCTTTTTTAGTTTGATACGGTATTGACGACAGACCCCTTTAAAAACTCCTCGTCAATCGTCTTGTTAAGCAAATTCTCCAGATAGGCTTTATTAAATCCGGAGTAACCGCCTTTTACCGTTCTTACTCCATGTTTATTCGCAAGTTCTTCGGTATATTTCTCGTAAGGATATACCCGGATGTTTTGATAGCGCGCATCAAAATGGGTAACAATAGGTACGAAGGATACAGAGGTCACGGCAGTTTTTCCGGCGGTATAGTTTTTGGTGATTTCAAGATCTAGTAATCCGCCCAGCATACAGGGCGCTTTGTTCATTGCCGAGATAAAATTTCCTAAAGAATAGGCAACCAACACCTTTTCGCCGTCCGGGTTTTGTAGATATTCCATTGGCTGTAAAACATGCGGGTGCGTGCCGATGATCAGTCCGGCACCCCAATTAACCATTTTCTGTGCAAGCTCTTTCTGCTTATCAGAAACAATGCCGGAATTTTCGACGCCCCAGTGGGCTGCAACCACTACGATGTCGGACTTTTCTTTAGTGGCTTTTATTTGTTTTTCGATTGCTTCTTCGTCGGAGGTGTATAATATTTTAATATCGTTGCCGGAAGAAAGACTCAATCCGTTGGTGTGTTCGGTGATTGATACAAAACCGACAGTAACATCCTTTTTCGTAATAGTACGGATTTCGTCCAGCTCCGCCTGATTGCGGAACTGTCCGGCGGTAATGACGCCTTTTTCCTTTTGTTTGTCAAAATATTCCAAGCTGGTTTGAATGCCCTTTGCGCCTTTGTCCAGCATATGGTTGTTTGCAAGAGTAAAGACGTTAAATCCCATTTCTATCATTAAATCGCCGACTTCCACGGGGGTGGAAAAAAGCGGATAATTGGAGGGAGCAAAGGTGGGAGCAACCAGCAAAGTTTCCTGATTGAGCACATTAATATCGCCGTTAATCAGGGATTTTACGTTTTGATAAGCATAGTTAAAGTCGTAGCCGCTGCCTCCGGCACGCGCGCGCGCCTGATCATAAATGCCGTTGTGGATCAGATTGTCGCCTGCGGCCACCAACTTGATCGAAACCGGATCTTTGGCGGGCAGTGATTCACTGCTGACCGCGGACAAACCGGAAGAATTGCTTTTGGAGGAAGAACTTCCCGAAACGGTGGAATCATCAATTTGCCGGCATCCGAATAAAGAAACGGATAGCGCGGTTGCCAATAAAAGTGATAGTATTTTTTTACTCATCTGTTGCTTGAACCCTTTCCTGCTGTGAATAATGATAGGCTGCGCTGTTGTTTTTGCCGTTCTGTTTCAAATTTTCTCGGCGACATTTTCAATGCACTCATCTGATGAACCGGACGGACATTTTAAAAGTTTTTTGAAAGGTTGCTCCAGGAAATACGGCAGCAGCCCGAATCCGTAAGGAATCAATAGGAGCAGGCATGCCAGCGGATCCCCTTGCAGATTCATCAGGAAATGAATCAATACAATGGTGAAAAACGGACCGAAAAACGCAAGTTTTTTATTTTGGGTGCTGAAAAAGACGATAATCGCCAGTACCGCAGATAAAGTAGGCAACAACGGCTCTAAAATACGGATCGAAAAAACATCTGCCAGCGCCAGATTGGATAGAATAAGATAATTTGGAATAGTGGTTGCCGAAACCGAAATCAGGGAGACGGCTCCCAAAATCAGTCCGAACAGCTTAGAGCGAATTGCAACTAAGTTTAATACTCCGGCAGACCACCAGAAAAGCAGGGCTGGCGCGTAGCTGTTGAAAAAATAGCGGGAAAGAGGGGTCAACGGTTCAAATAAAGATAGTATCAAAGCAATGGCAAAAGGGAAAAATCCGATTGCATACATCAGCAAATATGCGGCAATTTCACGAAAAGGATTACGTTTCACTATCATATTAATAATTCCTTTCAAGAGTTTCTTTTTTACTCGCTGAGCATATGTCCCATGTCGTAAAGTCCGGGTGCTTTTCCCGCCATGAAGACAGCGGCATTTACCGCACCGACTGCAAAAATTTCTTTGGACATAGCCGTATGGGAAAGTGTGACGATTTCATCTCGTCCGGCAAAAATGATATCATGTTCGCCGACGATTGTGCCTCCGCGGATGGAATGCATGCCGATTTCGTTTTTGCTCCGTTTTTTTCGTTGGGAATGGCGGTCGTAGACATATTGGCATTTTTCGTCCAGGACGCTGTTCACTGCATCTGCCAACATCAGCGCTGTTCCGCTGGGGGCATCAATCTTCTGATTGTGATGTTTCTCCACAATTTCAATGTCAAATTGCCCGCCGAGTACAGCGGTAGCTTTTTTTGCCAATTCCGCTAATAAATTGATGCCGAGAGACATATTAAACGAAAAGAAAATCGGAATATTGCGTGCGGCGGCTTTAATCCGGGTGATCTGATCGGCAGAATAGCCGGTAGTGGCAATCACTAATGCGGTCTGGTGTAGTTTGCAATATTCCAGTAACCCGTCCAGTGCGCTCGGATGGGAGAAATCGATGATAACATCTGCCTGTTCTTTTACATCGGCAGCGGCGGCATAGACCGGAAATCTTGCATATTGTTCAGCGACACGGTCGATTCCGGCAACGGTTTGACAATCATTGCGATCCAAAATACAGCTGGCGATAACATGTCCCATCTTGCCGTTGCATCCGCTGATAATAATATTTTTCATTTTTGAACGATCCTTTCCAATCGCTTTTTCAGGCGAAAATCTCATTGCCGGAAAAGCGGACATCATAGGGTGACAAAGTTCTGCTTATCGCTAATATAGCAAAAAAACAGAAATAAATCAAGTGTAAGGGAGTAAAAGCTGTCTTTATGAAGAAAAACGGGCGGAGTTCCCGCCCGTTTAGAGTGAAAAAATCAAATCAAGCCTGCGCCTTGCATAGCGACCTTGAGCGTGTTGCGGTGCGCCTCGCTCATTGCACAAAGCGGCATTCTGCATTCACCGGCGGCAAAACCCATCATGTTGAGTGCTTCTTTGACCGGAATCGGGTTTACATCGATAAACAACGCATGAATCAACGGCATCAGCGATAACTGCAATGCGGCGCTTTCTTTGACTTTCCCGTCAAAATAAAGCTGACAGATGTCGTGCGTTTGCCGGGGCATGACGTTAGACAATACTGAAATCACGCCGATTCCGCCGAGAGAAAGCAACGGTACAATCTGATCGTCGTTACCGCTGTAAACGTCTAAATCGTCACCGCAGGCAGCGCGCAGATCCGCTACCTGAGAAATATTGCCGCTGGCTTCTTTGGCGGCAACGATGTTTTTGTGGCCTGATAAGTATTTGTAGGTGTCTACCGAGATGTTTACACCGGTTCGGGAAGGAACATTATATAAAATCATCGGCAGCTCTGCCGCATCGGCAATCATTTCAAAATGCTTTGCCAATCCGGTTTGAGAGCATTTGTTATAATAAGGCGTTACAACCAAAATGCCGTCTGCACCCAGATTTTTTGCTTCCTTTGCCATTTCAACGGCATAGCGGGTATCATTGCTGCCCGCTCCGGCAACAACCGGGATTCTGCCGGCGGCATGCTCTACCGCAAAGCGAATAGAGTCAATATGTTCTTGGTCGGTCATTGTGGCAGACTCGCCGGTCGTACCGCAAATGACAATACAGTCGGTGTGGTTTTCGATCTGCCAGTCGATCATTCTGCCGAGCTCATCCCAATGGATCGAGCCGTCGGGCAGCATTGGGGTGGCGATTGCAACACCCGCACCGGTAAAAATTCTTTTTTTCATCATCAGGAGCAGTTTTTGCGCGATAAGCGTCAAAAAGGGCTGCTCGCGTCCCACCTTTCTTTTTTAGCTGAAAATCTTACTGTAATCATGTTTGCTGCATCATGCCGTTTGCGAACGGTATGATGATTTATCATATCTGCCCTGAAACTTTACAGTCATTATTATAGTATGCGCGGAAACTAATCCATGTAACCCTGTGCTGCCAGAAGTTCTGCCATTAAAACAGCGCCTCCTGCCGCACCTCTGACCGTGTTGTGGGAGAGGCAGACAAATTTGTAATCGTATTGGCTGTCCGGACGAAGTCTGCCGATGGAAACAGCCATTCCGCCCTCTAAATTGCGGTCCAACTTGGTTTGCGGACGATTGTCTTCTTCAAAGTAGTTTAGGAACTGTTTGGGCGCTGACGGCAGTTTCAGATCCTGTGGTACACCCTTGAAGGACGCCCATTTTTCTTTGATTTCCTCCATGGTCGGTTTCTTGTCAAAACTGACGAAAACGGCTGCCATATGTCCGTCCGAAGCGGCAACCCGCAGGCACTGGGTGGTGATAGAGGGGGATGTCGCGTTGACGATTTGGTCGTTCTCGATCTTTCCCCAAATTTTCAGCGGCTCTTGTTCGCTTTTTTCTTCTTCTCCGCCGATAAACGGGATGACGTTGTCAACCATTTCCGGCCAGCGTTCAAAGGTTTTTCCTGCACCGGAAATTGCCTGATAGGTGCAGGCAAGCACATTTTTCACACCGTATTCCATCAAAGGATGGAGTGCCGGAACATAACTTTGGAGAGAGCAGTTGGATTTCACTGCGATGAAACCGCGTTTGGTTCCTAAACGTTTGCGCTGTGCTTTGATGATCTCGGCGTGTTCGGGATTGATTTCGGGTACAATCATCGGTACATCTTTGGTGCCGCGATGCGCGGAGTTGTTGGAAACAACAGGGCACTCTGCTTTGGCATACCGTTCCTCGAGCGCTTTGATTTCGTCCTTTTTCATATCAACGGCACAGAATACAAAATCAACCTCGGCGGCGATTTTCTCAACATCCTCGGAAGCATTGTAAACGACCATATTTTCCATTGACTTCGGCATCGGGACCGGCATAGACCAGCGCTCTCCGACCGCCTCTTTGTAAGTTTTTCCTGCGCTTCTGCCCGAAGCGGCGAGCACTTTTACCTGAAACCACGGATGGTTTTCCAGCAAGATAGCAAAGCGCTGCCCAACCATACCGGTTGCGCCGATAATACCTACATGAAATGTTTTCATTTTGATTCCTCCAACAAATTAAATTCAGACTGTAACACTTACCGCTGGGTACCGCAATGCTCTATTCCCTGCAAAAGGAATAGATTGGGCGGTGAAAAAGGTATCGTTTTTTGCGTTTGTTCCCTGAAAAAAGGAATAAACCGACAGGTATGAAAAAAACCGGTTGAAAACCGGCTCATCATACAGTATAATAGAAGCATTGATGTTTTTTGAAAGGACAAAAAACAAGATAGCTCCCCATCATATGATGAGAGTGCTGTACCTGTTCGGTACAACCCCAGATCAGCAGTGTCCCAAACTGCTTTCTTCGGCGGTAGTTCCTTTCGGGAGCTGCTCAGACGACCGGGGAGATCTTACAAAAACCCTACTGATAACAACCGCAACCTCTATCTTCGGAAAAAAAGATAACCTTTGTGTACCGAAAAAAACGGTGCTCGATTCTTTCGGAAGCACAAGGCGGCAAATATTCAATTGTAATGTTCTTGAAGAATACTCGTGTATTCCAAGGTTATTCAAACACAAACAACTTGCGTAACGAAGTGAGCAGTGTTTCAATGTTCTTGTGAATACTAGAAATCTGTGATTTCGTGTATTCCAAGGTTATTATACCATGTGTTACGCATACTGTCAATGCAGTTTTACAAAGACGACGTCATAAATTCGTGCGGGGAGCGCAGGCTTCCGTTTTGGGACATGGTCAGAACGGCATACAGAAAGCGGAACGAACAAAAAGGAATGAAACTAAAAATGCAAACAAGTGATTTTTATTATGAATTGCCGGAGGAACTGATCGCTCAGACGCCGATAGAACCACGCGATCATTCCCGTCTGATGCGGGTGGATCGGGAAAGCGGCGCTGTTACCCATCACCATTTTTACGATGTCGTAGATATGCTGGAGGAGGGTGATTTGCTGGTCGTCAATGATTCCAAGGTGTTGCCGGCTCGACTGTATGGCAATAAAACCGATACCGGGGCAAATGTGGAGTTTTTGTTGTTGGAGCAAAAGGAAAACGACTGCTGGGAAGTGCTGGTTAAGCCGGGGAGAAAGCTGCGGGAAGGCGCAAAAGTGAGCTTTGGCGGCGGATTGCTGACCGCAGAAATCATCGAGGTGAAGCCGGACGGAAACCGGATTGCCCGTTTTTCCTGCGCTGAGAGTATATTTACGGCTTTGGAGAAAATAGGCGAGATGCCGCTGCCTCATTATATTACCCATAAATTAGAAGATAAGCAGCGGTATCAGACAGTGTATGCAAAGGAACTCGGATCGGCTGCGGCGCCGACGGCAGGTTTGCATTTTACCCCTGAACTGATGGATAAAATTCGGGCAAAAGGGGTAAAATTCGGGTATGTTACCCTGCATGTCGGGCTGGGAACATTTCGTCCGGTAAAGGCAAAAGAAATTACCGAGCATCATATGCATTCGGAGCATTATGAACTGCCGCAGGAAACCGCCGATTTAATCAACGAAACAAAGGCAAACGGCAAACGGGTGATTGCGGTCGGAACCACAAGCTGTCGGACATTGGAGAGCGTGGCATCTTTTCACGACGGAAAAATCTGTAAAGCGGACGGCTATACCGACATTTTTATTTATCCCGGCTATCAATTTAAGGTGTTGGATGGATTGATCACCAATTTTCATCTGCCGGAAAGCACGCTTATTATGTTGGTGTCTGCTTTTATGGGCTATCAGAATACAATGAACGCTTATAAAACAGCGGTAGAAGAACGATATCGTTTTTTCAGCTTCGGTGATGCCATGGCGATTTTGTAATGTGTGCAAACAGCGCAGCTGCGCGACGTTTCGTTCAAGTCGGGAGGGTTCTATGATTATATTAATTGCAGGCGGTTCACATACCGGAAAAACGGTGTTGGCGCAGAAACTGCTGGAAAAGTATCAATTCCCGTATCTTTCCATAGACCATGTTAAGATGGGGTTGATCAGAAGCGGATGCTGTGACTTGACTCCTTACAGCAGTACAGAAGAGCTGACCGATTATCTCTGGCCGATTATCAGGGAGATGGTGAAAACAAATATTGAGAATCATCAAAATTTAATTGTGGAAGGTTGTTATATCCCGTTTGATTGCCTGCAAGACTTTGATGAGGAATACCGGGAACAGATACGGTATGTTTGCCTTGTTTTCAGCGAAGAGTATATTGAGCAGCATTTTGAGGACATTTTGAACCATGCCGATGTAATAGAAAATCGTGTAGATGATAGTTGCTGTACCAAGTCTGCGCTGAGGAGTGAAAACCGGAAAAATCTGGAAATGTGCCGGAAATACGGATGCAATCATATTTTGATTACCGACCGCTATTCAGTCGATTTTTCATTGGACGAAGAAACATCAGGAAAGGGTTGAACCGATTAATATGTATCAGTTGATAAAGAAAAATAAAGCGGCGCGCCGCGGCAGTTTCACCACCGTGCACGGCACGGTGCAGACTCCCGCATTTATGAATGTTGGAACAGCGGCGGCTATTAAGGGCGGAATATCGTCCTATGATTTGGTGGATTTAAAGTGCCAGGTGGAACTTTGCAATACTTACCACCTTCATCTTCGTCCGGGAGATAAGGTGATTCATGAGCTGGGCGGACTGCATCGTTTTATGGGATGGCAGCGTCCGATATTAACTGACAGCGGCGGCTTTCAGGTATTTTCTCTTTCCAAACTGCGTACGATAAAAGAAGAAGGGGTTACTTTCCGCTCCCATATCGATGGTGCTAAAATATTTATGGGGCCGGAAGAAAGTATGCAGATCCAATCAAATCTTGCTTCCACGATTGCAATGGCATTTGACGAATGTGTAGAAAATCCGTCCACATGGGAATACTCGGCACACTCCTGTGAGCGGACGACACGGTGGCTGTATCGCTGCAAAGCAGAATTGGAGCGGCTTAACGCGTTGCCCGACACCATTAATAAGCGCCAAATGCTGTTTGGAATCAATCAGGGATGTGTATATGATGACTTGCGGATACAGCATATGATAGAGATTGCCAAGCTGGATTTAGACGGTTATGCAATCGGAGGATTGGCAGTCGGGGAAACCGCCGCTGAAATGTATCGTATCATTGAGGCGGTTGAGCCGTACATGCCGGCGGACAAACCGCGTTACCTGATGGGAGTGGGAACGCCCACCAATATTATTGAAGGGGTAGCAAGAGGGATAGACCTGTTTGATTGCGTCATGCCGAGCCGGAATGCCCGTCATGCTCATCTGAATACCTGGAGCGGTATCCGGAATCTGATGAATGCAAAATACACAACCGATGAAAGACCGGTGGACGAGGAGTGCGACTGTCCAACCTGCCGCAACTATTCCCGTGCTTATCTGCATCATTTGTTTAAGGCAAATGAGATGCTGGCGATGCGGCTGGGTGTGATGCATAATCTGTATTTTTATAATACCTTGATGGAAAAAATCAGAGAAGCGTTGGATAACGATACGTTTGATGATTTCCGCGCCAAGTATTCTGAATTGCTCACCAAACGGATATAATCATTTTCTTACTCTTAAGCGGAACATAAAAACAGGCGGAAATTTTCCGCCTGTTGTGCATTACAAAGAATTATTACAAACGCAAATAAATGGATCAATAAAACTTGTAATGTGTTATTATTATGATTCAAACCGAAGACGTTAATCATGGAAATAGGTGGAAATCCTTTCTGCGCTTTGCAGGGAAAAGTGTTTATTATTCTTTTTTAAAATGAATTTAAAATTAGTGAAATTACCTATTGAGAAAAACTCGGAAAAATGGTATAGTTGTATATGATACGTGTACAAGTGTTTTTCAAAATGAACAATTTGCTTTTGGAAAAAGGGTGAATTCACATGTCAGAAATACCGCAATATGTTCTGGTGGATATTAATGTCTTGCCGGAAGTTTTTGAAAAGGTGCTTCACGCGAAATTACTTCTGGCAAAGGGAATTGCAAAATCCTCTGCCGATGCCTGCCGTTTGGCAGAAGTGTCGCGCGGTGCGTTTTACAAATATAAAGACAGCGTGTTCCTGCAGGATTTTGAGCAGCAGGACAAACCGAAAACCATTTATTTTAAGCTGTCGGATGAACCGGGAGTACTATCATCCGTATTGTCTGAATTGTATGAAAACGGGGCAAATATACTGACTGTAAACCAAAATATACCGGTGGATATGGTGGCAGTGGTTACGGTATCATTCCGGTTGGAAGCCTTTTGGCAAAACCGCAGTAAGCGTGAATTTGAGCAGTTTTTGGATAAACTCGGAACGCTGCGGGGCGTGATTGATGTAAAGCTGATATGATAACGAAAAAAAGCGTGAAAGTTTCGATAAAAAAGGAATGGGTGTTAGTGTGAAAAATAAAATTTTTCACACTCCATTTGTTCCTTTTGCCCCTAAACGATCGGGCAGAATATTGCACAAGGTGCAATACCGGAACAAATTCAAAAAGGAATGGGTGTTAATATGGCAAAAGTAGCAGTGTTGGGTCATGGAGTAGTCGGCTCCGGCGTTGTTGAGGTCATGGAGAAAAACAAAGCAGTGATCGAGAAAAAAGCCGGGCAAAGCATGGAAGTAAAACGGATACTGGACTTGAGGGAATTCCCCGGTCTGCCTTACAGCGACAAATTCACCAAGGATTTTCAGGACATCCTAAATGATGAGGAAATTTCGGTTGTTGCCGAGGTCATGGGCGGAACACATCCGGCGTTTGAATTTGTAACGGCATGCCTGGAAAAAGGAAAGAGCGTGGTGACCTCCAATAAAGAGCTGGTTGCAGCAAAGGGTGCACAGCTGTTGGCAACAGCAAAAGCACATAATGTAAACTTCTTTTTTGAGGCAAGCGTCGGCGGCGGCATCCCGATTATACGTCCCCTGCATCATTGCTTGGCGGCGAATGAGATTGATGAAGTTGCCGGTATTCTCAATGGGACGACGAACTTTATCCTGACAAAAATGATCAGGGAACAAATGCCTTTTGATGAGGCGCTGGCGCTGGCACAGAAGCTCGGATATGCCGAAAAGGATCCGACTGCCGATATCGAGGGACATGATGCCTGCCGGAAAATTTGCATTTTGGCGTCGCTGTGCTACGGAAAACATGTTTATCCCGAAACGGTACATACCGAGGGCATTACAAAAATCACACTGGAGGATGTTGCGTATGCCGAGGATTGGGGCGGTGTGATCAAACTGATCGGTCGTGCCAAAAAGCTGGATAACGGTATGCTGGTTGCCATGGTCAGCCCGGCATTTATTCCGCACGACAGTCAGCTTGCCAGCATTGATGACGTGTTTAACGGCATTCTTGTTCGGGGAAATGCCACCGGTGATGTTGTTTTTTACGGTAAGGGCGCCGGAAAACTCCCGACAGCGAGTGCGGTGGTTGCGGACATTATTGCGGCTGCAAAATCGACGCATACCAGTAATTCTCTTACCTGGGTTGATAGTCATGAAAGTTATGTGCTGGATCATACTCAAACCGATATTGCATTTTATCTGCGGTTTGTATCGAACGATCCCAATGCGAAAACGAATGTTGCGGCAAAACTTGGAAATGTACGTTTCTTGTCCCGTGCCAACCAGCCGGTCAATGAATTTGCGGTGGTTACCGAGGTCATGAATGAGGGAAAATTGGAAAAGGCATTAGAAGATTTGAAGGCGGAAGGAATTGATCTGCTCGGAAAAATCCGTGTGCTTGATTATTAAAAAACGGAAGGAGCCTGGGCGTGCAATTAAAAATCCGGGTACCTGCGACCAGCGCAAATCTTGGATCCGGCTTTGATTCGATGGGGCTGGCGGTCAGCTTGTACAATTATGTTTGGATGGAAGAAGCGGAGGACCTGCGAATCCGGTCGCGGGACGGCGTGCCGGTGCCTCAGGGAGAAGATAATATGGTGTATGCCGCAGTAAAGCATCTGTATCAGCTTTGCGGCAAATCTCTTTCCGGACTGCATTTCGAACAGGAAAATAACATCCCGTTTACCAGAGGACTCGGAAGCAGTTCCGCTTGTATCATTGCAGGACTTACCGGCGCTAATCATCTGTTGAATCACCCGCTGTCCACCGATGATTTGGTGAATCTGGCGGCGGAGATTGAGGGGCATCCCGATAATACGACGCCGGCGCTGTTGGGGGGAATAGTAACCGCGGCAATTGACGGTGGAAAGGTATATTGGGTGAAACAAAAGGTGGATCGGCATCTGCGTTTTTATGCGCTGATACCCGATTTTGAGATGAAAACCGAGACGGCGCGCGCTTTGTTGCCTGCCGAGGTATCTCATAAAACAGCGGTGCATAATCTTTCCAGAGCGGCATTGTTTTCTGCATCATTATTGCAGGGAAAATATGAAAACCTCAGAATCGGCGTGAACGATCTGCTTCATCAGCCGTATCGGTTGGAATTGATACCGGGCAGTCGGGAAATTTTGGATTATTGCTATCAGCAGGGGGCGTATGCCGCTTATCTGAGCGGAGCAGGTCCTACATTGATGGCGATTGTTTCCTGCAATGAACCGGGATTTTTGCCGGCAGTACGTCAGTATCTGGACGGTTGCGGAAAATCGGGATGGCAGATATTGGAGCTGTCCATTGACAATGAAGGGGCAACGCTTTCGGAAGAAATGTATCATCAATAGGGTAATCAAGCCGGGCGCCGCCCGGAAAAAATAGAAAGGAATGTAGTTATGGGACTCATTGTTCAGAAATTCGGCGGAACATCGGTAAAAGATGCAGAGCGGATTTTTAATGTGGCAAACATTGTAACCGAAACCTATGCAAAAGGGAATAATGTTATTGTTGTTGTTTCCGCGCAAGGAGATACGACCGATGATTTTATTGAGAAAGCCAATGAAATCAACCCGGGCGCATCAAAAAGAGAGATGGATGTGCTGCTTTCTGCCGGAGAGCAGATCTCGATGTCGTTGCTTGCAATGGCAATTGAAAAATTAGGATATCCGGTGGTTGCGCTGACCGGGTGGCAGGCGGGATTTTTAACCACCTCTGATTATAGTAACGCAAGAATCCGTAAAATCAATACCGAGCGGGTGGAGCGGGAACTGGATAAGCGAAATATCGTTATTGTTGCCGGTTTCCAGGGTGTCAATCGATTTGATGATATCACAACACTCGGACGGGGTGGCTCGGATACCAGCGCGGTTGCTCTGGCGGCGGCGCTGCACGCAGATTTATGTCAGATTTATACCGATGTAGACGGTGTTTATACGGCTGATCCGAGAAAGGTAAAGAATGCTAAAAAATTAGATGAAGTTTCGTTTGACGAAATGTTGGAGCTTGCGTCTTTGGGCGCACAGGTTTTGCATAATCGTTCGGTCGAGATGGCGAAAAAATACAGTGTGAATATGGAAGTTGTTTCAAGCTTGGAAAGAAAACCCGGTACGAAGGTTAAGGAGGTAGTTAAGATGGAAAAAATGTTGATTAAAGGTGTAGCCAAAGATTGTGATGTGGCGCGGGTAGCAGTCATCGGATTGCCGGATGAGCCCGGAATTGCGTTTAAAATATTCTCGAATCTGTCCAGAAAAAAAGTAAACGTGGATATTATTATCCAGTCCATCGGCAGACATAATACAAAAGATATCAGTTTTACCTGTCCGATATCTCAGCTTCCTGCCGCAAAAGAGGTTTTGGAAAACGACCTGGAGCATTTGGGTGCCGAGCGGGTAGAAGTAACAGAAGATGTTGCGAAAGTGTCGATCGTCGGTGCGGGAATGCAATCTAATCCCGGTGTGGCTGCCACCATGTTTGAAGCATTGTTTGAGGCAGGTATTAACATCCAGATGATTTCTACCAGTGAGATTAAAATTTCGGTTTTGATCGAGAAAAAGGATGCGGATAAAGCCGTATCTGCTATCCATGACGCATTTATTAAATAACATTGTAGAATCAGTACAAAAAGCAGTTTTAAAGCTGTATAAAATGCTTGTTGCAATCTGATGCTTTGCGTGGTACAATGCTTTTGTTGATTGTTATGAACAAGAGTACGTTCTGATCAGTTGATAGGAGCCGGGCGTGCTGTAAAAATCGAATAAGTAACGTTGCAGGTGTCTGTTTATTCCGGATGACGGGATAAACGGATGAAAAGGGAAACAGGTGTGAATCCTGTGCGAGCCCGTCGCTGTAAGAACGGAGTTTCTGTCAAGTTTGATATCCACTGGATTTTTCCGGGAAGGAAGACAGAAATGTTGAGGTTTGAGCCAGAAGACCTGCCTGCAATGAATGATGATAATCACGCGGTACTGATTTATTTGTTGGTAAGACTATGCCCTTTTTATCAGTATAAAAAGGGCATTTTTTGTTGCAGAAAATATCAATGTGAAAGGATGGAATGAAATGGCACAGGCAGAAAAAAGAACGTGAAAAAAGTGATCATCGGCGTAATTGTATTGGTTGTACTGTTGGCGGCGGCGCTGATTGCGTATTTTGCGTTAAAGCCGAAAACGGATGCAGGAACGAAAACCATCGGCATTACGGTGGTAGATGATCAAAAAACAGAAAAATCGTATACTGTTAAAACCGATGCAGAATATCTGCGTCAGGCAATGGACGAGGCAGACGGATTGACCTACGGTGGTTCGGAATCGGACACCGGCATGATGGTGGATACCATAAACGGTCTGCGGGCGGATTACACTGCAGATAAAGCGTATTGGAGCTTTTACATTAACGGAGAATACTGCAATTTCGGCATTGACCAACAGCCGATAGCGGACGGGGATCAGTTTAAAATTGAATATACGGCAGCAGAGTAAGAACATTACGCTGATCGGTGTTATGGTTGCAACGCTTGAGGTGGCAAAATTTGCACTGTCATTTTTGCCGAACGTCGAACTTGTGACCCTGCTGATCATGCTGTATACGCTCTATTTTGGGCGGAAGATTATTTATGTCATTCCGGTTTTTGTCTTAATAGAAGGAATTGTGTGGGGATTCGGGATATGGTGGATTATGTATCTGTATCTCTGGCCGTTGCTTGCACTGATTACCTACCTGTTTCGCAAAACTGAGAGTGTTATTTTCTGGGCAGTGCTTGCAGGTGTTTTCGGTTTGATTTTCGGCGCACTTTGTGCAATACCGTATTTTTTTATCGGCGGCTGGAGCACCGCGGTTTCCTGGTGGGTAGCAGGTATTCCTCATGATATTATCCATTGTGTAAGTAATGTTGTGATTACACTGGTGCTTTTTCCTCCTCTCCGGAAAGCATTATCAAAGCTCCGGCTGAACTGAATCGGTTTTATCCGACAAATATTTGAAATTCGGTAACAAACAGCATCATAAAACAAGAGGTTCTCCGCCTATATAGGCGGAGAACCTCTTGTTTTTTGTTCCGTAAAGACATATTCTTCTGCCGAAACAGTAGAAGGAACGATAAAAAGTTTTTTGAATTTGAAAAAGCCGTCGTTAAAACAACTCTGTTTGCAATTCTATTGCATCGTGTTCGGTAATTTCCCTGATTATTCTGCAGGGGTTGCCGGCTGCTAAAGAATGCGGAGGAATATCTTTTGTGACAACGCTGCCGGCACCAATCACCGATCCGCAGCCGACTGTGACGCCGCCGATGATTGTAACGTTAGTTGCGATCCAGCAGTTGTCGCCTATGGTAATCGGTTTTGCGAATTCGTAATCAAAAGGGGTGCCGTCCGGCTTAAAACGGATATTTCTGTCTTGATATCGCAGCGGATGCACCGGAGTAACTAAAGAGCAGTTGGGACCGATGAGTACATTGTCACCAATTGTAACGTCACAGCAGTCCAATATTGTCAAATTGAAATTAGCATAAAAACATTTGCCGATATGGGTAAACATCCCGTAATCAAAGTAAATCGGACCTTGGAAAAAGACGTTTTCGCCGCGGTCGGGAAGCAGTTGATCGAGGATTTTCTCCCTTTTCTCTGCTTCATCTTCAAAGGTGTTGTTGTAAAGCTGGCAAAGACGATGAGCGGTTGTTCGGAGGGAAGCCAGTTCCTTATCACTGGTGTCGTAGATTCGGCTTGACAGCATTTTTTCTTTTTCCGTCATGATAAAAGACCTCTTTTCCTTCGGATAATTCGGCACATAATTATGACCATTTCTTTCAAACTCATTACCTTATTTATTCCACGGTGACCGATTTTGCGAGATTTCTCGGTTTATCAACGTCACAGCCTCTGAGTACGGCAGTGTAGTACGCGAACAGTTGCAGCGGGATGATTGCCAGTAACGGCATGAATAAATCGCCTACCGGCGGGATAGGCAGAATATATTTTGCCACATTGCTGTCATTTTCCGAAATTAAGTTTTCGTCGGCAATCAGCAGCACCTTCGCGCCTCGCGTGGTGACCTCTTTGATGTTGCTGAGCATTTTTTCATATAATCTGGTTTGGGTGGCAAGAGCAATTACCGGTACCTGATCGGTAATTAAGGAGATTGTTCCGTGTTTCAATTCTCCGGCAGCATATGCCTCACTGTGGATATATGAAATTTCCTTCAGCTTTAAGGAGCCTTCCTGAGAAAGGGCGTAATCGAGTCCTCTGCCGATAAAGAACAGATCGCTTGCATTCTGGAATTTAGAGGCAAAATATTGGCATTTGTCGCAGTTTTCCAATAGGTTTTGCATTTTTTCAGGCATTTCCAGTAATGTTTTGCAGTAAGCCGCGGTTTCTTCTTGAGAAAGTGTGCCGCGGATCATACCGAATTGGAAAGCAAGCAGGTAAAACAGTGACATCTGAACGGTGAACGCTTTGGTACTTGCCACGGCGATTTCGGGGCCCGCCCAGGTATAAAGAACGGTATCCGCTTCTCTGGCGATGGAAGAGCCTACTACGTTCACCAGCGCAAGGGTGTGTATCCCCTGTGATTTCGCAAGGCGGAGTGCGGCAAGCGTGTCGGCGGTTTCACCGGATTGAGAAACGATAATTAACAAGTCGTTTTTATTTAAAATCGGATTGCAGTATCGGAATTCGGAGGCGATAGCGACGTCTACCGGGATTCTGCCGATTGCCTCGATCAGATTTTTGCCGACCAAACCTGCATGCATTGCGGTGCCGCAGGCAACAACATGTATTTTAGAGATATTTTTAATAAATTCGTCAGACAGAGCGCCGAGCTCGAGCGCGGGCGATCCGTCATGGATACGGGGGGACACTGTTTTTCGAAGGGCGTCCGGCTGCTCAAAAATCTCTTTGAGCATGAAATGAGGATAACCGCCTTTTTCGGCAGCTTCCATATCCCAGTCCGCAGTAAAAATCTCTTTTTGAATTTTTTCGCGGTCCAGGTTGAAGATTGACACATGATCTTTGTCCAGTTCCACAATTTCATTTTCGTCAATCAAATAGTATTTTTTGGTATATTTTAAGATTGCCGGTATGTCTGACGCGATAAAGTTTTCACCCTCTCCCAATCCGACAATCAACGGACTGTCTTTGCGTACGGCAAAGATTTTATCCGGAAAATCCTTGAAGATGATTCCGAGGGCATAAGAGCCTTTCACTGCTTGGATAACCCGCAAAACAGCGCCGATAGGGTCGCCTTTATAATAGTAGTCAAGTAGTTTGGCTACCACTTCGGTATCGGTTTCGGATAAAAAGGTATATCCTTTTCTGAGCAGCTTTTCCTTTAATTCCAGATAGTTTTCAATAATTCCGTTGTGTACGATAGAAAGTGTTTTGCTGCCGTGGGGGTGGGAGTTTATATCGGACGGCTCACCGTGGGTAGCCCAACGGGTATGCCCGATACCGCAGTGCCCTTGCGGTTTACCGACCTCTTTCATTTTTTCTTCTAAATCTGCCAGCCGCCCCTTTGCCTTAACTACTTTGATGACATTATCTTCGAAAACAGCGATTCCGGCAGAGTCATATCCCCGATATTCCAATTTTTTCAAACCGTCAACCAAAACAGTGGAAGAGTCCCGGTTGCCGGCATAACCTACGATTCCGCACATAGTTATACCTTCCTTTACTGGAGACGTTTTTAACGCTCCGATTCGTTTTTTGAACAGCAAATACAGGGCAAGGATAAAATGATCTTTACCTTTTGCTGATGGCATTAACCGCATTTTTGTACATTCGGTTGCCCAAATGCTTTGTATACGATTTTACGACCTGCCCAAAGCCGGGAAAGCACCCGCCGAAAAACTCGATCACTTTCCACCTCGTTAACCATATGCGGAATCCGGTCTGGCGCTGTATGATAGACAAAAACAAAAAAGTCCTCCTTTGCAAATATTTCCGCATGAAGTATTTTGTGAGTAAGCATACTCTATATTATTTTACGCAGATTACCGATAAAATGTCAAGACTGATACCGCTGTTTTTACAAATTATTTTATTTTGTTTATCCGCATTGCGGTACGGCATGAAAATATAGTCGATAAAACGGAAAACGGTTTCGGATTTGCGGACAAGGAGCTACAAAAACAAGTCGGTTTATAATATTTATGAGTTTTTTTATACCGCGTGGTGAAAGCAGAATAAATAGCCTGTTAGCGAAGTATTTACATTTAAGTCATGAAATCTTATCTGCAATGGGTTACAATAAATTTAAGATTAAAAAAATGATTTGATGCGAGGCTGCTGCAACCTGCAAATCAGGATGGTTGATTTGGGACAAACGTCCGGGAAGGAATGGGAACGTTTTTGTTTGGGTATATTAAACCATATAAGCCGGAACTGAAGATGATAGAGTATGACACCTATAAAGCGGTATACTGCGGCTTATGCAAGCAGCTCGGAAAAGCGTTCGGTCCGTTTTCAAGGATGACTTTAAGCTATGACTTCGCATTTTTGTCGTTACTGTCCCTTGGCGTCGCAGAGGAGTGCCGCGGTTTTAAGCGGGAGCCCTGTGCGGCAAATCCGCTGAAAAAAAAGCCTTGTCTCTGTGCTTGCGAGGATTCTGCTTTTTCGGCAAGCGCAGCAATGCTGATGCTTTATTACAAGGTGAAGGACAATTATCAGGACGGCGGTGCAGGGGATAAAATTAAAGCGATTTTACTGATGCCGTTTGCCGGGCATGCTCGAAAAAAAGCGAAAAAACGTTATCCGCAGATGGAACAGATTATCGCTTCTCAAATGGAACGCCAGAGAAAGCTGGAGCAGGAAGGCTGCAGTGTGGATGCGGCGGCAGAGCCGTCGGCACGGGCATTATCCGGAATTACCGAATTGATACCCACGGATGAAATCAACCGCAGAGTCTTAAGCCGGATAGGGTATCTGGTCGGTCGATGGGTTTATTTGATTGATGCGCTGGATGATATCGAGGAAGATTTAAAACAAGGCTGCTTTAATCCGTATTTGTCTAAATTCGGCATCAGACAGCATGACGCTGATTTAACAAAAGCCAAAGAATATGCAGTGGACATGATTCACCTGACTGCCGGTGAATTATCCAACACTTATGAATTGTTGGAATTAAAACGATATAAAACGATATTAGATAATATTATCTATCTTGGTTTAAAAAATACATTGGAACAGGTGTTGAGCGGAGAAACAAAACGGAAAAACGGGAAGGAACAGGAACTTTAGTGTGAAAAAGATTATTTTCACACCCCATTTGCTCCTTTATGCCTCTAAACGCTCGGGCATACAACAAACTTCAAAAAGGAATGAGAATTTATATGATGAATGACCCGTATAAGATATTAGGAGTCAGCGAATCGGCATCGGACGAGGAAATAAAAAACGCATACCGGGAGCTTGCCAAAAAGTATCACCCTGACAATTATGCGGACAGTCCGCTTGCAGATGTTGCCAACAAGAAAATGCAGGAGCTGAATGAGGCTTTTGACCAAATCATGAACGCCCGCAGAATAAACTCCGCTAACCGGCAGCCGACACAGCAGACTTCCTATCAGGATACAGGCTATCGGCAGCCGCAGGGCCCTCAGGCTTATGCGCAAAGCAATGATAGTCAGACCGGCAGCAGTAGTGGTATGGCAGATATTCGCCGCATGATTCAGACCAATCGCTTGGTTGAGGCGGAAGAATTGCTTGACGGGATTCCGGCAAACAACCGAGATGCCGAATGGTATTTTTTGAAAGGAAGCGTCTACTTTTCCCGCGGATGGTTGGATGATGCACTGAATCATTTTAATACCGCCTGCCGGTTAAATCCAAACAACCCCGAATACCGTGCCGCGCTCAACCGGATGATGTGGCAAAAGCAGGGCAACATGGGCGGCAGTCCCGATCATCCGTATCGGACACCGCAAAGCAGCCGTACCGGCGGCTGTGATGCGTGCAGTATGTGCCAGGGATTAATCTGCGCCGACTGTTGCTGCGAATGTATGGGCGGGGATTTGATATCCTGTTGTTAACAAAGCGGTGCCCATCTTATTTTTGAACAGGCTGATCCGGAAGAAAGCACGGTATTTCTTCCGGATTTTGTTTTGAACGGCATAACGTTTCCGAGCCAATGAAAGAAAGGAGCGTCGGAATGAGACGAACAACAAAATCAATCGCTTTCGGCGGAGTACTATCCGGGCTTGCGGTCATATTGATGTTTTTAACGGGAATATTTCCGTTTGCAGAATATGCGCTGCCGGCAATGGCAGGGGCTTTGCTGATTATCATGGTGATTGAATACGGCTATCGGTATGCATTGCTTTGCTTTTTTGCCGTAGCGGTTTTATCACTGCTGGTAGGCCCGAATAAGGAAGCGGCTGTTTTATTTGCCGGATTTTTCGGATATTATCCGATTTTAAAAGGAGTACTGGAAAGGATAAAACGGCGGCAGTTGGAATGGATTTTGAAGATATTGGTGTTTAATATGGCGGTTGTGCTTTCCTATTTGGCGGTTGTATATTTATTCGGTATAACCGAGGTGTTGGAGGATTTCGGCGCATTCGGGAAATGGGGAATAGCCGCTTTTTGGTTGGCAGGAAACAGTGTATTTGTGCTGTATGACATAGTGCTGACTCGCTTGATCGGAATGTATTTTCATTATTTTAAACCGAAATTTTTAAAAAAATTAAAGTTATAGTCCATTCATTTGAAAAGCGATTTTTTTGATTTTTACTGTAATCTATTTGATAACAATCGTTACCTATTTGACATTGACAGAAGCTCTTGTTTTTAGTATACTGTATACAACGGCAAACTCATAAAATTCGATCGGCAAACAGGCGGTTTTATATCGTCTGTTCTTTTGTGCGGTTTTTGAATAATGTTTTTGCTTTCCGTCAAATACGGTATGACCGCTTTGGGTTTTGCACATACTATAAAGGAAGCATTGATCAAATTACAGCCTGTCGGTTTTTTTGCGGAGAAACTGCTTTTTGAAAAAACGGATTTTTTCAAACTGTCCAGGCTAGATTTCATCAGCATTTTCTTAACAGAGATAAAGATAAATTTTTGCGTAGAAATAGTAATAAGTTAAAACAAAAAATACTAAAAAATTACACTTCCATTTTTTCTGTTTTTGTGATATACTATAAAACGATAAACTAAAGGAGAGTGTCGCCTTGGAAAAGTATGTGATCAGTGGTGGCGTCAGTCTGAAAGGTGAGGTAGAAATCAGCGGCGCTAAAAATGCGGCAGTTGCTATTATACCTGCAACCATTCTGTCCGACGGTCCTTGCGTTATTGAAAATATACCGAGCATCAGTGATGTTTCGATGATTATCAGAATTTTATATGAAATGGGCGCACAAGTGCGCATGATTAATAAATCGACAATAGAAATTGACACAACAAGAATCACCAATCCGGTCGTACCGTATGAAATGGTACGGCATATGCGTGCATCTTATTATTTGTTAGGTGCATTGCTCGGCAAATTTAAAAATGCACGGGTGGCAATGCCCGGCGGCTGCGATTTCGGAGTAAGACCGATTGATCAGCATTTGAAGGGCTTTAAGTCATTGGGAGCCGATTATGAGATTGATCACGGTATGATTGACGTCCACGCCGAATCGCTGATTGGTTCGCAGATCTATTTCGATATGGTTACGGTCGGCGCCACAATTAATGTGATGCTTGCGGCGGTACGGGCAGAGGGCTTGACGATCATTGAAAATGCTGCAAAAGAGCCTCATATCGTTGATTTAGCTAACTTTTTGAACTCGATGGGCGCGGACATTATGGGCGCGGGAACCGACGTCATAAAAATTCGCGGCGTTTCCCACTTGAAGGGAGCTACTTATTCCATTATTCCCGATCAGATTGAAGCCGGTACCTATATGGCGGCGGCGGTCGCCACCAAAGGCGATATATTAGTGAAAAATGTGATTCCGAAGCATTTGGAATCGATTACAGCGAAATTGGAGAAAATCGGCGCTGAGATCGAGGAATTTGACGACAGCATTCGGGTGTCTATGCATGGCGATATTCAAAAATCCAGCGTGAAAACGATGCCTCATCCGGGCTTCCCTACCGATATGCAGCCGCAAGTTACCGCGCTGCTTACTTTGGCTGAGGGGACAAGCATTGTGACCGAAGGCGTTTGGGATAACCGTTTTCGCTATGTGGATGAGCTGCGCCGAATGGGCGCGGACATTTCAGTAGACGGTAAAGTAGCTGTGGTGGAAGGAACCGGACATCTGACCGGAGCACCGGTGAAAGCAACCGATCTGCGGGCAGGCGCCGCGTTGATTATTGCTGCCCTGGCGGCAGACGGCACCACTGAGATTGAGGATATTTACCATATCGAACGCGGATATGAAGATATTGAAAAAAAACTGCGCAATCTGGGCGCTAACATAAAGAAAATTTCCATTCCGGGCAGCTCGGTTCGGAAGGCGCTATAATATCGTTTTGCATCAAAGTCCTTTCGCAAGGAACGCGAAAGGACTTTTTCATCCGTTTGTTTTATCGCTTGTTTTTGTTTTGCTTCTCAGAAAGAATAACAATATTCCGCAGATCACTGCGCTTAATGAGCCGGCAATCAGATCCTCCATGGTGTCGGCAACACCGATTCCCTGAGAGGTCATTCCAAGGAAGCGATCGGCGAGAAATTCATAAATTTCCCATATAACTGCGCCGGTGACGGCAAAGAACACCGAGAATAATACGGTGATAACTGCGGGAATACCTGGATGTGAATATTTCTTCACTAAAAATCGGCAGAAATAATTGCCGTACATGGTTAATAAAAATCCGCTGCTAAAGTGAAGAAGTAAATCAAAGAAGGAAAATCGTTCATAAAAGTGAAACATCATGCCAAAGTATTGTGCGGCACAGGCAAATAGCGCCAATACATAATAATAGGCAGAGGGAAGCCGGAAAAACAGTAAACAGATTCCGATGATGCAGCCTGCTGCTGTAAAAAAATCAATCGGCTCGATTGATATGCCATACTCAGGTGCTAAAAAATATGTGACAATATAAATAATCAGCAAAAATGCTGATAAGGCAATGTTTTTTATGATACGGTTGTCTTTCAAGATAATACTCCTTTTTAAATTTATGAAATTAAGTTCATAAATAATTTTGGGAAAAAATCAAAATTGCAATAATACGAGAAGTGGAAAGGTCGTTCGTGTGAAAAGTATGAATTTCATTTATCCGATTTGCAGTTCCAGCAAAGGAAATGCAATATATGCCGGTACACAGGAAAGCGGAATTCTGTTTGACTGCGGAATCGGGATCCGAAGTTTAACATCTGCGCTCAAGCTGCATGATATCAGCCTTTCCGCGATTCAGGCTGTGTTTGTTACCCATGAACACAGTGATCATATCAAGGGATTGTATAAGCTGAGTGAAACAATTTCCGTTTCCATCTATGGCAATGTCGCGACGCTGAAAGAATTGATTGCCAAAAACGCAGTCGGCAGCAAAGCAAAACTAAAAGAGATTAATAAAAAGCCGGCAATTGTTGAGGATATGGAGCTTTCTGCATTTCGCACCAGCCATGACAGTGTTGACAGCATGGGATATCGTTTGACTTTTAATGACGGGAAGCGCTTTGCCCTTTCTACCGATTTAGGATATGTGTCAGAAGAAGTGGATAGCCAAATTAGTGAAAGCGATTTCGTGTTTATTGAATCCAATTATGATGAAAACATGCTGCTTAACGGATGTTATCCGTGGTTTTTAAAACAACGGATACAGGGTGAACGCGGACATCTTTCCAATTGCGATTGTGCAGAGGAAATACATAGGCTGGTCAGCCGCGGTGTCAAGCATTTTATGTTAGGTCATTTAAGCGAAGAAAACAACCGCCCGGAGATTGCGTTGGAAACATCGGTATCCCGTCTTGTTTCGGACGGCATGAAGCTTAATTCGGATTTTACTCTTTCGGTTGCACCTCGGATGACTATCGGAAAGGTGGTCGAACTGTAATGCTGACGGTTAATGTGATTTGTATCGGCAAGCTGAAAGAAGAGTACTGGCGGAAAGCATGCGAGGAATACGCAAAGCGTTTGTCTGCTTTTTGCAAACTTCAAATCATAGAACTGGCAGAAACGAAAATCAGCGACAATCCTTCCGCGGCTCAAATTGCTCAGGTGATTGAAAGCGAAGGAAAAGGAATCCTTTCCAAGCTGCCTGCGGGTGGCGCGGTTATTCCGCTTTGCATTGAGGGCAAACTGGTGGATTCGCCGGCAATGAGCGAATTACTGCAAAAAATTCCCTTAGAGGGAAAGAGTACGGTCAGCTTTATTATAGGCGGCTCTTACGGGCTGTCTGAAGCAGTGAAGCAGACCGGTGCAATGCGGTTATCGATGTCCAAAATGACTTTCCCCCATCAGATGGCACGGGTTATGCTGCTCGAACAGATTTATCGCGGATTTCAGATTGCGGGGAACGGAAAATATCATAAATAATAATCATCCACCCGCATAGTGCGGGTGGATGATTATTTACGTCCTGTTAAAATGGGGTTAATATCCCAAAACGCCCTCCAAAGATTCGTCATTGCGTACCCAATCCAACACGTTGATTTCGGTATATTCTGTCGGCGTATTGCGGATGACTACTCTGTCAATGCCGGCGTTGATAATCATACGCTTGCACATGGAGCAGGCACTTGCATTCGGAACCAATTCCCCGGTGTTTACATCCCGCCCTACCAAATAAAGAGTAGCACCGATCATGTCATTGCGGGAAGCGGCAATAATTGCATTTTGCTCGGCGTGAACAGAACGGCAAAGCTCATAACGCTGTCCCCGCGGAATTTTCAGTTTTTCACGGGTGCAATATCCCAGATCGGAACAATTTTCCCGTCCCCGCGGAGCCCCGACATATCCGGTGGAGATGATCTGGTCATTTTTGACGATAATAGCGCCGAAATTACGCCGCAGACAGGTTCCGCGCTCCAATACCGTTTCGGCAATATCCAAATAATAGTTTGTTTTATCTCTGCGTTCCATTGTAATGACCATTCCCTTCATATCCCTAAATTTACGCTGCCATACCGCCATTATTTCAATAAAAGCCGGGTGGTATCGGTGGCTGAGATTTTATTCAAACATAAACCGATAGCGCAACGAAGTGAGCAATGTTTCAATAAAAGCCGGACGGCAACGTCGTCTGGCTTTTATTATAACCGAAAAGGGACGGGATTGCAAGAGGGAAGGTTTTGCCAACGGGAAAATCAAATTTTATCAGTACAATGTTGTTTTATTTTCGGATGCTGTCAGTATATTTCCATACCTGCCACAGCAAATCTGCCATATGGTCATTTTGCAGCGCCACTGATGGTTTCATTAATCCGTCATAAAAATCCAACATTTTATATGCACTCAAGTTCATATAAGATTGAATTGCCCATTTGGGAATAGATGCTTTATCTGAGTATGAAAGCGCCGCATTTTTGACGTCGGGAATGTTCAGAGCTCGGTCAATCAAAACAACTGCTTCGGCACGAGTCAGCACCTGATTCGGATAAAACACTTTTTCGGTAATGATTTTCGTATCTTTGGCGAGTTTGACATAGGTTTTCATATATTGCGGAATTTCACTGTCATTCTGCAAACCGCAGTTTACACAGGAACTCAATCGGTTTTCCATTCCCAGCGCCGCAATCAGTTTAATGACAAATTTTCCCCTGGTTACCTGTTCGGACGGATAGAAAAAGTATGCGTCTCCCGATTTTTCACCGGTCAAAACACCTTTTTCATGGAGTTTGACTGCACTGTAATGGGAGGGATTGTTTTGCATATCGGTGTAAGAAAATGCCGCTCGGTCTTTCTCAATGTTAAAATCCACGACTCCTTTTTTACTGTAATTACCCTGCTTGTCTACACAGACAAAACTCATGGTATCGGCGCCGGTGATGTCCAGATAAGGCTCATAGGTAAAAGAGGTGCCGTCAAACTGAATGTCGCCTTTGCTCGGAGCGTTCAACACCTTTATCATTACCATATCACCGTCAGGATCATAGACTGAGAGCGTGCCCTGAATCGGCATATTCTTATTGGTGGAGAATTTTCCGCTTTCAATGACCGGTGCCAGATTATCCTTTTCATATAGATTGATTGACAAAGTGGTTTTTACGCTGTCAGAAGCTTCGGGCAGCAGGGTAAACTCGGCTTTGGCAGCGTCCTTTGCCGGAACAAAAGCAAGTTCATTGATCTGTACGCGGGTGATACAGTCATCCTTTTTTACATCGGTTTTTCCGATGGTTAATTTTCCTTCTTCTGCTTTCGGCAGAGAGAGCACGGTAATGCTGACCAATTCTCCCTCACTCAAACCTAATTTGAATTCCAGATCGGCACTGTTAAAATAAACGGCTTCCTCTTTTTTTGCGCCGTACAGCACCGTTTGTGTATTGGAAGTATCCAACCCGACATTCGGCCATTCATAATATGCAGAATATCCATTGAGCGCAAAGGACATCAGCATAAAAACGGCAGTGACAGTGTATATTATCTTTTTCGTTTTCAAAATTTTTTCATCCTTTCAAGCGAAGCATAGGTTCATAATGCTTGTATTTGTTTTTATATTTTTTCCCTGATATTGCAAAAAATACATTTGGAAAAAATTATAAAAAGATGTATAATAAGTCTTATAGTCTTGCGAGCTGTAGCAGGCAGCTCGCAAAACGGATAAGTTGAAACTGTCGGTTGACAGAAAGACAGCCTGCCGTGAAGGCGGCACCGTTTTAACTTACCATCAAAAGATAATCGCCGGTGCAAATTGTCGCCACAGCTTGCAAGACGAGTCATTGGCAGACAGGTATGATTTGCTCGAAAATTTCATAAAATAAACGGAAAGGATGTTCTACTTGAAAATCGGATTAGTATTGGAAGGCGGCGGGATGCGGGGATTATTTACTGCCGGCGTTTTGGATTATTTATCAGATATCAATGCACAGCCGGATTATTGCATTGGCGTATCTGCCGGAGCGTGTAACGGCGTGTCTTTTGTCTCGGGTCAGCGCGGCAGGAATAAGCGGATCAATATTGAATATGCCGGAGATAAACGGTATGTCAGCATGCGGAATTTATTCCGGCAAAAATCAATGTTTGGAATGGACTTTATTTTTAACGACATTCCGGATAAGCTGGATCCGTTTGATTATGAAGCCTTTGCAGCGTCACCGATTGCATTCGTGACCGGAGTCTCCGATGTAGAAACCGGAAAGCCTGTTTACTTTTCGAAAGAAGCAATACAACACGACAGCACAGTACTGCGCGCATCCTCCTCGATTCCGGTATTTTCTCCGATTGTGTCCTTTCGGGGCGGCAAATATCTGGATGGAGGAACAACTGATCCGATTCCGGTCAGAAAGGCGATGACCGATGGCTGCGACAAAGTGATTGTTGTCCTGACACGAGACCGAAATTATGTAAAATCTCCCGAAAAAATGAGGTCAATATATCGACGTATGCTAAAAGAATATCCTAACATGATTGCGGCGCTGGATCACCGTCATGAAGTATATAATCAGACGTTATCCCATTTATGCGAACTGGAACAGGCGGGGACCGCATTGGTCATTGCGCCGGCGCAGGAGGTCACGCTGGGGCGGTTTGACAATTCTCGTGAGAAGCTGGAGGAACTTTATGAACAGGGATATCAGCAGGCTAAACTGCATGAGAAACAGCTGAAAAGTTTTTTGCCTCGATAGGTGTTTGTGAAAATTTCCGAAAACAGAAAGGAAAGGGATTTTGTATGAGCGTATTGTTTATTGAATATCCGAAATGTACAACCTGTCAGAAAGCGAAAAGATGGCTGACAGAGCGCGGAATCGACTTTGATGACCGTCATATTGCCGCCGAGAATCCGACGGCAGAAGAACTCCGTGAGTGGCATGCAAAGAGCGGATTGCCGTTAAAGCGATTTTTTAACACCTCAGGGCTAAAGTACAAAGCATTATCCCTAAAAGAAAAGCTGCCGCAGATGAGTGAGCAGGAACAGCTTCATCTCCTTGCTACTGACGGAATGCTGGTGAAACGTCCGATTTTGATCGGGGAAAACTTTGTATTGGTTGGGTTTCGGGAAAAGGAATGGGAAACCGTACTTCATATTTGAAAAAGCAACAAAGGCTGCGGTAAACAGCCTTTGTGTGTCATAAAGTCATTATTTTTCTGTGATGGGTTTTGCTTTCTCTTTTGTGTGTTTTGCTTTGCCTTGCAACTCCGGTACGGGAGGCAGGTCGTTTTTCGGAAAGTGCGTCTTATGGTTGCTTTCGGTTCCGTGAGGATCTTTCGGATCCGGTCTGCGCATTCCGGCTTTTGCCATTTCGTTCAGCCCCTTTTTGTAATGAGTGGTTTCCGGATTAGTATTTCCCGATTCTATGTGATTATTTCAATTGGTTTTCACAAATTTCGTTGACGGTTAAAATTGTGGCAAGCGTGTCACCCAATTGGGTGAAAAAGACCGCAAGAACGGCAACTTGTTCCGGAGCACAGTTTTGCGAAATATAGTTTGCGGTCAAGGTGACTGCCTGTGTTACTTCAAAAGCATTCATGAAAAATTTGCTCCTTTCCGGCTGTTATGGAACAACAGCCGTATTTTACCTCATAACTAATATATGCGAAAAAGGGAAAAACGGTGGTAGATTTTCAGATGGAAATCATTTCTGATGCGGCCGTTATCATTTGACAATATCCCGAACGGATAAGCAATAACGAGCTTCCCATTCATCGATATTGTCTTGACAAAAAGGCTCTGACAGCATATAATAAACAAAACAGCTTAAATGCGAAGAACAGAAAGAGTAGCGGATATACTTACGTGTCAGAGAGAAGTCTCATCGGCTGAAAGGACTTTAACGGAAGCTTCTGCGAAGTGCCTCTGGGAGCAGATAAGGCGAAAGCGTGATGTCAGTAGCTTTATTCGGGGTGGTTGCCGTTATCATGACCGGTCGAGTGATAAATTGAAGTGGGACCGTGGATTATTCCGCCTTCGTTTTTGTATCTGCAAAAGCGGAGGTTTTTTGTTTTTGCTGTTTTATATCGTTAATCGAAAACGAAATCACATCATATATATTAAAGGAGGAAGCAGTATGTTTAATCGGCTGCGATATGATATTCGTGCTATCAGAGAGCGTGACCCTGCGGCGCGGAGCGGAGTGGAAGTATTTTTGCTTTATTCGGGATTACATGCGGTTATCTGGTATCGCATTGCGCACTGGTTTTTTAAGCATCATCTTTTTTTTATTGCCCGCCTGCTGTCTCAAACGGCAAAGTGGCTGACCGGCATTGAGATTCATCCCGGCGCAACCATCGGGAAAGGACTACTGATTGACCACGGCTCCGGAGTTGTGATCGGAGAAACCGCCGAAATCGGAGATAATTGTACCATTTATCAGGGAGTAACTTTGGGCGGAACAGGGAAAGATAAAGGAAAGCGGCATCCGACTCTCGGCGACAATGTTATGGTAGGCTCCGGCGCCAAAATATTAGGCCCGTTTAAAGTGGGAAGCAATTCCAAAATAGCCGCCAATGCCGTTGTGCTGGAAGAAATTCCCGAAAATTGTACGGCGGTCGGCGTACCGGCTCGAATTGTGCGCAGAGACGGTCAAAAGCTCTGCAACGATATGGATCAGGTTCACATTCCCGATCCGGTATCACAGGAATTGTGCAAATTGCGCCAGCGAATTGAACACTTAGAAAACAGACTGCAAGAGCAGCAAGAAGAACAAAACAAAGCATAACCGAAAGGAATGGAATCAAAAATGAAAATATTCAACACATTATCCCGTCAAAAAGAAGAATTTGTACCGCTGACACCCAACGAAGTTAAAATGTATGCCTGCGGTCCTACCGTATATAACTATATTCATATCGGAAATGCCCGCCCCATCTGCGTTTTTGACGTACTGCGCCGATATTTTGAATATCGCGGCTACAAAGTGACCTTCTGTCAGAATTTTACCGACGTGGATGACAAAATCATCCGAAAAGCGAATGAAGAAGGGGTATCTTCTCTTGATGTTTCGGAACGGTTTATCAAAGAGTACCAAATCGATGCAAAAGGATTGAATGTGAAAGAGGCAACGGTGCATCCCAAGGTGACCGAGAACATTGACAAGATTATTGATATTGTGCGAACCTTAGTAGAAAAAGGGTATGCTTATCCGTCTGACGGAGACGTCTATTTCCGCGCCGCAAAATTTGAGGAATACGGTAAGCTTTCCCATATGCCGTTAGAGGATCTGGAAGCGGGTGCGCGGATTGACGTAAGCGAACAAAAGGAAAATCCGATGGATTTTGCACTTTGGAAAAATGCGAAACCGGGTGAGCCCTTTTGGGATTCTCCATGGGGGAAAGGACGTCCCGGCTGGCACATTGAATGCTCCGCAATGGCGAAAAATTATCTGGGCGATACCATTGATATTCATTGCGGCGGTCAGGATTTGATTTTCCCGCATCATGAAAACGAAATTGCGCAAAGTGAGTGCGCAACCGGAAAATGCTTTGCTCATTATTGGATGCACAACGGCTATATCAATGTGGATAACCGCAAAATGTCCAAGTCGCTCAACAATTTCTTTACCACCCGTGATGTAGCCGAAAAATACGGCTATGAGCCGATTCGTTTTATGATGCTTCAGGCGCATTACAGAAGCCCGATCAATTACAGCGTTGATGTGATTGATCAATGCCGGTCGGCGTTGGAGCGGCTTTATACCTGCCGTGATAACATTGATTTTGTTCTGCAGTCGGCAAAGAGCGGTGCGGTTCGTACCGAGGTGAAAGAGCTCACAAACAGCTATCGTCAGAAGTTTATTGATGCAATGGAGGATGACCTGAACACAGCAGATGCCATTTCGGTACTGTTTGATTTGGTACGCGACATCAACACTTTGCTGACCGATCAAGAAGCGGTTAAGGAAGAAATCGAACTGGAACGGAATTTGTTCGATGAGCTTGCCGATGTTTTAGGATTAATTTACAACCGGAAAAAAGAGGAAGAAATTCCACAGGAAGTACTTTCTTTGGTGGAAAAGCGGAAAGAGGCACGCAAAAGTAAGGATTTTGCGGAGGCAGACCGTCTGCGCGACGAAATCAGCGGATTAGGCTATTTGGTGGAAGAAACCCGCCAGGGCACAAAAATATCCAAAAAAGCATAATTCTGACGAAAGAAGCAAGCCGATAAGGCTGCGGTTGCTGCTATGTTTGATAAAATTATAACCATTGCACTCAACCCGTCGATCGATGTTACACTCTGGCCCGAAACCTATGATTGCTGTGAGCCGAATCGATGCAGCCGGGAAAAAGTTTATCCGGGTGGGAAATCGGTCAATGTCACCAGAGTTTTGAAAAGTCTCGGGATTCCTGCCCATCTGATCGGTATTGCGGGCAGGGAGAATATTGATTTGCTCCGCGGATTGCTTGATCGGGACGGGATTGATTACCGATTGTTGGAAACCGCCGGCGCCGTGCGGGAAAACATCACGGTGATTACGCCGGACCGACGTGCGTTTACGGTGAATCGACAAGGTATCCCGATCGAAAAGCAGGCGTGGGATCAGTTGTTTATATCGGTACAAAAGGAACTCGTGCCGGACGGAGAAAACCTGGTGGTTTTTGCCGGCAGCCTGCCGCCCAATATTTCTGCTGCAGAATACAAAAGATTGATTCTTTCGATACGCCGTCCTAACGTGAAAATTGCACTGGATACCGATTTCTTTTCCTTTTCTCAGATACGCGAGATTGCTCCCTTTGTTATAAAACCCAATATGAAAGAAGCGGAAAACATATTAAGTCGTTCAGGCATCACTGCACGGGATGCTTTTGGTGCGGCATCGTTGCTTGCAGAAGCAGCCGAGCATGTTTTGCTGAGCATGGGTGCACAGGGGATTTGTTACCATCATCGTCAAGAAGGACTCCGAGTCCGGGTACCTGCGGTTGCGGTAAGTTCTACTGTTGGGGCAGGGGATACTGCTCTTGCGGGATTTTTGGCGATGATACAGCAAGGAAAGAACCTGCCGGACAGCGTCAGATATGCGGCAGCGTGTAGCTGTGCCTCGGTTACTTTAGAGGGAACGCAGGCGGTAACGAAAGTCATTGCCAGCCGTTATTTGACTCAGATTCAAACAACAAAGCTCTGATGTCCGGCGGCATTTGATACAGAAAAACGAAAGAAAACAAAATTGTATTTTGATACTCCCTGCGCAAAACAAGAAATACAATTGACAGATTGCTTTATGAATCACTACGATGTTGCTATTATCGGATTGGGACCTGCCGGGGCGACACTTGCCAGATTACTTTCAAAAGAGTATAAAGTGATTGCTGTCGACAAGAAGATTTTCGGAGATGACGGCTTCAAAAAGCCGTGTGGCGGGCTATTGTCATCGGACGCCCAAAAGGCGCTGGCTAAATTTGATATGACTTTACCGAAAGATGTAATGGTAGATCCGCAGATTTTTGCGGTAAAAACCGTTGATTTGAAAAACAACCTAACCCGTCACTATCAGCGTTTTTATATTAATCTGGATCGGCACAAGTTTGATTTGTGGCTGGAGTCGATTATTCCCGAACGGGTGGAAATACACAGTAACTCTCGCTGTTCGTCGATAGAAAAAACCGACGGCGGATATCGCATTACTTTTTATGAAAACGGAGCAGAACAGGTGGTTACCGCACGGTATTTGGTCGGAGCGGACGGCGCCAACTCATTGGTGCGGCGAACGTTTTATCCGCAAAAAAAGATCCGTACCTATCTGTCGATACAACAGTGGTTTCATGAATCTCATTCCAATCCGTTTTATTCCTGCATTTTTGATCCGGAGAACACCGATTGCTGTTCCTGGTCGATTTCTAAGGACAAGCAGTTTATTTTCGGCGGAGCATTTCCGTTGGATCATTCCAGAGAGCGGTTTGAAAACCAGAAAAAGAAATTGGAAAAGTATGGATTCCGATTCGGAGAACCGCTAAAAACAGAGGCGTGTCTGGTTCTGCGACCGTCGGCGTTTCATGACTTTTGCTGCGGCAGGAACGGCGTTTTTCTAATCGGAGAGGCTGCGGGCTTTATTAGTCCGAGCTCATTGGAAGGAATCAGTTCGGCGATTAACAGTGCGGAAGATCTCAGTCAGGTGTTGAATGCCAAAACCGGCGATTTGAACCGGAAGTACAAGGCGAAAACAAGAAATATTCGGCTGAAAATCTTTTTCAAGGTTCTGAAATGCCCGTTTATGTATCAATCGTTTCTGCGAAAGTTGGTTATGAAAAGCGGGTTGCAAAGCATTAATATTGTTTCTTCTGCAAAATAACACCGGCAGGAAGTCAATAAGGAGTTTTTCAAATGATAATGGACATACATTCACATACATACTATTCTCGATGCGGCAGGGATAATCCGCGTCAAACCATACAGGCGGCGATTGACGGAGGAATTGAAATTTTCGGAATATCCGATCATAATTACGGGATTGCCGACCGAAAAAAAGAATATTTTGAGCTGTTGACCGCACTGCAAAAGGAATATAGTGAAAAAATAAAGATTGTGCGCGGAATAGAGCTTTGTACTGTCGAAAACTTATGGCTGCGGGATGAGGAAGATATCTCCTATTTTGATTATTGTTTGGTGGAGCATATAGATCGTCCCGAAAGCTCGGTCGGATTGGATATTTTTCGGTATGCTCTGCGCTGCGGGTGCAAGACCGGTATCGCTCACACCGATTTGATTGCATTTGCGAAAACGTTGGGCAAGGATCCGACGGATTTTCTTAAAGCGTTTGCCGAACATGATATTTTCTGGGAAATAAATGTCAACTACGATTCGATTCACGGATATCATGAACATGAATATGTGAAGAGACTGGTGGAAAGCAAAGAAGAACAGGATATTGTCCGCAATTCCGGCATCACGGTTTCGGTTGGATTTGACGGTCACAGGGTAGAGGACTACGTACCGGAAAGAGTCATTAAGATGTGTCACTTTCTAGAAAGCCAAAAGATACCTATGGTGGTTTTCTAACATTTTACAGTCAATTTATTTGAAAAGCAGTTTGTGGAAATAGTACTGTCTGTCAAGACAAACGGGAAAGAAACCGTAAAGACGAGACGCTTTTCAAATGAGCTGGCAATCCGTTTGACAAAAAGCCCCCGCAGGCAGCAAAATTGCTGATTGCGGGGGCTTTCTTGAAACTCTTTGGTTTTATAGTTGGCTGAGCGCAGCTTCGTCAGCCACCACAATAACATCAGGATGCATTTGCAGAATAGAGCCCGGAATACCGGGAGTTACCGGCCCGGTCAGCACCTTTTTCAGGATTTCCGCTTTATCTGCGCCGCTTACTGCAAGAACGATCTGTTTTGCCTGCATAATGGTCTTGATCCCCATAGTAATTGCGTGGGTCGGCACTTCGTCGATATTGCTAAAAAAGCGGGCGTTGGCGGTTCTGGTGTTCTCTTCCAGAGTGACACAGTGGGTTGTCTGCTCGAACGCCTTATCCGGCTCATTAAATCCGATATGACCGTTGTGGCCTAAGCCCAGAAGCTGAACATCTACTCCGCCCAGGCTTTTAATTTTGTATTCATAGCTCTGACATTCACTAACAATGTCTTTGGCTTTTCCGTCAGGCAAATAAGTTTGGCTCATGCGAATGTTGATATGATTGAAAAAGTTGTGGTTCATGTAATAGCGATAGCTTTGCTCATGGGTGGAATCCAGCCCGACATATTCATCCAGATTCACAGTGGATACCATATCAAAATCCAAATCATCTTTTCGGTACCAATCAATCAGTTGTTTATAGGTGCCGATGACGGTGGAGCCGGTCGCGAGCCCTAATACCGAGTTGGGTTTTAAGATGACATGAGCGGATAAAATATTTGCCACTTTTCTTGACATGTCATCGTAGTTTTTGGCTTTAATCATTCTCATTGCAATATCAGTCCTTAAAAATAAATATAGTCAATTCATTTGGATAACCGGAAAATTACAATGCTCCGATTACTGTTTATTGAAATCAAAATCACAGCAACGCAAAAATTCTCTTGCCATAAGAGTGGCGCCTACCTGATTCGGATGAATTCTGTCCCATGCAATAAAGGCGGAATGGCGGATGCTGCAATATTCCGCATACATCTTTTGGAAGTCAACCAGTTTGCACTGGTATTTGTCAGCAAGCATTTTGCATATTTGGACATACTCATCCATCCGTGCGCGCATAGCATCCTGCTCATTGGGCTCCATATAATACGGAGTAAGGATAAAAATGCCTTTAACGTCATCTTTGACAGCTAAAATCATTTTTTCCAGGTTGTTTTGGTATTCTTCGGGCTGAACCTGAATGTCCGTAAGGGCAGGAGTGTCAAATTGACGCCAAACATCGTTGATTCCGATACAAATGGATACCCATTGCGGTTTCAAATCCACGACATCGCGCCCAAACCGCTCCAATAAATCACGGCTGGTATTTCCACTGATCCCTGAATTGGTTACTCTGATTTTAATTTCCGGATAAACTGTTGCCAATAGGTTGTCTATCACGCGGACATAACTGTGTCCGAGATTGTCAAACAAGCCTTCTCCTACCGGACATTGACTGCCCATGTCTGTGACGGAATCCCCGGCAAATACAATACGATCCATATTTTCAAATATCATTTTATCACGCGCCCTTTCTGAATTTTTGTCTGCTTTCGGGAAAACAGCAGGAATCTAAGATTTTCAGTATCCTGCCGCTGAAAAATGAAAAAAAGAGTCTGAACGCAAACGGCGTTCAGACTCAGATTGGCACCCTCTACGTGAATCGAACACGTAATTGAGTCTTAGGAGGACCCCGTTATATCCATTTAACTAAGAGGGCGGATAAAACGTTATGCCGAACGGCGCAGATGTTTATTTTGACATATGATTACCGAATCATTATTAATGCTCACTGAACAATGCATAAACTACGGTAGAAAAGTATTTTTCTGTAATTAGCTCAGCAGACATTTATTATACTACATTTTTTTCCATAAATCAATCTTTTTTGCCGATAAAAAAGTTTCCGGCTTTGATGTTTTTTTTCTTGACAAGGCGGTGCAATAGCGGTAAGATAATATCGGTAGATAGGAACAACTAACTAATTGCTGCGGAGGATGGATACAGATGACACTTGATCTATTAGAGCCCGGTCACAGCGGGATCATTGCAACCATTGGCGGAGAAGGTGCTCTGCGCCGGCGGCTGCTGGATATGGGGCTGACACCGAACACCAAGGTGACGGTGCGCAAGGTCGCGCCGATGGGCGATCCGATTGAGCTGTATCTACGCGGATATGTATTGACATTGCGGAAAGATGATGCTGTTAAAATCACACTGAAAGAGGAGAATCGGGGCTGATGGGATATTTGTTGGCGCTTGCCGGAAATCAAAATTGCGGAAAGACAACCCTGTTTAATTGTTTGACCGGAAGCAATCAGCATGTCGGTAACTTCCCGGGAGTTACGGTGGAAAAAAAAGAGGGAAGATTGCTCAAACAAAAGGATATGCTGCTGGTAGATCTGCCCGGTATCTATTCGCTGTCCCCTTACACTTCGGAAGAGGTCGTGACGCGGGATTTTATTTTGAAGGAAAATCCCAATGCGATCATTAATATTGTTGATGCTACCAATATTGAGCGCAACCTGTATTTAACGCTCCAACTGATGGAGTTGGAAATTCCGATGGTCATTGCACTGAATATGATGGATGAAGTGCGGGCAAGCGGGAATAGTATAGATGTAGAACGGTTATCGGAACACTTAGGGGTAACGGTAGTGCCGATATCCGCCGGAAAGAATGAAGGCATTGCCGATTTGACTGCGGCGGTGGTCAAACTTGTGAAGGAGGGGACTCCCCCCAGAAAACTGGATTTTTGCAGCGGAGAACTGCACCGAACCATTCATTCTATCGCACATCTTGTTGAGGATCATGCGCAGCGGGCAGGATATCCGCCGCGGTTTGCTGCGACCAAGATGGTGGAAGGCGATGAGCCGATGAAGGACGCGCTGCAGCTGAGTGAACAGGAACTGCACGTGATTGATCATCTGGTCAAGGACATGGAAGAGATATTGGGAACTGACCGGGAAGCAGCATTGGCGGATATGCGGTATAATTATATCGAAAAAATATCTGCTGACTGTGTATTTAAACATCAGGAAACCAAAGAACAGATACGGTCTGAAAAAATAGATAAAGTACTGACTCACAAATATTTTGGCATACCGATCTTTTTAGGAATCATGGTCACGATTTTCTGGTTGACCTTTTCGGTACTGGGTGCGCCGCTGCAACAATTGCTGGAGAGCGGAATTTCCTTTGTCACCGACGCGACCGCAAAGCTGCTGCAAAATGTCGGAGTGAGTGAGTGGCTACAGTCGTTGATTATTGACGGCGTTTTTGCGGGTGTAGGCAGCGTGTTGTCTTTCCTGCCGATTATCGTGCTGTTGTTCTTCTTCTTATCTCTGCTGGAGGACAGCGGATATATGGCACGTGTCGCTTTTGTTATGGATAAACTGCTGCGAAAAATCGGTCTGTCCGGCCGCTCTTTTGTACCGATGCTGATCGGGTTCGGATGCAGTGTGCCGGCAATTATGTCGACCCGTACCCTGTCCAGTGAGCGGGATCGAAAAATGACCATTGTGTTGACACCGTTTATGTCCTGCAGTGCCAAACTGCCGATTTACGGCATGATAACGATGGCTTTCTTTCCGCATCACGGCGGTCTTGTGATGAGTAGTTTATATATTTTGGGTATCATTGTCGCGATTTTATCGGGGTTGTTACTCAAAAGCACCGTATTTAAAGGAAACCCCGTTCCGTTTGTCATGGAGCTTCCTGCCTATCGTATGCCGTCGGCACGCAGTGTGGTATTACATATGTGGGAAAAAGGAAAGGATTTTGTTCATAAGGCTTTTACGGTGATTTTTATCGGTACCATTGTGATTTGGTTTTTACAGAGCTTTGACTGGTCGCTGAACATGGTTTCGGACAGCTCCGCCAGCATTTTGGCGTCTATTGGTTCGATAATTGCACCGCTTTTCATACCGCTTGGATTCAAAGATTGGCGGGCATCGACAGCGTTGATTTCAGGTCTGACGGCAAAAGAATCGGTGAAAAGCACCTTGGCGGTATTGACGGGAGCAACCAGTGATGCAGCGCTTTCCTCGGTGCTCAATACCATGTTTACACCGTTAAGCGCATTCTCATTTTTGACGTTTACGATTTTATATATGCCTTGTATTGCGGCGTTTGCGGCGACGAAGCGGGAGCTTGGTTCTTACCGCAGAGCGATTTTAACGGCGGCTTATCAGACCGGTGTGGCATATGTGGTCGCAATGGCGATTTATCAGGTTGGCAGATTGTTGATCGGCTGATCAGCGCTGTGCCCGAAGCGCAAAACGGAAAAGGAAGGATGAAGATGAGTCCGGCAGATTGGATTGTGTTGGGAATATTGGCGGCACTGGTCATTGCGGTTGTAATGATTATGGTTAAGCGGCGCAAAAGAGGCGATTGCTGCGGAGAATGTTCCGGCTGTGCGGAACGCGGCTGTTGCCAAACAAAACGGGATTGCGAAAAACAATGATCGCTTTGCGGACTGCAACAGCGTCTTTTTGAAAAATAGAACCATTTTCACAAAAAGAAGCAGAAAACAGAATGAAAATTTTTATCATAAATCTGCGGTTTCCGAATCAGCGGCAATTGACGAAAAGAATATTGTGGGATATAATAATAGTAACAACAGAATAGCGGAAAAATGGAGGATGGTTAAATGGAAAACGGTACTGTTGCAAATCTTGGCTTGATTTGCATGAAGGGCTGTGAGGAGTTCGGAAACAAGGTAGAGTATTATCTGCAAAAGTGGCACGGTATTTCAAAGGATTGCATGATTAAGGCGGACTGTCCGCGGTTTGCGACCGGCGAGGCAAAGGGATTAATCCTGGAATCTGTTCGAGGACGGGATATTTTCATCATAGTGGATCCGTTTAATTACAGTATCACTTATAAAATGTACGGACAGGAAGTACCGATGAGCCCGGATGACCATTTTCAGGATTTAAAACGGGTGATTGCGGCAATCGGCGGCAAGGCAAAACGAATCACTGTGATTATGCCGATGCTGTATGAGGGCAGACAGCATAAACGTACCTTCCGGGAATCCTTGGACTGCGCTACCGCATTGCAGGAATTGGTGCATATGGGTGTTTCCAACATCGTCACCTATGATGCGCATGACGCCCGGGTACAAAATGCGATTCCGCTGAGCGGATTTGACAACATGAGTCCGACTTATCAGATGATCAAAGCCTTGGTCAGAAATGTAGAGGGTATTACCTTTGATCCCGAGCAGCTATTGATCGTTTCCCCGGATGAGGGCGGTATCAGTCGTTGTCTTGCTTATTCTTCTGTGCTTAACCTGGAAGTCGGCATGTTTTATAAACGCCGCAATCTGTCTCAGATTGTAAACGGCTCCAATCCCATTGAGTCCCACGAATATATCGGAAACGAAATTGCGGGAAAAGACGTTATTGTTATTGATGATATGATTTCTTCCGGAGGTTCTCTGATCGATACTTTTGAGCACTTGAAAGAAAAGGGTGCCAGACGGATTTTCAGCTTTATTACGTTTGGATTATTCTGCAATGGATTGGATAAATTCGACAAAGCGTATAAAGAAGGGCTGTTTGACAAAATTTTCATCACGAACTTGAATTATCGTCCGCAAGCGGTTCTGGACAGACCGTGGATCGTTGATGTAGATTTGTCCAAATACACGGCATATGTGATTGATGCCATGAATCACGATGCATCCATCGGAGATTTGATCGACCCGAACAAAAAGATTGTCAGCCTGCTGCATAAACTGAAAGGCGACGAACCGGTTGATTTAGGATAACAAGACAGGCGGGAGCAATGCTCCCGCCTGTTTCAGATTTTGATGCATTTACATGGGCTATCGGCCTGAACAGATATACACTATTGCCGGTAAAACGAAATGTCTTTTATGGAACATTATGGAAAATGCCGACTTGACTTTTTTGTGATAGCGTGTTAACATATTAGCGTACTAAAGCGATAAAAAGAATACAGGGCAGGGAGATGACTCTTTTGAATAAAAATAAATGGATTACACCCGAAGGAACGCGGGACTTGCTTTTTGAAGAGTGTGAAGCGAGAAGAACGGTAGAAGGTATTTTAAGCAGAGTTTTTTCGGGGCGGGGCTTCACCGAGGTTGTCACGCCGGGGCTGGAATTTTTAAATGTATATGACTTAAAGACCGGAATGATGCCGGTGGAAATGATGTATAAACTGGTGGACAGCAAAGGACGGCTGGTCGTTCTGCGTCCGGATTCCACCATACCGATTGCACGGTTGGTGGCTACCCGTTTAAAAGGATATCAGCTGCCGATTCGGCTGTTTTATAATCAAAGCGTATTTATGGCAAATCCCAGATTAAAAGGGCGAAGTGACGAGGTGGTTCAGACCGGTATTGAAATTATCGGCAGTGATTCCCGACGGGCGGATTTAGAGGTGATTACCACCGCGGTGGAAGCGCTCAACGCTTGTAAAACCACCGATTTTCGCTTGGAGATCGGACATATCGGGTTGTTTCACAGTTTGATTTCCGGCTTGAAAATCGAATCGGAAGAACGGGAGGAAATCCGCCGGCTCATCGAAAGCAAGAATTATCCGGCGCTGAATGACTATCTGAACGGTTTAGAAGGCGACGCAAAAACAATCGAAATTTTAAAGCAGCTCCCCAGCTTGTTTGGGGGCGAAGAAGTTTTTGAAAAAGCGGCGAATTTGTTTGACGATGCAAAAACAGAGTACATTTTATCTTATTTAAAATCGATATACAATGATTTATCCGCGCTGGGATTAAAGGAGAAAATCTCGATTGATTTGGGAATTGTGAACCGTACCGATTATTATACCGGCGTGGTGTTCCGAGGCTATATTGAAGGATTCGGGGAAACGGTGTTGTCCGGCGGACGATATGATACCTTGATTGTCGAGTTCGGCTCCGATTTGCCGGCAACCGGCTTTGGTATTAACGTGGATGCAGTGGCGCGGAATCTGCTTAAGACCACCGACGATATTCGCGCGACGGTGCCGGATGTGTTGGTATACGGCGAGGACGGCTGTGAAATGAAAGCCTTAATGTATGCCAAGACTCTGATAGAAAGCGGTTTGGTTGCGGAATACTGCGTGCTGAACACGGCGGAGAAGGCAAAGGAATATGCAAAAGCCAAAGGGATCGGCAGAGTCGATATCGTCGGAAAGGAAACAGAGATATGAAACCAATACGAATTGCATTAACCAAAGGCCGTTTGGAGAAAGATACGGTAGCATTGTTTCAACTGTTGGGATTTGATTGCAGTCAGTTGCTCAACAAAGGAAGAAAACTGATTTTGGAAATTCCGGACGTCAATCTGGAGGTAGTGCTTGCAAAAGCCGCCGATGTCATCACCTATGTGGAGTGCGGCGTTTGCGATATGGGGGTAGTCGGCAAGGATACTATCATGGAATACGGCGGCGGATTTTTTGAAGTGCTCGATTTGGGCTTCGGTCGGTGCCGGTTTGCTTTAGCCACTAAAAAAGACAGCGCGTTCTACGGCGGATATGCTGTAAAAACAGTTGCGACCAAATATCCGAATGTCACCCGAAATTACTTTGAGAGCAAGGGTATGGATGTAGATATTGTCAAAATAGAGGGATCGGTTGAATTGGCACCGCTGCTTGAACTGTCAGACGGCATCGTGGATATTGTCGAAACGGGAACCACGCTGAAGGAAAACGGGTTGGAAGTGATCGAAGATGTTGCACCGATTTCTGCGCGGTTGATTGTCAATGCCGCCAGTATGAAGCTGCGCAAAGATGAAATCGAACGGCTGATTACCCAGATGAAAAGCTGCATCAAAGATTGACTTTTGGATCGGATATCGGTACAATAATAAAGATAGCAGTGTGAAAAATGTTTTATTTTTCACACTCCATTTGTTCCTTTTGCTCCTAAACGCTTGGGCATACAACAAACTTCAAAAGGAATGATGATTAAAATGGTTTCAGTCAACGAACGGCAGTGTTCGTGGATTGAATAGGAGGTACCTATGGGTCGGAAGCAGTTGAAAAAATATGATTTGGTTGTTGTCGGAGGTGGATTTGCCGGTGTGGCGGCAGCGGTTTCGGCGGAAAGACAGGGAATTCGTGTGTTGATTCTGGAAAAAATGAATTGTTTCGGCGGTGCTGCCTCCAATAATCTTGTTTTACCGTTTATGTATTATACCACCAATATGGATGGGAAGGTATGCCGTCTTTCCAGGGGGATATTTGCAGAAATTACCGATGAACTGAATAAAAACGGCGGCATGAAGGATAGCTACGAATTTGATGAAGAAATACTGAAGTTGATTCTGAATCGAATGGTGATGAAAAGCGGCGCTGATATTCTGTTTCATGCGCAGGTTACTGACGTCAGGCAGAACAAAGACGGCGCTTTGGAATCGTTAACGGTATTTTACAAAGGCGATGAATATGAAATTCATGCAGATTACTTTATCGATGCAACCGGTGACGCAGACATTGCTTACCGTTGCGGTTATCCATTCCGGCTTGGACGGGAGGAAGATCAGCTTTGTCAGCCGATGACGCTTTGCTTCCGGGTAGATAATGTTGATATGGAAGCATTTGGGCAGTGCAGAGGAGATATTAATGCGCTGTATCAAAAATTTCAGGCGGAAGGCAAAATTAAGAATCCGCGTGAGGATGTTCTGATTTTCACTACGATGCATCAAAAGGTGCTTCATTTTAATTCAACCAGAATCGTTCGGAAGAATCCGACCGATCTGTTTGATGTTACGGCGGCGGAACTGGAAGCACGGGAACAGGTATTTGAGCTGTTTCATTTCTTGAAAGATAATTTTAAATGTTTTGAAAATGCGCGCATTCTTTCCACTGCAATGGAGATTGGTGTTCGGGAAAGCAGGATGATTGACGGAGAATATTGTATCACAGCGGATGAGTTAAAGGATTGCGTTCGGTTTGATGATACAATAGCTGTCGGGAACTATGAAATTGACATTCACAATCCGGAGGGAAGCGGCACATCACATTACTATTTTAAAGCAGGCGAGTACTATACGATACCTTATCGTGCATTGCTGCCTAAGAATACCAAAAACCTAATTGTGGCGGGACGCTGCATTTCGGTTACGCATGAAGTGCAGGCTTCTGTTAGAATCATGCCGATTGTGTGTACCATCGGGCAGGCAGCCGGAATGGCGGCGGCGGTTGCCAAAAAGCAGGGAGTAGATGTCGGGCAGGTTAATGTTACCGAACTGCAAAACCGGTTGATAGCAGACGGCGCTTTTTTAGGACAGCAGGAATAGAAAACACAAGGTTGTTTTTGGAAAAGATGATGCCGCGCCGAAATTATAACGGAGCTCAGAAAGGAATGGCGATAAGGATGAATATCAGAAAAATTAAAGCGGACGGAGTCAGCGAAAAGGAACTGCTTGCCGCATTAAAGGCGCGCAGTACGGCTGTGGATAAGCAGGTGACCGAGGTGGTCACACAAATTATAGAGGACGTAAAAGCAAGCGGAGACCGGGCTGTTCGTGCATATACCGAAAAATTTGACGGCAAGCTACCTCCTTACATAGAAGTGCCCAGAGAGGAAATCAATGATGCGCTGACCAATGCAGACAGCGAGTTTGTTGACGCACTGCTCAACGCAATGGAGAATATTTCCGACTTTCATAACCGCCAGAAACAGCAAGGCTTTGTCAACACGATGCCAAACGGCGTGATGGTCGGTCAGCGGGTTCGTGGATTATCACGAGTCGGATTATACGTCCCGGGCGGCACGGCGGCATATCCGTCCTCAGTGCTGATGAATGCAGTGCCCGCGAAAATCGCAGGAGTGAAAGAAATTATCATGGTGACGCCGCCGACCAAGGACGGAAAAGCCAACCCGGATATTTTGGTTGCGGCGGCAATCTGCGGTGTGGACAGAGTGTTCTTGTTGGGCGGCGCGCAGGCGATTGCTGCACTTGCTTACGGCACCGAAACCATTCCGAAAGTCGATAAAATCGTCGGGCCCGGTAACATCTTTGTGGCGACGGCGAAGAAGTTGTTGTTCGGCACGGTGGATATTGATATGATAGCCGGTCCGAGTGAAATTCTGGTGCTTGCCGATCATACCGCCAATCCTGCCTATGTGGCGGCGGATTTGATGTCGCAGGCGGAGCACGACAAGCTGGCTTCGGCTATTCTGGTGACAACCGACGAGCAGCTTGCCGAGACGGTTGTCGGAGAATTGGAGCGTCAGTGTCAAACATTGTCCAGAAGCGCAATTATCAGAGAAGCATTGGAAAATTACGGTGCCATCATCGTTTGTGACAGCGTTGACAATGCCGTTGCGCTTGCGAATGAAATTGCGCCCGAGCATCTTGAGGTGTGCATGGAAAATCCGCTGGAATATCTGGGCAGGTTGGATAATGCCGGTTCGGTATTCCTGGGACAATACGCTCCCGAGCCGCTCGGTGATTATTACGCAGGACCTAACCACGTACTGCCTACCAGCGGAACGGCAAGATTTTTCTCTCCGCTATCGGTGGACTCCTTTGTGAAAAAGATGGGGTATATGTATTATACGAAGGATGCGCTCTCTGCGGCAAAAGAGGACATTGTGACGATTGCCGAGCGGGAACAGCTGACAGCCCATGCGAATTCCATTAAAATACGGTTTGAATAAACTTCCGGAGAGGAATTATCTTTATGGCATATCAATTAAACGAAAAACTGAAAAACATGGTTCCTTATGAGCCCATCAGCGGTAATTACGCCATCCGTTTAGATGCAAACGAATCTTTCCTGCCGCTTGACCGGGAAATTCAAGCGGAATTGGCGAAAAAACTGACCGAAATTCCGTTTAACCGGTATCCTGATCCGCTTGCGGAGGAGGTATGCCGTCAGTTTGCGGATTATTACGGCATCAGTGCAGACTATGTCACGGCGGGAAACGGCTCGGATGAATTAATCAGCGTGATCGTCGGAACTTTTTTATCAAAAGGGGACAAGCTGCTCACGGTAATGCCTGACTTTTCTATGTATGGGTTTTATGCTGATTTGGCAGGGGTGACGGTGATCACACAGGAAAAAAACGAGGATTTGAATATTGACGTGGATGCGCTTATCAAGACAGTCAAGCGGGAAAAGGCGGATTGCATTATGTTTTCCAATCCCTGCAATCCGACCGGGCAGGGACTTTCCCGGGAGGAAGTACGCCGGCTGGTTACTTCGGTGGATTGCTTGGTGGTGCTTGACGAGGCATATATGGACTTTTACACCGAAAGCCTAATGGGAGAAGCCGAACAGTACGATAATTTGATCATTCTTCGCACCTGTTCCAAGGCGTTGGGATTGGCTGCGGTGCGGTTAGGCTTCGCAGTGGCAAACCAAACGCTGACAGCGGTGATCCGCGCAGCGAAATCCCCTTACAATGTCAATTCGATCACGCAGGTATACGGCAGTGTGGTGCTTTCCCATAAAGACAAGGAACAGGAGGCGCTGCAGGAGATTTTGGCATCCCGGGAAGAATTATATGCGGCGCTGGTTTCTTTGCAGGAAAAATATCGGTGTTTTGATCGGATTTATCCGACGGTAACAAACTTTGTACTGGTTGAAACGAGTCATGCAAAAGAATGGTTTGACGCGCTGAAAGAGCGCTCGATCGTTGTCCGGCTGATGGGCAACAGATTGCGGATTACGGCAGGCTCTTCCGATGAGAACAAAGCAGTGCTTGATGCATTGGCGAAACTAGTCCAAACCTCAAAATAAACAGGGAAGGTGATTTACATGCGGATTGGAACGGTAAAGAGAGATACCAAAGAAACACAAATTACCATATCTATTGATCTGGACGGCGGCGGCACAAACCGCATCCGTACCGGAATAGGCTTTTTTGATCATATGCTGACGGCACTGGCGGTACATAGCGGCATTGATATGGATATTGAGGTGGAGGGCGATTTGCAGGTGGATTGCCACCATACGATAGAGGATACCGGCATTGCGCTGGGGACTGCTTTCGCCAAGGCGCTGGGTGATAAAGCGGGCATCTGCCGTTACGGAAGCATGTTTATTCCGATGGACGAGTCATTGGCTTTGGTGAGCATTGACATCAGCGGCAGACCGTATTTAGTGTTTGACTGCTCCTTTGTGTCCGATAAAATGGGTGAAATGGATACCCAGATGGTGGAGGAATTTTTCCGTGCCTTTGCCTTTCATGCAGGGATTACGCTTCACGCAAAGCTAATGTACGGCAGCAATGATCATCATAAGACGGAGGCGCTTTTCAAGGCCTTGGCGCATAGCTTAAAACAAGCGGTGACACCTACCAAAAGCGAGATACCGCTGTCAACCAAAGGGGTTTTATAAATGATTGCTGTTGTAGATTACGGAGCAGGAAATCTGTTCAGCGTGCTCAATGCGCTGGAATATTTAAAGATACCGGCGAAACTGACTGCCGAGAAAACGGAGCTGCAGCAGGCAGATGCCATTATTCTTCCGGGAGTCGGTGCATTTCCTGATGCCATGCGGATGCTCAATGCAACCGGATTGACCGAATTGCTGCGGGAGGAGGCACAGAAAAAGCCGTTTCTGGGCATCTGCTTGGGTATGCAGATGTTGTTTGAAACAAGCTGTGAGTTTGAAATTACGGCAGGACTGGGCTTGATTCCCGGGGAAATCGTAAAGATACCCGACACCGGACTGAAAATTCCGCATATGGGCTGGAACCAACTGGAATTCAACCGAAAATGTCCGTTGCTTGACGGTGTAGCGGAAAATGACAGCGTTTATTTTGTTCATTCCTATATGGCGCAAACGGCGCAGGAAAATGTCAGCGCATATTGTGATTATGGGGTAAAGGTGCCGGCGCTTGTGTGGAAAAATCAGATATACGGCGCCCAGTTTCACCCGGAAAAGAGCGGCAAAATCGGCTTGCAGATGCTCCGAAACTTTGCGGCAATGGCGCAAAAGGCAAAATAACGGTGAAAACAGAAAGGAACAAGGCGGATGAAGCTTGAGATATTACCGGCGATTGACATCAAGGACGGAAATTGTGTTCGATTGCTGAAAGGTGATTTTGCAACTGCGGAAAAGGTTGCTGAGGATCCGGTTTTGACTGCGCAGGGATTTGAAAAAAGTGGTGCAACGCTGCTTCATATGGTGGATTTAGACGGCGCAAAGGATGCCGTTCCCCGCAATCGAGAGGTGTTTCTGCGGGTAGCACGGAGCACTTCGCTCAAAATTGAAGTGGGCGGGGGTATTCGCAACATGGATACGGTGGACTACTACCTGTCAAACGGAATCGAGCGGGTGATACTGGGTTCGGCGGCGATTAAGAATCCGCAATTTGTGAAAGAGGCAGTTCAAAAATACGGCGATCGGATCGTGGTCGGAATTGATGCCAAAAACGGAAAAGTCGCGGCAGAGGGCTGGATGGATGACAGCGAGGTAGATTATCTGAAGCTTGCAAAGCAGATGGAGCAAATCGGCGTCCGATATATCGTGTTTACCGATATTTCCAAGGACGGTACTTTGTCAGGACCAAACCTCAATCAGCTTGACGCAATAAACAAGGCGGTGTCCTGCAACATTATTGCAAGCGGAGGAATTTGCGATATCGGGGATATTCAGGCACTCAAAGAGCTTGGAGTTTACGGAGCCATTTGCGGAAAGTCGCTTTATAAGGGTACATTGGAATTGAAGGATGCATTGGCAATCGGAATGCAGACGGAATGACCAGAACGCCGAGAAAGGAATCAGATAATCATGCTTGCAAAACGTATTATTCCTTGTCTGGATGTACGGGACGGACGGGTAGTCAAGGGGATCAATTTTGTCGGGATCAAAGATGTGGGCGATCCGGTGGAATGTGCCGCGATGTACGATGAACAGGGTGCTGACGAAATCGTGTTCTTGGATATTACGGCAACTCATGAGGGACGCGGCACCATTGTTGACGTAGTGCGGAAGACGGCAAAAAAGGTGTTTGTGCCGTTGACGGTCGGGGGCGGCATCCGAACCATAGAGGATTTTAAAGAGATTCTGCGCGCGGGCGCTGACAAGGTTTCGGTGAACTCCTCGGCAGTGAAAAATCCCGAGTTGATTCGAGAGGCTGCGGATAAGTTCGGAAGTCAGTGCGTTGTGGTTGCTATTGATGCCAAACGGATTGATGGCAGTTTTCATGTGGTGGTGCACGGCGGACGGATTGATACGGGACTGGATGCAATCGAATGGGCGAAACGTGCCGAGGCATTAGGGGCAGGGGAAATCCTGTTGACCTCAATGGATACGGACGGAACGAAAAACGGGTTTGATATTGAACTGCTTAACGCAGTGACCGATGTCGTGCGGATACCGGTTATTGCTTCGGGCGGCTGCGGCAGGCTGGAACACTTTTCTGAGGTGTTTTTAAAAAGCGGCGCAGATGCGGCGTTGGCGGCGTCGTTGTTTCACTATCGGGAATTGACGGTGGAGCAGGTGAAAGAGCATCTGGAGCAATGCGGAATCCCGGTACGAAAAAAACGGTCGGTTATCGAGGAGAGATAGCATGAAGGAAATGGTTATAGAGATGGATTTGGAACGGTATTTTCAGAAAAGCGAGTTGATTCCCGCTATTGTGGTGGAGAAAAAAAACAAAGAAGTTCTGATGCTTGCTTATATGAATAAGGAAAGTTTACAAAAGACATTGGAAACGGGATATACCTGGTTTTACAGCCGTTCCCGGCAGGAATTATGGAATAAAGGAGCAACTTCGGGACATTTGCAGAAGGTAGTCAGTATCACCGCTGACTGCGATGATGACACTTTGCTGGTTGTGGTCAATCAAACCGGAGTTGCCTGCCATACCGGCGCATACAGTTGCTTTTTTAAAGAAATATACAAATCGGACAATAACGCATAACTTATCCGGAAAGGAATTGAAATGATGATGGAAAACGATGTCATAAAAGGTCTGTATCAAGTGGTAAAAGACAGAAAAGCTAATCCGCAGGAGGGTTCTTACACCTGCTATCTGTTTGAGCAGGGAATTGATAAAATCCTGAAAAAATGCGGCGAGGAATGCGCCGAGACCATCATTGCGGCGAAGAACACCAACAGAGAAGATTTGAAAAACGAGGTATGTGACTTATTGTATCACCTGTTGGTCATGCTGGCGGAGAAGGAAATTGAGATTGACGAGGTTTTGGAGATCTTAGAACAGCGCCGCCAAAAAATCGGCAATCTGAAACAGTTTAAAACAGTAGATAGAAACAGTTGAATGATATATGAAATGATATATGATGCTAAAGCCGCCGCAGGTATAGCCTGCGGCGGCTTTAGCATCATAAGAAAAATGGAAAGAGCGGCGGCTCATTGATTTGGAAAGCAGAAGCAATAGATAAATCGATAACATTCATACAGTTATCGGTACTAATTTTCTTTCTTTTTCTGAATATTCCATACAGCTATCTGCCTATAATAAATCAGATGGAATAAACGGAAATTCAAGAAAGGAATGGGAACAATGAACGCTGTGATTATGGCGGGCGGAGAGGGAACCAGACTGCGCCCGATTACATGTGGTATTCCAAAGCCGTTGGTGCCGCTTTGCTCGAAACCGGTGCTGGAGTACATTTTGGAGCTACTGGCAAAGCATGGCTGCAGTCATGCAACAATGACGCTGATGTATTTGGGTAAGAAAATAGAGGAATATTTTGGAGAGGAACCCTATGAGGGAATTACACTTCGGTATAGTTATGAAACAACGCCGCTGGGAACGGCAGGTAGTGTCAAAAACGCGGTCAGGTCGGCTTCTGAGCCATTGCTGATTATTAGCGGAGACGCGATGTGTGATTTTGACTTGACATCGGCGATGGCGTATCATATGCAAAAAGGAGCGGCGGCTACTTTGATTGTAAAAAAAGTGGCAGATCCGCGGGAATACGGTTTAGTACACACTGATTCTTCCGGAAGGATTGTTGGTTTTGCCGAAAAACCGCCGCTGTCTCATTGCGTTACAGATCTTGCCAACACCGGCATTTACATTTTATCTCCCTCTGTTTTGGAAATGATTGCTTCTGACAAAAGCGTGGATTTTGCTTCTGATGTGTTTCCTCAAATGCTAAGGCAGGGGATGCCGATTTTTGCCTATGAGGATGCGGGTTATTGGTGCGATATCGGGGACATCATCAGTTATCAGCAGTGCCAAAAGGATATGCTTGCAGGCAGGGTGCAATGTCGGATGCCGGCGGAGAATTTAGGCGGTATTTACAGCAACACTGATCTTTCTCAGCTGCGCTGCCACATTGTTCCTCCGGTATTTATCGGGAAAAATGTCGTTATCGGAGAAAACACCCTGATTGACAGCGGTACGGTGATCGGCAACAATGTGACCATCGGGAAAAATTGTAAAATTCGGGGTGGCATCCTCCATGATTACAGTTATATCAGCGATATGGTCACCTGCAACGAAGCGGTTGTCTGCAAAAACGGAGCGATGAAACTGAAAAGCGCCGCTTTTGAACATGCGGTTATGGGCGAGGGCGCCATACTGGGCGAGGAAAGCTGTCTGCAAGGCGGAATAAAACTCTGGAACCAAAAAACAACCGCGCCCGGCATAACGGTTCGGGAGGATATCAAATACGGATTTGCAAGAAATATTATTATTGATGACGACGGCATCAGCGGTGAAACCAATATTGCGATCACTCCCGAATTAATGACTCGGATCGGGGCGTCGATCGGCAGCTTAAAGATCGGGAGCACGGTGGGTATTGCTTGCAATCACACAAAATCGGGTGTTGCGCTTAAGCAGGCTTTGGCAGCTGGAATCGTTTCCTCCGGCTCTAATGTATTTGATTTCGGGGAGGAAATAGAAACCGAATACGACTTTTGCCTGCACAAAAGCCGGGCAGATTTCGGCATCTATATCGAAAGCAATATTATCACCAATGTAATGATGACAGAAAAATGCGGAATCCCCATGATGCGCAACCTGGAACGAAAACTGGAAAGTGCAATTAATCGGTGCGAATACAAAAAATCGGGATGGAACGATTTTGGAGTTATGATTAATATGGCAGGGCTGAAAAAGCTGTATCAGTTTAGTCTTCTTAAAGAAATCGGCGGAGATTTGCAGGATATGTCGGCACAGGTGAAATCCTCCAACAGCCGTGTTTGTGAGTTGCTGACCGACACGCTGAAAAAGTTGGGATGCGGTACCCGATCCGGTATTTCGCTGATGATTTCACCGGACGGTAAGCAGGTATCGGCATACACTCCCGAAACGGGATATCTGTTCCCGGAAAAGGTACTCAGTCTGATTTGTCTGTCCGAATTTTTGAACGGAAAAGACGTCGTTATCCCATATGAAGCACCGGCAGCCATTGAAAAGCTGGCAGAACAATACGGGAGAAAGGCATACCGCTATTATTCTTCTCCTTGTGACAGCAGTGATGAAGATGCCAGAAAAATGGCGGCTGACAGTGTGTTTTTGCGAGACGGATTGGTAATGGCGGTTAAGCTGTTATTTTTCCTGAAAAAGCGAAGGATGACGCTGGCGGAGAGCTGCCGCCTGCTCCCTGAGTTTGAGACAGCCAGCCGATTGATCGGGATTCGCGGCAATTCCGCGGCAATTATGAGGCAATTTCACTCCGAAACCACGGGGATCGGAGAAGGAATTTCTATCTCTGATGAAAGGGGCAGAGTTCTGATCCGACCGGTAAAATCGGGAAAAGGAATCATGCTTTATGCAGAAAGTGTGCGCAGCGAGACGGCAAGCGAACTGTGTGACTTCTACGAGCATAAAATAAAAGACAGTGAAGAAAAGAACGGCAAGGAAATGCAATAGATGCTTGGAGCATATGCGGCGGCATTTTGCCGCTGCATATGCTATTAAAGAGGCGCTCACAAAATGTTCATTTTTTATCTCGTAAATGTTACAGAATCCTTCCTTGACATTATGGGAAATAAAAGGTACAATAAAACTAAGTATTTGTTCGGATTTTTCGCAGCAATGCGGATAAGAATTGCCGGTTGGTAAAAACTTAAAAATAGCAGCGGCGCAGATTACCGCTGTCCCAATCATGTTTATATGTAAGAGCTTGTGTGGTTACATATGTTACAAATCGGCGGTGTTTTTAAAGGATAGTTTTCCGATTATGTTCGGGAAAGAAGGGGAGCTTGTGCGGTTGAGCATTCCCTGTTATTTTCAGTTGTGCAATTTTTGCAGACTGTTTTAAAAATGATTCAAATACGAAAATTACATATCAAAACGGAACATTCTTATTGTATGAATCGGAAAAATCACAATCCGCAGCAGTACCATGTTTTAGCTTGCGCGGAATACCTTTTTCAGAGTTCGTTTTGAAATCAAAATAAGATAAGAGAGGTCATTACATGGCAAACGAGAAAGAAACACAAGAAAACCAACAACAAAATAAGACTGCCGGAGCAGCTCCCAAAAAACCGGCGATGAATAAAAAAAGGACGCCTGCACAGGAAAAAAGTACAAAACCTCAGCAAAGCAAAACGGCTGCCCCGAAACAGGAGAAGAGTGCAAAAAAACCGCAAAGCACTCAAGTGAAAAAAGAAAAGACTGCCGAAAAACCGAAAAGAAACGGTAGCAATTCCGGGAGAAGCGGCACCAAAATGCCGAAAACCGCAGCAAAAGCAGCTGCCGCGGCAAAAACAACAATGACTGAAAATTCCAGTAATGTCAGCGATATGCGGCAACCACCGGCTCGAAGAGCAGTGAAAAAAACACCGATTCGGATTATTCCGTTGGGCGGATTGAGTGAGATCGGGAAGAACATGACACTGTATGAGTGCGGTCAGGATATGTTTATTGTTGACTGCGGGCTCAGCTTCCCGGATCCCGATATGCTGGGAGTGGATCTGGTTATCCCTGACTTTACTTTTGTGGAGCAGAATGTAAGTAAAATCCGGGGCATTGTGCTGACGCACGGGCATGAAGATCACATCGGCGGACTAGCTTATCTGCTGAAAAAAATAAACTGCCCGGTATATGGTACGAAGCTGACTTTGGGCTTAGTGGAGGGAAAACTGAAAGAACACAATTTGCTTGGTAAGGTCAGCTTAAATGTGGTGGCTCCCAGACAGACCATAAAGCTTGGCTGTATGGCAGTGGAGTTTATTAGAGTGAACCATTCTATCCCGGACGCAGTGGCTTTGGCAATTCATACACCGGCAGGTGTTATTATACAGACAGGAGATTTTAAGATAGATTATACTCCTATTGAAAGCGAAGTCATTGATTTAGGACGGTTTGCCGAACTGGGAAATCGTGGTGTGCTTTGTCTCCTGTCCGACTCGACAAACGCAGAACGTCCCGGCTCCTCGATGAGTGAGAGCAAGGTCGGAAATTCTTTTGATGCGCTCTTTAAAACTGCGGGCAATCGCCGCATCATTATTGCAACATTTGCTTCCAATATTCATCGGGTGCAGCAGATTGTAGATAACGCGGTGCGGTATAATCGTAAAATCGCAGTATCCGGCAGGAGTATGGTCAACGTTGTGACCAAGGCGCTGGAGCTAGGGTATTTGAATATCCCGGATGGAGTGCTTATTGATATTGATGCGATCGGGAGATATCCGTCGGATCAGATTATTGTTATTACAACAGGCAGTCAGGGTGAGCCGATGGCGGCACTGTCCCGGATGGCATCGGGCGATCACCGTATGGTGTCTGTCACTGCCGAAGATTTTATCATCATTTCGGCAAATCCGATACCGGGAAATGAAAAGCACGTCAACCGAGTAGTGAATGAGCTGATGAAGTTCGGGGCTGAGGTCATTTATGAGACCATGTACGAGGTTCATGTATCCGGACACGCTTGTCAGGATGAACTGAGATTAATGCTGACTTTAACAAAGCCCAAGTTTTTCATGCCGGTGCACGGCGAGTTTAAACATCTGAAAAAGCATGCCGGTATTGCAAAAACGGTCGGTATTCCCGAAAGCAATATCTACATCGGGGAGATCGGTCAGGTCATTGAGCTGGACGGCGTATCCATGAAAAAGGTAGGAACCGTTACAGCCGGCAAAGTGTTGGTAGACGGATACGGTGTGGGTGATGTAGGCTCTATCGTATTGAAAGACCGTAAACATTTGGCAGAGGACGGCTTGATTATTGTAGTTGCCACCATTGAGCGGGAATCGGGCGCTGTCATGGCGGGACCGGATATTGTATCGCGCGGCTTTGTTTATGTACGGGAATCGGAAGAACTGATGACCGAAGCCAAAAATGTAGTAAAAGCGGCGTTTCGGGACTGCGAGGATCGAGGCGTTACCGATTGGAATAATATGAAGATGAGCGTCAAGGATGAGTTATCCGGCTTTATTTATCGCAAAACCAAACGTTCTCCGATGATCTTGCCGATTATTATGGAGATTTAGAAAAAACAAAAGGATGCCGGCGCTTTGTTGCAGGATGCCCGAATAATTGTTTGAGAGGAATGCATTGCATTTCTCTCAAATCAGTCTGTTAAAAAAGGTTAGTTACAGTTTTTTAAAATCACGTCACGCAGGCGGACATATTCCGCCATTTTGCGCTCCGAATATTGAAATTTTGGTCTGTGCGGTGCTTGTTTTCTATTGCACGCAAGCTCAGAAAGGAAATATCATAAAAATGAAAAAAAACGGTGTCAGAATCATACGGATTATTTATGTTGCGTTGATGATAGCCTGCCTGCTGATTGCAGGATCTACTTTTTTCTTTGATAAGCGGTTGTTCTATGTAGTGTTTCCGCTTGCCGTTGTCATTACCGCAATATCCAGTATCTTTATTACCCGGGTACAGCATGAAATTTACGGGATGATCCGAAGTGTGAATCAACATCTGAAACCCAGTGAACATTCGGGTGTTGCATTCCCGATGCCGGTTGTGATTGTGAGCGATTCGCGTGAAATTATCTGGTATAACGAACTGTTTGAAACCAGTGTGGTCGGCGGAGAAGAAATTCTGGGCATGCGTTTTGACAAAGTGAGCGACAAGCCGCTTGATCAGTTTTGCTCCGAGCAGGGAGCAGAAGTCAATTATAACGGAAAAAGCTACATAGCCTACGGAATATGCGACGACATCAATGACCGGGTATATATGCTTTATTTCAGTGAGACGACCCAGCTCAAAAAGCTGGCGGAGGAATATTTGCAGACTCGGCCTGTTGTGATGTTGATTTTAATTGACAATTACGAGGAATTGCTGCAAAATGCGAAGGAAAGTGAAAAGTCACAGCTTTTGGGGCAGATCGATTATCTGTTAGAGGAGTTTATTTCTAAAACCAACGGCTTTATCCGCAAGCTGGATCGAGACCGTTTTATTGCCGTTATTGAAGAACATCACTTGGCAAAGCTGGCTGAAGAGAGATTTCCGATTCTTGACGCGGCGCGGCAGCTCCAAACGGCTTATCGATATCCGGTCACTTTGTCCATCGGGATCGGCAGAGGCGGGAAGAGCATGGCAGAGAGCGAGGTTTGGTCAAGGCAGGCAATTGATATGGCACTGGGACGCGGCGGAGACCAAGTGGCAATCAAAAATGCAACCGGTTTTGAATTTTTTGGCGGGGTATCCAAGGGCGTGGAGAAGCGCACTAAGGTTAAAACCCGTATTATTGCCAATGCGTTGGCGGAATTAATGGAAACAAGCGACAACGTGATTGTGATGGGACACAAATTCGGCGATCTCGACAGTATGGGATCGTCCATTGCAATGGCAATGGCGGCGCGCTGTTTGAACAAACACAGTGTGGTTTGCGTAGATCGGCATCATAACTTGGCGACCTGCCTGATAGACCGGCAGGAAAAAAGCGGAATCACTGATTTGTTTGTGGAAGAAAGCGAAGCGTTGGGGATGATAACGCCCCGCACGCTTTTGATCATACTGGATACCCACAATCCGGGCTTTGTCGAGTCAGGCAAATTGTATGAAAGCTGTAAAACGGTGGTGGTGATCGATCACCATCGAAAAATGGTCAATCATATTGATAATGCGGTGATATTCTACCATGAGCCTTTTGCCTCCTCGGCATCTGAAATGGTCACCGAGCTGCTTCAATATCTGGGGGACGGCGTTGTTGTCAACCGCACGGAAGCGGAAGCATTGTTGGCGGGAATTATGCTGGATACTAAGAATTTCGTTCTTAAAACCGGCGTGCGCACCTTTGAGGCGGCGGCTTTTTTACGGCGCATGGGAGCAGATACGGTAGAGGTACGGAAGCTGTTTGCCGGCAGCATGGAATCTTATCAAAGAAAAACAAAGTTGGTTGCCTCTGCGCAGATTTATAAAAGATGCGCGATTGCCTGCAGTAATTTTTCTTCTGATGATTTGCGGATTGTAGCTCCCCAAGCGGCAGACGAATTGCTCAATATCAGCGGTGTAGACGCTTCTTTTGTACTATATGAGGTAGGAGACGGCGTCAGCATCTCCGCTCGCTCCATGGGGCAGATGAATGTGCAGATTATTATGGAGATGATGGGCGGCGGCGGTCATTTGACGATGGCAGGCGCACAAGTGGAATGCGAAAGCGCAGAAAAGGTAAAACAACTGTTGCTGACAGCAATTGATAAGTATACAGAAAGTTTGAAATAAAAACGGAAAGCGAGGGATGGCAGTGCTTTGAAGGCAAAGCCTGCCGAAAAAATGAAGGTTATTTTAACACAGGATGTAAAAGGCTCCGGAAAAAAAGGAGACATGATTAATGTTGCAGACGGATATGCAAAAAATTTCCTGATTAAAAAGGGACTGGCGGTTGTAGCGGACGCCAATGCAGTGAATATGAAGATGACCAAGGATGCGGCGGATCGTCACCATGCCGCCGTTGAGATGCAAAAAGCGCAGGATACGGCAAAGGAACTCTCCGGAAAGACCATCAAACTGACCGCTAAGGCGGGGACAAACGGACGGCTGTTCGGATCGGTTACGGCGAAGGAAATTGCAGAAGAGTTGGAAAAAAGCTATCATGTGAGCATTGATAAAAGAAAGATTTCACTGGAAAGCGATATCAAGGCATACGGCAGTTATTCCTGTGAAATCAAGCTGCACACCGGAGTTTCTGCTAAAATGACCGTCATGATAACCGAAGAATAAACAGGCGAACAAGATTTTCTTAAAGGAGGCTGTCTACTGCGATGGCAGATTATCAGAATGAATTAGAAGCATATGAACAGCAGATGCCGTATAATCTGGAAGCGGAGCAGTCGGTACTGGGCGCCATCCTGATTGATCCGTCCAACCTGTCCCGCGTCATGGGAGAGCTGACGCCGGATTGTTTCTACCGCAGCCAGCATCGGGAAATCTTTTCGATTATGTTCCGGATGTTCAGTTCGGGCGGAGTACTCGATAATATAACGATTTTTGATGAAGTGATTAACGAGCATATTTTTGACAGTCCCGAAACGGCTAAGCAGTATATGGTTCAGTTGATGGAAATCGTGCCTTCCACCGCTAATATTGAGGTGTACGCCAAAATTGTGCGGGAGAAGTATTATCTGCGTGCGTTGATTGATGCCTCGAAAGAGATTATCTCCAACGCTACCGAGGGCAGCGGTACTGCCAATCAGCTGTTGGACATGGCGGAACAGCGAATCTATGATATTCGTCAGGGCAGAAGCGCAGAAGGACTTGTCCGAATCGATGAAGTCATTATTCAGTCTTATGATACGCTGCAAAAATTAAGCGGTGAGGACAAGGCGGATTATTTGGGCATTCCGACCGGATTTGACCGGCTGGATACCGTAATCACCGGACTCAATAAGTCGGATTTGCTGATTATCGCGGCACGTCCCGCAATGGGAAAGACAAGCTTTGCCTTGAATATCGCCTCTCACGTCGGAAAGAAAAGCGGGAAAGAAGTGGCTATTTTTTCTTTGGAAATGTCCAATGACCAGTTGGTATCCCGTTTGCTGTCGGCAGAAGGACAGATTTCCAGCTATAACCTGCGTACCGGAGAACTCACGCCGGATGAATGGGTGCGGCTTGCTTCAGCCGCTGAGATTTTATCCCGTGCCGAGATTTACCTATCGGACACGCCGAACATCAGCGTGGCAGAGATGAAAGCAAAATTGCGGCGGCAAAAAAATCTGGGATTGGTGGTTATTGACTATTTGCAGTTGATGTCTACCGGACGGAAAGACGGAAATCGTGTGCAGGAAATCTCAGAAATTACTCGTAATTTAAAGATTATGGCAAAGGAACTAAACGTACCGGTTGTCACCCTGTCCCAGCTGGGACGCGGGCCCGATTCCCGTACCGATCATCGTCCGCTTCTATCCGACTTGAGAGAATCGGGTTCTATTGAGCAGGATGCCGATGTGGTTATGTTCCTTTATCGCGATGAATATTATAACAAGGAAACCGAGGACCACAATATCGCTGAATGTATCGTGGCAAAAAACCGTCACGGTGAGGCGGACACAGTCAAGCTCGCATGGGACGGGCAGTTTACCAGATTCAGCAATTTGGAGTTGTATCGAGATGAACCGCAAGGTTATTGATTGTATTGACAGATATCATATGCTGTCTCCTCACGACCATGTTGTTGTGGGGGTTTCCGGCGGTGCCGATTCTTTGGCACTGCTGTATTTTTTAGTACACGAACTGCCGGATTATCAGCTGCGGATCACAGCCTGCCATATCAATCATCTGCTGCGCGGAGAGGAGAGCATGCGGGATCAGAAGCACGTGGAAGAATTATGCGCGCAGTGGGGTGTTCCGCTGCGGGCAGAGCAGATTGACATCCGGCTGATTGCACAGCAGCACGGACAGAGTTTAGAGGAAGCAGGCAGAGAGGAACGCTATCGGATTTTTGCAGAATCTGCCGGCGCAGAGGGAAAAATTGCCACCGCGCATACGCTGTCGGACAGCTTTGAAACACAGTTGTTTAATCTGGTTCGAGGCTGCGGCGGCAAAGGACTTTGCGGAATTCCGCCGGTGCGGGACAATATTATTCGCCCGTTGATTATGATTTCGCGGGAGGAAACAGAAGCGTACTGCTGCGCGCACGGTATCGCTTTTGTTACCGACAGCACCAATTTGGATACGGCTTACAGCCGAAACAAACTGCGGCTGGAAGTAATTCCGAGACTGCGTGAAGTTAATTCCAGGGCGGCTGTTCATGCGGCGCGGTTAGGACAATCGCTGTCAGAGGATCAGGACTTTTTGGAACAGGCAGCTGCTGAAAAATGGCTGCAAATCAGCGAGGAGAATCAGCTTTCGGTTTCCGGCTTGTGTGATTGCCATCCGGCAGTTATGCGGCGGGTGCTGATGCTTTGGCTGCAAAAAAACGGCATAGATTATGATTTTCAGACGCTCGACAGAATTTCCGAAATTGTTCGTTCCGGCTGCGGTAAAATCAATATTACCGGCGATTTTTTTTGTGCTTGTCAAAACGGGAAGCTGACGCTTTCGAAGAGGGCGGAGAAGACACCGTATTTTGAATTTCCGTTGGAAACAAAAGAGATCAAAATGCCTTCGGGCAAAAAATACAGATTTTGGATCAAAAACAAGGAGGATTTTATCCGCATTCAAGAAATATTCAAGAATTCCACATATAAACTCCTTGATTATGATAAAATAATTGGTAAACTAATAATAAGACAAAGACGAAGCGGCGACCAATTTCGTATATTTGACAGACATATTACAAAAAGTATAAAAAAACTGTTCAATGAAGCGAAAATTCCACAAGAAATGCGTGAAAAAATCTTTCTAATCTGCGATGAACGTGGTATAATATACGTTGAAGGTTTCGGCATTGCCGATCGTGCAGCGCCGGATAAGAGTACAGAAAATTATCTTGTGGTGGAAGAGAAGGGCAATTCATGAAAAATGATATTTTAAAAGCGTTGATTACCGAAGAAGAATTACATCATAAAGTGGCGGAATTAGGAAAAAAAATCAGTGAGGATTATCGGGATAAAAATTTGCTGATGGTCAGCGTGCTGAAAGGCTCGGTTGTTTTTATGGCGGATTTGATGCGAGAGGTCACCATCCCGTGCGAGATAGACTTTATGTGTGTTTCCAGCTACGGCAGCGGCGTTAAAACCAGCGGTGTGGTAAAAATTATCAAGGATCTTGATATTAATTTAAAGGATCGCGATTTGCTGATTGTAGAAGATATTCTGGACAGCGGAATGACGTTAAGCTATATTAAAACCATGCTGGAACAGAGAGGAACCAGGTCTATCAAAATCTGCACCTTACTCGACAAGCCGGAAAGAAGACAAGCCGATATCAAAGCGGATTATTCTTGTTTTCATGTGCCGGACGAATTTGTGGTTGGCTACGGCTTGGATTATGATGAAAAATACAGAAATTTACCCTATGTGGGTATTTTAAAACCTGAAGTGTATAATAAGTAGGTGTCCGTGTTCCGAACGGGACAAGAGTGCCTTTGTTTCATAAAACAAAATTGATTTATATTCGGAGATTATTTAAGGGAGTTGTGAACTGATTGACAAACAAAAATAACAAAAGCATTATTTTATACGTAGTGCTGGTTATCGCCTTGCTTATCGGGATGACCTTTATGCTGTCGCAATTTCAGACCGGACAGACGCAGACCACTACCTATTCTGAAGTAGTCGGTTATTTTCAGGATAACAAGGTGTCTGAATTTTCACTGGATCTGGGCAGCGGACAATTGAACTATAAGCTCAAAGGGGAAACGGGCAAAGACGGCAAGGAAAAAGTCAATACTTATAAAGTTCCGCATGTCGGTTTGTTTGTAGAAGCGGTTGAGCCGATTGTGTTAGAATACAATAAGGATAATCCGGACGATCGGATTGAGTTTGTCTATAAGGAAGCGAAGGATTATTCCTTCCTGATGAGCCTGATCCCGATTGTGCTGTTAATCGGCGCGATGGTATTCTTCTGGTTCTACATGATGAAGCAGACAAACGGCGGCGGCAAAATTTCTCAGTTTGGAAAAGCGCAGCTGAAAAACACGGCACAGCAGGCAAAGAAAACGACATTTGCCGAGGTTGCCGGCGCGGAAGAGGAAAAAGAAGAACTGGCTGAAATTGTCGAGTTCCTTAAAAATCCGAAGAAATTTAATGAACTGGGTGCGCGCATTCCAAAAGGCGTATTGCTGATGGGTCCTCCCGGTACCGGTAAAACATTGCTTGCAAGAGCGGTTGCGGGAGAAGCGGCTGTGCCGTTCTTCTCTATTTCGGGTTCCGATTTTGTGGAGATGTTTGTGGGCGTCGGTGCTTCCAGAGTACGTGATTTGTTTGATCAGGCAAAGAAAAACGCCCCGTCTATTATATTTATCGATGAAATTGATGCAGTCGGTCGTCATCGTGGGGCCGGTCTTGGCGGCGGTCACGATGAAAGAGAGCAGACTTTGAATCAGTTGTTGGTTGAGATGGATGGCTTTGGCGCCAATGAAGGCGTTATCGTCATTGCCGCGACCAACCGCCGTGATATTTTGGATCCGGCGTTGTTGCGGCCCGGACGGTTTGACCGTGAGGTTGTGGTCGGATATCCTGATGTAAAGGGCAGAGAGGAAATCTTAAAGGTACACTCCCGGAACAAACCGCTTGGATTTGACGTGGATTTGGGAGTCATTGCGAAATCCACCGCCGGATTCACCGGCGCGGATTTGGAAAATCTGATGAATGAAGCGGCGCTTTTGGCTGCAAGAAGAGGACGCAAAGCAATTACCGAAGTGGATATTGAGGAAGCAACCATTAAGGTTGTTGCGGGACCGGAGAAAAAGTCTAAGGTTATTACTGACAAAGAGAAAAAGCTGACGGCATATCATGAGGCAGGTCATGCGATTGCAACTTATTATTGTGAAACGCAGAGTCCGGTGCATCAGATATCGATTATCCCTCGCGGAATGGCAGGTGGATTTACGATGTCTTTACCGGAGGAAGACCGCAGTTACAAAAGAAAAGGCGAGATGAAAGAAGAAATCGTCGTTTTGCTTGGAGGCCGTGTAGCTGAGAAATTGGTACTGGATGATATCTCAACCGGCGCATCCAACGATATTGAACGGGCTTCTAATATTGCGAGAAATATGGTGACGCGGTACGGCTTCAGCGAGAAACTGGGACCGATTGTTTACGGACAAGGGGATCATGAGGTGTTCCTTGGCAGAGATTACGGACAGGAACGGAATTATTCCGAGAATGTTGCAGCTGAAATTGATGCGGAAGTACGGGAAATCATTGATACCGCGTATGAAAAAACCAAGGATATCCTATCTGCTCACATGGAACAACTGGATTTGGTTGCCAAATATTTGATTGTCAACGAAAAGGTTGACGGGGATGTGTTTAAGAAGTTAATGACCGGTGAGATGTATTATGACGCTGATGCGGAGCTTGAAAAATACAATGCGCAAAAGCAATTAAAGCAAGCACCGGAACAAGATGAAAACCAAGCAACCAACATTTAGCTGCTATTAAAAAGCCACGCTCCTTGAGCGTGGCTTTTTGAACACAAAAAAGCAGGGAACAAACTTAAGTTTGTTCCCTGCTTTGAATGGTCGATCTTACAGTACCGGGCAAACGTTAGCAGCTTTTAAACCACGATCGTCTTTTTCGATATCAAAAGTAACTTTTTGACCCTCGTTGAGTGTTTTGTAGCCGTCTGCTACAATAGCGGAAAAATGTACAAATACATCGTCGCCGCCGTCATCGTTAGAGATGAAACCGAATCCTTTCTCAGCATTAAACCATTTTACTGTACCATTGTTCATAATAGGTACCTCCATTAAAATTAGAATCCTGATCAAAATCCGAGCTGCTGGAAGTTTTACTGCATCTGTGTGACAAATATCATCAAATGGCTCAATACGACTCACCATCATCCGTTCGATCTTTTAACAGGTTCTTTCATTTTGTTTTGGGACAAATAAAAACACATTGTTTCAATCAGATATGCGATAAATGATTGAAACAATGTGGTAATCACTTAATCCATCCAAAACAACAACTTCATTATAGCATGGTTCACAAAAAAAGTCAAGCATACAATAAAATTTTTTCTTATCGAGCCGCGACGTTTGAAAAGCAACGTTTTTCTGCTTGAAGAAGCGCTGCACTTGACAAAACAAACATTTGCGCATATAATAAAACCATATAAAGCTTGAATCAGTTGATTGGCTTAAAAACTTAAAAAAATTAACCCTTATTTCGTTTTTGCACCATGGTGTGCAGTGCAATCATAATGTGAATGATATAAAATTGCAGATGGGGAAGGCAATTACAAAAGACGTACAACCAGAGAGGCTTGCCGCGGACAGCGTGCTGGAAGCAAGCTTGTGCCGAAGTGATTGTTACCGCCCCGGAGAGCGCGGGAAAAGCAGTTTTTGTCAGACTGTGTTTAACCGTGACGGTGTGGCTTCCGTTAACAGGCTGTTAAGCGGCGGGATTTTCCCGCAAGTTGGGTGGAACCGTGGAGTATTATGCTTCATCCCTGTCTATGGATAGGGATGGGGCATTTTTTAATAATGGAATCAGATAAAAGGAGATTAAAAAGATGATACAGATTACTTTAAAAGGCGGTACTGTAAAAGAGTATCAAGAAGGAATATCAGTTGCGGATATTGCCAAAGATTTAAGCATGGGACTTTATAAAGCGGCCTGCGCTGCAAAAGTGAATGGCGCAGTGTGTGATCTGCGCACAGTGCTTCACGCAAACAGCGAGGTGGAAATACTCACTTTTGATGATCCGGAGGGAAAAAAGGCATTTTGGCATACTGCCTCTCACGTTTTGGCGCAGGCTGTGAAACGGTTATATCCCTCTGCGAAATTGGCAATCGGTCCGGCTATTGAGAACGGCTTTTATTATGACTTTGATGTAGAAAAGCCTTTTCTGCCCGAAGATTTGGAAAAGATTGAGGCGGAGATGAAAAAAATCGTCAAAGAGGGAATCGAACTGAATCGGTTTGAGCTGGCACCGCAGGAGGCAATGGCGAAACTCAGTGAAATGGGAGAACCGTATAAGGTGGAATTGGCAAAAGAACATGCCGATAAGGGTGAGCATATCAGCTTTTACAGCCAAGGAGATTTTACAGACCTCTGTGCCGGTCCGCATCTAATGTCTACTGCACAGCTTAAGGCAGTTAAACTGCTTAACTGTACCGGCGCATACTGGCGCGGAGATGCCAGCATGGCACAGCTTTGCCGCGTATACGGTACGGCTTTCCCGAAAGCTTCTCAATTAGAAGAACACCTGACCATGCTCGAAGAGGCGAAAAAACGGGATCACAATCTGCTGGGACGTCAGCTGGGATTTTTCACCACCTCTGATTTGATTGGTCAGGGATTGCCGATTATGCTGCCTAAGGGAGCAAAGGTCATTCAGTTATTGCAGCGCTTTGTAGAGGACGAGGAAGAAAAACGGGGATGGCTGCTGACCAAAACGCCGTTTATGGCAAAGAGCGATTTGTATAAATTATCGGGGCACTGGGATCATTATCAGGACGGCATGTTTGTGCTGGGTGATGAAAACAAGGACAGCGAGGTGTTTGCGCTGCGTCCGATGACCTGCCCGTTCCAGTATCAGGCGTATTTGAGCAAGAAACGTTCCTATCGGGAATTGCCATTGCGCTATAATGAGACTTCTACGTTGTTCCGGAATGAAGCCTCCGGAGAAATGCACGGATTAATTCGGGTACGGCAGTTTACCATATCCGAAGGACATTTGATGTGTCTGCCGTCCCAATTGGAACAGGAATTTAAAAGCTGTCTGGAGCTTGCAATATATATGCTCAAGACGCTTGGGCTGTATGAGGATGTTTCTTATCGGTTTTCGCAGTGGGATCCGGATGATCGTGCTAAATATATCGGAACGCCGGAGCAGTGGGATGAGGCACAGAGCGTGATGCAGAAAATCCTGGACCATCTGGAGATTCCGTATAAAATCGGTATCGGGGAGGCGGCATTCTACGGCCCGAAACTGGATATCCAAATCAGAAATGTACACGGCAAAGAGGATACTTTGATTACCATTCAAATCGATCAGATGCTTGCCGAAAAATTCGGAATGGAATATGTGGATGCAGACGGTACTACCAAGAATCCGTATATCATTCACCGTACTTCTATCGGATGCTACGAACGGACATTGGCGTTGCTTATCGAGAAGTATGCAGGCGCATTTCCGGCATGGCTGGCACCGACTCAGGTCAAGGTGCTGCCAATTGGAGAACGTCAGCATGAGTATGCGCAGACCATAGTAGAGAAATTGAAAGCTGCCGGTATGCGGGTAGAATATGATGACCGGAATGAAAAAATCGGATATAAAATCAGAGAGGCGCAGTTGGAGAAAGTGCCTTATATGCTGGTAATCGGCGATAAAGAAGCAGAAGCCGGTGCGGTTGCGGTACGTTCCCGCAAAGAAGGAGATAAGGGCGCAATGCCGGTTGCCGCATTTATCGATATGCTGACTGACGAAGTACAGAAAAAAACGCTGTAAAAGCGAAGGAGGAGCCTTTTTGGGGTTTAAAAAAGAAAATATCAGAAACTTCAGCATTATCGCTCACATTGACCATGGAAAGTCAACCCTTGCCGACCGTATTTTAGAAAAGACTTCGACGGTGGCGCTTCGTGATATGGAAGATCAACTGCTGGACAACATGGATATTGAGCGGGAACGCGGGATCACCATTAAAGCGCGCGCCGTCAATCTGACCTATCATGCGCAGGACGGTGAGGACTATAACTTCAATCTGATCGACACGCCGGGTCATGTGGACTTTAACTATGAAGTGTCCCGCTCGCTTGCAGCATGCGAGGGAGCCATTCTTGTGGTGGATGCGTCTCAGGGAATCGAGGCGCAGACATTGGCGAACACCTACCTTGCGATTGAGCATGATTTAGAGGTTGTACCGGTGGTGAATAAAATCGATCTGCCGTCTGCCGATCCGGAACGGGTTTGCCATGAGATAGAGGATGTTATCGGGATTCCGGCGTTGGATGCCCCTCGGATTTCGGCGAAAATGGGAACAAATATCGAGGCTGTGCTGGAGGAAATCGTCACCAAGATACCGTCGCCGCAGGGAGATGACAACGCTCCCTTGCAGGCATTGATTTTTGACAGCTATTATGACAGCTACAAAGGCGTTATTGTATATGTGCGGGTGAAAGAGGGAAAGCTTACCAAGGACATGAAAATCCGCATGATGGCAACCGGCGCCGAGTTTGACGTGGTGGAAATCGGCTATATGGGAGCGACCAGTCTGATTCCTGCGCAGGAGCTTTGCGCAGGTGAAGTCGGCTACATTACTGCAAGCATAAAAAATATCAACGATACCCGTGTGGGCGACACTGTCACTAATGCGGAGTGTCCTGCCGCGGCTCCGTTGCCGGGTTACCGCAAGGTCAATCCGATGGTGTTTTCGGGCATCTATCCGCTCGACGGCGCGCGTTATGCTGATTTGCGTGATGCTTTGGAAAAATTGCGGCTGAATGACGCGGCGTTCACCTTTGAGCCGGAAACCTCGGTGGCATTGGGATTTGGATTCCGCTGTGGTTTTCTCGGTCTGCTTCATATGGAAATCATTCAGGAACGTCTGGAACGGGAATACAATTTTGATATCATCACGACTGCACCGTCGGTTGTGTATAAGCTGAAGCTGACCGACGGCAGTGAGGTCATGATTGACAACCCGACCAACTATCCGGATGCCGCATTAATTGCTACGGCGGAGGAACCGATGGTCAAGGCGAACATCCTGACTCCGGTTGAATTTGTCGGGAATATTATGGAACTTTGTCAGGACAGGCGGGGCGTTTTCAAGGATATGAAGTATCTGGAAGAAACACGGGTCGAAATGCATTATGATCTGCCGCTGAATGAAATCGTTTACGATTTCTTTGATGCGCTGAAATCCCGTACCAGGGGATATGCTTCCTTTGATTATGAGATGAAAGGATATGCGCCGTCTAAGCTGGTCAAGCTGGATATTTTGCTCAACGGGGACATTGTGGACGCATTGTCCTTTATTGTCCACGCGGATAAGGCGTATCCGCGTGCGAGAAGAATTGCGGAGAAATTAAAAGAGAATATCCCGCGTCAGTTGTTTGAAGTGCCGATTCAGGCGGCGGTGGGCGGCAAAATCATTGCGAGGGAAACCGTAAAAGCAATGCGTAAGGATGTGCTTGCCAAGTGCTACGGCGGAGATATTACCCGAAAGAAAAAGCTGCTTGAAAAGCAGAAAGAGGGCAAAAAGCGGATGCGCCAGCTCGGTACGGTCGAGGTGCCGCAGGAAGCGTTTATGTCGGTGCTGAAATTAGATGAATAAGCAGATCGGATTGTATGTGCATATTCCCTTTTGCAACGGAAAATGCCCGTATTGTGATTTTTATTCGGAGTGCGACCTGTCCCTTGCCGACGCTTACACTGAAGCATTGCTTGCAGAGATGGCGGCAGGAGAAAAGGAGAATGTGTCTGCCGATACGCTTTATCTGGGCGGCGGGACGCCTCCTCTTTTGGGGGCTCGAAACCTTGTACGGATTATTGATGCGGCAAGAAGACATTATTCTTTTGCGGGGGAAGCCACTTTGGAGGCAAATCCATGCAGCGTGACAGAGAAAATGTTGTCGGAGCTGAGGGAAGCGGGATATAACCGCATTTCCTTCGGGATGCAGTCGGCGGCGGCAGGGGAATTAGCGGTTTTAGGGAGAAAGCACACTTCCGAACAGGTACACTCTGCGGTGGAATCTGCAAAGCGCGTGGGATTTGATAATCTGTCGCTGGATCTGATGCTGGGTGTTCCCTACCAAACATCAGAGAGTATCAAATATTCCTTGGACACTGCAATCGAACTGGATGTACAGCATATTTCGGCGTATATGCTGAAAATAGAAGAGAACACCGATTTTTACCGCAAAAATCGATGGGAAGAATGCCCGGATGAAGAGCAAACCTGTGAAATTTATCTGAGCACGATAGAATATCTGCGGCAGGCGGGCTTTATGCAGTATGAAATTTCAAATTTTGCCAAACCGGGAATGGAGTGCAGACACAACCTGAAATATTGGCGCTGTGAAGAATATTTGGGATTCGGACCGGCGGCGCATGGATATTTCGGAGGTGCGCGTTACGGACACAGCCGGGATTTGAAAAGCTATCTGTTTGATGCCTCCCAAACGGTTTCGGTAACCGATGATGCACCAGGCTCTTTCGCGGAGTATGCGATGCTCCGATTGCGGCTGACCGACGGCATTCTATTGTCGGAGGCAGAGAATCGCTACGGTGAGGCGGCGCGGCAGATGGCGGAAAAGGCAAAACGCTATGAAAGCAGCGGATTGCTGATCATTTCGCCGGATCGGATTGCATTGACTCCGCAGGGATTTTTGGTATCGAACGAATTGATCGGACAGCTGGTTTTGTAAGAGTGTCTGCAGGGATTTTCCGGAAAACCCGATGGTATATCGGTTTCCCCGTGTCTGATTTGTAAACTATCTGCGTAATTTCTTGACATATGGCAGAAAATTCAGTATGATAGAAACCGGAAACCGTATTTTTGTTTTGGATAGAATTGCTTTTAGAAAGGATGAAAGCAGATGAAAAATCAGAAAAAACATGAAATGAAACTGATGTCGCTGATATCCATGTTGTTGGGAATGGCGGCAATCGTTACAACTGCGGCATATATTGTATATCGGGTAATCAGCGAAAAAGCTTATAATGAAAAGTGGAAGGATTATAACGATTGCGGAATATAGGCGCAGATCGTCCTATGTTTAGAGCAAATCAGATAATCCTTGCGTGAATACGGCAGGGGTGTTTTTGCCTTGTTGCATTTTCAAAACCATATATCTTTGTGGGATTGATGTTTCCGGCACGCTCAAATGCGCACCTTCGGTGCGCATTTTTTAAATGAATAAAGGAAGTTTAAGAATATATAGTTGACTATCTATCAAAATAAAAGGAACAGGATAACCATGCGAATTGATTTTCACGTACACGCATTTCCAGATAAGCTCGCGCCCAAGGCAATGTCGGTATTGGCGCAGCATTCAGGATACGAGCCGCAATCCGACGGCACTTTTGCGAATACCTGCGAAAAGATGTCGGCAGGCGGAAACGATAAGTTTGTATTGCTGAATATTGCCCAAACACCGGCGCAGCAAAAAAATGCCAATCGTTTTGTGATAGAAAAAAACGGCGGAAATGTGATTGCATTTGCGGCGATTCATCCTTTTTCCGACGATGCAATTTATGAATTGGATCGGGCGCAGGAAGCGGGGCTGAAGGGTGTAAAATTGCATCCCGAATACCAGGAATTTGACATGGATGATCCGGCGGTATATCCGTTTTATGAGGCTTGTGCCAAGCGGGAGATGATTATGCTGTTTCATGCCGGATTTGATTCGGCTTATCCGGGCAGTCGGCGCGGTTATCCGGATAAATCCGCCAAGGTAGTTAAAGATTTTGCGGGAGCAAAAATTGTGCTTGCTCATCTGGGAAATTGCATTGATAACATGGAAACGCTGGATCACCTTTGCGGGTTGGACTGTTACCTGGATCTTTCCATTTGTTATAAAACAATGGCAGATGACAAAATAAAAGAAGTGATAAAAGCGCATACTGCGGACAGAATATTATACGGTACTGATTTTCCGTGGGGAAATATTGCAGACACTGTCAAAATGATCGAAAACCTCGGGCTGACCGCTGAAGAAAAAGAAAAAATTTACCATAAAAACGCAGAAAAGCTGCTGCAAATTTAATGATTTATCCGCTTGTTAAATAACTAGCAATATAGTATAATTTAAAACTGGAGAGATTCCGATGACAATGAAAAAAGTGGAAATATTTACCGACGGCGCCTGCAGCGGAAATCCGGGACCGGGAGGCTGGGGCGCGGTATTGCGCTGCGGAACGGCTGAAAAGGAACTGTCGGGAGGAGAAAAAAGCACTACCAACAATCGAATGGAATTAACTGCCGTGATTTCGGCGCTTTCTGCATTGAAACAGCGCTGTACCGTTACTATTTGCAGCGACAGCAAGTATGTGATTGACGCGGTTACAAAGGGTTGGGCAAAAAGCTGGCAGAAAAACAATTGGATCAAATCGGATAAAAAACCGGCTCTGAATGCTGATTTGTGGGAAAGGCTGTTAGGACTGCTTGATCAGCATGATGTCAGTTTTGTTTGGATCAAGGGTCACGCAGGGCATCCCGAAAATGAACGATGCGATCAGATGGCGGTGGAAGAATCCCGAAAGTTTTTATAGAGCAGTACCTGACAGACAAATTAAAAAAAATTTTGTGAATCGCTTGCAAACTATACCAAAAAGGTGTATAATAAAATTGTAATCAGGGAATAAGCCAATTTTACCGTTTCTTCCGGATTGCATGGAAGCAAAGTCTCTCGTCTTAACAGACGGCGGAGAATCGAATTTTTTTAGCATTACCATAGTTTTTGCTGAAAAGAAGATAAACACTTGTAGCTTGCCACGTGACAGAACGAGGCAAGTCCTTATTGAACAATCGGGAGGTCGATTTTGTTGAAAAGAACAGTTTATGCAGATAATTCTGCGACGACCAGAGTTTCAGACAATGCATTGCATGCGATGCTGCCATATTTTCAAGAAAAATTCGGAAACGCATCCAGCCTGCATGCTGCCGGCAGAGAAGCGGCTCGTGCGCTGATTCATGCCAGAAAGCAGGTGGCAGATGCTTTGAACGCCGAGCCGAATGAAATTTATTTCACTTCCGGCGGCACCGAGGCAGATAACTGGGCGATTAAAGGCGGATGCGCGCAGCAGCTCAAAAAAGGAAAACGCCATATTATAACTACGGTGTTTGAGCATCACGCGGTGCTGCATTGCTTTGAGCTTCTGGAAAAAAGCGGATTTGAGGTTACTTATCTGCCGGTCAGCAAGGACGGTTATGTAACGGCACAGCAGGTGGCAGACGCGATACGGGACGACACCGCATTGGTGTCAATCATGTATGCGAATAATGAGATCGGCACCATTCAGCCGATTGCTGAAATCGGTAAAATATGTCGTGACAAGGGTGTTTGGTTTCATACCGACGCGGTACAGGCAGTTGGCAATGTTCCGATTGATGTCAAAGCACAAAATATTGATATGCTGTCTTTGTCGGGACACAAAATTCATGCACCGAAAGGTATCGGCGTGCTGTATGTCAGAAAAGGCATTGTACTTCAGAACTTAGTTGACGGCGGCGCGCAGGAGCGCAACAAACGGGGCGGAACCGAAAATATCGCATCCATTGTTGCTTTGGGACAGGCAATTACCGATGCGGCGGAAAATGTGGACGCGAAAGTAGAAAGATTAACGAAAATGAGGGACAGACTGATTGACGGCGTGTTGTCTGACATTCCGAAAAGCCGGCTGAACGGCGGCAGAGAACCCAGACTTTGTATGAGCGCGAACTTTTCTTTTGAGGGGATCGAGGGAGAAGGAATGCTGCTGCTGCTGGATATGGAAGGAATCTGTGCTTCTTCGGGATCTGCCTGCACATCGGGCTCGCTGGATCCTTCTCATGTTTTAATGGCAATCGGACTGCCGCATGAAATTGCCCATGGTTCGCTCAGAATCTCTTTCTCGGAGGAAAACACAGAGGAAGATGTGGATTATATACTGGAAAAGCTTCCCCCCATTATCGCAAAATTACGGGCAATGTCACCGGTTTGGGAAGGCTAAATGGTTTTAAGGAGGAAAAACAAATGAGTATGTTATACAGTGAAAAGGTAATGGATCATTTCGCAAATCCCCGCAATGTGGGTGAGATTACCGATGCGGACGGAATCGGAGAAGTCGGCAACGCAAAATGCGGCGATATTATGAAAATGTATATCAAAGTAAAAGACAATGTGATAACCGATGTAAAATTTAAAACATTCGGATGCGGCGCTGCGATCGCAACCAGTTCAATGGCAACCGAGATGATCAAGGGCAAGCCGATTGAGGAAGTGCTGAAGCTGACCAACAAGGCGGTAGTGGAGGCGCTGGACGGACTGCCGGCAACGAAAATCCATTGCTCCGTTCTTGCGGAACAGGCAATTAAAAGCGCTCTTGCAGATTATTATCAGCGTAAGGGCATCGATCCCACTCCGATCGTAGGCGAAATTTCCGAATGCGAAGCCTGCCACAATTTATAATATGACTGGCAAAAAGGTATTGGTCGCGTTAAGCGGCGGAGTTGACAGTACGGTCTGCGTCCATTTGCTGAAAGAACAGGGTTATACGGTTGCGGGGCTGGTGCTGAAAATGTCTCCGGCGCATGAAGATACCGTAAAAGCGGCGCAGGAAAGTGCAGATTCCTTGGGGATTCCATTGTATGTTCGGGACAAGACAGCGGATTTTCAGCAGTATGTCATCGACTATTTTGCAGAGGAATATCAAAACGGCAGAACTCCCAATCCTTGCATTATCTGCAATCCTACGGTAAAGTTTAAGGCTTTGGCAGATGCGGCGGATGAGCTGGGATATGATTGGATTGCGACGGGGCATTATGCGAAGCTGGAAAAGCAAAACGGAGAAGTTTTGCTTAAGAAGGGCAATTCGGCAAAACGCGATCAGTCCTATATGTTGTATCGACTGAATCAGCGGATTTTGTCGCGGCTCCTTTTGCCTCTGGCGGAACTGGAAAAGGATGAAGTGCGTGCAATTGCGGCGAAGCTCGGTGTTTCAGCGGCAAGTAAGCCGGACAGCCAGGAAAACTGTTTTATCGTAGACAACGATTATGCCGGATATATCGAACGCCATTACGGAAAATCAATGCCGGGAGATTTTATATCACCCGAGGGAGTCCCTTGCGGCAAACACAAAGGAATCATTCATTATACCGTCGGACAGCGAAAGGGTTTGGGAATCGCGTTGGGACGACCTGTTTTTATTCGGGAGATCGATGCAAAAACCAATCGCATTTACTTAGCGGACAGCGGAAATGAGTATTTTTCCAAAGTGATGATAGAAAAGCTGACAACGATCAGCGGCAGACCGCTTATGCCTGCGAGCTTTCAGGCAAAAATACGTTCAATGGCGGCTCCTTGTGATGCACAGGCGATTCCGCTGCCAAACAACCGAGCTGAAATTGTATTTGATAAACCGCAGCGGGCAACGGCAAAAGGACAGTCAGTCGTGTTGTATGACGGAGATACGGTCATCGGGGGCGGCTTGATTGCATCCTGTGAATAGAGTATAGACCGGACTGTTTCCGACATGTGAAGCAGTCCGTTGTTTTAGAATCGAGGGATTTATTTGAAATTGTTGATGATAGGAGATGTCATTAGTCAGATAGGCTGTGATTATCTGCGGCAAAGACTGCCCGGCTTTAAGCGGGAGCATGGTGTAGATATGGTGATTGCCAACGGCGAAAATTCGGCTGTAGGGAACGGTATATTGCCGAAATCGGCGGATTTTTTATTTGACAGCGGCGTGGATGTCATCACGACCGGAAATCATGTGTATAAACGGCGGGAAATACTGGATTATTTTGAAGAACGTCCGGCTTTGATCCGCCCGGCAAATTTCCGGCCCGAATGTGCCGGAACCGGATATTATCTCTATGAAACGGTAATGTACCGCGTTTGTGTCATCAACCTGCTGGGACAGTCTTTTATGGAACCGGTAGGATGTCCGTATGAAGCGGTTGACCGAATTCTTGCAGAGGTGCAGGCAGACGTGTATGTAGTAGATATTCATGCGGAAGCTACCGGAGAGAAAGGCGCACTTGGATACTATCTGGATGGCAGGGTAGCGGCGGTGCTTGGAACGCATACTCATGTTCAGACGGCAGACGAACGGATTTTATCGCAGGGCACAGCATTTATCAGCGACATCGGAATGACGGGCCCGATTGATTCGGTGCTGGGTGTTCGCCCGGAATGCGTCATACAGCGGATACGCCTTCATATTCCGACCAGATTTGAAACAGCAGAGGGACCTTGCATGATGCAGGGTGTATTGCTGGATATTGACGAGAAAACCGGAAAGTGCAGTGCAATTGAGAGAATTTCGTGTTAACAGAATGCGGAAGAAACCGTAACTTATCTTCATTAAGAGCTGAGGGGCTGTCTGATTGCGACAGTCCCTTTTGAATTTTGAACAGCGTTTTAAATTGTCAATCAAACTTTGTTTTATGATTTCGGAACCGATTTTCAGGTGTATGAACGATATTAATTGTGAAAATTTATCATTCGGACAAGAAAGGCGGTGAATTTATTTGCAATTTTGCTTGATAAATTCATAAAAATGGTATAAAATATAAATTAAGAATGTTTATGGCTTTCCGGGATAAAAACTTACTCATATATAACTGCGATGATTTTAGAAATGTAATGCTGATATATTATTTTGTATTGAGAATCAGAAAGGAAAAACAGTTATGGACATTTTAAAAGTTTCCGCGCGTTCAATCCCGAATTCGGTAGCAGGCGCTATTGCCGGAGTAGTCCGTGAAAACGGTGCGGTTGAAATCCAGGCAGTCGGAGCAGGTGCGGCAAACCAGGCGATAAAATCGGTGGCAATTGCGAGAGGGTATTTGGCACCTTCCGGAATCGATGCCATTTGTATCCCTGCATTCGGTACTGTAACCATCAACGATGAGGAGAAGACGGCGATCAAATTGATCGTAGAGGCAAGATAGAAGAAAATGCCTTGCGGCAGAAATACGAAGGCACTTTGTTTTGCTGCCGATTTTATGGAATTGTGGGTGAATTTGTGGGAAAAAGGTTGATTTTATTACTGGTAACGGTTATAATTGGTACATTGCCCTTGTTCGGTTGTAACGCAGAGCTTTCCGATTTGAGCGATAACCTTTCTTCTGCAATTTCCGATGTTGCTTCTGCGGATGCTGAAACCGAGCCGCATACCATTGTTTTGCCTTATGACGGAAACGACAGTTTAAATCCGTTTACGGTAAAGACGGTCGCCAATTCTGCGCTGATGCAGGTTTTATATGACGGGCTGATACGGCTCAACGAAAAATATGAGCCGGAACCGGTTGCGGCTCAGGAAGTAAAACTCAACGGGTTGCAATGTACAGTGGTGCTGAGAAACAATTTGCAGTTTGCAAACGGAAACGCCGTCACCGCAGAGGATGTTGTTTATTCTTGTAATAAAGCACGCAGCACTTCGCGGTTCAGTGCGGGACTTGCTAATATTGCATCCGTATCGGGTGATAAAAATACGGTGGTATTTCAGCTCAAAACCGCAGATCCTTTATTTGTCAATCTTTTGGATTTCCCGATCGTTAAAAAAGATACGGGCGATCAGGACTTGCCGATCGGCAGCGGAAGATATGTCGCGCAGATGACTGAAACCACTGCGAAGCTCGTATACAATACCAAGCATTTTCGGGGGAATACGCCGAAGCAAACCGAAATATCGCTGATATCCATGCCGGATAATGAAGCAATGCTTTCGGGGATCAAGACGGGGACTCTGTCGGCAACTTTTTCTGATCTAAGCAAAGGAGAATTATCCAGCGCGGGTGCTTTGAGCACATCGGTTACCCTGAACAACATGGTTTACCTCGGGTTTAATGCTACCCGCAATATTGTGAATACCGCAGAAATCCGTCAGGCAATCGTTTGTGCGGTAGATCGCGGCACGGTGTTCTACAAGGGCTTTTCAGGCAGAGGATCTCAGGCAAATATGCCGGTCCATCCGTTGATCGGCGGACAATTGAATGTGACAGCCGAGCAGTTAATGCAATATGATACTGCTAAAGCAAATCAGTTATTGGATGCGGCAGGCTATCAGGAAAAAGATGCGAGCGGTTACCGCCTGGCAGACGGCAAACCGATTGAACTGACCTTATTGGTCAACGGAGATAATAATTATAAAAAGCTGGCAGGCGGCTTGATTCGTGAAATGCTGGCAGCTGTCGGTTTGAAAGTTACGGTTAGCGAGGAGTCGTTTTCTGCCTATACGGCTTCTGTAAAATCTGGTAAATACGACTTGTATATCGGCGAAATGAAGTTGCTCAACAATATGGATCTGCGCCCAATATTGGAAAATTCCGATATTTTAAAGGGCACCCGCAGCGACGCTTTATTGGCTGCTTATCGCAGCTATCTGGATGCGACCGGAACCTATGCCGATTTTCTGACGGCGTTTCAGCAGGAAGTGCCATTCATGCCGTTATTGTTTCGAAGCGGTATTTTGGTTTATAATCGGAACATCAGCGCCGATATTAAAACATCGGTGTCAGACATATATTATAATTTGGAAACATGGGGTTAAATGTTGCTCTTTATACAATACCGAAGCAAATTCAAAAAGGAATGGTGATTGAAATGATAAGATTACAGAACCATATCGGTAAGATAGATATTTCTACTGAGTATTTTGAAAGTTTGGTCAGCGATGCGGTTGTCAGCTGTTTTGGTGTTGCGGCTATGTCAGAGGTGGATGCAGCTCAGGGATTGCTCAATAAACTTCGCAAGCATCCTGCAAACCGGGGCGTAAAAATCAAATATCAGAAATCGAAACTGATTATCGAACTGCATATTATCGTCAATTACGGAACCAATATTTCAGCTATCGTGAAAAGCATTATTCACAAGGTTCGTTATGTGGTGGAGGAAGCGACCGGAATCAGTGTGGCGAGAGTAAATGTATTTGTAGATTCTATGACCGTAAAATAGTAAAAGATTGGGGCGGCATTGTGAACAAGACGGTCGCTCTGTTAAGGCGGTGATTGCCGGAATAGGGCAGACCGCTGATAGATTGCCGGCATTTTGTCTGCAAAAAAGATGAACGATTAAGGAGTGCTTCATAAAGTGATTACAGGACAGCTTCTTCGTGACGCGTTTATATCGGGCGCAAATCATATCACGAACCATAAACAAGAGGTAGATGAATTAAACGTATTTCCGGTGCCGGACGGCGACACGGGAACGAATATGTCAATGACCATCAATGCAGCAGCAAGAGAATTGGAACGATTGGAATCTCCAACAGTGTCACAGGCGGCAGATAAGGCGGCGGCAGCATTGCTGCGTGGCGCGCGGGGAAATTCCGGTGTTATTTTATCACTGTTGTTTCGCGGCTTTTCAAAAGGGCTGAAAGACAAAACGACGGCAAACGGCGCCGATATTGCAGAGGCTTTGGCAAGCGGTGTGGAATCTGCTTATAAAGCGGTAATGAAACCAACCGAGGGGACTATTTTGACGGTAGCCAGAGTGGCATCTGAAAAGGCGGCTGAGCTGGCGCGTCAAACAAATGATCCCATTGAAATATTTGAATGTATTTTAAAAACTGCCGAGGAAACCTTGGCGACAACTCCCGAAATTCTGCCTGTCTTGAAGAAAGCAGGAGTAGTAGATGCAGGCGGAAAAGGTTTGGTGTTGATTTTTGAGGGAATGGTCAGTGTTCTGCGTGGCGGAAAAATGATTTCCTCTGAAGCGGTGCAGGAAAAGAAAGCGGAAATTGTAAAAGGGAATGCTGCCGCAGAATTTGACGGTGAGATTACTTTTACTTATTGTACTGAATTCATTGTTAATAAAGCTCCGGACGCCAAAAGTCCTGTGGCACTTCGGGCGTATTTGGAAAGCATCGGTGACAGCGCCGTGGTGGTGGACGACGACAATATCATTAAGGTTCATGTGCATACCGATAATCCGGGAAATGCGATCCAAGAGGGATTAAAGTACGGCTATCTGACCAATATGAAAATAGATAATATGCGGGAACAGCACGAAACCAAGGCGTATGAAGCGAAACAATCGGCACAGGAAAATGACTATCAGCCGGTTGATCCGGAAAAAGCGTACGGATTTGTCGCAGTTGCCGCTGGGCAGGGGCTTCAGGCACTGTTCACTGATTTGGGAGTAGATAAGGTAGTCAGCGGCGGTCAGACGATGAATCCAAGCACCGAGGATATCCTCAGTGCCATTCATGCAACCCCGGCGGAAACGGTGTTTGTGCTGCCAAACAACAAAAACATTATTATGGCTGCGGAGCAGGCGGCAAAGCTGGCGGATAGGCGGGTGTGCGTCTTGCAGACCAGAACAATTCCGCAGGGATTGACTGCAATGCTTGCGTTTGATCCCGATGCAACTTATACCGATAACCGTGTCAATATGACCAATGCTTTCGCTGAGGTTCAGACCGGACAGGTTACTTTTGCGGCGCGTGACAGTGACTATGACGGACATAATATTAAGCAGGGCGAGATTTTGGGCTTGGAGAACGGAAAGCTAGCCTTTACCGAAAAGGATATTACAAAGGCTGTGTATAAGCTGATTAAATCACTGGTCAAGCGGGATTCCAGCTTTGTTACCATGATTTACGGAGCTGATGTGTCGGATGCGCAGGCGGAGAAAGCCTATGAAGCGATATCTGCCAAGCTCGGCGATTCGGTGGAAATCAACTTGATTAACGGCGGTCAGCCGGTTTACTATTATATTGTTTCGGTAGAATAAAGCAGATTTCATATGCAGATGTTTCTTGCGGGAAGGGGAACGTATGCCGGGTTCAGTTACTTTGAAATCACCGATAAATGCGCTGAAAGGTGTGGGCACCAAGCGTGCCGAACAGTTTCATAAACTGGGAGTAGATACCGTCTACTCCCTTTTGCGTTATTATCCGCGGCGGTATATTAATTATACGGAATATCTGCCGATTGCGCAAACCGTGATCGGAGAAAACAATGTGGTTCGTGCACGGGTATATCAAAAGTCGCCCGAATCTCGGATTCGCAAGGGACTATCCTTGTATAAGGTTTTTGTCACCGATGATGAAACCGAGATGGTGATCACGATCTTTAACAGCAAGTATATGTATGAAGCGCTTAAATTGGGACAAGAATATGTTTTTTACGGTAAAGTGACCGGAAATCTGTTTAAAAGGGAAATGAACGCCCCTTCTTTTGTTCCTTATACGGAGCAGATGAAGATGATGCCGATTTACTCTCTGACAGAGGGACTCAGCAACAAAATGATTGCATCTGCGGTAGAAACGGGTTTGCGCCTGACTGATGATGCCGTTTTTGACCCGATTCCGGCCGACATTACAGAGAACTATGGTTTATGTCATCTCAATTTTGCTCTGCACAACATTCATTTTCCGGAGAATCAAAATGCGTTGGAAACAGCCAGAAAACGGCTGGTTTTTGAAGAATTACTGACCTTACAGTTAGGGATGCTGCTACTGAAAAAGCGAAATCGAGAAGAAAGCGGCGTGTCAATAAAGGAATATGATTGGAGCGGTTTTGAAGCATTGCTGCCGTTTTCACTGACTGGAGCACAAAAGCGGGTAATTGCGGATTGTGTGGAGGACTTTCATTGTACCGTACCGATGAATCGTTTGGTACAGGGAGATGTCGGAAGCGGAAAAACAATGGTTGCGGCGGCGCTTGGCTATCTCATGGCGAAAAACGGCTATCAAACCGCTGTGATGGCGCCGACTGAGATCTTGTCGGAACAGCATTATCGCACGTTTTGCAGAACTTTTGAAAATACAGGGATACGGGTATGCTTGCTGACGGGATCCTTGACAAAATCGGTGAAGGAAAAAGAAACCGCCAAGATTGCTGCCGGAGAATATGATGTTATCATCGGAACTCATGCGTTGATACAGGACAGCGTACAGTTTGACAGATTAGGGTTAGTGGTTACTGATGAGCAACATCGATTTGGTGTGGCACAGCGAAGCAAGCTGGCGGCAAAAGGAGAAAACCCACATCTGTTAGTCATGTCCGCAACACCGATTCCACGCACTTTGGGCCTGATTATCTACGGAGACTTGGATATCTCTGTGATTGATGAGCTTCCTGCAGGGCGGCAGAAAATAGATACTATGGCAATTACCGGAAAGAAACGGGAACGTGCATTGCATTTTATCCGTGGGCAGCTGGACAGAGGCTTGCAGGGGTACATTGTCTGCCCGCTGATTGCGGAGGAGGGTGAAAGCGAGCTGAAATCGGTTACAGGATACGCGGCGGCATTAGAGAAAGGTCCATTGAGAGGCTGTCGGATAGAAATTTTGCACGGCAAAATGAAAGCAAAAGAGAAAGACGCTGTTATGGAACGTTTCAAGCAGGGAAAAACGCAGCTGCTTGTTTCCACAACTGTCATTGAAGTGGGTGTTGACGTTCCTAATGCGGTCATTATGATGATTGAAAATGCAGAACGGTATGGATTATCTCAACTTCATCAGCTGCGCGGGCGAGTCGGCAGAGGCAGTGAAAAATCTTATTGTATCTTGATTTCAGATAATACCGGGGAAGACAACAGAAAGAGGCTGAAAACCCTTTGTGAAACAAGCGACGGGTTCCGTATTGCAGAGGAAGATTTAAAACTGCGGGGGCCGGGAGATTTTTTTGGTGCAAGACAGCATGGCTTACCGGATTTAAAGATTGCAGATATGGCTGCAGATATGGAGATTTTAAAACAAACGCAGCAACTGGCAAAAAGAATTTTAGAGAAAGACGTCGGATTGCGACTGCCCGAGAATAAGGGCTTGAGGCGTTTAGTCAGTTTGTTATTTGCACACGGAGACGGGCAGTTTTTTCATTAAAGCAAAGTAAAAAATATCCAAATAATTTGGATTTAACTATTGCAAAACCAAGTGATAAATGATATAATTATTCAAGGATAATTTTTCTCCTTGAATAATTATATCCGCTTGTTATTGATTCGGAGGCATAGCTCAGCTGGTTAGAGCGCTGCGTTCACATCGCAGAGGTCGCGGGTTCGAGTCCCTCTGTCTCCACCAACAAAAAAACGCACCTTTGTCTACCAAGACAAAGGTGCTTTTTTTGAGTGATGCGTTCCAAGCCGACTTTGTCGGCGGAACGAGATGCGCACTTCGTGCAGTGATGACGGCTTTGCCTTGTGATGTGCCTGCGGGCGTGAGGATTCGGAACTCATCGCATCACGGAAAGCGAAGTTTTCTGCATCACATTTGCGTAGCAAATGCATCACACAAGGCGTAGCCTTGTGCGTCACTGATTGTAATTTGCTGATATTTGCGATATTATACAAACAAATCAAAATTTGAAGGAGTAAATGCCTATGTTTAACACAGCTGTTTATGGAGAAAAATTTATAAATGAATTTACCTATAAAAACATTCCTTTTGAAGTAGTTCGTTGCCCAGCTACTATTTGGTGCGGTACATTGGGATATGCATCGAACTGCACAGATGAACCTGATATCGGCGCGTTGCTAAAGAAATATCAGAAATTATGTGATATTCCGAAAGTGGAAGCTGCAAATCCAGAATGGTCATGCGCAATTAGCATTAACTATTGGCAAGAGGGAGCTGCTCCACGTGGAATGATGTTTGCTCAACAAGTGTTGACTGAGAAACAAGATTCTAACCATGATGTATACATTATGCCGGAGTCTCTGTTCATCAGAGTAGCATGCACTGCTGAAACTGCAAAAGCAGCATTTGACAAAAATTCTTGTGAACTTCATGAATTATTCGGAGTAATTAAGGATTCCTTGGACGAGAATGGATATGTCCTTGGAACGAACGGTGCACAAGAGATAGAAATATATAATTATGAAGCTGGTTTATTTTATGCCTATGTTCAAGTAATGTGTAAAGAAGCACATGGTGCATAACGCTATCAGATAAAACATTCAAACAACTCTAAAACTGCAATTTTTCGAATAGAGCAGGTATACTACTTTATGGCTCTTTTACCTGCAATTCTGCGACCTTATGGCACCTTTTTGCATAAAAGAACAAACCGCCTATCTTGGCGGTTTGTTCTTTTCTTACATGTTTTTCACATGATTTTATTTGAAATCGGTATGGCTCGTTCTTTACTTTTCTCTGATGAAAACAAAAAATTTTATTGTTCGTTATTTTTTACATCATCGTGTTTTACAAATTCCACATCTCCCGATTCGTTGACCTTAATGGTAACTTCGGGTTCAAAGCCTTCGGTGCTGTCCGATTTAAACAATACTTTTAATGTTTGGAACATCAGCTTGAAATCCAGCCAGATGCTGTATTTTTCAATGTACATTAAATCCAGCATCAGCTTGTCCTTGGGAGAGGTGTTGTATTTGCCGACAATCTGCGCTAAGCCGGTCAAGCCCGCTTTTACACGATGGCGGTATTTAAACTCAGGATACATTTCTACGTATTTTTCCACGTGTTCGATTCGCTCGGGACGAGGACCTACAATGCTCATATCTCCGTAAAAAATATTAATCAGCTGAGGGAGTTCATCGATTCGAAGCTTACGAAGCACACTGCCTACTTTAGTAATACGATCATCACGATCTGCTGCCGGGCGGTATCCCATTTTATCTGCATCTACCACCATAGTACGGAATTTAAGCACTTTAAACATTTTTCCGTTTTTGGTGATGCGATCCTGTTTAAATAATACCGGACCGCCGTCTTCGATTTTAATGGCGATTGCTTCAATGAGCATAATCGGGCTGGCGACAATTAAACCGATTCCGGAAAGGACAATATCAATCAAACGCTTTACAAATTTTTGCTCAAATGACAATTCGCTTTGTGTTGTTGCAAGCAATACCGTATCATCTAACATAACCTGTTGAGAATGGTTTACGATGATATCGTTGAGTTCGGGCAAAGCATAGATATTTTTGCTGCGCTTGTAACAATAATCAAGTAACTCTGCCTTTTCTTTTGCAGGGATATCAAACAGGAAAACCGAATCATTTCGGCGTATAACAGCGCGGTAATCAGCGTCATGATAGTCGGTCATTTCTGTGACTTTATATTGTTTTTTATACTTGCCTATTTTTTTGAGATATATATCCAGCGGAGTGATTGCAGGATCATAGAAAATAACACATTTTTCCGGAGGATTAATTTTAAAATAAACGAAATTCCCGAATCGTGCAAATACAAATGCGATAATATAGTGCAGAACAATAATCAACAGCAGTATACCGAAATTCGGGAATTGCTTTACCATGATACACAACTGAATATAAGTGATAAAGTCGGTAATCAAAGCCGCAAGGAATACCGAATAAGTGACCTCTTTGCTTTTCTTTTTGCCGACAGCAAAGCCGCCGTATATGCGGATAAAAGCAATGCCGAGCACCGCAAAAGTTGACGCGGTGATAGCGGTAACTCTGTTCAGACGAAATAAGTGCTCCGACATTTTTGGAAAATACGGTCCAAAGAATGCCAGAAACAAACAAATGAACATTACGATTTTGATAAAGAATATAATAGACCTTTGAATTTTTCGTATCACTTTCATCATATGCGAGCAGTCCTCCAAAATACAAACATGCTTGTTTGTAATTAGTTTTTTATCGGCAGGCATACCGCACATTTGCGAAAATTGCCGTATCAGCCGAAAAGCGGATAAACAGACTTATGATTTATCCGTAAAACAATAAACAGCGACTTTCATCTGTCCACAGAATATCAAAATGAAAGTTATTGAAATTAAAACATCAAAACACAAAATATTTCGCCGGGAAACGTCAGGCATCACGGCGAAATATATTAATCTACTCCATGCCACAGGACTGATTTTGATTTATCATCATGCAAACCGATTGCATGACAATATCTCTGCTTTATTTTTGATTATAGCATAATCCGTTTCAAAATTCAATACATAAGTAAAAATCTCCTGTTTTCTGATTATTTCGGGCAAAAACAGCTGTGGTTTATCCGAAATATTGCAGCCGGTTATTGATCTCAATCGCACTTGTTGTACTCATAAAATTTCAATTTTAGAAACAAACAAATCATTGTGTTGCCTTCGCTTATGTGTTATAATGTTTTCAAAAGCACGCTGCGCTTTTGAAAACATTGAAACACTGCTCGCTTCGCTGTGCAAGTGGTTTGTGTTATAATAGCCTCAAAAGCACGCTGCGCTTTTGAGAACATTGAAACACTGCTCGCTTCGCTGCGCCAATGGTTTGTGTTATAATAGCCTCAAAAGCACGCTGCGCTTTTGAAAACATTGAAACACTGCTCGCTTCGCTGTGCAAGTGGTTTGTGGTATAATAGCCTCAAAAGCACGCTGCGCTTTTGAGAACATTGAAACACTGCTCGCTTCGCTGCGCCAATGGTTTGTGTTATAATAACCTCAAATGCACGTTGCGCTGATTTCAAAGGTCACCCGTAAATCGAGCGGGGCTTTGCCCGGTTTTCGGCATTGCCGAAATGTCACCGATGATATATGGCGGCAAGGGCGAAACAAAACGCCGTCCGCCGATAAGCGGCGGGGTTAATAGCTTTAATATGATTGATTTGCTGTCACAGAGGGCTTTGGCAGCTTTTATAGATACGGTTTCATTATTAGGAAAGAGGGTGGAATTTTGGTAAATAGAAAATGGCTGCTAGGACTGCTTCTTTTCGCAGTTTTGGTTCAGCTGAGCGGCTGCTATCCCGGCACCGGAACAGATAATTTGCTGGTTCCGCCTAAGCTGACCGCTGAGCAGGATAAAATTTATCAGGCGCTCGAAAAAACGGCGGGCAGCAACATTAATCTCAGATATCCGCAGACTGGAGAATACCGATCTTCCTTTGTTTTACGCAATATTGATGATGAGCCGGGTGATGAAACCATTGTATTTTACAAAACCAATGTGAATACAACCAACCCGACTTCTTTAAAGGTTTCTGTTTTAGATAAAGACGATTTGGGAAACTGGTATTGCGCTTATGACATTTCCGGCGGCGGCAGCGATATTCATCAGTTGGAGTTTTCTTCTTTCGGCGCGTTTGATCAATTGTTCATGATTGTAGGCTACAATCAGGCGATTGTTGATACTTCAAACAACAATGCTGATTCTCAACTGACAGCATCCCCCCGACAAGCCAGCAACGTTTTGCACATTTACTCATACCGCAGCGGGGAGATAAAAGATCTGTTTTCGCAGGAATATTCTCTGATGAAGGTTATGGATATTGACAACGACGGATATCAGGAAATTGTCACTATTGTTGATTCCAAAACCGGCGATGAACCGTCGGTGAACATTATAGAGTATAATGCCGGCATTTTTTATATTTCACAGGGAGAAACCGTGGCGATGGACGATTCGGTTCTATCTTATGTTAATGTGCAAAGCGGTTTTATCGGAACCAACCAGTCAGCGCTTTATCTGGATGGAGTAAGAGAGGATGGTTCAACAACGACTGAATTGCTGTTTTATCAGAATGGAACACTGCAAAGCGCACGGCTGGAAAAAGGAGTTGTTGACAGCATTGATACCCGGAAAGCAGGGAATATGTCAATGGACGTGGACAGCGATGATGTCATTGAAATTCCCGAGCTGCATCTGATGCCCGGCTATGAGTGGTCCGAATACATGGATGTACAAGAATCCGACAAGCTTTATTTCACTCATTGGAAAATTTTTTCTAACGGGGCGTTTCAATTAAAAAAGATATCCTATTTTAATATGGGATTTAATTATTTGTTTGATATTCCGGATCATTGGCAAGATAACGTTACTGCACGCAAAGTGGCTGAGGAGAATAAGATTGTTTTTTATTCCTATGATCGTGACTTGCAGAGTTTGGGTGAAGAACTGCTCAGCATTAAGGTGGTAAACGAAAACAGTAAGGCAGAAACCGAAAAAGAGGGGTATCAGCTTATTCGTTACAGCGGACAACTGTATTATTACGCAAAACTTGCTTATCCGGAGAATCTGTATTATCAAATTGATTTTGATACGGTAAGAGAAAACTTCACCCTGCTGAAATAGTGTCTGCCGTTGTCATATATCGCTGAGACAGAAAGGAGATTAAACAACATGAAAAAGATTTTGGTTTGTGAAGATGAAGATGTGATCCGAGACTTTGTGGTGATTAATCTGCAGAGAGCCGGTTATACCGTGGTGGACGTCGGATGCGGCGAGGATGCATTGCGGGTGTTTGATGAGGCAAACGGAGATTTTGATATTGCGTTGTTGGATATTATGATGCCCGGGATAGACGGCTTTCAGGTTTGCAAGACGCTGCGCGCGAAGAGCAATACGCTGGGGATTATTATGCTGTCTGCAAAAACGCAGGAAATGGATAAGGTAAACGGTTTGATGATCGGCGCAGACGATTACGTGACCAAGCCGTTCAGCCCTTCTGAGCTGGTTGCCAGAGTAGATGCGATTTACCGCCGGGTTTGCATGAGCGAAAATACTGCCCACATGCCGAAGGTGATTGAATCGGGCTGTTTTCGGTTAGATCAAAAAAGTCGTACCGTATCCAAAAACGGAGAAGTGATTGATTTGACTCAGGTAGAGTATCAAATCATGGAATTGTTTTTGAAAAATCAAAATGTTGCGTTGGACCGCAATCAGATTTTAACCGAAATCTGGGGCGACAATTATTACGGCGACATTAAAATTGTAGATGTCAACATCAGACGGCTTCGGATGAAAGTGGAAGAAGAACCGTCCAATCCGAAATACATCTATACCGTTTGGGGTTACGGGTATAAATGGTGCGGCGCGGCTGAGTAAATCGCGGGGCAAAAAACTGCTTGCAAGGGAGGTGCGCGGGTGAAATCAAAAAGTATTACACATCGTTGGGTCATCAACAGCCTTGGTGTCATTTTGTTTATCTTAGTGGGGTTGGAGATTGTTTTCGGCTTTGGAGTAAAAACATATTTCTATGATTTTGCCAAGCGTTCTCTTGAAAATAAGGCAACGATGATATCAGCACAACTCACCTATGCCGCTGACAGCGATACCGGTAATTACGGAGATGCAATCAACGAGTTAGTACAAAACTTTGATGATAAAAACACCACCGAATTAATGGCTATCAATAACTTCGGTGAAATCGCAATGACATCCAGCGGTTTTTCTTATGACAGCGACGTGCGGATGAATGACTACCAGGATGCGCAGACCGATCCCCGCGGCAGAGGGTATTATGTCGGCAATGACAACAACGGCAACCGTATCATGGCATATACCGTACGGCTGGAAGTCAACAGCGATTATGCGGCGCTTCGGCTGGTTACTTCGACCGACAATATCGACAATGTGATTTTATCCGCCATCGCGGTATTTACGGTGATCTGTATGGCAATTGTTATTTTTGTTGTGATTTCGGGCGTTTATTTTGTAAAATCCATTGTGATGCCGGTACGGGAGATTGGTGTGGCGGCACGAAAAATCGCTTCGGGCGATTTGGATACACGGCTTTACAAAAACTCGGATGATGAATTGGGAGAATTATGCGACACCATTAACTATATGGCGGATGAACTGTCCGCCACCGAGAATATGAAAAACGAATTTATTTCGTCGGTGTCTCATGAGCTTCGCACACCGCTTACGGCAATCAAAGGCTGGGGTGAAACGCTGGCGTCTGCCGGCAGTCAGGATACCGAAATGATGCAGAAAGGAATGCGGGTTATTATTAACGAGACGGAGCGTCTTGCTCAAATGGTTGAGGAGCTGCTCGATTTTTCCCGTATCCAAAGCGGACGGCTTACCCTTGTTAAAACCAAGATGGATATTCTGGCGGAGCTGGAAGAAGCGGTACTGATTTACGGTGAACGTGCCAAGAGGGAAAACATTGCTTTTGTTTATCATGCGCCGGAGATGCTGCCAATTATTTTCGGAGATAAAAACCGCTTGCGCCAGGTGTTTATTAATATTATAGATAACGCGTTGAAATACTCAGACAGCGGCGACTCGGTAACGGTGACCGCAAAAGAGGCGGAAGATACCATTGAAATTATCATTGCCGATACCGGTTGCGGAATCAGCGCGGTAGATCTGCCGAAAGTGAAAACAAAATTTTATAAAGCAAATTCAACCCGGAGAGGCTCCGGAATCGGACTGGCGCTTGCCAATGAAATCGTGATGATGCATGGCGGCGAATTGCTGATTGACAGCAAGGAAAACGTCGGCACAACCGTAACGGTAGTTTTGCCGGTTAATTTAAACACCAATGAGAATAAACAGTCAGCCGTTGCTGCAAATCAGAGAAAGGATCAACCAAGCAATGAAGAATAAAGAATGTCAATCAACCGGACACAAAAGTAAAATCGGCGGTCAGGCGTTAATCGAGGGCGTTATGATGCGGGGAATTGACAAGGCGGCAATGAGTGTTCGCCTTCCCGACGGCAGCATTGACACCGAAAGCTGGGAAGTCGGAAGCCTCAATCGGGCATGGTATCATAAGATGCCGATTGTGCGCGGGGTAGTGAATTTTATCGGCTCCATGATTACCGGATATCGGTGTATGATGAAATCGGCGGAAAAAGCCGGGATGGAAGATGATTTTGAGGGGGAACCCTCCAAATTTGATCTTTGGCTGGAAAAGCATCTCGGTGAACATATGATGAAAATTGTCGGAGTTGTGGCAATGGTGTTCGGCGTCGCGCTGGCGCTGGTTTTGTTTATGTTCCTTCCGGCATTGGCGGTTAAGGGAATACAGCTCTTGTTTGATCCAGGCATTTTTAAATCGCTGATAGAGGGCTTGATCAAGATCATTATTTTTGTTCTGTATCTGGCGCTGGTGTCCCGAATGAAGGAAATCAAGCGGGTGTTTGGATATCATGGGGCGGAGCACAAGTCGATTGCCTGCTATGAGGCAGGAGAGGAATTGACCGTTGAAAACGTAAGAAAGCATACACGGTTTCACCCTCGCTGCGGAACCAGCTTTATTTTAATTGTGCTTGTAATCGGCATTCTGGTGTTTTCAGTGGTAACCTGGAGCAGTCTGTGGATGAGAGTTGTACTGAAGCTTGCGTTGTTGCCTGTTGTAATGGGTGTGGCATATGAGATTATCAAACTGGCGGGAAGATATGATAACGTTGTTACAAGAATCATTTCAGCCCCCGGACTTTGGCTGCAAAGGCTGACCACCAACGAGCCAGACGACAGTCAGATAGAGGTTGCAGTTGCCGCATTAACGGCGGTATTACCGGATAACAAAGAAGAAGATCAATGGTAAATGAAAAAACAATGACCTATACACAGATGAATCAGGAAATCAGGCGCCAACTGGCAGACTCCGGCGTAGAGAATGCCGCGTTTGAAGCGGCTGAATTGATTTGCTGGGCTGCCGAAATTTCCAAGGAGACTTTTTTGCTGAAAGCAGATCAGGTGTTCCCTCCGGGAGCTTCACAACGGCTACGGAAGGCGGCGAACAAACGGGCGTCCGGTTATCCGCTACAATATTTGCTCGGAACATGGGATTTTTACTCCGGCTCGTTTCGGGTGGGAGAGGGTGTATTGATCCCTCGCAGCGACACCGAAGTTTTGTGTGAGCAGGCGATTCGGTTTGTGGGCGAAAAGCCGATGACGGTATTGGATTTGTGCAGCGGAAGCGGATGCATTGCGGTGACGGTTGCGAAAGAGTGTCCGGCAAGCAGGGTTTATGCGTTGGAAAAATCGGAAGAAGCATATCCGTATCTGACAGAGAACATTAAGCAAAACCAAACGGCAGTGACGCCGATTTTATGCGATGTCCTGCTGGCAGACAGCTTGGAACTCGTGCCGGATTGCGATGTCATTCTGTCTAATCCGCCCTATTTGAGTGAAGCGGATATGCAGGCGCTGCAAAAAGAAGTGACTTTTGAACCGACGATGGCTTTGTATGGAGATGAGGACGGGCTGCTGTTCTACCGGGAACTGACGGCGCTCTGGACGGCTAAGCTGAAATCGGGCGGATTGCTTGCTTATGAAATCGGACTCGGACAGGAAAAGGATGTACGGAGTATTTTAGAAGAGCATGGGTATATTTCGATTTGCGAAACCCGGGATTTGTGTGGTATAATAAGAACAGTGAGCGGAATAAAGCCGTAACAGGCAGATGATATCGAAGGAAAAAGGAAAGAAAGCGGAGGAAGTAAATATATGGCAGTAAAAACAAAAGCACCGGTCGCACAGCCGATGCCGACCACAGAGGAAGAAAAGAAAAAAGCGCTGCAAACGGCATTGGAGCAGATTGAAAAGAAGTTCGGCAAAGGCGCCGTTATGAAGCTGGGGCAAGCCGCGGCAATGAATGTGGACGCAATCTCTACCGGCTCTATCGGATTGGATTTGGCATTGGGAATCGGCGGCGTGCCGAAAGGCAGAATTATTGAGGTGTTCGGACCGGAATCCTCCGGTAAGACGACAGTAGCCCTTCAGGTCATTGCTCAGGCACAGAAAAAAGGTGGAGACGCTGCCTTTATTGATGTGGAACATGCATTGGATCCGGTATATGCGAAAGCATTGGGAGTAGATATTGACGGATTACTGGTTTCACAGCCCGACACCGGCGAGCAGGCGCTTGAAATCACCGAAGCATTGGTGCGTTCGGGAGCGATAGATGTCATTGTTATCGACTCGGTTGCCGCTATGACAACACAGGCTGAAATTGAGGGCGATATGGGACAATCGCACGTCGGCTTGCAGGCACGGTTGATGTCGCAGGCTTTAAGAAAGCTGACCAGCGTGATTTCACGCTCTAACTGTGTGGCAATCTTTATCAACCAAGTGCGGGAAAAAATCGGCGTAATGTATGGCAATCCCGAAACAACACCGGGCGGCAGAGCGCTGAAATTTTACTCGTCTGTCCGCATTGAAGTCCGCCGCGGCGAAGCGATTAAGGACGGCACTGATACAGTCGGTAACCGCACCAGATGCAAGGTCGTGAAAAACAAGGTGGCACCGCCCTTTAAAGAAGCAGAATTTGATATTATGTACGGCACCGGTATTTCCCATGAAGGAGAACTGCTGGATATGGCGGTAGATATGAAAATTATCAACAAGAGCGGTTCCTGGTTTTCCTATAAAGGAGAGCGCTTGGGACAGGGACGGGATAATATCAAGGTTTATTTGAAGCAAAATCCCGAGGTCTGTGATGAAGTCGAGAAGCTGGTCATGGAGAAGGCGTTGAAAGCAATTTCCGATGCGAAAGAGGCTGCTGCCAACGGCACCAAGGTATCTTCCGGTTCCAAAGCCGCTGAAGACGATGACGCTGATGAGGGACAGGACGCCACAAGAACGGTAAGGCGTACTTCTTCGGTCGAAGTGGAGCCGGATGAAGCAGATTTTGAATAGTCATGAAGATTACAGCAATTGAAAAAAACAAAGGCTCCCGCTATACGATATATATTGACGATGAATATTGGTATATCTTGGATTATGAGCTGATTGTTTTGAATGGGCTTCGAGTGGGCTTCGAATGTGACGAAGAGCTTCTGGAGGATCTCAGAGAGCAGGCACAGAAGCGAAAAGCGAGAGAACGCGCTTTTTATCTGCTGGAATATCGTGATCATACCAGAAAAGAATTAGTGGATAAGCTTTTAAAATCCGTCTCACCGGAAATTGCAGAGCAGACGGCAGACCGGATGGAAGAGTTGGGCTATCTGGATGACAGAAAGTATGCCAAGCAATATGCTGTTGTGCTGTTGGAACAGAAAAAATTGTCAAAGCGGGCAGCTCTTTACAAGATGCAGCAAAAGGGCATCAGTAAGGCGCTTGCGGAGGAAATTTTTGCCGATATGGATATTGATCCCCGAGATCAGATACGGGATTTGATAGAACAAAAGTATGAACGGTATTTAGTGGACCGTAAAGGTTTGCAAAAAACAGTGAACGCTTTAATGCGGTTGGGATACAATTATTATGACGTAAAGGATGTCGTACGGGAATATTACACTGAAGAGTAAAGAAGCTTTGCAGGAGAAAACAGTCTTTTATCAGAGAAAGGAAAGCAGTTCATGGAAAAAAAGTCCGTAAAGGTCGGAATGGTGTCATTGGGATGTCCGAAAAATCAGGTAGACGCCGAAATTTTGCTGGCAATGATTCAGGACGCCGGATATGAATTGACAAATGAAGCGGGACTTGCCGATGTGGTAATTGTCAACACCTGCGGTTTTATAGAAAGTGCAAAACAGGAATCGATTGAAAACATATTGGAGTTTTGCCAGTTGAAGCAAGAGGGACAGATCAAGTGTGTGGTTGTTACCGGCTGTTTGGCGGAGCGGTATCGGGATGAGGTTGCAAAGGAGATTCCGGAAGCAGACGTCATACTGGGGCTTGGCTCTAACAAGGAAATAGTATCTGCAATCAAAAGGGCTTTGTCGGGGGAACGTTTTACTTGCTATGGCGAAAAGAACAAATTGCCGATGGAGGGCAGGAGAGTGCTGACCACTCTCCCGTATTATGCTTATCTGAAAATAGCAGAGGGTTGTGACAACTGTTGCAGCTATTGCGCCATTCCGATGATCCGCGGCAGATTTCGGAGCCGGAAAATGGAAGATATCATTGACGAGGCAAAAGATTTGGCGGCACGCGGCGTCAAAGAACTGGTTGTAGTTGCACAGGATACGACTCGTTACGGTGAAGATCTGTATGAAAAGCAGCTGCTTCCCAAATTGTTGGAAGAGTTTTGTAAGATAGACGGATTTGTTTGGATACGTACATTGTACTGCTACCCGGAGCGCATTACAGATGAATTGCTGGATGTTATTGCCCGTGAGGATAAGCTTGCAAAATATTTGGACATTCCGCTGCAGCATTGCAGCAAGGATGTATTAAAAGCAATGAACCGAACAGGCAATCGGGAATCTTTGACAGCGTTGATGCAAAAGATCAGGCAGCGGATTCCGGGGATCACACTGCGCACTACGTTGATTGCGGGCTTCCCGGGAGAAACGGAAGAAAATTTCGAAGAGCTAATGGAATTTGTGAAAGAAATACGATTTGAACGGTTGGGGTGCTTTGCTTACTCTGCGGAGGAAGGAACTCGTGCAGCTGCAATGAAGGATCAGATTCCGGAAGAAATAAAGCAGCAGCGCGCCGATCACATTATGGAACAACAGATGTTTATTAATGAGCAAAACAATCAGGCGGAAATCGGGAAGACAAAACGAGCTGTGGTAGAAGGATATGATAAATACGGCTCTGTCTATTTTGGACGTACTGAGGGCGATGCGCCGGATATTGACGGAAAAATCTTTTTCAGTTCGGCAAAACCGCTGAAGATGGGTGAATTTATTGACGTATTGGTAGAAGACGTGCTTGATTATGATTTAATTGGCAGAGTCGTAGATTGATACGATTACACATCTTTGGGTGAGAATGCCGGCGGATGAAGTCTTCCGGAATAAGTTAAGAAGAAAAGAGGCTTTTGCGTTGAATACACCAAATAAGCTGACTTTATTGAGAATTTGTTTGGTCCCGATTTTTGTGCTGTTTCTGTTATGGACGAATTTTCCGTATCATTTTATCTGGGCTTTACTGATATTTATAGCCGCGTCTGTGACCGATGCGATCGACGGACATTTGGCTCGGAAACATCATTTAATCACCGATTTCGGTAAGTTTTTGGATCCGCTTGCTGATAAAATTCTGGTAGTTTCTGCACTTGTTTGCTTTGTTGAGATGGGGTTGTGCAGTGCAGTTGTAGTTGTAATTGTCATAGCTAGAGAATTTTTGGTGTCGGCGCTGCGATTGGTGGCGGTCGGAGACGGAAATGTAATTGCGGCAAGTATATGGGGAAAATTAAAGACAATTTCCCAGATGATAGCGGTAATTTACATTTTAGCTTACTGTGTAGCAGGTACATTTGCGACATCATCTTGGGATTTTGCGATGACAATCGGAAAATGGATTGCGGAAATCTTGCTGTGGGGATCTACTGTTCTTACTATTATTTCGGGAGCCGATTATCTTTGGAAGAATCGAAGCTGTATTAATTCAGCAAAATGACAGCAAGAAATGAAAAAAAAATGTTGACAAAAAGCGGGAATGATGATATAATAAATAAGCTGTAAACAGCTTATTTGCGGTCGTGGCGGAATGGCAGACGCGCTACCTTGAGGTGGTAGTGAGGCATCCTCGTGGGGGTTCAAGTCCCCCCGACCGCACCAAAAGCCAATGTTTTGGCTTTATATATGCGGATTAAGCTACGTGCTCCGCCTCGGAATGCTCTCGCCGTGTAAAAATCAGAGAGTATAATTAAATATGCGAGGGTGGCGGAATTGGCAGACGCGCTAGATTCAGGTTCTAGTGTCAGCAATGATGTGTGGGTTCAAGTCCCATCCTTCGCACCAAGCATAAACCCTGATGAACACGACGTTTGTCAGGGCTTTATTATTTTTTAATTTGACGTTGTTGTTAGATAAAATTGTGTTACTACGACAATTGTACAGAATAATGTCGTATTACGACAATCAAAAAAGGGTAGCAAGCGCTACCCAATTTATTATTTATATCATTCATTTTACTAACTAACGTGTCCTTCATAATATTACTATATTTACTATTTTCTGTCTACTTTTTTAGTATGGCTTCAGAACCACCCGCTATGCGGGTGGGAAACAAAAGGTTATACCAAAAAATCACCAATCGAGTACAATAAGGATGTTCAGACCTATTGCACAAGAAAAGTTATCTTTTTACGCTACATGAAGGGTTTCGAATCAAACTAGAACTTTTTTCCTTGTTCTAAACTTTTTTATTGCCGAATTTACAATTATCATCATTAAGTTTTCAATTTCGTTTATGCTTCATTAAACAAGTGAATGGTTTTAATTTCTCCCTTTGAAATTTTGGCGGATACAGTTCCATCTGATTCTACTGCAATCGGGGATAGATTTCTTTCGCAGATATCTGTATAGCAGGCTCTGTTATATGGCGTGCAAAGAGTAAATATTCCACCTTCGCCAACTGCATAAATTCTTATAATAATCCCGTTTCCATCTTCAGCAGGTTTGAGTGCAGCCAGTGCGGCATCTCCTTGCGCGGTGATCAAGCTGTTCTTCTTGGGAAGACGACCGGTTCTGCTTGTTCCGCTGATATACTGAACAGGATTGTTTAGGTCGTGTTCGCGGGCAATGAGTTCCGCATGATTTTCTTCTTGAACGGACAGCAAAGAGATACAGGTCTTATGAATGCAGGTTTCAGGATACGGATCCGGATCATAAGAAGAACGAACCAAACAAACCGACATCTCATCATTATACGCACGAAAGCCATATTTATTATCCGCAAACAACATCATTCCTCCGGCGGCAATGAACGAGCTTGCCGGAACATCTTCCCGAATCGGTTCGTGTTCAAAAATACCGGACGGAATATTACGCATAACTTTTTGAAAAGGCGTATTCCACACAAAGTCGAGTCTGGGGATGAACTGTCCTCTGTGCCCTACTTCCAACCATTCAAATTCCGTTTCAAAGCGCAGTACATCGCTGTCATGATCAAGCTGTACATCCACGCGGATTATACTGTTGTTAAAGTTCAATTCATAACGGATTGACTGCCGCAAACCGCCGGTACGGTTAATGATCTTAATTTCCTGCGTCTCATTGAGGATTTGCTTTGCGGCAGTTCTGCCCAGACGCCATGCAGACATACCCGCATCCTGCTCCAAAGTATAAACTAAATGCGCCGTCGGTTGATGCACCAGCTCTTTGCCACTCTTTTTATCATACAGCGAAATTAGCTGCATTGTTTTTTCGTCAAAGACTGCTTTAAGCTTGCTGTTTTCCAAAACATTCTGCGGAATAATTTCTCTTTTACAATCCAGCGCAACATTTCTGATTTCTACATTTCCACTGTCGCAGTCTCGCATGATAATGGTTTCATAGCCCATCGGCGGAACAGTTACTTTTACGAATAACTTGAATTGGTTTTCCCAGAACGGATGCGGACTCGGCGGAGTGGCAGAATGCTCCAACAGTGTACCATCACTGGCATAGACCTGTATATTAGCAAGATCATATGGCCATGCCCATATATTCAGTTGCTGCACACCGGTCTTTGGCTGACTAGTCGTGTTAAACAGATGGTATATACGAACGCGTCCGCTGCCGCGTTCCGCCATACTGATTCCATAGGTATTAAGGCGTGCACCCGGCGCAGCTCCTACTGAAAATAGTTCGTCGTCAGGATATAGTTCAATATCGGAAGTATCAATTTTTTCTGCAATACATCGCATAGCATTCTGCGCGGCAACATTAGCATATGATACAGCCTCCTGAAAGCGTCCCATCGCATGTTCTCTGGTGTCTATCACACAGGAACCGGGCAAAATATCATGGAACTGATTAAATAAAACGCGCTCCCATGCATCTTTCAATTTTTCCATAGGATAGGCTTCGCTGCCTACTGTACGCGAAAGTGCACAAAGTGTTTCCGCATCATACAACCTTTGTTCACCGATTCGATTTGCCATTTTAATACGGCTTTGAGAAGTATAACAACCTTGAAATACGTAGTTCATTTCATGATCCAAGACAGGAATCCGATCGTGGTATTCCTGCTCTACCGTCTCAAAAAAACTACGAAGGGTACCAAAGACAATAGTCGGTGCAAGCGGCCATGTGCAGTATTCGGTAAGACGCAAAATGTCACGTCTTGAAGGACCACCGCCATGATCTCCCACGCCGTATAGCCGCAATGCCCGTTTAAAACCGGTATGTCCGCAAATATCCAATGCATCGGTAAAAATTTCGGGGCTGACAAGCGATAAATAAAAAAACGGATCCTCGTAAGCCAAAACACTCTTTCCCGAAGGAGCTTGATAACGAAACAAGTATTCCTTTGTTGCGTATCCTCTGCCAAAGTACATGTACTTTACTCCGCCGGCATTGAGAAGTTCCGGTAAATTCACATGATGTCCAAATGTATCGGGCTCAAAATCAATTGTTAATTCGTCCTCTGGGATACCAAAGGTACGCTTTATATAGTCTTTTGTATAAAGTATATGTCGGCAATCACTTTCTGCAGAGGGCATATTTTGATCGGCTTCCACCCATGAAGAAGCTGTTACCTCCCAGCGTCCCTCGTGAATTCTTTGCGCAATTTCATCGAGCATCCAAGGCGCATAATCTTCTATGATTTTATAAGTGGACGCTTGTGACTGTGAAAAAATAAATTGAGGAAATTCTCGGATTAAATCCAACATGGTACGAAAGGTATCAACGACAGTGGACACCGTTTCACTGAAATCCCACTGCCAGTTCATGTCGATATGTGCATGAGCCACCATGTGAAGGGTATACGACTTCGCCCACGCACTCAGTGGTTGAAGATTCTTTTCACAACGAAGACAATCTTCTTTAGTCAACGCTCCGTTTTCTTTATAAGTACGATATAATGTTTCAATTTCTTGTTCAAACAAAGCGTCCGGTTCTCTTTTTTCGACTACATATAATTTTTGTAAATAAGCCATCTGCGAGAGGATTCGTTCATCCCATTTTCCTCTTTGATGCGAACGTATTTGATGCAATTTATCATTATAGTTCATAATACACTCTCCTTGCATAATAAATTAATAGTTATTAAAGTTCATCTGAAAGTTTTTCTTTTCACAAGTCGTTTTCCGAATGAAGTTCTTCCGCTGAGCCGTATTCATTTACTAACAAGCAGAACCAAGTGACTGTGAAAGCATTTAGTTCTGCTTGTTTTCGAGGAATACTGCCTGTTATCTGCTTATGCTATTTGATCAGCTCGGATACGAAACATTCCGTTTTAGCGGTTGCACAACCCATAAATTTATCTGCTCTGCCGACTTGTACCCGTTTATCCTCAATAGGATAGAAATTCCATAACCGTACCTCATTAAATTTCACTTTAAAATGAATCGGATGTTCCGCATCAAATAAAATCCATTTCTTACTAAAATAATCCTGAGCGGCATAACTTCCGCTCATTTCAGGTATCTCTTCGATATGAATTGTTCCGTTCACATCCTCCGGGTTCTGACAAAAGGCGGCAACAGCAAAGTTTTTATCACTCCGATTGAAAATTTTTACCACCTTATTTTCCCTGATGACATCCTCGTATAAGCAATCTTTTGTTGGATAAGCAGCATGATCACAGCGATAAATGCATCCTGCTTCGTCAATCAGAGGAGCAATATAAGTTAATTCCGATTTCCCCACCTCATCACTAATATAAATAGGTCCACCGCTGATTGCACGTAACACCGCGTTCATACAAGCATTATCATGAACAGACCACCACATATCATAATCACAATACTGTATTTGATCATGAAACAACGCAGAGTAAATATTATCCCATAGATGAATATAAAAACCTGCTGTATTTCCGGGAGCATAGTCGTAGGAATTGCGATTAACTGCAGAGCTTGGACGAGCCAGTACATTTTCCATGTTCATACCCATACAGTTTATTACGCATCCTCCAAAGTGTTTGTTTACAGAATCATCCAGTGCTTTGTGAGCTGCTGCGATTGCGATTGATGACGGAAGCAGTTCATTATAATAATCGGAAGCGCCGGATTGATTATCTACCTTAACAAAATCGATGCCCTGTTTCTCCAAATAGCTGTGCCAAGCATCAAAAAAGTTAAATTGCTGTTGATAAGTAGGGGCTATCACCAACGAGCCTCCGGGTGTGACAATTAAATTTTCCTTCTGGTCTTTTGCGACTTCACTGTTAGGTTGAATGCCGTCCCAATATCCGGTGAAGGCATGCCAAACCCCCACTTTTTCAATGCCGTATTCCGATTTGATTCGGGAAATAAAAGTGCGAAACCCTTCTGGAAATTTATTTGGATCTTCTCGAAAGGAGGTGAGACGCCCATCACAGCTTTGTAGCCATCCATCGTCTAAAATAATCCATTTTACCGGAATTTTCTTTTGGCGGAATTCTTCTAATTTTTGACAAACACCCTCACTGCTTAGATCAGTATAAAAGGCATTCCAGGAACACCAGCCGAATTTCTCCAGTATTTCAGGATAAACACGCTTTTTCTTTAAAGGAACCCGAATGGCATTCGTCTGACCAGCTTTGACAAAATTTTCAGATATTGCATGATAGGGATCTTCCGCTAAGCTGATCGTTAAAAAAGTTCCCGACATTTTGGTGCGAGCGGAACATCCTGATGTCATCTCCAATGAGGAACCGGATATTTCACTGCGGAACATTTCGCAAGTGAGCGGCAATAAGTGGCAGTGTTTCTCATCTAAAGACAGTAATACGCTTTGAGTAACGACCGGCAGTTTGGAAATATCTTTTTCAAAGCAGTGTGCCTGCCAAAATCGATCCCACCATGGGCTGGAAGACAAACATCCCTTATTTTCGGGACATAACCGATAATGTAAAACTATTCCTCGATCCGAAGTAAAATAAGCGCCAAAACCGTTATTAAATTCTTTCAGCTGCGCATCAATTGTGAATTGCAGTACACCATCATATTCCTTTAAAGTTACTGTTAAAGTCGGGATCAAAACATCCGCAAAATCCAATATTATTTCATTGTCCGTCTGTTTAATGCCGGAGAGAAAACAATCTCGGCTGTAATAGCGGTTTAAATTTGCATGGATATATATGTTATCCAACAAAGCTTTGCCGTCAAAAACAATCATAGCTCGACCGTTTACATCAACAACAGAATAATGTTTCATGTTCATCATATCCTTCCAAGGGTATATTGTTGTACTTTTTTCGTTAAGCTCTGGCGATGTGCTTTTTCGTTCACATCTGTCAAATAGTTATCATCTGTGAAAAGTAGAAAAACAGACAAAGTTTTCGCCATTGATGCTCAAGTATTGCTGTGCTTTTCTATGTAAGAACTCATTACAAAAGAGGCTGCTGGAATAATTTGTTTTGTAGTGAGGTTATAACCGGTATAGATAATTCGGTCATTGTAAACTTTTACAATATATCCTTCACTACCTTCAGTGTCGGTGGTTTCTCCATTGTTATCATAGCTGATTGAACCGGCAGAAGTATAGCCGCGCGGTTGAGATATAGAACTGTTATGAATCATGCGAGCAGCAGTTCCTTTTTCTGTGGAATAGTTGCATCCATCGTAAAGAGATAAATGGGTGTGGCCTGACATCCAGATGACTTCTTTATATTCACGAAGAAGGGATATGAAATGCATATTTCCGGGGTATTTTTCAGATATAATTATTGGTTGAGAATAAGCACCATTATAGCGATCACCCGGTCCGAAGTTGCGTATCATAGAGTGTTGAACAATAAAAATGTTTGTATTTGTTCCGCTGTATGTTTTCAGTAGCTTTTCCACCCAATCAAGCTGTGAAGTGGAAAAATTATCGCAGTTGCTGCTGTTGGCTACTCCGGTCAGTTCCTGTGCCATAAAAATAAAAAGATTATCTTTTTGACCGGGTTTTCCTTTTTTTAAAATATAAAAATACGGACTGTTCTTAAACGGGCGGATCTCATCTGCGCCTGACGTGTATTTGATAAAAGTGTCATTAGACATAGATTCATGATTTCCCCGGGACTCATAAATCATATCTTTGGAAAAACCGGAGGCTGCAATGGTGTTAATATAGGACTCATATAGTGAATCCTCTCCGGAATTGGTTACGTCACCTGAAACGATCACATATTTGACATTTTGGCTCTTAAAAAATTGCAGCGCATCTGTCCACTTCTCCGCTGCGCCGAGGTGATTATAATTAAGATGTATATCGGAAACGGAAGCGAATGTTGTTTCACATTCTGTTTCGTTCCATTGCTTGTTTTTGGGGATTCTGCAACTTGCCACGGCTTTTTCAGTTGACAGATCATTTGGAGCCTGTACATCGTCAAAGATCAAAAGCTGTGTTGCTCCTGATGGGATTGCAACCCCCTCTCCGATTGAGTAGGTCGCCTGCTTTCCCGTCATTGACAAACGGGCAATTTCCTCATAATTCGGTAATGCTTTTTTATCATCCGCAAAATACAAATAGTATTCTTTATTTGTATTATCGGTTTTAGAGAGAATGGAAACCGTTCCTTCGGCATATCCTGCCATCGCTGCGTTCTTTCCGGAAAAAGAATAACTTGCTGTTATCTGCTCACTGTCCCTATTGTTTGGGATGTTGCTTCTGTTATTACCCATATTGTTTCCGGAAGAAAAATCATTGCTGGGTATAGAAACAATTGGCTGTTTTTTGGATTGCGTTTCACTTGACGTATGAGAGTCATTGTTTGTGGTGTCAGTCAGATCACTGGTATCAGAAACAATAAGGTTGTCAGAAGATGCCAAGCGATCAGAACTGCCGGAGCTGTTTTGGATATTTTTGGTTCCGCAACCGGTAATACCGATTAAAATCGTCAGTATAATAGTAAGAATAATGGATACAGATTTCTTTTTGTTCATAATGGTACACCTTTTAAGTTAAAATTAATCATGAACAAAACATGACAAACTGCATAAAAGCGCAGTTTGTCAATATAATGTTCATCACCTTGTTACTCAAATGCATAGAAGACTTTGAGCTAACTTGAATGTCATTCCGTTGACCTGAATCGGCATTAAAGGAAAGGGCTTTTTTCTATGGAATATCATGTTGTTTTTGTTAACTCTATCACATAATTATCATTGGTTCAAAGCAGGAAAACAGGTGAAACTTTCATCTTTGATGCTGAAATAAGGAACCAAGCGATAGGTCTCTTCATTGGCAATTGAAAATTCTAACGGTTTGTCTGTTTCGGTTAATCCCGCAAGCAATTCCTCGGCTGAAAGTGAAAGGCGAATGGTTGGTTCATCCTTTGCTTGCAGACAGTTATCGGATAGAGGACCACGTACTGCCATCAGAAGAGGTCCGTATGAGAACGCATATCGCTCACATCCGTCCACCCGATCTCTGCCGATATACCGTTCGGCTTTGAAAGTCATGGGCAGTGAAAATTCAATGCGGTCTCCGTCTTGCCATTCTTGTTCCAAGGTGATATATTCACCCGGTTTTCCGGCAGCCGCTACGATTCCGTTGATGCAGACTTCTACCGGGCCTGTGGTCCAGGAAGGGATTCTCAGCCTTACTTTCATATTGCCTCCCGCGGGAGCAGACAGGTGAAGGGATACTTCCTTGGTGTATGGGAATTTTGTGTTCATATGAATGCCATATGGGCGTCCGTCTACTTCAAATCGGATATCTGATCCGGCAAACAGATTTACATAGACGCCATCGTCAGCCAACATATATATGTATTGCGGCAATTTTCCAAAAAAGGCTGTAGCTTGGATTTCACAGCAGGTATTGTAACGTCCCGGAATATCCTTGCGACCGTTCATATGGTTGAAATAACGAATACAGCCGTCTTCCCCTTGGCTCGCGAGCACAATGTTATAGATGCTTTGTTCCATTTGAGCAGCATATAATTCACGCTCCGGCCATAGTTGCAGGAATCTGTGATTTAGATCGATCCAAAATACTCCGCCGCAGGTTTCATAAATATTGTTCGGAAGATTTGTAAGAAAGTGAGATTTCGGCGGACATTCAAAATGTTCGCAGATACTGATACCGCCTCCGGGAAGATGGAAGAACTGATGATAGATATTCCAGGCGCCCAGACAGGCATCTAAGTATTTCTGCTCCCCTGTTGCAGTGTATTCTTCAAAATATGCACAGATGCTGGTCAGAAGATAATTGTGCGGCCGGTTTAGAGTAAAACGCCAGATGGATTCCGGCAGTCCCTGCGCCAGATACTCTAGCCACCAGTCCATATCATAATATTTCATGTTAGTCATGATATCTTCCGGGATTCCGGCTGGAGAATGATAAACTAATGGGCCTGCAATGCTGCCTTGAACGCCCATACTGCCTAACAGCATATATGGAAGATATTCTTTTGCGTTGTTATACCAGTCATAAAATTTACGCAGTATCGGATAAGCCTGTGTCAAACCGCCTTGTCCGGCTGCAAGCATTCCTTTTGTCAACATGGCGCGGTCGTAGTTTTTTTCCTCATCCATCATGATTTCCGGCCAGCCGACCTGCCAGAGTTTGTAGTGATTGCTGTCATAGGGCATCATATAACCGTTACCGTTCATAAACTGACGACGTTCGATGACATCGATAATTTCTTCTGCCGCTTGACGCAGCTCTTCGTCTTCGGCAAAGCGAAGCGTATTTCCGATACCACCCAGCATCCGTCCTTCATTGGAAGCGGAAAGCATATCTACCCAAATTCGGTCCTGATCCTTGTTGTCCACCCAGCAGGGTTTTTTCAGGGAATCCTTTAAATATTGAATATTTCTCTGAAACGCTTGCCGGAAAACGCCACCGTGCAGATCTACTTCATGCTCGGGAACTTTTCCGGAGAGGGTAATCGGTTTCCAGTCTTTGGGTTCTGTTGCGGTTGTTTCATGCCGTTCCATTCGTGCAAGTTCCTGATCGGTGCGACGATTCATAACCGTCATCAAGCTTTCATTGTAAGGAATCTCCGCATAGTCTATGGCTACTCTGTGCTCGTCCGGCGTGATCAGGCGCAGCTCGTGAAACATATCCTCTGCCAGTCCCTCTACTTCAAACAAGAGCGTCGAGATTTGTCTGGACGAGCCCTGACAGTCAATGGTTCCTTTGCTTTCACCATCCAGAAGGATTTCAAATTTTCCGTTTTCGGGCGCTTTTTCCCCGTATAAACGAACATAGGAGCCTTTGAAATAAAAGGAAACTTCTTCTTCGGAATCAGAGGCTGTCAGTAGTCTGCCGCTGTAAGAATCAGCGTTTTCTTCACGGTGGAATCCTGTGGTGCTATGAAAAAAAGCGCTGTTGCCGTTGTTAATGATACGAATCGGGGCCGGTATACCCGCTGCTTCTAAATGATCAAGTTCCAGCGTTTTTCCTTCGCTTTCAGCTACTTCAATACGGATTTTGTGCTCACCTTCCGGCAGTAAACCGCTGTCGAACAATTTGCGGACGCCGATTTCATCTTCACGATAGGTATCAATTTCTACCGGGGCACCGCCATCCAAATATACGAGTCCCTTGCCGTGCTCTTTGCCGACGGCGCAATAGAGCACAATGGATTCACAGTTGGAAAACAGATATTCCGCCCATGCTCCCGCTGATGATGAGGAAGTATTGGTGTTGTTAAAATATCCGAGCCAGCGCGGCGTCAGGCGGTATGGAGTCCATCCCTCTGAATAAGTGAATTCTGTATCATTGATGATTTGCAAAGAATCTTTGGTCGAAACAGCCGTTTGTTTTACAGCATGCTCCGGATCAAAGGTAGGCACGGTGCAACCTGCATATGTTACTGGATTTTCTTGCTCTCCTCTGATTTCTGACATAATATAGATACTCCTCTCAAATTCGCTGATGCGTTTTTTTCATTATAGTTTACTTCAGCATGAAAAGGAATATCTTATCTTAACCTAATATTATAGAATTCTAACTTGGACTTATTTATCCGGGTAAATGGGCTTGGAAGAAGAAATCAGGCGGTAGTCGGAAGGTGTAAATCCGGTTTTCTTTTTAAAAATGCGTGAAAAATAGTAAGAGGATTTAAAGCCGATTTTAACAGCGATTTCCTGAATTGCCAAATCGTTTGATTGAAGCATTCGCTGGGCATGTTCAATGCGGAGGTTGCTGATGTATTCCATCGGGGATTGTCCGGTAGCCTCTTTGAAATAGCGGATAAAATAATTAGGATGAAAGTGTATAATAGAACAAAGAGTATTAATGGTTAACGGTTCTTGCAGATGCTCTTCAATGTAGACGATTAGATTTGCAAGCTTTTCATCCTTTAACATTTCTTTGGTGCTTGAAAGATTAGAGTGTTCCATATAATATGCCATCAGTTGAAACAGACAGGCTTTTTGCCGCAATTTGGATTCCACACAGACGTTTTTTTCAAGATCCAGTATTGTTTCAAACAAATTTATGATATAATCTTCATCGTCTACATTAATAAAATGCGGCAGATCAACCAGTTCAAGCAGGTCTTTATCCTTACAGGGCATGGTAAAATGAACCCAGTATTTTGTTGCTAATTTGTCAGTGATATGATAATAAGTTTGACTGGAATTATATGGAAGTAAAAATAATTGTCCTTTTTTGGCAGTATATTCCTGGTCGTTAATCTTTAAATATAATTCACCGTCCATAATGTAATATAGCTTATTATAACCCGGCATAACATTGTCGTATCTCCATGATTTCCAAAGATGCGTAAACGCTCCCGTCATATAGTTCATGTTGGCGTCTTCAAAATATTTTGAAAGGGTCAGTTTTTCTTCCAAAACAATTCCTCCGTTCCGGTATAGTACAATTGTAACTTTCATATTGAGAGCAAATCGCCGTTTGATTAAATAAAACCGATAATCCAGAACAATTTTCGTTGTTCCGATAATAGTACAATTGTAACTTTTTAAATTGAGGGCAAAATGCCATCCGATTGTTAAAAGCCAATGTTTTAAAATAAATTAGTCGCAAGATTGTCAAAATTTAACAATCAAAATGAATATTTACACTATGTGTTTATTATAATAGTATATTTTCAATAAGTCAAGAAAATATGCCTGCCATATTTCTATGAGGTTAGAATTGTATTATATATAGTTAATGTTGTCTATTTATATTTCTCAAAAATCCAGTTATAATTTTAATTAATCCGAACAATATAAAAGGAATGATTAATGTGCAGCCGTCTAACCTGCTTTGTGAATATAGTAACAATCCAATTGATGTCAACCGTGAGTCTCCGGTGTTGTCCTGGAGTATTCAGGAGATTGACACGAAAAATAAGCAATCCGCATACCGAGTTCTTGTAGCGTCTAAAAAAGAACTTTTAGGGGAAGAAACTGCTGACATATGGGACAGCGGTGAAGTGGAATCAGGCGATTGCTGTTGCAGTTATCAGAGACAGAAGGCATTGCTTTCAACACAGGCTTATTGCTGGAAAGTCAAAGTTAAATGCGGAAATTGCTGGAGCGAATACAGTGATATTGCTACATTTGAGACAGCTCTTCTGGATTCCACTCTATGGGAAGGACAATGGATCGGGATGCCGAACGACAGCCGGGCTGTCGGAATGTTTCGAATGGACAAACGATTGGATTGTAAAATAAAACGCGCAAGAATATATCTGGCAAGCGACGGATATGTTCAGCTCTGGATCAACGGAAACAAAGTCGGAAAGGATTGTTTGGATCCTGCCAACGTGGATCACAGAAAACACGTTTTTTATCGTACCTATGATATTACTTCTTTCCTGCAGGAAGGGGATAATGCGATTGGTGTTATGATGGGACACGGTTGGGCAACACACCCCCGTTTTTTATTGCAGGGTTATATCTGGCTGGAAAACGGATTGAAAATTTCAGTCAAATCCAATTTTCAAGACTGGATATTTCTCATTTCCCCTATTTTATCGGCAACAATTTATTCGGGCGAAATTTATAATGCGAATTACGAGCGTCCGGAATGGAATTTGCCGGGAGATGCTTTTTATAAGAGATATCAAAAACAGCGCTGGAATTTTTTCAGTGATAATCTTCCGATAAAAGAAAGTGATAACGAAGGGCAGTATCAAGAGTTTGGCCATGCTTACTACGATGTTATGGAACTGCCTGCTCCTGATGGCATATTGATTGGACAGATGGTCGAGCCGATACGTGAGATTGAGTATTTGAAGCCGGTGTCTGTTATGCGTTTATCCAAAGGCGGTTTTGTTTTTGATTTTGGACAGAATTTTGCCGGCGTGATACGGATTCGATTGTCAGGAAAACAGTATACTCCGGTGAAAATACAATATTCCGAAATATTAAACGATGATCACACGCTTAATATGGAATATCTTCGGGTATCCGATCCGACCTACCCGTTCCCGATGCAATGTGATCAGTACATATTAAAAGGCGCAGACGAAGAAATATATCAGCCGATGTTTACCTACCACGGGTTTCGTTATGTCAGTGTGGAAGGTGTCATTGATGCCCTGACAGTAGAGGATGTTACCGGTATTGTATTGCATTCGGATGTGGAGCAGACGGGAACATTTGAGTGCAGCAATGAACTGGTGAATAAAATCCATAATAATATTTTGTGGACCGAACGATCCAATTTGTACAGCATCCCTACGGATTGCTGCCAGCGCTCCGAGCGTCAGGGATGGCTGAATGACTTGACGGCGAGGGCTGAGGCTTCTGTTTTCAATTTTAATCTGAATCGGTTTTATGAAAAATTTATGCAGGATATTGCGGACACACAGGATCCTGTTTCGGGAGCAATTGCAGACACTGCTCCGTTCCGACGCGGAAATCGTCCGGCAGATCCGGTGTCAAGTTCGTTTCTGATTTTAGGAGATTTGCTTTATACTCATTATGGAAATATCCGTCCCATTCGGGAGCATTATGACAGTATGAAGCAATGGACCGACTTTTTAGGCCGCATCTCCAGAAACGGGGTTATTGCATTCAGTATGTACGGAGATTGGGCGTCTCCCATTCACAATTGTTTTCATAATGATATGTATTCACCGATGTCTGCCATAACGCCGGGCGATTTTGTTTCAACCGGATACTATTATCTGGATTTATTGTTAATGGAAAAATTTGCGGGACTGCTGGAGAAAAACGAGGATCAAAAACGGTTTTCATTAGAAAAAGAGCAGGTAAAACAAGCACTGCTCAATCGATATCGTGATCCGCAGACCCTGGGATACGCAGGCGGCAGCCAAGGTGCCAATGTTTTTGCGCTCTATCTCGATATTGTGCCAAAAGAGGAAATTCAAACGGTGGTCGAGTTAATTGTAAAGGACATTGAAGAAAACGGAAATCATCTTACAACCGGAAATTTGATGACGAAATACTTACCGGAGATATTGACGGAATACGGTCATGTCGATGCGGCGTTTCGCCTGATTACACAGACCACCTATCCCAGTTGGGGATATATGATAGAGCAGGGCGCTACTACGATATGGGAGCGTTGGGAGTATGAAACAGGATATGGAATGAATTCACACAACCACCCGATGTACGGCAGTATCAGCGCTTGGTTTTATCGATATTTATCCGGTATTACTCCCATGAAGCCGAATTTTTCAAAAATAAAAATAAAACCGTATATTCCGCAGGAACTTCGATATGTAAAGGGCAGTGTGAAAACATATGCCGGAAAGGTCGTCTCAAACTGGGAAAAGACTGATGACGGCGTTCGATTTGATATTTGTATCCCGAACGGGACGGAAGCGGAAATTTATCTTCCGGTACAGAATGATCAAACAGCAATTGTACAAGAAGGTCAAAACAGTTTTCAACCGATACGGAGCGAAGACGGCTATGTTGGCTTCTCGGTTATGGGCGGAAAGTATTGTTTTTATGTGAAATAGCAGAGTCAGCGGAAAGGCGTGATGTTATTTGAAAAACATAGTTTTTAAGGGAATCGGTGTATTGCTGGCGGTTGTACTGTCATCCACAGCTGTTTTTACGCCGATTGGCTATGCCGTTCCCGCGGAAAAGACAGAACAGTCGGGGCAAAATCAGACCGGAACATATCAGTCTGAAATCACCTATCATGAATATCTGTCACAGCACGCAGAAATGCCGACAGGCAAGGATACTATCATACTGCTGGCGGATAATATCACAGCTCAGTCCGGGGATGTTTCGGTAACAGAGAATTTGAACGGCAGAAGTGGTAAAAGCGTGAAAACCGGAGAAGTCAGCAGCGTGACATACCGATTTACGGTTTCCTCTGCGGGTTTGTATCAAATAAATGTAGAGTATTATCCGATGCAAGGGAAAGGTTCCTCCATCGTTCGTTCTTTTGAGCTTGACGGGAAACTGCCGTTTGAGGAAGTGCGCGAGGTCGACTTTGCACGGCGTTGGCAGGATAAGGGCAGTATCACCCAGGATGCAAACGGAAACGATGTGCGTCCTGCTCAGGAAGAATCACCTTGCTGGCTGGAAAAAAATCTGATGGACAGTATGGGATACTATACTGATCCTCTGCAATTTTATCTTTCTGCCGGGGAACATACTGTTACGGTAAAATCGGTTAAAGAGCCGATGGCTATCGGCAGTATTCGGCTGGTCGGAGCCGAAAATCCGGTGAGTTATTCGGAAAAGGAAAAGGTATACCGGAATCAGGGGTTGCAGGACACATCAGGTTATTATCAGGAATTACAAGGAGAACAGGTAAATTATAAATCGGATGCTTCCATCTATCCGATTTACGACCGTTCCTCGTTTGAAACGGTTCCCAACAGTGCCTCGAACATAAAGCTGAATACCATTGGAGGAAGTAAGTGGAAGGTTGCCGGTCAGTGGCTTGAGTGGGAAATAGACAATGTACCCGAGGACGGATTGTATACTATCGGTATCAAGGGCCGTCAAAACGTGGTTAACGGCGCTTACTCCTGCCGGAAACTTTATGTCAACGGCGAGATTCCGTTTACGGAAGCGGAAGAAATCCATTTCGCATATGACACCGGTTGGAACATGGTGATACTTGGAGACGGTGAAAATAATGCTTATCGGATTCCGTTAAAGAAAGGTAAAAACACCTTGCGGCTGGAGGTAACACTGGGCGAGCTTTCAGAGCTGATTTTACAGGTAAACGAGTGTGTTTCGGAACTGAACAATATTTATATGCAGATTTTGATGATTACCGGTCCTTCCCCCGATACCGTGCGTGATTATCAGTTCCACAAACAGATTCCGGATACGCTGAAGGCTTTAAAACAGCAAGGAGAATTATTAAACGACCTGTATAGCCAATATGTAGAAAAAACGGGACAGAACGGACAGCAGGCTCAAATGCTGATAAAGCTGGCGCGCCAAGTGCTTGAGATGGCTAATAAGCCGGATACAATCGCTTCGCGGTTCAGCAGTTTTGCTTCCAACATTACAGATATGGGAAACTGGTTGACTTCTGCGGCAGAACAACCGCTGGAGATCGACTATTTGGTGGTTGCTTCTCCTGACAAAACAATAGAGCAGCCGAAGAATTCTCTTTTCGGGAATTTATGGTTTAATCTGCAACAGCTGGTTGCCTCTTTTATTCATGATTATGACATCGCATCAAGCGATTCGGAAACCGGCAAAAACATTCTGGTATGGGTCGGAAACGGCGCAACAGGAGGTCGTGATCAGGCTCAGGTTTTGCAGCGGATGGTTTCTTCTGATTTTATGGTCTCTACGGGGATTAATGTCAATGTTCAATTGGTATCGATGGGCGCGCTGCTTCCTGCGACCATGTCGGGAAGAGGTCCGGATGTCGCATTGACGCTGAATGCTTCTGATCCGCTCAACTATGCGATTCGGCACGGAGTGGTGGATTTATCCCGATTAGACGGTTTTGAAGAGGTTAAGCAGCGGTTTATGGAAAGCGCAATGGAGCCGTTTTCCTTTGACGGAGGCGTCTATGCTTTGCCGGAAACGCAGACTTTTTATATGATGTTTTACCGGAAGGACGTTTTGTCCGAGCTGGAAATAGAGATTCCCCAAACATGGCAGGATGTGGTGGATATTCTGCCGGTTTTACAAAAGAAAAATCTTAATTTCGGCTTGCCGTCGGTAATAGCGGACGGTGCGGTCGGCATCGGATTTCCTGCTTATGCGATGTTCCTTTTTCAACATGGAGGAACGCTTTACTCAGATAACGGTGCAAAATCACTGTTAGACAGCAAAGCAGGAATTGACGCGTTTTATCAGTGGACAAAATTCTATACGGATTATAGTCTGCCCACGCAATATGATTTTATGAACCGGTTCCGTTCAGGAGCAGTGCCGATCGGTATCGCGGAATATTCAAACTATAATACTTTGCAGGTATTTGCGCCGGAAATTAAGGGCCGTTGGGATTTTTGCGCTGTTCCGGGAACCGTTCTGGCAGACGGTACGATTGACCGCTCCTCCTGCGGAACGACGACAGGCTGTGTGATCCTCAGCACGGCGAAAGATGTGGAGTCCTCCTGGGAATTCCTGAAATGGTGGACCGGTGCGGAGGTCCAGGGAGATTTCGGGGTTGAACTGGAAAGCATTTTGGGCGCGGCAGGACGGTACTCTCCCGCCAATGTGGAAGCTTTGTACCGGATTCCGTGGTCAAAGAGTCAGTATGACGCCATTATGGAGCAATGGAAACACGTGAAAGGACTTCGTGAAGTCCCGGGAAGCTATATGACATCACGTTTTGTGGATTTTGCGTTTCGTGATGCGGTCAACAGCAGTATCGATCCGGACGAAAGCATCCGCGACGCCGTAAAACAGATTAATGAAGAGATCAAGGTGCGCCGCAAGGAATTTGGCTTGTCGGAAAATTAGGAAGGTGTGAGCATATTGTCAAGAAAGCAAAAAATTCAAACAAGCACACGCTGTGCCGCCGACAGTTCGGGAAAGTGCAGACAGGTACTACATAATATTGCAAAAAACCGTACGAATTATCTGTTTCTTTTGCCTTTTGGATTGGTGTTTCTGATTTTTACGGTCATACCGGTCGTTATGGCTATTGTGATAGGTTTTACCTCGTTTAATGTGTTGGAACCGGCTGAGTTTATCGGTTGGGAGAACTATCGTCGTTTGTTTTTTAACGATGATTTGTTTATTACAGCATTGACGAATACCCTTACTTTTGCAGTAATTTTGGGACCGGCAGGATATTTGCTGAGTCTGACATTTGCATGGTTTATCAATGAGTTGGGGCCAAAACTCAGGGCCTTTATGACGCTTTTGTTTTATGCTCCGTCGCTTGCAAATATTTATGTGATTTGGAAGCTGATTTTCAGCGGAGACGCCTATGGAATCGCAAATGCGTGGCTGACTAAGCTGGGAATCATCACTGATCCGGTTTTATGGCTTCAGGATTCTAATAAGATTGTACCGGTTGTAATTGTTATACTTTTGTGGGCGAGCTTGAGCACCAGCTTTTTAGCGTTTATTGCAGGTTTTCAGACGATAGATGTGTCTTTGTATGAAGCCGCCGCCGTGGATGGAATTCGCACTCGGTGGCAGGAACTGTGGTATATTACCCTTCCGAGTATCAAGCCTCAGATGATGTTCAGCGCGATTATGAGCATAACATCCTCTTTTGCAATCGGTGATCAGATCACGATGTTGGTGGGATTTCCGAGCCCGAACTATGCGGCGCATACGATTATGCATCATTTACAGGATTACGGCTCGACCAGATTTGAGATGGGATATGCGTGTGCAATTGCCACTGTACTTTTTCTTTTAATGGTTATTTGTAATACGATCATACAGAAATTTTTGAAAAAAGTAGGTGAATAAGATGGCGCGGAGTAATGAGGCTGTATTGGCAAGGAACAAAAGAATCAAAGCAAAACGCCATCAGCGTGTTAATCGTTCAAGTGCAGGAAATTTTGCGATGTTTCTGTTTTTATTTCTATGCTCCTGTTTTACAGCTCTTCCGATGGTATATGCTATCACGACGGCTTTTAAGCCGCTGGATGAATTGTGGCGCTTTCCGCCGCACATTATCATTGTAAATCACCCGACCATGAAGAATTTCATGGATCTGATATCGGTAATGTCCAGCTCGTGGGTACCGTTTTCGAGATATATTTTCAATTCGTTTTTTATTACCTTTATAGGAACGGCGGGAAATGTTATTTTTGCTTCCATGGCGGCATATCCGCTGGCAAAAAAACGCTTTCCGGGGGCGAACGGCTTTTTTCAGATTATCGTCTTCTCTCTGATGTTTACTCCTGCTGTTACAGCGATTCCCAGCTATATTGTGATGTCTGGTCTGGGATGGATCGACAGCTATGCGGCGCTGATTGTACCTGCGTTCGGCAGTACATTGGGATTGTATCTGATTCGTCAGTTTATGGTGGGAGTACCGGACGCTATGTTGGAAGCCGCTAAAATTGACGGCGCCAACGAATGGCTGATTTTTTGGCGGATTGTGATGCCTCAGATAAAACCTGCATGGCTGACGGCTATGATTTTTTCTGTGCAGGCATTATGGAATTCGTCTTCTTCCAATTTTATTTATTCCGAGAAATTTAAATCTCTGCCTTATGCAATGAGTCAGATTGTCACCACGGGAATTGCGCGTCAGGGTACGGGAGCAGCCGCTACATTGGTTTTAATGCTGGTACCAATCATCATTTTTATCTTTGCGCAAAGTAATATTGTGGAAACAATGGCGTCTTCCGGTATCAAGGAATAGACAGTTGGGTGAAAAAGCCATGGAAAGGAATGGTCAAATATATGCTGAGAAGAGTGGTGGCCTGCCTGGCTGTAATTGCCATGACACTTTCGCTTACGGTAAATGCGATGGAGCCATACAATAATTATACTTATGACAGCGATGAAAACCTTTGGCTAGAGCCGCAGGCTTATTATGCCGATCACATTATACTCGGAAGCGAATTGGGAATCGGTGATTTTGAAAAGCCCTCCGATGTTTTTGTTGCGGAGGATGGACGGATTTATATTGCGGACACCGGAAATAACCGTATTGTTATTTTGAAAAGCGACGGTACTCCGGACAGGGAAATCAAGAGCTTTCAAAACAACGGAAAGCAGGATTCCCTTTTGTCGCCGCAAGGAATCTTTGTGACGGAAGATAATACTTTATATATTGCAGATACCGAAAACAAGCGAATTGTTATCCTTGGCGCAGACGGAAATTTGCTGCGGGAGATCACAGAACCTGATTTTAATGTGGATCAGAGTTTTTCCTATGCTCCGTATCGGATTTCTGTCGACAATGCAGGGCGTATGTTTATTGTTTCCAAAAATATAAACTACGGCATGATAGAGCTTGATAAAAACGGGGAGTTCAGCAGCTTTTACGGTGCTATTAAGGTGTCCTCCTCTTTGGTAGATGCTTTGTGGCGAAAAATTGCGACGCAGAAGCAGAAAGAAAAGATGATCCAGAATGTACCGACCGAATATAGCAGTAATGCAATAGACAAGGACGGTTTTATATACGGTACAATCAGTACACAGGATGCGGAGCATTTTATCCGAAAGCTGAATTCGCTGGGAATTGATGTGCTGCGCAGAATGGGTGCGGTAGCCGCAGACGGAGACGTCGGCAGTCTGGATGAGAAAGGCAATGTGATCAGATCATCGCTGGCAGATATCTGTGTGATGGATAACGGCGTGTACAGTGTGCTGGATTCCAAGCGGGGCAGAGTTTTTACTTACAATAATGACGGGAGTCTTATGTATGTTTTCGGCGCGCTGGGCACACAGAAAGGATGTTTTGTTCGCCCAACAGCCCTTGATGTTACAAAAGATCATACCTATCTCGTGCTGGACAGCGGCTCTAATAAAATTGTCTGTTTTAAGCCGACCGAGTATGCAGAAAAGATTAATACGGCAGTGGAACTTCAATTTTTGCGGGATTACAGCGAGGCGGAAAAAGTTTGGATGGATATGCTGAAATATTCATCTAAATCCGAAATGGCATACAGTGAGATCGGAAAAGCGTATTACCGTCAGGGTAGTTATCAAAAAGCAATGGAATATTTTGAAATGGCGAATGACAGAGATCAGTATTCCAAAGCATATAAAGAATACCGACGTCAAATTATGAATGATTCTTTCGGAGCAGTAATGACCGGGCTTTCGATTATCGTTCTTGTGTTGTTGGTTCTGATGTTTATCCGGAGACGCCGAAAAAGAAACAGGGCATCGAAAAGGTTTGATTGACGGAACATCAGCTTCGGTACCTTAATACAGCCAAAAAAATAATTTCAACAGGATTTTATGCTGTTGATAAAAAGAAATGATATCGTTCCATTAAGCAGGATTTATTAGACTATCATTTGGTAGAAAGTATTCGGCTGGTGCGGAAAGGCAAGGGTTAAAAAATGAACAAAATTCGAGATAGTTTATTATATTCCTTTCATGTGATTTTTCATCCGTTCGACGGCTTTTGGTGCGCGCAAAGAGAAGGAAAAGGCGATCCCCGCGCCGCTACAATCATTATCGCTTTGGTGACAATGGTGTATATTCTCTCCAAACAACTGACCGGATTTATTTTTAATACAGAAATCGATCAGGACTTCAACCTGTTTTCAGAGCTGCTTGGCGTAATTGTTCCGGTTTTGCTTTGGTGTGTTGCAAATTGGAGCATCACGACGTTGATGGACGGCGAGGGCAGCTTTAAAGATATTTATATCGCCACGGCTTATTCATTGGTCCCGTTAATTTTGATTAATGTTCCGATGATTATTTTGAGCCGTATTATCGTGCAGGAAGAACAGCGGATATATCAGGCTCTGGGAATTTTAGCAGTAGTATGGACCAGTTTTTTAATATTCAGCGGATTAATGACAATCCATCAGCATACCGCAACCAAAACCGTTGTTACCATATTAATCGCAGTGGTAGCAATGGCGGCAATGCTGTTTTTGTTTCTGCTTTTCTTTGCATTGATCCAACAGTTAATCAATTTTGTTTATATGTTCTATAAAGAAATGACATTGAGACTGTATTGAAAGGATAGATGAACGGTGAAAAAAACAGTATGCTGTCTGTTAAGCCTGGTGATGGCAGTTTCGATTATTTCAGGATGCAGCCGGGCAGGAAGCGGCGCAAAGGTTACGGGCTCGGCAGACGCGCTTTCAGATAGCTCCTTTAGCACAGCGCTCAAGCAAAAGGAAGGCTACACAAAAGTTGCTGCAAACGAACGCTTGGAATTATATGTAAACGGTAAGACTGCCGAATTTTATGTTAAGGATATTCAAAGCGGAAAAGAATGGCGTTCTGCGGCAGGAAGCGGTGAGAGTAACGGCAGCCTGCGTTCTCAGATACAGCTGACTTATGCGAATGACAGCAGTCAGATCAGCACGATGAACAGTTTTACAGACGGTGTAGAACTGGAACAATATACTTGGGAAAGTTATGATGACGGCATCAAGGTTATTTATGACATCGGTAAACGCAAAAAGACTTATTTGTTCCCGAAAGTAATCACCAAATCCCGTATGGAAGAAAAAATACTTTCCAAATTGGATGACATCGGGCGAAATTTTGTAGAGGGCTTGTATACCCTGAACTCCTTGAAAGAAGCGTCCTCAGAGGTTGTCAAGTCGGAACTCATCAAAAAGTATCCGAAAATAAAAGAAGAGGATGTATATGTCGTTTATGACGGACTGGCGGATTTCGTGTCTCAAAAGCTGGAAAGTCAGATTATTTCCGCCGGATACACCAAGGAGGATTTGGAAAAGGATCAGGAAGAAAACGGCGTTGAGGCCGAGGACGAATCCATTTCTTTTCGGATACCGATAGAGTATCGTTTGGAAAAAGACAGTTTAACGGCGAAGGTTGTTGCCGAGGAGATTGTGACTCCGTCCAATGCGCATCTGCTCACCTTGGATTTGCTTCCCTATTTTGGGGCGGCGGATGAAAAGCAGGAGGGGTATATGCTGGTGCCGGACGGCTGCGGAGCTATTATTCGCCTGAACAACGGGAAAGCTTCGCAAGGAACATACCAAATGCCGTTGTACGGCACTGATCTTTCGACAGAGCAAACGGATAATCTGACGCAAAAACAGATATTGTCCCTTCCCGTGTATGGTATGAAACAGGGCGACAGTTCCTTTTTAGCCGTGATCGAAAGCGGGGCAGCCATTGCCAATATTCGTGCGGCGGTGGGAGGAACGACCAACTCCTATAACAATATTTATCCCTCCTTTACGCTGAATAATACGCAAAAAGCGGATGTTCCGTACAGCCAGGCAACCAGTATGTATTTTTATCAGAAAGAAATGGCATCTTGTGATTTGCAGGTTCGGTTTTGCTTTTTAAATAAGGACGATGCGGATTACAGCGGAATGGCGCGGCGATATCAACAATATCTGATCGAAAACGGCGTGTTTACACAAACCAGCCAATATGAGCCGGCGCTTTATTTAAATCTGCTCGGAGCAATCAACCAGGAAGACAATGTTTTTGGGATTCCCGTGCAAAAAACGGTCGCCTTAACTTCTTTTTCGGAAGCCGAAACTATCGTGAAAACGCTGAAAGACAAGGGCGTTGGCTCGGTAGTGGTGCGGTATGAGGGATGGTGCAACGGCGGTTTGCTTCATTCCGCATTGACTGATATTAAAGTGCAAAAGCAGCTTGGCGGACTCAAAGCGCAAAAGAAATTCCAGAGTTTTATGGAAGAGTCGGGAAATCGTGTTTACTGGGATATGGATCTTCAGTATATTCCTAAAAACACATTGTTAGACGGGTACAGCAGTATTTTTGACTCGCCCAGAACAATTATCGGGGAAACGGCATTCAGTCAACAATACAATTTGGTGAGCGGAAAGAGCATTTTGCAAACCGCTCTGTTGTCCCCCGGAAAATATTCGGACTTTGCAAAACAAGCGATAAACAGCCTTGCCGGGTGTGCGGGACAGGATGTTAGCATAGGATCGATGTCCAATATGCTTTATTCCGATTTTAACAGCGGAAAGCAGTTTGACCGGCAACAAGCTGCCGAAGCAGCTGCTCAAACGGCGGCACTGTTCCGAAACAGCGGGAAAGTGTTGGGCAGTCAGCCGTCTGATTATGTTTTTGAGAGCCTGTCCGAAGTGATGAATGCTCCCGGAAGTTCTAACGGATATTCACTGTTTGACGAAGAAGTACCTTTTTATCAGATGGTGATTCACGGTTATCTTTCCTATGCAGGCGAACCGCTTAACTATGCAAACAGTATTGAAGATGAAATATTGAGAATGATTGAAACCGGAACAATGCCCGGCTTTGAATGGATGTATCAATCCAACAGCGTCCTGAAAAAAATTGATGCGGATTATTTTGCAGTCAGCTACCGGGAATGGCTGGATGATGCCATAGAAACTTATACTAAGGTGTCGGGCGCATTGAACGGCTTACAGGGACGTCGTATTGTTGCGCATAGTAAAACAGCGGGAGTGTCTTGCACCGAGTATGACGACGGAACAAAGGTTTATGTCAACTACAATGAAACAGACGCGGCGGTTGATGGTCATACCGTCAAGGCAAGAGATTACTTTGTGATAAAAGGAGGGAGAGGCTGATGAAAAAAATGCCGATGATGCAGCGAAAAGCGTTGATAGGCTGGATATTTTGTATTCCTTTTCTGATCGGCTTTTTCCTGTTCTTTTTGGTTCCGGTTGTTCAGACCGCTATCTTGAGTTTTAAAGATGTAACACCCGGCCCCGTTTTAAAGGATGTCGGATGGGGACATTATTATTCGCTGTTTTTTGAAAATGCAGAATATATACCGAAATTAAAAACAAGTATTACAGACTTGCTGATCAACTTTCCGTGTATCCTGCTTTTCAGCTTTTTTATTGCCACAATACTCAACCAGAAATTTCATGGCAGGATTATTGCCAGAGCAATCTTTTTTCTGCCGGTAATTATTTACAGCGGTGTGCTGGTCATGATGCAGACCAATCAAATTCAAAGCGTAACGATGAATGCAATCGCAGAGGGCGCTTCTGATTCCGGTTCGGGTATCCTGCAGATGACCGACGTGATTGCCAACCTGGTCAGTACCATTAAGCTGGATTCCTCTGTTCTCGACTTTGTAATGGAAGCTGTGGAACGGGTACAGGATATTACAATGGCATCCGGCGTGCAGATCTTGATTTTCCTGGCGGGACTTCAAACGATTTCGCCGTCATTATATGAAGCTTCCTCTATGGAGGGCGCAACCGGTTGGGAAAATTTCTGGAAAATCACCTTCCCGATGATCAGCCCGATTATTTTGGTAAATGCGGTATATACCATTATCGACTCTATGGCGGGGCTGAACAATCCCATCATTAATATGGTTTATTATGAATCTGTTATTTACGGCAGACACGGTTCGGCTGCTGCAATGAGCTGGGTTTATTTTCTGCTGATATCGCTGGTTCTGGTTGTGTTTATCGCAATCGCGTCACGCAAGGTCTATTATGAGGAATAACGGGGGAGGAGGATTAAATTGAAAAACAGAAACACTGCCAAAAGCAAAAAAATGAATCTTTATCACGTGTCAAAATGGCTGTGGGCAATTTTTCGTACGGTTTTGATTATCGGTTTGGGGTTCATGATTATTCAGCCGGTTATCATGCAGCTTTCTTCCTCGTTTAAAAGCATCAGCGATTTATACGATGGATCTGTTTATCTGATTCCCAAAAATCCGACTCTCTATAATTACCGACGGGTTTGGGAATATTTGGAGTATCCGCTGCGGTTTGTTAATTCATTGCTGTACTGCGGGGGTTGCTCTTTGCTCCAGCTGGCAAGCTGTACTCTGGTTGCTTATGGATTGGCGCGGTTTAAATTCAAAGGCCGCGGTATTGTGATGGGAATGGTAATCTTTACCTTGATCATTCCGCCCCAGACGGTATTGCTGTCGTTATATTTACAGTTTCAGTACTTTAGCCCGCTGTCCATTTTTACCTTGGGAATGTCTTTAAAAGGAATTAATCTGATCGGTACACCATGGCCGTTGCTTATTCTGTCTGCAACAGCGGTTGGCTTTAAAAACGGTCTGTATATTTTCATGCTTCGTCAGCACTTTAAAAATTTGCCGAAGGCATTGGAAGAGGCGGCTAGCATTGACGGATGCGGGGCGTTTCAGACGTTTTTCCGGGTAGTACTGCCCGGGGCTTTGCCGATGATGGCATCAATATTGCTTTTCTCTTTCGTTTGGCAATGGAATGACTATTTTTATACCACCATACTGACGCCGGGAATGAAAATATTTACCACCGTGTTGAGCGGAACCGGAAGCAGTATTGCCCGTATGGACGGACAGGTCATCGGTAATATGCAGAATATGCTGTATGACAGCGCGGCATTTGTTCTCTTTATCATTCCATTGATTGTACTGTATCTTTTTACCCAAAAAGGCTTTGTGCAGAGTATAGAGCGCAGCGGCCTGGTTGGGTAATGGAGTATAGACTTTGTATATATTAAGGAGGAATTATCATGAAAGCATCAAAAAAGAATCACATTAGGCTGATTCGGGGCATTGCAGCGGTTATGTCGGCAGGACTTGTTCTTTCTATGGCGGGATGTGGCGGCGGAGAGACCACCGGTTCGGGTACGGGCGCGTCTGAAGCAACCTACAAAACAGTCGATCTCCAACAAAGGAAAATCAAAATATATCAATACGGATTTCGGAAAAATACCATTACCAGTACCGAAAGCGGAAAACGGTTTATGAACCGGGTGGCAGAAATTGAGAAAGCATTCAACTGTGTGATCGATCTGCCGGAGGATGATAACTATACGGCGGTCTGGAACGCAACGCTTGCCGGAAAACCGAGTCATGATATCATGAGCATTGCGGCACCGCATCTGTTTGCACAGCCGGCTACTAACGGTGTGTTTATGGATTTAAGTCAGTTTAAAGATGCATTTGATTTTTCCGCTGACAAATGGGATCAGGATTTGCTCCAGAGCTATCAGCTTCACGGAAAACAATACGGCTGTTCCACAGGAACGGATATTACCGGAAACACGGTTATGTATTTCAACAAACGCTTGGTGAAAGAAGCGGGATATAATCCGGATGACTTATATAAGTGGCAGGAGGACGGTTCCTGGAAGTGGAGTAAATTCAAAGAGATGGCGACCAAAATCTCTAAGCTTTCCAGCGGTTCCACTACGATATGGGGCAGTGTGAACAACGCATATCAGCTTTATAACAACCTTTGCGTATCAAACGGCTCCAACTGGATCACCAAAGATCAATCCGGCGTTCATTTTAATGCAGACGATGAGAAGTGTATGCAGGCAATGGACTTTATGATGGAATTGCAAAAAGCCAAAGTAATTCCGGATACCACTGATTTTAACGACTATAAACTGTTCCTGGAAGGCAAGGTTGGCTTTATTCCTGAGTATATTGAACGGTTGCAGCACAAAGAGGGTTACGGCGGTATGCAAGATGATTTCGGTATGGTCATGTTCCCGAAGAGCGATTCCGAATCATCTTATCGTTCCATTAACGACTGGTATCAGGGCTGGGCTATTTTAGAGGGTGTTGCAGAGCCGGAAAAAGTTGCATTAGTGTTAAATGCTTTGACCGAACCGCTTTATCCGGATGAAGCCGAGCTGAATAAACTCAACAGCTCGTTGTGGATGTCTTGGGTAAGAGATGAAGGTTCTTTAAAGGTGTTTGACCTTGTAAAAAACAACACATATGTTTCTCCTGTCCTTTTTGCTTCTCCCGTTGACGCACAATGGCAGTCTAAGGTCGGGGAAATTTTGAAGGGCAAAAAGACCAACGCAGAGGCGCTGCAGGAAGTAAAGAGTCAGTACACTGAAACATTGAATGATTTGTGGGCGCCTATTGATGCGGAATAGTGATTATACCGGCATTGTGAGGAAGTTCTGAATAAAAAGGTAAAAATGATATAAATGATATAAATTTCGGAAAGGAATGAAAATAATAATGAAAACAGTAAAAGACAAATATCTTGTAGTGGGTGCGGATTTTGCAGGATATCCGTTAAAGGAAGCGGTTGTTGCTCATCTGAAGGCAAAAGGCTGGAAAATTACCGACCTCGGTGTGACAGATCCAAACAAAGAGGATACGGAAAATATGTTCCATCGTGTCGGTCTTCGGGTAGGAAGCAAAATTTCCGAAGGGGAATTTGAAAGAGCGCTGATTTTCTGCGGTACCGGAATGGGAATTCACATTGCGGCAAGCAAATGCCCTCATGTACACGCCGGTGTTGTTGAAAGCGTTCCTGCAGCATTGCGTGCTATCACCGGCAACGGTGTCAACGTGCTTGCAATGGGTGCGTTTTATGTCGCTCCGCAAATGGGATGCGATATTGCCGACGCTTATTTGAATGCGGAACTCGGCAGCGGCTATGAATGGTGGCATAATTTCTATGAGTTCCATAAACTTGCCATTGACGAATTGGAAGCGTTTGATTATGAAGCATATAAAAAGAACGGTTTTCGGATGGAACATCTCGGTGATTATCCGCTGACACTGGAAACAAAGCCGGAGGATTGATCCGAAGTTGATTGAGGCTCAGAAAGGGTAGAAACCAGTGAATAATTTGAATCGAATGATTGCAGAATGTGAATACTCCCGCTGCCCAATCAATGTTCAAAACCGAAACCCGCGGTTTTCATGGAGACCTGAGACCGGATACGGTATGCAGAAAGCATACCGTATCCGAGTGGCTAAGACGGCTACAGACTTGCTTGACAATAAGGCGTTAGTCTGGGACAGCGGAGTCGTAGAAGCGGAAAACAGCAGTTGCATCGTTTATGCCGGAGAGCCTTTGCACAGCAAGACGCGTTATTGGTGGCAGGCGGAAATGACGCTGACCGATGATACGGTTTTGCATACCGGGACGGAATGGTTTGAAACAGCGATTTTATCTGTGGATGAGTGGAAAGCGAAATGGATATCCGTTCCCGTACATCGCTTTGGCGTTACTGATTTGTTTCGCAAAAGCTTTCGGCTGGAGTCGGCTCCGGTTTCGGGCAGATTGTATATCAGCGGAATCGGCTATTATGAAGCCTTCCTCAACGGATGCAAAATCGGGGATCGTGTACTGGAACCCGGATGGACGGATTACCGAAAGCATGTGCTGTACAGCGTATACGACATCACCGATATGCTTTGTGCCGGAGAGAATACGCTTGGGATTGAGCTTGCGGAAGGCTGGTACGGTATGCGCCATCCCAGCTTCGATTTGTTCATGGGTAAACAGCCCGATTGGAACGGAACGCCGCGTTTGATTTTGGAAGCGGATATTTTTTTGGAAAACGGAAAGCAGATTCATCTGATAAGCGGGAAAGACAGCGGCTTTTCGGTATCCCCCGGAGCAGTACGGGAAAACAGTGTATATGACGGCGAAATCTATGACGCGCGTTTGGCACAGCCGGGATGGAACTGCAACGGATTTGTCGAAACCGAATGGGAAAAAGCAGTTGAGGCAGAACGGCCGGGCGGCGTGCTTTCGGCTCAGCAGATGCCTCCGATCAGGGTTAACCGCAGATGGGCGGCGGTCAGCAAGAAAACGCTGTCAAATTCTGTGGTGGCAGACTTCGGACAAAATTTTGCAGGCTGGGTTGCCGTAAAGGTAAAGGGCAACCCGGGAAGCAAGCTCACGATCCGTTACGGAGAGACTTTAAAGCCGGACGGAAGCGTAAATCAGGATAATCTCCGCGGTGCGAAAGCACGGGATGTCTATATTCTCAACGGTAACGGAGAAGAAGAATGGCATCCGCGCTTCACCTATCATGGATTCCGATATGCGCAATTGGAGCCGGACGGCGATGTTCAACTGATTGATGTTGAGGCGCAGGCGGTATATACCGATGTGCAGGAGACAGGCGGCTTTGATTGCTCCGAGGAAATATTGAACCGCTGCTTTGAGATGATGCTCCGGACAGAATGCAGTAATATGCATAGTGTTCCGACCGATTGTCCTCAGCGGGACGAGCGCATGGCTTGGCTCAACGATGTTACGGTTCGGTGTGAAGAAGCAATTTATAACTTTGATTTGCGGCTTTTCTACGAAAAATGGCTGGACGATATTGCCGACGCGCAGCTTCCTGCCGGCTCCATACCGGATACCGCACCGTATGTCTATTGCGGGAATCCTTCGTTCCATATTTCAAGCTGTTTTGTTTTGATTCCATGGCTGCTTTATTGTCACTATGGTGATAAAACGGCATTGGAGAAGCATTATGAGCAAATGAAGCGATATGTAAGCTTTTTGGCATCACAACGCGGGGAAGACGGGGTGATAGGCGCTCCTTACTTCGGCGAGTGGGCACCGCCTGCCGCAGAATGTGACCAACAAAGCCCATGGAGCGCAGAACCTGTTAATATTCCGCCGGGCACCATTTCGACCGGGTATCTTGCCTATGACTGCGTGATTATGAAAAAAGCGGCGGCTGTCATGAATCGTTCGGAAGACATTCCGGCCTTTGAAAGGCTGTTTTCCGAAACAACGGAGGCAATTAACCGAAAATATTATGATGCGGAAAAAGGATATTATGTTCCCGGTTCTCAGGCGGTAAATATCTTTCCGTTGTTGTTGGAGTTTACTCCAGATCCGCTCCGAACGCAGAAACAGCTCCTTGACGATTTGACGGCGCATGAATATCATATCACGACCGGCAATCAGATGACGAAATATTGGTTTGAATTGCTGGACAAACTGAATTTGAACGACGTTGCGCTTAGAATGGCGACGGATACCGGTTATCCAAGTCTTGGCTACATGGCGGAAAACGGCGCCACTACTTTGTGGGAGCGTTGGGAAAATTTGGACGGAAGCGGTATGAATTCCCATAATCATCCGATGAACGGCGCGTATACGGTATGGTATTACAAAACGCTTGCCGGAATAAAAAGAACGGGAAACGGAAGAGTAACGCTTCGCCCGGCAATCAATCTGGACATTGCCGAAGTGAAAGCCGAACTGCAAACACCGAAAGGAAAGCTGGCTGTGGCGTTTCAGAAAACCACAGATTTTACCGCAGTGTATGTTACCGTTCCGTTTAACACACAGGCTGATATTGAACTGCCGCTTGACTGCATTGCTTGCCTTGAGGAAAACCAAGAGGTGCTTTGGCGCAGAGCTGAAAACATGGAAAATACCGAAACGGTGTTTTGCCTTTCAAGGTCTGCCGGAGAATATCATTTTATACTTCGGCGTGACAAAGAAAAGGAAAGCGGGCGCCAATGAAGTTAGAATTGTGCAACAATGTATTAGCACTGTCTATTTTTGTTTACAAAAATCAATGATATAATATAAGCAAGTTATACAATATGTCTATTTACTGTGCGTTCAAACACAGTTGATGAAAACAAATAAAAAGAAAGGATGAATCCCCTATGAAAAAGAAGTTTAGACTGGTTTCTGCGATAGTCTCAGCAGCAATGTTGGTGACTATGAGTGTAGGAACCATGCTTGCAGGTGCAACAACACCCGCTGCAGCAGTGGAACAACAAGCAGACAACGGTTCTTATAAGACAACAGTGATTACGATGGAAAAAGAGCTTGATATTACCAGCGGAGCAGGATTTGAGGCGGCTTTCGTTGAAAAATATGGAGACTATTTTGTTTTAAACGGTCTGCCGTTAAAAGCCGGTTATAATAACCAAAATTGTCCGAATGGTGTTCGGTTTGTTTATCCGGCAGAGGGTAGTGACGCAAAATCCTTTATTTACTACTCCGACAACTGCGATTATGTAGCAACAGTCGGCGGAGATTATGCAAGTAACACAAAAGCAGTTGGCATACATAGCTGGCAGGACAATGTGCTGGAAATTAAAGAGGGACTGCCTTTTAAAGACGGTACAACGCTTGATCGTACGATTACAGCAACTTTGGCTAAAAATGCAGCTGCTTGGGCTGTAAGCGATCCGGGACCGGCAGAAGCTACTCCAACTTCGGATATCGTAACATCCGCTGTAACAGGCGCATATGGTGCTGAAAGCAGTAGTGCTTCATACAGACCAACCACGATAGCTCTAACAAAAGAAATGAGTGCTACCGATGCGGCAACAATGCTCAGCACATACGGTGATTTTATTACTGTCAACGGCGTTTCCATTACAGAGGCTTATGCATACAACGGCGGTGCAGGAAATGCAATTTTCTTTAGTTTTGTGAATAATAAAACCATAAAGTTTTTCTCAGATAACTGTTCTTGGGTTGGAAATGTACCCGGACACCAAGGTTCAACAGATATTCTTGGAATCAACGACGGCAAAGTATGTACCATTAAGCTTTTAGAGAACTTTCCGTTTAAAGACGGTACAAAATTAGATCGCACCATCACCTTAACACGTGAAGCAAAAGCGGACGCCGCTTGGGTTGTAAGCGATCCGGGACCGAAACCGGTTGAGCCGGTTATTCCGACTTATCCGACAACCGAATTGACTGATGTTACCGTAGAGGGCAAACAAAACAACGACTTGATTCCGGAAGAAGCAAACGGAAACAAAGAATGGTATTGGGCTACCGTGTTGACCTTTAACAAAGAATTGCCTTCGACAGACAATGCTGAATTGCTGCGTCTCTTCGGAGAAAAGATGGTTATTAACGGCGCTCCGCTGAAAAATGCTTCGGAATATATCAATGAAGGCGGCGGCGGAACCCCTGCTGTTATTATCAAAGCCGGCGAAGACAACAAATCCCTGATTGTTTATACCGACCGTTGGTCATGGGTAGGCAATATTATGAGCAACAGTTCTACCAGCACGATCGGTACCCGTCCCGCACAGGATAACACCATTGAGTTGTTGAAAGGCTTCCAGTTCAAAGACGGCGTTTTAAGCGCAGACATGAAACTGGTTTTGAGCCAGAATGCAGATACATGGCAGATTGACGATCCGAATGCAGAACCTAATTTAGACGGAGTAAAAGTACTGGTTAACATGACAAACGGCGAAGGCGGCCCCGGTATCACAGATGCTGTTTCCGGTCAGTCATGGCAGTCCGTCGCCAAAATTGTTTTTGATCAGCCGCTTACCGCAGAGGACACTTCCGAGGAAGCAATTGTGAAAAAATTCGGTCCATATATTATCCTGAACTCCAAAACCGTAGACGAGCTTTATAAAACCAACAATCCGCAGACCGGAGTTCCGCATGCGGTTACGATGACATTGAGCGCTGATCGCAAAACGTTAACCGTTTACTGCGATGTCAGCATGCCGGGTGTGTTAACTCCTGCGCAGGATCAGTTCGTTCTGATCTCCAAAGATTTCCCGATTACCAGCAAAAAGACATTGGAGCGCGAGGTTGCGTTTGAATACTCTGTTGCGGCGGGCGACTGGACATTGATTGATCCTTATACGGATGAGCCTTCAGATCCCGGCACAAGCGATCCGGACGTAAGCGATCCTGACACAGATGAATCTGACATCGATGCTCCGACTGAAGACGAGCCGACTGAAACCGGCGTTCCTTTTGTCAGCGTAGGCGTGGTATTGGCTGTATTGGCAGCAAGTGCCGCAGTGCTGACCTCCAAGAAAAGAAAAGCGTAAGTGAGAGTAAGTGAAAGACGGCTTCTGACATTCCCGTCAGAAACCGTCTTTGTTTAAACGAACAGGGCGGAGGAAACACAATGTTCGCAAAATTAAAAGATTTTATCGTGAAAAACAAACTCTATGTAGGTATCGGCTCCGGTGCACTTGTTTTGTGTGTTGCAGTTGGTATTGTTTTTGCGTGTATGGGCGGCGGCAGTCAGTCCGTATTAAAAAATAATTCCAGTCTGATTTCATCCCTTGTTTCAGACTATACGGCTGTATCCGGCGAGAATTCCGAATCCGGAACGGATTCTGCGAGTGCAGACGGTTCTTCTGCAGCAGACAGTCAGAGCAACAGCAAAAATCAGTCCGGCAGCGGTCAATCGAATAACAATCAGACCGCGCTGTCTTCTACGATGAATAAAATCGGAAACAAGATTTATGCCGAAGACACTTCTAAAAACGGTTACAACTTTAACAATATTGTCGGCGTTGATGATCTCGGACGTACCTTTGGCACATTGACATCCGAAAAATCGGAAAAACAGATCGGTATGTTTTTCTCTGCCGGCGGTCAAAAAGGATTGGGAGAACCGGAATTGGCAGCAGGTATTTATGACTGTTCCAAGATTCTGGCGATGCCAAACGGGTTAAAGCTGCTGACGGATCCGGGTTCTCTGGATCCTGAGATCAGTCCGGTTTGGGAGCCTCATTTTTGGGCTGAACCTCTTTGGGGATATTACCGTGCCCGTGACGAATGGGTTATTTATCGTCAGCTTCAGATGCTGACCATGGCTGGCGTAGATTATATCTCTTTTGACGTATCCAATATGCTCAAAGACAGTGAATTAAATTTGCAGTCGAAAGATAATGCGTTCGGGCAAATTATGAGAATGATTATCAAGCTCAGACAAGAGGGATGGGACGCCCCGCAAATCGTGTTCTTTACCCATTCCCGTTCTACCGACACCGTAAAACAGCTTTACAGAATGGTATACAAGAAGGGAATTTACAAAGAAGCTTGGTATTATTATAAAGGAAAACCGTTAATTGTCGGTTATACTAACGTTGAAGACGATATTGCCGAAGCGAAGAGCCGCGGAGATAAGAGCTATTATGAACCAACGAAACCTACCCCGCATACTTCGGAAGTCAAAAACTTCTTCTCCTGGAAAGAGTCTCAGTGGCCGCAGGAGAGCTTCAAAGAGAACGGATTGCCTTGGATGGAATGGAGTTATCCTGCTCCGGTACATAACGATGTCATTAACGTCACCACAGCGGCGCATCCGTCAGTCCCGATGTCATTCTCTCTGACGCGTAAGGGCTGGATTAACTGGGGACGTGGCTGGGATCCGATTAAGAAAGTCAATGTGGCGGCGAATGTTGCAAAGGGAAGCTATTATCAGAGCACATGGGATACCGCGCATAAGTTAAATCCGAACATGGTCTTTATCGGTGAGTGGAACGAATGGGTTTCCCAAAAGCAAATGTGGGACGGCGAGTATATGCTTTGTGATGAAGTCAACGAAGAGTATTCCCGCGACATTGAACCGATGAAGGGCGGTTTCGGCGACAATTTTTATATGCAGACGCTTCAGAATACCCGTAAATTCAAAGGTGTATCCGGAAGCACCGTCGGACAGAATAAAACAATTGACATTTATAAGAGCGCAGATCAGTGGAAAAACATCACTTCCATTTATCGCAGTACCGGAAAAACAAACATGAAGCGTGATTCTTATGGTGCATCTGATGTTGTATATTATAAGCAGGATGCAGCTCGCAACAATCTGCTGGAAGCCAAAATGGCAAATGATTCTTCCAACTTGTATCTGTACATTCGTACCGAAAAAGCAATTACAGACTATGACGGAAAATCTAACAATTGGATGAATATTTTAATTGGTACCGGCAGCGTGTCCCAGAAGGGCTGGGAAGGTTATGAATATGTTATTAACCGTAGCCCCAAAAAGGACGGAAAAACTTCGGTTGATAAACTGAGCTCTAACGGAAAGGGAACCTCCGTAGGATCAGCCGAATATACCATTGACGGTAATGTAATGCAGGTTAAAATACCGTTCAGCGTTTTGGGCTCCAATGCGAAAAAAGGAATATACTTTAAGGTTGCCGATGGAGTCAGCAAAACGACTGACATTATGGATTATTATATTTCCGGTAAATCGATGCCGTTTGGCAGAGTGAGTTATCAATACAACCCGAAATAAATGTTGACGGTGCAAGAGAAAGGGATTGTCATAAAGTGGAAAATTTAAAAAAATTTATTTATGAGCACAAGATGACGTTGACGATTTCTGTCATCTGTGTCATTGTGGCAGCGCTTGTGGCGGCATTGATTTTCGCGTTAGTTTCTCAGGAATCGAAAACAACATTGAAAAACAATTCATCCTCTCAGGTGATTTCAGACGGGGAATCCACCCTTTCTGATAATATGTCAGCTTCTAGTGAAGGAGAGTCCGATATGTCCAGCCAAGAAAGCAACGTAGAAAATTCAAGTGTAAACAGCGCTGATAAATCCTCCGGTACAACAAGCACCGGAAACAACAACTCAGCCAGTTCAAACAAAACCAGTTCCACAGGCGGAAACAACCAAACGCCTTCCACGAAATATATGGAGTACACAAAGTACAACCTGGATACCTATTTGACTCCTGTTTGGAAAAACAAAGTTGTTTATAATGAGTCCATCATGTTTTTCCCGAACGCAAAGACCGAAGAGTATGATCCGGCACCGTTGCTTTATACTCCTACAAAGGTGTTGTCCGTGCGTTCCTCTGATTTGAAAACCGAATTTAAAGAGGGCGTCGACTATGTGGTGGAAAACGGAAAAATCAAATTGACAAAAAATTCGAGCATCTATAAATGGGATTATAACGATTATTATTTGCAGAATCCTGCTTCCGTTCCGATTGGCAGTGTGAGAGCACCGGGTCGATATATTCGTTATGCCAGCGGCAACGAATACGCTGAAATGCAGCTTGCCGTTACTTATGAGCATAACGGAAGCTGGAGCGGAGCTGTACCGAAATACGCAGGAAGCACACTGAAAAACACGATTTCCAAATTAAAAGGGAAAAAGGCATTAAACATTGTTTATTACGGCGACAGCATCATGACCGGTTGTGAAGCAACTGCAACTCATAACATGGATCCTTTTATGCCGATTTTTACCGAAATGATAACCGCCAAGCTGAAAAAGACATATAATTACAACAATATCAACCAGTTTAACACAGCGGTCGGCGGCTGGACAGTGAATGATGGAGTCGCAGATGTTCATGCCCGTGTGACCGAGCACAATCCTGATCTGGTGGTAATCGGCTTCGGCATGAATATTCCAAGTAAAGATTCCAGCGTTGCAAAGTATGAAGAGAGCATCAGAAACATGATAAAAGACGTCCGTGCAAAAAATCCGAATGCGGAGTTCATCCTTGTTTCTACCACACTTCCCAATCCGGATTGCAATGGCTGGACATCATTACAGCCGGTTTACAAGACAGCATTGGAAAGTATTGCAAAGGATACTACCGGCGTTGCTCTTGTACCAATGACAGATATTCATCAGTATCTCTTAACCAAAAAACGATATGATGATATGAACGGAAACGGGGTAAACCATCCAAATGACTTTTTGGCACGAATTTACGGGCAAGCAATTGCACAGTGTCTGATTGAAAATTTGGGCTAAAAACATTGATCCAGAAAGGTATGTGGCTTTAAATGAAAAAAATAATTGCATCTTTGCTCAGCGCTGTTTTAACATTGTCCGTGGCAGCGTCAGTTTCTGCGGTAACTACGGTGAATCCTTGGAAAGACAGTTCTATGCACATCATGGAAATTGAAAACTATGACAGCGGTTATCCGACAGGCGACATCAGTACCTTCCCGAATTTTTGGTCTTATAACAAGGAAATCGGCTTTGCGCCTGCAGGTGGGACACTCAAAAACGGGCAGTTGGTTATTAACAGTTCCGGTACAGACAGCTTTTTCTTTAAACGTGCGAAAGGCGTTGTTAGTTCTTCCTTGCTCCAAAAAGCAGAAGGAATCGGTTTTTATATCAAAAACGGAACCAAATCTGCGTTTAGATGCAGCTTTTACGGCATCGGTGATAAAGATAAAATGGATCAGGGCGCGGCAATGTTCTTCTTCAATGGAGCATCCGCTTTGTTTGTAGACATGGAAGGAAATGCGAAAACTTTGTCAACCAGAGATAGTCTTGTAGAGATTCCAAAGGGAGCAGAGGGATATCTGCTGTTTGACTTTGCAGACTTTCAGGATGGCTGGCACAATAATGCGAAGCTGGATTTGAGCAAAACCGATTTGTTCAGTCTTGGATACCGACTCAATGACGGTGTTGTTTCCGTGCGGTATACCATTACGTTAGATCATGTGTTCCTTTACGGAAAAAACATCAGCCATGTTCCCGGAACTATTAGTATGAAAACAACAACTCCGACAGTGAGCAGCACAGCGTCAAAACCAGCAGCTACATCATCTAAAACATCTTCCAAAGCACCTTCCGTTTCTACTCCCGGAACGGCTACTGATGTTTCTGAAGTCGAAAGCGTTACCTCTGAAATCACCTCATCCGAGGAAATAATCTCTTCTGTTTCGTCTGAGGAAACCATTGTTTCTACCGAATCTGTTGCAGAAAGCAGTGAGATTACGGCAGGTAACGACGGTACCGAAGAGAAAAAAATGAGTCCGCTCATTCCGATTTTGATTATTGCCATCATTTTAGTTGTGGCAGTGGGCGCAATCGTGATAATTGCTATGATGAAGAAGAAAAAAGAAACAGCGGGCGGCAGCAAATAAGATACGGATAAATGAGATTACCAGTCTGTTATGACTGGTAATCCGTTTATAACGAGGTTTGGAGTTTAGCTATGAAAAAATCAGAAAGAGAAGAACAATTATATTTTTTGACCGGAATGGATCAATTCAACAGAAGTTTTTCCTATTTGACAGATATCAGGGAAAAGAAAAAAGTCGGAATGTTTTTCTGGCTTTGGATCGGTCAGCCTTATGCTGCCGGTGCATATGACGCCGGAAAAATACTGGACATGGAAAACGGGCAAAAGCGGCTTTTGGGTGAAACATCTGACATTAGCCCGGACGGACAGCAGCATTTTTGGGGTGAACCGCTTTGGGGATATTACAATTCTGCTGATGAATGGGTTATACGAAAACAAATAGAGCTGTTGATGCTTGCTGGGGTTGACTTTATTGTATTTGATGCCACAAATGCGATCACCTATCCCAATGTATATGAAAAGGTATTACAGGTGATAGAAGAATACATTGACGCAGGATGGAATCCGCCGCGCGCCGCTTTTTACACTCATTCTTATTCCATGCGGACAGCGCTTGGACTTTATCATGATCTGTATGAACCGAAAAAGTTTGAACGGGCATGGTATTGTGAAGGAGAAAAGCCGGTGATCATTGCTTACACAAATCCGGCAGAGGATAAAGCTTGGGCGGAAAAGGAAATGAAGGATACCGGTTATCAGCCGCCGGAATATCCGGATGAGATGAAGAACCTTTTTTGCTTTAAACGTCCTCAATGGCCGACAGATCCGTTTTTGGAAGATGGTTTCCCTTGGATAGAATGGACTTGGCCGCAGCCGATGCACCAAGACACCATGAGCGTTTCTGTCGCAAGCCATCCCAATGTACCGATGTCATTTTCGCTGACTCGCGGATTGGAAAACTGGGGTAGGGGCTGGGATGTTGAAACAAACGTCAATCGCTCTGCCGATGTGGACAAAGGAACCTTTTTTCAGAGTCAGTGGAATCATGCGCTTGTAATGGATCCGGATACGGTTTTTGTGGGCGGATGGAACGAGTGGATCGCCTACAAGCAATTGTGGGACGGAGAGTATATGCTTTGTGACGCTGTAAACAAAGAGTATTCGCGGGATATTGAGCCGATGTGCGGCGGATATGGGGACGCATTTTATATTCAACTGATTGAAAATATTCGCCAGTATAAGGGGAAACAAGAGAGTAAGCAGAGCAATCCGGGCAGGGCGCTTCGTTATCGGTCAACAGATTCTGCCGCAAACGGACGTGATTCTTACGGAGTCAGCCAGACAATTCGGTACTGTCAAGAAGCACTGGAAAACAGTATTTATGAAGTGGTGTTAAGCGACAGTGAGGATAATCTGATGATCACGGTGTCCTTCCACAAGGAGATAAAAGAGGATCACCTTAAAAAGCTGTTGTTACTTTTCGGTGTTGGAGAAATCCATGCGGGTTCATGGGAAAGTTACGATTTCCAAGTCGGCTTTGAAGAAAACGGAAAATGCTGTTTATACCGCTTGTCTGACCGCCGTATCGTTTGTGTGTTAAACTGTCAGTGCAATGACAAGGGAATTCATATCGTCATTCCCAGAAGAAAGTTATCGAGAAACAGCGATCAAATATATTTTAAGGTTGCATTTGATGTGGAAAATCCGAAAGATATTATGAGCTATTATACGTCGGGCAGTGCTTTGCCGCCGGGACGGCTGAGTTATATTTATCCGTTCGGTAGATAATGTCTGCTGAGCAAATCATATTTGACTTATTCTAACGGCTATTGCCGCACAAACTAAGAAAAGCCACGGGATTTCGTGGCTTTTTTGGTTCAGTCATTCCTTGATGCGAACGCAGAAAACGGAATGATTTATATAAGACACTGAATAAAGAAAGGATACTGTTGTGAAAACAATTCAGGAAACACTGGAAACTCCCGTGATCGACGAATATGATGTTATCGTTGTGGGTGGAGGTCCTGCCGGTGTAGGTGCTGCACTCGGGGCAGCCAGGCAGGGCGCAAAAACTTTGCTTATTGAGCAATATGCTTTTTTAGGCGGCATGTGGACTGCCGGAATGGTTATTCCAATTTGGGACTGGGAAAACAAAGGCGGTATTATGCAGGAAATCGTAGACGGATTAATGGAAGAAAAACACACTGCTTATTCCGGCCCGCTGCTTGGTTTTGATATTGAAGCGATGAAATTATTGCTTGATCAAATGATGTTAAACAGTAATGTTGCACTGCTGTTTCACACATGGTTTTCAGCGCCTATTATGCAGAACAATACAATATGCGGCGTCATTGTAGAAAACAAATCCGGGAGACAGGCATATGGCGCCAAATGTGTAATTGACTGCACCGGTGACGGAGATGTAGCGGCCAGGGCGGGAGCCCCATTTAAAGTCGGTCGTGAAAAAGACGGGGCGACACAGCCGATGTCGCTCATGTTTAAAATGGGTGAGATGGATTATGTGCAAGCCATGGACTATTCGGCAGGACCGTTAAAAACGACCGATCTTTTTTTTCATATGGAACATGCAGCACAAGCGGCAGGATTAAATAATTATGCTTTTAATTTTGATCGACCCTATATTCTGAGTTTGCCGACGCCCCATCAAGGCATTGCCGAAATGACTCATGTCCGCAATAAGAGCGGCATTAATGCCCAGGAATTAAGTGAAGCAGAGGTAGAAGGCCGCGCATTGGTTCATGAAGCAATGGATTATTTTACAAAATATATGCCTCAGTTTCGTCATGCGATTCTGGAGCAAACAGCGCCTTGTATCGGCGTGCGTGAAACGCGCCGTATTATGGGGGAATATGAATTGACGCTGGATGATATTTTAGAAGGCAGAATGCACGAAGACGGCATATGCACCTGCGCTTTTAGTATTGATATCCATCAACCAGACGGTTTGTCACAGGAGGGGTATGAATACCATACAAAGCCATATCATATTCCTTATCGTAGTTTGGTGCCTCTGAAGGTGGAAAAATTGCTGGTTGCCGGACGGTGCATCTCAGGCAGTTATGAGGCACATGCCAGCTATCGGGTTACCGGAGATTGTGTTGCAATGGGGCAAGCGGCAGGTGTTGCTGCGGCTATTGCCGTTAAAAACACGATACCGCCGCGAAACATCGACGTCCGGGATTTGACTCAACTTCTTCGTAATCATGGCGTTAATATCTAACATTTTTAAATGATATCCATTATGATTAAAAATCTTTTATTCTTTTGTCAAGTTTTTTATAAAGAAAGGATAAAAGCGTAATATGAGCTGCAATGTCGATGGGATCGAGGCTGATGGAATATTGTACATTTCAAGAAAATAGAAGATTGACATCAGTGTTTTAATCATTTATGCTTACGCTATAGATAAGCAGCGGTTCACATTACAAGAAGGAGATGCATGCAGTAATGAAAAAAAGTTTCAAAAGCATGTTGAGTGAAAAAAGGATAGCAACGAAAGTTGGATCTGTTGTTTTGGCAGTTGCGTTGTTGTCATGTGTGGACAGAAGTGTACTGCCTGTTTCTGCCGATAATACCGGGATTGTGACCAATGGATTGGTTGCACAGTTTGACGGCAAGCACAATACCAAAGCGGGACAGGATAAAAATTCTACAACTTGGTACGATTTGGCGGGAAATAATAATATTACGGGAATCCCAAACGACGGTACAAACTATTTTTCGGATGAAGGATTGGTGCTGGACACAAAACAATATACGCTGTCTGATACCATCAACAATACCGTTAACGGTGCTGAGTTTACCGTAGAATTGGCACTGGGAGATCTTGTTTCCAAAGGAAGATCCTTTAATACTTTTATTAACTGTCCAAATGATAATTTCTCATTTTTCAGACGCTGCAGCAATGATGAAATGGAGTTTAAGTTCCAGGCGAACGGCGGCAGCAGCAGACCTAAAGTTTCTCATGGATTAAATTCCTTTCAGGACTCTACTGTTGCAATCACCTACAAAAAAGGCGGATATGTTACTATTTATGTAGATGGAACGCAGATGGCACAGGTTGAATGTCCAAATAGTGAAATGAATGCAAACGGTTTGTTTTTGGGTCATGAGGCTGATGATAAAAATTATCAGACAACAATCCGGGCTTTTCGGGTTTACAACCGGGAATTGTCAGCGTCAGAAATAAAAACAAATGTTAAAGTGGATAATCCCAATGTTGTATTTGCACCGGAAATGGTATCTGTACAGCAGCCGGCAACAAATATTATCGGCGATATCGGATTTACGGAATATGCAGTAACCGCAGAGCAGCTGAATCGCTTGGCAACTGCTTCTGTAAAACCGGCAAGCTTGATATTTTATCTTGATTCCTCATTAAAAGCGACGGATGCTGAAGGAAAGAATGCCTTTGCAACTGTTGAAGAGATTATGACAAAATTAGATGAGAAAATCATGCCGGTGTTTTATATCCGTAGTGAAGCAGCAGCTACCGCTTTATCCGGTTATTTAAACGACACAAAACTGATGGATGCTTTTGTTATAAGTGATACGCCGGCTTTGGTGAAATCTGTGCGTCAAAAGTGCAGCACGGTGCGCGGTGTGGTTGATTTTTCTGCGCAATACAAAGGAAAAACGGTTACCACCTCCGATTTGTCCAAGATGAGGGCAACTGCTACTGCTAATTTGGCAAAAATTGTGGTTTTGCCTGATACAGCGGCAAAAAGTGAAAACGTGATGTATTTGATTGACCGGCAGATAGCGGTATGGGCTGTTTCCACGAAATCATTGACAGATATGGTGGATGTATACACTTTGCTTTTGTCCGGTGCGCACGGAATTATATCGGACAATACCGCTTTGTTGTCCGATACCGCAAATAAGTTGTCTGCAAATACCATGACCAGACCACCCGTCAATATCGGACATCGTGGCATGCAGTACAATGGAATACCGGAAAACACGCTCGAGGCGGCAATAGCTGCATATAACAACGGGGCAACATCCATAGAATTGGATATCTATCTTACTACCGACGGACAGTTGGTTATTAATCACAACGATACAACCGGAAGTCTGTATAATAAAGATTTAAAGATAGAACAGCATACATTGGCTGAATTGAAAGCTCTGAAATTTAAGGATTACGCAGTAACTTATCGTATGCCTACGCTTGATGAATATTTTAAAGAGTTTAAAGGAAAAGACGTTACATTTACGATTGAAATTAAGAGTTATAATGCAGAAATCATTCCGGTACTGATTAATTTGATTAATAAATATGATAATTATGATCAGTGCGTTGTCAATTCCTTTAGTATAGACCAGCTGAAACGGATTAATCAGCAGTTTTCTGAGATGACCACCGGATTATTTGGCAGTGGTTATGCTTCTGATCCGCTGCAGACCATAAAATCGGCATTGACTCAAGTACAGCCGTTAAACGCAATATGGAGTCCTTGGTATGGCTCTTATAATGATCCGGCTTATTTTAGAGCTGCAACGATGAGAGGAATGCTGACAAGCCCGTGGACTTTAAATACTGCATCCGAAATATATGACTTTATTTTGTGCGGCAGTTACAGCATTACTACCGATCACTGTAATATTGTCGGTGCGTTGGCAAAATCCTTGGAGTTAAATGTGAAGGATGAGCAAAAGATACAGATTGGAACCACTGTCAACTTAAAAGCAAAAGCAGTAACATATAATAATCTAACTAAAAACGTTACCGATAAAACTGCTTTTACAATCCTTTCCGGCGGGGATAAGGTTACATTGCAGGACGGTAAGTTGATTTGCAAAGACAAAGAAGGTACAGTGCAGTTGATGGCTTCTTATGTTGCTTCGATAGGAGATAACAGTTATACGCTGTATACACAGCCTGTTACATTAACTTTAACAAAAGAAGCAGTTCCTCCGGTAGATGACGGCGAAGATGATGATATCAGTTCCGGTGATGTTTCTTCACAACCGGACAATAGTGATAATACATCGTCCGGAACGAACGGCTCGGTAAGTTCTTCCGGTCAAGCAACAACGAGCAACAGTCAAGGAACCGGCAACACATCTGACAACTTGGTACAAACCGGTGTTATGTATTCTCTCATCATTGTAATGATTGCAGTGATTGCATGCGCGGCATTTATTATAACTGCAAAAAGAAAAGAATCTTATACAGAAGATAATGATTAAAAGAAAGCGTGAAAATGCTGTCGTAAAATGACTTAGGAAATCCGCCTATGAATTATCATAGGCGGATTTCCTTTTTTGCAGCTTATTGCGGCAAATTCCCCTGCAAATTCAAGCCTGTTTTCCCAATTCTTTGACTGAAAAAATTTAGAGGAGACGGGAACTTCGAGAGATTTTTGTATATACCAAGATGCTGCCACACATTGGAATATCAAGAAATCTGCGTAAATACGTGGTTTTCCAGAACAAGAAAATTGTAGATTCAATGAAAATGGAGCATTGATTTTTGTATGTAAAGTGCAATATAATCAAATTGACAGATTATGCTTGTATGGAATCGTGATTTAATGGGGAATTGTTTATAGCGGTACTGCTGGGCGGAAAACCACAGACGCGTTTATAAGCAATGGAAAGGTGGAACACCTCGTGAAAAAAATAGTAAGTTTCTGTTTATCTGCTGCATTTTTAACCGGAATATTATTTTCCGGTAATCCTGTTTCGGCGACCCGGGGGTTGTCTTCAACTGCCGCAGAAACAGAAACCGGCGATAACAGCACTTTTGATTATTATAAATACAGCCAAAAATACGTGTCACTTTCCGGCGCCTCAAAGGAGATTGTTCTCGACGGAGCGGATTATGCTGTTTCAACGGGAAAAGTGTCGAAATTGGAACAATATCAAGGTGCGGATCGTGTCGTCAAGATAGAAACAGCTGATGAAGAAACTTCGGTTAGCTGGGACATTGATATTCCGACGCCAGCAAAATATCAAATACAAATTAAATATTACGCTATGAAAAACAGAGGAAGTAATATACAATACGGAATTAAAATCAACAATGAATATCCTTTTTTTGGATGTGAACAACTGCTGCTGACAAAGGTTTGGAAAAATGAGACTAATTCCTTTCCGACAGATAAAAACGGAAATCAATCCAGACCTTCGCAGGTACAGGTAATGACATGGCAAACAGCATATATTAACGACAACCAAGGCACCACCAATGATCCCTATATGTTTGTATTTATGCAGGGAAAACAACGGCTTACCTTCGTAGGAGAATTGACCGATATTGTAATTGACAGCGTTACCCTCAAGCCGATATTGGAGCCGGAAATATATTCTGATGTCGCAAATCAAATGGACTATCAGGGTACGGTAAATAATGCTGCATCCATTATTTTAGAGGGCGAAGAAGCTGCTTATAAATCACATTCCTCTATTATTCCGATGACCGATCGCTTAAGTGCAGGAACCAGCCCGAATGACCCGCTGAAAATTTATTATAATACCATCGGTTCTTATAACTGGCAGTCGCAGGGCGAGTGGATCACATGGGAGTTTGAAGTAGAAGAGACCGGTGTTTACAATATCGGTATGCGGATACGACAGAATTATCATCGAGGTTATTCTACCAGCCGAAGAATTTACATAGATCAAGAAGTCCCTTTTAAAGAGCTGGATAACGTAGAATTTTCATACAACAACAACTGGTATATTAAGACGCTGGGAGATGAGGAGCCTTACCGTTTTTATCTTGAAAAAGGCAAACACACGATTTCCATGGAAGTAGTTCCGGGAAATACCTGTGATCTTTATCAGACGTTAAAAGACAGTGTGTATGAACTGAATAGAATTTATCGGGAAATCTTAATGGTGACCGGGACAACGCCGGATAGTTACAGGGACTATTATCTTGAAAATGAAATTCCTGGCTTAGAAGAAGATTTGACAAGCATCCGAAATAAATTAAATGATGAGTATAACAGATTGCAGTCGGTGTACGGCGGGAGGGACAGCGATACCGCTACAATGGAACGGTTGGTCGTTATGATAGACAGCTTTCTGGAGGACTTTGAGACAATCCCGGGGCGGATCAGTACTTTTATGGATAATATCAGTGCCCTTTCTTCTTGGATGGTTCGGCTCAAAGAACAGCCGCTGGAACTGGACTATATTGAGATCGTGCCCGAAGGAACTTCTTTCCGGAAAGCATCGGCAGGTTTCTGGTCATCCGCTAAATTTATTTTGGAGCAGTTTATCGGTTCTTTCTTTGTGGACTACAATTCAATCGGAGAAGACGGCGGCGAGGATGCGCTCAACGTTTGGGTCGGACTCGGACGGGATCAGGTACAGGTTATTCGTGAATTAGTGGATAACAAGTTAAAATCAACGGTTGGTTTTAATGTCAGCATTAAGCTTGCAAAGGATTCTATTATACAGGCAACTTATGCAGGCACAGGCCCCGATGTGGCATTGTTTGTCGGCGCCGATCAGCCGGTTAATCTTGCGGTAAGAGGCGCTTTGGTAGATTTAACACAGTTTGATGACTATGAGAAAGTGGCAGAGCGGTTCAGCCCGGAAGCGTCGTTGCCTTATCAGTATAACGATGGTGTTTATGCGCTTCCGGTAACCGGTACTTTTAATATGCTGTTTTACCGGACCGATATTTTTGAAGAGTTGGGCTTGACGCCGCCTGAAACATGGGATGATCTGTATGAAATCATTCCGGTGCTACAACAGAACAATATGAATGTCGGCTTACCGAAGGTAGCTATGGACGGAACCGGATTGTCTCCGTCTGCCAGCAGCATATTTGATACCCTGCTGTTGCAAAAAAACATGACTTATTTTACGGAAGACAGAAAGCAAACCCGTTTTGATACTCAGGAAGCGCTCGATTCCTTTAAGGAATGGACGGGATATTATACCAAATATGATATTCCGCTTGATTTTGATTTTTACAACCGATTCCGCAGCGGAGAAATGCCGATCGGTATTGACGCATACAGTATGTACAACAAGTTGTATTTAGGCGCGCCGGAAATTGCGGGAAACTGGGAAATGATACATCTTCCGGGAACGGTTCAGGAAGACGGAACCATTAATCATGCGGCGTCGGTGACCGGAACAAACGCGATTATCTTTGATAATGGATGCAATCAAAACAATGCCTGGGAATTTATCAAATGGTTTACCAGTGCCGAAATACAAGCGGATTACGGCAGACAAATCGAAGCACTTCTCGGTTCTGCGGCTCGGTACGATACGGCAAATCTGGAGGCGTTTCAAATGCTGCCCTGGTCGAATGCACAGCAAAAGCAACTGTTAAAGCAATGGAGCGAAGTGAAAGGAATTCCGCAGGTGCCGGCAAGCTATTACATTTCCAGAAACTTGTATAATGCATTTCGTAATGTAACGCTGAACAACTCCAATCCGCGTGAAGTCCTTTATAAATACAATCAAGAGATTAACCGGGAAATTGAACGGAAACGAGTCGAATTTGGTCTTGATTAATGCATGTAAAACGAAAGGAATATTGTCATGAAACTCGGTGCAAAATTTCGATATCTCGGGAAGGATATCAGAAAAAATAAAGACAATTATTTTATGATATTGCCTTATTTTATCTTCTTTTTGGTGTTTACAATCATTCCTGTTTTGGTTGCTATTTATCTAAGCTTTACCTATTTTAATTTACTGCAGCCTCCGCAGTTTCGCGGATTGTTTAATTACGCAAGACTGCTTTTGGATGATGACGTATTTTTAATTGCGTTGAAAAACACATTGATATTCGCCCTTTTGACCGGACCGATAAGCTATTTAATTTGTGTGTTGTTCGCATGGTTAATCAATGAACTGCCGTCCAAGCTTCGGGCGCTTATGACATTGGTGTTTTATGCGCCCTCTATTTCCGGTACGCTGTATGTTATCTGGGGATTTATTTTCAGCGGAGATTCTTATGGTATGGTCAATGGATTTCTGATGCAGATGGGTTTGATCAATGACCCGATCCTTTGGCTGACCGATCCCCAGTATAATATGACCATCTTAATCATTGTACAGATATGGCTTTCTCTCGGCACCAGCTTTTTAGCGCTGATTGCAGGACTTCAGGGCGTTGACAGAAGCTTGTATGAAGCCGGTGCAATTGACGGAATCCGGAATCGTTTTCAGGAATTAATCAAAATTACGATTCCGTCAATCGGTCCTTCCCTGATGTTCTCTGCGGTAATGCAAATTTCCTCTTCATTTGCGGTCGGGCGTTTAAGCATGGCATTGGCAGGATTCCCCAGTACGGACAACTCCGCGTCAACGATTGTTACCCATTTGCTTGATTACGGTAATTATCGGTATGAAATGGGATATGCCTGTGCCATTGCCACAGTGTTGTTTATTATGATGCTGACAATGAATGCCTTTGTAAAATTCCTGCTTCGCAAATATAACGACTAGCCCTGATAGTAGACTGGCTGAGAAAGGAACAGAAAGTTCATGTTCAATACTTCAAAAAAAAGGCTGAATCGAAAAATCGGCGGAGATATCGCGATTTTTATTTTTCTCGCATTAGTCGGGGCTTTTATGTTATTGCCGTTTGTTTATTCCATTGTTCAGTCCATTAAGCCGATGAGCGAGATCTTTATTTTTCCTCCGCGCTTTTTTGTCCGCGATCCTACTTTGGAGAATTTTTCTTCACTTTTTCAAATGGTAAATACGGCATGGGTTCCGTTTTTGCGATATTTGTTTAACAGCTTGTTCGTATCTTTAGTTGCGACGGCTGCGCATGTCATTTTAGCTTCTATGGCGGCGTTTCCGCTGGCAAAGTTTAAGTTTCCGGGCAGTAATCTGCTGTTCCAAATTATTGTTGTTTCATTGCTTTTTACCACCGAAGTAACCGCCTTGCCGCTTTATATCGTTATGGCTGAGCTTCATTTGATCGATACTTATATGGCGTTAATTTTCCCTGCTATCGGCGCGTCACTGGGATTGTTTTTAATGAAGCAGTTTATGACCAGCATTCCCGACAGCATGATTGAAGCAGCGCGGGTAGACGGAGCAAAAACATTTTACATATTCTGGAAAATTGTTATGCCCAATGTAAAGCCGGCTTGGCTGACCTGTGTGATCTTTGCCTTTCAATCCATTTGGAATAACGATGGTTCGCAATTTATTTATGATGAAGCATATAAGACCTTGCCGACATTGTTCCGGCAAATCAGCGAAGGCGGAATCGCACGTGCGGGAGTATCTGCCGCCGCCGCTGTATTATTGATGATTCCCCCGATTGTCATTTTTGTTGCCTCGCAGGGGCAGGTTATGGAAACGATGGCGCATTCCGGTATGAAGGATTAAAATACGATAGAAACGCTTGCCGAATCACTCCGGTGCAGCTGCGGAAAAATTTTTATTCAGTAAGCGGGATAGAACACAGTACCGCACGATGACATGTGCATAATCATTTACTTTTTCATAAGAAAAGGAAGGAGCGCTGTAATTTTCAATGAAACGGATATACCAAAAGGCCATGGCGCTGTTTATGGCGGGGGTTTTGTTGCTGACAGGATCAACAGCATTGGCTTTGCCCTATCGAAGCTACATTTATGATGCATATAAAGAACCGGTTTACGCACCGGACGTTTATGTACCGTCTAAGGTTATTAACGGTAATACCCTTGGGGTAGGGGATTTTAACGAACCCAGTGATATCTTTTACAACGGGAAATTTTATATCGTTGACAGTTTGAATAATCGGATCGTGATTACCGATAAGGAATTTAAGTCTGCTAAAGTACTGAGTGAATTTCGGAATGGAGGCAGATTGGATAAGCTCAACAAGCCTTCTAATATTTTTGTTACCGCCGACGGTAAGCTTTACATTTCGGATTACGGAAATAAACGGATTGTCATTTCGGACGAGAAAGGAAATATCGAAAGCGTGATCACCAAGCCGGATAATATGGTTTATCCGCAGGAGAGGGATTTTGCTCCGATGGATTTGGTGGTTTCCTCTTCCGGTATGTTGTACGTGATCGCTGACGGAATCTATCAGGGTACGGTAGTTTTTGACAGTCACCATGATTTTAAGGGCTTTTTCGGAAGCAATCAGGTTGAGGTAACTCTGGAAGTACTGATGAATAACGTATGGAAAAAGCTGGCGACTAAAGAACAGCGGAAAAAGCTGGAACGGAATGTTCCGGTGCAGTACTCTTCTTTGGCAATAGACAGTGAGGATTTTGTATACGCTACGGTGCCGTCTGCCAAAGACGCTTCTACACGAGTCAGAAAGCTGAATCCGAACGGGCAAAATATTTTAGTGGGAGCGGACGACACCGAAATCTTTTTTGGAGATCCGGAATCCTATGTTTACAAGGGAGAAATCAGCACCACGATACTCAATGCCATTGATGTAGTGGATGATAAAATTATTACGGTTTTGGATCGGAAGAATAAGAAGTTATATCAATATGATCAAAACGGGCGCCTGATTACCATTTTCGGCGGTGAGGGAAGCTGTGACGGAGTTTTCAGTGATCCGGTAGCGGCCTGCGCTTTTGACACCAATGTTGTTGTTTTAGACACCCAAAAAAAGAATCTGACAATATTTGATATTACCGATTACGGAAAAATTATGTTAAAGGCAATTGACATTTACAGCGATGGACTTTATGCAGAATCAGTGGATTATTGGAAAGAAGTATTAAAGTATAACAGCAACAGCGGTATTGCAAATCTTGGTTACGGAAAAGCGCTTTATCAAATGGGTGATTACCAACAGGCAATGGAATATTTTGAAAAAGCAAACGATAAAACACAATATTCCGCCGCCTATAAGGAATATCGGAAGTCGGTGCTGCGGGATAATTTTACCCTCCTTGTTGTTTTGGTTGTCAGCTTCATTGTCTGTGCCTTTGCAGTGATCAAATGGAAGTTATATCGTTTCATCGCTCGTGCTTTTCGGAGAGCAAAAGGGGGCGCTAAAATATGAATTATGCGCAAATGTCTAAGAAAAAGTACTTGTTCTATATTTTGATTCATCCGGTGACCGGCTTTGAAGAGCTAAAGTATAACCGTAAAGGCTCACTGTTGTATGCCAATATCTTATGCGCTTTGTTTACATTGGCGAATATTATCCGTGCAGTCGTTCCGTCCTTTCTTTTTCGTACCGGGAAAATTGAAGATGTGAATATTTTTTGGATTATTATCGGCTGCGTGGGCGGATTGTTCCTTTTTACCGTGGCAAACTGGATGTTTTGTACTTTGCTGGATGGGAAAGGAAAATTCCGCGAATTATGGATAGCTGTTTGCTATGCGTTGCTGCCCTATACAGCGATTTCCATTCCGCTGACCTTGGCAGGACACCTGTTTACCCTTGACGAAGCGGTATTTTATTATACCTTTCACGGTGTTTTGATGTTTTGGAGTGTTTGTCTGGCATTTATCGGCATTATGGTAATGCAGCAATTCAGTATACCTAAAAATATTCTTACAATTATTTTTTCGTTAATTGGAATATTAATCATTCTCTTTTTGCTGTTACTGTTGTTTTCTTTATTTCAAAATGTTTATATTTTTATTATGACGCTTATCAGCGAGATTTCCTTCCGAATATAAAACATCTTCTTTTTATTGGGAAGACATAGATAAATGTCTGTCTTGACGCCGCAGACAGATTTTATCCTCTGAAAACATAACCTTGCGGCGAAAGAGTGAGGATGAACATGAAAAAAACTTTTGCTTTTATGGTTGCGCTTGGTCTGTTTTGTCAGCTGACTTTTCGTGTATTTGCCGTTCCGGAAACAACATCGGCTCCGGAAAAACAAATAACAGCGGCAGCGGCAGTGCAAACCGACGGGATGGATATGGTCGGTGAAAGTAAACTGCTTCAACTGTATGCAGACAGTAAAACAGGAGCGTTTATTCTGTATCAGAAAGACACCGGCGCTATATGGCGCTCAAATCCGGACACTGCCTCGGACGATAGTCTTGGGCAGGGTAAAAAAAGATTGCTGGAGTCTCAACTGGAAATCCGATATTATGATGCAAAGTCGATGAGTCAGGAACGGGTAAGCAAAATCGCTTCTGTGAATAAAAACGGGCTCAGCGCAGAAAAAGCCGAAAACGGTATTATTTTTCGATATTCTTTTGTAAGCGAAGGGATCAGCATACCGATACAATATACATTGCAAGAGGATCATTTGCAGGTTTCCGTATTGATCGATCAAATCGAAGAAACAGCGGAAAATCGTTTGATCGACATTTCACTCCTCCCTTATTTCGGTGCGGCAAATACAACCGAACAAGGTTACTTTTTCGTGCCGGACGGCAGCGGGTCTTTAATCCATTTTAATAACGGCAAATATAACGGTTCGGCATACCAGCAGAAAGTATACGGAGAAGATCTCATTGTAGCGCAGGAACGGTTGGATTATTTTTCTGAAACTGCAAAATTTCCGGTGCTGGGTATTTCCAAAAACAGCGGCAGTGTATTGTCGGTGGTACAAGACGGAGCCGCATTCGCCCAGGTGAATGCCTATGTTGCCGGAATGAAAAAGAATTACAATGTCGCTTATTTTTCGTTTAATTATCGGCCGTATGATACTGTAATGTTAGACAGCAGCAGTTCCCGTGCAAAAGAAGTGGTGGTGCTTTCGGAAAAGAAAGCACAGTGCGACGCGTTTACGGTAGATTATTATCCTCTGGGGACAGGCAGCGGATACTCGGACATGGCATTAAAATATAAAGAGCTTTTAATTTCGGAAGGCTCATTGACCAAAACCGCTGAGCAGCACCAGGATTTGCCGGTTTATATTAATTCCTACGGCGCGGTTAAGAAAAAAGGCAGTTTTCTCTGGATTCCGGTGGATGTTATGAAGCCGCTTACGACCTATCAGGATGCGGCAAAAATGATTACCGATCTAAAAGCTGCCGGTATTGCGGATATTGTTTTTTCCTATGAAGGATGGACCGCCGGTGGAATGACTGGTAAGATGCCGGTGAAAGGTAAATATGAATCTGTTCTTGGAAACAAGAAAGACTTTCAGACTTTACTGCAAACGGCAAAAGAAAACGAGATCACTTTTCTTCCGGGAATTAATTTAACTGATTTTTATCAGTCGGGAAACGGATATGCGAAAGGCTCCTCAACAGCGAAAAATTTAAACAAATCCCCTTCGCTGCAGTATCGCTATTCTCCGTTTAGCTTGGTGAAGGATTTGGAAACGGCGCCTTATTATCTGTTTTCACCGAGGCTGTATTCTGAAGTTTTGCAAAAATTTTATAAAAAATATCATCTTAACACCGATGGCATTTCACTGAAAGCACTGGGATATAAACTCTATTCTGATTCCGGAAAAGAAGGATACGACCGAGGAGAAATACTGGAACTGGTAACTGACGCTTTGAATCAAGCGGCGGAAAGCGGCAGTGTTTTGACCAAGTCCGCCAATCTTTATGCGGCTTGCGCATCGGATTATATTTCAGAAGTTCCCGTGTCAAGCAGCGGTTATGATATTACCGACCAAAGTGTACCTTTTTATCAAATCGTGATGAGCGGGTATAAGAATTATTCTATTCCATCGGTTAACTTAAGTTATGATACAGACTTTTGTTTGCTCAAGGCAATGGAAACCGGTTCTTCTTTAACTTTTGATTTTAACGCTCAGAATTTTGAAGATACTGCCGGGACACCGATTGAATCTGTATATAACAGCAATTACAACGATTGGATTGGTCTTGCGGCAGAGCAATCGAAAATTCTGAATGATGTTTATCAGAAAACAGGAAATCATTGTATTGTCGGACATTCTTCTTTAGCGGAGAATGTATATTGCACCTCCTTTGAAAACGGCACCTCGGTGGCAGTCAATTACAGTGATCAGGACTTTGTGTTTGAGGGACAGAATGTTCCGGCAAAGGGATATTGCTTGTTTAGCACAGAGAAATAATAGGAAACTATGAAGAAAGGCAGTTGCGGAGTTAAGCCGGTAAAGTTGCACCGGATCCGCGCAATCACCATGAAAAAGAAACGCTTAACAATGGAAAACAAAAGAGAGATTGTGGGATTTGTTTTTATATCTCCGTGGATAATAGGCTTTCTGATGTTCTTTTTGTCGCCTATTATCAACTCCTTGCTGTTTTCTTTTCAGCATGTCACATTGGAAGAAGGCCGCTTAAACAGACCGTGGGCGGGTCTTATGTATTACGGCAATGCCTTTATCAGCGATGAAAAATTTTTACCGAATTTATATGCTTCCTTCCAAAATCTATTGATTGAGGTGCCGATCATCTTAATTTTCAGCCTTTTTATTGCCATACTGTTAAATCAGCAATTTAAGGGCAGAGGTTTTGTGCGGTGTATGTTTTTTCTTCCCCTGATGTTGTCTTCCACCGTTTTGCTGTCCATTATAAACGGGGATGCAGTGCAGGGAGTGGGCGAAGCAAGCTCGGTTTATCTGGCAACGAGTACCTCTATGGATCAAATCTTATTGCAAATAGGGCTTCCGCTTAAAATTATTAATTATCTGACCAGTATTATTGACCGCATTTTCAGTATTACCTGGCAATCCGGTGTTCAGATTCTGTTGTTCTTGACCGCGCTGCAATCCATTCCGGTCAGCTTGCAGGAAGCCGCCAATGTAGAGGGCGCAACTTCCTGGGAATATTTTTGGAAGATTACGGTACCGATGATCAGTCCGATTATTTTGGTGAATTTGATTTATACCATCATTGATACATTTACCAGTTATTCAAATGGCTTGATGCGGTATATCATCGATGAAGCCGGTCAATTGCGCTATTCCTACAGTTCGGCAATGACATGGATCTATTTTGTAGCCATCTGTTTGATTATGGGACTGGTGCTTGGTGTGTTTTCCAGATTTGTTCATTATGAAAATGATTAAGAGAGGAGGATCGGATATGTTAAAAACCACGGATATGAAAACATTTTTTTGTGAACAGGTAGCAACCAAAAAAAATATTTCTAAAGGTAAAAAGATTTTATTATCCATCTTCCGTACCGCGTTGTTTATCGGTTTGATTTATGTTATCGTTTATCCTATTTTGTATATGATCAGCACCACCTTTCGCACAGATGCAGATATTTTGGATCCCGGCGTTGTGTGGCTTCCCAAACATTTCACCTTGATTAATTTACAGCAAGCATTTACTTCGATGCAATATTTTAAATCCTTGTGGAATACGGTTTATATCATGATGGCCAGCGCCTTGTTCGAGGTTGTTTCAACAGCAATTATCGGTTACGGCTTTGCCAGATTTCAGTTTCACGGTAAAAAAATCCTGTTCGGGCTGGTGTTATTTACCATCATCGTTCCGGCACAGACCACAATAATACCAGTATTTGTTAACTTTTCAAACTTTGATTTTTTTGGTATAATATCATTGATTAATCAGATATTTAATACCGATATTAGTATCAGATTGACAAATACGCCATTTGTTATGTATCTTCCTGCCATTTTCGGTATGGGCATCCGATCCGGTCTGTTCATCTTTATCTTTCGTCAATTTTTCCGTAATATGCCGAAAGAGTTAGAAGAAGCAGCTATGATCGACGGATGCGGCCCGTACCGGTCTTTTATCAGAGTGATGGTACCGAATGCAGGTTCCGTGTTTTTGACTACCATTATTTTTGCTATGGTGTGGTATTGGAATGATTATTACTTATCTTCTGTTTTGATGGATCAAACCCTTACCATAACAGTTGCATTATCCAGGTTGGGCGGAGCAATAACAAGCTATGTTTCGGCAAGTGAGGTACAGCTTGTGATGATCAGAATGCAGGCAGGATGCTTATTGGCAATATTGCCTCCGATGATTGCTTATTTCTTTGTGCAGAATAAATTTACCCAGAGTGTGGAAAGAAGCGGAATCGTCGGATAAACAGGAATAGAAAGTGCGGTGTGGTTTTTGAAAATTGAAAAAAAGAACGGCACGGCTAAATGGTTGAAAAATAATAAAAGAGAGCATGGCTTTCAAAAAAACATTGGATTGCTGCTGGCACTGCTTGCAATTATCATCTCGGCAATTATCAGCGTAATGCTCTTCGTTCATTCTCAATGGGAGCAGGAGTATCGGCAAAAACAGCTATCGACTCTCGATCATATTGATTTTTCAATCGGCAACTTGATCAAAACAACAAGAAACCGTTTGGATATCCTGATAGGTCAATACACCGTAGCTTATTTGTTGGATGTGAACACCTCCGAAAAATTGGCGGAAAGGCAAAAAATAGTGCAGAACTATTTCAGCGGTGACAGCATAGTCGGAACGGTTGTGTTGTTTAGTTGTCGGGATGGCCGCTCTTATACGAATAATCAATTTATCTCTTCGCAGGATTTTATTACGGCATTACAATTAAATACGTCTAATATAAAGCACCTGTTTGAATCAGAACAAAAGCCATATGAGTTTATCGGAATTAGTCCACGAGAATCCTCTTCTGCTTTTTCAAAAATTGAGAAATTTTGCATGGTGGTTCCCTGCTTTAATTGGGATGATGATTCTATTATCGGATTTATTATGGTTGCATTCGATCGTAATATGTTCCGGAATACCACCGGTATCAGCAGGTTGGACGGCAATTCTGAGTTTGCCATGATTAATTATCGAAACGAACATTTTGTTGAAACCAGAGGAATGTTTTTACCCGAAGTAATACAATATAGCACTTTGCAGTATGGGTTAAATGGTCAGTACAGCCTTTCTGCCAATCGGGATAAAATTCAGTTGTACTCCGGACAGGAACAGCCGGAGCAATTCAAAAATATTTTGGTAAATTTGGAACCCGAGTATCGCTTTTTTGAACAGCAAGGGTCCACCACCGTGCTCTTTTTGGGAATCATAGCGGGTGTTTTGTTGTTATTCCTGATAACAAGTTATTTGAAAAAAAGTCATTCTATTTTATTGATACAAAAAATATTAGAAGATCGTCAGGATCGGATGCTTACCCGAAGCCTGCTTTCCAATTCTGAATCCTTGGAAAATAAAGTTGCAAAACAAATGCTGAACATGAGATCCTTGGAAGAAAAAATGGATCGCAGATTAGCTGATCTGCGGCAGTCTGTGCTGACCGGGTTACTATTAGGCAGTATGGAGCCTTATCAAAAAGCCCAAAATGAGGATATTGGCTTGAAATTTCCGCTCCAAAATTGTACGGTTGTTACCTTTTCTACACTGAATTTAGACAAGGTGGTTCAAAAATTAAAGGGAAGAATGCAGGACGAACAAAAACTGCTGGTGTTTGTAATTAATAATATTATCAGTGAATATCGGCATTGCGCGGTGCTGCTGCACAAGGACGATATTATTGCCATCATAGGGCATAAGAGTGTAATCGGCGCTGAGAATCACTCGATTGCTCAAATAGCAGATATTATTATCAGCGTTTGTAAAAAAGAACTGGGGATTCAGCTTTTAGCGGGAATAGGGCGTAATGCTGACGATGAATCACAGATTCACAGCAGTTATCAGGAAAGCTTATTTGCATTGGAACAATCGTCTGCGCTGAGCAAGACAGTATTGTCATATAATGACGCGTTGAAGCTTACCGTCTCCGATCAAAATTATGCGCAATTGATTGTGATGCAGTACCAACTGATTTCTGCCTGCAAAACGGAGGAATGGGTAGAGGTAGTGCGGTTGTTTGCCATGATTTCAGGTCAAGTATTGGATGAAGGCGTTGCGGATATCAGCATTTTAAAGATACAGCTGACAGAATGTATGAATGCCATTGCGCAGCAGGTTCAGCAGAATCGCAGCTTTTTTGATGATGATGTGCAGCAATTAAATGATATGATTTTCCGAACCGTCGAAGCCAACAGTAAGAATCAATTGAAACAGGCAACAGATGATTTTATAGAGTATTTTAAAAACTGTACTCAGCATATTAAAGAAAAAGAATCGTTAGAGTTTGTCAGCAAGGTGCAGCGAATTATTGAAGAACAATATTCAAATCAGGACATGAGCGTTGCTTTCATTGCAGAAATTTTAAATACGAATGTGAAAACGTTATCGGCGGCATATAAGCAAAAAACCGGAAAAGGTCTTTTGGATGTGATTCATACCAAAAGGATTCAGGTTGCAAAAGATCTGTTGATGCAAAGCGATAAAAGTATTATAGAAATCTCAGCCTCTACTGGATATGATAACGTGAATACATTTATTCGGGTGTTTAAACGTTATTGTGGCACCACTCCGGGAAAATTTCGCGAAATGAATAAATAAAAGCTGCGCGGTTTAACGGATTATTTGATGACAGCACCGTTAAATCGCGCATTTTCGTATGGATGGATTTTTGAATATCCTTAGAAAATGAACGATATACAATTGAGAAATTACTTGATAATATAATATTGTAAAAATATATTTGAAATCAGATAGGAAACATTGCAGTGAAAAGAAAGAAAATCTTCTTGGCGATTATGATTGTGGAAATGATGTTATCCTTTCTTCCGGTTGTCGCACAAGAAATAAACACAGAAGGAGGAAAATGGATGACTTATTATGTGGACAGTTTGAATGGCTCGGATGACAATGACGGCTTAACACCGGAAAAAGCATACCAGACGTTAGAACGAATAAATGGAATTACACTTTCTGCTCAGACAAAAGTGCTGCTGAAAGCCGGAAGTGTCTTTTTCGGCACCTTGGCTCCCGTGCGGGAGGACAGTGAGGGGTTTATTGAATTTAACCGCTATGGCGAAGGACCCAATCCGATTATTAACGGAAACGGAAATTTTTCAGCAGTTAATTTGAAAAATTTAAGTTATATTAAAATTGCGAATCTTGAGGTGACAAATATTGCATCCAAAGCAAACATAACACGATGCGGCATCTATTCGGAATGCGGAGGAGATGACACGAAAGGCGGCAATTTTAAGGAGATTTATCTCAGCAACATTAATGTACACGATATTACGAGTATACACAGCCGTACCGGCGGCGGAATCGTATTCGATACCAGAAAGTCATTGAATCCGGTTACCTATGAAAATGTATTTATTGAAAATTGTAGAGTCAAAGATACCAACGCGAACGGAATTACTTTTACTTCTGCTTACAGCAAACGAGTTGGCATTGATTGGGCAGAATTGCCGTATACGCCGTCTAAAAATATTGTAATCCGTGACAATTTTGTTTATAACTGCGGCGGAGACGGGATTTTTCAATCCTGCGCCATTGATCCGCTGATTGAACGAAATGTAGTATATGGCTGTTGTTGGGCAGGAGACACGGCTTATGCAGGTATCTGGCCGCATAACTCCGCAAATGCGGTTATGCAGTATAATGAGGCATACGGACAGGTGTTGATGGGTGGTGACGCACAAGGATACGATGTTGATATTAACTGTGATAATACCTTAGTGCAATACAATTACAGCCATCATAATGACGGCGGGTTTTTACTGATATGCACTTCCGGAGATCAAGGCGGTTATAACGATGATGTTACGGTAAGATATAATCTGAGTGAAGAGGATAAAGGACAGATATTTACATTGTCCGGTCCGATTACCAATATCAAAATTTATAACAACACCGTTTCCTGTCAGCAGCCGCCGGATACGCGCTTGATAGGAATGTATCAGTGGGGAGACAGCGGCGGAGGTCCCAATCACGTAAGCGTGGAGAACAACATATTTTCTATGAACGGAACCGGTTTTAATCAGTTTTATCCGGATACGGAATACCAGTTCCGAGGGAATTTGTATTACGGTACTTATAACTTTTCCAATATTTCAGATGATGAAAAGAAAACGGGGAATCCCGGCTTTGCGGGAGATGATCCGATATATGGGATTTCCAATGGAAACGGATTCCGGCTGTCTGAAAGTTCTGTTGCATACCAAGCTGCGAAACCATCGCAGTTTGATGATATAGCAAATGAAAAAGAGGCGATTAACATAGGCGCTTTTTCATAATGAATGCCCAAAGCCGGCATTGGACGGTTGGGTGTTAGTATTCGGACTCGGATATCGAAAATTTGAATGCTTTTTGTGCAGGTAAGTGCACTGCCTGTGCGGTAAGATTGTAAATATTCGGCAGAGTCAGAAACGAAAGAAGTTTAAATGAAATGGTTGTAATAAACCGAAACACATCGATTCAATTTATTAATTATTATGGACGGTGAGAAGATGATTCGTTTTAAAGAGAGCAATAAAAGACTTATTTCAGGCGTCATTGCGTTAGTAATGATGGTAAACCTTGCTTTTATGTCTATTGTTTCTATTGCAGCACAAGGGTCAGATCAAGAAGTTAAGGTACAACCTGCGTGGTTTGATGCAGACAAATATGGAGTGTGGTGGGCAACCGATCAGGCGGATTCTACAGGAACAAGCTGGCGGTATACTGTTGCCAAAGGCACAGACAGTTGGAAATATACCATGCATTCCGATTTGTATGACGCAGGTTTCGCAGAAGCAAATTCGGAAACAACGAGAGTAGATATTGACACAACCGTAACACCTTATTTGAATTATAAAGTGAAAGCTTCAAAAGCAACAGAATTGTATATGGTTGTATATGCCAAGACGGCTGAAGGTGAAATCAACTGGGATCTCGGCAAAAAAACAATTAAAATTGCCGATATTCCGGCAGGACAGTTCGTAGAAGGTCAGATTACATTGGCAGATATAGCAGGTATGGGTGAAATTCTTGCCGACAACACTGTGTTTACAATGTACGGACCGCATTTTAAAACAACAAACTTTGATGCGGAAGATACTTTTGAATTTTACGACTATTATATGACAAATGCCGAAACAACATCAAGCGGTTCCGAAGAAGATACCGTTGTAGAACCGGATTGGCTGTCTGAGGCAGCTGCTAATAAATGGTATAACTGGGATTGGCAATACGGTTCCAATGAGGATAACCGGTTTTCTTTGGCATTTAGCGATGCAGGTTCGATGACGATTACTCCGAATTTTGACTGGGTAACGAATATGACACATACGGGAACGAGCTATACCTTGGATTTGAGCAAAACACCGTATCTGTACTAT